>Ga0182737_1000075_pt1 | contig 207435 bp, 191 predicted proteins | sample eDN5th30CBELigOP_FD_128878 | JGI IMG/M metagenome (GOLD analysis project Ga0182737, IMG submission 128878) | Enriched Organic Plus compost microbial communities from Emeryville, California, USA - eDNA 5th pass 30_C BE-Lig OP (version 2) (version 2) ... | reverse complement strand
TGCGCGGCTCTGCGCCTTGCCAGGGGGTCAACGTCAGCACGTCGTTCGATCGCCGCAATACAACGGAAGCGGAATGAAAGCCCGTAGTAGACATGGATGGCCTCGCGCAAAAAAGAAGGAAGAGGGCGCCTGCCGGCAGGAGCGAGAAAAATTGGCGGGATTGGTTAGGATTGGCGGGATTCAATTCTAGCCACGGCATGTTGCTGCACCACCCCCGGCCGGCTACATGATGTAAGTGCTGGAAAAGGCGGCCGGGCGATCCGGCCGCGTGGCATCGCAGGCCATTCATTGCTGGTTGGCATGGCGGATGTGCCGGGCAGGCCGTGGCCCGCCATCGCGCCGTTCATCCGTGCCGAGCCCGGGCGCGGGGTTTCACCTTCTTACCATCCCGGGGATGCCCAGCGCTTGCCGCCGCTTGCCGCCGGCCGTGCATGCGCCTAGTCTGGCCGGGCGGTGGCTGGCGCCGTAAGATGAACAGGCCACGCCGCGGCCCTTGGTGTCGTTATATTGTCCCCATTTAATATTTTTTCAATTTAATGGGGACGACATAATTCCGGACGGCTAAAATATCGCCAGTCCTAGCCTGGAGATCCTCCTCATGTCGGATAAACCCACCCATGCATTGCCGTCGTACCTGGATGCCGAGCACCTTGGCCCCTGGGGTATTTACCTGCAACAAGTCGACCGGGTCACGCCTTATCTGGGGCCGCTGGCGCGATGGGTGGAAACACTGAAGCGCCCCAAGCGCGCCCTGATCGTCGACGTGCCCATCGAGCTGGACAACGGCAGCGTGGCCCATTTCGAGGGCTACCGGGTGCAGCACAACACCTCGCGCGGGCCCGGCAAGGGCGGCGTGCGCTTCCACCAGGATGTCACCCTGTCCGAAGTGATGGCCCTGGCGGCGTGGATGTCGGTGAAGAATGCCGCGGTGAACCTGCCGTACGGCGGGGCCAAGGGCGGCATCCGGGTCGATCCGCGCACCTTGTCGCAGTCCGAGCTCGAGCGCATGACGCGCCGCTACACCTCGGAAATCGGCGTCATCATCGGCCCGTCGAAAGACATTCCCGCTCCCGACGTGAACACCAACGCGCAGACGATGGCGTGGATGATGGACACGTATTCCATGAACGAAGGCGCCACCGCTACCGGCGTGGTCACCGGCAAGCCGATCGCGCTGGGCGGCAGCCTGGGCCGGGTCGAGGCCACCGGTCGCGGCGTGTTCGTCACCGCCTGCGAAGCCGCGCGCGATTGCAATATCGACGTGACGCAGGCCCGGGTCATCGTGCAGGGCTTCGGTAACGTGGGCGGCACCGCCGCGCGCCTGTTCCACGAAACCGGCGCCAAAGTGATCGCCGTGCAGGACCACACCGGTACCCTGTACAACCCGGCCGGCCTGGATGTGCACCGGCTGCTGTCGCACGTGTCGCAGAAGGGCGGCGTGGCGGGCTTCAACGGCGGCGAGGCGCTGGACAACGCGCAGTTCTGGGAACTGGAAACCGAATTCCTGATCCCGGCCGCCCTGGAAGGGCAGATCAACCAGTCCAACGCCGCCAAGGTGCGGGCCAAGGTCGTGGTCGAGGGCGCCAACGGCCCCACCACCCCCGAGGCCGACGACATCCTGCGCGAGAACGGCGTGTACGTGGTGCCCGATGTACTGGCCAATGCCGGCGGCGTGACGGTCAGCTACTTCGAGTGGGTGCAGGATTTCTCCAGCTTCTTCTGGAGCGAGGAAGAAATCAACCACCGCCTCGAGCGCCTGATGCGCGAGGCCTACGCGGCGGTTTCGCAAATGGCCAAAGAGCACAAGGTGACGTTGCGCACCGCGGCCTTCATCGTGGCTTGCACGCGCATCCTGCAGGCGCGCCAGGTGCGCGGGCTGTACCCCTGAAGCGGCGCGGGCAGGGTGCTAGCGGCTGGCGGGGATGAACGCCGGCCGCAGGATGCCGCGCAGTTCGGCGTAGGGAATCAACAGTTCCGGTTCCCCGTGCGAGTACGGCGCGATCGAATACGCGTCGTACTTCACCACGACGCCGTCGCGGGTCAGGGCGAAATTGCTGCTTTCCTGGAAAGGCCACATGCGGTCGTAGGCCTGCGGGTCGCGCTGCGCGTCTTCGTTGCGGGCCAGCCAAGCCTGGTGGGCGCGGCGCAGCGCCTGCACGAAGGCCGGATGCGCGCCGGGCTCGAGCGCTTCTTCCAGCGCCAGCACGCGCGATCGATCACGCTGCCAGTTCAGGTATTGGGTAGCGGGAATGCCGTGTGCGGCGCCGGTCAGGTATTGCCCGGTATGCAGTTCCACCGCCACGATATTGCCCACGACGTCCTTCACGCTGGCCTTGAAAATCGTGGCGTCGCGCGATTGCGCGGTCTGCCAGAAATACTGCGTGTATTCGGCCAGGGTGCGATACGGGCGCGCGCGATTGGGGTCGACGCCGGTCATGTAGGCCAGCACATGATCGACCAGCTCGGTCAGCTTCGGTATGTCGGGAAACGCCACGCTGTCGATCTCGATGCGCGGGCATTGGCCTTCGCAGCCCGGTTTGACGCCCTGCCATTGGACTTTTTCCACGGCCAGCCCGCCCACCTGCGCCTCGGTGGTGGTGGGCTGCGGCGTGGCCGGCGGCAGGCTGATGGTGTCCGACGGCGAGCTGGCGCAACCGGCCAGCACCGCCAGCACGGCGCCGGCGGCCAGGGCGCGGGCACGCCGCGGCGGGAAGAGGGACGACATTCGCATCACGGTACCAGGGCAGTCCATTCGGGGCTCGAAAATTTCTCCTGGGCCTGGCGCCGCGCCTGTTCCAGCGTGGCCTCGCCCAGTTGTGCCGGCGCCAGCGGCGCCAGGCTCTGGAAAGTTTGCAGCATGCGTTCGATGATGGTGTCGCGGGCCAGGCCGGTCTGGCTGCGCAGGGGGTCGACGCGCTTCTTGGCGCTGGTCGTGCCCTTGTCCGACAGCTTTTCGCGGCCGATGCGCAAGACCTGCACCATCTTCTCGGCATCGATATCGTAAGACATCGTGACGTGGTGCAGTACCGCGCCGGCGCGCCGCGCCTGGGCGGCGCCGCCGATCTTGCCGCTTTCGGAAGCGATGTCGTTCAAGGGCTGGTACCAGGCCTTGATACCCAGGTCGTGCAGCGCGCGGATGACCCAGCCGTCCAGGAATTCGTACGACTGCTGGAAGCTCAGCCCCTGCACCAGTGCCTGCGGCACGCTCAGCGAATAGGTGATGGTGTTGCCCGGCTCCACGAACATGGCGCCGCCGCCGCTGACGCGCCGGACCACAGTGACGCCGTGCCGGCGGGCGCCTTCGGGATCGACCTCGTTCTTCAGGGACTGGAAGCGCCCGATGATCACGGCCGGTTCGGACCATTCCCAGATGCGCAGCGTGGGCGGGCGCAGCCCGGCGCCCACTTCGTCGGTGATGACCGCATCCAACGCCATGTGCAGGGCGGGCGGCTGCGGGCCGGCGTGGATGAGCTGCCAGTCGTAGTCGTTCCAGTAGGTGCGTACGCTCATGCCAGCGCCCTTTTTACCGTCACCGCCACGGCTTGCGGCGAAAACCCGAACAGTTCCGCCTCGCGCGGCAGCGCGGCCTGCACGGCGGCGGCCAGTTGCGCTTCGCCGGCATCGGCGGGCAGGCCGCACAGGGCGCGGTTGATCAGGTCCAGCGCTTCGGGCGGCTCGAGGAAAAAATCGCCGCTCAGGCGCACGTCGGCCAGCTTGCCGCTTTCGACTTCGAGATCCACGACGACCAGCTTGCCGCCGGGAACTTTGTATTCACCATGCATAGGGGTCGGACTCCGGTTCAGGTGGCGAGTTCCAGTTTCATGCCTTCATGGGTGGCGCGAAAGCCCAGCGATTCGTAGAACCGCCGCGCATCGGCGCGGGACTTGTCGGTGGTCAACTGCACCAGGCCGCAACCGCGTTCGCGGCACTGGCCGATGGCCCACTGGAACAGCGCGCGGCCCGTGCCGGCCCCGCGTTCGCCCGAAGCTACCCGCACGCTCTCGATCTGGCCGCGCCACAGGCCGCGGCGCGACAAACCCGGGATGAAGCTCAGCTGCAGGCAGCCGACCACGGCGCCGGCGCGTTCGGCCACCGCCAGGAACTGGTTGGGATCGCGGTCGATGGCCTCGAACGCCCGCACATAGCAGGGGTTGGCCGGCACCGCGGGGTCTTCCCGGCCGCTGCCCAATGTGTCGTCGGCGAGCAGCGCCACGATGGCGTCCAGGTCGGCCGCGCAGGCGCGGCGAAACTGCAGCGAGGCTTCGGACATGGGTGGCCCCTAGCGCACGTTCTGGGCGGTCTGGCCGAACAGGATGCGGCGCGATTCCTCGGTATGCACCGACGGAGCAGTATTGACGTCCTTGGCTTTCTCGTACGCGCGCTGCGTGGCGGGCCGCGCCTGGATGGCCTGGAACCAGCGCTGCAGGTGCGGGAAGTCGTTCAGGTCCTGGCCCTGGCGTTCATGCGGCACGATCCAGGGATACGCCGCCATGTCGGCGATGGAGTATTCGCCGGCCACGTACTCGCGGTCGGCCAGCCGCTTGTTCAGCACGCCATACAGGCGGTTGGTCTCTTTCACATAGCGGTCGATGGCGTACGGGATGCGTTCTTGCGCATAGGCCGAGAAATGGTGGTTCTGGCCGGCCATGGGGCCCAGGCCGCCCATTTGCCAGAACAGCCACTGCAGCGTGTCGGCCCGCCCGCGCAGGTCTTGCGCAATGAAGCGGCCGGTTTTTTCGGCCAGGTACAGCAGGATGGCGCCGGATTCGAACAGCGGCACCGGCGCGCCGCCGTCGGCGGGCGCCTGGTCGACAATGGCGGGAATGCGGTTGTTCGGCGCGATGGCCAGGAAGTCGGGCTGGAACTGCTCGCCCTTGCTGATGTTGATGGGGAAGATCCGGTAGGGCAGGCCGGCTTCCTCGAGGAACATCGTGATCTTGTGCCCGTTGGGCGTGGTCCAGTAGTACAGGTCGATCATGGTGCGGTCCTTGGCAGGGGCCGTCCGAGACGGACGGCGCGCATGGCGACCATGATAGCGGGTTGCCCGCCCCGGGCGCCGCAAAGCCCCCTTGCCGGCCGGGGCTTGTGGCACCAGGTCGGCCGGCCAGACGCGGCTAGGCGCGGACGTCGACGCCTTCGCGGCAGCCGCGGCGGGCACAATGGCCACGCCGGGGCGACAGGCGCCAGTCCAGGCTGACGCCCGCGGCGGCCAGCAGGATCAGGCCCACGCCGGCCGCCTGCGACCAGGCCAGGCGCTGGTCGTACACCGCGTAATCCAGCATGATGGCCACAGCGGGATAAATGAACGCCAGTGCCGCCACCGACGTGGTCGGCAGCTTCTGGATGGCCGAATACAGCAGGATGTAAGTCAGGCTGGTGTGCAGCAATCCGATGCCGACCAGATAGCCCCACTGGGCCGGCGAGACGGGCAGGGCGCCGAAGTCCACCATCGGCAGCAGCAGCGCCGCGCCCAGGCTGACCTGCACCAGTGCCAACACGTGCGGGGCGATGTGCTTGAGCCGCTTGACGATGATCGAAGTCACCGCGTACAGGGCGCCGGCCCCCAGCGCCAGGGCCAGCCCGTGCAGGTAGCCGCCCGCTTGCGCCAGCTCGGCCGGCTCGATGCGCAGCACCAGCAGCAGCCCGCCGAATGCCAGCACCGACCATCCCAGCTTGCCCAGGGTCGGGCGCTCGCCCAGGAACATCGCCCCCAGCGCGATCAGGAAAAAAGGCTGGAAGTTGTACACGGCCGTCGACAGCGAGATGGACGCAAGCCGGTAGGCCGAGAACAGCAACACCCAGTTCAGCACGATCGCCACACCCGCCGCCAGCGTCCAGCCCAGTGTGGCGCGGGTGAAGATGCCGGGCCGCAGCAGCCCGCGCGCCAGGCAATAGGCCAGCAGCCCCAGCGCGCCGAATACGCACCGGAAGAACACCACATTCCAGGCGCTTTGCCCGGATTCCAGCACGAATACACCCACTGTGCCCGAAATCGCCATGGCGGCGGCCATCTGCGCCAGCCCGGCCCGTTCGCTCGTCGTCTTCATCGAAATACTCCTGGTTCGCACGCGCGCCTTGGCGCTGTCGATGAAGAAATTATCCCAGGGCGTTTTGCCGCATAATATGCGGAATCGTGGACGATTTAAGCTATTTGCCTTTATTCGATAGTTTTTTATGACTGAAAACCTAAAAATCGAAAATGATGTGCTCGACGGCATCGACCGCCGCCTGGTGCAGCTGCTGACGGCCAACGCGCGCACCACCGCCGCCGACCTGGCGCGCCAGGTCGGCATGTCGGCGCCCAGCGTGGCCGACCGCCTGCGCCGGCTGGAAGAGTCCGGTGTCGTGCGCGGCTATACCCTGGATATCGACCCGGTGGCGCTGGGATACACGCTGACGGCCATCGTGCGCATCCGCCCGCTGCCGGGGCAATTGCGCAAGGTCGAGAAGCTGATCGCCGACATCGGCGAATTCGTGGAGTGCGACAAGGTCACCGGCGACGACTGCTTCATCGCGCGCCTGTTGCTGAAGTCCATTACGCAACTCGACGGCGTGCTGGACCGCATCACGGAATACGCCGAAACCAATACGGCCATCGTGAAATCCAGCCCGGTGCGCCGGCGCCTGCCGCCGCTGCAATCGTCGCGGCCGTAGCCGCGCAAGGTATCAGGCGGTTACCTCGCAGGCGCGCAGGATGTCGTCTTTCAAGGCCGACGGCTTGTCCGTCGGCGCATAGCGCTGGATGACCTGGCCATCGCGGCCCACCAGGAATTTCGTGAAATTCCATTTGATTGCCTCGGTGCCCAGCACGCCGGGTTTCTCGCCCTTGAGCCAGCGGTACAGCGGATGGGCCTGCGGCCCATTGACGTCGACCTTGGCGAACAGGGGAAAAGTGACGCCATACTGCGTCGAGCAGAAGTCCCGTATCGCGGCCTCGTCGCCCGGCTCCTGGTGGCCGAACTGGTTGCACGGAAAGCCCAGTACCGTCAGGCCGGCGGCGCGGTAATCCCGGTACAGCGCTTCCAGGCCGGCGTACTGCGGCGTGAACCCGCATTGCGACGCCACGTTCACCACCAGCAGCACCTGACCGCGAAACGCGTCCAGCGCCTGGTCGTTTCCGTGGATGTCCTGGGCGGAAAAGTCGTAGATGGTGCTCATGGCGGGCCTCCGTGGGCGGCTGCCCGCCTGTGCCGGGCAATCCGTGCCTTCAGTGTAGCGCCGCGCATAGACTATTTGCCCTTGTCGCGAGTGCTGGCTATCCAATGAGCGGCACACGGCTGGCCTATCATCATGTAGATGCAATTCGGAGCCCCACCATGGAAGCCCTGACCGAACGATTCGAAGCCATGCTGGCCAAAGGGCAGGACAATCTGCTGCTGCGTTTCTCGCTGGGCAAGGCCTATACCGAACAAGAGGCCTATGACGCCGCCGTGCCCCATCTGCGGGCGGCGCTGGCGTTTGACCCGGGGTATTCGGTGGCCTGGAAGTGGCTGGGCAAGGCGCTGCAGGGGCAGGGCGACCTGGCCGGCGCCCGGGCGGCCTGGCAGGCCGGGCAGGAAGCCGCCGAAGCGCGTGGCGACAAGCAGGTGGTGAAAGAACTGCAGGTTTTCCTGAAGCGGCTGGATCGCGCCGGCCAGTTGTAAAAGCTACGAGTAGATGTGACTGCCCCGGCGTTGGCGGCTGACGGGTGTATTGACGCCTTGCGCACGCGGCCCTGTAATCTGGGCAAAATACGGGTATGCAGACGATTATGGGACACCTGATGGACTTGCGTTCGCCTCACGCCGCCGGGCAGGCACGCACCGCCAAGACCGCGCGCGACGCGCTGCAGGGGCTGTGGCGCGCGCTGGATATGCCCGACGAGGCCATGGACTGCATCGACCTGTCCGGCGCCGAGCCGGTGCTGCCCTCGTCGTTCGCGGTGGGCACGGCCGCCCAGGCCAGCATGGCCGCGGCCGCGCTGGCGGCGGCGGAATTGTGGCACCTGCGCGGCGGCGCGCGGCAGCGCGTGGCGGTCGATATGCTGCATGCGGCGCAAGAATGCCGCAGCTATTTCACGCTGGATGGCGTCGCGCCCGACGTCCACGACAAGATCACCGGCGTATACCGTTGCGGCGACGGCGGCTGGGTGCGCATTCATGCCAATTTCGCGCACCATCGCGACGGCGCGCTAGCCTTGCTGGGATGCCCCACGGGGCCCGGCACTTCCCGCCAGGCCGTGGAGCAGGCCCTGTCGCGGCGGCGGGCACTGGAGGTCGAGCAAGAAGCCGCCGAGGCCGGCCTGGTGGTGGCGGCCATGCGCAGTTTCGACGAATGGGACCGCCACCCGCAGGCGCTGGCCCTGGCCGGCCAGCCGGTGCTGACGGTCGAACGCATCGGCGAGGCCGATCCGAGGCCCTTGCCGCGGTATTCGCACGACGCGCGGCCGCTGAAAGACATCCGCGTGCTCGATCTCACCCGCATCATCGCGGGCCCCGTGTGCGGCCGGGCGTTGGCGGCCTACGGGGCCGATGTAATGCTGATCAACTCGCCGCACCTGCCCAATATCGAGACCATCGCGGAAACGAGCCGCGGCAAGCTGTCGGTACACATCGACCTGGAAACCGCCGACGGGCGGATTGCGCTGGCCAACCTGCTGCGCAGCGCGCACCTGTTCGTGCAGGGCTATCGCCCGGGCGCCATGCAGGCCCTGGGCTTCGGCCCCGAGGAAGCTGCGCGCATGCGGCCGGGCATCGTCTACGTGTCGCTGTCGGCCTACGGCGACAGCGGCCCCTGGGCGCAGCGGCGCGGCTTCGATTCGCTGGTGCAGACGGCCACCGGCTTCAATCACGCCGAGGGGCAGGCGGCCGGCACGGACGCGCCCAAGCCGCTGCCCATGCAGATCCTGGACCACGCCTCGGGCTACCTGATGGCCTATGGCGCGCAAGTCGCGCTGGCGCGCCAGGCTACCGAAGGCGGGTCGTGGCATGTGCGGGTATCGCTGGCGCAGACGGCGCGCTGGCTGCGCTCGCTGGGGCGGGTGCCCGATGGCTTGCAGTGCGCGATGCCGCCCATCGCCGGTTTCCTGGAAAGCGGCCCGTCCGGTTTCGGCCAGTTGGCGGCGGTGCGCCATGCGGCGCAGTTCTCGCTGACGCCGGCGCGCTGGGTGCGCCCCTCGATGCCGCCGGGCACGCATCCCACCGTCTGGCCGTTCAGCTAGGCTCATGGCGAGCCCGCGCCCGGCGCGCGGTGCGATTGGGTAGACTGTCGGTTTGCAAAGGAGCGCGCATGACTGCCACCATTTATCACAATCCGCGCTGCAGCACGTCGCGTAATGTGCTGCAGATGATCCGCGATGCCGGCATCGAGCCCACCATCATCGAATACCTGAAATCGCCGCCGTCGCGCCAGACGCTGGCCGGCCTGATCCAGCAGTCCGGCCTGAGCGTGCGCGAGGCCGTGCGCACCAAGGAATCGCTGTACCAGGAACTGGGCCTGGACGCGGCCGGCGTGTCCGACGACGACCTGCTCGACGCGATGGTCGACAACCCGATCCTGATCAATCGCCCCTTCGTGGTGACGGAACAGGGCGCGCGGCTGTGCCGCCCCGTCGAGCGCGTGCTGGAAATCCTGCCGGCCGCGCGCTGAGCAACCCCGGCCGGGCCGCTGCGGCTATCGCCCGGCCCGCGGCTGGCTGGCGCGCCAGTCGCGCAGCGCCCGCAGCGTATTGGCCACGTGGCGGTCGGGGCTCATGTCGGTGTAGGCGTAGATGATCTTGCCCGCCGGCGAGATCACATACGACACCCGCTTGGCGTAGTCCGGGCGGCGGTCGTGCACGGCGTCGTAGGCCTTCATGATGGCCTGGTCGCCGTCGGCGGCCACGGCGAACTTGCTGCGGCATTCGCTGACCGAAAATTTCTTCAATGTCTCGATGTCGTCGGCCGACACGCCGATGACGCGGGCGCCCAGCGCCTGGTAGTCGTCGGTGGCCTCGGCGAAGTTGCGCGCCTCGATGGTGCAGCCCTGGGTGAAGGCGGCCGGGTAGAAATACAACACCACCGGTCCTTCGGCCAGCGCCTGGGCCAGCTTGAACGTGAACACCTGGCCGCCCAGCGACGCGGGCGCCGAGAAATCCGGAGCGGGCGCGCCCACCGGCAGCTCGGCGCGTGCGGCCGGGCCGGCCAGGGCGACGGCCAAGGCCAGCAAGGCAAGCGGATGCTTCATGATGGTCTCCTGGAAGCGGGCAGGCCCCGGCGGGGCGTATCCGGTCATGCTAGCACCAAGCAAACAGGGCCGCTTGCGCGGCCCTGTACGGGGTGGCGGGCAGCCGCGCGGGGCGGCTTCGCGTGCTAGTTCCAGCGGCCGCCCGAGCCGCCCAGCCCGAACCGGCCCGCACCCATGAAGGCCACGGCCAGCGCGCCGAACAGGAACATGCCCTGCAGTTCCAGGGCCCAGCCGCCTTGCTGCGTGGTGCTGAACAGCTGGCCGGTGTGGGCCAGCAGGATGGCCGCCACCATGTTGATCACAATGAACAGGGCTCCCAGGCGGCTGTACAGGCCCAGGATGACCAGCAGCGGCCCGATGACTTCGCCCACGTAGGCGCCGTAGGCCAGGAAGCCGGGCAGGCCGTGCGACGACAACATGCCCGCGATGCCGCCCACGCCGCCGGACAGCTTCATCAGGCCGTGCATCAGCACCAGAATGCCCAGGCTCAGGCGCAGGATGAGCTTGCCGGTATCGTCAGATTTGATCATGGTGATTCTCTTGTGTTTGTTGAGGAAAAGGGCAGCTATAAGAGCCCGCCGGACCGGCAGGGTTCCCGCGCCGCGAGCGCACTCATTATTGCAAATCCTTTGCGAATCGCAAGGGTGTGCACACGCCCGGACGGCGAACCGGCTCAAGGCGGCCGGCGTCATGCTTTTCTGCTAAGGTGAAGCCATGGCCGGCCGATCCCGGCCCGAAGGAGGTTCTCCATGTCCAGCCCCATGTTCGATTCCTGGTGCTCCGGCGTGATCCCGCCTTACTTGCTCGACCGCCTGGCGCACCATCCCAGCCCGCGCGTCCGCGAGCGCGCCATGGCCACGCTGCGCATCGAGCAGCAGGAACGCAGCCTGCGCGCCACCCAGGGGGCGGCCATCGCCAGGGCCCGCCTGCCCGCCATGCCCCCCTTGCCGCCCGGCCAAGTCAACCGGGCGGTACACAGCGCCGCCAACGGCACCGCGCTGCCGGGCCAGCGGGTACGAGCCGAAGGCCAACCGCCCAGCGGCGATGCCGCCGTGGACGAGGCCTACGACCACCTGGGCGCCACCTATAACCTGTTCTGGCAGGTCTATCGCCGCCATTCCATCGACAATGCCGGCCTGCCATTGATCGGCACCGTGCACTATGGCGAAGACTACGACAACGCCTTCTGGAATGGCGCCCAGATGGTGTTCGGCGACGGCGACGGCGAAGTCTTCAACCGCTTTACCCTGGCCGTGGACGTGGTGGGCCACGAATTGAGCCATGGCGTGATCGACCACGAAGCCGCCCTGCGTTACCAGGGCCAGTCGGGCGCGCTGAACGAATCGCTGTGCGACGTATTCGGTTCGCTGGTGAAGCAGCACCGCGCCGGCCAGGCCGCCGGGCAGGCCGACTGGCTGGTGGGGGCGGGGCTGTTCACCCAGGCGGTCAATGCCAAGGCGCTGCGATCGATGGCGCAGCCGGGCTCGGCCTACGACGACCCCGCGCTGGGCAAGGATCCCCAGCCCGCCCATATGCGGGATTACGTCGAGACGACCGACGACAATGGCGGCGTGCATATCAATTCGGGCATTCCGAACCGGGCCTTCTACCTGGCCGCCGTCGAGCTGGGCGGCCCGGCCTGGGAACGCGCCGGCCGAGTGTGGTACGACGCGCTGCGCGACAAGCGGTTGGGCGCCAATGCCGATTTCGCCACGTTCGCGACGCTGACTGTCGAGATCGCCAGCTCCGACGCGGCGACGCAGCAGGCGGTGCGGCAGGCCTGGCAGCAGGTGGGAGTGCTGCCGTGATCGAGCTGCCGCCGTTGTCCGATGCCGCCCTGGTGCGCGTATCCCGCCAAGGTGGGCTGGCCTACTTGCCCGGCCGTGCCGCGCCGCGCGACATCGACCTGCGCAATTGCCCGGAAGCGGTGCGGCGCGATGTCTGCCAGGCCTTGCGCCAGGCCGCGCCGCTCGCCAGCGACGATGCCGCGCCGGGCGGCGACCAGCGCTATTTCCGGATCGAGATCCGGTTCCTGGACGAGCGGGCGGCGGTCAGCTTCCATGTGCCGGAAGCGCAGGCGCCCGAATTGTTGCAGCGGATCTGGAAGAGCCTGTTGTAGCCGGAGGCGGGCGCCGCGGCGCGGGCCCGCCCCCTTATGGGCGATTCGCGGGCTATTTCACCAGCGTAACCGGCACATCGGCCAGGTGGATGACCTTGTTCGCCACGGACCCCAGCAGGATGCCGGGCAGGGCGCTCAGGCCGCGCGTGCCCATCACGATGTGGGCGCATTGCTGCTTGCCGGCGTAGTCGACGATGGTCTGGGCGGATTGCCCGGGCTGGATAGCGGTGACGAAGGGCACGCCGGAGGCTTCGGCGGCGCGCTTGGCGTCGGCCAGCGCCTTGGTGCCTTCTTCGTCGTAATAATTGCGGACTTCGTTCTTGTCCAGGAACATCCGGGCGTGGCCCGAGAGGATCGGCAAGGGCACGTTCAGCAGGTGCAGTTCGGCATCGCCGTGCTGCCCCGCCATGGCGATGGCCGCGGCCAGCGCGCGCAACGCGCATTCGGAACCGTCGATGGGGACGAGTATCTTGAACATGAGCTCTCCGTGAATGAGAAGTAAGTGAAAACCTCTGTTTCAGGATAGCGGATCAGGCCTGGCGGCAATTGATCTAGATCAATTGCCGCCGGCGCCTATTGTCGCAGCGCCTGCACCGACTCGGCAGTCACGGCGGGGGCCAGTCCGCCCCAGCGGGCGCGCACATAATTGGCCAGGTCGGCCAGTTGCGCGTCAGTCAGTGTACCGGCAAAACCGGGCATGGCCTGCATGGCGGCGGTGCCGGGGAAATCCTGCGCGGCGATGCCGTCGAGCATGACGGCGACCAGGTTGTGGGGATCCTGGTCGCGCAGCCCGGCATTGCCCTGCATGGCCACCGCCACGCCCGGCTTGCCCTCGCCCTGGAATCCGTGGCAGCCGGCGCACAAGGCGGTGTAGAGCGCTTGCCCGCTGTCGCGCAGGCGGGGGTCCAGCTGCACCGGCCGCAGGGGGGTGGGCGGCGGGGGCGTATCGCCCAGCAGGTAGGTCGACAAGGCCGCCACGTCCTGCTTGTCCAGGTGCTGGGTGCTCAGGTGCACGACGGGGAACATTTCGTCGAACACGGCGCCCTGCGAGGCGATACCCGTGGCGAACAGGGCGTTCAGGTCGCCGGCGGTCCAGCCTCGCGAGGCCAGGCCGGCCGGCGAGATATCGGGCGCCTTGATGCGGCCCAGCGCGCCGCCTTGCAGCGGCCGGTCGGCATCGAGCTGGCCCAGGCGGGCGCGCGGCGTGTGGCACTCGGCGCAATGGCCCAGCGCCCCGGCCAGGTAGCGGCCGCGCAGCCAGGCCTGCGAGTTGCCTTGCGAGGCGTCGGGCAGGCTGTCTTCCAGGAACAGCCAGTTCCAGAACCGCACGCCGAAGCGCAGGTTATAGGGGAAGTCGAGTTCCGGTTCGCGGTTCGGCACGGCCGCCGGCTTGATGGTGCGCAGGTAGGCGTACATGGCGTCGCTGTCGGCGCGGCTGAGCTGGCGGTACGAGGTGTAGGGCATGGCTGGATACAGGTGCCGGTCGGGCGCCACGCCGTCGCGCAGCGCCGCGTAGAATTCGTCGGCGCTCCAGTTGCCGATGCCATGCTCGGTGTCCGGCGTGATGTTCGTGCCGTAGAACTTGCCGAACGGCGAGGCCAGCGGCACGCCGCCGGCGAACGGCGCGCCGTCGGCCGCGGTGTGGCAGGCCGCGCAGTCGGCCGCCTGGACCAGGTAACGGCCGCGCACCAGCTGGTCCTGGCCGGCGGCGATGGGCGGATCGGGCGGCGCGGGGGAATCCTGCTGGCCGCAGGCCGCCAGGGCGGCCAGGCCCGCGGCCGCCAGCACGGCGCGCATGCGAATGGAATGAGCCATGGTCAGACTCCCGTAGTCAGGCCGGGGGTGTTCAGCACCACGTCCTTCACCGCCTGGTGGTAGCGGACATAGCCGGTGCACCGGCAGATGTGGTTTTCCAGCGCCTGCGAGACCACCTCTTCGACCTGGGCGCGCTCGATGGGCTGGCGCTGCAGGCGCTCGACCAGCACGGTGGCCGCATTGACGAAGCCGGGCGTGCAGTAGCCGCACTGGAAACTGTAGTGTTCCAGGAACTTCTGCTGGACGGGCGACAGCGCCACGGTTTCGCCCTGCGCGTTGCGCCGGCCATGCGCCTCGACCGTGCGCACCCGCTTGCCCTGGAAGAACAGGGCGCCGGTGATACAGGTGCGGATTTCCTCGCTGGTGCCGTCGGGCTTGTCGAGGATGACGACGCAGGCATGGCAGATGCCCTGGCCGCAGCCCAGCCGCGATCCTGTCAGGCCGGCGTACTCGTGCAGGAAATCGATCATCATCAGGTTGGTCGGCACTGGCAGCGGGCCGACGGCCTGGCCGTTGATGGTCAGGCTGAGGGGTTCGGTGGCGATAGTCATGCCAGGGCCTCCAGGATGTGCTCGGCGGTGACGGGCAGGGCGGTGAACCGGTGCCCGATGGCGTGGGCCAGGCCATTGACGATGGCGCCGACGATGGGAATCATGACCACTTCGGCCACGCCCTTGGGCGGGTCCGTCTCGGACAGCGGCGGCAGGATGTCGGCCGTTTGCGTCCACAGCGCCACCTCGCTGGCCAGCGGCAAGTGGTAGCGGTTGAAGTTCCAGGTGCCGTCGCCCGGGCCGTCTTCGTACAGCGGCAGGTATTCGTACAACGCATGGCCGATGCCCATGGCCAGCCCGCCTTGCAACTGGCCGGACACCAGCTCGGGCGAGATCATGTTGCCGCATTCCATCAGCGAATGATGCGACAGCAGTTCCACCTTGCCCGAGGCCTCGTGCACTGCCAGTTCGACCAGCGCGCCGACCGCGGTGTAGTACGTCACGGCCGCATTGTTGCGCTGGATCGGCGGTATATAGACCTGCGTGCGTTCGATGGGCCGATAGCCATTGGCGCCGGCCGCCGCGCCGGATGCCTGCCCCGAAGGCGCCGCCCCATGGCGCAGGGCCAGGCCATCGAGGGGCAGGCGCAGGCTCTGGCCGTCGACGGGGAAGTCGGCCTCGGCCCATTGCCAGCGGTTGAAGCCATGCACGACGGCGCCGGTGACCAGGCCCATGTCGTGGGCGTGCCGCGCCAGCCGGGCCAGGGGCAGGGGCTGCATGCCCGCGCAGGTCAGCGACCCCTCGACCCAGCGCGCGTCCTCGGGCCGCACCACCAGGGGCGCGGCTTGCCCGCCGCCCAGGCCGCGCCGCCAGAAGTCCAGCGCGGCCGGCCACAGGCCCAGTTGGAAGACCAGGCGGGCGGCCTCGCGCGTGGTGTGGCCGAAATAAAAGGCCGAGTTGGTGGCGCTGGACGGCGACGAATAGGCGGGCGTCCAGCGCGGGTCTTGCACCAGGCGGTCCTGCTCTTGCTGGCTCATCAGGTAGGGATCGCCGCTGGTGGTCATGGGCAGTTCGGGCCAGTCGACGATCGAGGTCTGCACCTGTGTGGCAGGCATGCCCAGCCATTGCGCGCAGATCAGCGCCTGCGAGGTGCTCATGCCGGTGCCGATCTCGGTGCCGCTGTGGAACAGGCCGATGCGGCCCTGCGGGTCGATCTCGACGCGCGCGAACGAGGATTCCGCGCCGGTGCCGAAGTCTTTCTGCACACAGGCGAAGCCCACGCCATAGCGCCGGCCGGGTTGGTCGGCTTCGTAGCGCGCCTTGCGCGCGGCGCGCTGGGTCCACATGGGGTGCCCGGCCGCCTTGCGCAGGATTTCGTCGGCGCGGACCGCGCCGGCGGGCACGGCGCCCTGCGTGTTCTTCATGCCGGACTTCAGCACGTTGCGCAGCCGGAACTCGATCGGGTCGAGCCGCAGTTCGGCGGCGATCTCGTCGATCATCATCTCGGTGGCGGCCATGCTCTGCAGGGTGCCGTAGCCGCGCGCCGAACCGGCGTCGATGGCGCGGCTGGCAAGGGCCACCGCCGTCAGGTCGCTGCGCGGGAAGTAGTAAATGGATTGCGCCGCCGTGGCCCCCACCATGGCGACCGAGGGCGAGAAATTGGCGCGCCCGCCGCCGTTGGCCTGCAGGTGGCCCTGGAACGCCTGCATCAGGCCGGTCTTGCGGTCCACCCCGATGCGGTAGCGCATCGAGAAGGCGTGGCGCTTGAGCGAAGTCTGGAAATGCTCGTAGCGGTCGTTGGCGATGCGTACCGGCCGGCCATCGCCGTACAGGGCGCAGACCACGCCGTAGAAAGGCATGTTGCAGTGGTCTTTCGACCCGTAGCCGACGGTGTAGCAGGGGTGCAGGAATACGTCGCGCACCGGATAGCGTCCTTTCGCGGTCATCTCGACCGTGGATTCGGCCACTTCGCGCGGCGACTGCGTGGGCACCACCATGTGCAGCGACTGGCTGGCCGCGTCATACCAGCAATTCGCGTTGTCCGGCTCCAGCGCCGCGGTGTCGACCGACTGGGTCTGGTAGTCGCGCTGCATGACCAGCCAGTCGGCCGGCGGCTGGTCGAGCTCGGCGGCGATCCGCCCGGCGTGGTACATGCCTTGCTCGCCCAGCTTGCCGTGGTCGATGCCGTCGGGCCATACCGGCAGGTGCTTGCGCATGGTGCTGGGGAAGACCGGGGCATCCTTCAGGCTGGAATAGACGTCATCGTCGTAACCGGTGGCCCCGCCGATGCGCACGTAGCGGAACGTGCCCCAGGGGTCGCGCTGCAGCGGCCCGGTCCGTTCGCCATAGCGCAGCACGTCGCGACGGAACTTGAGGGTGTCCTTGGCGTAGCGAAAGCGCGCGAAATCGTGGTAGATCAGGATGGCGACGGCCTGGCCCAGGTAGGCGGGCGTCTTGCCTTCGGGCAGCAGCATGTCGTCGCCGTAGAAGGCGGGGAAGGCCAGGCCATCGCGCGCCAGGTCGGCGGCGGTGACCAGGCGGTCCGGCTTCAGGTCGGGCTCCAGGATGGACAGGTCCAGGCCCGCGTATGCGCGGTCGGCCAGCGTGGCGCGCAGGATCAGGGCATGCGACTGATCGCGGGGCCAGTTGGGCAGGTCGCGCGCGCGGATATCGCGCGCGAAGATCTTCGAGCCGGTCACTTTCGCGATACCGTCGATGCGAAAGCCCGCGCGGCCGCTCGCCGCGTTCCATTGCACCGGCGTCAGCAACTCTTGTTCGAACAGCGCCGCATATGCCTTGCTGCCCAGCGGGGCGATGTAGACGGTCGTTGAGCCGACGACGACGGTTTTCAGGAAAGAGCGGCGGGACGGGCTGGCGAGGGTCATTGCGGCATTCCTCATGGTGGCATCGATGGCGCGCTGCGCGGCAGGCGGCGCCGGACAGGCACGGGGCGGCCAACGGCCGCCGGGAGCATCGCTAGGATGCCGGGCCGGCCGGCAAGCGCGGCGTGTCGCCGGGCAGGCTGCCCACATCCAGGTGCGTCGAGGCTTGTCCGGTGCCCAGCGAATTGCGCACCCATACCAGTTCGGCCGCCACCGCCACGGCGATCTCGGCCGGCATGCGGCTGGCGATACGCAGGCCCACGGGGCCGTGCAGGCGCGCGATCTGGGCGTCGTCCAGGTCGAACTGGCGCAAGCGGTCGCGCCGCTTGGCCTGGTTGGGGCGCGAGCCCAGGGCGCCGACATAGAACGCAGGCGATTTCAGCGCTTCCAGCAGCGCCAGGTCGTCGAGCTTGGGATCGTGCGTCAGTGCCACGATGGCGGTGCGCCCGTCCACGCCGATCTCGAGCACGGCGTCGTCGGGCATGCTGGTCAGCAGCGTGCAATGGGGCGCATCCCAGCCGGCGTGCAGTTCTTCGCGCGGGTCGCATACCAGCACGCGGAAATCCAGCATGGTGGCAATTCCGCACAGCGCGCGCGCCGTCTGGTTGGCGCCGATGATCAACAGCCGCCATTGCGGGCCGTACACGGCTCGCAGGGTGCGGCCGTCGAAGTCGGGCCCGTCGGACGGGCCGGCCGGCGCCAGGGTACAGGCGCCGGTCTGCAAGTCGAGGGTGCGCGCCACCAGGCGCTGCCGGTCGATATCGGCCAGGACGGCATCCAGCCATTGCGGGGTATCCAGCGGCTCGACCACCAGGCGCAGCGTGCCGCCGCAGGGCAGGCCGAAGCGGGCGGCCTCGTCGCCGGTCACGCCATAAGTGATGCGTTCGGGCCGGGCCGGCAGCGTGCCGGCGCGCGCGCGGGCGATCAGGTCGTCTTCGACACAGCCGCCGGATACGGAGCCGGCGATGCGGCCGTCGGCGCGCAGCGCCATCAGCGCGCCGGCCTGGCGGGGCGCGGAGCCCCAGGTCTGCGCCACGGTCGCCAGATGCACGGGGTGGCCGGCGGCCACCCAATCGCGCGCCTGGCGCAAGACGTCCATGTCGAGCGGATTCATCGGGGGGAGCTCCTTGAGTGCAGGTCCTGGGGGACGTCGATGTCGCGCAGGACGCCGTCGTCGTCGCATTCGATTTCCAGCGCGCCGTGGCGCAGCAGCAAGGCGCGTGCGCCGGTGTCGCCGTCGAGTTCGGCCAGTTCCGGCAGGTACCTGCCGCCGAACACCACGGGATGGCCGCGGCGGCCATGGCGCACCGGCACCACGATGCGGTCGCTGGTGGCATGTTGCAGCAGCAGGCGCAGGGTGTCGGGGCGCAGCCACGGCATGTCGGCCAGGGCGACCGCGCAACCGGGCAACTGCCCGGCGGGAGCGGGGCGGGCCAGCAGGTGGCTCGCGGCCGCGGCCAGCGAGACCCCCATGCCGCGCGGGGCCGGCGGGGCGTTCAGGATGGAGCAGCCCAGGCGCGACAGCATGGCGGGCAGTTCGGCGGGGCGTTCGGCCACTACCGCCATAGTGTCGGGCAGCACCTCGAGCAAGGTGCTGGCGCTGGCCTGCGCCACGGCGCGCCCGTCGGGCAGGCGGGCCAGCAATTTATGGGCCGCATCGCGCAGTGCGCGGCGCGCGGCGCGGTAGCGCAGGCCTTCGCCCGCCGCCAGCAGGACGCCCACGCAATGATGCATCGCCGATGTCGAGGACACTATCCCTTCCATAACCTGGACCGTGAGCCCAGGTTATGCCCGGTCGCGGGCAGCGTCAAGCCGGCCGCCATGGCGGAGGCCGGCGCCGCCCAGGGCGCGGTCAGGGGCCGACCAGCACTGGCTTGTCCCGGTAGCGGCCGGCGAAAACGCGCGCCAGGTTCTCGACCTTGGGCTGGTCGTTGATCACGATGTACAAGCTGTCGGGATGCCGGGCCAGATAGTCCTGGTGATAGGCCTCGGCGGGATAGAAGCCTTGCAGGGGCTCTATCGTGGTGGCAAGCGGGCGCGGATACGCTCCGGAACGATCGAGCTGGGCCAGGTACGCCGCGGCGACCCGGCGCTGGCCGTCGTCGGCGGGAAAGATGGCCGAGCGGTACTGGGGCCCGGTGTCCGGCCCCTGGCGATTGCGCTGAGTAGGGTCGTGGACTACCGAGAAAAATATCTGCAGCAGTTCTCCGTAGGACACGCGGCCGGGATCGTAGGTGATCTGCACGGCTTCGGCATGGCCGGTGCCGCCGCCGCTGACCGCGTCGTAGCGCGCCGTGTCGGCGCTGCCCCCTGCATAGCCGGACAGGGCCTGGGTGACGCCGTCGACATGCTGGAATACGGCCTGGACCCCCCAGAAGCAGCCGCCGGCCAGCACCGCGGTGGCGGTGCGCGCGCCCGGGGCGGGCAAGTCGACGGCCGGGGGCGGAATCTGGAAGACGGCTTCGGCCGTGCGCGCCGGCGCCTGCAAGCCCAGCCAGGCGGCTCCGGCCAGCAGGCCCGCGCCGGCCAGCCTGAACAATGTGGCGCGCCGCGCCGGCGATGCGGCGATGCGCGCGCCAGGGGAAGAAGCCTTCATGATGGCGACCCCGGTGTGGACGGCGGACTGGCCGGAACGAACGCCAGGGCCACGCCGTTCATGCAATAGCGCAGCCCGGTGGGCCGCGGGCCGTCGTCGAAGACATGCCCCAGGTGGCCGCCGCAGCGCGCGCAGTGCACGGCGGTGCGCGTCATGCCGAAGCTGCGATCGGGCGTGGTGCCGATGGCGTGCGGCAGGGGTTGCCAGAAACTGGGCCAGCCGGTGCCGCTGTCGAACTTGGCGGCGGATGCGAACAGTGGCTGGCCGCAGCCCGCGCAGGCATATGTGCCGGCACGGTGTTCGCGGTCCAGCGGGCTGGAATAGGGGCGCTCGGTATCGGCGTGGCGTAGTACGCGGTATTGCGCGGGCGTCAGCAGCGCGCGCCATTCGGCGTCGCTGTGCGTGACGGCAAACGGCCCCGGCGCGGCCCGCGCCTGGCCGCGCGGGCCCGCCAGCGTGCCGAACAGGGCCGCCAGCGCGGCGGCGCCACCGCCGGCCAGGAAAAATCTGCGAGTCGATGTCATCGTCTGTTCCTCATGAGGGCAGGCCCCGGCCGGCCTTCCGGACCGGGCGCGGGAACGCTACTTCTGCATGCCGTTGGCGTCTTTCGACATGCCTTCCTTGGCCATGCCGTTCTTCGACATGCCGTTCTTCGACATGCCATCCTGCTTCATGCCGTCATGGCGCGGCATGCCGTCCTGCTTCATGCCGCCCGACATGCCGTCGTGCCGGGCCATGTCCGCTTTGTCCATGCCGCTTTTGCCCATGCCGTCCCTGGACATCGAGCTCTTTGCCATGCCGTCCTTGGCCATGCCTTCCTTGCCCATCGTGTCGGCGGCATGGGCACCGCCCATGGCCAAGGCCAGGCCTATCGAGAAGGCGTAAACAGCGCGCTGGTTCATAGTGAAATCCTCCGGGTGATTGCGGCGTCGCCGCGGTTGAGAACAGGAATCAGCTGCCGCCGAACCAGTTGTATCCCTGGTCTTCCCAGTAACCGCCGAGGTAAGTATTGGTGACCTCGATGGCATGGATGTGCTTGGGGTTCTTGTAGCCAAGCTTGGTCGGCATGCGCAGCTTCATGGGAAAACCGTATTCGGGCGGCAGGGGCTGGCCGTCGTAGGTCAGCGCCAGGATGGTCTGCGGGTGCAGGGCAGTGGCCATGTCGATGCTGGTGTAGTAGTCGTCGGCGCACTTGAAGCCCACGTACCGGGCGCGCAGGTCGGCGCCCACGCGCCGCAGGAAGTCGGCGAACGGCACGCCGCCCCACTTGCCGATGGCGCTCCAGCCCTCTACGCAGATGTGCCGGGTGACCTGGTCGGTCTGCGCCATCGCGCGCAGCTCGTCCAGGCGCCAGGCGCGCCTGTCGGCCACCAGGCCGGCCACCTCCAGCCGGAAGCCGGCCTCGTCGACAACCGGCACGTCCCGGATGCCGTAGTAGGCGTTGAACGGAAACGGCCGCGTGATCATCGATTCGGGATACGTGGGGGCCAGTTGGCCGGGATCGAATATCCATCCCTGCACCCGGTCGTTGAAGCGCGACACCGCCGCCAGGGCCTGTTCGACGCTATCGTTGTCGCTGATATTGCAGCCCGACAGCATGGCCAGGCCGCCCAATGTCAGCGTGCGCTGCAGGAATGCCCGGCGGGCGGGCTGTTCGACGCGCCGTCCCAGCAGCTTGCGGGCGTCTTGCAAGGCGGCGGGGCCATCCAGGCCGGGCGGGGTGGGGCGCAGGCGCGGTTTCATGGCGATATTCCTATTTGCCGCGGAGCATCGTGCGCAGGGTGCGCGGCACCAGGGCGACCATCAGCAGGTGCACCGCCACGAAGGCGGCCAGCAGGGCCATGGCGGCGAAATGCACATAGCGGGCGCCTTCGTAGCCGCCCATCAGCAGGCGCAGCGTCTCGAACTGCACGGATTTCCACAGCACCAGGCCGGACAGCACCAGCACCGCGATGTCCAGCATGGCGAACAAGTAGGCGGCCCGCTGCACCGAGTTGTAATGCCGCGGGTCGGCGTGCGACAGGCGGCCGCGCAGGGCCGCGCCCAGGTCGGCGGCCAGCCCGCGCGCCGTCACGGGCAGGAAACGCCGCGCCAGCCGGCCGCTGGCCAGGTTCAGGCCCAGGTACAGCAGCCCGTTGGCCGCCAGCAGCCACATGCCGGCAAAGTGCCATTGCAGCGCGCCGCCCAGCCAGCCGCCCAGGGTCAGGCCCGGCGGGAAGGCGAAGTCGAACAGCGGCGAGGCGTTATAGATGCGCCAGCCGCTGGCCATCATCACCAGCACGGCCAGGGCATTGAGCCAGTGCGCCGCGCGAACCCAGGCCGGGTGCACCGGCTGGCCGGGCCCGGCCGCGCCGGCCGGCAAGAGGGAATGGGAAGAGGTTGCCATGCGGGCATTCTGGTCCGCGGCCGATGGCGAAGTCCTCACGCAAACTTAAATTAAATGTGATAACTGGGCCGGCGCAATTGGCGACAATAGAGCGTTGCCGCCCTTGTCCGCCCGCCGCCATGTCCAAACGCATCCTGATCGTCGAAGACGACGCCCACATCGCCGACCTGCTGCGCCTGCACCTGCGCGACGAAGGCTATGCGGTGACCCACGCCGCGGATGGCGAGGCGGGCATGCGCCAGCTGGAAGCCGGCCGCTGGGACGCGCTGGTGCTGGACCTGATGCTGCCCGGCATCGACGGACTGGAAATCTGCAAGCGCGCCCGGGCGATGGCGCGCTACACGCCGATCATCATCACCAGCGCGCGTTCCAGCGAAGTGCATCGCATCCTGGGGCTGGAGCTCGGCGCCGACGATTACCTGGCCAAGCCGTTCTCGATGCTGGAGCTGGTGGCGCGCGTCAAGGCGCTGCTGCGGCGCGCCGACGCCCTGGAGCGCAATGCGCGGCTGGACGCCGGGCGCCTGGAACGGCAAGGCCTGTCCATCGATCCGGTCGCGCGCGAGGCCAGCGTGGACGGCCGGCCGCTGGAACTGACGCCGCGCGAATTCGACCTGCTGTATTTCTTTGCCCGGCATCCGGGCAAGGTGTTCTCGCGCATGGACCTGCTGAACCAGGTCTGGGGCTACCAGCACGAGGGCTACGAACACACCGTCAATACCCACATCAACCGGCTGCGCACCAAGATCGAGGCCGACCCGGCCGAGCCGCGCCGCATTCTCACTGTCTGGGGCCGCGGCTACAAGCTCGCGGGCGGAGACCCATCATGAAGCGCCTGACACTGACCCAGCGCCTGTCGCTGGTATTCGCGCTGCTGCTGCTGGCCTGCTGCGGCGCTTCGGCCTGGCTGAACATGGCCGCCAACGTGCGCTACCAGCAGGAAGTCGTGCAGCGGCTGTCCAGCGGCCTGGCGGCCCACATCGCCGGCGCGCGGCCCCTGATGGACGCCGGCGGGTGGAAGCCGGAGTCGGTACGCATGCTGTTCGACCAGCTGATGGCCGTCAACCCCGCGGTCGAAGTCTACCTGCTGGGCAATGACGGGCGCATCGAGGCCGATGCCGCGCCGGCCGGCCACGTGAAACTGGAGCGCGTCGACCTGGCGCCGGTACGCCGTTTCCTGGCGGGCGAACCCCTGCCCATCCTGGGGGACGACCCCCGCGGCACGGGCGCGCGCAAGGTCTTCAGCGCCGCGCCGATCCGCATCGACGGGCGCGACCGCGGCTATGTCTACGCGGTGCTGCAGGGCGAGGCGCACGACGCGCTGGCCTCGACGGTATCGGCCAGCACGGCGCTGCGCACCACGCTGTGGTCGATCGCGCTGGTGGCCCTGCTGGGCCTGGTGGCCGGCCTGGTGGCGTTTGCCCTGATCACCCGGCCGCTGCGTGCGCTGACCCAGGCCGTGCGCAGCTTCGACAGCAACGGCGCGGCCGCGGCGGCGCTGCATCGCGACGGCGATGAAGGCCGCGGCGACGAGATCGCCGTATTGCGCCGCGCCTTCGCGCAGATGGGCCAGCGCATCGGCGACCAGTGGCGCGAACTGACCCGCCAGGACCAGCAACGGCGCGACCTGGTGGCCAATATCTCGCACGACCTGCGCACGCCCCTGACCTCGCTGCACGGCTACCTGGAAACGCTGCGCTACAAGGGGGAATCGATGGCCGCCGACGAACGGCGGCGCTACCTGGACATCGCGCTGGGGCAAAGCCGCAAGGTCGGCCGGCTGGCGCAGGAACTGTTCGAACTGGCGCGGCTGGAGTCCGGGCTGGTGCAGCCCGAACTGGACACCTTTTCGCTGCCCGAACTGGTGCAGGACGTGATCCAGAAGTTCGAGCTGGCGGCCGAGGCCCGGCGCCAGCGCCTGAGCACCGACTTCCCCCGGGACTTGCCGCCGGTGCGCGCCGACGTCGGCATGATCGAAAGGGTGCTGACCAACCTGCTGGACAATGCCGTTCGCCACAGCCCGCCCGGCAGCGGCATTGCGATCCGGCTGGGGCATGCCCGCCAGGCCATCGAGGTGCGCGTCAGCGATACCGGGCCCGGCATTCCGCCCGAACTGCGCGACGGGCTGTTCATCCGCGCCTCGGTGCTCAGCCAGTACCGGCGCGACGGCGGCGGGCTGGGGCTGGTAATTGTGCAGCGCATCCTGCAACTGCATCGCAGCGAAGTCAGCTTGCTGGACGAGCCCGGCCAGGGGGCGGTGTTCCGCTTCCTGCTGCCGGCGGGACACTGAGCCGCGCGGCGGCAGGGCGAATGCCGTCCGATGGCGGGCTTACAGTAGCCGGCCCTGGCGCGGGCCGTCCTCGTCGTCGGCCGGCGGCGCTACCGGCGCCAGGGGCAAGTCCAGCAGCCGGGCCAGGCTGCGCGCGTCCCCGGGCGCCTTGACCTTGATGTCGTTGTCGAAGTAGCAATAGATGTCGCGCGGCCCATAGGCCTGCCGCGGGCGCGCACCGGCGCGCCGGGCCGCGGGCGGCTCGCGCCCGCGCGACCAGGCCCGGATGCGCGCGGCCCAGCGCCGCAGGGCCGCCTCGGTGTAGCCGCTGGCGTAGAGTTCTTTGTCGCCGTGCAGGCGCAGGTAGGCGAAATCGGCCGTGGCGTCTTCCAGCAAGGGCCACTTGCCCGCCGTGTCGGCCGTTACCAGGGCCACACCGTGCGCGCGCAGCATGTCCACGAATTCGGGGCAGGCGAAGCTTTCGTGGCGGATCTCGACCGCGTGGCGCAGCGGCCGGCGCGGCCCGGCATCCAGCGCGGCGCGGCCGTTCATGCGCGGGTCGTGCTGGCCGGCGCGGCGCGCGGCGGCATCCGTGTCGCGGGGCAGCAAGTCCAGGAAGTGCTCGAACCGCTCGGGATCGAAGCGCATCGAGGGCGGGAACTGCCACAGGATCGGCCCCAGTTTCTCGCGCAGCTCGAACAGGCCCGAGGCCAGGAAATTGGCCAGCGGCGTCTCGATGTTGCGCAGCCGCAGCCGGTGCGTAATGAAGCGCGTGCCCTTGACGCTGAAGACGAAGCCCCGCGGCGTGGCGTCGCGCCACCGCGCGAACCATTCGGGGCGCTGCAGAGAATAGAAAGTGCCGTTGATCTCGATGGTGGGCACCTGGTGCGAGGCATAGGCCAGTTCCTGCGATTGCGGCAGGCCTGGCGGGTAAAAGCTGCCGCGCCAGGGCGGGTAGCGCCAGCCGGAAATACCGATGCGGACGGCGCTGGCGGGGACAGTGGTGGTCATGGCGGCGGAGCGTGGACGAAAATGCCGGCGCCTGCAAGAAACGGGCCGGGCCGTTCAGGCAGGCGGCGCGTAGGTGCGCGACAGCGCCGCGGCCGCCTGCTGCATCAGCGGCAGCCATTGGCGCGTTTGCTCGACGCTCAGGCGGGCCACGGGGGCATGCAGGGCCACCGCCGCGATCGCGCGCCGGCCCTGCAGGATCGGCACGGCCATGCAGACGATGCCCACCAGGAACTCTTCGCGGTCGAAGCTGGCGCCTTCCTTGCGCACGGTGCGCAGTTCGCGTTCCAGCGCCGCCGGGTCGCACAGCGTGTTGGGCGTATAGCGGGGCAGGGCCGCGGCGGCCAGCAGGCGGGTGCGGGCCTCTTTGCGCATGTAGGCCAGGAACAGCTTGCCGCTGGCGGTGCAGTGCAGCGGCACGCGCGAGCCTGGCTGCAGGTTCAGGCGCAAGGGCCAGGCGGTTTCGACGCGGTCGAGGTACATGACCTCGTCGCCGTCGAGCATGGTGCAGTTGCAGGTTTCGCCGATCTGGTCGACCAGGCTGTCCAGGATGCGCCGGCGCGCCGCCCGTAATGGGGAATTCAGCAGCGTGTCGCGCGCCAGCGCCGCCAGGCGCGGGCCGGTGACATAGCATTTGCTGGCCGGCTCGCGCAGCAGCATGCCGGCGTCCACCAGCCGCGACAGGATGCGCAGCACGGTGGGCTTGGGCAGGCCCGAGGCTTGCGTCAGCGCCGCCAGGCTGGCGGGGTGTTCGGACTGCGCCACGTATTCCAGCAGGGCCATGGCGCGCAGCGCGGCGGATCCGGGTTCTTCGCTCATCTTTCAAAAATTGAAGTTTTCAGGCGATCTGGCGCATCGTCGCACAAAACACGCAAAAAATGAAACGCCGCACTATGGCAAGCCGCGGCCGCGTTCTGCAGAATCAGTCCATCCCCGGCCGCGCGGCAGGCGCGCGGCGACGGCCCTTGCCAGGAGACTTGCATGAAGAAAGTACACATGACGCCCAGTGAAGCCTTTGTCGAGACCCTGGTCGCCCAGGGCGTGAAGGACGTGTTCGGCATCGTCGGCTCGGCATTCATGGACGCGCTGGACCTGTTCCCCGCGGCCGGCATCCGCTTCGTTCCCACGGTACACGAACAGGGCGCGGCCCACATGGCCGACGGCTATTCGCGCGTGACGGGCCGCCACGGCGTGTGCATTGCCCAGAACGGCCCGGGCATTACCAATTTCGTCACCGGGGTGGCCGCGGCGTATTGGGCGCACAGCCCGGTGGTGGCGATCACGCCCGAGACCGGCACGTCCGGCATGGGCCTGGGCGGGTTCCAGGAAACCGAGCAGTTGCCGATTTTTTCCCGCATCACGAAGTACCAGGCGCACGTCAACCGGCCGGACCGCATCGCCGAATTCACCGGCAAGGCGTTCGACAACGCCATGGCCGAACGCGGCCCCACCCAGTTGAACATTCCGCGCGACTACTTCTACGGCGAGATCGACGTGGCGATTCCCGAGCCGCGTCGCGTGCGCCGGGGTCCGGGCGCCGACGAGGACCTGGACGCCGCGGCACGGGTGCTGGCCGAGGCGCGCTTTCCGGTCATCGTGGCCGGCGGCGGCGTGCTGTTCTCGGACGGCCAGGCCGAGTGCATCGCCCTGGCGGAATTGCTGGGCGCACCGGTGGTCAACAGCTACCTGCACAACGATTCGTTCCCGGCCAACCATCCGCTCTGGTGCGGTCCGCTGGGCTACCAGGGCTCCAAGGCCGGCATGAAGCTGCTGGCGCAGGCCGACGTGGTGCTGGCCCTGGGCACGCGCCTGGGGCCGTTCGGCACCTTGCCGCAGCACGGCCTGGACTACTGGCCCCAGCAGGCCCGCATCATCCAGGTCGATGCCGACCACCGCATGCTGGGCCTGGTGCGGCCGGTATCGGTGGCGATCTGCGGCGATGCCAAGCCGGCCGCCGCCGCGCTGGCCGCGCGCCTGGCGGCGCTCAAGCCCGCCTGCCTGGCCAGCAAGAGCGAGCGCGCCGCGCGCATCGCCGACGAAAAGAAGCAATGGGAACAGGAACTGGACTCCTGGTCGCACGAGCGCGACGACTGGAGCCTGGACATCATCGCCCGCGGCGGCGGCCGGATGCATCCGCGCCGCATGCTGCGCGAGCTGGAACGGGCCATGCCGGAACACGTCATGGTGTCGACCGACATCGGCAATATCTGCTCGGTTTCCAACAGCTACCTGCGTTTCAACGAGCCCAACTCGATGCTGGCCGCCATGAGCTTCGGCAATTGCGGCTACGCCTTGCCCGCGCTGATCGGCGCCAAGCTGGGCCGGCCGGACCGCCCGGCGGTCGCCTACGTGGGCGACGGCGCGTGGTGCATGAGCTTCCAGGAACTGCTGACCTGCGTGCGGGAAGACATTCCGGTCACGGCCGTGGTGTTCCACAATGGCCAGTGGGGCGCCGAGAAGAAGAACCAGGTCGATTTCTATGGCCGGCGCTTCGTGGGCAGCAACCTGAAGAATCCCAACTTCGCCGAGCTGGCGCGCGCCATGGGCGCCGAGGGCGTCAGGGTGGAGCACGCCGACCAGATCGGCGACGCGCTGCGCGCCGCCTGCCGCGCCCAGTCCGAAGGCAAGACCACCGTGCTGGAAATGATGGTCAGCCAGGAACTGGGCGATCCGTTCCGCCGCGACGCGCTCAAGCAGCCGGTGCGCTTGCTGGACAAGTACAAGCCCTACGTGAACGCGTCGTTCCAGCCCGGCGAGGTGCCTCTGTCGATCGAACCGGCGCGCGACTGATTCGGCGAATTGTGGAACGGCGTCCGGTTTCGCCGTTCCATTTTCTGCGTTTTTTGCTGCATCCTGGGGCAGCCGGCGATTGTTGCCGGCCCGCCTCGAGGGTAGGCTGGTCCCGCATCTTGCAAGAGCCCGGTCGGGCGAGCAGGGAGCCGGCGGGACGTGTCGATGCAACAACCATAAATCCACACCACGTTCGACGTGGAGGAGGCGCAGACATGATTCACTGGAAACATTGGCTGGGCAGCGCGCTGGCCGCGCTGGCCCTGGCCGGCGCAGGCAACGCATCGGCCGCCCAGCAGACGCTGCGGGTACAGACCGCGGTGCCCAACAGCAGCATGTACTTCGAGCTGATGCAGCGCTGGGGCCAGCGCATCGAGAAAATGTCGGGCAACCGCCTGAAGGTCGAGATCCTGCCCGACGGCGCGGTCGTGGCCGCCTTCGAGATCCTGGATGCGGTGGACAAGGGCATTGTCGAGGGCGGCTACGCCTGGACGCACTACTGGTCCGGCAAGCATCCCGCCGCCGGGTTGTTCAGCAACCCCATGGCCGGCGCCGGCACGGGGCTGGACCAGATCTCGCACGTGGCCTGGCTGTACGAGGGCGGCGGCAACAAGCTGCTCGACCGCTTCTACCACGATGTGCTGAAGGCCGACGTGGAAGTCTTCATGCTGCAGCCGATGGGGCCCGATCCGCTGGGCTGGTTCAAGGCGCCGATTTCAAGCGTGGCCGACTTCCAGCGCCTGAAGTATCGCTCGCCGCCGGGTATCACCGGCGAGATCTTCAAGGAAATGGGCATATCCGCGGTGGCGCTGCCGGGCGGCGAGATCGTGCCGGCGGCACAGCGCGGAGTGATCGACGCCGCCGAATGGATCGGGCCGGCCGACGACGTCAACCTGGGGCTGCAGACGATCTGGAAGAACTACTACCTGCAGGGCCTGCACCAATCCACCGACGTGGGCGAGGTGGTGATCAACCGCAAGTTCTGGAACAAGCTGCCCGACGACCTGAAAGAGATCGTGCGCGTGGCGTCCATGGCCAGCATCGGCGAGACCTATACCTTCAACGTGGCGCGCAATGCCCGCGCGCTCGAGAAGCTCAAGGCCCAGAACGTCCAGGTGCACGATACGCCGGCCGACTTCTACCCGGCATTCGTGAAGGCCACCAATACCGTGCTGGACCGCTACGCCGCCAAGGACCCGTTCTTCAAGGAAGTGCTGGATTCGCAGCGGCAATTCGGCAAGACCGTGGTGCCGTACTGGACCAAGATCCTGGACTTGTATGCCGGGCTGGGCCACGCGGCCATGAAAGAACAATAAGCGCAGCCAGCGCGCGGGCCGGTCGGCCAGGCCGCCCGCGCGCGACACAGGAGGAGGCCTTGCATGAATGCGGATTCGCGGGCAGCTTGTGCCGTGGTGGGGGTAACGCGGGTGCTGGACGGCATGACGCGCTGGTCGGGCTGGATCGTGGCGTGGATGATCCTGCCGATGGTGGGGTCGCTGGTCTACGAGGTCATCGGCCGCTATTTCTTCAATGCCCCCACGATCTGGGCGTACGACATGACCTATATGCTGTACGGCTCGTTCTTCATGCTGGGCTCGGCCTATACGCTGCTGCAGAAAGCGCATATCCGCACCGATCTGTTCTACGACAACTGGTCGCCGCGCGTGCAGGGCTGCGTGGACCTGGCGTGCTACCTGTTGCTGTTCTTTCCGGCCCTGACGCTGTTCCTGATGGTGGGCTGGGATTATTTCTGGACCTCGTTCGAGCGCAATGAACGCATCGTCACCAGCCCCTGGATGCCGATAGTGTGGCCGTTCAAGGGCGCCATTCCGGTAGCCACCGCCTTGCTGCTGCTGCAGGGCATATCGGAAACGCTCAAAAGTGCCTATGCGGTCGTGCGCGGAGAATGGCCATGAGTCCCGAACTGCTGGGCGTGATGTCCCTGCTGGTGCTGGTGGTGGCCATCTTCATCGGCTTTCCCATCGTTTTCACGCTGATCGCGGTGGCGCTGGGCATGGGCTGGCTGGCGCTGGGCGAACTGGCCCTGCACCTGATGACCTTGCAGTTCTTCTCGGTCATGCGCGATCCCACGCTGGCCGCGGTGCCGTTCTTCCTGTTCATGGGCTTCCTGCTGGAACAATCGGGGCTGGCCCAGCGCCTGTTCCATGGCGTGCAACTGCTGCTGGCGGGCGTGCGGGGCTCGCTGTACCTGGCGGTGCTGATCACGGCCACGATCTTCGCAGCTGCCACGGGCATCGTCGGCTCGTCGGTGACGCTGCTGGGAGTCATGGCCGCGCCGACGATGATGAAAAGCGGATACGACCCGCGCATGAGCGCCGGCGCCATCACCGCGGGCGGCACGCTGGGCATCCTGATACCGCCGTCGGTGATGCTGATCGTCATGGGGCCGGTGGTGGGGGTGCCGGCCACCGAGCTGTTCGCCGCCGCGGTGTTGCCGGGCCTGCTGCTGTCGGGCCTGTTCATCTTCTACACCCTGGCCCGCAGCTACCTGAACCCGAAGCTGGGCCCGGCCCTGCCGATGGAGCTGCGCCGCCCGCTGGGCTACGCGCTGAAAGAACTGGCATTGGGGTCGGCGCCGGTGGTGGTGGTGATCCTGTCCACGCTGGGGGTGATCCTGGCCGGCATCGCCACGCCTACCGATGCCGGCGCCTGCGGGGCCTTCGTCACGCTGGTGCTGACGCTGGTGTATCGCAAGATGACCTGGCCGGCGTTCAAGCGGGCCATGTTCGACACCCTGAAGATATCCTGCATGATCCTGCTGCTGGTGGCGGCCTCGAACTATTTCGGCGCCGTATTCTCGCGCCTGGGTAGCGCCGAATACCTGGCCAACCTGCTAACCGGCCTGCAGTTGTCGCCCACCCTGACCCTGCTGGTGATGCTGGCGCTGATTTTCCTGCTGGGCTGGCCGCTGGAATGGGTGCCCATCGTGCTGATCGTGGTGCCGATCTTCCTGCCCGTGGTGCGGCAGATGAACATCGACCTGGTCTGGTTCTGCACGCTGGTCGCGGTGTGCCTGCAGACGGCATGGATGTCGCCGCCGGTGGCGTTGTCGGCCTATTTCCTGAAAGGCGCCGCGCCGCAGTGGAACCTGAAGGACATCTACCTGGGGATGATGCAGTTCATGGGGCTGCAGGTATTCGGCCTGTTGCTGGTGTTGTGGTTCCCGCAGCTTGCACTGTGGCTGCCGCAAGTTCTGAGGGAGTAGGGCGGCGATGAGCTGCGAAGCATTGTTCGAACCGTTGCGCCGCGCGGCGCTGGCGCAGGGCCGGCCGCGCACGGCGGTGGCCTATCCGATGTCGGCGCAATGCCTGCGCGACGTGCTGCAGGCCCGCGCGCAGGGCTACATGGAACCGGTGCTGGTGGGGCCCGGCGCGCGCCTGCGGGAACTGCTGGACGCCGAGGGCGTGGCGCACGCCGAGCTGGCCATCCACGACACCGACGACGACGACGAGCGCGCCGCGGCCGGCGCCGCGGCGGCGCTGGCGCGCGACGGCCACGTGGACATGCTGATGAAGGGCAGCCTGCACACCGACCATTTCATGGCCGCGGTGGTGGCCCGCGACGCCAACCTGCGCACTGCGCGGCGCATCAGCCACGCCTTCGTCATGGCCGTGCCGGCCTATCCCAAGCTGTTCCTGGTGACCGACGCGGCGGTCAACATCGCGCCCAGCCTGGCCGACAAGGCCGACATTGCCCAGAACGCCATCGATTTCGCGCGCGCCCTGGGCGTGGCGCGGCCCAAAGTGGCGGTGCTGTGCGCGACCGAGTCGGTCAACCCCGCCATGCCGGCCACGCTGGATGCGGCCGCGCTGTCGAAGATGGCCGACCGCGGCCAGATCGAAGGCGGCCAGGTCGACGGCCCGCTGGCCTTCGACAATGCCATTTCGGCGCAGGCGGCGCGGCTCAAGGGCATCGCTTCGCCGGTGGCGGGCGATCCCGACATCCTGCTGGTTCCCGATATCGAGGCCGGCAACATGATCTACAAGGAATTGACCTGGCTGGCCGGCGCGTCGATGGCCGGCCTGGTGCTGGGCACCCGGGTGCCGGTGTTGCTGACCAGCCGGGCCGACTCGGCCGAGGCGCGCATCAACAGCTGCGCCGTGGCCGTGCTGTACGGGCGCTGGCTGGCCGCCCGGTCGGCCAGGCCTTGAGGCCCGCGTCATGGCGGCCTACGACTACATCGTAGTAGGGGCGGGCTCGGCCGGCTGCGTGCTGGCCGACCGCCTGTCGGCCGGCGGGCGGTACAGCGTCTGCTTGCTGGAGGCGGGCCCGCCGGACCGCAACCCGTGGATCCACCTGCCCATCGGCTACGGCAAGACCATGTTCCATCCGGTGCTGAACTGGGGCTTCTACACCGACCCCGATCCCGGCATGCTGGGCCGGCGCATCTACTGGCCGCGCGGCCGCACGCTGGGCGGCAGCAGCAGCATCAATGGCCTGATCTACATCCGCGGGCAGCGCCAGGACTACGACGAATGGGCGGCCCTGGGCAATCCGGGCTGGGGGTGGGACGACTGCCTGCCGTACTTCCGCAAGCTCGAGTGCAACGACCTGGGCCCGGGGCCCACGCATGGCACCCAGGGGCCGATGCACGCCACCTCCATCCGGGCCCGCCACGAACTGATCGAGGCCTTCATCGCCGCCGCCGGCACCCTGGGCCTGCCGCGCCGCGTCGATTTCAACTCGGGCGACAACGAAGGGGTAGGCTACTACCAGTTGACCACGCATCACGGCCTGCGCTGCTCGACGGCACGCGCATACCTGAAGCCGGCCCGCAAGCGGCCGAACCTGCATGTGCGCACGGGGACGCAAGCGGCCCGCATCGGCTTGCAGGCCGGGCGGGCCACCGGGGTGGAAGTGCTGGCGGGGCAAGGCCGGCAGTGGCTGCAGGCGCGCCGCGAGGTGCTGCTGTGCGCCGGCGCGATCCAGTCGCCCCAGTTGCTGCAGCTGTCGGGCATCGGGCCGGCCGACCTGCTGCGCGAGCATGGCATCGCGGTGCAGGTCGATGCCCCCGGCGTGGGCGCCAATTTGCAGGACCACTTGCAGTTCCGCCTGATGTGGGAAGTGGCCCGGCCCATCACCACCAACGACCAGTTGCGCACGCTGGCCGGTCGGACGCGCATCGGCTTGCAGTGGCTGCTGACACGCTCGGGGCCGCTGGCGGTGGGCATCAATCAGGGCGCGCTGTTCGGCCGCGCGCTGGACGACGCGGCGCGGCCCGACGTGCAGTTCCACGTGGCGACGCTGTCGGCCGACATGGCGGGCGGCGCGGTGCACGATTTCCCGGGCTGCACCATCTCGGTATGCCAGCTGCGCCCGCGTTCGCGCGGCACGGTGCGCATCGCCGGCACCGACCCGCGCCAGGCGCCCTCGATGCAGCCGAACTACTTGTCCGACGAACTGGACCGGCGCGTGGCGGTGGCCGGCGTGCGCTACGCCCGCCGCGTGGCCGCCGCGCAGCCCCTGGCCGGCCTGTTGACGCGCGAGCACCGCCCCGGCGGACAGGCGCAGAGCGACGACGAGATCCTGCATTTCTGCCGCGAGCAGGGGGCCACCATCTTCCATCCCAGCGGCACGGCCCGCATGGGGCCGCGCGGCGATGCGCTGGCGGTAGTCGATGCCAGGCTGCGCGTGCATGGGGTCGGCGGGCTGCGCGTGGTGGACTGCTCGGTCATGCCGACGCTGGTCTCGGGCAACACCAATATCCCGGTGGTGATGATCGCCGAGAAGGCCGCCGACATGATTCTGGCCGACGCGGGCCGGTAGAACTGGCCCTAACGAGTCCGGCCCGCTGGTACTAAGCCTGGCGGCCAGGGCCCGATACCCTAACGGTACGCTCCACGGGGCGCGCCGGAATAACCACTCTGAAGGGGAAAAAGACCATGCGCATACGACAAGCAATGGTCGCGGCGGCAGCGTCCGCCGCACTGGCCTGCAGTGCCTGGGCCGCGGCCGCCGACGCGCCGGTGCGCGGCGGCACGCTGGTGATCGGGTCCACGCAGGTGCCGCGCCACCTGAACGGCGCCGTGCAATCGGGCATCGCCACCGCCATGCCCAGCACCCAGCTGTTCGCCAGCCCGCTGCGCTTCGATGCCGACTGGAAGCCGCACCCGTACCTGGCCGAATCATGGGACCTGTCGGCCGACGGCAAGACGCTGACGCTGAAGCTGCGCAAGAACGCGGTTTTCCACGACGGCAAGCCGGTGACTTCGGCCGACGTGGCGTTCTCGATCATGGCGATCAAGAAGAACCACCCCTTCCAGACCATGCTGGCGCCGGTCGAGAAAGTGGATACGCCCGACCCCTTGACGGCGGTCGTGCACATGAGCCAACCGCACCCGGCGATCCTGCTGGCCATGTCGCCGGCGCTGATGCCCATCCTGCCCAAGCACATCTATGACGACGGCCAGGACTTGAAGACGCATCCGCGCAATTCGGCGGGGGTGGTGGGCTCGGGACCCTTTACGCTGAAGGAGTTCAAGCCCGGCCAGGAAGCCGTGCTGGAACGCTTCGACAAGTTCTTCCTGCCCGAGCGGCCGTACCTGGACCGCGTGGTCATCAAGATCAACCCCGATGCCACCAACCTGCTGATCGGGCTGGAGCGCGGCGATATCCAGGTGCTGCCGTACATGACCGACCCCACCATCCTGCGCCGCGCGAAGGAAGACAAGGGCATCGTCATGACCGACCGGGGCTACGAAGGCATCGGCGCGCTGAGCTGGCTGGCGTTCAATACGGCGCGCAAGCCGCTGGACGACGCCCGCGTGCGCCAGGCCATTGCCTATGCCACCGACAAGAAGTTCATCGTGCGCGCGCTCAACGCCGGCTTCGCCAAGCCGGCCAGCGGCCCCATCATCGGCACCAGCCCGTTCGCCGCGAACGGCTTGCCCGACTACGCCCTGAACCTGAAGAAGGCCGGGCAGCTGCTGGACGAAGCCGGTTTCAAGGCCGGCGCCGATGGCGAGCGCATGTCGCTGACCATCGACTACATGCCGGGCAGCGATGTGCAGGGCAAGAACGTGGCCGAATACCTGCGCAGCCAGCTCAAGAAGATCGGCATTGCGGTGCAGGTGCGCGCCTCGCCCGATTTTCCCACCTGGGCCAAGCGCATCGCCAGCCACGATTTCGACATGACCACGGACATCGTCTTCAACTGGGGCGACCCGGTGATCGGCGTGCACCGCACCTACCTGTCCAGCAATATCCGCGACATCATCTGGACCAACACGCAGTCCTACCGCAACCCGCGCGTCGACGAACTGCTGGAACAGGCCGGGCGCGAGACCGACGTCGAAAAACGCAAGGCGCTGTACGGCGAATTCCAGAAGATCGTCATGACCGACCTGCCCATCATGTTCCTGACGGTGATTCCGTACCATACGCTGTCGGTGCAGCGCGTGCACGGGCTGCCGGACGGTATCTGGGGCCTGCTGTCGCCGCTGGACGAAACCTGGATCGCGAAGTAGGGCGGCCGCCATGCTGTACTTCCTGCTGCGCCGCCTGGCCTATGCCGCCGTGTTGCTGCTGGCCGTGGTGTCGCTCAACTTCCTGCTGATCCACATCTCGCCGGGCGACCCGGTCGAGACGATCGCCGGGTCGATGGGCGGCCTGAGCGAAGCCCTGCGCGCCCAGTTGCGGGCGCAGTACGGGCTGGACCAGCCGTTCCTGGTGCAGCTGGGCATCTACCTGAACCAGGTCCTGCACGGCGACCTGGGGTACTCGTACTTCTTCAACCTGCCCGTGGCCGACCTGATCTGGCAGCGCGTGCCGGCCACGCTGCTGCTGGTGGTGACGTCGGTGCTGGCGGCATTCCTGACGGGCACGTTCCTGGGCACGCTGGCCGCGCGCCGGCCCAACGGCCCGCTGTCGCAGGGGGTCACGCTGCTGTCCATCGTAGGCTATTCGGCACCGGTGTTCTGGATGGGCATCGTGCTGATCATCCTGTTCGCCTCGGTGCTGCCGATCTTCCCGGTGTCCGACATGCGCTCGGCGGGCGCCGACGAGTCCGGCTGGGCCGGCATGCTGGACGTGCTGCACCACCTGGTGCTGCCGGCGTTCACGCTGGCCTTCGTGTACCTGGCCCAGTACAGCCGCCTGGCGCGCGCCAGCGTCATGGACGCCTTGTCGGCCGACTATATCCGCACGGCCCGCGCCAAGGGGCTGTCGGAACGGCGCGTACTGTACAAGCATGCGCTGCGCAACGGCGTGCTGCCGGTGGTCACGATGCTGGGCCTGCAGTTCGGCAATGTGCTGGCCGGCGCCATCCTGGTCGAGACCGTCTTCAACTGGCCCGGCCTGGGGCGGCTGGCGTTCGATTCGGTGCTGCGGCGCGACTATCCCACCTTGCTGGGCATCCTGCTGTTCGCGTCGTTGCTGGTGGTGATCATGAACCAGCTGACCGACCTGGCCTACCGGCTGATCGACCCGAGGATCAAGACCGCATGAACCCGGCATCCACACTTGCCCCGGCCGCCGAGCCGGTCCGCCCGCCCGGCCAGGCGCGCGAGGCCTTGCGCGTCTTCCTGCGCAACCGCACCGCGGTGTTCGGCCTGGTCCTGCTGCTGCTGATCCTGGCCGTGACGCTGATCGGGCCCGTCCTGATGCCGGGCGACCCGTTCGAGATCGCGGCCGCGCCCATGGAGCCGCCGGGCTCCGAGTATTCACTGCTGGGCAGCGACTACCTGGGCCGCGACGTGCTGATGGGGCTGGTCCATGGCGGGCGCGCCACGCTGCTGGTGGGCGTGGTGGCGGCGGTGCTTTCGGTAGTGATCGGCGTGGTGGTCGGCGCGCTGGCCGGGTACTACGGCGGCTGGGTCGACGACCTGCTCATGCGCATCACCGAATTCTTCCAGGTGCTGCCCACGCTGCTGTTCGCCATGGTGCTGGTGACGCTGTTCGGCCCGACGCTGTCGACCATCGCGATCGCCATCGGCGTGGTCAGCTGGACCGGCACCGCGCGCCTGGCGCGCGCCGAGTTCCTGCGCCTGAAGCGGCGCGAGTATGTGCTGGCCGAGCGCGTCATCGGCGCGGGCAACGGCCGCATCATCTGGCGCATCATCCTGCCCAACGCCATGGCGCCGCTGATCGTGTCGGCCACGCTGGCGATCGGCATGGCGATCCTGTTCGAGGCCGGGCTGTCGTTCCTGGGCCTGGGCGACCCCAACATCATGAGCTGGGGCCTGATGATCGGCAGCAACCGCCCCTACATCCTGACCGCGTGGTGGGCCGTCACCTTGCCCGGCGTGGCGATTTTCCTGACCGTGCTGGCGGTCAGCCTGATCGGCGACGGCCTGAACGACGCGTTCAATCCCACCTTGCGGGGCCGCGAATGAGCGCCGCCGAGCCCGTCCTGGAAGTCGACCGGCTGAACGTGGCGTTCCAGTCGCGCCGCGGCAGCGCGTCGGTGCTCAACGATGTCAGCTTCAGGCTGATGCCCGGCGAGACACTGTGCCTGGTGGGCGAGTCGGGGTGCGGCAAGAGCATGACCGCGCTGGCGATCATGCGCCTGGTGCCGGATAGCGGACGCATCGCCGGCGGCCAGATCCGCCTGCGAGGCACCGACCTGGTGCGCTGCGCCGAGCCGGAACTGCGCCGCATCCGCGGCAACCAGGTGTCGATGATCTTCCAGGAACCCATGACCGCGCTGAACCCGGTCTATACCGTGGGCGACCAGATCGGCGAATCGCTGCGCCTGCACCGGCGGCTGGACAAGGCCCAGGCGCGCGCCGGCGCCATCGACATGCTGCGCTCGGTGGGCATTCCGGCGCCCGAACGGCGGGTCGACGAGTATCCTCACCAGCTATCCGGCGGCATGCGGCAGCGGGTGATGATCGCCATCGCGCTGGCCTGCGATCCGGCCGTGCTGATTGCCGACGAGCCCACCACCGCGCTGGACGTCACGGTGCAGGCGCAGATTTTCGACCTGCTGCGCGAGCAGCAGGCCCGCCGCGGCACCGCGGTGCTGCTGATCACCCACGACATGGGCGCGGTGGCCGAGATGGCCGACCGGGTCGTGGTGATGTACGGCGGGCGAGTGGCCGAAGAGGGGCCGGTGCAGGACATCCTGGCGCGTCCGGCGCACCCGTACACCCGCGGCCTGATTGCCTGCCTGCCGGGCCTGGACCCGGCGGCCGACGAGGCGCGGCCCGACCTGCCCGAGATCCCGGGCGTGGTGCCGTCGGTATGGCAGCGAGGGCAGGGCTGTCCGTTTCACGACCGCTGCGCCCAGGCCATGCCGCGTTGCCAGCAGGCCTTCCCGCCGATGTTCGCGGCCGGGCCGGCGCATCGCGTCGCCTGCTGGCTGCACGAAGGAGGCACGGCATGAATCACGCCCCGGGATCGCCGCTGCTGTCGGTGCGCGACCTGCAAGTGCATTTCCCGGTGGGACGCCGGCATTGGGGCGGCCCGCAAGCGGTGGTGCGCGCCGTGGACGGCGTGTCGTTCGACCTGCAGCGTGGACGCACCCTGGCCATCGTGGGCGAATCCGGCTCGGGCAAGACCACCACGGCCCTGTCGGTCATGCGGCTGGCCCAGCCCACCGGCGGCTCGATCCGCTTCGCTGGCCAGGACATGGGCGCCTTGCGCGGGCAGGCCCTGCGTTCGTTGCGGCGGCGACTGCAGCTGATTTTCCAGGACCCGTATTCCTCGCTGAACCCGCGCCAGCGCGCCGGCGAGATCGTGCGCGCGCCGCTGGACCTGATGGATGTCGGCCCGGCCGCCGGTCGCGACGCCCGGGTGGCCGAGCTGTTCGCCCAGGTGGGCTTGCGGCCCGAGCAGCGGCTGCTGTTCCCGCACCAGTTCTCCGGCGGCCAGCGCCAGCGCCTGAACATCGCCCGGGCGCTGGCCAGCGGGCCGGACCTGATCGTGTGCGACGAGCCGGTGTCGGCACTGGACATCGCCATCCGGGCGCAGATCCTGAACCTGCTGCGACGCATCCAGCGCGAGCAGGGGCAGTCGTTCCTGTTCATTTCCCACGACATGGCAGTGGTGCAGCATATCTGCGACGACATCGCCGTGATGTACCTGGGCCGCATCGTCGAAAGCGCCCCGCGGCAGTCGTTCTTCGGCCGGCCCTTGCATCCGTACAGCGTGGCCCTGATGTCGGCCGTGCCGACGGTGCAGGGCGGGCGCGAGCGCGCGCGGCAGCGTATCCGGCTGGCGGGCGATCCGCCCAGCCCGATCGACCCGCCGCCGGGTTGCGGCTTCGCTGGCCGCTGCCCGGCCGCGCAGGCGCGCTGCCGCGAACAGGCGCCCGCGCTGCGCGAAGCCGCGCCCGGACATTTCGTCGCCTGCCATTTCGTCGAATACCGCGACGGCGCGGCGTGGTCGCCCCTGGCGGCGAACCCGGCCCCCGCATCCGCAACCTCGCCGCCAAGGAGCGCAGCATGACCTCGCCCGCCATCACGATATTCCGGGCCCGCCACATACTGACCATGAATCCGGCCCAGCCTACCGCCACCCACGTGGCCGTGCGCGACGGCCGCATCCTGGCGGTCGGAGACCCGCAGTCCTTGCGCGGATGGGGGCCGGCGACGCTGGACGAGCGCTATGCCGACCACGTCCTGATGCCCGGCCTGGTAGAAGGCCATTGCCATCTTCCCGAAGGAGGCATGTGGACGTTCGTGTACGTGGGCTACTACGATCGCCGCGGCCCGGACGGCCGGGTGTGGGAAGGCCTGACCAGCTTCGAGGCCGTCTGCGCGCGCCTGCGGGACGCCGAGGCGGCGCTGCCGGCCGGCCAGGCGCTGATCGGCTGGGGCTTCGACCCCATCTATTTCGATTCCGGCCGCATGAGCGTGCGCGAGCTGGACACGGTATCGGCCACGCGGCCGGTGGTGGTAATGCATGCCAGCATGCACCTGCTGAACGCCAACAGCGTCATGCTGGCCCAGGCCGGCATCGATCGCGATACCGACATCGAGGGCATTACCCGTTTCGGCAACGGCGAACCCACCGGCGAACTGTGCGAGTTCGCGGCGATGTTTCCCGTGCTGCGGCTGGTGGGCAACCCGTTTCGCACTATCGGCCTGACGGAACACGGCCTGCGCCTGTTCGGAAAGGTGGCGCAGCTGGCCGGCGTGACCACGGCCACCGACCTGGTCAACGAACTGAACGAAGACGGCATCGCCACGCTGGCGCGCGTCACCGCCGAGCCGGACTTCCCGGTGCGCATCGTGCCCGCGGCCTCGGGCATGGCCTTCGCCGGCGATCCGGCTGCGTGCCTGCGGCGGCTGGACGAACTCAAGCGGCTCAACCACGACAAGCTGCGGCTGGGCATGGTCAAGCTGGTGGTCGACGGGTCCATCCAGGGGTTCACCGCGCGCCTGCGCTGGCCCGGCTATTACAACGGCGCGCCCAATGGCATCTGGGTGACGCCGCCCGACACGCTGGACGACACCGTCATGGCGTATCACGCGGCCGGCGTGCAACTGCATATCCACACCAACGGCGACGAAGCCACCGAGGTGGCCATCCAGGCCGTCGACAGGGCATTGCGGCGCCATCCGCGGCGCGATCATCGCCACACCCTGCAGCATTGCCAGATGGCCGACGCCGCGCAGTTCCGCCGCATGGCCAGCCTGGGCATGTGCGCCAACCTGTTCGCCAACCACATCTATTACTGGGGCGACGCCCATTACGCGCAGACCATGGGGCCGGATCGCGCCGACCGCATGGACGCCTGCGCGACGGCGGCACGGCTGGGCGTGCCGTTCGCCATTCATTCGGACGCGCCCATTACGCCGCTGGGGCCATTGTTCACGGCCTGGTGCGCGGTGAATCGCCGCACCGCGGGCGGGCGCACGCTGGGCGAGTCCGAGCGCATCGACGTGGATGCCGCGTTGCGCGCCATCACCCTGGGCGCGGCGTACACCCTGCACCTGGACCACGAGATCGGCTCGATCGAAGTCGGCAAGCGGGCCGATTTCTGCGTGCTGCGCGAAGACCCGCGCACGCTGCCGGCCGATGCGATCAAGGACGCCGGCGTCGTGCAGACGGTGATCGGCGGCCGGCCGCTGGCTGCGCCCGGCGGCTGACATGAGCGCGCCGCAGCGCATTGCGCTGACCGTGGTCGGCGGCTTCCTGGGCGCGGGCAAAAGCACGCTGCTCAATCGCATCCTGGCCGCCAGCCCACGCCGCGCGGCGGTGCTGGTGAACGATTTCGGCCCCGTCAATGTGGACGCGGCGCTGGTGGCCAGCCGCGATGGCGCCACCATCAGCCTGGCCAACGGCTGCGTGTGCTGCTCCATCGGCGGCGGCCTGGACGATGCCCTGGCACGCGCCATGGCGCGCCAGCCGGCGCCGCAATGGATCGTCATCGAGGCCAGCGGCGTGGCCGATCCCGGCCGCATCGCCCAGGTCGGCATGGCCGACCCGATGCTGGAACTGGAAAGCGTGCTGGTGCTGGCCGACGCCAGCCGCATCCGCGCGCAAGCGGCCGACCCCTTGCTGGCCGATACGGTAGGCCGCCAGTTGGACGCGGCGGGAGTGTTGCTGCTCAGCAAGACCGACTTGGCCGGCCCGCGCGAGACGGCCGCCGCGCGCGCCTGGCTGGCCCGGCGCGCGGCCGGCGTGCCGATCCTGCCGGCCGGCGTCGACCTGCGCGCCCTGCAGGTGCCGCCGTGGCGGCCTGGGCAGGACAGGCAAGACCCGCCGGGGCAGGGCGGGCGCCACCCCGGCCATGGCGTGCCCAGCCACGACCATGGCCAGGCGCCGGACCATCCGTTCGAAAGCTGGTTCTGGGCGGCGGAGGCGCCATTGCGCGCCGATGCGCTGACGCGCGCGCTGAAGACGCTGCCGCGCGGCGTCGTGCGGGCCAAGGGGTGGCTGACCACGGATCGTCATGGCCCGGTGCTGGTGCAGTACGCCGGCGGGCGGGTGCGCTATTCGCGGGTCGAGCCCGGGCGCGCGATACCCGCCGGCCTGGTGCTGATCGGCGCGCGCGGCCTGGATCGCACCGCCATCGGGCAGGCGCTGCGGGGCGCCTCTGGTGCAAGCGAATGCCCCGCTCTGGTTCTAGACCCCCCATCGGGCCACGCGTAAGGTGACAGTGAATCCCCGGGCCGCCCGGGCCATCGCAGACAGGAGAGTTGGCACCATGTCCAAGGCAGTAACCCCGCAGATGCTGGCCGATTTCGCGGCCGCCTGGAACCGGCACGATATCGACGCGCTGATGAGCTTCATGACCGAGGACTGCGTGTTCGAGACCGTGGCCGGGCCGGAACAGCATGGCAGCCGGCACGTGGGCTTGCAGGCGGTGCGCCAGGCTTTCGCGGCCGCGTGGCAGAGCTTCCCCGACGCGCAATGGCGCAACGGCCGCCACTGGGTGGCCGGCGATCGCGGCGTGTCCGAATCCACCTTCACCGGCACCGCCGCCGATGGCACGCGCGTGCAGGCCGACATGGTCGACGTGTTCACCTTCCGCGACGGCAAGATCCACATCAAGAACGCTTTCCGCAAGCAGCGCCCCCCCTTGCCGGCGGTCGATAGATAGCCTGTCCGAGCCGATTGCCCACGCTTTCCACCGGATTGCCATGGATGCCCAAGCCACTTCCCTGAACGACGCGCGCGATGCGCGCATGCCGGCGGGCGCCAGCGCGCCCTACGACCCCCTGTACGATCCGCTGGTGGGGCCGCCCGGGCGCGGCCAGGACTACGCGCCCACCTACTGGGTGGCCACGGCGGGCCCGCCGCCGCCAGACGACGGGCCGGTCCGCGGCGACATGGATGCCGACGTGGTGATTGTCGGGTCGGGCTTCACGGGGTTGTCCGCGGCCCTGGCGCTGGCGCGCGATTTCGGCATACAGGCCACTGTGCTGGAAGCCAACCGGGCGGTGTGGGGCTGCACCAGCCGCAATGGCGGGCAAGGGCAGAACGCCTCCGGGCGCCTGTACCGCTCGCAGTGGATCCAGCGCTGGGGGCTGGACATGGCCAAGCGGCTCGACGCCGAGATCCGCGGCGGCTTCGAATACTGGAAAAGCCTGGTCGCGGGGATCGAATGCGACGCCCAGCCCGGCGGGCACCTGTACACCGCGCACCGCGGCAAGAAGCTGGCGTTCCTGCGCAACGAGGCCCGAGTGATGCGCGAAGTGTTCGGCTACGACACCCGCATGCTGGACCGTGCCGAGCTGCGCGAACGCTATGCCGACGACCGCGAGGCGGTGGGCGCCTTGCTGGAGCCCGACGGCGTGGGCGTGCATCCCCTGAAACTGGCTTTCGGCTACCTGCGGCAGGCCCGCGCGCTGGGCGCCCGGGTGCACCCGGGCAGCCCGGTGCTGGGATGGCAGCAGGTCGATGGCGCGTATCACTTGCGCACGCCGGGCGGCACCGTGCGCGCGCGCCGGGTGGCTTTCGCCACCGGCGGCTATACCGCGCAAGGCGTGAACCCGCTGCTCGACAACCGCATCATGCCGGTGCTGTCCAATTCCATGGTCACCCGTGCGCTCAGCGACGACGAGCGCCGCGAGGCCGGGCTGCACAGCACGGTCTTCATCACCGACACACGCACCTTGCGCTTCTATTACCGGCTGCTGCCGGACGGCCGCATGCAGATCGGCAGCCGCAGCGCCATCCGCGGCGCCGACGCCGGCGACCCGCGCCACCTGGACCTGCTGCGCCACGGCCTGGCACGCAAGTTTCCGGCGCTGCGCGATGTCCAGGTCGACTATTCCTGGTGGGGCTGGGTGGATGTCAGCCACGACATGATGCCGCGCGTGACCCAGCCGGACCCCGCCCAGCACGTGTACTACGCCATGGGCTACGGGGGCAACGGGGTATCGTTCTCGGCCCAGGCCGGGCGCCGGCTGGCGCAGCGCATCGTGGGCAAGGACGGCGTGCGCTGGGACCTGCCTATCTACGATACGCCCTTGCCGGGGCACGCTTTCGCGCCCTGGCGCCGGCTGGGACAGGCCTTGCTGTATCGCTGGTACTACCTGCGCGACGAGATACTCTGATCCGCCGCGACGGCCGGCGCGCGTGGCCGCATGCGCCCGGCGATCTGCGCCAGGCGGGCGATGCCCGGTTCGATGCGGTCGGCGCCGATCGAGGTATAGCCCAGCCGCAGGGTGTTGCGCGGCGCGCTGGCCTCGTTCATGAAGAACACGCCGCCCGGCTCGATGACCACGCCTTCTTCCAGCGCCGCCTGGGCCAGCAGGCCGGTATCCAGCCATTCCGGGCCGTGCAGCCAGCAGGACGAGCCGCCCGTGACCGGCACCGCCCGCCATTGCGGCAGGTGCCGCGCCAGCGCCGCGCCCACCTCGGCGGCGCGCGCCTGGTAGGCGTGCGATTGCCGGCGCAGCAGCGCGTGGTGATGCCCCAGCGAAATGAACAGCGAAAAAGCGCGCTGGATGTAGGCCGAAGGGTGCCGCAGCATCAGCCGCCGCAGCGCGCGCAGCTCGGCCACCAGTTCGCGCGCGGCCACGATATAGCCGATGCGCAGGCCCGGGGCGAATGCCTTGGCCAGGCTGCCCACGTAGATGACGCGGCCGCCCTGGTCCAGGCTCTTGAGCGCCGCGATGGGCGTCTCGCCATGGCGGTTCTCGCTTTCGAAATCGTCTTCGATCAGCATGCAATCGGCCTGCGCGGCCAGGCGCAGCAGCTGTTCCCGGCGCACCAGCGGCATGGTGGCGGTGGTGGGGCACTGGTGGCTGGGCGTGACGAACAGGTAGTCGCAATCGAGCAGGCGCGTGCCCAGGCACAGGCCCTGGTCGTCGATGGGCAGCGGCACCAGGTTGGAGGTCCGGCTGGCGAAAATATTGCGTGCGTCCGGATAGCCCGGATCTTCCATGCCCACGACCGTATCGGGGTTGATCAGCAGGTCGGCCAGCAGATACAGGGCATGCTGCGCGCCCACGGTGATGACGATCTCGTCGGCATCGGCCCATACCCCGCGGCGCGGCAGTACCTGGGTGCGGATCTGCTCGATCAGGGCAGGGTCGTCGTGGGTGATCAGGTCGGGCGCCCAGCTGCGGATATCCAGCACCGACAAGGCCTTGATGCAGCACTCGCGCCATTCGGCGGTGGGGAAGAGTTCCTGGTCGAACTGGCCGTACACGAAGGGGTAGGCGGTGGTCTGCCAGTCGCGCGGCTTGACGATGTTGCGCTGGCGGGTCGGGCGGAACCGCAGCCGCTGGTCCCATTGCACCGCCGCCTGCAGCGGATCGTCGGCGGCCACGGCCGGCGCCTGCCCCAGCCGGCCGCTGAGCACGTCGTCGCTGACGAAATGGCCGCTGCGTTCGCGCGATACCAGGTAGCCTTCGCTGACCAGCTGCTGGTAGGCGAACACCACCGTATTGCGGGCGATGCCCAGCTGGTCGGCCAGGTAGCGGCTGGAAGGCACCGGCGCGCCGGGCGGCAGGTGGCCGCTGAGGATGGCCGACACCAGCATCTGGCGCAGGCGCCCCTGCAGGCTGAGATGGCTGGCGCTTTCGCGCTGGAACAGGCGTTCCCACAACACAGGCTTGAGCATCGCGGCCTGGAACATGAAAGCTCCCGGTGAGGCGCAAGAACGCGCCACATGACCGCTCAAGCATAGAAGAGAAAGCGCCGCCGGACTATGGGGGATTGCCCGGCCGGCGGCGGCCTGCCGCATGGTCAGATACGGCCCTTCCACGGAATGGCCAGCCGCTCCAGGTAGCGCACCAGCAGGTCGAAGGCAAAGGCGAATATGCCGATCACCACGATGCCCATGATCACCGTGTCGCTGGCCAGGAACTGCGCCGCGTTCAGCACCATGAAGCCCAGCCCCCGGTCGGCCGCCACCATTTCGGCGGCCACCAGCGTGGTCCAGCCCACCCCGATGCCGATGCGCATGCCGGTGAAGATCTCCGGCAGGGCCGCCTTCAGGATCACATGCAGGATGACCTGCGTGGGCGTGCCGCCCATGGCGTAGGCCGCGTGGATCTGCTCGATCGATACCGAGCGCACGCCGGCGCGCGCGGCGATGGCCATGGGCGCGAAGATCGCCAGGTAGATCAGGAATATCTTGGGAAACTCGTCGATGCCGAACCAGATAATCACCAGCGGCAGGTACGCCAGCGGGGGCAGGGGCCGGTAGAACTCGATGGGCGGGTCGAAAATGCCGCGCGCATAGCGATTCACGCCCATCAGGATGCCCACCGGAATCGCCGTGGCGCAGGCCAGGAAGAATGCGCCGAACACCCGCGACAGGCTGGCCACGGCATGCTCGGCCAGGGTCGAGCCCGCCACGCCATCGGTCATGGCGGCCAGGAACTTGGCGTACACGGCCTGCGGCGAGGGCAGGAACAGCGGCTTGACCCAGTCCATCGACGTCACCAGGAACCACAGCCCGATCAGCACCGCGCTGGTGATCAGGCTGATGTGGCCGCTGTGGCCCGCGCCCGGCGCGCCGTAGACCTTGCCCGGCGTGGCCGGCTTGCCGCGCAGCAGGGATGTGCGTCTAGGCATGCAAGCCTCCGGCCGGCCCGGCGGCGCGCTCGTCGCCGTAGATGATGCCCAGGACCTGTTCGCGCATGGCAATGAATTCGGGGCTGGATTTGATGCGGCGGCCATCGCCTTCCTCCAGGTAGCGCCGGTTGAAGTCCAGCGCGAACGTATGCGTGATGCGCCCGGGGCGCGGCGACATGACGATCAACCGCGAGCCCAGGAACAGCGCTTCCTCGACGCTGTGCGTGATGAAGAAGAACATCTTGCGGGTGCGCTGCCAGATGTGCAGCAGCAGTTCCTGGATGGTCTCGCGCGTCAGCGCATCCAGCGCGGCCATGGGCTCGTCCATCAGCAGCATGGCCGGATCGCAGGTCAGCGCGCGCGCGATGCCCACGCGCTGCTGCATGCCGCCCGACAGCTGGTAGATCATGTGCTGGTGGAAATCCTGCAGGCCCACCAGTTCCAGGTTCTGGACGGCACGGGTACGGCGCTGCGCGCGCGGCACGCCCTGCAGCTTCAGCCCGAACTCGGTGTTGTCCAGCACATTCAGCCAGGGAAGCAGGGCATGCTTCTGGAATACCACGCCGCGGTCGGCGCCGGGGCCCACGATGGGCTCGCCCGCCAGGGTAATACGGCCCTGGGTGGGCGACAGGAAGCCGGCCAGCAGGCTGAGCAGCGTCGTCTTGCCGCAGCCCGAGGCGCCCAGCGCCACGATGAACTCGCCGGGCTCGATGGTCAGGTTGACGTTCTGCAACGCCACGACCGGCTCGCTGTCGTGCAGGCCGGGGTAGGTAACGCCCACGTTCTCGGCGCACAAGGTCTGTGCGGTGGACGGGGACGCGTGCGACGGCATGGTCATGCGGCATCTCTCCGGAATCGGGCGCCGGCCGGCGCGCGTAGCGCCGGCCGGTCCGTGGTGTTGCCGCCGGCGGCTATTTGGCGGCAGCCTGGGCAAAGCTGGCGTTCACATAGGGCGTGTAATCGTCCAGCGCACGGTCGATCTGCTTCTGGTCTTTCAGGAATTGCGCACTGGCGCCAAATGCCTTGGCCGCGCCGGAGTCCTTGCCGCCGCCCAGCCATTCGTTCGAAGCCTGTTCCTGCGCGGTGGGAAAGCCCAGCAGCTTCAGCGAATCGGCGACATCGTCGGGCTTGCCGCCGATCATCTTGACCATGCCCTGCACCTGCGGCGACTGGGCATTCCAGTTCGCGCCCTGGGCGCGGTAATCGGCATAGGCCTTGGCCAGCACCTGGGTGAAAGCGGCCATGAACTTGGGATGCTTCTTCGCCCAGGCCTTGTCGACGACCAGCCCGTCGAAGGTGGGCACGCTGGCCTTGCCGATGGCTTCCGAATCGGCGATGGTCTTGCCCGATTTCTGGATTTCCGCCAGGGCAGGGGGCCACACATAGGCGGCATCGATGTCGCCGCGCTGCCAGGCGGCCACGATCTGCGGCGGCTGCATGTTCAGGATGCGCACGTCGCGGGGGCTGATCTTCCAGACTTTCTCCAGCCCGACCAGCAGGTGGAAGTGCGACGTCGACACGAACGGCGTGGCCACCCGCTTGCCCTTGAGGTCCTGCGGCCCGTTGATGCCCGAGCCGTTGCGCGCCACCAGCGCCTCGGACTTGCCGATGTTGTCCAGAATCCAGAACAGTTCCAGGTCGACGCCGCGCGTGGCCGCGGCGGTAATCCCGGTCGAGCCGAGCACGCCCACCGGCACCTTCCCGGAAGCCAGCGCCGTGGAAATGTCGCCGGCCGAACTGAACTGGCGCCAATCGACCTGGTAGCCGGCTTGCCCCAGGGCTTTGTCGAAACTGCCGTCGGCGATGGCCGACAAGAACGGACCCACGATCAACTGATAGCCAACGACCAGCTTGGTTTGCGCGTACGCTGGCGCGGCGGCCAGCACGGCCAGCAGGCCGGCCAGGGTGCAGCGGCGAATGAGGCGGTGTATCGCTTGCATGGTGATCTCCGAAAGAGAGTAAGCCGCGCCCCGATGCGACCGGACTGCTGCGCTGCGGCCCGCGATCAAGTTTGCCTGGATGCCGCCATAACGCTAGGGCCAAATACGGCAATCAGATTGGGCCAAGCATCGGCCGCGCGCGGGGCCTGGTCCAAAAGTAATCTTAAACATCAAGAATGATTGATAATTTATTGATATATATAAATATTTTTGAATTCTATGCAGCAAAATACCGGCCGGAAGCTCGTTTTGCGCCGCTCGCCGCCGCGGCCGGTCCAGCCGCCCGCGGCTGATAACATCCGGGGCTATTGCCATGGAAAGAGGAATCGCATGATGCATCCGCCCGAACGCCATCCGGCCTGGCGCCGCCGGCTGGCCGTGCTGGCCCTGGCCCCGGCCGTGGCGGCGGCGCCCGCCGCCGCGCAGCCGCCCGAAGAAGCCTATCGGCCGATCACCGCCGCGGAACTGTACGCGGGCATCATGGAAGGCGGGCTGGCCTCGTGGGTTCGCGATCCCGCGCAGCGCACGACGCTGTCCACCGCGATGGCCACGTCTTACATTCTTGGGGTGGCCAACAGCGCCCAAGACAGCCAGTGGTGCCCGGCCGCGGGGCTGGGCGTGGCGGCGATGGCCGCAACGGTGCTGGACCACCTGGCCGACCTGCCGCAGGGCAGGCAGCAGGAAAGCGCCGCGGCGGTGGTCGCCGAGGCGCTGGGCAAGACCTATCCCTGCCGGCCATGAACCGCCCGACCGGCCCCGGCATCATGGCAGGCGGACACGGCGGGCCTCGATCGGCACTGCGCATCCTTCTGGCAATGAAGCGGTCCGTCATCGCGTGCCTCGTCGCGCTGGCCCTGGGCCTGGCAAGCATGGGCGCGCTCGGCGCGGGCCTTTACTACGCCGCCTATCCGGCGCTTGCCCCATGGTTCGGCGACATGCGCGACTGGAGCGGCGACTGGGTCTGGCCGGCGACGATCATGGCGGGCATGCTGTGGTCGGCCGGCTTCCTCGTCGCGGGGCTGCTCGACCTGTGCATGGAACGCCATGCATGGTGTCCGGCGTTGCGCCGCGCGGCCTACTTCGCGGTGCTCTGGCTTGCCGCGGCAGGCATCTGGGCGGCCTTGCTGTCCGGGGCCGGCGCTTAAAGTTCAACATATGAAACCTATGTAGCGGGGCGCGCTTTCTCCTTCGACGTATCGGGCTAACGTACCAGCAACCTGCAACCGGCAACCGAGTCGCGGGACGATGACGATAGGAGAGGAAGACATGCCTGGACCCGCAGAAATCCTGCCGCGCATCGGCGCGGCCTGCCTGCTTGCCGCCGCGCTGGCGGCGGCCAATCCGGCTGCCGCGAAAGACCGGTGGCGCGCCTATACGTACAACGCGGTCTCCACCGTCACGTCGGTCAAGGGCCTGCACGCCATGCTCGACGAGATCAAGCAGGACACTCAGGGCGAGCTGACCGTCCGGCTGAGCCTGGGCGGCACCATCCCGATCTCGGCTACCAACATCACCCAGGCGGTGTCCGACAACGTGGTGCAGATGGGCGACGACTCGTTCTTCCTGGGCAACGTGCCGGTCGGCGGCGTCGTGCGCCTGCCGCTGTTCCTGCGCACCCGGGCCGATTTCGAACGGGCCTGGGGCATCGAGGAAAAGTACCTGAAGGCGGAATTCCAGAAGAAAAACATCACCTTGCTGGGCCGCTACATCTTTCCGGAAAACGTCTTCTGGTCGAAGAACAAACTGACTTCGCTGGCCGATATCGCCGGGCAGAAGATCCGGGTGGTCTCGCCCGAACAGGCCGAGTTCATCAAGGTCCTGGGCGGCATACCCGTGACGTTGGGCACGTCCGAGGTGGCGGCGGCGATCGACCGCGGCGTCATCGACGGCGTGCTGACCGCCAGTTCGGGCTATGGCTATGTCTGGCGCGACCTGCTGTCGCACAGCTATCGCCTGAACGTCAGCTTCATCGACTCGCTGATCCTGGTCAATACCGATGCCTGGAAGGCGCTCAGTCCCGCGGTGCAGGCCAAGGTGCAGGCGGCGGTCGACAAGCATACCCGCGCCATCACCGAAGCCATGGCCAAGGAAGATGCGGAACTGACCCGCAAGCTGGCGGCCGGCGGGATGGTGATCACCGAGCCCAGCGCGGCGGAACTGGCCGAAGCCGAAAAGCGTATTGCGCCGTACTGGACGCAGTGGGGCAAGGAACGTCCCACCGCCGCGGCCGCGCTGCAGGAAGTGCGCGCCGCCGTCGGACGCTGAGCCGCCATGCCGGGGAACGAAGCCATGCATACCGATACGCAGGTATTCCGCGGTGCACCGGTGCCGCCGCCCGCCCAACCCGCCGCCATGCCGGACCTCGAAACCGAGGCCGCGGACGCCGATGCCTTCAGCCCGCCGGAGGGCAGGGCGGCCCGGTTGGCGCGTTGGGTCGCGCAATCGCTGGTCGTTGGCCTGGTGGCCATGATGGGCCTGGAAATGCTGGTGCGCTCGCTGTTCGGCTGGTCGATCCAGTTCAGCAATGAACTGGGCGGCTATGCCCTGGTGGCCATCACGTTCCTGTCGCTCGGCTCCGGGCAACTGATGCACGCCTACCATCGCGTGCATTTCCTGGAAAACCGCATGGGGGCCGTGGGACGAGCCCGGCTGCGGCTGGCCTTCGACCTGCTGGCGACGGCCGTGACGCTGGTGTTGCTGGCGGAACTGATGCGCTTCGAGTGGCTGACCTGGAAGTCGGGCGACGTGTCCGCCACCACCCTGATGCTGCCGCTCTGGCTGCCGCGCCTGTCGATGCCCATCGGTGCGCTGATCCTGGCCTGGGCGCTGTTGCGGATCGTGGCGGCCGACGTGCGCCGGCTGCGCGCCGCATCGCGCTGACCGGCGCACCCCCAACCTACAACCGGAGGGCGCCATGGGCGGCGACTACCAGATCATCCTCATTTTCATCCTGTTCATCGGCCTGCTGGCCACCGGCATGTCCGTGCCCTACGCCATTTTGCTGCCGGGCGTGCTGTACCTGTACCTGGAGGGCGGCGTCGGCGCGCTGCACGGGTTGGGCATCACGACCTGGGGCAGCATGGATGCCTACACGCTGACCGCGATTCCGCTGTTCGTGCTGATGGCCGAGCTGCTGCAGGGCAGCGGGGTGGGGATGCGCGTCTACGGCGGCCTGTCGCGGCTGGTGCGGCGCATCCCGGGCGGCCTGCTGCAGACCAATATCGCGGGCTGCGCCGTGTTCGCCGCGGTCAGCGGCTCGAGCATCGCCACGGCGGCCTCGATCGGCCAGGTGGCGCTGCCGGAATTGAAGACGCGGCGGTACGACGCGCGCCTGGCCACCGGCACGCTGGCCGCCGGCGGCACCCTGGGCATTCTGCTGCCGCCGTCGATCGCCATGATCGTCTACGCCACGTTCACCGAAACCTCGGTGGCCAAGCTGTTCATGGCGGGCGTGGTGCCGGGCATCGTGCTGACGCTGCTGTTCATGGTGTATGTGGCCATTGCCGCCACCCTGCGGCCCGAGATCGCGCCCGCCGAGCGCGGCGCGCTGACCCGGCAGATGGTGCTGCGCTCGCTGGTCGACATCGTGCCGGTACTGTTGCTGATCGGCGGCATCATGGGGGCCATCTACACCGGCGTGGCCACGCCCACCGAAGCCGCGGCGGCCGGCTGCCTGTTCGCGCTGGCGGTGGCGGCGCTGTTCGGCAACCTGTCGTGGGGCGAACTGAAAGCGTGCCTGAAGCGGTCCACGCTGATGGTCAGCAACATCCTGTTCATCACCTATGCCGCGTTCGTGTTCTCGTATGCCATGAGCTACGCCGGCGTGGGCGAGGCCATCACGGAATTCATCGTCGAGATGAACCTCGGCAAGGTGGGTTTCTTCATCGCGCTGCTGGTGCTGTTCACGGCGCTGGGCGCGCTGGTGGAAAGCCTGGGCATGATCGTCATCACCGTGCCGCTGCTGTACCCGCTGCTGTCGACCTACGGCATCGACCCGGTCTGGTTCGGCATCGTCGTGGTGCTGTTCATCGAGATGGGCCAGATCACCCCGCCCATCGGCATCAACCTGTTTGTCATCCAGAGCATTTCGCGCGGCAACCTGTCGGACGTGGTGATGGGCACGATCCCGTTTCACTTGCTGATGTTCGTGCTGTTGCTGCTGCTGGTGATATGGCCCGAACTGGCACTGTGGCTGCCCGATCATATTTCCGGCGGCTGAACGAATTCTCACAAGGCAGGAAGACCCATGTTCGCTTCTCCCGAAAAACTGAAACCCGAAGTCTTCGCGCGCATTCCCGAACGCTATCTGGTGCGCGACCGTGCCAGCGACTGGGCGCGTACCCAGCTGCACGGCGCGCCCGCGCCGGTGTTCCTGGAAGGCCCGTCGTTCGACCGCGACGGCAACCTGTGGGTGGTCGACATCCCCTGGGGCCGCATTTTCCGCATCGATCCGCAAGGCGGCGTGGAGCTGGCCGCCGAGTACGACGGGGAACCCAATGGGTTGAAGTTCCATCCCGATGGCAGGGCTTTCATCGCCGACTACAAGCACGGCATCATGGTGCTGGACCCGCGCAGCGGCCGGGTCGAGCCCTGCCTGGACCGCGCGCGGCTGGAACGCTTCAAGGGCTGCAACGACCTGTTCTTTGCCGCCAATGGCGACCTGTACTTCACCGACCAGGGCCAGACCGGCCTGCACGACCCCAGCGGACGGCTGTACCGGCTGCGCGCCTCGGGCCAGCTGGACCTGGTGCTGCAAGGCATTCCCAGCCCCAATGGCCTGGTGCTGAACCTGGACGAAACCGCGGTCTACCTGGCCGTCACGCGCGACAACGCCATCTGGCGCGTGCCGCTGATGGCCGACGGTTCGGCCACCAAGGTGGGCGTGTATATTCAGATGTCCGGCGGCGGCGGCCCGGACGGCATCGCCCTGGATGCCGAGGGCGGCCTGGCCGTGTGCCATGTCGGGTTCGGCGCAGTCTGGTTGTTCAGCCCGCGAGGCGAACCGTTGTACCGCATCGACTCGCCCGAAGGCCTGTACACCACCAATTGCGCGTTCGGCGGCCCCGACGGCCGCACGCTGCACATGATCGAGTCGCGCACCGGCTGCATATTCACCGCCAGGGTGCCGGTGCGGGGCAACGCCATGTATTCGCACGCGCCCGCCTGACGCTTCGTACAGGCCGGAACAGGGCAGGGGGAGGAGACACCATGGATCTTGAACACCTTGCGTTGGAAGCCTTGCCGCAGGCCGCGCCGGATCGCACCGGCACGCAAAGCCTGTCGCGCTCCATCAAGCTGATGCGCGCGATCGCGGCGCGGCCCGACTTCGGCTGGCGGCTGTCGGACCTGGCGGCAGTCTGCAAGCAGGACAAGGGCACCGTGCACCGGATGCTGGCCTGCCTGGTCGAGGAACGCATGGTCATCCAGCGCGCCCACGACCGCCGCTACCTGCCTGGCCCGCTGATGTACGAACTGGGCCTGGCGCTGCCCGCCAAGGTCCAGTTCCAGCGCCAGGCCGAGACGATCCTGGAGGCCTTCGCCCGCCGCCTGGGCGGCGTCGCCCTGTTGATGATGCGCAGCGGCAACGAGTACGTATGCAGCATCAGGGTAGGGAGCCTGCCCCTGGCCGGCCTGCTGGTGCGCCCGGGCACGCGGCGGCCCATGATCACCTCGGCGGGCGGCGTGGCCATCATCCAGACCCTGCCGGCCGGCGAAGCGCGCCAGGTGCTGCTGAACAACGTCGCGCAGGAAATCGCCAGCCACGGCACGACGCGCCTGCATGCTTTGCAGAAGATGCGCGAACGTTCCGACCATCATGGCTGGGGCGTCAACCTGGGCGACGTGGTGCCCGGCGTGCATGCCTTTTCCGTGCCGATACGCGATGCCACGGGCCATGCGTTCGCGGCCCTGTGCATCATGGGCACGGCCGAGCTCTATGGCGAAGAACGCCTGCCGGAATTGCACGACGCGCTGCTCGAGGTGGCGGCCGTCCTGTCGGCCGAGGCGGACAAGTTCAGTATGTGAAATTGGCGCAGAGCAGGGCGATCGCAGGGCCGGAAACGTCGCTTAAGGTAACGGCATCGATATCCACAAGAGCCACGTCATGAACACCCACTCGGCCATCAACCTGGAAGACATGCGGCGCCTGGCGCGCCGCAAGCTGCCGCGGATCGCGTTCGATTTCATCGAGGGCGGCGCCGACGGCGAACTGTGCCTGAGGCGCAACCGCGAGGCCTTCGAGCGCTATTGCCTGGTGCCGCGCTATCTGCGCGATGTATCCACCCGCGACCAGTCTGTCGAACTGTTCGGCCGCCGCTACGGCAGTCCGATCGGCATTTCGCCCACGGGGCTGGCCGGGCTGTTCCGGCCCGGCGCCGACCTGATGCTGGCCGCGGCGGCGCGCCAGGCCGATGTGCCGTTCCTGCTGTCCAGCGCCAGCAACGCCGCCTGGGAGGACGCCATCGCCATCGCGCCGGAACATGTGTGGCTGCAGATGTACTGCACGCGCGACGAGCGCATCAACGACAACCTGGTCCAGCGCGCGCGCCAGGCCGGCACGCGGGTGCTGGTGGTGTCGGTGGATGTGCCCGTGAACTCCAATCGCGAGCGCAACCGGCGCAATGGGTTTTCACGGCCGTTTCGCATGACGCCGGCCGTGGTGCTGGAAGCGCTGGGCCACCCGGCCTGGGTGCTGCGCTACCTGCGCACCGGCGGCATCCCGATGATGCAGAACTGGAAGCCGTACGCGCCGACGGGCGCCGGCGCCGCCGCGGTGGCGGACCTGTACGGCACGCTGACGCCGGCGCCCATGATCAGCTGGCAGCATATGCAGCACATCCGGCGGGCCTGGGACGGGCCGCTGGTCATCAAGGGGCTGCTGCATCCGGACGACGCCCGCGAGGCGGTGCGCCTGGGCGTGGACGGCCTGGTGGTCTCGAACCATGGCGGGCGCCAGCTCGATGCCGCGCCGGCGCCGCTGGACATGCTGCCGGCCATCCGCACGGCGGTGGGCGACAAGTTGCCGCTGATCCTGGACAGCGGCGTCAGGCGCGGTTCCGACGTGGCCATCGCGCGGGGGCTGGGCGCATGCTCGACCATCTTCGGCCGCCCGACGCTGTACGCGGTGGCCGCCGGCGGCCAGGCGGGCGCCGAACGGGCGCTGCAGATCGTGCGCAACGAAATCGACATGGTCATGGCGCAGATCGGCTGCAGCCGCTTCGAGGAACTGGACGCGGGCTATCTGTGGACGCACGGGGGAACCTCCGTGGCCGCCGTCCCGGCGCCCGCCGAAGCGCCCCGGTAGGTCCATCCAAAATACGCATAATGTATATTATGTAAAGTAATGGATTAACGAGGAATCGGGTTGCACGGGTCCCGGTCCCTCCAACTCCAGTGCGACCTGTGGGCCAAGGTAAATCCCGGCAAACACCTACTCCACTTGGAACTGTTCACGATCCTTCCCTTTGATCCAGTTCGGCGGACGTCCTATGCCGTTCCAGGTCTGCCCGGTCTCAGGGTGGCGATATCGCACCAGATCGGAAAGATCGGGGCCGAACAGTTGTTCCGGCACGATCCCGTATTCCTTGATCTTGCGTCGCATCTCGACAATCGCATTGCGCCGCTCTTGACGGCGCAGCCGCTCTGCCTCTGCCTCGAGCGCGCGTATGTGTGTCCTGATTTGTCGGTAGTTATCCGCCATGGAATCCGCCCGATATTGGCCAATTTACTCGTGAAAATAGTTCCAACCCCGGAAAGACGCTATCCGAAAAGCGAAATTTCGATACCGCCCTTGCCGTATCGCATCCGCCGGTCTAGAAACTCACTGCCAGCCCCACTGAAAAGCCCGAGACATTGGTTCCGAAAACGTAGCGCCCCACCAGCCGCGTGCGCGTAACGACGACGTTGTAGGCGCTGGAATCCAGTTCCAGGCCCGCGCCTACGGATGTCAGCCGATCGAACCCCAGTACGCCCCGCTGGTCGCCCAGGAACTCGGAATGCGTGAGTTCCATCACGTATCGCAGCGGCCGCTGCAGCAGCGTGATGCCGGTCGGCGCCCGGTAGCGCGCCCACAGGTTGGCCGAGCGGGCCGACGCCTCGCCTCTCACGGCAGCCGAACTGTCGAAGCTTCGCAGCCGGATATCGGAATACCGTAGTTCGACATCCACTTCATAGCCCGGGCGGTAATGTTCCCAGTCCAGCATCAATGACCCGCCCAGGCCGTAGGCGTTGAGCGACCCCTTCTGCAGGAAGTCCACGTCCCGCCCGGTCTTGCGGCCGACGTACCAGCTGGCGCCCCGCAGGTCGCTGGTGACGTTGCCCAGCGCGAAATTGAAAATGGGGCGCAGCTTCAGTTCATCGGTCAGCTTGAAATCCCAGCCGATGCCGCCCGTGGCCGACAGGCTGTTCCATTTGGTCGGGATGCTGCGTTTTTCCGCCCCTTGAGTGGCCACGAAGGTCGGGTCGTACCGGCTGTAGGCCAGCACGCCTTCTAGGTAGATGGGCACACTGTCGGAAATCGTATCGCCGCCACCAAGTTGCGTCATGAGGAAATCGCTCGGCCCCTCGGTTCCGCCTCCGCCGCTGCCGAGAGACAATGAACTTGTCGTGATGTCGGGAACAATGGAAAACGACATCAGGGCCAGCACGCCGTTCGCGCGCTTTTGCAGGTCGTCATGGGACAGGCGAATGCCGGATTGCCCGAGCGCGGCCGTCGTGAAGACCATGGCCAGCACGGCGACAAGCCAGCCTGACGCCCGCCTTGTTGTTCTTGCCGCTGTTGCTTGCCGGCCGGACATGCCATCCCCGCAATAAAAAAGCCGAACATCCATGCGATGCCGCATTTGCCGCTGTAAGGTTATCTGGTGTCGTGGGCCGGATCCTTCATGGCGTCTCGTTGGGCCGTCAGCAGTGCGTCGGCCTGATCGATGCGAATGGCCCCGATTCTCGGAAATTCGAAGTCGACGATGATGTACAACGCAGCGGTCATGACCAGGGCGTACAGCACCTGGTGGATCAGGGCCGACCGATACGCTCTTGCCAGATTCAATCCGACGAAGTAGCCGCAGATCACGGCCAGGAAGCAGAGAAAGACGTAGGTCACTACGGGCGGATGTATCTTCTGCGTCACTGTCTGCGCAGCGGACAGGTCGAACATGTCGTTCACGGCACCGGCATACGATGCCGCGAAAGGTGGCGTGCTGCGCTGGGCCGCCTGCATCGACGCCGACCAGATTTCCTTCTGGGTCTCGTTTACGCCGGCGGCGATCTGGTCGCGCTCGTCCAGGTCGGCAACGTGCCGGTAGTAGTCGATGCGCCCGTCCACATAGCGCCGGAACAGTTGTCTCAGGGCGGGCTGATCGGCTGGGTTGAGCATGTCTATGCGCAGCCATGCCGTGCCGATGGCGTTGACTTCCTGCACCAGCAGATTGCGCCGCTCGGCCATGCGTTGCGCCGCGCCCGAGAACGTGAATGCGACCAGCAGGCCCAACAAGGCAAATACCGAGGCCTCTATGGCCGCCGCTCCGGCGCCGCCGCTTTCTTCACCCGCGCCACGTCGTCCGCCCAGATGGCGTCCAACCTGGATTGCCGCGCAAAGCATGAAGAAGAACAGCACCGCCAGGCCACCGAGAACATAGGAGTAGTTCATATGCCACCATGCGCTGAAAGGCTCGCGATTCGGCACGCCAGGAAAGCATGCCGGCTTCAAGCCCTGTTTCCGACCCTCATTCGCCTTGGCCACCCATGAACCAGCGCAAATAGGGGTTTTCCTGCCCTGCTTGCGCCAAGGCCGCGGCATCGCGAGCCCAGCCGTCGCGATCGCCCCGGTAGGCTGCCAGTGCACTGCGATAAAACAGATCGAGCTGGGCCCGTTCGCGCTCGATGCCGGCTGCCAGCACTGCATCGCCGCCTTGCACGGGCGGATCGCCGCGCAGGGCGAGCAACTCGGGCAAGGTACGGGCGACCTCGCGCGGCCGCACCCAGGTCGCGTACTCGATGGCCGGAAAATCGTCGGTAACGGCACGGGCCTGGCCGGCAAAGCGTGCCAGTCCGCTACGGTCGGTGATCCACGTCGCCAGCAAGGCGGCCGGCGAGGCCACGCCAACCTCTGTCAGGGCCGAGCGCACGGTGGGCTGCGCATACCGTGCCGCGATGCGGGCGGCGTCCAGCGGCGCGGGGTCCATCGACCCCACCAGCAGCGTCTCATGCAGCTCGGTGCTCCACAGCGATGCATGCGGAAAGACGGCAATGAAACTGGCCACCAGTGCCCGCGTATCTTCCAGGTTCTGGGTCGGCAAGGGCAGCCACTGGGCTACCACGCCCTGTGGGTTCAGGCGCCTGGCGGCCAATGCGTAGAAGTCCCGGGAATAAAGATTGACCACGCCGGCGGCGGACGGCGGCGGCGGCTCGAGGGTGATGAGGTCGTAGCGATCGGTGCTGGCGAGAAGTTCGCGTCGGCCGTCCCGCAGCCGTATGTCCAGCCCCGTATCCCGCGATGCGTCGTAGGCTCCCTTGAACAGGGGCGCCGCGTGCAGCACGCCCGGCAGAAGCTCGGCTACGACCCGATGGGTCAATTGCGGATAGCACGACAGCGCTCCGGCCGTAATGCCCGTGCCATAGCCGATGACCAGGGCAGACCGGGGCTCGCCGGCATGCACGATCAATGGCAACAACGCCTGCAGGCGCATGTAGCGCAACGAGGGCATGGCGTCGCCCGAATTGGATACGCCCTGGATGTACAGCCGGCGAAAGCGATGCTCGCCCGTGCCGCGCTCGACCACCGCCACAGTGCCGCCGTGGCTCTCTTCGTAGAACACCAGCTCATTGCCCTGCGCGCCGGGCAACAGCCGTGCCAGGTGATCCTTGGGCAGCATCCATCCCACGATCAGGACCGATCCGGCCAACGCAAGCGCCAGCCCGCGCGCCATGGCTGCGGCCGGCTTTGCCTGCCAGACGGCCGCAATGCCCACGAGGCAGGCGCCCAGGGCCAGGGCCACCAGGCTGTGAACCGTGCCCAGCCGGGGCAGCAGCACAAAGGCGGTCAATGCCGTTCCGGCGATGCCCCCCAGTGTGTTTCCCGCCAGGACCGCGCCGGCGCCCCGGCCTCGCTGCCCTTCGGGCACGGCAATGCGCAACACAGCGGGAAAAGCCGCGCCCAGCAACAGCGTAGGCAGCAATACCACGACACTGGCCGCTACCGCGAATCGCGCGCTCATGCCCGCCAGGCTGCTTTCCGTCCAGTCCAGGACAATCGTCTCGGCCAGGCTCTGGACCACGCTCAGCCAGCGGCCCAGCAGCGCCGCTTCCAGCAGCGCGACTACCCCGGCGCCGGCGATCAGCATGCCGAACACGCGCCATGGGTCGCCCAACCGGCGCTCCCAGCCCGCGTACAGCGCCGAGCCGGCCGCCAGCCCGGCCAGGTAGACCGCCAGCACGACGGAGAAGGCAAACGCCCGCGTGCTCATGAACGGCACGATCATCTGGGACCACAGGACTTCGTAGCCCATGGCGATACCGCCCGCTATCGCATACAACCCGATCGCGGGCCAGGCCTGGCGAGGCAAGCGATGAATTGCCCCGGCAGCGGCTGGTTGCGGTCCGGCGCTCCAGGCCGGGCGCCCGCGCCGGGCCAGCGCCCAGGCGCCGCCAGCGGCCGCCAGATTCAAGCCGCCCGCCACCCAGGCCGTGCCTTGCACACCCAGCTGCGGGATCAATACGAATGCCGGCAGCAGCGCGCCGGCGATGGCCCCGCCGGTATTGGCGGCGTACAGGGCGGCGCCCGCGCGCCCTACCCGGTTTGCCCCGGCGGCGCGCAGCAGCACGGGCAATGTGCCGCCCATGAGAAACGGCGCGGCGCCCACTACGACGATCAGCGCCAGCCATGCGAGCGCCGGGCTGTACTGGCTGCCGCGCACAAACCATTGGGCGCTGTTCGCCAGCGCCCAGGTCACGGCCAGGCCGAGCCCCGCCACTCCCAGCTCGAGGCCCGCATATAGTCGAAGCGGCAGCTCCACGCGATCCGCATGCCGGCCCAGCCACCAGCTTCCGGCCGACAGGCCCAGGAAGAATGCGCTGACCGCCACCGCGATCGCATGCACTTCCACCCCAACGATCAGCGACAGCTGCTTGACCCAGACAATCTGGAATATCAGCGCCGCCGTGCCGGACAGCCCCAACAGCATGGCCGGGGCCAGCAGCCCCGCCGCGGGCCGCGCGCATGCGCCGGCCTGCTGCACACCTGGTACCGCGCGGGTGGACAGATTCATGATGTTCTACTCGTTGGCGATGTGGCCTCGAACATGACGGGCCGCAGATGCGCCGCGACGGCGCACCCGGGCCGGCCCGCCTGTTCTGGCTACTTGCCCTGCTTCTTCGATTGGTCTTCGAAGTACTGCTCGACCTTCCTGTCGACGTCGGCCTGTACCTGGTCGACGCTGAAGCTGGCCGGACGCTGGCTGGGCGGCCATTCGACAAACGTCTGCAGGAATTCCGCCGCCTTCATCGAGGCCATCAGCACCAGATAATCGTTTTTCACGACCCAGTCATAGTATTGGTCGGAGACGACGTCGGCGCGTTCGTACGGGTCCATGCGCAAGTTGAACAGCTTGGGTACGCGCAGGCACACGAACGGGTCTTTCCAGACGGCGAAGCCGCCGGGCGACTGCTGCTCGCAGAACACGGCCTTCCAGTTGCGGTACCGCATGGCCACCAGCAAGCCGTCATCGTTGAAATAATAGAAATCCTCCCGGGCGCTGTCTTTGCTTTTGCCGGTAAGGTAATCCAGCTGGTTGTAGCCATCCAGGTGAACCTTATAGCTTCTATTGGCCCCTTCAGGCGTCCAGCCCTTGAGCAGCCTGGCCTTGACATCGGTGTCGCCCGCCGCGGCCAGCAAGGTCGGGAACCAATCCAGCCCCGATACGATGCCCGTCTTGATCTCGCCGGCGGGGACATGGCCCGGCCAGCGTATCATGGCCGGCACCCGGAAGGCGCCTTCCCAGTTCGAGTTCTTCTCGTTGCGAAATGGCGTCGTGGCCGCATCGGGCCAGCTGAACTGGTTGGGGCCGTTGTCTGTCGTGTAGAGCACGATGGTATTGTCGGCAATGCCCAGGTCGTCCAGTTTCTTCAGCAGCTTGCCGACATCCTGGTCGTGCTCCCACATGCCATCGGCGTAGGCGTTGCCCGGCATGCCGCTCTTGCCCTGGTGTTCAGGCCGAATATGGGTGAACAGGTGCATGCGTGTGGTGTTCATCCACAGGAAGAACGGCTTGTCGTCCTTGCCGTGCTTGTCCAGATAATCCAGCGCCGCTCCAACCGTTTCATCGTCGATCGTTTCCATGCGCTTGGCCGTCAAGGCGCCGGTGTCCTCGATCTTGCCGTCGGCAGAGGCCTTTATCACGCCGCGCGGCTTGTAGCTGTTGATGACGTCATCCTGGGAATCTTTGGGCCAGTAGGGGCGTTCGGGCTCTTCTTCGGCATTAAGGTGATAAAGATTGCCGAAGAACACGTCGAATCCGTGCTTGGTGGGCAAGTACTCGTCGCGATCGCCGAGGTGGTTCTTGCCGAACTGCGCCGTGTTGTATCCGCGCGCCTTCAATGCCTGGGCAATAGTGATGTCGCGGTCCTGCAGGCCCACGGGCGCGCCGGGCATCCCCACTTTGGACAATCCGGTGCGCTTCGGAACCTGCCCGGTGATGAATGTGGATCGTCCCGCCGTGCAGCTATTCTCGGCGTAATAGTCGGTGAACATCGTGCCTTCCCTGGCAATGCGGTCGATATTGGGCGTCGTATACCCTACGACGCCCTTGCCATAGACACTGATATTGGTCTGGCCGACATCATCGCCGAAAATCACGAGGATATTGGGCTTCTTTCCCGAGGCCCCGGCCTGGGATTGTGACTGCGCGTTCTGGGCCAGCGCCTGTGTGGCCCCCATTGCGGCAAGTCCGCTGGCGGCCAGCACTGCCGCGCTTAACCATCGCCTTGTGTTCATGACTTCTCTCCTTGCCCGCAAGGGCGTTGCGTCCCACATCAAACTTCGTCACGGCTGCTCGAATGCATACACCCGATTCCAGTCGGCCTTCATGTCCACCACGGTCCAGCCGCGGCGCCTGGCCTCGTCCAATGCCTGATCGAGGCGGCCGACCTTCGATTCCCTGTCGTAGGCCCATTCGCGCTGGGCATCGGTGTGGTGCACCAGCCCGGCGAAACGCCTGCCCGGGCCTGCGGCGGTCCACTGCAGCATCTGCAAGTCTCCGTCGGAGTTGCCGAATGCCAGGATCGGCCGGCGGCCGATATAGCGGTTGATCGCCACGGGCTTGCCCGGCCCATCGTCGTTGAATTCCAGCGCGGGCTGGCGCACGAGCTCGGGCTTGCCGCCGCGCATTTCGAAGGTCGTCTTGAAATGGCTGCCGATCACCTGCTCGGGGGGGATGCCATAGGCCGCCTGGGCCCAGGCGCGCATGAACTCGACTTCTCCGCCGGAGACAATGTAGGTCTTGAAGCCTCGGGCACGCAGGTAGTCCAGCAATTCGCGCATGGGCACATAGGTCATGTTCGTGTAGAGCTGGTCGAAACGCGGGTGCCTTGCCGACGCAGTCCAGTCGGTGACGCTTCGCGAGAACGCTTCGGTGGTCATGTTGGTGTGGGTGACCCCCACGATCTTCAACAGGCCGGATTGGCCCGCCCTGGCCAGCGCCGCCTGGTCGTTCTCGATGGCGGCCTTGTAGGGTTGCCGTTGTGCCCAGTCCGGGTGGCCGGCCGCCATGGCCTTGATGCGATCCAGCGCGAACAGCACCTGGAAGTACATGGGCTGCTCGCTCCATAGCGTACCGTCGTTGTCGAACACGGCGATGCGTTCATCGGCCGCGACGAAATCCGGGCTGCCGGGCTGCGTGACGGCGCGCACGAATTCGACGATGGCGGCACGCGACGGGCCGTCGTTCCAGGATGGCAGTTCAGCATCGGCGGTTGCGGAACCCTGCGTGCCGGCACACGCCGCCAACAGCATCGAAAACGCGGCAGCCGCTGCCCGGGCGGCCCATTGACGCAATCCAGGCCAACATATTGAGCGCATTATTCACTCCCTCGGCGCCTGGCGCGCGGCACATGGATCGGATTGCCGTATGGATTCAACGACGCTGGCAGCGCATGCGCCGGTGTGGCCACGGATCGCGCTCGCCAGATGCGCCGCCACTGTCTCGTAGCGGCTGCCAGGCGCGTGCGCCAGGCGGCCTCGCCGGCTTGCGGCCCGTAGGCCCGGGACAACGCCAAGGCAGCGGCGGCGCCGGCCGTCGCATCCAGGGTGGCGACAGCCGTACGCAGATCGCGCGCTCCGGAGCACACTGCCAGCCATCGATAGAAAGCGCTCAATACCGCGGCGTTCTGGCGCGCCTCCCGCAGCCAGGCTCGCCAATGCCAGGGTTCGCCCGCCCGCCGCCGGATTCGTGCACGGGCAACCCAGGCGCGCAATGCGCGGCCCCCCCGGCGCCACCAGGGCCAACCGAGCCACCCCGCCAGCAACGCGCACATTGCGCCGGCCACCCACGTCAACACGCCGGCGGGAATCATCCAGCGCCAGCCGTGCCGCAATTGCGCCAGATCTTCGGCCAGCGAGAATGGCGGTGCGGACGATGTCGCGGCCTGTACGGTAAATGCGCGTCCTGGCAGTTCCTGCTGCTGCGGTTGTCCGCTGTCGCTGTCGCGCCAATGCAGCGTCACGGACGGCAGCCCCAGCGTGCCGGCCTGCTGCGCGACGTAGTCGGCGCGGTCGACGCGCTGCCCCCCGAGGAAACCGCCCCGGCCGTCGGTCAAGGTGGTGATCTCGGGCTCGCGTGGATAGCGCTTGAACCCGGGCACATCGCCCAGCGGCGCGGCCGGCAGCAGCATCGCCTGCACCCCATCGGCGCGCTGGGTAATGCTGCGGGTGACGCGGCCTCCTTGCACCAACGGGTCCGGCGCCAGGGTGAAGTCCTGCGTTATGGCGAATCGGCCGGCGGCGACATCCGGAGCCCCGGAGCCGTCGCCGGCCGCGACACGGAACGACAGCGGCGCGCTGCTGGCGGTCGACAGCGTGCCATGGGGGCCCGTCTGCGCGCTGACGGTCAGGGCCGGCACCTGTACTGTGCCCGCCGCGGTGGGGCTCAACAAATAGGTATAGCGCAGCCCGCTGTATGCCACGCCGTCCCGCTTGTCGCGCACGATGGCGCCCTGGCCCGATGGCGGCGTTACCATGACGTCCGCCAGTTCCAGGGTGGGCAGCGTCGGCGGTTGCGTGAACCACGTCGGTGTCATGACTTCCAGTTCCAATCGCGCGGTTCCGCCGACCTGCAATTGGGCGGCCGCCTGCAGGTGGGCCGTGACCCGCAGCGGCGGCGCGTCCTGGGCGGCGGCCTGCCCGCAGCAACCCAGTACCCAGGCAAGGGGCAGCGCGAATCGGCGCCAGGGCTTCATGGGCGCCCTCCCCTGGCTGCGTCTTCAGCGGCGAATTTCCCGCGCAGAAAACGGGCCGGCGAAATCGTCAGGTTGCGCAGCCACACGTCTTCGGACCCGGCCCGTGCCACCGGCACCTGTACCCGCTTGCCCGCTGCCGCGCTCTGGTCCATGATGTTGCGGTCCGGCGGCTCGGCCTGCGTGCCTTGCTGCTCCTGGCTCATGGCGGCCAGCAGGCGTGCCACGATGCCCCGATTGACTGCCGCGGGTTCCCAGCCGGGCTTCAGCGCCAGGGCCTGGTCGTAGGCCGCCAGCGCGGCATCGTACTGCCGCAGGCGGGCCTGGGTGTTGCCCGTGTAGAAATAGCCCTCGGCCGTGGCCACGCTCGAGAACGCGGCCAGCGCAGCGGCATAGTCGCCCGCCTGGTAGGCGGCCCGGCCTTTCCAGTAGGGATCGTGGAAATGCCGCGCCGCTTCGCTGTAGTGCCCTTGGTCGAATGCCCGCCGGCCCTGCTGGTCGGCTGTGAGAAAAGCGTCGGCCAGCGCGCCCGCGCGCACATTCGGCGCAGCGCCCAGCATCGCGGTGGCCAGCAGGCAGGCGGCCCATGCCACGTTCCAGCCGCGCCGGACAGCCAGCAGCGCCAGCAACGCCAGAGGCCAGCACAGCCAGTAGCCGGCGTCTTTCCAGTGCACGGCGCCCGACCGCGCATCCTGCACGGCCCGGAAGTGTTGCTGTGCGTGCAACGCGATCCAGTCCAGGTCGTCGGCAGAGCCGGTCAAACTGCCCAATGGCGCGCCGGCCGCGCCAGCGAGGTTGCGCAAGGCCCCCGTATCGATACCGGCGCTCGCCGTATCCGCCTGCCCGACGGCCATCACCAGTACCTGCATGTCGGACGCACCCTTGGCGCGTTCGCGGACGGCTTTCAGTTGCGTTTCGTCGGCGCCGTCCGTCAGCAACAGCAGCGTTCCGCCGGCGCGCTCGGCGGCCAGTACCCGGGCGCCCAAGGCGATTGCACCGGCGGCATCGCGGCCCGCGCGGGCGATCAAGTCGGTAGACAGGGCCTGGGCGAACAGATCCAGCAAGTGCGCATCGTCGGTCGGCGGCAGCACCAGGTGGCTGCTGCCCGCATAGGCGATCAGCCCGGTCTTGGCGCCTGCGCGGCGCGTCGCCAGGTCGCGCAAGAGATGCTTGGAGGCCTCCAGCCGGGAAGGCGGCACATCGGCGCCGTTCATCGAGGGCGACAGATCCACGGCGGCAATCAGCGGTGCCACGTTGTCCAGGAACGCGGGCTCGTCGCGCTGCCAGGCAGGTCCGGCGGCCGCCAGCCCGCCCAGGGCCAGCATCAGCGCCAGCCCGTCGATCGACCGCGGCCCGCGGCTGCCAGGCGTGTGCACGGTCAGATAGGGCAGCAACGCGGGGGCAATCCGCATATTGCGTCCGGACGGCTCACGTTCGCCGCGGCGCGCCCACCAGAGCATCGCCGCGACGGGGATAAGCAGCAGCCACCAGGGGCGCAGAAAATGAAAGGCGCTCAGATCGACTTCCATGCTCTTTCCTTGCCGTCCGCGGCGGCGCGTTCGTCGCCAGCGCGCCTGCCACGCCAGCCGCCCAGCGCCGCCACCCCATGCCACAACGCCAGCACGCCCAGCGCCAGCCCCAGCGGCGCCCAGAAATAATCATGCTTGGGCTGGTGCCGCAGCGCCTTGACTTCGTGCGGCGTGATGCGATCCAAGGTGGCATAGACCTCGCTCAGCGCGGCCCGGTCCCGGGCCTGGAAGAACTGCCCGCCGGAGGTGCGGGCGATCTCGCGCAGGGCGTCGAAATCCACCCGCTCATCTCCGCTGGCGGCCGGATCGCCGATGCCGATGGTGTGCACGGTCACGTGGTGCCGGGAGGCCAGCATTGCCGCGCGGGCCGGCGGCACCGCGCTGCCCGTATCGTTGCCGTCGGTCAGCAGGATCAGGACCTTGTCTTGCTCCTCGGCCTTGTCCAGCATGCGGATGCCCAGGCCAATGGCATCGCCCACCGCCGTATTGGGCCCGGCCATGCCGACCGCGGTTTGCGCCAACAGCATCTGCAGCGACGCATGGTCGCGCGTCAAGGGCGCTTGCGGATAGGCTCCGGTACCGAACACGATCAATCCCAGCCTGTCATCGGTCCGCTGGGCGATGAAGTCGGCAACGACCTGCCGGACCGCATCCCAGCGCGACAGAGGCCGGCCTTGCGCATCCCGGAAATCTTCGCTGTCCATCGATTGCGAGATGTCCACCGCCAGCAGGATATCGCGCACGGGCTCGGTGTGGGTCAGCGGCGGCTCGACCCATTGAGGGCGCGCCAGGGCCAGCGTCAGCAACAGCCAGGCTGCGATATTCAGCCACAGCTGGGCGCTGCTGGCCCGCACGCCGGGCCGGGAGGCCGGCTTGCCGGTCAACTCGGCCATCGTGTCGAAGAACGGCAAGCGCAGCGCGGCGCGTGCCTGCACATAAGGCGGCAGCCACCGATAGGCGGCCAGCGCCAGCGGCGCGACGGCCAGCAGCCAGGGATATTCAAGCCGCCACATGATGTCGTTCGATCCAGTAGCGGCTGGCCGCGAATAGTGTGCGCAGCTTGGCCGGATCCAGCAGGCGCACGCCGGCATCCGGCGAATACGCCAAGGTTGCCAGCATGTGCGCGCTGCCTTCGGGAAAGCGCGAAGGCAGCGCGTCGCGAGCCAGGTAGTCCAGCCATGCCTGGCCGCTCAATGTCGCCACTTGCGCTTGCGTTCCAGCCCGCCGGGCCGCCAGCGCCGTGCGCTTGAGCAGGGCCGGCAGGGCTCGCGCCGCCAAGGGGTCGCTGGCCGCGGCGCGCGCCAGGGCTTCCAGTTCCCGCAAGGCCTCGCGCCGGTAGCGGTTGCGTCGGTACCGGCGCCCATGTGCGACGACAGCCCATGTCCCGCCAATCAGCAGCAAGATCGCGACGACGCCCCAGCCCCATGTCTGGGGCCAGTACGGCACCGCCGCGGGCAAGGGCAGCTCGCGCAGTTGGTCCAGGCCTGGCAGCGGACCGTTCATGCCCCCTCCCCGGCTCGTTGCTTGCCGAGCTCGCGCCGCAACTGCGCGATCTCGTCCTGGGCAGTGTCGATGGACAACTGGGGCACCCGGCTGCGGCGCAGCAAGTCCGCCACCTGGAGCAGGCGGCCGCTGAAGAAATCCGCCAACGGCTGGCGTTCCTTTTGCTTGCCGACAGCGATTTCCAGCTGCAGTTCACCCTGGGTGACGACCAGGCGCCCACGCCGGGGCAAGTCCTGTGCCATGGGGTCGAATACCAGCACCGCAATGACGTCATTGTGTTGGGCAAGCAGCCGCAGCAAACGCAAAGTCTCGTCATCGGCACCGGCGAAGTCGCTAATGATGCACACCAGGAAATCGTGCGGCGCATGCGCCAGCGCGCCGCGCAGCGCGGCATTCAGTATTGGCGCTGCAGGGGATTCCCGGCGCCGGGCCGACAGCGCGGCGTTGGCGCGCACGACCTCGGCCAGCAACGCCTGAACGCGGCCGCGGCTGCGCAAGGGGCGGAAAGCCCGTACGCCGTCGTCATCGAACACCAGCCCCCCCACCCGATCGCCGCCCCGATAGGCTATCCAGGCGGCAAGGGCCGCCAGGCGAGCGGCCACCGCGCATTTGAAGGATCTCACCGACCCGAAGAACATGCTCATGCGCTGATCGACCACGATCATCGCCGGCCGGTCGCGCTCTTCGGTATAAGCGCGCACATACGGCTTGCCGTAGCGCAACGATGCGCGCGGATCCAGCTGCCGCAGATCGTCGCCCGCGACGTAGCGCCGCAGTTCCGAGAAATCCAGCCCGCGCCCGCGCAGACGCGAGCCGTGCTGCCCCGCCAGCACGCTGCCCAGCGGTTGGCGGGCAATGAAAGACAAGCCGTTCACGGCGCCTTCGAGCGCCATCAGCTCCGTCAATGCGGGATGGACAGGGTGGCAGGCATGCGGCATGGCGACTCCTATGCCGGTACGGCGACCACATCCAGCAGGCGGTCGATGGCCTGCTCGGCGCCGATGCCGTCGGCAACGGCGTCGTACGACAGATGCAGCCGGTGGCGCAGCACCGCATGCGCGACGGCCCGCACGTCGTCGGGAGCGCTGAAGTCGGCGCCAGCCAGCCAGGCATGCGCGCGGGCGGCCCGATCCAGCGCAATGGCGCCACGCGGACTGGCGCCGATCTGTATCCATCGCGCCAGGTCGGCATCGTGGTCGGCGGGCCGGCGGGTGGCGTTGACCAGGTCGACAATGTAGCGATCCACGGATGGCGATACGTGCAGGGCCGCGGCTTGCGTCCGGCAGGCAAACAGGTCTTCCTGCGAAAGGCGTGCCGGGTTCGCATTCGCGGCCGGCGAACGGTCGCGCAGCAAGGCCAGCATGGCCATCTCGTCGTCGGCGCCGGGGTAATCCAGCCGGATCTTCATCAGGAAACGATCCATCTGCGCTTCGGGCAGCGGATACGTGCCTTCCTGTTCGATGGGGTTCTGGGTGGCCAATACCATGAACAGATCGGGCATCGGCCGGGTGACCCCGCCCACCGTGATCTGCCGTTCTTCCATGGCCTCCAGCAGGGCCGATTGCACCTTCGCCGGCGCCCGGTTGATTTCGTCGGCCAGGATCAAGTTGCCGAACAACGGGCCTTCCTGGAACTTGATGGCCTGGCTCCCGTCGGCATCCTGCTGCAGCACGTCCGCTCCGGTGATGTCGGACGGCAGCAGATCGGGCGTGAACTGGATGCGGCTCATGGTCGCCGCCATATGCGCCGCCAGCGCCTTGACAGTGCGCGTCTTGGCCAGCCCGGGCAGGCTTTCAAGCAGGACATGGCCATCGGCCAGCAGGGCCACCAGGATGTGGCGGATGACCGCCGATTGGCCCAACACCGCCGCGCAGACCGCCTGCTCCAGCGCCAGAATGCCGTCGCGATTCGCCATGCCCTTTCCTGTATCCGGTTGCGTGCTTGTTGCTGTCGGCAGGCGCCGGGCTCAACGGCTGGCGACACTACCTTTGCGGGCCTGGGCCGATTTCCATTGGGCCGGGGTCATCACCGTGCGAAATCCCAGGTGCGACATGCTGTTCATGGGATCTGTGCCGCGCCGGGCGCTAGTCCGGTAACTGATGCAATAAGTGTCGCTGCACAGGAAAGAGCCGCCGCGCGTCACGCGCTTCGGCGCGGATGCCGGCACATTGCCGTCATCGGGGTCGAAGCTGTCGGCCGGGCCCGCGGGGTCCACGGGCGGCTGCCGATACTGCGCCTGGATGGTGAAAGCGTCGGCACGGTACCAGTCGGCCGTCCATTGCCAGACATTGCCCGCCATGTCGTACAAGCCGTAGCCGTTGGCCGGGAAGCTTCCTACCGGCGTAGTGCCGACCTGGATTTTCTCGTCCTTGACAACGGGAAACGGCTGTTGCTGCCGGGTGTCCCAGATATTGGCCATGGGCTTGCCATTGGGGTCGAGATCGTTGCCCCAGCTGTACGTGGCCTGGTCGAGGCCGCCGCGCGCGGCGAATTCCCATTCAGCCTCGGTAGGCAGGCGTTTACCGGCCCACTTGGCATACGCTTGCGCGTCGGCATAGGAAACCTGGACCACCGGGTGATCATCCTTGCCCTCGATGTTGCTGCCCGGGCCTTGCGGATGGCGCCAATTGGCGCCAGGCACAAAACGCCACCAGCGCGTGTAGTCGCGCAGCGACACTTCGGAGGCCGTGCCTACGAATACCATCGCGCCAGGAACCAGCAGGCTGTCGTCCGGGCGCGGCGTGCCCGGCGGCAGCTGGGGCTTCAAGTCTTCCCAGCGAGGCTTCTGTTCGGCAGTAGTGACGTAGCCGGTGGCCGCCACGAAACGCCGGAATTCGGCATTCGTGACATCGTGCACGTCCATCCAGAAACCGCTGACGCGCACCTTGTGGGCCGGCCTCTCGTTGGGCTGGGAAAGCTTGTGCTCATTGCCCATCAGGAATTCGTTGCCGGCGATCCAGGCCATGCCGGCCGGGCCGTTCTGGCCGTCCCCGAGTGTGATCGCCGGAGCGTCGGAGGCAGGCTGTGCCCGCCCCACATAGGTTCCCAGTGCCCCCGCTCCCGCGAGAATCGCAATCACCGCCAATCCGACTTTCAGTTGCTGTTTCACGTTCCGACTCCCTATCCTGCCAACCGGAGCGCCATCTGCTGGCGCGCGAACAACGCAATTCAGACTGCCGTTTCGTGAATTCCCCTCATCCTGGATAGCGGATCGTTTTTGAGGGCTCACGCCCCTGTTTCTTTTTCCGATTCTGGCTTATTCGGACTGGCCTTTCGCGAATAGCTTGTGGTAAGAATATGGCGAATCTCTGCAAGACGCTATCCGAAAAGCGAAATCTTTAAGAGGGGTTTGCCATGTTGCATCAGCCGATCTACCTGCGCCACGTCTATTCGGGCTTTGAACCATCGCAGGCTTTTGACGTTGTTTATGGCGCGAGCTTCGAACATCGAATCTTGTCGTCCAAGCGCACGGCAATGGAACATCAGCGCCTGATACTCGACGACGTAAGACTTGAAACTGGTTGCTACAATTTTCCGGTCATTGCGCAGGGGGGAATGCCGAAAGACGTGTTCTGTATAGGCTTTATGGCAGAAGGAGGCGACGTAACACGATATAACACCACTGCCATCGAAACCGACGAAATACAGATTTACCCGGCTGGCGTAGAGCTGCTGTACCACGCTTCAGGATCTTCCCGCTGGGTGAATTTCGTTGTTCCCGAAGAGCTGCTTCAGCAGACTGCTTTCGCGCGAATGGGGCAGCCGCTGCAAATATCCAGGCAGGCAGCCTACTCGGTACGCTTGCCCCATGGCGGACGAACCGCGCTGACCGCTCTTGCCGACGATGCGCTGAGCCTGGCGCACAGGCTGCAGCCAACGGGAGGCATGGCCTCCGAACTCGCCAAAGAGATCCAGGCTTCCCTTCTGGCGGGTTATGTCGATGCGCTGTTCGACGCGGCGCCGGCGCGCAAGTCGGAACGGGCGTCAACCGAGCGGCGCCATCACCATTTAATTACCGCTTGCGAGCGGCTGGTGCTTTCTGGCACAGAGAGCGATGTCGCCCTGACTGAAATAGCCAGGCGCAGCGGCTACAGCCTGCGATCATTGGAGCTGATCTTCCGGCGTGGCGTCGGCATGACGCCTGGACGTTGGTTCATGACGGCGCGGCTGAACGGTGCGCTGCGCGACCTGATCGCGTGCGACGAAACCAGTACGGTCTCGGATGTAGCCTCGAAATGGGGATTCCGGCACATGTCGCGGTTTGCGCAGTACTATCACCGGGCATTCGGAGAATCCCCGAGCGACACGCTGAGACGTTCCCGGGCACGCCTCTGATCCGGACGGCTCATCGCCACGCGCTGCCCACCTGGATGTAGAACGCATTCTGGTCCTTGCTGTGCGCCACGTCGAGCCCCACCGCCAGGCCTAATTTTCGGGCTATCAAATAGCGAAACCCCACGCCGACGCTAGACACATCGGAGGCCTCGCCGAAAGATTTCCAGCGCCCGTAGGCTTTTCCGATGCCGGAGAATCCCAAGAGCGACCAGCGCGGCGCTACATTCCAGCGCAACTCCATTTCAGCGGCCAGCGCGGTCCGGTCCTGGTACCTGCCGCGCGACACGCCGCGCAAGTCCACATAGGGCTGGGCATAGAACGGCACCGACCCGCCGGTAGTCTGAGCATCCATGCGCAAGCCCAGGGTCCACTTGGGATGGATCGGCAACCAGGTGTAGCCGCGCGCGCGGTAGGTTTCGAACGACTTGGAACTGCCCAGCCAGCCCCGGGCGAACTGGGCTTCGAACTCGGCATAGCTGCCTTTTGTCGGATAGAACATGTTGTCCCGGTTGTCGTAGTCGATGACGATCCCCAGCTTGCCGACGCTGAGTTCTTGATCGTCAAGGGCCAGTTCGCTGGCGGCTTCGCCGGTGAACCGGGTATCCGACTTGAAATAGGTATAACGCGGCCCGGCGTACCAGCGACTATTGCCGAGCCGGGTCAACAGCTGCTGCACCAGGAAAGTGCCTTTCAACTCATAGCTGCGCCCATGATCCAGAGGCCCGTAGTAGTCCAGGTTCACCCTGCCGCGCGCCAGGGCGCCAAGATAGCGGAACCGGTCGCCGCCCCAGGTGTGAAAATGAAACAGGCCGGCGCCGCGCGAGCCGTTTTCGGTGCCCAATATGCCTATCCCGGTGAAATTAGGCGGCGTGGCAGGCTCGCCGGCCTGCCGGGCGTGCTGACCGGATTCGGCGAGCGACTCCGAAAAGTACATCAGCATTGCCCCGCCGCCGTACCCGACGGCGGGCTCGGTGATGACGATCGGAACGGGAAAAACCCCTTTGCGATTCAACAGATAGTCGCTGACATCGAAGGCCCCGTCCTCAGGATCGGTGAAAGAGCCCGGCTCTGCCATGCCTGGCGCGCTGATGGCCATGGCGGCCGCCAGCGCGCAGGCGCGGGCCCATGCTGTTTCCATCTTCGATCGCCCTATTCTGTTCCAAGCGCCAGGGAACAGGCCACGATGATGGGCCCCCACAACGTGATCAACACGTTGCTGACGGCGAACGGCACGGTGAACCCGATAGCGTAGACGTCGCTGCCGCCGCGTTCTTTCAGTGCATTAAGCGTGGCCACGGTGGTCTGCGCTCCCGCGATACCAGGCAGCAAGACAAGCGGTGGCAACTTCAGCACATAGCGGCCAACCAGCAAGCCGGCGACCGGGCCGGCCAGCGTCACCACCATCCCGGCGCCAAGCAGTCTTGCGAACAGGGCGATGCCGCCCTCGTCGATGGCATGTATCGCATGCGGCCCGGCCGCCAGTCCGATGGCCGCGATGAACATGATGAGCCCGACATCCGACAGCAGCCGCAAGGCAGGTTCGGGAATATGGCCCACCACGGGGTACCGGCTGTACAGCCAGCCCGCCAGCAAGCCCGCGACCAGCACTCCGCCGCTGGTGCCCAGGCCCAATGGCACGCCGATCAGGTGCACTTGCAATAGGCCGAACAGGACGCCGACCACCACGCCGCCAGCCAGATAGGCCAGATCGGTTCGACTTGCATCGTGCTCCCTATAGCCCAGGGCTTTGGCCGTTGCCGCGATCGCCTCGCGGCTGCCGACCAGCCCGAATACGTCGCCTCGCTGCACGCGCGTGCCCATCGCGCGCGGCAGGGTACTGGGCCCGCGACTGAGCGATTCCAGGAACACTCCGCGCCCGACATCGCGCGCCAGCTCGGCAAGAGTCTTGCCGCTCAGCGCGCGGCGCGTAAGCACAATGGAGGCCTGCACCATGGGCTCCCTGAGCAGTTCCTGGTCGTCGATCTCGGCGCCGACCTCGGTTGCGGCTCCCACTGCTCCGGCGCGGCGCGAAGCGATCATCAACACATCCTCGAGCGCCAGGGGCGCATCCGGATGGACGTCGCGGATGATGCGATCGCCGCGCCGTATGGCCGTGACGGTCAGGCGGCCGGCTGCGAAGCGCTGCTCAAAATGGCGGACGGTGATGTTGTCCAGCTCCGGGTTGTCCAGCCGATAGGTACGCAAGGCAAGCGGCGCCTGATCCCATGGCACTTGCTCTGCCGGGTCCGCATGCGCCCGCAGTTCGTCCTCGCCTTCGCTGGCCACTTGCCTGAGATCGATTTTCAGCAGCCGCGGCGCAATGACTGTCACAAAGAGAATCAAGCCCACTTCTCCGAAGATGTAGGTCGTGGCGTCGGCCAGGGGCGCGTGCGCGGTCAACAGTGCGCGGCTGGCCTGATCGATGTCCATGGCGGAAATCGCGCTGAGTGCGCTGCCCAGCGCGGCCGACTGCGTCAGTGACCCGGATACCAGGCCAGCCGACAACCCCGGGTCGAAACGGAACAGCGCCACCATGGCAATTGCCGCCGCCAGGCCGGCCCCTGAAACCACTACCGCCAATGCCATTTGCGGCAAGGCCTCGCGCTTCAGGCTGGCAAAGAACTGGGGGCCGGCCGCATAGCCCACTGCGAACAGGAACAGGTCGAAGAATGCCCACTTGAGCAGATCGGGAATCCGAGGCTCGAACACCAGCCCGATGGCCATGGCCGCGATCAAGGTGCCGACCACGGTTCCCAGGCTGACTTTGCGAATCTGCATGCGGCCGATGAAATGGCCCGCGAAAATCGCCGCGAAAAGCCCCAGTTCCGGATGGGCACGGACGATTGCGGCCAACTGCTCGATGCTCATAGCGCCTCGCTTTGGAAAGGACTGAACCCCATCCTGCACGCCCACGGACCCGTATCGTCCGCCATCCCGGACGGGGCTAAAAAACCAATGCTGCGGTGGCCATCACGGTATCGCTGCTATCGAGCCGGTTCTTGCTGTTGATCGTGGGCACCCAGCGCAGGCTCAGCGACAGGGATCTGTCATGCGCCAGCTTCCGGTCATAGGTCAGGATGGGGCCCAACGCCCAGTCGCGGCCCTTGAAGCCGTTGAGGCGGCCGGCCATCGGCCCGCTGTCGTTGCCCAGTTGCTGTATGGTCCCCACAATCAACCCTGCGCCGACGCCATTGTCGAACTTCCGTCGCCCCATGACATCCAGGCTGAACAGCGGCGCATTGCGGTAATCCGTGGCGGGATTGCGCGTGTACAGTTGCAGGCCGGCCACCATGTCCAGTTGCCACTTGGATTCCGGGAAAATCTGCGTGTAGGCGATTTGCGGCACGAAGGTCCAGTTGTTCAAACTGGGGTTCGCCATGTCGTCTTCGTCATATTTGCCCGTGGGAATCCATATGTTCAGGCTCAGCGCGACATGCGAAGTTTGCGAAAAATGGTAGCCGGCCACGATGGGTGTCACGTAAAGGTCGTACAGGCTCGAGGCGGTGTCGCTGGCCGACGCGCCGCGCCGCGGGCCGCTCAGCGTAGCGTCGACTTTCGTCCATATGTAGGGCACCGTGATGCCCGATGCGAAATTCCACTTGCCGGCGCCGGTATCCCAGGTTTTCAGCAGCGAGGCCAGGGTAAAGGATATCTTCCCATCCAGCCCTAGCGACGCCTTGCCGCCAATCGGCACTTCCCTGCCGGCGCCAATGGTGCCATCGAAATATATCTGGGTCAGGTTGACGATGGTGATGGGAGAGGGAGCCACGATGCCCGCATTGGGCAGGACACTGGTCCCGGTGATCTGCCGACCCAGGCCGCCTTCCGTGGCAGAGCAGAAACCCGGCCACAACGCTGCACACGCCATCGTCGCCGCAATGGCCCGGCACCCCATGGTGGCTGCGTTGAAGTGCATGGATGGACTCCAATAGCGTGGCAAGACCGCACTTAGTGCCGAAACCGGTGTCGTCGATAACCTTTATTCTGGCAATAGAATTACTGCCAATCTCCGACAGGCGCTATCCGAAAAACGAAATCTCCGGATGAAATGCGCCAGGAATGTCTTGTCGCCCGCAGCAAGTCGGCATCAGGCCGGACGAGCCCCGCCAGGCGCAAGACGACGAGGTCATCAGGCGGGCAGGCGACGGCTGCGCCAAAGTACGGAACATTTCCAGAACACATTTGCGCCGACATGGACGCGGTGCCAATATCGTTTCACCCCGCAAGACAGCGCTGCCGCCGCACCCCCAATGGCATTTTCAGCCGCATAAAACTAACAAACAATAGTTAAATTAACCGTAGGGACGACCGCCATGACCGCTACCCTTCCCGCCCACTGCCCGCCGCTGGAGCAGGCGGTGGTGCGCTTCATCCAGGAATTGCGGTACAAACACCTGGACAGCACTGCGCACGCGGGCGTCAATCGCCTGATGCGCGACCAGCTCGCGCTGCAGATCGGCATTTCGCGCATGCCATGGTCGCGCCAGCTGCTCGAATACGCCAACGCCCAGCGGCGGCCGGGCGCGAGCCGCGTGATGGCGTCGGCCATCACCATGAGCGCGGCAGATGCCGCCTTCGTCAATGGCAGCTACGGGCATGGCTTCGAGTATGACGATGCCCATGGCGCCAGCGCCAGCCACCCGGGCAGTTGTGTGATCCCGGCGGCGCTGGCCATCGGCGAAGAGCTGGGCGCCACGCTCGAGGACGTCATTACCGCGATGGTCGCCGGCTACGAGGTCTATACCCGCATCGGCGTCCTGGCTGCTCCCGAACTGCTGCAACGCGGATTTCACCCGCACTGCGTGCTCTCCAGCTTCGGCGCGGCCACCGTGGCCGCCAAACTGCGCGGCTTCGACAGCGAGACGACGCTGAATGCGCTCGCCATCGCGCTGAGCCATGCGTCGGGCACCACGGAATACACCTCTACCGGCGGATCCATCAAGCGCATCCATGCCGGCATCGGCACCCGCAACGGCATGGCCGCAGCGGACATGGCCCGGGCCGGCATCACCGGACCGCGCGCCTTCTTGAGCGGCAGCAAGGGATTCTTCCGTACCTTGCTGCAGCGTGGGCCGGGCGACGACGCCGAAAACCGCTTTGCCCCGCGGCAACCGTTCGAAATCGGCACCGCCTGGCTCAAGGCCTATTGCGCCTGCTATTGCACGCATGCCTACATCGATGCGCTGCGCCCCTTCGCCGCGCACCGCGCGGACATTGCCAGCGTGTCCCTGAAGATCGCCCCGCACTTCAACATGATCGTCGGCACGGCCAACGCCAATGCTTGCGAGCCCGGGAATATCGAGCACGTGCAGTTCAGCCTGCCCATACAGGCCGCCTTCGCGCTGCTTGGCATGGGCAACGGCTATCCGGTCCATCGCGACTATCTGGACGGCAGCGTGAACATGGCGCCGGTCGTTGCCTTGGCCAAGCAAATACGCATCGTGGAAGACCCCGCCCTGCAGGAGAACTACCCCGGCAAGTTTGTCGCCGATGTGACGATCGGCTGGCGCGACGGGACCTCGCAGCACGTATTTGTGGCGGACCCCATCGGCACCGATACCAATCCCATGCCCGAGCAAGCACAGGACGCCAAGTTCATGGAACTGACGGCCGGCATATTGGGCGACGGACCCGCGGGCAGACTGCTGGCCGCCCTGCGGGACATGGACCCGCGGATGCGGGCATCCGAGCTGACCGCCTTGTGCGTGCCTGCGTAGTGAATCACTTACAAGACCACCAATACAGGAGACAACCCATGATCACGCGACGCCACTTCTTGCAAACCCTGTCGGCCCTGCCCGCCGCCCTGAGTCCAGGCCTGTCCCGGGCAGCCGCCGACAAGCCCATCCACCTGATCGTGGCGGCCTCGCCCGGGACCACGGTCGACAGCGTCGCGCGCTTCGTGGCCGAGCCGCTGTCCAGCATCGTCGGGGTACCCGTCGTCGTGGAAAACCGCCCCGGCGCGGGCGGCGCGCTAGGCAGCGCGGCGGTCGCCCGGGCGCCCGCCGACGGCCATACCCTGCTCATGACAGGCGTGACGCACTTTTCGGCGCGCTATTCGGGCGAAGCCGCGGCTACCTATGATCCGCTGGCGGACTTCAAAGCCGTGGCGCGCCTGTGCAGCGCCGCGCTGGCCGTCGTCGTGCCGGCCAACTCGCCGTACCAGAGCATGGCCGACCTGCTGGCCGCGCTGAAGGCCAGGCCGGGCGAGGTCAATTACGGATCGGGCGGCGTGGGCAGTACCTCGCACCTGTGCACCGTTATCCTGAACGACCTTACCCATACCAAGGCCAGGCACGTTCCCTACAAGGGCAACACGCAGGCCGTGACCGATACGGTGGCCGGCATCGTGGCCTTCACCTGCCAGGGATCCGGCGGCGTGATACCGCTCATCCAGGCCGGCCGGCTGCGCGCGCTGGCCGTGACCAGCGCGAAACGCTGGGACACCCTGCCCGACGTGCCCACGGGCATCGAATGCGGCATCCCCGGCTTTGAAGTGGCCTCGTGGATGGGAGTGCTGGCGCCCGCCAAGGCGCCCGACCGGATGGTGACCCTTGTCTCGGACGGGCTGGCCAAAGTCGCGCGCTCGACCGAGTTCAGGACTTTCTGCGACAAGCAATCGATGTTCGTGGAGCTGAAGGAGCACCGGGAATTCCAGGCCAGCATGCCCGACGAAGACGCGCGCTGGCGCCGGGTGGCCGAACTGGTCAAGCAGAGTTGACGGCGCGCCGCCGCCACGACCCCATGAAAGGACATCCGCATGACCCGGACCATCATTGAACAGCTTGCCCATTTCACGACAGAGACCCGCTACGACCAGTTGCCGGATATCGTCGTCCAGGAGTCCAGGCGCATTCTGCTGGACTCTTTCGGATGCGCGCTGGCCGCCCTGGGCGAACCCAAGGGCCGCATCGGCATCCAGTACGGCCGGATGCTGGGCGGCACCCAGGACGAGGCGCACATCATCGGCTTGGGCGAAAAGACTTCGGTGGTCGGCGCGGCCTTCGCCAACGCCGAACTCATCAATACCCTGGACTTCGACGCCGTGCTGCCGCCCGGCCACGTCACACCCTATGTGTTGCCGGGCGCCCTGGCCATTGCGGAAAGCCGGGGCTCTTCCGGCAAGGCGCTGGTCGAGGCGGTGGCCCTGTCGCACGAGATGTCCTATCGCATTGGCAAGGCCATGGACTATTTGCGGGATACCAAGGACGGCAAAGTCAATCCTCCCAAGGTCTACGGCTACAGCAGCACCATCTTCGGCGCGGCCGCCGCCATCATGAAGCTCAAGGCGCTGCCGCGCGACACCGTGGCGCAGGGCCTGGGTATCGCCGGCTGCATCGCGCCGGTGAACTCGCAGGTGGCGTGGTTCCAGCATGCGCCCAGTTCCACGATCAAGTATCTGATGGGAGGCCTGCTGGCGCAATCGGCAATGACGGCCGCCCACATGGCAGAGCTGGGGCACCGCGGCGACAGGCTGGTGCTGGACGACCGGGAGTACGGCTTTGCCCGCTTCATCGGCACGCAGCGCTGGGAGGCCGCTTCCATCACCGAAGCGTTGGACACGCAATGGCGTTTCACCGCGGAGCAGGCCTACAAGCCCTACCCGCACTGCCGCATTCTGCATGCCCTGCTGGACACCATGTCGGACCTGATGCGGGCCCACGACATCCAGCCATCGGAAATCGAGCACATGAAGGCTTGGGTGGAAGGCTTCGTCGAGCAGCCGGTCTGGTTGAACCGGGACATTGCCCACGTGCACGATGCCCAGTTCAGCATCGCGCACGGCCTGGCCATGGGCGCGCAGCGCATCCCGCCCGGCAAGGCCTGGCAGGACCCCGAGATCGTATTCAGCCCCGCAGTGCTGCGGCTCATGGATAAGATCGAGCACGAGGTGCATCCCGACTACGTGAAGCTGCTGACCACGCAGGGCGCCAGCCGCCCCGCGCGCCTGGAAATCCGCGCGCGCGGCCAGGTATATGCGGGCGAGCGCCGCTACCCCAAGGGCAGCCCGTCGCCGCAGCCCGACAGCCGCATGAGCGACGCGGAACTGATCGAGAAATTCGAACGCAACGCCGAAGGCGTGATTTCGCCGGCCGCCAGCAAGGAAGTGATAGACCGGGTGATGGGCATCGAAAATCAGCCGGACATCCGCGCGCTGATGGCCCGGCTGGCTGGACAGTAACAGGAGCGCCAGAAATGCAATACATGAGCATACTGCCGAGAATACTGGCCTTGTCCTTGGCGTGCGGCAGCGCGTGGGACGTGGCGGCGGCCCCCTACCCCAACCGTCCGATCCGCATCGTCGTGAATTCCGGCGCAGGCGCGCTGCTGGACTCGACGACGCGCGTGGTGGCGCAGGAAATGTCAAGAACCTTGAAGCAGCCCATCGTCGTCGAAAACAAGGCCGGCGCCGATGGGCTGCTGGGCATTCGCTACGCCAAGGCGCAGGCCGCGGACGGCTACACAATGCTGGCCTCGGCCAATACGGTGGCGCAGCTGCCCGCGCTGCGCGGCGACGCCGGCTACACGCTGGACGACTTCCAGGGCATCGGCATCATGAGCCAGGCACCGCTGATTCTGGTGGGAACGCCGGACCAGCCGGACCAGACCCTGGCGCAGCTCATCCGGCACGCCAAGGCCCAGCCCAATACCCTGACCTTCGCCAGCGGCGGGGTCGGTACCAGCACTCACATGGCGGCCGCCCGCTTCCTGGCCGATGCCGGGATCAAGCTGATGCACGTGCCCTACAAGGGCAACGCCGCGGCGGTGCCGGATGTGATCGCGGGGCGCGTGAACATCTTGTTCGATGGCGCCAATTCAGCCTATCCCAATATCAAGGAAGGCAAGCTGCGTGCCTTCGGCATCTCGTCCGGCCAGCGATCGCCCAGTTTCCCGGAAGTTCCGGCCATTGCCGAGCAAGGCTTTCCCGATTATTCCTTCGAGGTATACATGGGGCTGCTGGTGCCCGCCGGCACGCCGGCCGACGCCCGGCAGGCGCTGGCGCGGGCATTGGCAGCGGCCTTGCGCTCCCAGGCGGTCAAAGACCGCCTGCAAGCCGACGGCGCCCAGGGCGGCACACTGTTCCAGGGCGATTTCGATACCTTCCTGAAGCGGGACTACGAGAAAACCCGGCAATTGGGCAAAATCATGGACCTCGGCAAATAACAGGCGGGCGCCGCGCGGCGCCTGCCTGGCCGGCTCAGCGCGCCGCCTTCACCCCGGCCAGCTCCACCAGGCGCCGCGCCTTGTCGAACTCCTGGGGTGCCGACACCTTCAGCTGCGCCGGGTCCTGGATGGCGACGTCCAGCCCCTGGGCCTGGCACAGGTCCCGGAATTCCGGTAGCCGCGCGGCAGCGGTCATGGCGGCGCCGATGGCATCCACGGCGAACTGGGGCGTGCCCGAACGCACCAGGGCCAGAATCGGCGTGACGAAATCGTAGCCCTCGAGCCCGGCCTCTGCCATGGTCGGCACGTCCGGCAGCGATGCCGAGCGCTTGAGGCTGGTGACGGCCAGCATGCGGATCTTGCCCGCCCGCAGCAGGGGCAGGGTCACGCCGGTGCCGTTGAAACCCACCTGGCTCTGCCCCGACGCCACCTCGAGCGCGGCCTGCGAGGCGGATTTATACGGTACATGCAGCATCTGGATGCCGGCCTGCGACGCCATCATCACGGCCGCCAGGTGCGACGAGGTACCCGCGCCGGGCGACGAGTAACTCACGCTGTTGGGAGACTGCTTCGCGGCGTCGATCACATCGCGCACGGTCTTGAACGGAGAGTCGGCCGGCACGAACATCACGATGGGCGCCTGGGCGAATGCCGCCACGGGGGTGAAATCGGCCTGGGCGTCGAAGCCGGCATCCGGGTACAGCGCCGGAAAACTGAAATGCGCGCCCGTGGTGAACAGAATGTTGTAGCCGTCCGGCGCCGACTTGTGGACATAGTCGGTGGCCAGCGTCCCGCCCGCCCCGGCCTTGTTTTCGACGACGACGGACCGGCCCCACTGCTTGCCCATCTGGTTGGCGATAAAGCGGGCAGTCACGTCGGTGCCGGTGCCCGGAGCGTTGCTGACAATGGCATGCACGGGCTGCGCGGGGTAATCGGCGGCGTGCGTTGCCAGGGGCAGCGCCATCGCCGCCACGACGGGCAGCAGGAACTGGCGAAAATTATTCATGGGGTTTGTCTCCTATGGTCGTTGTGGTCATGGTTGGGGCCGCGGCGCGGCGCGCATCATGCGAAGCCACGCACGCCGGCGTCCAGGGCGGGCGACTGGGTGCGGTAGCGGTGCTGCATCCAGCGTTCGTAGCGCAGGCCGTCCTGCAGCGGCAATTCCATGGCGCGGCGCGCCATTTGCTTCATGCAGGCCAGCGCCAGCGCATTGCCGCGCGCGATTTCTGCGGCCAGCGCCAGAGTGGCGGATTCGAGTTCGGCCGCGGACACGGCCTGCGCGGCCAGGCCCAGGGTCGCCGCCTCGCGCCCCGTCATGCGCCGGCCGGTGACCAGGTAGTACAAGGCCCGATGCAGGCCGAGCCGGCGCGGCAGCCGCTGCGAGCCGCCGCCGCTGGGCAGCAGGTCGCGGCGGATGTGCTCGTCGCCCAGCTGCGCCGCCTCGTCCACGATCATCATGTCGCAGGCCAGCGCCAGCTCGAAGCCGCCGGCGACAGCGTATCCGTTGACGCTGGCGATCACGATCTGCGGCGCCGCTTCCAAGCGTCCGAAAGCGTCCTGCATCAAGTCCTGGTGACGCATGTGCGCGGCGCGGTCGCCGAGCACGCCGTCGGCCAGCCACTTGAGATCGTTACCCGCACAGAAGGCCCGGCCGCTGCCACGGATGACGAGCACCTTGGCCTCGTCGGCGGCGGCACAGTCGCGCACCGCGTCATCGAAGGCTTGCAAAGTGGGGCCGTCGAGCGCGTTCATGCGCTCGGGCCGGCACAGCGTGATGCGGCGCACAAAGGGCGCCGGGCTGTCGACCAGCAATTGCGCCGCCGGTGCACAGGGGGATACTTCATCCATCGCCGCTCTCCTCAGGCAAAGCGCAGCAGTTCATCCACTGGCGCGCGGGTGGTGCGGAACCGGTTGACGGGATGGCCGGCCTCGGCGTAGCCGAACGAGATGCCGCAAACCATGATCTGCTCGTCAGGAATGCCGAAATAGCCGCGCACGAAACGCGCATGGCGGGCCAGCGCCGCCTGTGGAGCGGCAGCGACGCCGTGTGCATGGGCCGACAGCAGGAAAGAAGCGATGAAGCCGCCCGCATCCACAGCGGCATAGGGGCCGAGTTGTGCGGGAATCGTGATGATCGCCACGTGTGGCGCGCCGAACAGGCGAAAGTTCTCGAATGACTGGGCATCGCGCCGTGCGGTGTCCTCGCGGGCGACGCCCAACGCCTTGTAGAGCGCCAAACCTGCTTCCCGCCGGCGCCGGGCGTAGATACCCTCGTAGCCCGGCGGAAACGGCAGATCGGAATCCGTGTGCGGGTGGCTGGCCGCTTGCGCCGCCAGCGCCTGGCGGAAGCGCTCGGTACTTTCGGCGGTCTTCGTAATGACCAGGTGCCACGGCTGCACATTGCACCACGACGCACAGCGGTTCGCCATTTGTACGATGGCGCCGATCAATTCGCCATCCAATGCCCGCTGCTGGTAGGCGCGGCATGTAAAGCGGCCGGACGTCAGGCGATCGAGCGCGGCAAGGTCGGGGTTGTCCTGGCCGGGCGCTGGAAATCTCATGACTCAATCCCTCTTGATGCCAGCCACGCTCACCAGCTTGCGCCACTTCTCCAGCTCGCCGGCGCCCGCGGCCTTGGCAGTGGCAGCGTCCTGGATGTCCACTTCCAGCCCCTGGTTCAGGCACAGGTCCCTGAACGCCTGCGTCCGCGCCTGATGAGTGAAGGCATCGGAAAGCTTGTCGACAATCGGTTGGGGCACGCCACGAGGCGCGAAGATCCACACAGGCGAGGCGGCTTCGTAGCCGGGATAGCCCAGCTCGGCCACTGTAGGCACATCGGGCAGGCTTTGTGAACGCTGCGCAGTGGTCACGGCCAGCGGCCGCAGGCGGCCGCCCTTGATCAGGGGCAGCGCCGTGGACATGCCGTTGAAGCTGAGGTCGATCTGCCGCGAAGCCGCATCCAGCGCGACCTGGCCCGGCGCCTTGTAGGGCACATGGTTCAATTCGATGCCCGCCATGTGCGTGAAAAGCGCCGCCGCCATATGCGAGGTAGTGCCATTGCCGGAAGAGCCGTAGGTGATGGTGCCGGGATGCTTCCTGGCAGCCTCGATGACATCTTTCAGGGTCTTGTAGGAAGAATCCGCGGCGACCGAGATCACCAACGCCGAGTTTGCGACGCGGGCAATGGGTTCGAAGTCCCGCACCGCATCATAGGGCGTTTCTCGCACCAGCTGGTTGGTGTAGTGCTGCGCATAAGTGGACAGCAGGGTGTAGCCGTCGGGCTCGGCCTTGGCGACGAACTGGGTACCGATGATGCCCCCGGCGCCTGTCTTGTTCTCGACCACGACAGGCGTACCCCATTGCCTGGAAATATCTGCCGCGAGCTGGCGCGCGGTGAGGTCGGAGCCCGAGCCCGGGCCCGTGGCCACCACGATATGCACCGGCTTGCCGTCCGGAAACTCCGCCGCCAGGACACAAGCAGCACTCATGGCGCCCGCCGCGGCCAACGCGATGGACATCGTGGCTCGGACAAATTCCCGTATTTTTGGCTGCATGATTGTCTCCCGTATTTTTCAAATGAAAATATCGTCGGATTGATATGCCTGGATGCGAGCCTCGGGCAGCCAGGCCCGCAATGCGGCCATGGCGTTTTCGGTGGTCACGGCCGCCGGCGGTTCGGGCCGCGCCGCCGGCGTGCGCGAGAAGCGCGGCCCAGGGGCGGGCTGCACGACGCCGCCAATGTCGATCAACGTGTTCCGCGCCTTGATATGAGGATGACGAGGCGCCTCGTCGAAGTCCAGCACCGGTGCGAAGCACACGTCCAGGTCTCCAAGCAGTTCGGTCCATGCGTCGCGCGTGCGCTCTTTGAACTTCATGGCCAGCACGTGCTTGGCCTGCCGCCACCGCGTGCGGTTCATCTGGTCGCGCAACAGTGGGTGGCCGGCCAGATCCAGGCGCTCCAGCAATTGCCCGTAGAATTTGGGCTCGATCGCTGCGACGGTCACATACTTGCCATCGGCGCACTCGTACACCTCATAGAAGTGCGCGCCCGAATCGAGCAAATTGGTGCCGCGCTGCCCGTCGGCCATGCCGGCGGCATGCAAGCCCAGCGCCACGGTGGTCAGCGCCGCCACCCCGTCCACCATGGCCGCGTCGACCACCTGCCCCTTGCCCGAACTGCGCGCCTGCAGAATACCCGCCAGCAGCCCGAAGGCCAGGTACAGCGCACCGCCGGCATAATCGCCCAGGATATTGAGCGGCATGGTGGGCGGCTGGCCTTCGCGGCCCATGGCATTGAGCGCGCCGGTGATGGCGATGTAGTTCAGGTCGTGCCCCGCCACCTGAGCCAGCGGCCCGCCCTGCCCCCACCCCGTGACGCGGCCGTAGACCAGGCGCGGATTGCCGGCCAGGCAGGTGTCCGGGCCCAGGCCAAGGCGTTCCATCACGCCGGGGCGAAAACCCTCGATCAATGCATCGGCCTGCCCGACCAGTTCCAGCACCAGATCGACCGCGGCGGGGTCTTTCAAGTCGACGCGGATCGACTTGCGGTTGCGCAGCCCCAGGTCGTACCGCAGCGGCCGCGATACGCCCAGGCCCGAGGCCTGCCGGCGCTCCACCCGGATGACAGTGGCGCCCAGGTCGGCCAGAAACATCGCTGCCAGCGGTCCGGGGCCGATGCCGGCGATCTCCACGACCTTGATGCCCGCCAGAGGGCCGCAACGAACCGCCATGTCAGATCACCCCTTGTTCGCACAGCCGCTTCAGTTCGTCTTCCGGTATCTTGAGCAGGCCGCGGTACACCGCGTCGTTGGAGGCGCCCAGTGCCTGGGCGGGCTGGTCGAAGCACACCGGCGTGCCGGAAAAATGGATAGGCAGGCCCATGCCCATGGCCGCGACGCCACTGGCGGCCAGGCCCGGATGCTCCAGCGGCACCACCGCGCCGCGCGCCTGCAGGTAAGGATCGCCCAGCACTTGCTGCGGCGTGCGTACTTCGGCACACGGCACGCCGCGCTTTTCCTGCAGCTCGTGGATGACTTCGGCGCTGGTGCGCTGTCGCAACCAGTCCTGGATAATGGCGTTGATCTCCACGGAGTTCCTGGTGCGCGGTCCCAGTGCGGCGAAACGGGGATCTTCCGCCAGCTCGGGGCGACCGATGGCCTCGGCCAGGTTGCGGAACCATTCGGCCTGGAAGGCAACCAGCGCCACGCTGCCGTCCCGGGTTTCGTAGACACCGAAAGGTGTAAGCCGCTCCATGAAATTGCCCGACCGCTTGGGGTAGCCCCTGCCCAGATAGACATCGAAATGCTCTTCGGCCACCAGCGAGGCCAGGCAGTCGAGCATGGAAACCTGCACTCGCTGGCCTTCGCCGGTTCGGCCCCGATGGATCAGGGCCGACAGGATGCCATTGACGGCGAACAGCGGCGCGACCATATCGGCTATCGGCAGCCCGCAGCGCACCGGCGGCCCTTCGGCGAATCCGGTTACGTCCATGATGCCGGACAGCGCCTGTACGATGATGTCCATGCCTTTCAGGCGCGGATAGGGGCTGGGTTCGCCGAACGCCTTGATCGAGGCGTAGATGATCTTCGGGTTGGCTTGGCGCACGCTGTCGTAGTCCACCCCGAGCCGCGCGGTGGCGCCCTCGCTGGCGTTCTCGATGAGCACATCGCATTCCTTGGCCAGCTTCATGAAAAGCGCCCGGCCTTGCTCGGACTTCAGGTCCAGCGTGATGCTCTTCTTGTTGCGCGCTCGGTTGAGAATGCTCAGCGACACTTCGTCGTCATGCCTGACACCGAAATGGATACCCTCGCCGCCCACATAGGGTGGATTGTTGCGCGCGATGTCGCCACCGCCGGGCGATTCGACACGGATGATCTCCGCGCCCAGCCCACCCAGCAGCAGCGAGCCATAGGGGCCGGCCAGGGCGACGGTCAGGTCCAGTACCCGGATGCCGTCCAACGGTTTTGTCGCTGACATGCTTGTCTCCAGAAATCCGCATGTGTCCGGCGCCTGGCTTGCCCGCGCCGTGTAATATTCGCGCCATGCTCCGCGCCCGGGCCTCCGATACGCGGGCGGCGCGGCGAGCGCTCAGTAGGACTTGGGCAGCCCGAGCTTGCGTTCGGCGATGTTCGACAGGATGAGTTGCGGGGTAACCGGCGCGATGTAGCCGATCCAGGCTTCTCGCATGAATCTTTCCACGTGGTATTCCTTGGCATAGCCGAAGCCCCCGTGCGTGAGGATGGCGGTCTGGCACGCATGCATGCAGGCCTCGGAAGCCAGCAGCTTCGCCGCGTTGGCCTCCGAGCCGCAGGCCAGCCCCTTGTCGTAGAGGTCGGCGGCGGCCAGCAGCATGTGGTTGGCCGCCTCCAGTTCGGCCCAGCTGCGCGCCAGCGGATGCTGGACTCCCTGGTTCTGGCCGATCTGCCGGCCGAAGACGACACGGTCCTTCGCGTACTGCGTGGCCAGCTTGAGCGCGGCGCGGCCGATGCCGATCTGCTCGGCGGCGACGAATACCCGCTCGGCGTTCATGCCATGAAAAATGTACTTGAGGCCCTTGCCCTCTTCGCCGATCAGCGCATCCTTGGACACCGGCAGATCGTCGATGAACAACTCGTTGGTGTCGACCGCGGCGCGCCCCAGCTTGTCGATCTCGCGGATCTCGACATATTTCCGGTCGAGCTTGGTGTAGAACAGGCTCAGCCCTTCGCTGTGCTTCTGGACTTCCTCGACCGGCGTCGTGCGCGCCAGGATCAGCATGTGGTCGGCGACCTGAGCTGTCGAGATGAAGACTTTCTTGCCAGAGATCAGGTAGTTTCCGTCGGGCTGCTTCTTCGCCACCACCTTGAGCTTGGTGGTGTCGATGCCCGTGTCGGGCTCGGTAACCGCGAAGCACGCCTTGTTTTCGCCGCGGGCAAAGGGCGGCAGCCAGGCCTGCTTCTGCGCGTCGGTGCCAAAATGCACGACCGGCTGCAAGCCGAAGATGTTCATGTGGATCGTCGATGCCCCCGCCTGCCCGCCGCATTCGGCTACCGTGCGCAGGAACAGCGCGGCCTCGGTCACGCCGAGATTCGAGCCGCCGTACGCCTCCGGCATGCAGATGCCCAGCCACCCGCCGCTGGCCACGGCGTCGAAGAATTCGCTGGGGAATTCGTGATTCTGGTCTTTTTTCCGCCAGTATTCGAGCGGAAAGCCCGCGCAGATTTTCTGCGCCGCGTCGACGATGGCGATCTGGTCGTCGCTGAGTTGGTAGTCCATCCCGCAATCTCCTCAGGGGAAGGGATCAGGCCTGGGCGGCCGGACGCAGCATCATCAGCCCCGTGCGCACAGCCGTGCACACGATCTCGTCGCGCTGGTTGCGGGCCACGTGCTTGAAAGTCACGATGCCCGAATCGTCGCGGCTCTTGGACAGGCGGGTTTGCACGATCTCGGTTTCCACACGGATGGTGTCGCCATGGAAAGTGGGCTTCGGAAAGGCGATCTCGCCAAAACCCAGGTTGCCCAGCGTGGTGCCCAGCGTCGTTTCGTACACGGTGATGCCGGCCACCAACGCCAGCAGGAACATGCTGTTGACCAAACGCTGGCCATAGAACGTGTTCTTGCTGTATTCGGCATCGATGTGCAGCGGCGCGCAGTTGTAGGTCATCGCCGAGAACAGGATGTTGTCGGTCTCGGTGACGGTGCGCCGGATGGCGTGCTCGATCACCATGCCAGGTTTGAAATCTTCAAAATAGAGGCCAGCCATTTTCGGTTCCCCGGACAAGTTTCAGTTGTTGAACGCACGGGCGAGATCGATGATCTCGCGGGCCGTCTTGGCGTGGGCGATATCGATGTGCTCGCCGTCGTAGATGCAGGAAGCGCGGCCCTCGGCCTGCGCCTGGTCCAGCGCCGCGATCATGCCTTCGTAGAAGGCCACCTCCTCGTCCGACGGGCTGTACGTCCGGTTGACGACCTCGACATTGGAAGGATGCAGCACCAGTTCTCCGCTCATGCCCAGCTGCCGGTCCTTTTCCGACGAGACCTTCAACCCGTCCAGATCGTGCACCTGCTGCCATACTCCGCCGATCGGCAGCTTGCCCGCGGCCCGGGCCGCCATCACGACGCGCGACTTCAGGAACAGCGTCTCGCGGCCGTCGAGCGACCAGACCGTCTTGAGCGCGCGCGCCACGTCGGCGTTCTTGGCCGTTGCGCCCACGATGGCGGGCACGCGCTCGCACAGGGCAATTTCGTAGGCGTACTGCAGGGCGCGCGCCGTCTCCAGCAGCGGGATCACCCTGGTGTGCCCCAGCTCGACGCCGGCGCGGTACTCGGCCTCGGCAAGCATCGACGACACCGTGTGGATGTCTTCGGGCCCGCAGGGCTTGGAGATCACAATGCCTTCGACTTGCGGGCTGACGACGGCCAGGATGTCGTCGAAGTCATACAAGTGCGGGCTGCGGTTGATGCGCACCCAGATGCGCTGCTTCTGTCCGGCCAGCCAGGCCAGCTTGGACGCCACGATCCCACGCGCTTCCGCCTTGTTGGCCAGGGGTACGCTGTCCTCCAGGTCGAGGATCAGGGCATCGGCGCGGGAACTGATCGATTTTTCGATCCAGGTCGGCTTATTGCCTGGCACAAAGAGAAAAGAACGTATCGGTTTCATCTGTTTCGTGGTCATTGCCCACCTCGGCCTCGTGATCGGGACGCCTTGCCGGCGCCGCGCTTTTACCTAACAACTGATAGTTAGTTTGACGATCAATGGAAAGCCGCGCCACTGGGGTTTCCCCTAGTGGGATGGAATATCACGGAGAAGGAGGCCTGGGGAGCGGCGCGCGTAGCGCGCGGGCCGCCACCCGCAGGATGGGCGCGAGCGCGCCTTAGCCGGCGCGCGGCCGCACGCCCTCGAAGAACATATCGCAGAGTTGTTCCGCGACCCGTTCCAGGGATCCCTTGCGGGGATTGAACCAGGATTGGATGGAATTGATGCTGCCGAGGATGAAAATCCGCGCCAGATGAAGGTCGATGTCGCTGCGCAGTTCGCCGCTGTCGCGCAAGTCTTCCAGGAGGCCGTCCCAGAGCTTCTGGTGCCGCTCGCGCCGTTTGATCTGCCGCTCGCGCACTTTTTCCGGCAGTTGCCCCAGCAGGCTGCGATGCGCGAGCGCAAAGTCGCCATGCTTCACCAGCCCGGACATCTGCCCCAGGACGGCTGCCCGGAAGCGCTGCTCCGCCGTGGCGCCGGGGCCCAGGGCGTCGACCCGCTCATTCAGGTGCTGCACGATCCGGTTTCCGCCGTTTTCCATGATCTCGTCGACCAGCTCTTCTTTGGACGAGAAGTGGTAGTAGATGCTGGCCGCCTCGATGCCCGCCTGTTCGGCAATGGTGCGCATCGTGGTGGCGGAATAGCCCTGTATGCCGAACGTGCGGGCCGCGAGCCTGAGCAGGTTCTCGCGGGTTTCGTTGGCGCCGTTGGAATTCGTCTGCCTTCTTGCCATCGCTGCGGGTCAATAGGAATGGAATCGGGCAATTCTAACAGGTGGAAGGTAATGGATGTCCGCCCGCGCTCGGGCCGGAAGACGCGGGTTCAGGTGATGGAGCGACGCGACGTAATGCCGCCATCCACTGTCAGGATCGTTCCGCTGGTGTAGCTGGACCGGTCCGACGCCAGGTAGACGAACAGATCGGCGATTTCGGCCACGCTGGCGGCGCGCCCCAGCGGCCAGTTGGCCGTCAGGGCCTGCACGGCGTCCGGGTCGTCAGGATCGTCGGCGCGGGCCCGCAGCACCTTCATGATGCGTTCGGTCGCCACCGGCCCCGGATTGACGCCGACCACCCGTATGCCGTCCTGCAGGCTGCGTCCGCCCAGCGCGCGGGTGAACGCCATCAGCGCCGCGTTGCCGGTGCTGCCGGCGATGTAGTCGAAATCGAAATTCTCGCCGCCGTTGCCGATGTTGTTCAGGATGACGCCGCCGCCGCGGGCTTTCATCATGGGGTAGAAGGCCCGTGTCAGGTTGATGTAGCCGAAGACTTTCAGTTCCCAGCCCTGCCGCCAGCGCACCTCGTCGACCTGCCATAGCGTGCCGCCGGGAATACTGCCGGCATTGTTCACCAGGACGTCGGCCTCGCCCGCGAAATCGAGCACCGCCTCGACGGCGCCGGGGCTGGTCAGGTCGCGCGGCAAGATGTGCACTGCCGGCCCGCCCCTGGCGACCTCGGCAGCCAGTTGCGCCAGTTTTTGTTGTGAGCGCGCCACCAGGTACAGTTCGCAGCCCTCGGCGGCGAAAGCGTGCGCCAGCCCTGCCCCGATGCCCTGGGACGCACCCGTGATGAGAACCTTGCGTCCGCTCAGTTGCAGTTCCATCGTTCCTCCTGTTTGCTGCGGTGGGGAAATAGGGCCGGCGGCCGCGCTACACGATGCCGCGCTCGCGCAGCCCGGCGATCTCGTCCGGCGCATAGCCCACCTCGGCCAGCAGCTCGTCGGTGTGCTCGCCGGCCAGGGGCGGACGGCGGTCCATGCTGGGCGGGGTGCGCGACATCGAGACGGGCGGCGCCACGATGGGCACATCGACGTCCACGCCCGGGTAGCGGGTCCACTGGAACGACTCGGACATGCGCACGACCTCGTCGTCCAGGGTCTGCCTGGGCGAATACACCGGGCCGGCCGGCACGCGGGCCTGTTCCAGTGTCGCCAGGGCTGCCTCGCGGGTGCGCGTCCTGCACCATTCGGCCATCAGCTGGCTCAGGATGTGGCCGTTCTCGCCGCGCGCGGCATCGTCCTTGAAGCGCGGGTCGTCCAGCAGCTCGGGGGTGCCCATCAGGCGGGCCCAGCGCTTGAACATGGCCCCGCCCACCACCTGCACGATGATCCAGCCATCGGCCACCTTGTAGATGTCGGACGGCCCGTAGTTGGGACTGCGATTGGCGGTGGCGCGTCGCCCGACGCCCAGCAGCGCCTCTTCGATCAGCGTGCCGCTGGAGAAGTTCAGCGCGGTACGCAGCAGCGAGGCGCCCACTTCCTGGCCGCGCCCGCTGGTGCGGCGCTCGTACAGCGCCAGCATGGTGCCGAACGCGCACGACATGGCGGTGGCGAAATCCACCACGGGCACCATGGCCTTGATGGGATGATCGGGAAAGCCGGCCATCTGCACCGCGCCGCTCATGGCCTGGCCCACGCCGTCGAAGCCCACCCGGTCGCGCACCGCAGGATGCGAGCCGAAGGCCGACGAGGCGGTGAGGATGATATCGGGCTTGACGGCGCTGAGCGTCTCGTAGTCGAGCCCCAGGCTGGCAATAGTGCGCGGCGGCATGTTGGCGATCACCACGTCGGTGCCACGCAGCAGCCGTCTCACAACCTGGCGCCCCTCGTCAGAATCGAGATTGAGCGTCAGCGAACGCTTGTTGCGATTGACCTGCAGGAAAAACGCGCCCTCTCCGTCGTTCGTCACCGGCATGACGTAGCGGTCTTCGCTGCCGCCGACCCGGTCCACGCGAATCACATCGGCGCCGAAATCCGCCAGCAGCGCCGCGCAGAACGGCCCCGCGATGAAACGGCCGAAATCCAGCACTTTCACGCCGGCCAGTACCTTGTCCATATCCTCTTGTTCCATACAATGTCACAGTTCGCCGTCGAAGTCGGCCAGCAGGTCCTGGAACCGCCCGGCCGCCTTGCGCAGCACCGGCGCGATCAGCCGGCTTTCGGCGGCAAGATCGGGCTGCACCTGGGCCCGGCCGCAGCTCATGCTCATGACGATGCGCTTGCGGCCCACCACGACGGGCAGGGCGATGCCGTACGCATCGCGTTGGTAACCGGCCAGCACCGAACAGATGCCGGTCTGGCGCAGCTCGTCGAAACTCTGGCGGATGCCGCGTACCAGGGCCGGGGCGGCATCCCCGGCCGCCCGCCCCAACTGCTCGACGAGCATTTCGCGTTCGTCTTCCGGCAGGCCCCACAAGTAGGCCCGGCCGATGGCGGTGCTGCCCAGCGGCAGCACCGAGCCCACGCCCAGGCGCAAGGTGCCGATGCGGTGGCTCGCCCGCGAACCGACATAGAGCATTTCCAGGCCGTCGCGGATGCTGAGCGCGACCGAGACGTCGAGCTCGTCGGCCAGTTCCTGCAGAAGCGGGTTGGCAATGTGCAGCAGCTCGCTGCCGGCCAGATAGGCATGGCCGATGCCGACCGGCGCCGCGCCCAGTTCGAACTCGCGGCCGCCGGGCACGTGGCGCAGGAACCCCAGATGCAGCAGCGTGGTGGTCAGGCGCGATACCGTCGCCTTGGACAGGCCGGTACGGCGCACGAGTTCGGCATTCGACAGCGGCGTGCGGTCGGAGCGGAACGCGCGCAGCACTTGCATGCCGCGCTGCACGGTCAGGACGGAATCGGTTGCTTTGTTCATCACGTCGCCACCTTGTGCTGGATCGATGCCACCATGGCCAGCATCTGCGGGCCGATCTCGCGCTCGACCCGGGCCCGCGTCATCTGCTGGCCGGCTCCCACGCAGGCCACCACCAGGGGCGCGTGCTCTTCCACCACCAGCGGCGCGGCCACGATGCCGATATCCGGATCCCACTCGCCCAGCGACGAGCAGAAACCCGCGCCTCGCACCTGCGAGATGGCCTCGCTGATCCTGCGGCGCAGCCGGGGCCATTCGCGCGGTGAGCGGCGCTCGACGTTCTCCAGCAGGTAATAGCGTTCCAGTTCGGGCAGAGCCGCCAACAGCGCCCACCCCATGGGCGAAGAGGCTATGCCCAGGCGCACGCCCACGTGCAGGTTGAGCGCCAGGGCCGACTCGACGCTGCGGTAGCTTTCCAGCACGATCATGTCCAGCCGGTCGCGCGAGCTCAGGTTCATGCACAGCTTGTGGCGTTCGGCGAAGGTCTGCATGCAGGCGTACGCCACCCGCTGCAAGGCGGAATTGGCGGTCGCCCCGTAGCCCAGCGCCAGCGCGGACGGCGCCAGGCGGTACTTGCGGCCCTCGACGTCGTGAAACAGGTAGCCCAGTATCACCAGGGTCTGGGCGATGCGCGTCACCGTCGAGGCCGGCAGGCCCGTGCGGGTGGACAGGTCGCGGTTGCCCAGCCATTTTTCGCCGGGCATGAACGCCGCCAGCAGCGCCAGCGCGCGCGCGAACGGCGCAACGATGGGCCGCGCGACGCCGGCGATGGGCGCCCTTTCGCCCGCTTTGCTGGAGCGGGCCTGGACGGCACGGCGGGTCGACAATGGCGACATGGGCGTGGCCGGCATCAGACTCGGCCCGCCGCCTGTCGGATTTCATCGATCGCTGCCGGGTTGTCCAGCGACGACAGGTCGCCCGGTGGCTGGCCGCAATAGGCGCTGCGTATGACGCGCCGCATGATCTTGGAGCTGCGGGTCTTGGGCAACTGCGTCACCAGGTGCACCGCGGCGGGCCGGAACGGCCGGCCCAGGCGCTTGTCGACGTGGCGGGCGACCTGCCCGGCCAGTTCGTCGCGGGCCGGCGTGCCGGGCGAGGCGATGACGAACACCACCAGCTTCTGGCCCTTCTGGGCGTCGTCCACTCCGATGGCGGCCGCCTCGGCAATTTCCGGCAGCTCGAGGATGACTTCCTCGACTTCGGCGGGCCCCAGGCGCTTGCCCGCCACCTTCAGGGTATCGTCCGAGCGGCCCATCATGAAGAAAGTGCCGTCGTCGCGGCGCAGGGCCAGGTCGCCGTGCACCCACACGCCGGGAATCGTGCGCCAGTAGGTATCCAGGTAGCGCTCGTCGTCGTGCCAGAAAGACTGCGTCATGCCAACGAACGGCCGGCGAATGACCAGCTCGCCGACACTGCCGGTCAATGGCTGGCCGTGTGGGTCCACCACGTCCACGGCCACCCCTGGCGACCCGGTATTGAAGCCGCCGGGCGGAATCGGGCGCAGCACCACGCTGGACAGCAGCGCGCCCGACACTTCGGTGCCGCCCGTATAGTTGATGACAGGCTGGGTGCCGCGCCCGAAGGTGCGCTGGAACCACGCGAAGTGCTCCGGGTCGATGCTCTCGCCCGCCGTGATCAGCAGGCGCACGGTCGAGACGTCGCCGGCGAGCGCCAGTTCCTGATTGCTGGCCAGGCCGCGGATCAAGGTCGGCGCGGAGCCGTAATGGGTGACCTTGTGGCGCTCGATCAGGCCGGACATGCGCGACCAGTCCGGATAATCGGGCGCGCCGTCATAGCAGACCAGCGTCGCGCCGCGCAGCAGCGCGCTGCTGAGCACCAGCGTGCCGGCGATCCAGCCCATATCGGCCGGCCAGCAGAACACATCGCCCGGATGCACGTCGAAATGCACCAGGGAGTCGTGCGCAATCTTCAGCGGAAAGCTGCCGTGGGTGTGCACCACGCCCTTCGGCTTGCCGGTCGTGCCCGAGGTGTAGATCACCATGAACGGGGTGTCCGGTTCCAGCGTGACGGGCTCGTCCAGCTGCGCGGGCGCCGCTTCCATGAGCTGGTTCCAGTCCAGGTCGCGCGGGTCGGCCAGCGTCTCGCCCTCGTCGCGCTTCCAGATGACATGCTCGAGCGCCGGCAGCCGGGCCCAGGCCTCGCGCAGCGTGGCATCCACGTCGACGCGTTTGGCGCGCCGCTTGAAACCTGTCGAGGCGATCGCCCAGCGGGCCTCGGCCGTGGACAGGCGCGCTACGATGGCGTCCACGCCGAAGCCGCTGAACAGCGGCACCGCGATGGCCCCCATGGCGGCAATGGCCAGTAGCGACACCGTGGCTTCCAGGCCGTTCTCGATCAGCAGCCCGACGCGGTCCCCGCGCGCCACGCCGCGCTCCCGCAACGCCGTGGCGAAGCGCCGCACCCGCAGGGACAGCTCCGCGTAATCCACCGTCGTGATGCGGCCGTCCTCGCGCTCGGCCACGACCGCCGCCTGTGTCCGGGTTTCGGCGCGCTCGCCCCAGGCCAGCACGGTATCGACCCAGTTCAGCCGGCCGCCCGGAAACCAGCGCGGGAATTCCGCCCCGCGGCTCTCGTCCAGGTAGGCATGGGGTACCGCCCGCCAGACGATCCGGCATTCATCCCCGACCGTTTCCCAGTAGCGCCGGCATTCCCGGTCCGATATGGCCAGCAATTCGTCGTAGCTGGCCGCGCCCAGCGATCTCATCAGGCGCGCCACGCCAGAATCCTGCCAATCCTGGGGGTCGGGGGTCCATGTATGAGTATTCGCGTCCATCTGAGCTACCTTGAAAAGAGTTGTTCCACTACCCGGACCCTGGGGCTCACAGCCCCATATAGGCCCGGCGCACGTCGTCGTTGCTGATCAGGTCCCGGGCGGGCGCGCGCATCGCCACGACCCCGCCTTCCAGTACATAGCCGACGTCGGCCACGCCCAGCGCCATTTCGGCATTCTGCTCGACCAGCAGCACGTCGACGCCGTCTGCGCAGATCTCGCGCACCACTTCGGCGATCTGGCTCACCACTGCCGGCGCCAGGCCGATGGTGGGCTCGTCCAGCAGCAGGATGCGCGGCTGCGCCATCAGCGCGCGGGCCACCGCCACCATCTGCTGCTGCCCGCCGCTGAGCGAGCCGGCGGCCACATGCAGTTTGACCCGCAGGTCGGGGAACAGCGCCAGGCAGCGCTCCAGGCCGCGCGCGATGGCGGCCTTGCTCTGGCTCAGGAAGGCGCCCAGTTCCATGTTCTCGCGCACCGTCATGGCGCCGAACAGGCGGCGGCCTTCGGGCACCAGGACCAGGCCGTGAGCCACCAGGGCATTGGGCGGCATGCCGCCTACCGGGGCGCCAAACAGCTTGATGGCGTCGCGCGGCGCAGGCAGCAACCCGCTGGCGCAATTCAGCACCGTGGACTTGCCCGCCCCGTTCGCGCCGATCAGCGTCACCACCTGCCCGCGCATGACCCGGATGTCCACGCCGTGCAGGGCCGGCACCGTGCCGTAGGACGCATGCAGGCCGGCGATTTCGAGTGTCGGTGTCTCAGTGGGCATTGGTATTCCCCAGGTAGGCTGACAACACCTGCTGATTCTCGCGGATCTCGGCCGGCGTACCCGTTGCCAGCAATTTGCCGTGGTGCAGCACGTAGATGCGGTCGCAGGTTTGCATGACTGCCTTCATATTGTGCTCCACCAGCAGGATCGACGACCCATAAGCGTCGCGAATATGGCCGAACATGGCGAGGACGATGGCAACTTCAGCCTGGTTCAGGCCGGTCAGCGGCTCGTCCAGGCACAGCAGGCGCGGACGCGGCGCGAACGCGATGGCGATGCTGAGCAGGCGCTGCATGCCATGCGGCAAGTTGCCCGCCGTCTCGCGCAGCGCTTTCTGCAAGCCCACCAGCTCGGCCATTTCCCGCACCCGGGCATCGCGCGCCTTGCGGCCCGCCTTGGGCATGCCGCCGATGGCGCCGATCAGGATGTTCTCCTCGACCGTCATGCTGCGCATCAGGCTGCCGTGCTGGAAGGTCCGCACCAGCCCGCGACGGCTGATGGCTTCCGGCGTGCGGCCGGTCATGTCCTGGCCGTCGATGTACAGGCGCCCTCCGCTGGGCGGCAGGAAACCGCTGAGCAGGTTGAAGGTAGTGCTCTTGCCGGCGCCATTGGACCCGATCAGGCCCACGATTTCGCGCTTGCGGACTTCCATGCTCATGTCGGCAACGGCCAGCAACCCGCCGAACCGCTTGGACAGGTGCTGCGCCACCAGGAGCTGGTCCACGACGCTCGTGGTCGATGGCATCACAGGTCTCCCGCGGCGCGGGCAACGCCCGGCCTGGCGCCGCGCCTGCACAGCCGGGCAGCCAGGCCCATCAGGCCGCTGGGCAGGAACAGCACGCTGATCACGATGGCGGCCCCGTAGAAGATGTGTTCGGCGCCGCCGAATCCCTGCGCCACGCTGGCCAGCAGGACCAGGATGACCGCGCCCAGGATCGGGCCGCCCGGGTGGCCCTCGCCACCCACCTTCAGGTAGGCCAGCGCGAAGGTCGACAGCAGGAAGCTGAAATCGAGGGGACTGATCACGTTGTTCGAAAACGCCTGCAGCGCACCGGCGACACCGGTCATGAACGAGGCGATGCAAAAGCACAGAACCTTGGTCAGGTGCACCGGGATGCCCACCGAGCGCACCACGTTGTCGTTGTCGCGGATGGCGGTGAAGATGCGGCCCAGGTGCGAGCGCTCGATCAGCGCCAGCACCAGGATCATCGCCCCGACCGTCAGTACCACGAAGGTCGGGAATCGGTCCGAGAGCGCTTCGGGCGGGAAGATCCCGACCATGCCGGAATTGCCGCCCAGCCATTCCGACCGGGTGTACAGAATGCGCAGGGCCTCGGTGAACGCGAAGCCGATCAGCAGGAAATACGGCCCCTTGACCCGCAGCGTGACGAAGCCGAACACCATACTGACCAGCAGCGCCACGCCGCCGCTGGCCAGCAGCGACAGCCAGAACGGCAGTTCCCAGATCGTGGTCGTGACGCCGCTGGTGTAGGCCCCCAGGCCGAAAAAGGCCGCCACGGAGAAATTCAGTTCGCCGATCAGCAGCACGAACCGCAGGCTGCTGGCCAGCGCGGCGGCGACAGCCACCCAGATGATCAGGTTGCCCGCGTACCCCGATGTAACCAGCAGGCTGGCGGCGGCCACGGCCAGCAGGCCCGGCAGCCCGTTGCGAATGAATCGATCAGTCATGGCCCATCAACCCCTTCGGTCGAACCAGCAAGAACACCATCACCAGCACGAAAATGGCGAGATTCGCCACCGAGGGATCGAAATGGAACCCGACGAAGCTCTCGATGAAGGCGATGAACAGGCTGCCCAGGATCGCGCCCGGCACGCTGCCCATGCCGCCTATCACGACCGCGATGAACCCCTTGACCAGGTACGAATCGCCCAATGTGGGCGTTACCGCGGCCACCGGCGCGATCAGCGCGCCGGCCACCGCGCCCACCGCCGTGGCCGCCATGAACCCCAGGAAGGCGATGCGGCGGTACGGGATGCCCTGCAGCATGGCCGCCTCGTGGTCGATGGACACGGCGCGCAGCGCCTTGCCGAAGCGAGTGGTGCCCAGCGCACGGGTCAGCGCCACCGTCAGCCCCACCGCCACCGCGCACAGCACCAGGCGCTGGCTGGCTACGCTGACGCCGAGCACATCGACATTGCCCTCGAACAGCGGTGGCACCGGACGCACGCCGCCGCCGAACAGCTTGAGCAGCGCGCCCTCGATCATCAGCACCAGGCCGGCGGACAGGATGAACGACCCGATCATGTCGCGCTCGACCCGCTTGAAACCCAGTTCGTACACCACCGCGCCGAACAGCGAGGTGAGCGCCACGCCCGCCACGCAGGCCGCCACGTATGCTGCCCAGACCGGCAGGCCCAGGGCGGCCAGCCAGGGCACAGCGACCGAGGCGCACAGCGCCGACAGCGTGAAGAACTGGCCGTGCGCGAAGTTGACGATGCGCAGCACGCCGAAGATCAGAGTCAGCCCCAGCGAGAACAGGATGTAGACCGCCCCGATCTGCAGTGCCGTGAATGAAAGCTGCAGGAAGTTCTGCATGATGTGCCCGCCTGGCGATATTGCGCCGTCCGCCCTACTTCTGCCCGCCGGCGGGCAGGCGGGTGATTTCCACCAGCTTGCCGTCCTTGAGCTGGGTGACGATCACCGGCAGCAACATCTGCTGCGGCGAGCCATAGGTCTTCTCGCCGCCGAAGCCCGATTCGCCATAGAACGACCGGAAGCGCACGGACGGCAGCACCTTGGCGACCTCCTCGGGCTCCAGGCTCTGCGCCTTCTCGATGCCAGCTTTCAGGGCATAGACGGCGTCATAGGTGCCGATCTGCACGGCATTGATGGAATCGCCGGTGGCCTTGCGCACGCCCGCGTCCAGGGCGCGCTGGTGATCGGTCGCATTGGGGCCGTCCAGGCTGACCGCCGCGCCCAGGTAGACGCCTTCGACGGCCTTGCCGCCGGTGGCGATCAGGCCGTCCGCGCCGGTGCCCACTTCGACCACTTTCACGCCGTTCCAGCCCATCCCGGCCAGCTCTTTGAAGACCAGGCCCGAATCGGCAGGCGGGGTCGAGCACAGATCGACCGCGTCGGGCTTGAGCGAGCCGAGCTTGGCCGCCACCGGCTGGAATTCGCTGCTGCCGCGCTCGTACCAGTCGCTGGAAACCACCTTCACGCCGGCCGCCTCCCAGGCCTGGCGCGCGATCTTCTCGGCTTCCTGCCCGGTGGCATCGTTCGGGTTAAGCAGCGCCACCGTCTTGATCGGATGCCGGCCTGCCACGTACTGCGTCATGGGACCGGCGATCTCGTTGGTGGTGTTCATCTGCGTGAACGTCAGCGGGAATTTCGGCCCTTTGATGCTGGCGCCCCATGCGCTGGTAAACAGCAGCACGCCCTTGCGCTCGGACAGCGACTGCAGCGCGCGCACCGGCGCGGTGCCGATGCTGCCGGCGATGAACTTGACCTCGTCCTTGCTGATCAATGCCTGGGCCACCTTCGCGCCATCCGCGGCGTTGTACTTGTTGTCGTAGCTGACGCAGGCGAAATGGTAGGTCTTGCCCTTGACATTCACTCCGCCGGCCTCGGCGATTTCCGCGGCGGCTTTCTTGCACAGCCATTGCGCGCCGATGCCCCATGGCGCGCCCGAGCCCGACAACGGCGACGACAGGCCGAGCTTGATCGTGTCCTGTGCCGCAGCCAGCGGACCGTAGGCCGAACTGCCGGCCAGCAGGGCCAGGCAGCAGACAATATGATTTCGCTTCATTGTTTGTCTCCCGAGTATTTGTCAGTAGTTATTTGCGTGAAAAAACTTCCGTCGCCTCATGCGCGCTCGAAGATGGCCGCGATGCCCTGGCCGCCGCCGATGCACATGGTTTCGAGCCCGTAGCGCTGCTTGCGCCGCTCGAGCTCGTGAAGCAGCGTCGCCATGATGCGCACGCCGGTGGCGCCCACAGGATGGCCCAGCGAAATGCCGGAGCCGTTCACGTTCAGGCGGTCTTCGAGCTCGTCCATTGTGCTGCCCCACCCCTTGACACAGGCCAGGGCCTGGCACGCGAAAGCCTCGTTCAACTCGATCAAGTCCAGTTGGTCGAACTTCAGGCCGGTGCGCGCCAGCAGCTTCCGCACCGCCGGAACCGGGCCGATGCCCATTTGCGACGGCTCGCAGCCGGCGGCCGCCCAGCCGACCAGCCAGGCCGAGGGCTCCAGCGCCAGTCCGGCCAGCTTGTCTTCGGCCACCACCAGGCAGGCGGCTGCCGCATCGTTCTGCTGGCAGGCATTGGCGGCGGTTACCACGCCGTCGCGCATGATGGGCTTGAAGGCGGCGAAACCCTCGACGGTGCAATCGCCGCGCACGCCCTCGTCACGGTCGATCGTGACGGGTTCGCCGCGGCGCTGCGGCACCCGCACGGGTACCACTTCGTCGGCGAAATGCCCGGCCTGCCAGGCCGCCGCGGCTCGTCGATGGCTGCGCACCGCGAACACATCGGACTGTTCGCGCGTGATGCCGTAGTCGCGCGCCAGGTTCTCGGCCGTTTCTATCATGCCGCTGATGCGCCCGAAGCGCGCTTCGGGCTGCGAGCGCTCGCGGCCCCGGTCCAGGCGGTCGTGCAGGCTGGCCGAACCAGCGCGCGTGCCCCAGCGCATGGCGGTGGTGTAGTACTCGACATTGCTCATGCTCTCGACGCCGCCGGCCAGCACGACATCGGCCGCACCCGTCTGCACCATCATGGCCGCGGTGGCGACCGCCTGCAGCCCGCCGCCGCAGCGGCGGTCGAGCTGCATGCCCGGCACTTCGATCGGCAGCCCGGCCTGCAAGGCCACCCAGCGGCCGGTGCACGGCGTCTCGCCGTTCATGTAGCTCTGCGCGAACACCACGTCGTCGATGCGCGCGGGGTCCAGCCCGGTGCGCCCCAGGATCTCGCGTACCACGATGGCGCCCAGCTCCTCGACGGCCACACTCTTGAGCTCTCCACCGAACTTTCCTACTGGCGTCCGCAGCGCCGAGACAATGGCAGCTCGCTTCATCGAGATTTCTCCTGGCGGCCCTGCCGCTCTCACATGGTCAGACAATCGGCCGGCGGATGCCGGTGGCGCCGCCTCAGCCGTAGCGGCCGCCCGTCACATGCAGCACTTCGCCGCTGATGAACGACGCGCACTCGCTGGCCAGAAAGGCCACCGCGCTGGCAACATCATCCGGATGGCCGGCGCGCTTGACCGGCTGCGCCTGGATAGCGCGTTCCTTGATAGCTTCGTAGGTGGGCAGCGCCTGCACCATCTCGGTGTCCATGAAGCCCGGCGCGATGCAGTTGGCGGTGATGCCGTAGCGTCCTTCTTCCAGCGCCAGCGCCTTGGCCATGCCGATCAAGCCGGCCTTGGCGGCGGAATAGTTGGCCTGCGTAGGGTTGCCGAAATGGGCCCGCGAGCTGATGTTGATGATGCGGCCCCAACCCTGCTCTATCATTGTCGGCATGACGGCGCGGGTCGCCAGGAAAGCGCCCTTGAGCATCACCGCCATGACCTGGTCCCAATCGTCCTCGGACATCTTGACCAGGTATTTGTCGCGCGGAAAACCGGCGTTGTTGACCAGCACATGCACGCCGCCGAACGTCTCGATGGTCTCGTCGACCAGCCGCTGCACATCCTGCGCCCGGGTGATGTCGCCGACCACGCAGTGCGCGCGCAGGCCCCCGTCGCGCAACGACGCGGCGACGGCCTGCGCGGCATCGCCGGCGATATCGGTGACCACCACGCTGGCCCCTTCGCGCGCCAGCCTGCGCGCCGTCGCAGCGCCCAGGCCGCGTGCCGAACCAGTGACAATGGCTACCTTTCCTTGAAGTCCCAGATCCATGCTTGCTTCCCGTTTGAGTCAGAACCCATCGATCTCGACGCAGTCGCGTGGTTGTCGACAATGATTCGCCACGCGGAAAGTCGCGGTCAATCGGGGGGCGCAAAGAGTTCCGTACATTGGAAATCGAGCTGGGCCTGGTGCTGGACAAACGCGGGGAATTTTCCCGCGAGCCTGTTCTTCACTTTATTCCGAAGTACGGAACAATAAAGAAACGAGCGTTGACGGCGCCGCGCCGTCCGCCGCAGCATGCGGGCAAGTAATCAGCACCGAACCGCCATGATCCGAGACCAGGAAACCCTTAATCTCCTTCTTGCCAATATCTCGCGTTTTGTCCGCGAACGGCTCGTGCCCAGCGAAGAACTGGTGGCGGAGACGGACGAGATTCCCGCCGACATCGTCGCCGACATGAAGGCCATGGGCCTGTTCGGCCTGACGGTGCCGGAGGAGTACGGCGGCCTGCAGCTGACTATGGAAGAAGAAGTGCTGGCAATGCTGGAACTGGGGCAGGCCTCGCCTGCCTTCCGCTCGCTGCTGGGCACCACGGTGGGCATAGGTTCGCAGGGCATCCTGTTCGACGGCACCGAGGCGCAGAAGCAGAAGTACCTGCCGCGCCTGGCTACCGGCGAGTTGATCGCCTCGTTTGCCCTGACCGAGCCGGGCTCGGGTTCGGACGCGGCGTCGCTGCGCACTACCGCGATCCGCGACGGCGATCATTACGTGGTCAACGGCACCAAGCGCTTTATCACCAATGCACCGCAGGCCGGCATGTTCACGCTGATGGCGCGCACCGACCCGGGCCAGAAAGGCGCGGCGGGCATCTCGGCCTTCATCGTCGACGCCGACTCCCCGGGCATCACGCTGGGCAAGAACGACAAGAAGATGGGCCAGCGCGGCGCGCATACCTGCGATGTGATCTTCGAGAACTGCCGGGTGCCGGCCCAGAACCTGATCGGCGGCGTCGAGGGCCGCGGTTTCAAGACGGCCATGAAGGTGCTGGACAAGGGACGCATCCATATTGCCGCGATCTGCGTGGCGGTGGCCGAACGCATGCTGGCCGACGCCCTGCGCTACGCGGCCGAACGGCGCCAGTTCGGACAGCCCATCGGGGAATTCCAGCTGGTGCAGGCCATGCTGGCCGACAGCAAGGCGGAGATCTATGCCGCGAGAAGCATGGTGATCGACGCGGCACGGCGCCGCGACGACGGCCTGCCCGTCAGTACCGAGGCTTCCTGCGCCAAACTGTTTGCCTCCGAGATGTGCGGCCGGGTCGCCGACCGCGCGGTGCAGATCTTCGGCGGCGCCGGGTACATGAGCGAATACGGCATCGAGCGCTTCTACCGGGATGTGCGCCTGTTCCGTATCTACGAGGGCACGACGCAGATACAGCAGTTGGTTATCGCCCGCAATATGCTGCGGGAACTGCGCTGACGCCGCCATGACGCCGCCCCTTTCCGCGCAGGACGCGCTGACCGCCGTGCAACAGGCCTGGAATGCGGCAGCGCGGCACTGGGATGCCCAGGCACTGGCCGACGCCTATACCGCAGACGCGCTGTTCTTCGGCGGAAGGCCGGGCCATTTCGTGGGACAAGCCGCCATTCGCGATTACTTCGCATCCTATGAAGGCGAGATTCTGTCCGGCCAGATGCGCCTGACCGACCAGCATATCCTGCCGCTCGGCGCAAACGGCTTCATGGCGCAGGGCTATGTGGATTTCACCTTCGTCCTGCAGGGTGGCATGCATACCCGCTCGCGCGTGCGCAGCACGCTGCTGCTGGCGCCGCAGGGCGGTGCCTGGAAGATACGGCAGCACCATTTTTCGGCGCCTCCCCTGGCTCCTCCACTGGGCAGATGATTTTTCCAGGGCGAAGCGTGGCGGTTTTTTTCACTCACGGAACCGACGATCATGCAATACGAAGATTTCCAGTTCATACGCTTCGACCGCCATCCCGATGGCGTCCTGCTGGCCACGCTGAACCGTCCGGAAGTCATGAATGCCACCAATGCGCGCCTGCACTGGGAACTGACCAAGCTGTGGGCGGTGGTCAATGACGACCCATCGGTCAAGGTAGTCGTCGTGACCGGCGCCGGCGACCGCGCTTTCTCGGCCGGCGGCGACCTCGCCTGGGTCGATGAAATGGTGGGCAACCCCGAGGTGGTCGCCACGGTCATGAAAGAGGCGAGCGACATCGTCTACAACATGCTGGCCTGCGACAAGCCCGTCATTTCCGCCATCAACGGCACCGCGGTGGGCGCCGGCCTGGCAGTCGCGTTACTGGCCGACGTCAGCATCATGGCCGAAACCGCGCGCATCACCGACGGCCATGCCCGCCTGGGCGTGGCGGCCGGCGACCATGCGGCCATCGTGTGGCCCCTGCTCTGCGGCGTGGCCAAGGCCAAGTATTACCTGATGACCGCGGACTTCGTCGACGGCAAGGAGGCCGAGCGCCTGGGCCTGGTGACCTTCAGCGTGCCCAAGCAGGAATTGATGGACAAGGCATTCGCTGTGGCCGCGCAGCTGGCACGCGGCAGCCAGGTCGCCATCCGCGCCACCAAGAAGTCGCTGAACAATTGGATGCGCGCCGCCGGCCCGATCTTCGACAATTCCCTGGCGATGGAAATGCTGGGCTTTCTTGGACCGGATGCGCGCGAAGGGCTGGATGCCGTGCGCAACAAGCGCGCGCCGGACTTTCCTTCCGCCAGGCTGGCGGACTGAAGCCGCCGCGCACTGCCTGGCTTCAGCCGAGGCCGGGCGCCAGCAGGCCACGTCGGCGGGCCTGTGCCAGGATATCCCGGGCCTGCCCGCGCATGGCGTGATCGATCATCTGCCCACGGTAGCTGACCGCGCCCTGGCCCGCGGCCTCGGCCTCGTCCAGGGCGCGCAGCAAACCCAGCGCATCGTCCACTTCGTCGCGGCTGGGCGCAAAGACTGCGTTGGCGACCGCGACATGGCCGGGGTGAATCAGGACTGCCCCCGAGAACCCCAGGGACTTGGCGCGCTGGCACAATCGCCGCACCGCGTCGAGGTCGTCAAGGCGCGTACCGATGATGCTGGCCATGGGAAACGCCGCGCCGCCCGCACGGCTGTCCAGGATCATCTTGGATGCCAGATATAGCTGTTCAAGCCCCTCGGCCGAAGGCAGGAACCCCATGGCACGCGAGACGTCGCCCGATACGGGCCCGCCCACCAGGCCCAGCAGGCCCTTGCAACGGGAGCTGGCGGCGGCCAGGTGCCGCGCGTCATGCAGGCCTTGCGCGGTTTCGGGCAACGGCATGATGGCCACGCCACCCAGCGGCATTGCGCTGCCCCCTTCCGCATGGGCAAGCGCCACATCGAGCTCGCGTATCTGCGACGCGTCATGGGCCTTGGGCAGCACGATGCCGGCCAGGCCGGGCACCGTGACGCGCGCGACGTCGCCGCCGCCGCCCTCGTGCCAGCCATTGATGCGCACGAATGGCGCGATGCCCATGGCATGCAGCAAGCCTACCGCCTCGCGGGCCAGTTCGCGCGCCTCGTCCTTCAAGGCGGGGGGCACCGCGTCCTCCAGGTCCAGGATGACCGCATCCGGGCCATGGCGAGCGACTTTGCGTACCCACTCCAGCTTGTGGGCGGGGATGAACAGCATTGAATTGAGAGGCCACATGCCACCCATTGGACCCCGCCGGACGCGGGTTGAGAAGCCGTCACCCGGCTATATGCGCCATAAGGCCCGCTAATAGCCTGGCGCCCCGTCGATCGTGCCGCGGTAGGTTGCCTCTACCTGGTTACGCAGCCAGATGTGGCTCGCGTCGCGCTGGAAGCGCTCGTGCCAGATCATCCGCGTGGACAGCAACCCCAGATCAAAGGGCAACGGCCATATCCGGATCGGGAACAAGGCCGCCAGCTGGCGGCCGACGGGAACCGAGGCGGTGCAAACCAGGTCGGTCTCGGCGACCGCGCGGGCGGCAACGAAATCGCTGGACACCGACAGCGCCACGCTGCGGTGTATGCCCTTGATTCGCAGCCGCTCGGCGACCGGGTCCACGCTGTCGGTCACGCGATGCACCGCCACATGCCGGCTTTCGATGTAGCCTTGCTGAGTCAGCGGCGTGTCCTTCCAGCGGCTGCTGGCCGAGACCATGCAGATCAAGCTGTATTCCCGCAGCCTTTTCTGGCGCAGCGACGGATCGGCGCCCACCAGATTGCCGGCTGCCAGGTCCACTTCACCCTGCTCGAGCGCTTGCAGCAACCGGGGCTGCGGCACGCGCACGCCGCGGATGCTGCAGCCGGGCGCTTCCTGGGCGAATGTCGCAGCCAGGCGCGGCAGGACAATGAACTCGGCCATCTCGGACATGCAGAGAATGAATTCGCGGTTGGAGGCGCGCGGATCGAAATCGTCGGGAGGCCGGGAGATGACATCCAGGTCGCGCATCAGCCGCGACACCACCGGCAGCAGCGCAATGGCGCGCGGCGTCGGTTGCAGCGCGTTGCCGGTGCGCACGAACAGTTCGTCGCCGAAATACTCGCGCAGCCGGCGCAGGTTCTGGCTGACGGACGGCTGGGTCACGCCCAGGGCTTCGGCCGCCTTCGATACCGTGCCGGTATCGAAAATGGCCTTGAGCGTCGCCACCATGGTGAGATCCACCCGGCCTGCGCGCCCGGGGAACCCCGGCGTGTTGGTAGTCATAGGCGCCAATTATATAGAGCATAGGCTGCGACGGCTTCCCTGGCGACGCGCCAACCGGTGTAATCCGCCCTAGACCGGCCCCGACAATAACCGACCCGGCCGGCAAGCCAAGGAGACAGTCATGCATTCCAGAAGACGGTTCATCCAGGCCGCGGCGCTTGCCGCGGTAAGCGGCATCGGCCCCGCGTTCGCGCAACCGCCGTATCCGTCCAAGCCTATCCGGCTTATCGTGCCGGCCTCGACCGGCACGCAGATCGACGTGACGGCGCGGTTCATGGCCGAGGCGGTGTCCCGCCACATGAACGTGTCCATGGTGGTCGAGAATCGCCCCGGGGCCGGCGGCCTGGTCGGCGCCGATTTCGCGGCCCGGGCCACGCCCGACGGCTACACCCTGCTGCTGGCCGGCATTCCGCTGTTCCTCTCGCGCTATCTGTCGGAATCGACGGCCAGCTACGACCCTGTCAAGGATTTTTCGCCCATCGCGATGCTGTGCAGTTCGCCGCTCGGCATCGCGGTTGCCGCGGACTCCTCCTACAAGTCGCTGTCGGACCTGATCGGCGCCATGAAAAGCGCGCCCGACCAGATCACGTACTCCAGCGGCGGCAACGGTAGCGCGGCGCATATCTGCGCGGTCATGCTGAACGACATGACGAAGACCTCGGCCAAGCATGTCCCGTACAAGGGCAATACGCCGGCCGTCACGGACCTGGCCGGCGGCCGGGTGGATTTCACCTGCCAGGGCGCCGGCGGCATTCTGCCCCTGATCGAGGCCGGCAAGCTGCGCGCACTGGCAGTCACCAACGATCGCCGCTGGGACGCCCTGCCCGACGTGCCCACTACCGCCGAAGCGGGACTGCCCGAGTTCAACCTGACAGGCTGGATAGGCATATTGGCGCAGGCCGGCACGCCCGCCCCCATCATCGAACTGCTGTCGAATGAGTTCGTGCGGGCCGCCGGTACGCCCGAGTTCAAGGCTTTCTGCGACCAGCAGCAGATGTTCGTGCAAAGCCAGGACCACCGGCGCTTCGCCGCCGACATGCCGCGCTACGAGGCGCAGCTCAAGCGTCTTGCCATGCTGGCCAGGCAAGGATGAGCCTGGTCATGGCAAATGCATCGCCCCCCCCGTTCCCGGTCGTAAACCGGGGTCCCCTGGAAGGCGTCGTCGTGCTCGATTTCACGACACAGCTGTCCGGCCCGCTGGCGACCTACCTGCTGGCCGGACTGGGCGCCACCGTGATCAAGATCGAAGAGCCGAAGGGCGACCCGGTGCGCGGTTATGCTCCGTTCGTGGACCCCGAAGGGCTCCTGACCATGTGGAAAGAACATGCGGATGCCATGTCGTTGCCGATTCTGAACCGGGGCCGCGGCAAGCACAGCATCACGCTCAACCTCAAGACGCCCGAGGCGCGCGAAATCTATCGGAAGCTGGCAAGCCGCGCGGACGTGGTAGTGGAGAACTATGCGGGGGGCACGGCCGACCGGATTGGCATCGGCTACGAGGCCACGCGGGCCATCAACCCGCGCATCATCTACTGCTCGCTGAGCGGATTCGGCGCCGATGCGATGGGCAACCGCAAGGCGCTCGATGTCGTGATCCAGGCCATGAGCGGCATCGCCATGGCCAGCGGAATAGAAGATGGCCCGCCAGTCAGGGTCGGGATGCCCATCGCCGACACGATTGCCCCGCTCTTTGCCGTCATGGGCATCAGCGCCGCCCTGCACAGGCGCCATGCCACGGGCGATGGCGAGTACATCGACATCTCGATGCTGGGTAGCCTCACGGCGCTGCTGGCTGTCGAAGACTGGCAAGCCATGGAGCACGTCGGCACGCCCACGCGCACGGGCAACCATCTGCTGCGGGCCACACCGTTCGGCCTGTTCACCTGCGCCGATGGCAGCATCGCCATCGGCGCAGGCGCCCGCGATCCCTTCTGTCATGCGTTGTTCCGCATCATGGGCAGGCCGGAGATGAGCGAAGACCCGCGCTACGCCACGCTGCCCGAACGCTGCAAGCGGCAGCATGAGCTCAACGCCCTGGTCGAGGCCTGGTGCGCCGGGCGCGCGGTCGACCAGGTCGAGCGCGAACTGCTCGAAGCCGGCATCCCGGTCGCCAAGGTTCGCACACCGGCGCAGGCCGTGCAGGATCCCCTGGTCAGTCAGCGGCGCGAGGTCGTGGATGTCGTGCATCCCGATCTCGGGGCCGTGCAGGGCCTGAAAACGATCGGACTGCCGGTCAGGTTCCGGCGGACCGAGTACGGGCATGGTGCCGCCGCCCCGCGCCTGGGCGAGCACAACGGCGCCATTTACGGCGACTGGCTGGGCCTGGACGACAGCATACTGGCGGCCTGGAAGGCCGCGGGCGTGCTTTGAACTCACCGAGCCAGACATGAACAGTTGCGCATTCACTGGCAAAGTCGCCGTCGTCACGGGGTCGACGGGCGGCATCGGACGCGGTGTCGCCCTGCGGCTCGCCGCCGGCGGCGCCGCGGTCGTCATCAACGGGCGCGACCCCGAAAAAGGCGCCACGGTAGTGGCCGAGATCCAGCAAGCCGGTGGACAGGCAGCCTTCGTGGCGGGCGACGTGCTGTGCAGGCCCGATATGGACGCCCTTGCCGCCCAGGCCGCCGAGCGGTTCGGCGGGATCGACATCGTGGTGTCCAATGCGGGCGGCCGCGACGAAGTGGGGCGTTCGCCCCAGGTGCGGGGACCATTCGATGAAATAGACCTGCCGCGGGCGGCTGGTTGGGTCGCCGACGCCACGCTGGCCAAGCTGCTGCCCGTGCAATCGGCCCTGCCCTACCTGCGCCGCCGAGGCGGCGGCAGCGTGGTGTTCGTCACCTCGGAAGGCGGCCGCGTGCCGACGCCGGGCCAGACGGCGGTAGCCACATGGGCCGGCGGCCTGGTCATGTCCACCAAGGTCATTGCCAAAGAGCTTGTGCGCGACCGCATCCGCGTGAATTGCGTGTGCGTGACCCTGGTGCGGGACACCCCGGGATGGCATGCGCTGCAGCAGCCGGGCGTCATGTCCGAGCGGCACAGGAAGCAGTACGAGGCCCTGCAGGCCCGCGCACCCTTCGGTCTTGCGCGGCCCGGCGATATCGGCGCGGTGGTGGCCTTCCTGGCCTCGGACGATGCCGGCTACATCACCGGCGCCGCCCTGAGCACGACAGGAGGACTGACCGTCAGTTGATCGCGGGATCGCCGCATGCATCTGCGGATCCGAAAGCAATAAAACGATGGGATCCGAGTAATTCGACTAGCGCTTCGGACGGTGGGTTACACCCACGGCCGAGCCAGCTTTTCCGTTTGCAGCGCCCGCTGAACGGCCGGACGCGCCAGCACGCGCTGCAGATACGGCCCGAGCCGAGGCAGGTCGCGTGCCGGCCTGGCATGGCCACGCGTCCAACGGCAAAGCATCATGGCAAACGGATCGAGCACGGTGTACTGTTCGCCCAGGAACCACGGGCCGCCGGATTGCGCCAGGTGGTGTTCCATCTGGTCCAGCAGGCCCGCGATCCTGGCTTCCGCGTGGGCCTTCACCTGCCCGGCTCCCGACGCGTTGCCGGTGTCCAGCCATCGCTCGGGATAAAAATAGAGCAGCAACGAGGCTTGCAGGGTGTTGGTGAACCACATGAGCCATTTATAGAACTGCGCGCGCTCGGGCGTTGCCAATGCGGGCGCCAGCTGCTTTTCCGGATGCGTGTCGGCCAGGTGCAGGCAAATGGCGGCGGTTTCGTACAGCACCAGATCGCCATCGACCAGCACCGGGATCAGGCCGTTCGGGTTCAGCTTGAGGTAGTCGGCGGACTTGTGGCCATTCTGGGCGCGGTCGACGAAGACCCGTTCGAACGGTTGCCCGATTTCTTCAAGGATGCAATGCGGCGCCATGCTGGCGTTGCCGGGATGATAGTAGAGCGTCGTCACGATAGGCCTGGCAGTTGTCTGGATCGGGGCCCATCATAGGGCTCAGTCCAGCTTCGCGGCAAGCGGCCCGGCAAACGGGATTTCCATGCCGTCTTCGCCGAAGAAGATATTGCCCTGGTACACCTGCGCCACTTCCCGGACGATCCGCTCGCGCAGGCCCGGGCGATCGAACTGTTCGGTGACGTGCGAGATCACCAGGTTGCGCACCCGCGCGGCGGCCGCCATCTCGGCCAGTTCCATGTGCCCCATGGTGAACGCCGCGAACGTCTTGCTGGGCGCGGTGCCGGACATGTAGTGGCACATGTGCACCAGCACGTCGCAGTCTTGCGCCAGCGCCGACAGCGCGCGGCTGGGCCCCGTGTCGCCGGAATAGACGAACGACTGGCCGTCCGCCTCCAGGCGGTAGCCGTACGAGACCAGGTGCGGCGCGAAGTGATTGACGGGCGCGACCCGCACCGTCCAGCCCGGGCCTTGCACCGTGGCGTCGTGGCCCAGTTCATGCAGCACGGGCGCGGGCCGCTGGCGCTTGCCGTGGCCGCCGCGCGCCTGGTAGACGTCGATGCTGGCCTGGTTCTCGGTACGCGAGATCAGGTCCGGGCCGAACGCGCCGTCGTCGCCGATCAGCCGTTCGGTGATCAGTTTCAGCGGCGGTGGAGCATAGACATTCAGCTCGGGGATCTTCCCTGCCCCCTGGTCCCAGCGCGTCAGCAGCAGGCGGGGATAGTCGCCCATGTGATCGTAATGATGGTGGCTGAAGAACGCGTGGCTGACCTTCGTCGCGGGGATGCCCAGTTCCAGCAGGCGGTGGTGCGCGCCGAAGCCATGATCGAAAACCAGGTAGTCGTCGGCGATACGCACTACATATCCCGAGCACATGCGGCGCAGCGACGGCGTGGGCGTGCCGGTTCCAAGTAACCAGAGTTGCATTGTCTAATTCGTCCCAGGGTTGCAGATGCGGGGTGGCTTGCTCATTCCGCCGCGATGTTCAGTTCCTTGATGAGGTCCGCGTATTTCTTCTGTTCGTTTCGCACGAACCCGGCAAAGGCGGCCGCCGACATGCCGGATGTCTGGACGCCCTGCATGGCCAGGCCTTGTTTGACTTCCGCGCTTTGCAGCGCGGCCAGGATGCGGTCGTGCAGGAAAGCCAGCCGGTCGGCCGGCACGCCATGCGGAACGAAGAAGCCGAACCAGCTGGCCAGGTCCAGGCGCGGGAATCCGTGCGCCGCCAGTGCCGGCACGTCGGGCAATGCCGGGCTGGGTTCCCTGGCCGTCACGCCCAGCGCGGTGAGCTTGCCCGACTTCACGAACGGCACGGCCGGCGGCATGCCCGAGAAATAGACGTCGACCACGCCGCTGACGGTGTCCGTCACCGCCTGGCTGCCCCCCTTGTAGGGCACGCCCAGGAGCTTGACGTCCGCATCCCTGGCCAGCAGTGCGCCGGCGATGTGCGCGGGGCTGCCGTGGCCCGCCGTGGCGTAGGTGACCGTACCGGGCTTCGCCTTGGCCAGGGCAAGCAGTTCGGCAAGGTTGCGGGCGGGAACGGCGGGGTTGGCCACCAGCAGCAGCGGCGTCGAGCCGGCCAGCGCCACCGGCGTGAAGTCGCTGGCGACGTTATAGGTCACGCCCTTCTGCACCAGCGGGTTGATGACCATCTCGGACGTGTAGCCCAGCAGCAGCGTGTAGCCGTCGGCCGGCGACCTGGCGACATAGGCCGCGCCGATCGACCCGGCGGCCCCGGCCTTGTTCTCGACGACGATGGATTGGTTCAGGTCTTCCGAGAGCTTCTTGGCCACGAACCGCGCAATGACGTCCCCCGTGCCGCCCGGCCCGTAAGGCACCACGATGCGGATAGGCTGGTTGGGAAAGCCCTGAGCCAGGGCGGGCTGCGCCGCCGCCAAGGAAAGGCCGGCGATTCCGATCGCGCGCAGCGCCAGGCGCCGGTATGAGTGGTGTGGATTCATAGATTTCCCCTGTTGGATTCTTGTGCATGAAAGCGCGTATTTTCATATGCAGAGGGTGGCTGGTGTCATAACATAATTGTTATGCCCTGCCCGCCTCCGCGGCGGCCGGACGTTTTTCATCCCGCCACACCGATGCTGCCATGGACGCCCTCTTCGCCAAGCTCAGGATCAAGGACCTGCAACTGCTGCAGGAAATCGCCGCGACGCGCTCGCTGACCTCGATCGCGTCCGCGCGCGGCCTTTCCCAGCCGGGTCTGAGCCGCACGCTGCGCGACATCGAGGCCGCGCTCGGCGCCCAGGTGTTTTCCCGCGACCGGATGGCCCGGCTCGAGCCCACGCCGCTGGGCCGCCTGGTGCTCTCGCGCATCGAGCTGCTGCTGAGCGAGGCGGACGGACTGAAAGAAGAGCTGCTGGCGTTCGAGGAAGGCCGAAGCACCCACCTGCGCCTGGGAGTGATCCCGTTCGTCTCCAACGCGCTGATGCACGCCATCCTGAGCGAACTGACCTCGGACCGGCACGCCATGTCGATCAGCACATACGAAGCCTCCACCGACCAGTTGGTGCAAGCTTTACGCAGGCAGGAACTGGACGCCGTGCTGGGGCGTATCGTGGTGGACGCCACGACACCGGAGCTGCATCAGGAAAAACTGTTCACCCAGACCGCATCGATCGTGGTCAACGCCTCGGGGCCGCTGGCCAGGCGCAAGGCGCTGAAGATGGATGCCCTGCACGAACATGAATGGGTGCTGCCCCCGCAGCCCAGCCCTACCCGCCTGGCGTTTGTGGAATGGCTGGTCAACCATGGCGCCACGCCGCCTTCCGCGCGCATCGAAACGACATCCGCGCGGCTGGTGCACACGGCCATCAGCACCGGGGTGGCGGCGTGCGGGCTGCTGCCGCTGGACATTGCCCTGGAACTGCAGAAATGGGGGGGCATAAAGGCCATCGAATTCCCCCCTTCGTTCAAGATGCCGACCGTCGGGTTGATCTCGCTGTCCAAACGGCGCGGCCTGCCCGCGGCGCGCATCCTGCGCGACGTCGTGCGCCAGGCGCTATCGCGCACCGTGGCGTACCGCTGATTTCAGGGCCCTACCGGCGCGTCTGGGAAAGCGTTTTCCACTGGTCGCCCTTGCGGCAGAACCAGAATTCCCATTTTTCCTGATTGGGGCCGCGCTCGAGGGTGGCATGCAGTTGCCGGCACGGCATGCCGTCTTGTTCGCGCGAGCCGTCGGCATACAGCTTTGCCGTGGTGGGCGTGCGGCGGGCCAGCGGGCTGGTCCAGAGCGTGGTGACGCCATTTTCGGGCGCGTTCAGCACCTTGGCGGCCGTCTCGTTGAAAGACACGGATTCGGCATGCTGCAACGAGCCGTAGATCGTGTCCGTGGAGAACGCGCTGTAGGCCTGCGCCCATGCGGTTGCGCTGGCACCGGCCAGGGCCAGCATGACCAGGGGCCGGGAAAGACATCGAATCGATACCGCCATCTAGATTCTCCATCACCCATGGCAAATGGCTGCCCGGATGCCGCGTGCGAGAAGCACATGCGCGGCCGGCCCATCCGGCCGCACAGCGGAATAATGCATGCGCGTTCCACCCTTTGCAACAGTCTTGTATCCGTCGGTTCGGCAACTGCCGGGAAAAGCCGCTCAGGGCGCGTCCGCCTTGAGGCTGGCCAGGGCCTCGCCGATGCGTGGCGGCGCCTTGGGGCGCGCGTACATGCGCTCGAGGTACGCCTTGAGGTTCGGATGCCCCTCGACCAGCCCGTTCCTGTCGCCCCAGTCCAGCACATAGGCGGTCACGCAATCGGCGAAGCTGATCCGGTCGCCCACGATGAATTCGCGCCCGCCCAGGTGGCGGTCGAGGATGGCCGCCATGGCCAGGAATTCCTCCTGGGCCAGCGGGATATCGGCGGGGATGCGCTTTTCCTCGGGGTACACGAAGCTGTGCCGGGCAATGCGCCACAGCGGCTGTTCCAGCTCGGTGACCGCGAACAGCGACCAGCGGTAAGCCTGCGCCCGCTCTGGCAGGCTGGCGGGCATCAGCCCCTTGTCGCGGTACTTGTCGGCCAGGTACATGACAATGGCGGCGGACTCGGTCAGCACCAGGTCGCCGTCGACCAGCACCGGCAGCTTGGCGGCGGGATTCAGGCGCAGGAAATCGGGCCGGCGGTGCTCGCCGGCCATCAGGTTGACGGATACGAATTCGAAATCCGCGTCGAGCTCCCGCAGGGCCCACAGGGCGCGCAATGAGCGCGTCGGGCCCATTCCATACAGTTTCATCATCCCGGTCTCCTTGGGCGATATGGGAACGACCCGGCGCCTTGGGGCAACGCCGGGCCGAACCGACTCCAATCCAAAGAGATTACTACCATCGGGGCGCTTACTGCATGCGGATCCCGCTGGCTTTGATCAACAGGATGTCGGCGATTCTCATCGCCGCGCATCCATCGCGAGCCATTTCTCGCTTGACGGTAGTTGTCATGATGAAAAGTCTGCAGAGAAACGGCTCAAGGGCAGTAGCGTATAACAATCCGCGCCGGGCGGCTGGCGGCAATGGCGCCGTCATCGATGCGCGGCCAGCCGCGGCAGCAGCGTTTCCAGGAAGCGCCGGGTTGAAATCGACGGCCGCGTCAGGCTGCGCTGGATCAGCGAAATCTGGTGCACCGTGGGCGATACCTGCTTGATGGCCAGGGTGCGCATGCCCCATTGCTCGGCAATGGCGGCGGCATAGCCGGGCACGATCAGCACGCCCGCCCCTTGGCGCACCAGCCCCAGCGCCGCGGTCAGCGAGCCGACCTCGATGGCGCTGGCCAGCGCCACGCCGTGGCTGGCCATCAATCCGTCCAGGCTGCGGCGTACGCTGTAGAAGTTGCGCAGCGAGATATGGTTGAACCCCACCAGGTCTTTCAACGCCACCGAGCGCCGGCGCGCCAGGCGATGCCCCGGGTCGACCACGACCCGCATGCTGTCGCGCAGCACGACTTCGGTGCGGATGCCCGGGATGCGCGTATCCACGGCGCCCAGCCCGAAATCCACGGTTCCGGCGCGCACGCTCTCTACCGTCTGGTCGGTGGAAAGCTCATGCAGCTCGAAATGAATGCCGGGATGGCGGGCGCGGTAGTCGGCGATGACCTCCGCCAGCAAGCCGTAGATCATCAACGGCGATGCCCCGATGCTGACCTTGCCGCGGTCCAGCGCGATCAGTTCCTCGACGCTGCGGGTCGCGGTCTGCATGGTCGCCACGACTTCGATCGCGTAGGCGTGGAACTCGCGCGCCGCGTCGTTGGGCGTGACGCGGCGCGTGGTGCGATCGAACAGCACCAGGCCCAATTGCGTCTCGAGTTCGGCAATCATCTTGCTGGCAGCCGATTGCGTGACGTGCAGGCGTGTGGCCGCCGCCGTGAAGCTGCCGGTGTCGAACAGTTCCAGGAAGACCTTCAGTTGCCGAAAGGTGATATTCATGCCAACTTGGACTGAGTGAATTAGAAAAATTCCATTGTCTCATTAATAGCGCCACACCTATCATGCCTGCGACTTTCACAGCGAGGCATGCATGCAGACCCCGATTCCCCAGTGCCACATCGACCGCCGCGCCGACGGCGTGGTTGCCATCACGTTCGACAACGGCCGGCTGAACCTGCTGACATCGCAGGCGGCCGCCGTCTACACCGAGACACTGCGCACTCTGTCGCGCGACGACTCGATCCGCCTGCTGATCGTGCAAGGCGGCTCGGCCGCCTTCCTGGGCGGCGCGGACATCAAGTTCCTGAAAGACGCCGGCAAGGCCGACATCGATGCCTACATCCGCGGCGTCTATGCGCTGTGCGAACAACTGCGCGACCTGCCCTTCCCCACTATGTCCGTGATCTCCGGCTATTGCCTGGGCGCGGGCATGGAAGTGGCCGCCGTCTGCGATATCAAGGTGGCCGGTGCGGATGCCAGGTTCGGCATGCCGGAGGTCAAGCTGGGCGTGCCCTCGGTGATCCATGGCGCGATGCTGCCCGGGATGATCGGCTGGACCCGTACGCGCGACCTGCTGCTGAGCGGCCGCATGATTCCGGCCCGCCTGGCGTGCGACTGGGGCCTGGTCACCGACGTGGCCGCCGAAGGCCAGCTGGCGCAGTGCGCGGCGGCCTGGCAGAAAGCGCTGCTGGAAGGCGGCCCGCATGCCATGCGCATCCAGAAAAAACTGATCCGCGACTGGGAGCGCATGCCGCTGGCCGAATCCATCGCCATCGGCGTGGACGCGCTGGTGTCGGCCTACGACACCGACGAACCCAAGCGGTACATGGAAGCCTTCCTGCAGCATCGCAAGCGCGGCTGACCGCCACCCACAACACACTGGACAGGAGGAGAACCCCATGAACAGAACCCTATCGCGCATCGTGTCGCGGGCCGCCGGCCTTGGCGCCCTGCTGCTGGCCGCCGCGGCCTGCGCGGCCGGCTATCCGGACAAGCCTGTGACGCTGGTGGTGCCGTTCGCGGCGGGCGGCATGACCGACGTGCTGGCCCGCCAGCTGGGCAAGACCATGCAGGCCGAGCTGAAGCAGCCTGTCGTGGTGGACAACCGGACCGGCGCGGGCGGCATCATCGGCGCCGAGAAGGTAGCGCGGTCGCCGGGCGACGGCTATACGCTGCTGGTCACCACCACCGCGCACGTGGTCAACCCGGCCATCACCAAGCAGCTGCCGTACGACACCGAGCAGGATTTCGCGCCCATCGCCATGCTGGCGCGCACCCCCAATGTGCTGGTGGTGAATCCGTCGGTGCCGGCCACCAACCTGCAGGAACTGCTGGCCTACGCCAAGCGCAGCGGCAGCCTCAGCTATGGTTCGGCCGGCGTCGGCGGCACCACGCACCTGTCGGGCGAGCTGCTGGCCAGCCGCACCGGCGCACCGCTGCTGCACGTGCCCTACAAGGGCACGGCGCTGGCGGTGAACGACCTGCTGGGCGGGCAGATCCAGGCCTCTTTCGTGGATGCGCTGACCGCCATCAAGTATGTACAGAGCGGCAAGCTGCGCGCCATCGCGGTATCCACGCGCGACCGCAATCCCATGCTGCCCGACGTGCCCACCATCGCCGAACAGGGTGTGCCGGGCTACGAGACCGAAATCTGGATCGGTTTCTACGCGCCGGCGGGAACGCCGCAAGCCCTGCTCGACCGGCTCAATGCGCTGGCACGCGAAGCCATGCACGAGCCGGCCTTCATGAAGCTGATGGCCGACCAGGGCACCACCCCGGGCGACATGACGGCGCCGCAGTTCCACCAGTACGTCGGCGCCGAGATCCGGAAATGGGACGCCATCGTGCGCGATGCCAAGGTCGTGGTGCAATGACACAGGCGGCAGGCATGGGCAATCTTCCGTTGAGCGGCGTACGCGTGCTGGACCTCACCAGCGTGATCATGGGGCCCTACGCGACGCAGATGCTGGCCGAATACGGCGCCGACGTGATCAAGCTGGAATCGCCGGAAGGCGACATCATGCGCCAGATGGGGCCGGCCCGCGAACCCGGCATGGGGCCGGTGTTCCTGAACCTGAATCGCGGCAAGCGCAGCCTGTGCCTGGACCTGAAGGCGCCGGAATCGGGCCAGGCCCTGCGCCGGGCGGTCGCCGGCTCGGACGTGTTCATTACCAACATGCGCGCCAGGGCCTTGCAGAAGCTGGGCCTGGACTGGGACACGCTGCGCGGCTACAACCCTCGCCTGGTCTACGTGGCCCTGTCGGGCTTCGCCGAGGACGGCCCCGACGCGGGCCGTCCGGCCTACGACGACCTGATCCAGGGCATGGTGGCCCTGCCCGACCTGGTGGCCCGGGCCACCGGCGGCACGCCCCAATACCTGCCCCTGAACCTGGCCGACAAGACCATGGGCCTGTTCGCCGCCCAGACGGTGCTGGCCGCGCTGTTGCAGCGTGCGCGCGACGGCGCGGGCCAGCGCATCGAGATCCCCATGTACGAGACCATGGCGTCGTTCGTGCTGGCCGACCACCTGGGGGCCGCCACTTACGAGCCGCCGCTGGGGCCGGCCGGCAACCCGCGCCTGCTGTCGCGCTACCGGCGCCCCTACAAGACCCTGGACGGCTGGATCAGCACCATCGTCTATACCGACCGGCACTGGGAAGCCTTCCTGCGTCTTGCCGGGGCCGGCGATCTGTGGGACACCGACCCGCGCTTTCGCAGCATGGCCAGCCGGACGCGCCATATCGACGAGGTGTACGCCTTCGTCGACGAGCAGATGGCGCTGCGCAGCACCGAGACCTGGCTCGCGCTGCTGCGCGAAGCCGACATCCCGGCCGCCGAGGCGCCCAACCTGGATGCCCTGCTCGCGCGGCTGGAGCAGCCCGTCCATGGCGTGGTGCAACGCTACCAGGATGCCGCGGGCAACTGGTACCGCGGCCTGGCGCCGGCGGCGCGCTGGTCCGCCACGCCCCCCCGGGCCGGCACGATGGCGCCGCGGCTGGGAGAACACACCGAGGCCATCCTGGGCGAACTGGCGGCCGCGCCGCGCGCCGGATGAAAGCCGCGCCGGCAGCCTTACTGCGCCAGTCGGCCTTCGCGCGCCAGCAGCGCGCGAAGGCCGACTGGCCTCGGCATGCAGGGCCTGCTGCGCGGCTTTGTTGACAACCGGCGGGGCAGTCCCGATACTCGGTACGGCTTGCGCCAAGCGCGTCCCGCGCCCAACGATCCTGCAGCCGTAGTCATGAAAGACATGTCGACAGGTTCAATTGCGTGGGTCGCGCACTATTTTCCAGGCTTGCCAGTGGGCGCGTTCATGGCCTGGCCGCCCGCCGCCGCGGCTGCCGCGGCCGTGGAAATGGCGCGGGATCCGAACCAGGCGCTGCAACAACTGTATGCACACGACCAGCACCACCCTGACCCAGGACGTCTATGCCGTGCCTGTCGAGCCAAAGGGCCCGATGGCCGGCATCGGCCTGGAAGGCTCGAAGATCGCCCGCATTCATCCGAAGTAGCCCCCCGAACCGGCGACGGCCCCGCTGGCCGGCAGGACGATGACGATGAGGATGCGGCTTTCGGCTCGGTTCGTTTTCAAGAATTTACTTGAAATAAAACAGATTAGAAAAACTCAATAATTACTTGATTTTAAATAATTAAATTCTCAAAAATAATCGATTGAAACGCCCGTTGTAGCTGGCTTCACGACAACCGGAGATGGATATGACGACACCTGCCGCCGCGCCGGCCTCTTCCCATTCCCCACCGAAAGCCAAGCTGCCGGTCGGCCTGATCGCCGGCTTCGCGGCCCTGGTCGTGGTGCTGCTGCTGCCGCTGCCGGCCGACCTGCCGCCGGCCGGCCAGCGCATGCTGGCCATCCTAGTGTTCGCGGTCGTGGTGTGGGTCACCGAAGCGGTGTCGTACGAGGCCAGCGCCATCATGATCACCACGCTGATGGCCTTCTTGCTGGGGACCGCGCCGAACGTCAAGGATCCCGCCGCGCTGTATGGCACGTCGGCCGCCATCAGCATGGCGCTGACCGGCTTCGCCAATTCGGCGCTCGCCCTGGTCGCCGGCGCCCTGTTCATCGCGGCGGCCATGACCTACACCGGCCTGGACCGGCGCATCGCCCTGGTCACCCTGGCCCGGGTGGGCACCAGCACCCGCCGCATCCTGGTCGGCTGCGTTGCCGTAACCATCGTGCTGAGCCTGGTCGTGCCCAGCGCCACCGCGCGCAGCGCGGCCGTGGTGCCCATCATGATGGGGGTCATCGCGGCCTTCGGCGTGGACAAGCGATCCAACATTGCCGCCGGCATCATGATCATCGTGGCGCAAGCCACCAGCATCTGGAACGTCGGCATCCAGACCGCGGCCGCGCAGAACCTGCTGACGGTCGGCTTCATGGAAAAGATGCTGGGCCAGCGCGTGGCCTGGTCCGACTGGCTGATTGCCGGCGCGCCGTGGGCCTTGCTCATGTCCGCCGTGCTGATCTTCCTGGTGCTGAAAATGCTGCCGCCGGAAAGCGACAACATTGCCGGCGGCAAAGAGGCGGTCGAGGAATCGCTGCAAGCGCTCGGCCCCATGACGGCGCCGCAGAAGCGGCTGATGGCCGTGTCGGTCCTGCTGCTGTTGTGCTGGGCCACCGAGGGCAAGCTGCACAAGTTCGACACCACGTCGACTACCTATTTCGGCCTGGTGCTGCTGATGCTGCCGCGCATCGGCGTCATGACCTGGAAAGACGTGCAATCGCGCATTCCGTGGGGCACGGTGATCGTGTTCGGCGTGGGCATCAGCCTGGGCACTGCCTTGCTGACCACGCAGGCCGGGCAATGGCTGGGGGCGCAGGTGGTGGCCCGCACCGGCCTGGACCAGGTCGGCCCGCTGGCCATCTTCGCCATCCTGTCGGCGTTCCTGATCCTGATCCACCTGGGCTTTGCCAGCGCCACCGCCCTGACCTCGGCCATGCTGCCGATACTGATCTCGGTGCTGACTACCCTGCCCGGCGATTTCAGCCGCCTGGGCATGACCATGTTGCTGGGCTTCGTGGTCAGCTACGGTTTCATCCTGCCGATCAACGCGCCGCAGAACATGGTGTGCCTGGGCACCGAGACATTCACCGCCAAGCAGTTCGCCAAAGTGGGCATCGCCGTCACGCTGATCGGCTATGTGCTGATGCTGGGCTTCGGCATGACGTACTGGCGCTGGCTGGGCTGGCTGTAAAGGCGCCGCACATAAGGAGCCGCACATGAAAATCTCGCTGTCGCAAGCGCATGCATACGGCCGGCGCGTGCTGGCCGCGCTGGGCGCGCCCGCCGATATCGCCGAGGCGGTGGCCGCGCACCTGGTGGAAGCCGACCGGGTCGGCTACACCAGCCACGGCCTTTCCATTCTGGGCGATTACCGCCGCGTGCTGACCGACGGCCTGGCGCGGGCCGATGCCCGGCCCGAACTGGTCAACGACCGCGGCGCCATGCTGGCCTACGACGGCCACCATGGGTTGGGCCAGTACGTGGGCAAGGTGGTGATCGAACAGGCCATCGAGCGCACCCGCCAGCATGGCCAGTGCATCGTGACGCTGCGCCACAGCCACCACCTGGGCCGGATGGGCCACTATGGCGAAATGGCGGCGGCCCAGGGGCTGATCCTGCTGGCCTTCACCAATGTCATCAACCGCGCGCCCACCGTGGCGCCGTTCGGCGGCGCCCGCGCGTGCCTGACGACCAACCCGCTGTGCTTCGCCGGCCCCCTGCCCGGCGGCCGGCCGCCATTGCTGGTGGACATGGCCACCAGTTCGATCGCGGCGAACAAGGCCCGCGTGCTGGCCGCCAAGGGCGAGCCGGCGCCGGCCGGCGCGCTGATCGACGCCCAGGGCAACCCCACCACGGCGCCCGGCGTGCTGTTCGAAGACCCGCCGGGGGCGCTGCTGCCGTTCGGCGGACACAAGGGGTATGCCATGGGCGTGGTGGCCGAACTGCTGGCCGGCGTGCTTTCCGGCGGCGGCACGATCCAGCCGCAGAATCCGCGCAATGGCGTGGCCACCAACAACATGTTCGCGATTCTGCTGAACCCGCAGGTCGACTTCAATACGGATTGGCGCACCCAGGAAGTGGCCGCCTTCATCGACTATCTGCACGACTGCCCGCCCCAGCCGGGCGTGCGGCAGGTGGAATACCCGGGCGAGTACGAGGCGCGCAACCGCCAGGCCAATGCCGATTCGCTGACCTTCGACGACAAGATCTGGGCCGGCATGGCCGCACTGGCGGCGGACCTGGGGGTGGACGCCGTGTAGTGCGGCGGCGCGCCGGGCCGCGATGCCAGGCGGCGCTACGAATCGGGCGCGGCCGCCGGCTGCGGCCAGGGTTGCAGCGTGCCCAGGTCCAGCAACGTGAAGTAGCCGGACGCCCAGCCCTCGGTGTCGATATGGAACACATTGCCCAGCATCACCGGCCGCGGCACGGGCGTATGCCCCGCCACCACGGCCCGCACCCCGGCCACCACCGAGGTATCTTGCCGCGCCAGGCGGTCGCGCGACCACTGGCAATGCGACCGGGTGCGCCGGTAATGATGGCGCAGCGCTTCTTCCAGGCGGGCCCAGTCGCGTACCGGGCAGTCGGCGTGCACCAGGCCCACCGGGCCGGCCTCGGTGGGCACCTCGATGGCGACGGGCAATTGTTCCAGCGCCTCGGCATAGAGCCGTTGCCGCTGCGGCGGCAGGTCCAGGAACCAGCCGCCGCCGTAGCGCCGCCAGTTGTCCGTATCGACCCGCCCCGTGCGCACGTGGCGGATCGCATAGTCTTCATGGTTGCCTTGCACCGCATGGAACCACGGCTGCGCCAGCCACTGCATGAACGCTTCGTTCTCGTGGCCGCGGTCGACCAGGTCGCCCACCGAGAACAGGCGGTCGCGGGCCGGGTCGAAGCCCAGCTCGTCCAGCGCCCGGCGCAGGCGGCTGAAATGGCCATGGATGTCGCCCACCGCGAAATCGCGGCCGGCGGCGTTGGCGGACATGCGCTGAAATGGCTGGCTCATGAAACGGGGCCGCGCGGCGCGCGGGGGGTAAACTCGAAGGCCTGTCTTTCTCATCATAAGGCCTGTACCCATGCGCTTGCTCATTGCCTTGCTGTTGCCCTGGCTGGGCTTCTTCACCATCGGCCGGCCCATCGCCGGCATCATCTGCCTGATCCTGCAAATTACCCTGATCGGCTGGATTCCCGCCGCGATCTGGGCGGTGTACGCCCTTAGCCAGTACAACACCGACAAGAAAATCAAGGAAGCCCTGCAGTCCCGCTGAACCGCCATCCGGAGCCCTGGCCATGGAATTCGTGATACCCAGTACCGCCAACCTGGCGCTGTTCGTCAGCGCCGCGCTGATATTGCTCGTGATTCCCGGCCCCGCCGTGCTGTACATCATCGCGCAATCGGTCGAGCAAGGCCGCAAGGCCGGGCTGGTGTCGGACCTGGGCATCCATACGGCCACGCTGGTGCACGTGGTGGCCGCCGCGCTGGGCCTGTCGGCGCTGCTGGCCTCGTCGGCGCTGGCGTTCAGCGTGGTGAAGTATGCCGGCGCGGCCTACCTGATCTGGCTGGGGCTGAAGAAGATCTGCACGCGTCCCGTCGTGGCCGCCGTCGATGCGCCCGCCACGCAACGCCGCTATGGCCGCCTGTTCCGCGACGGGTTCATCGTGAACCTGCTCAATCCCAAGACGGCGCTGTTCTTCCTGGCATTCCTGCCGCAGTTCGTCGATGTCGGGCGCGGGCACGTGGCGTCGCAGGTGGTGTTCCTGGGGCTGGTGTTCACCGCGCTGGGCCTGGTCAGCGACGCCTGCTATGCGTTCGCGGCAAGCGCGGCCGGCCGCTGGCTGCGCCGCAGCCGCGGCTATCTGCAGTTCGAGCGGTATGTGGGCGGCGCCATGCTGATCGGCCTGGGCATCACCGCGGCATTGGCGGGCAGCCACAAGAAGTAGCCCGCCGCCAACCCGGCGCCGTCCCTGTGTACAATGGGCGCCGGGTGTTAGCCGCATACCGCGGCGAGACAGGTTCATCGCGCTGGTCGGGCCGCCGCGCGGGATACTGCCGTCCAATGAACCGACACCATTCCGCCCCCCGGGATCTGCCGCGCGCCCAACTGCTGGCCGAACGCGCCTTCGCCACCCTGGAACGTTTCCTGCACATCGAGGCCGTCAGCGGCATCGTGCTGCTGGCTGCCGCCGCCATTGCCCTGATCTGGGCCAATTCCTCGCTGTCCCACAGCTACCACGCCCTGTGGCATGCGCCGCTTTCATTCGGGCTGGGCGACTACGTGTTTTCGCAGCCGCTGCATTTCTGGATCAACGACGCGCTGATGACGATCTTCTTCCTGGTCGTCGGCATGGAAATCCGGCGCGAAATCCACGAAGGCGCGCTCAGCCGCTTCAAGCAGGCGTCCCTGCCCCTGGCCGCCGCGCTGGGCGGCGTGGTCGTGCCCGCGCTGATCTACCTGGCGTTCAACGGCGAGGCCGTGCGGCGCGACGGCTGGGCCGTGCCCACCGCCACCGACATCGCCTTCGCCGTGGGCGTGCTGGCGCTGCTGGGGCGTTCCATTCCCGGCAATGTGCGCGTGTTCCTGCTGGCGCTGGCGATCATCGACGACATCATCGCGGTGCTCATCATTGCGTTCTTCTATTCCGGCGGCCTGGACTACAGCGGCTTCCTGGTGGCCGGGCTGGGCATCCTGATGGTGGTGGCGCTGCAGCGCATCGGCATCGGCTCGGCCCTCGTCTACGTGGTCCCGGGCGCCATCGTCTGGATCGGCCTGCTGATGACAGGCGCGCACCCGACGCTGGCCGGCGTGGTGCTGGGCCTGATGACGCCCGTGGTATCGGTGCGCATGCGCGAACGCCCGCTGGACATCGTGTCGCGCGTAGCCGGCGACCTGGCCGAGCGCGACGCCGAGGCGGAACATGCCGGCGGGCTGGCGCAGCCGCTGCGCCAGTTGCGCGTGGCCCAGCGCGAGATGCTGCCACCAGTGGTGCGGGTGCAAGGCGCGCTGCACCCCTGGGTGGCCTACCTGGTCATGCCGCTGTTCGCCCTGGCGAACGCCGGCGTCAGCCTGGACGGCATCGACCTGTCGGCCGGCGGTTCGCAATGGGTGATGGCCGGCGTGGCCATCGCGCTGATCGCCGGCAAGCCGCTGGGCGTGATCGGCATGAGCTGGCTGATGGTGCGCCTGGGATGGTGCGCGCTGCCGCCCGGCGTCACCTGGGGCGGCATCGTGCTGATCGGCCTGCTGGCCGGCGTGGGGTTCACCATGTCGATCTTCATCGCCATGCTGGCCTTTGCCTCCGACCCGAACTTCCTGGGGGCCGCCAAGCTGGGCGTGCTGCTGGGGTCGCTGGCCACGGCGCTGCTGGGCCTGGCGTGGGGCACGCTGTACGCGCGCCGGCTGCGCGAGCGCCACGCACGCGCGCAGCAGGCATCGCTGTCCGTTTGAAGCCCTGCCCCGCTCAAGGGCGGGGGCGGTCTTCGGCGGCGATGGTGCGCGCCAGTTTTACGAAGCGGGTCGCCAGTTCGCTGGGCCCGTCTTTCCAGTGCGCCAGCAGCAAGGGGCAATGGGCCGCGCCGGCTTCCAGCCGGCCAAAATACACGCCTTCGGTACGCAACCGCGCATAGGCGTCGGGCAGCAGCGATATCCCCACGCCGGCGGCCACCAGGCCGACGATCGTGGCGCCTTCGCGCGCCTCTTGCGCCACGCGCGGCACCAGTCCGGCCCGGTTGAACAGTTCAATGGTCTGGTCGTGCAGCCCGCAGCTGATTTCCCGCGGGAACAACACCAGCGGATAGCGCGCCAGGTCCTTGATGGCAATGCGCCCCTTGCGGCCGGCCAGGGGATGGTCGCTGGCCATGGCTACCCGCAATTCGTCTTTCCAGAACGGCAGGAACTGCAAGTGCTCGGGCGGATGGAACTGGGGCGCGGGGCGCAGCAGGCCGATGTCGATGCGCCGTTCCTCCAGGACCTGCAATTGTTGTCCGGTGGGCATGTGCACGATCTCGAGCCGCGCCAGCGGAAATTGGGCGCGGAACGTGCGCACCAGCCGGGCGAACCCCGGCACCAGCGGCACCGAACCGGTGAACGCGATGCGCAGCAACCCGGCTTCGCCGCGTTCGGCCAGCTTGGCCAGCTGCACCGCGCTGGCCAGCTGGCTGAGCGTCAAGCGCGCCTGTTCCAGGAACACCCGCCCGGCCTCGGTCAGGCAGATGCCCCGGTGCGCGCGCTCGAACAGGCGCGCCCCCAATGCGTCTTCCAGCGCCTTGATCTGCATGCTGAGCGGCGGCTGGCTGATGTTCAGGCGTCGTGCGGCCGCGGTGAAGCTGCCTTCTTCCGCCACCGCGACGAAATACCGTATTTGGCGCAGATCCATTATTCGATCTGGATATGGATGACTGGTAGAAATATATATTTGACCCTAGGTCGGCAGCATAGCACCATAGATTTGCGGCCGGCACCCGCGCCTGCGCGGGCCCCGCGAAGCCTCGAGAAGCGTACACCGATAAATCCGGGAGACAAGCATGGCAGATCATCGACGCAATCAGGGGCGCCACCGTTGGCGCATCGCGCTGGGCCTGGCCTGCGCGGCACTGGGCGCATGGACGTCGGGCGGCGCGGCACGTGCCGACACCTTTCCCGCGCATCCGGTGCGCATCGTGGTGCCGTTCGCGGCGGGCGGCGCGGTCGACAGCGTGGCGCGCATCATCGGCGACCCCTTGTCGACGCGCCTGGGCCAGCCCGTCATCGTCGAGAACAAGCCGGGCAACCATGCCAACATCGGCACGCACGAGGTCGTGCGCGCGCCGGCCGACGGCTACACGCTGCTGCTGGGCGCCAACGGCCTGGCCACCAATCCCTGGCTGGACAAGAACCTGCCCTTCGATCCCCTGAAAGACCTGGCGCCGGTGGCGCGGGTGGGCTACGCGCCCCTGGTGCTGGTGGTGGACGCCGAATCGCCGTACCGGACGCTGGCCCAGCTGCTGCAGGCGGCCCGCGACAAACAGGGCAAGATGAACTACGGGTCGTCGGGCGTGGGCGGCTCGGGCCATCTGGCGGTGGAAATGCTCAAGCGCACAGCCGGCATCCAGGCCATGCACATCGGCTACAAGGGAGGCGTGCCGGCCCTGACCGACCTGATCGGCGGGCGCCTGGATTTCATGATGGTCAACCCGCTGGAAGCCGCGCCCAGGGTAGCGGCGGGCAATATCCGCGCACTGGCGGTGGCATCGCGCCAGCGGATCGATACCTTGCCCGACGTGCCCACCTTCGACGAGGCGGGCATGCCGGGTTTCGAGGCCACCGTATGGTGGGGCTTCCTGGTGCCAGCCCGCACACCGGCGCCCGCCATCGCCACCCTGGCCAGGCATATCCTGGCCGTGCTGCAGGACAAGCAGGTGCAAAAGCGCCTAGCGGCCGTGGGCGCCACCGTCGACCCGCAGCCGGCGGCCGAATTCGCCGCCTTCCTGAAGACCGAGACGCAGCGCTGGGGCGAAGTCATCAAGAGCGCCGGCATTACCAACAACTGAGACACCGGACACGCGCCATGATCATCGATTGCCACGGACACTTCACCACCGCGCCCAAGGCGTTGGAACAATGGCGCGCGCGCCAGATCGCGGCGGTGGCCGACGGCACCCCGATGCCCCGGGCGTCCGAACTGCGCATCGGCGACGACGAGATCCGCGAGGCCATCGAATCCAACCAGCTGCGCATGATGCGCCAACGCGGGCACGATCTCACGATATTCAGCCCGCGCGCCATTTTCATGGCGCACCATATCGGCGATTTCGCCGTGTCGTCGACCTGGGCGGCCATCTGCAACGAGCTTTGCCACCGGGTGTCCCTGCTGTTCCCCGATCATTTCGTTCCGGCCGCCATGCTGCCGCAAAGCCCGGGCGTGGATCCGGGCACGTGCGCCGCCGAACTGCGACGCTGCGTCGAGCAACACGGCAACGTGGCGGTCAACCTGAATCCGGACCCGTCCGGCGGGCACTGGACCAGCCCGCCGTTGAGCGACCGGCATTGGTATCCGTTGTACGAAAAACTGGTGGAATACGATGTGCCGGCAATGATCCACGTCAGCCAAAGCTGCAACGCCTGTTTCCATACGACCGGCGCGCATTATCTGAACGGCGACACCACCGCGTTCATGCAATGCCTGGATTCGGACCTGTTCCGCGACTTCCCCACCCTGCGCTTCGTGATCCCGCACGGCGGCGGCGCCGTGCCCTATCACTGGGGGCGCTTCCGCGGGTTGGCGCAGGCGCTGCAAAAACCCAGGCTGCAGGAACACCTGCTGAAGAACATCTTCTTCGACACTTGCGTCTACCATCAGGCGGGAATCGACCTGCTGACCCAGGTCATCCCCATCGACAACCTGCTGTTCGCCAGCGAAATGATCGGCGCGGTGCGCGGCATCGACCCCGACACGGGACACCACTTCGACGATACGCGCCGCTACATCGACGCCGGCGGGCTGTCGCCGCAGGCGCGCCACCAGATCTTCGAAGGCAATGCGCGGCGCGTGTATCCGCGGCTGGACGCCTACCTGAAAGCCCGCGGGCGCTGAATGGCCGGCCCGTGTTCAGGCCGGCCGGCGCCAGCGCCGGCCGTGGCTACGGGCGCGGCCGCAAGGTCAGCCGGTCGCCCAGCTCGCTTTCCACCTGGTCGCGGCTGAACGCCATGGGAATGTATTTCCCGGTGGCCCAGCCTTCCAGCAAGTTCCGGTAGTACGGGCTGCGCGGGTCGGCCGATTGCCCGGGCATGTTCTGCATGCGCGAGTTGTCCCAGTTGCCCACGTCGATCACCTGCCGGTACGAGGCCCCGCTGATCTGGCGGAAATCCGATTTACGGAAAGTGGCGCGGTGCACGGTGTCGTTGTCGCCGCTGACCGGATAGCGCGGCGTGCCGTACGCCTTGGCCGTGTCGGGCGGCAGCAGTCCCGCCAGGCTGTGCTCGAACTGGATATGATGCAGGCGGCCCCATTCCCATTGCCTGGAATCCGGGCCCAGCGTCGCCGTCAGCCTGCGCACCGCGTCGCCCAGCGCCGCCAGCAGCACCGCATCGCGCCCTTGCTCGGGCCGGGGCCCGAACGCGGCATCGGGCGTGGCGAGTTTTTCCAACACCGTGCCGGTGGACAGGTCCCCGAAAGCGGCGCGCCCCTGGGCCGGCACGTACAGGTCGGACACGCGCTTGACGACCTCGGGCAGCCAGAACTCATACACCGTGGCGGCTTCGGAATCGATCTCGGTGCGATAGTCCCAGTCTTTCAGCAGCCGCAGGGCCTCGCCCACCGCGGGATCGGTGGAATTGAGCGACTTGGCATAGCCCGCCAGCGTGCGGGCCGGAATGGACAGGTTGTCGTACTGCAGTTGCTGCGAAGCCTCCAGGCTCAGCCCCCTGGCATCGGCCAGCACTTCCCGGATACGCTGCACGCGATAGGGTTCGGACCAGGTGCGCGCCGACATATCCTTGTACGGGTAGTCATTGGGCAGGTTGTACTCGTTGGCAGTCGCGACATAACCCTCGGGCGGATTGAGCACCTTGGGCAGCGAACGGGTCGGCAGGAAGCCGTTCCATTCGAAATCGCCGTTGCCCGGCACGGGCAGCATGCCGGACCAGTCCTTGCGCGGACGGATGGGTGCGATGCTGCCGCCGAACCAGCCGATGTTGCCATCCACGTCGGCATACACCATGTTCTCGCTGGGCGTGTAATGCCGTTCCATGCCGGCCACGAATTGTTCCCAGTTCTGGGCCTGGTTCAGGCGCAGGCTGGCCAGGTAGGCGGCCGTGCCCGGGAACTCGAGATACGCGGCGCGCAGCGCGTATGCCTTGTGGCGGATGCGGTCTTCGTGAATGACCGGCCCGTGCCGCGTGAACTTCAGCTGCCGGGTCTGGGCCGCCTGGCCGCGCACCGGAATCGTCTCGTCGATCGCCCGCATGGTTTCCCAGCCGCCGCGGTAACGGTACTGGTCAGGGTCGGCCGGATTGGTGTCGTAGACGTAAAGGTCTTCTTCGTCGGCGAACGAGAAAATGGTCAAGCCGAATGCGATGCGGTCGTTGTGCCCCATCGACACGCCGGGCAGCGCCGGCTCGCCGGCGCCGATCACGTTCCAGCCGGGCGCGTTCAAATGCACCATGTAGCGCAGCGACGGCATCGCGATCGTACGATGCGGGTCGCCCGCCAGGATGGGACGCCCGCTGGCCGTGCGCTGCCCCGCGATGGTCCAGTTGTTGCTTTCATAGCGCGGCGCCAGCGGATCGAGATCCGGGTCCAGGGTGGCCAGCAAATTGGCCGACAGGCTGCGCGCCAGGGCCTCGCGTTCGGCGCCCGCCAGCGGGCTGCGCGGAAAGTCGGCCGCCACGAACTTCTGGCCCTTGCGCGCCAGGTTGTAGTCGGCCAGCACTGTCTCGTCGATCTGGTTCACGTCCAGGCCGGCCGGCACCTGCAGCGCGATGGGCGGCTCGTACACGCCCAGGTCCTGCACCGTGTTCAGCCCCAGCGCGGCGATCTGCCGCGCCAGCTTCACCTCGTTGGCGGCGTTGCGCGTCAGGCCGTAGATGCGGATCAGCGAAGTCTGCGGGCTCCAGTAGCCGGGCTCGGTGCCGGTCAGCTTGAACTCGGGCGGCAGTTGCTCGGGATTGGCCTTCACCCAGTCGACGTAGGCATTGATGCCCGCCGCGAATGCGGTCAGGATGGCCTGGCCTTCGGGGTGGTAGCTGGCGAATTCGGCCTGCGGGTCGCCGCGATACAGGAACAGGCGCGCGGCGCGGTCTTGCTCGACGAAGCGCGGGCCGAATTGCTCGGCCATGCGCCCTTCGCCCTGGCGGCGCCACAAGTCCAGCTGCCACAGGCGGTCGCGGGCGGCGTTGAAGCCTTGCGCGAAGAACAGGTCGTGCTGGTTCTGTGCATAGATGTGCGACACGCCGTACCGGTCGCGCAGGATTTCCACCGGTTGCTGCAACCCCGGCATGTCAAGGGTGCTTTGCTTGCCGCCGGGGGCGGCGCAGCCGGCCAGCAGTGCCAGGGTGGCGGACGCCAGCCACGCGGCGAGCTTGCGATTGAACGTATGCATCTCCCTTCCTCCCAGGTGGTCGATGGCACCGTTGCATCTTGCCCGCCACGGCGCGCTGTTCACTAGCGTAAACAGTGGGCGAGGAAATGCTGTTTTATTTTATGAATATTTTCAATAAACGTAACAATATCGCGCTTGATCGCAGCATCGATTACGATAAATCTCTATTTATGTCTTATTAATCCATTTTTGTGCATTAGTGCACAAGACCCGAGGCGGGCCGCTACAGCATCTGGCCCAGGAACGCGCGTGCGCGAGCTTGCCGGGGCGCCCGGAAAAACGCCTCGGCCGGCGCTTCTTCGACGATGCGACCTTCGTCCATGAAGACGACGCGATGGGCGGCCTCGCGCGCAAAGCCCATTTCGTGCGTGACCACCAGCATGGTCATGTGTTCGTCGGCCAACTGGCGCATGGTGCGCAGCACTTCGCCCGTGAGCTCGGGATCGAGCGCCGAGGTGGGCTCGTCGAACAGCATGATGTCGGGCTCCATGGCCAGCGCGCGGGCGATAGCCACGCGCTGCTTCTGCCCGCCCGACAGGCGCGCGGGGTAATTGTCGCGCTTGTTCAGCAGGCCGACCTTGCGCAGCAGGGCCTCGGCCTTGGGAATGGCCACGTCGCGCGGCACCCCCTGCACCGTGACGGGGGCCTCGATGATGTTCTGCAGCACCGTCATGTGCGGGAACAGGTTGAACGACTGGAACACCATGCCCATCTTGCGGCAGATGCGCCGCACGTCGGCATCGCGCGCGTAGCGGCTGGGGCCGCCGGGCACCGCGGTGGCCAGGGCCTCGCCTTCAATATGGATGCTGCCGTCGTCGATGGTTTCCAGGTGGATCAGGCAGCGCAGGAAGGTGCTCTTGCCCGAGCCCGACGGCCCGATCACGGCCACCACCTCGCCCTTGCGCAGCGTCAGCGACACCTGGTCCAGGACCCGCGCCGCGCCGAACGACTTGCCGACCTGGTGGGCGGCGATCATGACGGGACGGGCGCCGGTATCGGCCGGCGCGCTACTGGTCGTACTTGGCATAGCGTTTTTCCATGTGCTGGAACAGCCAGGTCAGCACCAGCGTCATGATCAGGTAGAAAGCGGCGGCAACCAGGAACGGCGTGGTGGTGAAATCGCGCTGCACGATGCCGCGCGCGGTGCGCAGGATGTCGTTGAGCGCCAGCACGTAGATCAGCGACGTGTCCTTGACCAGGGTGATGGTCTCGTTGCTCATGGGCGGCAGCACGCGCTGCACCATCTGCGGCAGCACGATGCGCCGCAGGGTTTGCAGGTATGTCATGCCCAGCACCTTGCTGCCTTCGTACTGGCCGCGGTCGACCGACAGGATGCCGGCGCGGAAGATCTCGGCGAAATACGCGGCGTAGTTCAGCGTGAACGCCACCACGGCGGCCGGGAAGTCCGGCAGCCGCACCCCCACCACCGGCACGAACGGCAGCGCGAAATAGATGAACAGCATTTGCAGCATCAGCGGCGTGCCGCGCATCAGCCAGATATAGCCGTTGACCAGCTGGCTGAGCAGCCGCCAGTGCGAGATGCGCGCCAGCGCCAGCAGCAGCCCCAGGGGCACTGCCAGCGCGAAGGTCACGAAGAACAGCGTCAGGGTGGTCTTGGCCCCCTGTGCCATCGGCCCCAGCAGGGAGACGACGTAGTCCATGCGGCGATTCCGTCAGCCGGCCGCAGCCCGGCTTATTTGATGATGTTCGCGCCGAACCATTGTTGCGCGATGCGGGCGGCGGCGCCGTCCTGCTTCATGGCCGAGAGGGTCTGGTCGAGCTTGGCCAGCAGTTCGGTGTCGTCCTTGCGCACGCCGACGCCGTAGTCTTCGGTGCCGAAGTTCTCGTCCAGCACACGGTACTGCCCTGCCCGCTTGCTGGCCAGGTAGCGGCCCACCACTTCATCGACCACGACCGCGTCCAGGCGGCCGGCCGACAGGTCCATCAGGGCGGTGACGTTGTCGCCGAACAGCTTGAGCTCTTTCAGGCTGGCGGCCACCGGCGCGTCTTTCTTGATGGCGTCGACCGCGCTGCTGCCGTCTTGCGCGCCCACGACGCGGCCGGCCAGGTCGGCTTTGTTCCGGACCGGCGAAGCCTGGGCCACCAGGATGATCTGGTGGTTGGCCATGTACGGCGCCGTGAAGGCGATGTTCTTCTTGCGCTCTTCGGTGATGGTCAGGCCGTTCCACAGGGCGTCGACGCGCTTGCCGTTCAGTTCGGCTTCCTTGGCGCTCCAGTCGATGGGCTTGAACTCCACTTCCATGCCCAGGCGGCGGGCGGCCTCGCGGGCCATGTCGATATCGAAGCCGACGAGCTGGTTGTTCTCGTCGCGAAAGCCCATGGGCGGGAAGTTGTCGTCCAGGCCGACGACGACCTTCTGGGGGGCGGCCGGCGCGGCGGCTTGCGGCGCCGGGTCGTCGCCCTGCCCGCAGGCGGCGAGCAGCGACGTGGCGCAGACCAGGAACAGGGCGGTCAGTTTTTTCATATGCGGTGGTGCGCGCATGGCGCGAGAGGAACGAAATCGAGGGGCCAGGAAAAAGGCCGAACTGGCGATTATATCCAGTCCGGCCTCGAAGCCCGCAAAGCCCGGCCAGGCCGGCCGCGGCGCCCCGGCGCCCCGGCGCTAGCGGTAGACCAGCACCGGAATCTTGGACTTGGCCAGGACTTTCTGGGTCTGGCTGCCCAGCACCATGGCAGCCATGCCGCTGCGGCCGTGCGAGCACATGGCGATGAGGTCGCAGCCGGCCTGGGCGGCGTATTCGACGATGGCGGCGTGGGGCTGGGCTTCATCGTGCACATGGGTGTCGCACGACACGCCGGCTTCCTGGGCGCGGGCCGCCGCGGCATCCAGCCAGGCCTGGGCGCGCTCGCGCGCCTGGCGTACATACTGCTGCTGCACCGCGGCCAGCCGCACGCTTTCCGAGGACGGGATGTGGTACGGCTCGAGCACCGACATGATGGTGACCCGTGCCTTCAGGGAGCGGGCCAGCGCCAGGCCCTGGGCCAGGGCGATCTGGGAAAGTTCGGAACCGTCGATGGGAAGCAGGATATGTTGGTACATGGCGTGGCTCTTGAAAGAACGGCGGGCGGCTGCCCGGCCTGCGATCCAGGGTAGTCCCGCGCGGGCGGGCAGCCATTGACCGCCATCAAGCCTACGGCGTGGACGCCCACGCCGGCATTCCACGCAAATTCCACGCGGGCCTCTTTAGGATGCGGCCATCGCCCCTTCCCGGCCATCCCATGCGCCCGCTTGCCCCGCCCATTGCCTACCTGTCCGGCCACATCGTGGCCGGCACCCTGCTGCTGGCCTTGCTGGCGGTGGCGGCGCAACGCAGCGGCCTGGACATGGCCATCGCCCGCGCCCTGTACGACCCCGGCGGCGCGCAATTCCCGCTGCGGCATGCGCCATGGCTGGAATGGCTGGGCCATCGCCTGCTGGTGGCCTTGCCCGTGGCCACGGCGCTGGCCGCGCTGGCGGGCGCGCTGGCCAGCTACCGGCACGAAGCCTGGCGGCCGGCGCGCGGCGCGCTCTGGGCGCTGGTGCTGGCCTGCCTGGCCGGCCAGGTCATCATCATGCAGCTCAAGCACCACACCGCCATGCCGCGCCCCTACAACCTGGACCTGTTCGGCGGCGACACGCCCTGGCCATCCGGCTGGTGGGCCTCGTCCCGAAGCGGCGCCGGCAACGCGCTGCCCAGCGCGCATGCGGGCGCGGGCTACGCGCTGCTGACACTGTATTTCGCCGGCCGCGCCCTGGGCGACGGCCGCTGGCGCTGGTGGGGGCTGGCGGCCGGCGTGGCCGCCGGCCTGACCTGTTCGCTGGTGCGCATCCTGCAGGGCGCGCACTTTCTCAGCCAGACCCTGTGGTCGGCCACGGTGATGTGGCTGGTGGCCAGCCTGGTGTTCTATCCCGTGCTGGCGCGGCGCCGGATCAGCCGTCGACCGCGGCCAGGATCTTGCCGAACAGCGCATCGGCATGCGCGGAATCGAGCCAGCGCACGATGACCACCATGCGGCGCTCGGGTTCGATCCAGGTGAACGAGCTGCCCGCGCCGATGCCGAAGAAGCTCGAGGCCGGCACGCTGGGAAAGATGCGCCGCCCTTCGTTCAACCAGATCAGGAAGCCATAGTACGGCGCCAGTTCGCTGGGCGTGCGCATGGCGCGCAGCCATTCGGCCGAGATCACCTGCCGGCCGTTGGCGCGGCCGCCGTCGAGCAGCATGCGGCCGATCAGCGCCTGGTCGGCGCTGCTGATCGACATGCCGCCGCCCCAATGCGACCCGCCCGGCACCGACGGCATGAGCTCGCCGTCGATCTCCACCCAGGCGTTGTCGTAGCAGGCCCAGTGCCAATCGTCGCTGGCGCCGATGGGGCGCATGACGGCCTCGCGGAAAATCTCGGGCAGCGGCTTGCGGAACAGGTGCAGCAGCGCATACGACAACTGGTTGATGCGGACGTCGTTGTATTCCCAGTAAGTGCCGGGCTGCTGCAAGGGCCGCGGATCGCCCTTCTTGCCGGCCGGCGGCGCGCCGAACGTCACCGCGCGGTAGCGGTCGACCTGGTCGGGCACGCCGAAGCGCTCGCCTTCCCATTCGCTGGTCTGTTGCAACAGGTGGCGCCAGGTGATCTGGGCGTTGCGGCCGGTATCGAAGCCGATGCCGGGCACGCGCGCGCGCACCGGTTCGTCGACATCCGGCAGCAGCCCCCGGTCGTGCGCCACGCCGGCCACCAGCGACAGGTACAGCTTGGCCACGCTGAACGTCAGGTCGGCGCGCTGCGGCTCGCCCCAGGACGCGACGGTGCGGCCGTCCAGCACGACCAGCCCCGTGACCGGCCCACGGTCGTGCACCGGCCCCAGCAGGCGGTTCCAGGGCGGAGGATCCTGCTGGTGGACGCCCCACACGCCGTCGACCTGGCGGTCCCAGGTGGTTTCGTGGTCTTGCGCGAACTGTATCGCCTGCTGCATCAATGCTTCCTGCATATCGTGCCTCTTCGGGTGTCGTGATGGCGCAGCATCAGGCCGCCAGCGCGGCGGCGGGCTGCGCCAGGAAATCGATGGCGGCCTGTACGCCGCCGCGCCGGTGCGGCACCCCCGCGGCGGCCAGGCCCATTTCCACGCCGGCCAGCGTGCCGCATAGCGACAGGTCGTTGAAATCGCCCAGGTGGCCGATGCGGAATGCCTTGTCGGACAAGCGGCCCAGGCCCTGGCCCAGCGACATGTCGTAGCGTTCGAGTATCGCCTTGCGCAAGGCGTCGGCGCTGTGCCCGGGGGGCGTCAGCACCGCCGTCAGGGCATCGCTGCGCGCGGCCGGGTCGACGCAGACCATTTCCAGCCCCCAGGCCTGCACGGCCGCGCGGGTGGCATCGGCCAGCCGCCGATGGCGCGCGAAGACGTTTGCCAGGCCTTCGGCGCGCAGCATGTCCAGCGCCTCGTGCAGCCCGTACAGCAGCGTGGTGGCCGGGGTGTACGGGAAATAGCCTTTCTCGTTGATGGGCAGCATGGCGTCCCAGTCCCAGTACGAGCGCGGCAGCCGGGCGGTTCGCGCCGCCGCCAGCGCCCGCGCGCTGAGCGCGTTGAACGACAGGCCGGGAGGCAGCATCAGCCCCTTCTGCGAGCCCGCCACGCCGACGTCGACGCGCCATTCGTCGTGCCGGTAGTCCAGCGCGCCCAGCGACGAGATGGCGTCGACCATCAGCAGCGCCGGATGGCCGGCGCGATCGATGGCCTGGCGCACCTGTTCGATATCGGTCACCGCGCCGGTCGAGGTTTCGTTGTGCACCACGCATACCGCCTTGATGCGGTGCTGGCCGTCGGCGGCCAGGCGCGCCTCGATCCGGGCCGGGTCGGCGCCGTGGCGCCAGTCGCTGTCGATCAGTTCGACATCCAGCCCCAGGCGGCCGGCCAGCCGGCACCACAGCGCGGCGAAGTGGCCGGTTTCGGCCATCAGCACGCGATCGCCCGGCGACAGCGTATTGACCAGCGCGGCTTCCCATGCGCCCGTGCCGGACGACGGGTAGATCACGACGGGGGACTGGGTCTGGAACACCCACTGCATGCCCCGCAGCACCGCCCGCCCCAGCCCGCCGAATTCCGGGCCGCGGTGATCGATGGTGGCGTGGTGCATGGCCCGCAGCACGCGATCCGGCACGTTGGTCGGCCCGGGGATTTGCAGAAAATGGCGGCCGGACGGGTGCGCATGCAGGGAAATCATGGGGGCCTCTAGTCGGGATGGTTGGTATACAACTAGAAAAAGCGCCCTTGCATCATACGCAAGGCACCTGGGCCAGGCAATGCATATGCGTACCGACCCTATCCTGAATTACCCCTATCCTCTTGTTTTATATCGGGTCTTCAGGGTATCCCCCATGATGGCGGCCACGATGCGTGATTTATAGTCGGTCGAAAGCCAAGCCATGTTTGGTATACAAATGCGCAGCGAGCCCAACTTCATGCCCGATGGCGCCGGCCCCGGCGCCGCACCGGCCGCCCGCCAGCCCCGGCCCGCCGGCGATGGCCGCACCTTGCCGGCCGGCGTGGCCGGGCTGCTGCGCGAACGCATCATCCAGGGTGAATTCCCGCCGGGCGCGCGCCTGAACGAACGGATGCTGTGCGACCTGCTGGGCGTATCGCGCACGCCGCTGCGCGAGGCGTTCCGGTTGCTGGCCGCGGAAGGCCTGGTGCGCATCGAGCCCAACCGCGGCGCGCAAGTGGTGGCGCTGTCGGAATCCGACATCCGCGAGGCTTTCGAAGTGATCGGCGGGCTCGAGGCGCTGTCGTGCCGCTACGCCTGCGAGCGCGCCACCGACGGGGAAATCGCCGAGATCCGCGCGCTGACCTACGAGATGATGGCCAGCCACGCGCGCCGCGACCTGCCCGCCTACTACCGGCACAACCGCGCGATCCATGCGCTGATCAGCCAGGCCGCCCACAACGGCCTGCTGGCGCGGCTGTACGAAACCCAGAATGCACGCATCCAGAACCTGCGGTTCGTGTCCAACGAGAACCGCGACAAGTGGGACCAGGCCATGCGCGAACACATCGAGATGGCCGAGGCGCTGGCCGCGCGCGATGCCGAACGCCTGGCCGGCATCATGCGCGCGCACCTGCAACGCAAGTGCAACGCGGCCCTGAAAAGCCTGGCGCGAGCCGCGGCGCCGCCGCAGCCCCCCGACCCGGCCCCCGGCTAGCATTCCGGGAAACCGGCCAGTCCAGGAACGATACACGCAACACCGGCAGTATTCCGCTCAATCGATACGGTCTACAGGAGCCTGTCATGGCTGAACGTCGCGCTAGTTTCGTTGCACCGCTGTCCTCGCGTTTTTTCTCTTCCCGCGCCGCGCGCGGAGCCGCCGTGCTGCTGCTGGCCGGCGCCGCCCTGGGCCTGCCGCCCGCCCAGGCGGGCAAGCAGGACGACACCCTGCGCATGGCCTACGACCAGGCCCCCGAAAGCGTCGACCCCTACTACAACAACGTGCGCATCGGCGTGATCATCGCCGCCAACGTCTGGGACACGCTGCTGTACCGCGACCCGCTCACCAACGAATACAAGGGCCAGCTGGCCAAGAGCTGGAAGCAGGTCGATGACAAGACGCTGGAATTCGAACTGCGCGAAGGCATCAAATTCCACAACGGCGAGGAGTTCGACGCCGATTCGGTGGTGTACACGCTGAACTTCGTGGCCGACCCCAAGAACAAGGCCACCACCCAGCAGAACGTGCGCTGGATCGACAAGGTCGAGAAGCTGGGCAAGTACAAGGTGCGCCTGACCACCAAGGAACCGTTTCCCGGCGCCAAGGAATACCTGTCGACCACGGTGGCCATCCACCCCGCCAAGTACTACGCCGAGGTCGGCCCGCAGGGCATGAACGCCAAGCCGGTAGGCACCGGCCCGTACAAGGTCGTGGAATACGTGCCCGGCAAGTCCATCACGCTGCAGGCCAATAAAGACTATTTCAAGGATTCGCCGAAGGCCCAGCCCAAGATCGGCAAGGTGGTGATCCGGTTCATTCCGGACCGCCAGACCCAGATGGCCGAAGTGATCTCGGGCGGCGAGGACTTCATCATGCACGTGCCCAAGGACCAGGCCGAGCAATTGAAGACCCTGCCCAATCTGCAGGTGAAAAGTGGCAACACCATGCGGATCGTGTTCATGCAGATGAACATCCTGGAAAACACCCCTGCCCCGCAGCTCAAGGACGAACGCGTGCGCAAGGCCATCCTGCACGCCATCGACCGCGAGGCCATCGTCAAGAACATCGTGGGCGAAGGCGCCGAGATCCTCAATACCATCTGCACGCCCTCGCAGGTGGGTTGCACCGACGAAGGCGCGCCCGTCTACAAGTATGACCCGGCCCTGTCCAAGAAGCTGCTGGCCGAAGCCGGCTATCCCAACGGCTTCGATATCGATATCGTGGCCTATCGCGAACGCAACCAGACCGAGGCCATCATCAACTACCTGCAGGCCGTGGGCATCCGCGCCAAGCTGAACTTCCTGCAGTATGCCGCCATGCGCGACATGATCCGCGCCGGCAAGGCCTCGCTGACGCACCAGACCTGGGGTTCGAACCTGGTCAACGACGTGTCGGCCTCGACGCCGGTGTACTTCGCCTTCGGCAAGGACGACATCACCCGCGACCCGAAAGTGCGCGAGCTGCTGGACAAGGGCGACCGCACCATCGACAGCCAGGCGCGCAATGCCGCGTACAAAGAGGCCCTGACCATGATCGCGCAACACGCGTACGCCGCGCCGCTGTGGTCGCTGCCGGTGTACTACGTGGCCAGCAAGGATGTGGACTTCAAGGCCTACCCGGACGAACTGGTGCGCTTCTGGGACATGAGCTGGAAGTAGGCCGGGCCAGGCGGCAACGGGGGACGATGGCATGCTCGCATTCATGATCCGGCGGCTGGGCCTGGCGATACTGGTGGCCCTGACCGTATCGGTGCTGGCCTTCATGCTGCTGCACCTGTCGGGCGACCCGGCCGTGGCGCTGGCGGGCGAAGGCGCCCGCCAGGCCGACATCGACATGATCCGCAAGGCCTACGGGCTGGACCGGCCCATCCTGGTGCAGTATGCCGACTGGCTGTGGAACATCCTGAACGGCCATTTCGGGACATCGGTGTACTTCAAGACCGATGCCGGGCCGCTGATTTTCTCCAAGCTGAAGACCACGCTGCTGCTGGGCGTGGCGGCGCTGGGCGTGGCGCTGCTGATCTCCATCCCCCTGGGTGTGCTGGCGGCGCTGTACAAGGACAGCATCGCCGACCGCCTGTGCCTGGCCGTGGCGGTGCTGGGCCAGGCGCTGCCCAACTTCTTCTTCGCGCTGCTGCTGATCATGCTGTTCTCGATCACGTGGCGGATACTGCCGGTGTCGGGCAGCGGCACCTGGCAACATTTCGTGATGCCGGCCATCGCGCTGGGCTACTACGTGGCGCCGGCCTTCATGCGGCTGATCCGCGCCGGCATGGTCGAGGTGCTGGCCGCCGACTACATCCGCACCGCGCGCGCCAAGGGCCTGCCCGCCGGCACGGTGATCTTCAAGCACGCCCTGCGCAACGCCATCGTGCCGGTCGTGGCGCTGGCGGCGGTGCAGCTGGGCTACCTGCTGGGCGGCTCGGTCGTCATCGAGACCATCTTCGCACTGGACGGCCTGGGCTACCTGGCCTACCAGAGCATCACCTTCAAGGACTATCCCGTCATGCAGTTGATCGTGCTGCTGTTGTCGGTGCTGTACGTGCTGCTGACCCTGGCGGCCGACGTGGCCAACGCGTGGCTGGACCCGCGCATCCGGGTGTCCTGAGCCATGGCGGCCCCCATCCCTCCCGTCGTGGCCGAGATCGCGGCAACCAGCCCGGCGCCGGCCGCGGCCCGGCCGGGCTGGCGCCGGCTGCGCCACAACCAGGCCCTGCTGGCGGGCGGCGCCATCCTGCTGCTGATCGTGCTGGTGGCGGTGCTTGCCCCCTGGCTGTCGCCGCACGATCCGTACTTCCAGGACTTGGCGCATCGCACCGCGCCGCCGGTGTGGTACGACAAGGGCACCTGGCTGCATCCGCTGGGCACCGACCAGTTGGGCCGCGACTATATGTCGCGCCTGTTCTACGGGGCGCGCATCTCGCTGCTGATCGGCCTGAGCGTGGCGCTGATATCGGGCCTGATCGGCACGACGCTGGGCATGGCGGCCGGCTACTTCGGCGGCGCGGTCGACCTGGCGGTGTCGTTCCTGATCACGACCCGGCTGTCGGTGCCGGTCATCCTGGTGGCGCTGGCCACGGTGGCCATCGTGGGCGGTTCGCTCTGGGTGGTGATCCTGGTGCTGGGGCTGCTGAAATGGGACCGCTTCGCCGTCGTGATGCGCAGCGCCACCCAGCAGGTGCGTGCGCTGGAATATGTGTCGGCGGCGCAGGCGGCCGGCGCGTCCACCTGGCGCATCGTGCGCGGCGAGGTGCTGCCCAATGTGGTGCCGCACCTGATTGTGATCGCCACCCTGGAAGCGGCCAGCGCCATCCTGCTCGAGGCCGCGCTGTCGTTCCTGGGGCTGGGCGTGCAGCCGCCCCTGCCGTCGTGGGGCCTGATGATTTCCGAGGCCAAGGCCTACATGTTCTTCTCGTTCTGGCTGATCGCCATTCCCGGCAGCGCGCTGGCATTGCTGATCTTCGCCATCAACCTGGCCGGCGACGGCCTGCACCAGTGGCTGACGCCCGAGGACAAGGCCTGACCATGAGCGATTCCGACATCGTGCTGGACGTGCAGGACCTGCGCGTGGACATCGACACGGCGCGCGGCCCGCTGCATGCGGTGCGCGGGGTCTCGTTCCAGGTGCGGCGCGGCGAGACCCTGTGCCTGGTGGGCGAATCGGGCTGCGGCAAGTCGATGACCTCGCTGGCCATCATGGGCCTGCTGCCGCGGGCCGCGCGGCGCAGCACCGCGCGCCTGGCGGTGCTGGGCGAAGACTTGTCCGGCGCCGGCCGGCGGCGCGTCAATGCGCTGCGCGGCAACCGGATGGCGATGATCTTCCAGGAACCCATGACCGCGCTCAACCCCGCCTACAGCATCGGCGAACAGCTGGCGGAACACTACCGCCACCATCGCGGCGCCAGCGCGGCGCGGGCGCGCGATCGCGCCGTCGAGCTGCTTGAAAAAGTGGGCATCGCCTCGGCCGCGCAGCGCCTGGGCCAGTACCCGCACCAGCTGTCGGGCGGCCTGCGGCAGCGGGTGATGATCGCCATGGCGCTGATGTGCGGCCCCGAACTGCTGATCGCGGACGAGCCCAGCACTGCGCTGGACGTCACTATCCAGGCGCAGATCCTGCGCCTGCTGGCCGACTTGCAGGCCGAGCTGGGCATCGCCATGGTGCTGATCACCCACGACCTGGGCGTGGTGGCCCGCATCGCCCGCCAGGTGGCGGTGATGTATGCGGGCCAGATCGTCGAGCAGGGGCCGGTATCGGAACTGTTCGCCGCGCCGCGCCACCCCTACACCGAAGGCCTGCTGGCCTGTATCCCGGTGCCGGGCCGCACGGCGCCCGGCGCGCCGCTGGGCACCATCCCCGGCGTGGTGCCGGCGCTGGTGGGCGAGCTGCGGGGCTGCGCTTTCCATGACCGCTGCCGCCACGCCCTGCCCGCCTGCCGGCAGGACGTGCCGGTGCGCCAGGCGCCGCCCACGCGGCAATGGCGCTGCATCCGCACGGAGGCCGACTGATGGACGCGTTGCTGCAGGCCCAGGACGTCAGCCGCAGTTTCACCGTCAAGACCGGCATGTTCCAGCCGCGCCGCATGCTGCAAGCCGTCAATGGGGTGGACCTGGCGGTGGCGCGCGGCGGGGTGCTGGGCGTGGTGGGCGAATCGGGCTGCGGCAAGTCGACCCTGGCGCGCGTGCTGCTGGGCCTGATCCCGCCGACGAGCGGCACGGTGCGCATCGAGGGCCGGGATATCCGCGAGCTGTCGCGGCGCGCCCTGGCGCGCCGGGTGCAGCCGGTGTTCCAGGATCCGTATTCGTCGCTGAACCCGCGACGCACCATCGCCTCGATCGTGTCGCTGCCGCTGGAAGTGCATGGCATCGCCAACCCGCGCCAGCACAAGGCCATCGAAATGCTCGAACGCGTCGGCCTGCCGGCGCGCCTGGCGGCCAACACCCCGGGCCAGTTGTCCGGCGGCCAGCGGCAACGCGTGGCCATTGCCCGCGCCCTGGTCATGAACCCCGAGATCGTCATCTGCGACGAGCCCACTTCGGCGCTGGACGTCTCGGTGCAGGCGCAGATCATGAACCTGCTGATGGCCCTGCGCCAGGATTTCAACCTGACCTATGTGTTCATCAGCCACAACCTCGCGGTCGTGGAGCATATCGCCACCGACGTCGCGGTCATGTACCTGGGCCGGGTGGTCGAGTCGGCGCCGGCGGCCGAACTGTTCCGCCAGCCGCGCCATCCTTATACCCAGGCCTTGCTGGCCTCGGTGCTGACGCCCGAGCCGGGCCTGGGCATCCCCGACACGGGCTTGGGGCTGTCGTTTCCCGACCCCATCCACCCGCCGCCCGGCTGCCCGTTCCATCCTCGCTGCAAGCAGGCCATGCCGCCCTGCCGCCAGGCGCGGCCGGCCCTGCAGCCGCACGGCAAGGCGCAAGTGGCCTGCCATCTCTATCCCCCGACTTCGCAAGGAACCGCATCATGAGCCGCGCTCTCGCCATCGCCCAGGCCGAACAGTGCTTCGATTCCGGCGCCTTCCGCGCGCTGCTGGCGCGCCGCCTGGCCGTGCCCACCGAAAGCCAGAACCCGGAGCGCGCCGACGCGCTGGCCGGCTACCTGGAAACGGAAATGCGGCCGGCTTTCGAGGCCATGGGGTTTTCCTGCAGCACGCTGACGCACGAGAAGGCGCGCGCACCTTTCCTGTACGCCGAACGCATCGAAGATCCGGCGCTGCCCACGGTGTTCGGCTACGGCCATGGCGACGTGATCCGCGGGCTGGAACGCGAATGGCACGCGGGCCTGTCGCCCTGGGCGCTGACCGAGCGCGACGGCCGCTGGTACGGCCGCGGCATCGCCGACAACAAGGGCCAGCACAGCGTCAACATGGAAGCCTTGCGCCTGGTGCTGGAAACGCGCGGCAAGCTGGGCTTCAACGTGAAGTACCTGATCGAGATGGGCGAGGAAACGGGCTCGATGGGCCTGCGCGAGCTGTGCGCCGAGCACCGCGACCGCTTTGCCGCGGACCTGCTCATCGCCTCGGACGGCCCGCGCCTGAGCGCCCAGCGCCCCACGGTATTCCTGGGCGCGCGTGGCAGCCTGAATTTCGACCTCAGCATCGAGGCGCGCGCCGGTGGGCACCATTCGGGCAATTGGGGCGGCCTGATCTCCAACCCGGGCATCCAGCTCGCGCACGCCATTGCCACTCTGGTCTCGCCCACCGGGCAGATCCGCGTGCCGCAATGGGTGCCGGCCGAGCTGCCGCCCGCGGTGCGGCGGGCGCTGGCGGATTGCCAGGTCGACGGCGGCGCCGACGGCCCGGACATCGAGCCGGAATGGGGCGAGCCGGGCCTGTCGCCGGCGGAACGGGTATTCGGCTGGTGCTCGTTCGAAGTGCTGGCCTACAAGACCGGCAACCCCGACACGCCGGTCAACGCCATCCCGCCGCGCGCCTGGGCGCGTTGCCAGCTGCGCTTCGTGGTCGGGGTCGATCCCGACCAGCTGCTGCCGGCCCTGCGCCGCCACCTGGACCGGCAGGGGTTTCCGATGGTGAACGTGCAGGCCACGCGGGAAACCATGTTCAAGGCGACGCGCATCGATCCGGACGACCCCTGGGTGCGCTGGGCGGTGGCTTCGCTGGAACACACCAGCGGCAAGAAAGCGGCAGTGCTGCCGAACCTGGGCGGATCGCTGCCCAACGACATCTTCACCGACGTGCTGGGGTTGCGCACGGTATGGGTGCCGCACTCGTATCCCGGATGCTCGCAGCATGCGCCCAACGAGCACCTGCCGCCGGAACTGCTGCGCGAAGGCCTGGCGCTGATGACGGGCCTGTACTGGGACCTGGGGGCCGGCGACACGCCGCGCCGGGCCCGGGGGATGACGGCAGCCGCCTGAAAGCGCATGCCGTGGCATGCGCAGAGGCATTCCCCAAGTAGGCTCGAGGGGGGACCCTGCGGCTCAGGGATAGGCCTGGTACACCCGCGTCAGGCCCCAGCGGCGCACCAGCAGGACTTCATAGGGGTGCTTGCGGCCTTCGTATTCCGGGCCGTCCATGCCCGGCGAACCGAGGGGCATGCCGGGCACCGTCAGGCCGACGGCGGCGGGCCGCTCGGCCAGCAGGCGCTGGATCTCGCGCGCCGGCACATGCCCTTCCAGGGCATAGCCGTCGACCTGCGCGGTATGGCACGAGCCGTATTCCATCGGGATGCCCAGGCGTTCGCGCACCGCGGACGTGTCTTGCACTTCCCGGACCTCGACCCGAAAGCCATGGTCGCGCAGGTGCGCGATCCAGTCGGTACAGCAGCCGCAGGCAGGCGTTTTCCAGACTTCAACCGAGGTGGACGTGGCCGGCGCGGCGGCCCGCGCGGCCAGCGGCGCCAGCGCCAGGCCGGCCAGCAGCCGGCGGCGCGTCAGGGGGAAAGCGGGAATCTTCGAAGACATGGCGTTGACATCCAGGGCGCCTGCGGTCGGCGACCGCACGGCAGAATCATGGCCGTAATGTAACCGCTGCCGCCCCACCTTCAGCTGTCAGCCAGATGACTTCTCTGTAATGTTCGCGGGCGCGGCCAGCGTGAAGCCCACTTCGGTGCCGCCGGCGTCCGAGGCGGCGAACGCGCGTCCGCCGTGCATGCGGGCGACGGCGCGCACGATGGCCAGCCCCAGCCCATGTCCGGTTTCGCGCCCGCCGCGCGCGCCGTCGGCCCGGTAGAACCGGTCGAAGATGCGCGGCAAGGCGGCCGCGGGAATGGGCGTGCCGGTATTGCGCACCCGCACGGCCGCTTCGGCCCCGCCGCTTGCGCAAGCCACCAGGATCTCGCTGCCGCGCGGCGCCGCCTTGATGGCATTGGACACCAGGTTGGCAATGGCCCGCCGCAACAGCCGGGGGTTGGCCTGGGCCCTGGCCTGCCCGTCGATACGCAGCGACACGCCGGCCTCTTCCAGGGCCGCCTCGTAATACTCGGCCACGCGCGCGATTTCGCCGCGCACCTCGACGGGTTGGGGATCCTGCGCCAGTTCGCCGCTGTCGGCGCGCGCCAGGAACAGCATGTCGTTGACCAGGGCGCGCAGGCTCTCGAGCTCTTCCAGGTTGGATGCCAGCGCGTCGCGCAGGTCCGAGCTCGAGCGCCCGGCCCCCAGGGCCAGTTCGGTGCCGCTGATCAACGTGGCCAGCGGCGTGCGCAGTTCGTGGGCCACGTCCGCATTGAAGCCTTCCAGCTGCTGGTAAGCGTCCTGCAGGCGGTCCAGCAGCCGGTTGAAAGTGTGCACGAACTCGTGCAGTTCGGCATCGATGCCCTGTTGCGGCAGCCGCAGCGCCAGGTTGCCCGGCTGGATGCGCGCCGCCTGGGCCGACAGGCGGCGGATCGGCGACAGCGAACGCCGCACCGCCCAGGCGCCCAGCAAGACCGTAACCGCCACCCACAGGCCGCAAACCAGCAGCAATGCGGTAGCGAAGGTGTACAGGAACTGCGCGCCCGGCCGGATGCCGATGGCCACCGTCAGTTCGGTGCCCGCGTACGGCCCGCCGCCCAGCGCCACGCGCAGCCCGCGCAGCCGCTGGCCGTCGTCGGCCTGCACCAGCACTTCGCCGTCCGGCAGGGCCCGCAGTATGCGCGGGGCGGCGCCGCCATAGCGCGGCTGCCCGTCCGCGCCGATGATCCAGGCGCGCAGGTAGCCGTGGCCGGCCAGGATGTTGTCCAGCGCCATGGCCAGGTGATCGGGCGGCCCGCCGTTGGCCTGCATGCCGATCAGGTGTTCGATCAGTTCCAGCTTGCCGGCGACTTCGGTGATCTGCTGGCGCTGGACTTCGCGCTGCAAGGCCCAGAACAGCATGCCCCCGGCCACGCAGGACACCGCCAGCGCGATGGCGCCCAGCAGCAGCGTCAGGCGCAGCTCGATCGAGGCCAGGCGGGGCCCGCTCATGAATCGCGCTGCTCCAGCACGTAGCCCATGCCCCGCACGGTATGCAGCAAGCGGGTATCGAACGGGTCGTCCAGCTTGGCGCGCAGTCGCCGCACGGCAACTTCGATGACATTGGTGTCGCCGTCGAAGTTCATGTCCCAGACCTGTTCGGCCAGCACCGTGCGCGACAGCACCTGCCCCTGGCGCCGCAACAGCAGCGCCAGCAGCGTGAACTCCTTGGCGGTGAGATCCAGCCGCGAGCCGGCGCGCTGCGCCTTGCGGCGCACCAGGTCCAGCTCCAGGTCGCCCAAGGCCAGCACCGAGGGTTCCTGGCCCCGGCCCCGGCGCAACAGGGCGTGGATGCGCGCCAGCAATTCGGAAAACGCGAACGGCTTGACCAGATAGTCGTCGGCGCCGCCTTCCAGGCCGCGCACGCGATCCTCGATGCGGTCGCGCGCCGTCAGCATCAGCACCGGCGTGCTCTTGCGCCGGCGCAGCCGGGCCAGCACCTCGAAGCCGTCCAGGCCCGGCAGCATCACGTCCAGCACCACCAGGTCGTAGTCGAACTCCAGCGCCGCGTGGCAGCCGTCCACGCCGTCGCGCGCCACATCGACCACGTAGCTCTGCTCGCCGAGCCCTTTCTGCAGGTAGTCGGCGAGCTTGCGCTCGTCTTCGACGATCAGTATTCGCATGGCGCGCTTCAGGTGGCGGGTTTCAAGTCGTCGGGCGCATCCGGGTCTTCGGCCACCCGGTCCAGCTCGTTGCCCAGCACGTCCTCGGCCGCCGCGCCCTGCTCGCGCGACAGGCGGCGCCGCGTGTGCCCCGCGGCGCGCGCATTGCCGGTATCGCCGCGCTCCGGCTGGACAAACACATTGGCCGGCGGCGCATAGCCGCTCTTGTCCTGGCCGAAGTACACCACGGTGTGCGGGTACGGCAGCTCGATGCCCGCGGCATTGAAATGTTTCTTGACCAGGCGGTTGTAGCCCCGCTGCACGGCCCATTGCATGCCCGGCGTGGTCTTGATCAGCACGCGGATCGTCACGCCCTTCTCGCTGAGCGCCGTGACGCCCGGGATGCTGATGTCTTCCAGGACTTCGGGGGCCAGCAGCTCGTCCTGCATCAGCTCTTCGAAGGCGTGGCGCAAGTGCTGCACCGCCTCGTCCACGCTCTCGCGGTGCGCGATGGTGTATTCGCCCAGGTGGTACGAGAAATCGCGCATGTGGTTCGACACCACGTCCACCGACGAGAACGGGATCAGATGGTAGCCGCCGTCCAGCGTGCGGATGCCCACCGAGCGGATGGTGATCTTCTCGACCGTGCCGAAGACGCCCGCCACCTGCACCACATCGTTCTGGTTCATGCCGTTTTCCAGCTGGATGAAGACACCGGTGATGATGTCCTGCACCAGCTTCTGCGAACCGAAGCCGATGGCCAGGCCGACCACGCCGGCCCCGGCGATCAGCGGCGCGATGTCCACGCCGATCTGCGACAGCACCACCAGCACCGTCATCGTCACGATGACGATCAGCGCGGCATTGCGAAACAGCGACAGCAGCGTCCGTTCGCGCGCCGTGGGCATGGCGCCGCCCTCGCTCAGGCTGAGGCGATGCTCGATGATGCTGGCAATGACCGTCCAGACGACAGCGGCGATCAGCAGGATGATGGCCACATTGACCACCACGCGCACGGCGGCGGCGCCCGCGTCGGAGGCGATCCAGCCGGACAGGTCGAACACCCGCCAGGCATCCAGCACGAACAGGGCCACCACGATGCGGATCAGGATGCCCACGCCGCGCAGCGCTGCCGGCACATAGGCGTTGACGCGCGCTTCCAGCATGGGCAGCTTGCGCCGCAGCTCTTCCGGTAGCGTGATGCGGCGCGCCAGGGCGCCGGCCAGCAGCATGATGAGCACGGCCCCCACCCCCAGCGCCAGCAGCGACTGCAGGGTGGCCTGCACCATGAACGGCAGGGCCCGCTCGGTGTCGACCTGGCTGACGACCAGCAGCACGGTGAAATACCCGATCGCCATCACATGCCAGGTGCGCGCCAGCAGGCGGAACCAGGTGCCGAAGTACGCCGCCGAGGCCTGCGCGGCGCGCTGCTCCAGGCGCTCGCGCAACAGATGGCGGTTGCGCCAGATGATGCGCACCGCGTACCCGTATGCGGCCAGCATGATGATCAGCCCCAGCAATTCGCCGATCGAGGCCGACAGCAGCGACTTGGCCAGGGGTTCGGCCAGCAGCAGGCCGTAGCCGATGGCGGCGGCCACGCGGCCGAGCCGGTCGTGCCAGTAGCGGGCCGCCTCGTCCCCCATCGCGAACAGGCGCAATGTGGGATAGCGGGTGGCGAAGACGCCGCGGATCAGGGCCTTGGCGATTTCCACGGCCACGAAGGCGTTGACGAACAGCGATTGGGCGGTGCTGACCTGGCCGCGCGGCGCCGCCGCGTACAAGGCCGCCGCATAGCCCGCCAAGCCGGCCAGCAGCACGATGGCCAGGTCGATGGCCAGCGCGCCCAGCATCGCGCCCGCGCGGCGCCCCAGCGTCGCGGCGGCCAATGCGCGGCGCGGCGCGGGCGCGGATGCGGACGCCGGGGCCCGCGCGGCCCAGCGGTCGATGCGTGCGTAGGCGCGGGCCGCCACCGCGCGTAGCAGCAGGAACACCGCGACGGTGGCGGCCGCCGCCATTGCCAAGCCCAGCAGCGCGCTCGCCAGCGCCTGGCGCCGTTGCGGCGGCATGCCCTCGCCACTGGCCAATGCGGTCAATTCGTCGACCGCCTGGCCCGCATGCGCTGCCATGCCGGCCAGGAACTGCTGGGCGCCATGGGCAATGCGGGTAGGCAGCGAAGGCGCGGCATCCGGCGGGCTGCCGTGCGCCTGGGCGCCCGCCTGCGGCGGCGCCTCGGCGCGCAGCCGCTCGATCAGTTGCTGGCGGGTGGCGGGGTCGTCGAGCAGGTCGGCCAGCCGGGAGGGCGTCAGGGTATCGTCCGGCGCTGCCGGCGCCTGGGCCGCGATGGCCTGCGCCATGCCGCCCAGGCACAGCGCCCACAGCAGCAGCATCGCGCCGCAAGCCCGCGCCAGCCAGGGTACGGCCCACCGCGAGCGCGGCAGTGCCGGATCAGAATTCATACCCAAAGGTCTGGCGAAACTTGCTTGCCGAGCCACGTGGCGGCCTCCTTGGCGATGCAGGGCGCGGCCACTGAAGCGCGGGCCGCGGCAACGCGGCGCCCCGCCGGGGGGCACCGACGCCATGATATAGGCGGCCGCGGTGGCTCGACAAACCGCGGCCTCCGGCCGGTGCGCGGCGGTCCGCCGCGCGAACCGGCCCTTACTGGCGCGCCGGCTGGCCGGTGGCCGCCGTTACGTCCGGCCGCGGATCGTCGACGAAACCGTCGCGATTCGGCATCCGGATAGCGCGCAATGCCTGCGCGTCCAGCGTGGCGTCCTCGGGCAGCAGGCCGTTCAAGTGCAGGATATAGGCGGTGGCCGAATAGACCTGGTCGCTGGTGAGCGATTGCGGCGCATACAGCGGCATGGCCCGGCGGATGTAGTCGTACAGCGTGGTGGCATAGGGCCAGTAGCTGCCCACCGTACGCACCGGCTTGGCGCTGGCCAGCGTGCCGGCTCCGCCGGCCAGGCGGTCGCCCTGCCCGCCCTCGCCTTGCGCCCCGTGACAGGCCGCGCATTGCGCCGCGTACAGCGAGCGCCCGGCCGCCACGGTGCCCTGCCCGGCGGGCAAGCTGCGGCCGTCGGGCGCCACGTCGATGTTCCAGGGCGCCAGGCGGGCCTCGGTCAGGGGCGTGCCGATGCCGTAGCGGCCGTGTGGCGGCGCGGTTTGCGCGGCGGCCGTGGCGGCCAGCACCAGCGGCAATGCCGCCAGCGCGAGCGCGCAACGGCGGGCCCGGCGGCTTTCAGGATGCTTTGATGCGCGCATTGGTGACCTCGCCGTTGGCCGCCACGCGCCAGGGCGTGATGGCATTGTTGTGATAAGTGCCGTTTACCCCGCGTACCGCGACCAGGGCTTCCAGCGTAGGCTGCACGTAGCCGGTCTCGTCGGTGGCGCGGCTCTGGATCACGGTGGGCTCGCCCTGCCACTTCCAGGGGAAGCGGAACCGCGTAATGGCCCGTGACAGCACGGGCGCCTGCAGCGCGGCCTCTTGCCAGGTGGCGCCATCGTCGACGGAGACTTCGACGCGGGTGATCTTGCCGCGCCCGCTCCAGGCAATGCCGCGGATTTCGTGAAAGCCGGGCTGCGCCAGCCGCTGGCCCCCGGAGGGCGCGGTGATGATGGACTTGGCTTCCATATAGAACGTGAAACGCCGCGCGCTGCCATCGGGCATCAGGTCGGTGTACTTGGAGGTCTCCTCGCGCGAAAAAACGGGCGCGTCGGTCACGTGCAGCCGCCGCAGCCACTTGATGCTCATGTTGCCCTCGAAACCGGGCAGCAGCAGGCGCAGCGGGTAGCCCTGCTCGGGCCGCAGGCGCTCGCCGTTCTGGCTGTACACCAGCAGCGCATCGTCCAGGCACTTGTCCAGCGGGATGCTGCGCGTCATGGCCGCGGCATCGGCGCCTTCGGCGATCACCCACTTCGCCTTGGCTTGCACGCCGGCCTCGGCCAGCACGGTGCGCAGCGGCACGCCGGTCCATTCGGCACAGCTGACCAGCCCGTTGGCCTCGGCCGCGGTCTTGCCGTAGACGTTGTAGCCCGGGTTGCCGGAGCATTCCAGGAAATAGATGTGCGACTCGGAGGGAAAGCGCCGCAGGTCGTCCAGCGTGAACAACAGCGGCGCATCCACCAGCCCGTGCACCGCCAGCCGGTGCTGCGCCGGGTCGATCGCCGGCACGCCGCCATGGTGGCGCTCGTAGAACAGGCCATTGGGCGTGATGATGCCGTCCAGTTCCTGCAGCGGCGAACGCGTGGACGACGAAATATATTGCTTGTCGTTGGGACGCAGGTGCCGCACCACGCTTTTTTCGAACGCCGAGGGCTGGCCGTACAGTTGGGCTCCCGTGGCGGCGCCGGGCGCGCGCGTCCAGGCGGGAATGTCCAGCGGCGCGTCGGCGGCGGCGGGCGCCGCATTGCCCGCGGGCGCGGCGGCGGGGGCCGCCCGCACTGCCGCGGTGGCGGCCAGCAGGCCGCCGGCGGCCATGCTGCGGCGCAAGAAATCGCGACGGGCGCGTCCCGCTGTCGCGGGCTCGTCGGCTTCGCCGTCGAGGTCCAGGGATGAATCGGTGCTGGCTTGCATGCGATATCTCCGGGTGTGGGAAAAACCCGGTGACACTACGGCATGGCAAAGACCGCGGTCAAGCTGCGCTGCCGCATGGCCGGCGCAACGAAAACGCCGGCACGGGCCGCGCGTTGCCCATGGGGCATTGCGCGGCACCGTGCCGGCGTTCGGCACAGCGCGGTCAGGCGGGGATCAGCCTTCCTGGTTGCTGACCTGCGGGACCGGGGCAGCCGCCTTCTTGCGCGCCGCGAACAGGCGCCCCAGGCCGACGACCAGCAGCGCGCCGACGACTTCGGCGGCGATCTTCATGGCGCCGGATACTTCGCCGAAGCGTTCGACCACCACCACGTCGGTGACCAGCATGCCGCCCGCGATCCAGCCCAGCAGCGCCGCGCCGAACGTGACCACCAGCGGATAGCGGTCGATCAGCTTCAGCACCAGCGTGCTGCCCCAGATGATGATGGGCACGCTGACCACCAGGCCGAAGATCACCAGGCCGATCTGGTGCGACGGATCGGCCGTCTGGGCGGCGCCGGCGATGGCGATGACGTTGTCCAGGCTCATGACGAAGTCGGCCACGATGATGGTCTTGACTGCGGCCCAGATGGAAGCGGCGCCCTTGATATTGCCGTGCGCGTCGTCCTCGGGAATCAGCAGCTTGACGCCCACCCACAGGAGCAGCAGCGCGCCGACGATCTTCAGGTACGGAATGGCCAGCAGCGTCAGCGCGAAAGCGATCAGCACCACGCGCAGGCCGATGGCGCCCGCAGTTCCCCACAGGATGCCCTGCATGCGCTGCTTGGGCGGCAGGTTGCGGCAGGCCAGCGCAATGACCACAGCGTTGTCGCCGCCCAGCAGAATGTCGATAAGAATGATCTGGAAAACGGCGGCCCAGCTAAGGGTCTGCAAAAACTCGAGCATGCAATCTCCGTATTGATGAATGAGAACGAAGCGGTGTTTTAGCATTTCTTACAACAAGCTGAACAGAATTTGATTGTTACGGCCCCCCGCCTTCCCCTGCCCCAGGCATGAAAACTGCGGCCCGACCCGCGCGGGCCAACTCCGTTCGCGCACAATTTTCCTTTTAAATCAGGGAGTTATTCATGAAAAATGGGGGACTGAAGCGTGTCTGGCAGATCGTGCGCGTCTGGATCGGCGCCGCCTTGTTGCTGGCCCTGCTGGGCCTGGCCATGCGCTGGCTGAACGGCTGACCGATGCCGGGCACGCCGCGTGCTTGGCAGCGTGGCCACCACTCTGACAAGGCTTGCCATGCCCCACCCGACTGTTTCCGGCTCCGGTTCCCGCCCCGCCCTGGTGGCCGCCTATCCGCGCCGCCTGGGCGCGTCCGCGCACGAGGTCGCCAGCCATCGGGCCCTGGCCGGCAAGCTGGCCGAACTGCTGGAATGCCCCTGCGCGACCGATTATGAGCCGGCCGACGACGCTGCCGCGAACCCGCCCGGCAAGGTCTATTACGTACCCGCCATGACCCTGGGCACTGCCGCCGCGGCGCGCCTGGGCATCGCCGGCGAAGCGGATCTGTATGGCGGCGTGGTGCCCTACGATTTCATCGCCAGCAAAGCCATCACGCATCCGTTGCCCGACGACGCCCAGGTGGACGCCCCACCCGGATGGTCGCGCGATCTGGGCCGGCGGATGCAGGACATCGCGCTGGCCGGGTACACCGTGTTTTCCGCCGACGACGCGCTGCGCGCCGGCCTGCTCCTGCTGCGGGACGGACCGGTGCGGCTCAAGCCGGTCGAGGCCACCGCCGGTCGCGGACAGCGCAAGGTCGTCGACGAAGCCGAACTGCGCGAGGCGCTGCGCGACCAGGACCCGAACGAAACGGCCCGCTGCGGGCTGGTGCTGGAAGAACACCTGGAAGAAGTCGTGACCTACAGCGTCGGGACGGTACGGCTGCCCGGCATGGCGGCCAGCTATATCGGCACCCAGCAGCTCACGCGCGACAACGCGGGCAACCCGGTCTATGGCGGCTCGGACATGCTGTTCGTGCGGGGCGGCTTCGAGGCGCTGGCCGAGCAGCACTGGCCGGCCGCGCTGCGCCGCGCCATCGAGCTGGCGCGCCGCTACGATGCGGCGGTGCAGGCCTGCTACCCCGGGTTCTTCGCATCGCGCCGCAACTACGACGTGGCCGAAGGGCTGGGGGCGGCGGGTGATTGCCGGCGCGGCGTCCTGGAACAATCCTGGCGCGCCGGCGGCGCCAGCATGGCCGAGGTCTGCGCGCTGGAAGCGTTGCGCGGCGATCCCGCCCGGCAACGGGTGCGCGCCCGCACGACGGAAAGCTACGGCGAGGATGACGAGCGCCCGCCCGAGGCCACCCTGGTTTATGACGACGACGACCCCGAAGTGGGCCGCATCAGCAAATCCGCGGGAGTCGTAAAGCATGGCGACGCATAGCGAATCGGTACTGTTTCCGGTGGGCGGGCAGGATTTGTCGGGCACTTTTCTATCGCCCGAGACCAAGATTCCCGGCGTGCTGTTCATCCACGGCTGGGGCGGCAGCCAGAAATTCGACCTGGTGCGCGCGCGCAGCATCGCGGGGCTGGGCTGCGTGTGCCTGACCTTCGACTTGCGCGGCCACGCCGCCACCGAAGCGCAGCGTTCGCGCGTATCGCGCGACGACAACCTGCACGATGCGGTGGCGGCCTACGATCGCCTGGTGCGCCACCCCTCGATCGACAGTTCCGAGGTGGCCGTCGTCGGCAGCAGCTATGGCGGCTACCTGGCAGCGATTCTCTCGACCATGCGGCCGGTGAAATGGCTGGCCTTGCACGTGCCGGCCCTGTATCGCGACGAAGAATGGAACCGCCCCAAGGGCTCCCTCAGCCGCGAGAGCCTGGCGGCCTACCGCCTGACCCGCGTCGGCCCGGACGAGAACCGCGCCCTGGCGGCCTGCGAAGCTTTTACCGGCGATGTGTTGATCGTGGAGTCCGAGCACGACACGTTCATTCCGCATTCCACCATCATGAACTACCGTTCGGCCTTCTTCCGCGCCCATTCGATGACCCATCGCATCGTGGACGGCGCCGACCATGCGCTGAGCGACAAAGCGGCCCAGCGCGCCTATACCTCGATCCTGCTGAACTGGACCACCGAGATGATCGTCGGAGCCCGCGTCGGCGGCGAGCCGGTGGAACGCTAGTGTTGTGTCCCGGCCGGGCACGCGGCTTGCGGGCAAGCGGGTCCCGTCTGTACGAACCCGTATCCATGAACGAAGTCGAACGCGTGGCCCGCTTCATGTCGGAACAATCGCTGGTGCTGGTGACTGCCGAATCCTGCACGGCCGGCCTGATTGCCGCCACGCTGGCCGACGTGCCCGGCGCCGGCCAGTTGCTGGACTGCGCCTTCGTGACCTATGCCCCCGAATCCAAGATACGCTGCCTGGGGCTGGGCCCCGACCTGCTGCGCCGTTGCAACCTGACCAGCGAAGCCGTGGCGCGCGCCATGGCGCTGGGCGCAGCGCGCCACAGCCCCGCGTCGGTCGCCATCGCCAATACCGGCATCACCGAGGACACGGGCGACGGCATCGAGCCAGGCACGCAATGCTATGCATGGCTGTTCCGCGCCGGCGCCGCCGATGCGCGCCCGGCCGTCTATACCGAAACGCGCCGCTTTTCCGGCGGACGCAACGCCATCCGGCAGGCCAGCGCCCGCTATGCGCTGTCGCGCCTGCCGCATTACCACGCCGCCTGGCAGGCCGGCGAGCCTCCTGCTCCCGTGCCGCCGGCAAGGAGCCCATGATGAAACCGCAATCCCCCTCGCGGCCCAGCGCCGCCACCCAGGACGACACCGCGCGCGAAGCCCAGAAGAGCCATGGCGACGCGCAGAACCGCACCAAGAAGGATGGCCATGCGACCCAGGTCGGTTCCGGCCAGGACCAGCAAAGCCAGCGCAACCGCGGCGCCGGCGCGCGCCGCTCGTAGCGCCCACGCCGTGGCGGGGTCAATGCACGGCGGCCTGGAACACCCGCAGCATCTCGCGGTTGAATGCGGGAATGTCGTCCGGCTTGCGGCTGCTGACCCAGTTGCCGTCGACCACGACTTCCTCGTCCACCCATTGCGCCCCGGCGTTGCGCAGGTCGTCCTGCAGCGACGGCCAACTGGTGAGCTTGCGGTCGCGCACCAGATCCGCCGAGGCCAGCAGCCACGGACCGTGGCAGATCACGGCGATGGGTTTGCCCTGCTGCTGCATGGCCCGCACGAAGTCGCGCGCCTGGGGATGCATGCGGATCTCGTCGGCATTGACCACGCCGCCGGGAAGCAGCACGGCATCGAAATCGGCGGGCTGCGCCTCGCTGAACGTGAGGTCGACGGGGAACTTGTCCGCCTTGCGGTCGTGGTGCATGCCCTGCACCGGCTCGCGGGCGGCCGATACCAGCGCGGTGCGGGCGCCCTGCGCGGCCAGCGCATCGCGCGGGCCGGTCAACTCGACCTGCTCGAAACCGTCGACCGCCAGGATCGCCACATTCATGTCTTTCAAGGAACCTTCCATAAAAACCTCCGCTTCCAGAACAATGAAACGCCCTGCCGCGCAGCAACCCGCATACCCGCGCGGTCCCGCTGCCGCGCTGGTCTACGTGGACGACAGCGGGCCGGGCTATGCGCGGCGCCGCACCCGTGCCGGCCGGTTCCGCTACCTGGATACCCAGGGGCGCCCCATCAAGGACGCCCGGGAAATCCGCCGCATCGACTCGCTGGCCATTCCGCCGGCCTACACCGATGTATGGATTTGCCCGCAGGCCAATGGCCATCTGCAAGCCACGGGGCGCGACGCGCGGGGCCGGAAGCAGTACCGCTATCACCCCGACTGGACCGCGGTGCGCGATGCCGACAAATACGACCAGCTGGCCGACTTCGCGGCCAGCCTGCCGCGCATCCGCCGCCGCGTGGCGCGCGACATGGGCCAGCGCGCGCTGTCGCAGGACAAGGTGCTCGCGGTACTGGTGCGGTTGCTCGAAATCACCTTGATACGCATCGGCACGCGTGAATACGCGCGTGCCAATCGCTCGTACGGGCTGACCACGCTCAAGCGCCGCCACACCGCCGTCGCGGGCGACCGGCTGCGGCTTCGATTCGTCGGCAAGAGCGGTGTGGCGCACGATGTCACCGTCAACGACGCCCGCATCGCCCGCACCGTGAAACGCTGCCTGGACCTGCCGGGGCAACAGCTGTTTCTTTACCGCGACGACGACGGGCAGGCGCACCCGGTGGACTCGGAGATGGTGAACGCGTACCTGAAGGCCGCGGGGGGCGGCGGGTTTACGGCCAAGCACTACCGCACCTGGGCGGGCTCTGTGATGGCGTTCGCCCTGTTGCAGCGGCAGCCGGCGGCCGACGAGGCCGAGGCCAGGCGCCAGGTGGTGCAGGCGATCAGGCAAGTGGCCGCGCGATTGAGCAATACGGCGGCGGTCTGCCGCAACTGCTATGTGCACCCCGCCATCTTGCAGGCCTATGCCAGCGGCACTTTGCCGCCGCCGGGGCCCGCGCCGGCCACCCCGCGCGGGCTGAACGCCGATGAGCGGCGCCTGTGGCATTTCCTGCGCGCCTGCCCGCCGGCGAGCGGCTGAAAACTGCCTGGGACAGCTCCTTCCACACTAGAACAAGTGGCTGCGGGTGTTCTTGGCGTGGGGGCGTGGCTTGGATCCGTCCGCCCAGTTGGAGTCGTCGCGGTTATCGCGGGCTGGCCGGCTGTCCTGGGCGGCCTCGTCCGGCGTGCCGGCGCCGGGCTTGGGCGGCTGGCGCGGCACATCCACCGGATCGCGCGGCGGCAGCAGCTTGCCCCCTTCGGGATCGTCGGCGCGATGGTCCGCCCGTCGCCGCGCGGCCTCGGGTTGGCGGGGCGCGCGGGAAGGCGCCGCGTCGGGACTGGATTTGCGTGGCTTCATGTGGCCTCCGTCACGCCTGGCGGGCGCCCACTTGGCTGCCCGGATCGGCCGGGCCGGGGTCCGGCTCGCGCTGGGGGGGCGTCAAGGGGTCGAAATCCTCCCATTTGCCGTTCATCCACCGCCCGTTGGCGCGTTCTACATCCACGCCGCCCGCGGCGCGCAACAGCGCGACGGCGCGGGCCTCCTGGTCGGGCGCGACATGCAGGGCCAGCAGTACGCCCGCCTGGCGCACTTCGGGATGCACGTCGCGCGCCCATGTGCCGCGGCGCAGGCGCCGCCCCTGGCCGGTGACCCACAGGGCTCCGGCCAGCGCGCCGATATAGGCCCCTACCCCGCCCGCGGCGGCCACCGCAATGGCCGACGGGTCGATCTGCCAGGCCACTACCGCGCATACCAATGCAAATACGATGCCCAGGATGGCCGCGCCAACCACCGCGCCCACCGACGCGCCGTGCGAATCGGGGTCGGCCTTGCGGTCGCCGCCCATCGGGTACCTGGCATGCTCGCCGGCAATGTTGACATAAAAGGTATGCATATCTTCGTCGCGAAAACCGGCCGAGAACAGGCTGTGCGCTGCCGCTGCGGCCTCGTCGAAGGTCTGGAAGCGTGCTGCAACAATCAATGACATCATGCCCTCCTGTCCAAGCGTTGACGCTCATCGCAGGCCAGCAATTCGCATACCCGGGGCGACACCACCCGGCGACGCGCCAGCACCGCGCCCACGCCATGGCTGACGTCGCGCGCCAGGCGAAGCCGCGCCCGCATCGAAGGCTGGACCCGGAATTCGCGCGCCGTGGCGTGCCAGGCCATGGCGGCGGGCAGGCGCAGCCACGCTGTCCACACGGCATTGCGCGCCAGCAGCCGCCGGCGCAGCGGCGCATCGCGGGCCGCGGATGGCCAATGCCGCGTGCACACCGCCGGCGCATAGACGATGCGCCAGCCCTGTTCCAGGATGTCCAGCGCCAGCAGGGCCTCTTCGCCGCCGATCATCAGCGGCGGCCAGTACCCGCCGGCCTGCCGGAAGACTTCGGTGCGCATGACGCAGGCGCCGGCCATGAAGCCCAGCAGGCGCGGGCCCACGCCGGGCTGTTCGGGCAAGGGGCTTTCCTGCATCGCTGCGCAGGCCGGGTCCGGACGCCCTTGCGGGCCCACCAGCACCCGGGCGTTGAGCACGCCGATCTCGGGCGCCATGTCCAGGATGCCGACCGCGGTTTCCAGGGCGTCCGGTTCCCAGCAGGTGTCGTCGTCGCAGAAGGCCACGTATTCGGTATCGGCTTCGCGCACGCCCAGGTTGCGCCCGGCCGCGCCCAGGTTGGACGGCGCGCGCACCAGGTCCAGGCCGGGGAACTCGCGGCGCACGGCGGCCGCCGTGCCATCGGTGCTGCCATTGTCGACCACGATCATCGGGTGGCGGCCCGGCAGGCTGGCCAGGCGATGCAACGTGCGAATCAGCTCGACGCGGCGATTATGCGTGAGGACGACAACGGAAATGCGGGCCGGCATTGTCAATCCAAGGCCTCCTCTTCGGCTTCCAGGCGCCAATAGCGTTCCGGCGCGGCATCGTCGCCTTGCCCCGGCGCCAGGCCCAGCGCCTCGAGCTGGCTGGCGTAGGCGGCCACGGCGCGCGTCTTGCGGCTGCCGAGGTACTGCGGGCCGGAAAGCGGCGTCACCCGGATGCGCTGCGCCCGCAGTTGCGCCAGCCGCTGCTGCACCAGGCCGGGCTTGCGCCGGTATAGCGCCTCTTCGTAGGCCAGCCAGGTGCTGTCCAGCACTTCGCGGAACAGGCGCCACACCACCAGGGCCGCATCGGAAGCACGCAGGTGATCCTGGTGGAACAGGCCCAGCGGGGCCAGCACCACATCGGGCCGCAAGGTCGTCAGGGCCGCCGCCAGCGCGCCGGTGATGCGCCCGGTGTCGGCCCCGGGCTCGCCGTACTGGCTGTCCAGCAGCCCCAGGCCCAGCCCGCGCGCGCCCAGCACCGCCATGGCGGCGCGATTTTCTTCGTGGCGCGCCAGCATGGCCTGGTCGGCCCGTTCGAAGCCGCAGCGGCGGTCCCAATCGGGCAGCGGCGTACCGCTGTGCGGCACCCCCGAATACACCGTCAGCACGGTGCTGCCGGGCCGCGTGGCCAGCCAGTTGCCGCAACTGAATACCGCATCGTCGAAATGCGGCGATATCGCCACGACCCTTCCGGACAACTCCATGGCCACCCTCGTTCGCGCCTCAGTTCAACACCGCGGCCGACGGCGCCATCGGCCGCTGGCGCGTGCGCTCGCGGAAATAATCGATCGTGCGGCCCAGTCCTTCGCGCAATGGCGTCGAAGGTTGCCACCCCAGTTTGTCGCGCGCCAGCGTGATGTCGGGACAGCGCTGCGTGGGGTCGTCGCGGGGCAGTTCGCGAAACTGCAACTCGGCCGGCGCACCCGTCAGTTCGCGCACCAGTTCGGCCATGCGCAGCACGGTGATCTCGGCCGGATTGCCCAGGTTCACCGGCTGGCTGAGCGCCGGCGGGCTTTCCATCAGCCGCACCAGTCCGTCGATCAGGTCGTCGACGTAGCAGAACGAGCGCGTCTGGCTGCCATCGCCATACACCGTCATGGGATGCCCCGCCAAGGCCTGCACCACGAAGTTGGAGACCACCCGGCCGTCGTCGGCGGCCATGCGCGGTCCGTAGGTATTGAAAATACGCGCGATCTTCACCGTCACGTCGCGGCGGTGCCCGTACTCGGTGAACAATGTTTCCGCGCAGCGCTTGCCCTCGTCATAGCACGAACGCGGCCCCACCGGATTCACATGCCCCCAATAGCCCTCGCGCTGCGGGTGCTCCAGCGGATCGCCATAGACCTCGCTGGTGGACGCCTGCAGAATGCGGGCGCCGGTACGCGCCGCCAGTTCGAGCAATTGGGTCGCGCCCTGCACGCACGTGCGCAGCGTGGCCACGGGATCGGACTGGTAATGCACCGGCGAGGCCGGGCATGCCAGGTTGTAGATGCGGTCGACCCGGATATCGGCCGGCAGCGGCTGGGCAATGTCCTGGCGCAGCACGGTCAGCCCGGGATGCGCCGCCAGGCCGGCCAGGTTCTCGCTGCGTCCGGTATGGAAGTTGTCTACGCAGACCACCTCGCAGCCCTGCAACAGCAGCCGCCGGCACAGGTGCGATCCGAGGAAGCCGGCACCGCCGGCCACCAGGGCCCGCGGCAATGCAGTCGTACTGTCTTTCATGATGTCTCCGTCAACATGGCCAGTGCCCGGTTCCAGTCCGAGACGAACCGGTCGAGCGAAAAGCGGCGCAATGCCGTGCTGCGGCCCGCCAGTCCCCATTCGCGCGCCAGTGCGGGCTCTTCCAGCAGCTGGCGCATTACGTCGTGCAACCGCCGTGGCCGGGTATCCACATAGCCATCGCGGCCGCTGGTGATCACGCAGGGCAGTTCGGTGGCGGCGAATCCCACCACCGGCACGCCGCACAACATGGCCTCGACCAGCGACAGGCCCAGGCTGGCATAGCGCACCGGGCTGAAGAAAAATCGGTAGCGCGCCATGCAGGCGGCCACTTTCATGTTGGGCACTTCACCCAGGCCGCCGGCCTCTTCCGAGCCCATGCCGATCAGGTCCAGGGGCACCTGCGCGGCCGCGTCGGCATACAGGTCGGCACCCACCCGCCGGCCGCGGCGCATCAGGTGGTTGACCACCACGATGCCGCGCGCGAGCTCGCCGCGATACAGCAGGCCGGGGTCGGGCAAGCCGTGCTCGATCACGCGCTGCGGCATGCCGCCGCAATCCCACATCACCGCGTTGTACGGGGTGACATGGACCAGCAACCCGCGCTCGTGGCGAAATGGATGCACGGTCTCGGCGGCCAGCGGCGCGGCCGGGTTGTGCTCGATATAGGCGCACGGCAGGCGGCGCTGCGCCGCGGACAGCAGCGCCGGCGCGTCGGCCAGGTTGTGGCCGGACTGGTAGATCACCGCATCGAGCGCCAGGTCGCGGACCTGGCTGGCCGGCACCGGATGCACGTTCGCACCCCACGGGATCTTGCGACCCAGGGCGCCGTAGCCCGGCCGGCCGTCGTCGGATTGGGGCACGTAGAAATCGTGCGGCGCGTGCGTCAGCGAATACAGGTAATTGCCGTGCACATGCCAGACCAGGATGCGCAACCGGCGCGGCATCGCGTGCGGGTCAGGACGGGACATGGTGCGACTCTTCCAGGTGGCGCCGCGCCCGCGCCACCACATCGTCCACCGACACGCCCAGCGCGCAGGGGTGTCCGATGGGACAAATGGCGTGGCCGCAGGGACGGCAAGGCACGTTCACGGAAATCACGACATGGCGCCGGCTGTCCAGCGGCGCCCAGCGCCGCACGTCGCTGCCCGAGGCGATCACCACGCTGGGGGTCTGCATGGCGGCGGCCACGTGCGACATGCCGGTATCGTTGCAGATCACCAGCCGGCAACGGGCGGCCAGCGCGGCCAGCTCGCCCAGCGAGGTGCGGCCGCACAGATTGGCCGCCCGCATGCCGCAATGGCGCCACACCGCGGCAACCAGCGCGGCCTCGTCGTCGGTGCCCGTCAAGGCGATTTGCCAGCCCAGGCCGGTCAGTGCGGCCGCCACCTCGGCAAAGCGCGCGGTGGGCCACCGTCGCGACGGCAGGCGCGCGCCCACGTGCATCAATACGGTGCGGGCCGGATCCAGGCTTTCGTGGCGCAGCAATGCCTCGGCGGCGGCCTGTTCGCGCCGCGACAGCGGCAGTTCCAGAGTGGAGTCGAAGGCCGGCAGGCCCAGATAGCGCAGCAGCGCCAGGTAGCGCAACGGTTCGGGCAGCCGGTCGGGCCAGGGCATGCGCTGGCCGGGCACTGCCTCGGCCTCGGTGGGCACGAAGCCGGCCCACTGCCGCGCGCCCAGGCAGCGCACGATGCCGTTCGAGTGCTTGCCGCTGCCGTGGCATTGCAGGGCCACGTCGAACTCGCGCGCCTGCGCCTGGCGATAGAACTCGGGCAAGGCATGCTGGCGGGCCGCCTGCTCGGGAAAGCCGGCCGCGCCCGGGAATTCCAGCAGGTCGTCGATATAGCGGTCGAAACGTTGGGCAAAGCCGCGCGCATTGGGCAGGCCGATCAGGGTGATGTGCGCCGCCGGAAAGGCCTGCCGCAGCGCCCTCAGCGCGGGCACGGCGCACAGCATGTCGCCAAGCTGCAGGGCGCGGAAAATCGCGATGCGCACGGGCCGCGCGGCGGAATCGGCGGGCAGGTTCATGGAAAACGGGCTCCGTAGCGCGCCACGCCCACCAGTCGCCAGGCGATCGACAGTACCGGTATCGCCGCCGACGTCAGCGCCAGTTCGGCCACGTGTCCGGCCGCATGCGACACGCCCCGCAGGCGGCGCGCGAAGAAATACCCCGTCAGCGCCAGCCATACCCCGCCCAGGGCGACCGCGGCCAGCCGCTGGCCGGCCAGCGCGGCGGCCAGCGCCGCCGCCAGCGACGTCGAGACGGCCAGATAGAACCACGGTGGCCCACGGCGCACGCGGGCGCGGTACAGGCGCGGATACTTGCGATAGAGCAGGACGTCGAACATCACTTTCTTCTGCATGCGCAGCCCTACTGCGAAGGGCGCCGGCCGCACCGGATGCAGGACGCGGGCACGGGGCGCCCGCACCACTTCCATCCCGCGCTCGAGCAGTGCGAAGAACAGGTCGGAATCTTCCCGCCACGCCATCGTGTACCGCGCGTCGAAGCCCCCCACCTCTTCCAGCGCCGCGCGCCGCACGAAACAGTTGGCGGTGATGAACTCGGCGCGCGCCAGGCCGGCGGCGTCGCGCTCGTAGTCGGTCGGCACGTCGGGAATGGGCATGTCGGTGCGCCCGGCCGCCGCCTGCACTCCAGGCCGCAGCGCCAGCACGCCCTGCGCCAGCCAGTCGGGGGCGGCGATCGTGTCGTCGTCCGTGAACGCGATGATGGCGCCGCGCGCCTGGCGCCACCCGAGGTTGCGCGCCGCGGCGGGGCCGCGCGTGTGCTCGGCGGCCAGGTAGCGTACCCGCGGCCCCGGGCCGGCGCGCGCGTCCAGGGCTTCGACCTGGCGGCGCGTCTCGCCGCTGGCGGCGTCGTCGCAGACGATGATCTCGTACGACTCCGCCGGGAAGTCCTGCCCCAGCAGCGCCCGCATGCCGCGCGCCAGCAGATCGGGCCGCCGGCAGGTGGGCACGACCACCGACACCAGGATGGCGGGCTGCGGCTCGTTCATCGCGGCTTCTCCAGCAGGTACGAGCCGATCACCAGCGCATCCAGCGGCGACGTCCAGAAACACTCCACCGCGTCGCGTGGCGAGCACACCACCGGTTCGCCGCGCGTATTGAACGACGTGTTCACCAGCACCGGCACGCCCGTGCGGCGTTCGAAGGCCGCCAGCAGGTCGTGATAGCGGGCATTCTGGTCGCGGCGTACAGTCTGCACCCGGGCCGTTCCGTCGATGTGGCGCACCGCCGGAATCTGCGCGGCGCGATGCGGCAGCACGTCGTACACGAACAGCATGAACGGCGCGCACAGCGGCTGCTCGCCGCGCGCATCGAACCAGTCGGCCGCGCGGTCCTCCAGCACCACGGGGGCTACCGGGCGGAAGTCCTCGCGGTCTTTCAAGCCGTTCAGGCGGGCCTGCATGCCGCTGTCCAGCGGCGAGGCCAGGATCGAACGCGCGCCCAGCGCGCGCGGCCCGAACTCCATGCGCCCCTGGAACCAGCCCAGGATTTTTTCCTGCGCCAGCAGTTCGGCCGCTTCTTCGGCGACATCGTCCAGCTTGCGGAACGCCAGCCGCGAACGGTACAGGAACCGCTCGATCTCGTCGTCGTCATACGCGGGCCCCAGATACGCGTGGTCCATCGTCCAGCGGCGCGGCCCGCCCCGTTCCCGATGGTCGACGAACAGGGCCGCGCCCAGCGACGTGCCGGAATCGCCCGCCGCCGGCTGCACCCACACACTGTCGAAGGGACCCTCGCGGCTCAGGCGCGCGTTCATCACGCAGTTCAAGGCCACCCCGCCCGCCATGCAAAGATTGGCCGCACCCGTCTTGCGCTGCAGCCAGCCGGCCATGTGCAAGGCCGTTTCCTCCAGCACCTGCTGCAGCGAACTGGCCAGGTTCTTGTGGTGTGTCTCGAACGGCGCGCCACGCCGGCGCGGCGGGCCGAAGCGCTCTGCCAGGCGGGCCGGCTCCAGCCGATAGCCGCCCTCTTCTTCCAGCCGCACGATATCGCGCATGGCTTTCAGGTATTCGGGCTGGCCGAAAGACGCCAGCGCCATGACCTTGTATTCGTCCGACGAGTGCAGGAAGCCGAGATAGCGGGTGACGTCTTCGTACAAGAGCCCCAGCGAATGCGGCAATTCGATCTGCTTGAGCCGCGTGTACCGCCCGTCGCGGAACACGCCATAGCTGGTGCTGGCCCGTTCGCCCCGGCCATCCAGCGTCAGCACCGCGGTCTCGTCGCAAGGCGCGGCCAGGAAGGCGCTGGCCTCGTGGCACAGGTGATGGTCCAGGAACGTCCAGCGCGCCAGGATGTGATCCAGCGTCAGGCCCTCGAAGCGGGCTTTCAGGTGATGCGGCGCGCCGTCGAGCAACTGGCGCGGCGCATTGCGCACATAGGAGACGAACAGCGGATCCCAGGGCGAACCCTCGTGCTCGCGCGCCTGGGAACGCGACGGCTCGAGCGGCAGCAGGATCTGGCCATCGGCCTGCGGCGGATCGGGCAGCAGCGCGGGGTTGAAGGCATAGACGATGTGATCGACGTCGCGCAAGGCGATGTCCGCCTCGCCCAGGCAGTAGTCGATGGCGTGATACGGCAATTGCCAGGTCGAGAACGGCACCGGCCGCTTGCCGTGCTTGATGCGGGTGAAGCGCTCTTCCTCGGCGGCGGCCAGCACCCGCCCGTCGCGCACCAGGGTGGCGGAACAATCGTGAAAAGCGGCGTTGATTCCCAGGGTGTACATGGCGATGTCCTTTTGCGTTTTCCAGGCCGGGTCAGGCGGCCGCGCTGGCCGGGCCGGCCCGGCCGTGCCGGGCGAGCAGTTCGCGCGCCGCCAGCGCCACCCGGCGCGGCTCGACGCGGGCCAGGCAGGCATGGTGGCCTTGCGGGCAGACACTGCGATAGCAGTACTTGCACGGCACGTCGTGATACAGCACCCGGCTGGCCACCTGCCATGGCGTGTGCTGCGGATTCGTCAGCGCATACAGGTCGACTACCGGCACATCCAGCGCGGCAGCCATATGGGCGGGGCCGCTGTTATTGCAGATCAGCACGGCCGCGCCCTCGATGGCCGCGGCCAGTTCGCCCAGCGACAGCTCGCCGCACAAATCGACCAATCCCGGAATGGCGCGCCGCCGCGCCTCCAGGGCGCCCTGCAGCCCGCGCTCGGCCTCGGTGCCCAGCAGCAGGATGCGACGCCCTTCGCCGCGCAACGCCACCGCCGCTTCGGCGTACTGGTCGGCGGGATACCGCCGCGAAGCGGCGCTGGCGCCGCTGTGCAGCGCGATCCAGCCACCGGCCTCCGTGACGCCCGCCGCATACAGGTGCCTGCGCAGCGCCGCGCGGTCGGCCGGCCGCACGCGCCATCCCAGCGACCGGTCGGCCGTCCGTGCGCCGACGGCGGCCACCAGGTCCAGCTGGCGCTGCACTTCGTGGCGCACGCCGGCCTCGGGCTCGCGGTCGCGCACCCAGTCGCTCAAGAGCCGGTAGGGGTTCTCGCGGCTGTGCGCCAGCACGCGGGGAATGCCCGCCAGGTGGCACAGCAGCGCCGCCGGCAGCGCGCTCTGGCTGTACACGGTGAAGATCACGGCGGCGTCGAACTGCCCGGCCTGCAGGCGCGCCACCATGTCGCGGTCCTGCCGGTTGCCGGTGGCGTCGTTCTTGACCCAGGCGGCGTCGTAGCCCAGCACGTGGTCCACCTCGGGCAGGAACGGCGCGGCCGCCACGCCGGCCGAACTGGCCAGCAGGGTCAGCTCGGGCCGGCCGGCCAGCGCCTTGAGCGCGCGCATGGCGGGCGTGCTCATCAGCACGTCGCCCAGATTGTCCAGGCGCACGCACAGAATGCGGCGCGCATCCGCCCAGGCTGCCGCGCCCGCGTTCATGCGGCCTCCCGGGGCAGGCGCGGCTGGGCGCCGGCCACCTGTCGAGCGGCCTGCAGCAGGTCGGCCGCGCGCGCCCAGGGCGTGCGCCAGGGACCCGTGCGCCATTCGGTCTCGCTGCCGGTATCCAGCAATACGGTGCGGCAGCCGGCGCGGTTGCCGGCCTCGACATCGTCGAGGATGTCGCCGATGAACCAGGAACGGCCCAGGTCGATGCCGTGTTCGCGCGCGGCGCGCAGCAGCAGCCCCGGTTGCGGCTTGCGGCAGGCGCACGGGCCTGCATAAGCCGCCAGGCGCCCCTGGGGATGATGCGGGCACCAGTAGAATCCCGTCAGGCGGGCGCCCGCCGCGCGGAACAGCGACCGCAGGCGCGCGTCGACGCCGGCCAGCGCGCGCGGCGGGAAATAGCCCAGCGCCACGCCCGGCTGGTTGCTGATCACGACCAGCGGCACGTCCAGCGCGGCCAGCAGCCGCAAGCCCTCGCGCGCGCCGGGCGCATAGGCCATGCGCGCGGGGTCCGCGTTATAGGGTACGTCGGCCAGCACCGTGCCGTCCTTGTCCAGGAATACCGCCGGCGTCAGGGCCATGAGGTTTCCTTCATGGGCAACACCATGACCTCGGGCACGACCGTCTCGGCGGGCTGGGTCAGCACGAAGCGCACGGCGCGCGCGACGTTCTCGGGGTCCTGCAGGCAGCTGGTGTCGATGTCGGGAAATCGATCCAGCAGGAACGGCGTGCGCATGCCGCCCGCGATCACCGCGCTGACCTTCAGGCCCATGCCGCGCAGCTCGGCATGCAGCGCGTGCGACAGGCCCATCAGCCCCCACTTGGAGGCATGGTAGGCGCTGGCATTGGGCCAGGCGCGGCGCGCCGCGGTCGAGGCGATATTGACGATATGCCCGCCCGGCGCCAGCCGGTTCTTGGCCAATTTGGCCATCAGGAACGGCCCGGTCAGGTTGGTGCGCAGCACGCATTCCCACGCCGCCACGTCCAGCTCGTCGATCGATGCGGTGACATCGATGCCGGCGTTATTGACCACCGCATCGAGCTTGCCGTAGCGTTGCACGGCCTGGTCCAGCGCCTGCGCGACCTGCCCGGCATCGCCCACGTCCATGACCGCCGCGCTGGCGGTCCCGCCCTGCCCGGCCAGCCGGCGCGCGGCCGCATGCGCACGCTGCTCGTCCAGGTCGGCCACCACCACGCTGGCGCCTTCGGCGGCCAGCATGCCGCAGATGGCGGCGCCCAGCCCGCTGCCGCCGCCGGTGACCAGGACCACACGCCCGGCCAGCGTTTCGTTTTCCATCATTGTCTATGCTCCGTCGTCGCAAGATGGCGGGCGCGGCGCGCCCGCCCGCGTGAAGCGGCGATCGCCGCCGGCAAGCCCTACCAGTACGGAGGCTGGTCGTAGTATTCGTACAGTTCCTGGGCCCACTGCCGGTCGCCCATGCTGGGCCAGTGGTCCTTGTCGAAGCCCGTGGCGTTCTTCAGGCGATCCTTGCCCACATCCAGCACGAAGCACTTGCGGTCGGTGTCGAGCACCAGGGCGCTCCAGGGAATGGCGTACAGCTTGTCGCCCACGCCCAGCACGCCGCCGTGCGACAGCACCGCGTACGCGATACGGCCATGGGGCACATCCAGCATGATGTCCTGGATCGAGCCGAGCTTCTCGTTGGCGGGGTTGTAGACGTCGTTGCCGGTCAGCGTGTCGGCCGCCATGATCTCGGGGCCGGGGCCGTCGGCCGTTGCCTTGCCCTTGCCCACGATGCGGGTCTGGGTGCCGTCGCCGGCCTGGCCTATGGGGTCGTTGCTCATGGTAGATCTCCTGTTTCAGGGGTTGCGGGGCTATTCCATGCGGTTCATGGCGGGGTCGGCGATGCCGCCCACCTTGATGCGGTTCTGGATATCGGTCACGCCCAGGCAGTCGTCGGCGCAATCCTCGATGGCGTGCTTGGTGTGGCGATTCGGCACGGTGCCGTCCAGCGTGACGGTGCCGTCAGTGACGTCGACCGATACATCGCTGACGTCCAGGCCGCTGCGGCTGAGGCGTTCGCACAGGTCTTCGCGCACGCGCTCGTCGGAGCGCACGTAGCCCTTGGGCAGGATGCGCCGCGACTTGCCGCGCGGTAGATCCCGCCATCCGTACGATCCCGCGTACGGGCCGCCGCGATCCGCGCCGTACTGCGCGTCGCCGCCCGCCCCGTAACCCGGGCCGTCGATCTCGTCGTACGAAAACTCGTCGCCGTACTGCAGCTGCTGCCGTTGCCAGCGCGGATCCTCGCCGCGAAAGCCGCCGTAGCTGCTCTGCCCCGGATCGGCGCTGCGGCTGCGCACGCCTTCGAACGGGCCGGTTTCGCGCGTGCCCGGATACTGGCCGCCTTGTTCGTACTGGGGCCCCCGGCGATTCGGGCGGCCGCGGCCCGCCGGTGCTTCCGGCCGCTCGCCATAGGGCCGGCCGTAGGACGGCTCTTCGCCGCCCCAGCGGCCGCTTTGCCTGGTCTGCTGTTCACGGCGATAACGATGGGCATCGTCGCCGTCGCTGTCCCCCTGGTCTTGCCAACGGTCGAAATCGTCAGCGTAGTAGCGCTGCGGGGGCCGGTTGGAATGTTGCATGGCTTGCCTCCTGCGTAGATCGCCGGCGGCTTGCGGAGAATCCGCCGCCACCGGCACAACGGCTACGCAAGTGGTGTGCCACCGCGAGGCGGCCGGCCCGGCGGCGCGCGGCCAGGCACTTCTTACACCTCACAGTAAAAAGCAGACGGATCGGCGCGGGGCCCGGCGCGGCGGCTTGTTACACCGGACCTCGCGGCGGGGTGGCCGGACGCAGCATGGCCGTGACGGTGGCCAGCAGCTCGCGCGGGTCCACCGGCTTGGCCACGTGGATCTGGAAGCCCGCCAGCAACGCGCGCAGCCGGTCCTCGGGGCCCGCATGGCCGGACAGCGCAATGGCCGGCATGCGCTCTCGCAGCGGCGCGCCGCGTTCGGCCTCCAGCGTTCGTATCCTGCCGATCACTTCGTAGCCGTCCATGTCGCCCAGCGCAATGTCGCACACCAGCACATCGGGCCAGGCGTCGGCCTGCTCGGCCCCCAATTGCGCCAGCACTTGCTCGCCGCTGGTGCAGGTGCGCACCCGTGCGCCATGGTCGGCCAGCACGGCGGCCACCAGTTCGCGCGCGTCTTCCTGGTCGTCCACCACCATGACCGATGCGCCCGCCAGGTCCGTCCCCGCCTCGACGGCCGAGGCGGGCAGTTCGTCCACCGCCCGCAGCGGGAATTCCAGCGAATACGCCATCCCGCCGGCAGGCGCCACCGCGGCCTTGAGCGCGCCGCCCAGCCGCTCGGCCTCGGCCTGCGTGCGGGCGGGGTCCAGGGCCGCCATGCTGCGCAGGACTTCCGGTTCGCCGTCGACCGGCGGCTGCGCCTGCGCTGCTTCGGGTGTCGGCCGGCCGTCGGTGATGGTCAGGCGCGTCAGCGGTCCGTCGCGGCTCAACCTCAGTTCGACGCGACCGCCCGGCGGCGTCACCGCCACGGCGTGCGCGTACAGGTCCCAGACCAGCTGCTGCAACGCGCCCGGATCGCCCGTGATGCGCGCGGCCTCGCCGCCGATCTGCGTGTACAGGTTCACGCCCTTGGCATCGAGCAGCGGCCGCGCGGCGTCCAGCACGGCCGCCACCAGCGTCACCAGGTTGACCGGCTGGCGGCTGATGCGGGTGGCGGCCGCTTCCAGGGCATTTTGCTGGCGCTGCAGGTCCCACATCTGCGCGTACATGCCCTGGCGGGCCAGCAACTCGTCGTGCGTGCCCTGCTCCACCAGGCGGCCATGGTCCATCACCAGGATCCGGTCGGCGTCGACGATGGTCGACAGCCGGTGCGCGATCACCAGGGTGGTCCGTCCTTGCGAAATGCGCGTCAGCTCGGCCTGGATGGCCCGCTCGGTGCGGGTGTCCAGCGCCGAGGTGGCTTCGTCGAACACCATGATGGGCGGGTTCTTCAGCAGCGCCCGCGCGATGGCGATGCGTTGCCGTTCGCCGCCGGACAGCTTGACGCCGCGCTCGCCCACTTGCGTGTCGTAGCCGGCCGGCAGGCTGACGATGAAATCGTCCACCCGCGCGCCACGCGCGGCCTCGATCACGGCCTCGCGCGTGGCGCCGGGATCGCTGTAGGCGATGTTGTAGGCGATGGTCTCATTGAACAGCAGCGTGTCCTGCGGCACGATGCCCAGCCTGCGCCGCAGGCTCTTCTGGTCCACCGCGCGCAGGTCCTGGCCGTCGATCGATATGCGGCCGCTGTCGGGATCGTAGAACCGGAACAACAGTCTGGCCAGGGTGGATTTGCCCGAGCCGCTGCCGCCCACCACGGCCACGGTGGCGCCCGCCGGGATGGTGAAGTCCACATCCCACAGGATCTGCCGGCCGGGCTCGTATCCGAAGTTCACGCCCTCGAAACGCACGGTTCCCTCGGCGACCCGCAGTGGCGGCAGCGTGCCCTCGTCGCTGACTTCGGGCTGCAGCTGCAGCAATGCCCCGACCCGCTCGGCATTGATCAGCGCTTCCTTGGCCTGGCGGAAAATCAGCCCCAGCGTATTCAAGGGCAGGCAGATCTGGATGATGTAGGCATTGACCAGCACCAGGTCGCCCACGCTCATGCGAAAGCTCACCACCTGCTGGCCGGCCAGCAGCATCACCGCCGCCACCCCGCAAGCGATGATGCCGCTCTGGGCGATGTGCAGCATCGACAGCGAGCGCTGGTTGACGATGCCCACGCCGACCCAGTCTTTCAGCACGCTGCTCAGCCGGGACGTCTCCAGCGACTCGTTGGCATACTGCTTGACGGCCTCGTAGTTGATCAGGCTGTCGACCATGCGGCCGCTGGCCCGCGAATCCAGGTCGTTGATCTCGCGCTGGAACGGGGCGCGCCGCTCGGTGAGCACCGTCGTCACCACGGCATAGGCCGCGAACGTCACCGCGACGATCACGGCGAACCACGCGCTGTAGCCGGCGACCAGGATCACCAGCACCGACACGATCTCGACCAGTGTGGGCAGCAGCGTGAACAGCGCCGTGCCCAGCAGGAACCCGACGCCGGCGGTGCCGCGCTCGATGTCGCGCGCCAGCACGCCGGTCTGGCGCGCCCCGTGAAAACGCGCGCCCAGCCGCTGCAGGTGTTCGAACATGCGGACCTTGAAGTCCGCCACCGCCGCTTGCGTGACGCGCACGAACACCACATCGCGCAATTCGGTGAACAGGCTGCCCGCGAAGCGCAGCAAGGCATAGCCCAGCAGCAGGAAGGCCGGCAGGGTCAGCAGCGTGGCCGGCTCGCTCAAGGCATCGACGATGCGCTTGAGCACCGCCGGCACCGCCACCATGAGCAGCTTGGCGGCCACCAGCAGCACCACCGCGGCGGCCGTGCGCCGGCGGTGCTTCCAGAGGGCCGCCAGGATGCTGCGGTTGACTTCCTGCCTGGCGCGCGCGGCGCTGCTATCTTCCGGCATGGATTGCCTTCCGGCAAGCGCTATCGCGCCATGGCGCGCAGTTCTTGCCGCGGGCGGTAAATTCGATCAACGCCGCCAGTGGTCCGACGCCAGGCATGCGCCAATAGCCACCCCCAGGATGATGGCCAGCCCGGCCGTCTTCCAGGCGTGGTCGTGCACATAACTGTCGGTGGCCGACGATACCTGCCGGTAGCGGCCCACGGCCGAGCGTTCCCAGGCGTCGGCCTGTTCGCGCGCGGCATCCAGCTGGCGCTTGAGCCGGTCGCGGGTGGACTCGATGTCCGCCCCGCTGTACGAGGCGGTCGAGCGCAGCAGGTCTTCGACCCCGGCCACCAGTTCGCGCAGGCCGCCTCGCATGCGGTGGCCGGCCTCGCCCGGATCATGGCGACGGTGATGATGCAGGTTCATTGATCGCTCCTTGAAAAGCCGCCGGCCCGCGCCGGCGCGCATGTTTGCCGCCCTGCCGCAAGCGCCGTGCCGCGGCACGGCGCTTGCGCGAGCCGGCCTGGCCGGCTCAGGCGGGGGCCTGCCGCCGGGCCTTGGCCTCGGCCTTGAAAGCATGTGCGATCGCGCCCGCGAACGCCTCGTCGAACCAGGGGTTGGCACCGCTGACGCCGACGACGATGCCTTCGAGCACCACACTGCCCCACACCGTGCCGTCGCCGGGCCGCAGCAGGTGCGGCCGGGCCTCGCAGACGGTGTGGCTGTCCAGGCCGGTGCGCCAGGAAATGGCCGCCTTGGCGCGCGCATACGCGGCGTAGTCGGCATCCCAGGCCTCCCGGTCGCCGACGCTTTCCTCGTACAGAATGGCGTCTTCCGGCGCGTCCGTGCCCGGCCGCGCCCCGGGGTCCATGACGACGATGTGCAGGAAGCCGCTTTCGCCGACCCGCGGGTCCCGCATGGCGGCCCGGATCATCGGCATGACCAGGGCGACCGCGCGGGCCGCCGTATCGCGGCAGGCATACGCGGCCGCGCCGCGCCCGGTATCGTCGCGCATCACAGCTCCCGGGTGGCGCGGCGCCAGGCCGCCTCGAAGGCGTCGTCCTGCCAGCGATCGATGCCGGGAGTCTGCTGCGGGTCCAGGCCCGGCATGGGGTTGGGAATGCTGTCCGGCGGATACGGCTTGCGGTCGGGCGCGTCGTCGGGCGAGCGCGGCGGCGCATCGTCGGCGTTGCGCTGCGGATCGCGCACCGGCTGGCTCGGCGGCCGGGAATGCGTGCGGCTGTCTGCCGCGGGCATGGGATGCGGGGTATAGATCATGGCTTGACTCCTTCAATCGGCAATGCGTGATCGGCGCGGCGTCATGCCGGCGGTCAACCGGCCCACCATTGCTTCAGGGTGGCGCGCAACGCGGCGCCGCCAGCCGCATCCTGGCGCAACGCCTTGATGTAGTTCTGCACCTGCTTCAAGGGAATATGCGGCGGAATGGGTGGCACCTCGGGATCGGCCACCATTTCCAGCACGACCGGCCGGCCTGCCGCGATGGCGCGGTCCCAGGCGGGCCCCGCCTGTTCGGGGTCGTCCACGCGTATGCCTTCCAGGCCGAGCAGGCGCGCGTAATCGGCGTACGGAAATGCCGGCAGCAGCTGCGAATCCTCGAAGCGCGGGTCGCCGCCCATGACACGCTGTTCCCAGGTCACCATGTTCAGGTCGCCGTTGTTGAGCACCATCACCACCAGCGTCGGGTCGCTCCAGTCGCGCCAGCGGTGCGCAATGGTGATCAGTTCGTTCATGCCGTTCATCTGCATGGCCCCGTCGCCCACCAGCGCGAAGACGGGCCGGCCGGGGTGCGCCAGCTTGGCCGCCAGCGCATACGGCACGCCGCTGCCCATGGTGGCCAGCCCGCCCGACAGCGACGCCGTCATGCCCTTGCGCAGGCGCAGGTGCTGCGCATACCAGCTGGCCGCCGAACCCGAATCGCAGGTGATGATGCTGCGGTCCGGTAACCGGGACGAAAGCTCCCAGAAAGGCCGTTGCGGGTTCATGGGGCGGGCCGAGGTCATGGCGCGCGCCTCGACTGTCCGCCACCATTGGGCCACGTCCTTCTCGATCCGCTCGCGCCAGCGGCCCGGTTCCCGGGGCCGCAGCAGCGGCGCCAGTGCCCGCAAGGTGGCCCTGCTGTCGCCGACCAGGCCTTGCTCGACCGGATACCGCAGGCTGATCATGCGTCCGTCGCGATCGATCTGCACGGCGCGCGCCTGCCCCTCGGGCGGCAGGAATTCGCTGTACGGAAATGCGGTCCCCACCATCAGCAGGGTGTCGCACTCGTTCATCATGTGCCAGCTGGGCTGGGTGCCCAGCAAGCCGATCGAGCCGGTGGCATACGGCACGTCGTCGGGCACCACCGACTTGCCCAGCAGCGCCTTGGCCACGCCCGCGCCCAGCAAATCGGCGACCTGCAGCAGCTCGTCGGTGGCATCGCGCGCGCCGGCGCCGGCCAGGATGGCTACGCGCTCGCCCTTGTTCAGGATGTCGGCCGCGTTCTGCAAGGCGGTCTCGGCCGGCACGCCGGCGTGCGAGGTGACGCCGATGCCGGTATGCACGGTGCCGTGCTCGCGAGGCGGGTTCTGTACCGCGGGCAGGTCCTGCACATCGTTGGGCACAATCACGCAGGTCACGGCGCGGCGTTCCAGCGCGATGCGAACGGCGCGGTCGACCAGGTGGCGAACCTGCAGCGGGCTGGCGGCGACATGCACGAAGTCGTGCGCCACATCCTTGAACAGGCTGACCAGGTCGACTTCCTGTTGGTAGTCGCCGCCCAGCGCCGAGCGCGCCTGCTGGCCGACCACGGCCACTACCGGCTGGTGATCGAGCTTGGCATCGTACAGGCCGTTCAACAGATGAATGGCGCCCGGCCCCGAGGTGGCCATGCAGACACCGACCTGCCCGGTGAACTTGGCATGCGCGCATGCCATGAAAGCGGCCATTTCCTCATGGCGCGCCTGGACGAATTCCAGCGGTTCGGTGGTTCGTCCGAAGGCTCCCATCAGGCCATTGATGCCGTCGCCCGGATACCCGTAGATGCGTTGAATGCCCCATTGCGCCAGGCGCGCCAGGATGAAGTCCGACACGGTTTGCATGCAGGCTCCCCAAGGTGGATTTCCGATGGGAGCAAAAACAGCAAGCGGCGTGCCCGTACAAGCGGGGTACGTCCCCGAGCCCAAGGCAGCGCCTTGCCGGGACGCGGGGTGTCAGACACCCGAAGGGTGTCTGACACCTGGGGGATGCCCGCCCCAGGGACTCAGCTTCCTATCCGTCCGCGCGCGGCGCCTTTCCGTCTTCGCCGGGCACCGCGTACCCCGCCCGGGTGTATTCCTCCAGGCGGTTGTACAGCGTCTTGGCGCTGATCCCGAGCACGGCGGCGGTCTGCTTCTTGACGCCGCCGCAGCGTTCCAGCGTGGCCATGATCAGCCGCCGGTCGGCTTCGGCCAGCGTCACGCCCAGCGGCACGGTGACGCGTGCCGACTGGCCGCCGCCATCGGGGGCGATCTGCGGCTGCAGGACGTCGGCGCCCAGCACGCCGTCTTCGGCCATGATGTAGGCGCGCCGCACATAATTCTTCAGCTCGCGCACGTTGCCGGGCCATGCGTACTCGTAAATCGCTTGCCGCGCCTGGTCCGAGAAGCGCTTGTCGTCGCCATACTTCTCGTTCAGCGCCGCCAGGAAGCGGTCCGCCAGGAATAGGATGTCGCTGCCGCGCTCGCGCAAGGGCGGCAGCTCGACCGGGAATACGCTGAGCCGGTAGTACAGGTCCTCGCGCAGCTTGCCTTCCTGGATGGCCTGCTCGGGGTTGCGGTTGGTGGCCGCCACGATCCGGATGTCGCAGACTACCTCGCGGTGCGTGCCCACCCGCATGAAGCGGCCGGTCTCCAGCACGCGCAGCAGCTTGACCTGCAGGTCCAGCGGCATCTCGGTGATTTCGTCCAGGAACAGCGTGCCCGAATCGGCGCGTTCGAAATAACCCTTGTGCTGCCGGTCGGCGCCGGTGAAGCTGCCGCGCTCGTGGCCGAACAGCTCGCTTTCGATCAGGTGCGGCGAGATCGCCCCGCAATTGACCGCAATAAACGGCTTGTGGCTGCGGTTGCTCAGCTCATGGATGGCGTGCGCGGCCAGTTCCTTGCCGGTGCCGCTCTCGCCGATCAGCAGCGTCGTCACGTCGGTGGCGGCTACCCGGGCCAGCTGGGTATACAGCTGTTCCATCGACTCCGACTGGCCCAGCAGCTTGCCGAAGCGGCCGGGTTCCTGGAACGGCGCATTGCTGGTATCGACGCCGCGATCGGCCGCCACGCGGGCCAGGATCTCGACCAGGCGATCCATGCAGATCGGCTTGACCAGGTAGTCGGTAGCGCCCAGGCGCAGGGCCTCGACGGCGTTGTCCATGGTGCCGTGTCCGGTGATCACCACGATCTCGGCATCGGAATTGGGCATGCGGCTGAAGATCTCCATGCCGCTGTCCCCGGGCAGGCGCACGTCGGTCAGCACCAGGTCGGGTTGCTGGCGCTGCAACTGGATCAGCGCGTCTTTCATCGTGGCGGCCTGCGCCACCGAATAACCGTGTTCGCGGGCGATTTCGGCCAGCACCTCGCGTATCGCTTCGTCATCGTCCAGAACGAGCAGATGAGGCATTTTTTCTCCGTTACGAAATCAAATCTTGCGGTAAACCCCAAGGGCCTTGGCTTGGTCGAGCATACCCCGGTGCCGAGCTGGTTGGCACGATTCTTGACGGCTGGCCCACCAACGTTTGCCAATGATTGCACATGGTTGCAAATGCACCGCCGGGCTGCCGTATCATCCATTCGACTGCACATCTATCGAGCCGCGGCGGGAATCGCCGCGCCTTTGCACCCGGGGAAAAACATGCAGGTTACTTCGCCCGGCCAGACCCGGCCGTCCGCGCGTTCGTCCGCGCCGTGCGATGGTCTCTTCGCCGGCATGAGCGAGCCCATGCGCGACTTCGGCGAGCGCATGCGGCGCGCCGCCGGGACCGACGCCACCGTCTTCATCACCGGCGAAAGCGGCACGGGCAAGGAAATGATTGCCCGTGCCATCCATGACGCCAGCCAGCGCAGCAGCCACCCTTTCGTGGCCGTCAACTGCGGGGCCATCAGCAGCTCGCTGGTGCACGCCCAGCTGTTCGGCCACGAGAAAGGCAGCTTCACCGGCGCGGTGGCGCAAACCGCCGGATATTTCGAATCGGCCGGCGGCGGCACGCTGTTCCTGGACGAAGTCACCGAAATGTCGGACGCGTTGCAGGTCCAGTTCCTGCGCGTGCTGGAAAGCGGCACGTATCAGCGCGTCGGCGGCACCGAGCTGCTGCACACCGACGTGCGCATCGTGTGCGCCACCAACCGCGACCCCTACGCCGCCGTCGAGGCGGGCGAATTGCGCCAGGACTTCCTGCACCGCCTGCTGGTGGTGCCGCTGCGCGTGCCGCCGCTGCGCGAGCGCGAGGGGGATATCCCGCTGCTGGCGCAACGCTTCCTGGACGAACTCAATACCGTCCACCAGACGCGCAAGCGCTTTTCGCCGCGCATGCTGGACGCGCTGTCCAGCTACGACTGGCCGGGCAATGTACGCGAACTGCGCAATGTGGTGCAGCGCGCGTTCATCATGTGCGACACCGTCGTGGAAGCGGATTTCCGTCGGCGGGCGCCCGCCGCCGCGCCGCGCGAGGCCGCCGACGGCATGCTGCAGTTTCCCGTCGGCACGCCGCTGAGCCAGGCGCAGCGCGACGTCATCCTGGCCACGCTGGCGCATCACGACGGCGACAAGCAACGCACCGCCGACACCCTGGGCGTCAGCCTGAAGACGCTGTACAACCGCCTGGGCGCCTACAGCGCCGATACCCCGCCCGGCTCGGGCCATTGACGCCCCTGCCTCACGCTGGCGGAACAATCCGCGCAGGCATGACGCTTGCTTGAAACGCGGCCTCGATCCATCACCGGGGACGCGCGTGCCATGGCTTGTCGACTATAGCGTGGCGGGCAGCCCGATCTGGGCCTGGCTGCTGACCGCATTGCTGGCGGCGATCCTGCTTGCCGCTATGCGTTTCGCATGGGGGCTGGCCACGCGCCGGCTGCGTCGCCGCGCGGAGGCCGGCGCCACCGGCGCCACCCCGGCCGCGCTGGAAATCGCCGGCCGCACCAGCTGGCTGATCCTGTTCCTGATCGCGGTCTTGCTGGCCGCCCGCATCACCGGCGTGATCGCGCCGTGGGCAGTGGCCGCCTCGCACCTGTGGTTCGTGCTGGCCGCGCTGCAGGTGGCCTTGTGGATCGACCGCGCCATTACGGTCGGCATGGTGCGCTCGCTGGTCAATCGCGTCGGCGGACGCGCCGTGACCGCGATGTTGCTGGCGCTGCTGTTGCGCATCGTATTGTGGGCCATGGCCGTGCTGGCCATGCTGGACAACCTGGGAGTGAACATCACCGCGCTGGTGGCCAGCCTGGGCATCGGCGGCGTGGCCGTGGCGCTGGCGGTGCAGACTATCTTGAGCGACCTGTTCGCCTCGATCGCGATCGGCCTGGACAAGCCCTTCGAAGTCGGCGATTTCATCGTCTTCGGCGCGGTGGCCGGCAGCATCGAGCACATCGGCCTGAAAACGACGCGCATCCGCAGCCTGGGCGGCGAGCAGATCGTGTGCTCGAACACCGAGCTGCTCAAGCAGACCATACAAAATTACAAGCGCATGCAACAAAGGCGCATCGTCTTCGGCTTCACCCTGTCGTATCGCACGCCTGCCGACCGCGTGGCCGACGTGCCGGCCACCGTGCGGCGCCAGATCGAGGCCGAAACGGCAACGAAGTTCGACCGCGCCCATCTGGCCAGCTTCGGCGAGAACGGCCTGGTGTTCGAGGCGGTGTATTACGTCATGACTGCGGACTACAACCGCTACATGGACATCCAGCAGCGCATCAACCTGGGGCTGCTGCGCGAACTGGGCCGGGACGGGATCGAATTCGCCTTGTCGGAACGGCGCGTCAGCCTGTCCCGCGAGCGCGCCGCGCCCCGCCCCGCTGCCGGCGGGCCCGCGCAGGCGGACGCCTGACGCGCGTTACATCTTGATGCCGCGAGCGGGCACGCCGCTTGCGAAGAAAGCGCCGGGCAATAAGCACGTCCCTTATTTTGGCGACTCGTACACGCATGGGAGCGGACATGGCGCGAACACGAAGCTTGATGGTGACTTCCGAGGCATTTCCGCTGGCTAAGAGCGGCGGGCTGGGCGATGCGGTAACCGGGCTGGCGCGCGCGCTCAGTCGCGCCGGCACGGAAGTGGGCATATTGATGCCCGCCTACCGGGGTGTGATGGAACGCGTGACCGGGCTTCGACACATCGCCCGCCTGTCGGGCATGCCGGGCGGCGAGGCCTCCCTGATGGGCGCCTTGTGCGGCGAATCAGGCCTGCCGGTCTACCTGCTGTGCAACGACGCGCTGTACGACCGTGCCGGCCTGTACCTGGACGAGCGCGGCGAACCCTATGCCGACAATGCCCTGCGCTATGCCGCGCTGGCCCACGCCGCCGTGCGCGCGGCCGCCGGCCTGCCGGGCTTGCGCCAGCCGGACCTGCTGCACGCGCAGGACTGGCACGCCGGCCTGGTGCCGCTGCTAGTGCGCGCGGCGGGCCTGCGCTACGTCAAGACAGTGCTGACCGTGCACAACCTGGCATTCCAGGGCGTGTTCCCGCTGCACTGCGCGCGCGAGCTGGGCGTACCGGAGGGCTATTGCACCGACGACGGCGCGCGCTTCCATGGCCAGCTCAGTTTCCTGAAGGCGGGGCTGCGCTATGCGGACCGCATCACTACCGTCAGCCACACGTACGCCCGCGAGATCCTGACACCGGCATTCGGCTGCGGACTGGACCCCCTGCTGCGCGCCCGCGCGACCGACCTGGTCGCCACGCCCAATGGCATCGACGACGCGCTGTGGAATCCCGCCTGCGATCCGCACCTGGGCAGGGCTTGCTACAGCCTGCGCCAGCCCGCCAACAAGCGACGCGCCAAGGCGGCACTGCAAAAGGCCTTCGGCCTGCCGGCCGGCGCCGAACACGCCTTGCTGGCCCTGGGCAGCCGCCTGACCGAGCAGAAGATGGCCGATGTGGCCCTGCAGGCCCTGCCGCAGGCGCTGGAACGGCACGCGCACCTGCAAGTGGCCGTGATCGGCTGCGGCGACCGGCGCTACGAACAGGCCTTCGAGGCGCTGGCGGCCCGCTACCCCGGCCGCTGCGCGGTGCGCATCGGCTATGACGAGGCCACCGCCCACCGGCTGCACGCCGGCGCCGACATGCTGCTGCACGGCAGCCGCTTCGAGCCTTTCGGCCTGACGCCGTTGTACGCCATGCGCTACGGCACCGTGCCCATCGGCTCGCGGGTAGGCGGCATGGCCGACACCATTGTGGATCCGGGCGACGGCGATGCCGGCCGCGCCATGCTGGCCGCCAACGGCCTGCTGTTCGACGGAGACACCGCGGACGACATGAGCCGGGCCATCGACCGGGCGCTGCGCCTGCACGCCCTGCCCGCCGTCTGGCAGGCGATGCAGCGCAACGGCATGGCCGGCCGGTTCGGCTGGGACGCGGCGGCGCGTCCGTACCTGGAGCTCTTCGACGCACTGGTCGGCACGGCGCAGCGCGGCCGGATCCCCGCCCCGACCATCCGGCCCGATGCGGTGCCCGCCTACGCCAGACACCCGCTCGACGGCCTGCCCGTCGCGGCGGGCTACTGAGGCGGGGAATCCGCATGGAAGAATCCGTCCACCCCGCCGGCCGGCCGGGCACGCGCGCCGTCTTCACCGCGGAACCGCTGCGCCTTTACTACGCCCGGGCCGCGGCGGTGGGCCGCCTGGACAGCGGCGCTGGCGGCCCCTGGGACGCGCTGTGCCGGCGCGTGCGGCAGGCCGGCTTCAATGCCTTGCTGACCGACCCGCTGTGGCGGCGCGCGCCGGATGCGGCTCATGCCGCCGCCGCGCTGGACCCGGACCGCCCCGACCCCGGGCTGGACGACGGCGACGACCTGCCCGCCTCACTGGCGCGCCTGGCCGCCAGCGGCGCGCGTCACGACCTGCCTGTCTACATGGACCTGGTGCTCGATCGCATTGCCGCCGGCGCGGCGGCCGATGCGCCCTATGCGGACTGGTACCGACCGCCCGCCGACGACCCGGCTCGCGATCCCCGCGCCGGCATGGCCGAGCGCGGCATCCGCCACTTGCGTCCCGGCCCGCTGCCGCAGGCCTTCATCCATGCCTGGAGCGAACGGCTGGCGCGCTGGCTGGACGCCGGGCTGGCCGGACTGCGCATCGAGGCGCCGCAACGGATCGACCCGGAAGACTGGCGCGTCATGCTGGCGCCGCTGCGCGCGGCTTTTCCCGACCGCCGCTTCCTGGCCTGGACGCCGGGCCTGGATCCGCGGCAGCTCAAGGCCTTGCGCGCGGCCGGCTTCGACGCGGTGTTCTCTTCGCTGCCCTGGTGGGATTTCCGTTCGGCCTGGCTGGCCGAGGAACATGCGCGCCTGCAAGCCGTCGCGCCGGTCATCGCCGCCCCCTTCGACCCGGCCGCGGCACCTTCGCAGGGCGAGGCCCTGCGCGCGTTGTGGGCGGCCGCCGCCACCGGCGACGGCATCCTGATCGCGGGCGGCATCGACACCCGCCCGCAAGCCTACGCGCAATTGAACGCCTGGCTGCGCGAACAGCCTCCGGCCGGCCCGCTGCGTGTGGCGGGCGGCAGCGACGGCATGTGCAGCGTGCTGGTGCGCCAGGATGCCGAGCACGACGGCAACGGGCCCGGCGCGCGCGTGCTGCTGGCCAACCCGGCCGCCGACGCGCCGGCGCGGGTGGACTGGGACCGCATCGGCCGGCTGTTGCCGGCGGGCACCCTGCACCACGACCAGGTGCCGCCCGGCATGCGGCTGCGCGGCGACGGCCTGGAACCGGGAGGCGCGGCCGTATTCACCGTGCGCCCGGTGCAGCCGGTGCACGTACCCGCCACCGGCCGCCGGGCCGGGCCGCGCGCGCAGCGCGGCGCCCGCATCGCGGTCGAGAACGTTTCGCCGGCCGTGGACGGCGGCCTGTTCGCGGCCAAGTGCGTGGCGCAGGACCAGGTCGTCGTGCAGGCCGACATCTACACCGACGGCCACGAAAAACTGGCCGCCGAAGTGCTGTGGCGGGCCGCCGACGAAACCGAATGGCGCGCCGTACCCATGCGCGAATTGCCCAACGACCGCTGGCAGGCCGTCATCAGCCCGCACCGCATCGGCCGCCACGAGTTCTCCATCAGCGCCTGGCGCGACACCTGGGAAACCTTTCGCGCCGACCTGGCCAAGAAGCGCGACGCGGGCCAGAACCTGGCGGCGGACCTGCTCGACGGCACGGCAATGCTGCGCGAGGCGCTGGCGCGCGGCCGCGCGGCGTCGGTCGACGCGGCCCTGCTGCAGCCGCTGCTAACGGCCCTGGAGCCGGCGGACGGCGAGCCGGCCCGCGACCCGGCCCGGGCGTTGCTGGGCGACGAACTGGCCCGGGCCATGCACGCCCTGACAGACAAGCCGTTTCATTATCTGAGCCCCGCCCCCTACCCCCTGTGGGTCGACCGCCGCGAAGCCCGCTTCGCCAGCTGGTACGAGCTGTTCCCGCGCTCGCAATCGCCCCGGCCGGGCGTGCACGGCACTTTCGACGATGTCGTCGCGCGCCTGCCCGAGGTGCGCGACATGGGGTTCGACGTGCTGTATCTGCCGCCCATCCATCCCATCGGCCGCACCCACCGCAAGGGGCCCAACAACAGCCTGGACAGCCTGGAAGACGACGTCGGTAGCCCCTACGCCATCGGGGCGGCCGAGGGCGGCCACGACGCCGTGCACCCCGAACTGGGCACGCTGGCCGATTTTGTCCGCCTGGTCCGGCACACCCGCGAACACGGCATGGAAGTCGCCCTGGATTTCGCCATCCAGTGCTCGCCCGACCATCCGTGGCTGGCGCGCCACCCCGACTGGTTCGAGCGGCGCGCCGACGGCACCATCCGCTATGCGGAGAACCCGCCGAAGAAGTACGAGGATATCGTCAACGTATCGTTCTACGGCGGCAGCGGGCGGCGCGCCCGCAAGTCGTCGCTGTGGCTGGCGTTGCGCGACGTCGTGCTGTTCTGGATAGAGCACGGCGTGCGCATCTTCCGTGTCGACAACCCGCACACCAAGCCGCTGCCGTTCTGGGAATGGCTGATCGGCGAGATCCAGGGCCGCCATCCCGACGTGATATTCCTGTCCGAGGCATTCACCCGCCCCAAGATGATGTACCGGCTGGCAAAAGTGGGCTTCACCCAGTCGTACACCTATTTCACCTGGCGCAACACCAAGCGCGAACTGACGCAGTACTTGCAAGAGCTGTCCGCGCCGCACGCGGCCGATTTCTTCCGGCCCAACTTCTTCGTCAACACGCCCGACATCAACCCGTATTTCCTGCAGGCATCGGGCCGGGCGGGCTTCCTGATCCGCGCCGCGCTGGCGGCGACGACATCCGGCCTGTGGGGCATGTACAGCGGCTTCGAACTGTGCGAATTCCAGCCGGTTCCCGGCAAGGAAGAGTACCTGGACTCCGAGAAGTACCAGCTGCGCCAGCGCGACTGGCAGGCGCCGGGCAACATCGTCGCGCAGATCGCCCGGCTCAATGCCATCCGCCGGGCCAACCCGGCCTTGCAGACGCACCGTGGCTTCACCGCGGTGGACAGCGGCAACGAACAGGTGCTGTGCTTCTGGAAGGCCACGCCCTGCCGGGGCAACGTGGTGCTGGCCGCCATCAGCCTGGACCCGCATCACGCGCAGCAGGCGCGGCTGGAAGCGCCTTTCTGGCTGTTCGGCCAGGCCGACGACGGGCGGCTGCGCGCCGAAGACCTGCTGGCCGGCGGGCAGGAATCTTGGCACGGCAAGTGGCGCGACATCGCGCTGCATCCGGACCAGCCCTACCGGCTGTGGCGCCTGTCGGCACACGACTGATACGCGGAGCTTTCATGTCATCTGCACGTTCCTCCCGTCCGGCCACGCACGATGCCCCGCTCTGGTACAAGGACGCGGTCATCTATCAATTGCATGTCCGGTCGTTCTTCGATGCGAACAACGACGGCATCGGCGACTTCGAGGGCCTGACCGCCAAGCTGGACTACATCGCCAGCCTGGGCGTCGATACGGTCTGGCTGCTGCCGTTCTATCCCTCGCCCCGGCGCGACGACGGCTACGACATCGCCGACTACCGCGGGGTGCACCCGGACTACGGCACCATCGCCGATGCGCGGCGCTTCATCCGGGCAGCGCATGCGCGCGGCCTGCGCGTCATCACGGAACTGGTGGTCAACCATACGTCCGACCAGCACCCGTGGTTCCAGCGCGCCCGGCGTGCCCGGCCGGGCAGCGCGGCCCGCAACTACTACGTATGGTCCGACAACGACCAGGCCTACGCCGGCACCCGCATCATCTTCTGCGACACCGAGAAATCGAACTGGACGCGCGACCCCGAGGCCAACGCCTATTTCTGGCACCGCTTCTATTCGCACCAGCCCGACCTGAACTACGACCACCCCCAGGTGCTGAAAGAAATCCTGTCGGTGATGCGCTACTGGCTGGACATGGGCGTGGACGGGCTGCGCCTGGATGCGGTGCCGTACCTGGTGGAACGCGAGGGCACCAACAACGAGAACCTGCCCGAGACGCACCAGGTGCTGCGGCGCATCCGCGCCGTGATCGACGCCGAGTACCCCGGCCGCATGCTGCTGGCCGAGGCCAACCAATGGCCCGAGGACGCGCAGGAATATTTCGGCAGCGGCGACGAATGCCACATGTCGTTCCATTTTCCGCTGATGCCGCGGATGTACATGGCCATCGCCCGGGAAGACCGCTTTCCCATCACCGACATCATCAAGCAGACGCCCGAGATCCCGTCCAGTTGCCAATGGGCCATTTTCCTGCGCAACCACGACGAGCTGACGCTGGAGATGGTGACCAGCGAGGAACGGGACTACCTGTGGAACGTATATGCGGCGGACCAGCGCGCGCGCATCAACCTGGGCATCCGGCGCAGGCTGGCCCCGCTGCTGGAACGCGACCGCCGCCGCATCGAGCTGATGAACAGCCTGCTGCTGTCGATGCCGGGCACCCCGGTGCTGTACTACGGCGACGAACTGGGCATGGGCGACAACATCCACCTGGGCGATCGCGACGGCGTGCGCACGCCGATGCAATGGTCGCCCGACCGCAACGGCGGCTTCTCGCGCGCCGACCCCGAACGCCTGCCGCTGCCCGTGTTGATGGGGCCGCTGTACGGCTATGAAGCCGTCAATGTCGAGGCGCAGCAGCGCGATCCGCATTCGCTGCTGAACTGGACCCGCCGGATGGTGGCCACCCGGCGGCAATCGCGGGTGTTCGGCCGCGGCACCCTGCGGTTCCTGTACCCCGGCAACCGCAAGGTGCTGGCGTATCTGCGGCAGGAAGGCGACAGCACCATCCTGTGCGTGGCCAACCTGTCCAGCGCGGCCCAGCCGGTCGAGCTGGACCTGGCGGAATACGCCGGCAAGGTGCCGGTCGAGATGCTGGGCGAAAGCCCGTTCCCCGATATCGGCACGCTGCCCTATCTATTGACGCTGCCGCCCTACGGCTTTTACTGGTTCGACCTGTCGACCGACCGGGCGTCGCCCGCCTGGCATGCGCAGCAACCCCCGCAGATGCCCGACCTGACGACCCTGGTGCTGCGCGGGCGCAGCGGCTTCGCCTTGACCGAGCCGTCGCGCCGCGCCCTGGAACACGAGGTGCTGCCCGCCTTCCTGATGCGGCAGCGCTGGTTCCCGGCCGAGCATCGCATCGCGCAGGCGCGCCTGGCAGATCTGACGCCGCTGGCCAGCGGCGGCACCGACGAATACCTGGTCGCCGAACTGGAAACCGGCGCCGGCGCGGCCCGCACGCGCGTGCACGTGCCGCTGGCGGTCGCCTGGAAGGCGGCCTCGCCCCAGGACTACGTGCTGGCGCGCACGCGCCGCGGCGCCGATGTCGGCGTGCTGACCGACGCGTCGCTGCAGGAAGGCTTCGTGCGCACGCTGGTGGCCGCGCTGCAGGCCGGGCGCGACCAGCCGGCGGGCGGCGAATCGAGTGCCACGCTGTGCTTCCTGCCCGAACCGGGGCTGCGCGACCTGTCGTTGCCCGCCGATGCGCCGCTGCACTGGCATGGCGGCGAGCAGAGCAACACCTCGGTATCCATCGACGATGTGGCGATCCTGAAGATATTGCGCCGCGTCGAGGCCGGTACTTTCCCCGAAGTGGAGATGTCGCGCCGCCTGACCCAGGCGGGCTACGCCAATACGCCGGCCCTGCTGGGCGAAGTGGCGCGGCGCGATGCCGACGGCTCTACGCGCACGCTGGCCCTGCTGCACGCCTATCTGCAGCACGAGGGCGACGCCTGGGCCTGGACCATCGACTACCTGAAGCGCGCGCTGGACGAGGCGCTGCTGCGCAACGCCAGCGTGGACGAGTTCGACGAGGACCTGGCAGGGTATGCCACGGTCGCGTGCACCGTAGGCCGCCGTCTGGCCGAGCTGCACAACGTGCTGGCCGAGCCGTGCGAAGACCCCGCGTTCGCGCCCCAGTCGGCGCGGCCCGAAGATGCCCAGGCGCGCGCGGCCGAGATTACCGCCATGCTGGACCGCGCGCTGCTGGCGCTGCGCGGGCACGCCGACTCGCTGGACGCCACCGCGCGCGCGTGCGCGGCCTGGCTGCAGGAACACCGCGACCGGCTGGTCGAGCGCATCGCGGCCCTGACCCAGGCCGAGACCGGCGCGCCGCATCTGCGCATCCATGGCGACTTCCACCTGGGGCAGGTGTTGCTGGCGCAGACCGATGCCTACCTGATCGACTTCGAGGGCGAGCCCGCCCGGCCCCTGTCGGAGCGGCGGGCCAAGAGCAGCCCGCTGAAGGACGTGGCGGGCATGCTGCGTTCGTTCGACTATGCCACCGCCACCGTCAGCCGCGGCGATCCGCTGGGCAGCCCGCCCGAGGCGCCGCCGGCGGCGCCAGGCGCCAGCCCGGCCGGCGAAACCCTGCAGGACCGTCGCGACCAGATGCTGGCGCGCTTTCGCGCCCGTGCCGAGCAGGCCTTCCTGCAAGGCTATCACCAGGGCGCGGGCCCGGCGCTGCAACTGCCGCCCGAACGCGAGCAGGCGCTGGTGCAGGCGGCGTTGATCGAGAAGGCGGCCTACGAAATCTGCTACGAGGCCCGTCACCGGCACGACTGGGTCGCCATTCCACTGTGCGGCCTGGCAGAACTGGCGCGCGGCCTGCTGATGTCGGCCGCGATAGACGACGAGGAACACCGCCGATGAGCCATCCCCTGCCCGCTTCCGACCCTCTGGAACTGGCCCCCTCGGTGCAAGAGGACCTGCTGGCCGGCCACCATGCCGACGCCTTCGGCGTGCTGGGCCCGCACACGGCCGACGGCCGCACGGTATTGCGCGTGCTGATGCCCTGCGCGCTGGGCGTGGAGGCGATCCTGGCCGACGGCGCCACGCTGGCGCTGCCGCCGCTGGGCGACGGCCTGTACGCCGCCGACATCACCGCGCACTGCGCCGGCGGCCGGCCGGCATACCGGCTGCGGGTACGCTGGCCGGGCGGCGAGGAAGAGATCGACGATCCCTACGCCTATGGCGCGCTGCTGGAGGACAGCCACCTGGCCATGCTGGCCCAGGGCTCGTGGCTTTACGCCGGCCAGTGCCTGGGGCCGCATGCCTGCGAGATCGACGGCGTGGCCGGCGTGCGTTTCGCCGTCTGGGCGCCCAACGCGCGGCGCGTCGCGGTGGTCGGGGATTTCAACGGCTGGAATGCCCTGCGCCACGGCATGCGTCTGCGGCACACCGCCGGCGTCTGGGAAATTTTCCTGCCGGGGGTGGCGCCGCACAGCCGCTACAAGTACCAGGTCCTGGGCGCCGACGGCGCCACCACCCTGCGCGCCGACCCCATGGCGCGCCAGGCCGAGCCGCCGCCGGCCACCGCGTCGGTGGTGCCCGACCCGGCGCCGTACGCGTGGAACGATGCCGCCTGGATGGAAAGCCGCGCCGCCCGGCAGGGCCCGGACGCCCCGTTGGCGATCTACGAAGTGCACGCCGGTTCGTGGCTGCAAGACCCCGCGCCCGGGCCGCTGTGGGACCGGCTGGCCGAACGCCTGCCGGCTTATGCGCGGGCACTGGGCTTCACCCACATCGAACTGATGCCCATCATGGAATACCCGTTCGGCGGATCGTGGGGCTACCAGCCCCTGGGCATGTTCGCGCCCACCGCCCGCTACGGCACGCCGGCCGACTTCGCCCGCTTCGTCGACCAGTGCCACGCGGCCGGGCTGGGCGTGATCCTGGATTGGGTGCCGGCGCACTTCCCCAACGACGCGCACGGCCTGGCGCGCTTCGACGGCACCGCCCTGTACGAATACGCCGATCCGCGCGAGGGGTTCCACCCCGACTGGAACACCCTGGTCTACAACCTGGGGCGCACGGAAGTCAAGGCCTACATGATCGCCAGCGCGCTGCACTGGCTGCGCGATTTCCACGTAGACGGGCTGCGCGTGGACGCCGTGGCCTCGATGCTGTACCGCGACTACAGTCGCGCGCCGGGCGAATGGATTCCCAATCGCTATGGCGGCCGCGAGAACCTGGAAGCAGTGGATTTCCTGCGCGAACTGAACACGGTGGTGGGCTGCGAATGCCCCGGCGCCATCACCGTGGCCGAGGAATCGACCGCCTGGCCGGGCGTGACAGCGCCCACCCGCGATGGCGGCCTGGGCTTCGACTACAAGTGGAACATGGGCTGGATGCACGACACGTTGCGCTACATGCGCCACGATCCGGTGCACCGCCGCTATCACCACCACGACGTCACATTCGGCATGATGTATGCCTATTCCGAACGCTACATCCTGCCGCTGTCGCACGACGAAGTGGTGCACGGCAAGGGCTCCCTGCTGGGCAAGATGCCGGGCAGCCACGCCGACCGCCTGGCCCAGCTGCGGCTGTACTACGGCTACATGTGGACGCATCCGGGCAAGAAACTGCTGTTCATGGGCGGCGAGATCGCCCAGGAAAGCGAATGGAACCACGACGCCGCGATCGACTGGAACCTGCTCGACGATCCGGCCCGCCGCGGCATGCAGCGCCTGGTAGGCGACTTGAACCACCTGTACTGCGAACTGCCCGAGCTGCACCGGCGCGACGCCGACCCGTCGGGTTTCGCCTGGATGGTGGGCGACGACGAGTCCAACAGCGTGCTGGCCTTCGTGCGCACCGATGGGCAGCACCACCTGCTGGCCGTATGCAATTTCACGCCGGTGGCGCGCCACGACTATCGCATCGGCGTGCCGCTGGCCGGCAGGTGGCGCGCGCGGCTCAATACGGACGACGCCGCGTATGGCGGCACCGGCCTGGCGGGCCCGATCCTGGCGCATACGGATGAAGACCCGGCGCATGGCCAGGCGCAGTCGCTGTCGCTCACCTTGCCGCCTTTCTCGACCCTGCTGCTCAGACACGAGGTGTGATCATGGCCATTCCCGCTCAACGTCGACTGGCCGCGGGCTCGCCGTATCCGCTGGGCGCGTCCAGCGACGGGCTGGGCGTGAATTTCGCCGTCTTTTCGGCCAACGCCACGCGCATCGAGCTGTGCCTGTTCGACGACCGGGGCCGCAAGGAACTGTGCCGCCTGGCGCTGCCCGAATGTACCGACGAGGTGTGGCACGGCTACCTGCCCGACGCCCAGCCGGGCCTGGTGTACGGATACCGCGCCCACGGCCCCTATGATCCGCGCAACGGCCATCGCTTCAACCCGCACAAGCTGTTGCTGGACCCCTATGCGCGCCGCCTGACGGGCAGCCCGCGCTGGTCCGACGTGCTGTTCGGCTACCGCCTGCAGCACGCCAAGGCCGACCTGAGCATGGACCGGCGCGACAGCGCCCTGGCGATGCCCAAGGCCGTCGTGGTGGACGATTACTTCGACTGGGGCCGCAGCGTGGCGCCGGCCACGCCGTGGAACGACACCGTGCTGTACGAGCTGCACCTGCGCGGCGCCAGCATGCAGCGCGAGGACCTGCGAGTACCCTTGCGGGGCACCGCCAGCGCCCTGGCCGACCCCCGCTTCATCGAGCACCTGCACCGCCTGGGCGTGACCGCCGTCGAGCTGATGCCCGTGCACGCCTTCCTGCAGGACCGGTTCCTGGTCGAACGCGGGCTGCGCAACTACTGGGGCTACAGCACCCTGTCGTACTTCGCGCCCGAACCCGCCTACGTGCCGCACAACGGCCCCAACGAACTCAAGCAGGCCGTGCGGCGGCTGCACGCCGCCGGCATCGAGGTGATCCTGGACGTGGTCTACAACCATACCTGCGAAGGCAACGAACTGGGCCCCACCCTGTCGTGGCGCGGGCTGGACAACGCCAGCTACTACCGGCTGGTGCCCGGCGACGAGCGCCACTACATCAACGACACCGGCTGCGGCAATACGGTCAACATTCCGCATCCGCGCGTCTTGCAGATGGTGATGGATTCGCTGCGCTACTGGGCCACGGCCTATCGCGTCGACGGCTTTCGCTTCGACCTGGGCGTGACGCTGGGGCGCGAAGGCACCGGATTCGATCCGGGCTCGGGCTTTTTCGACGCCATCCTGCAAGACCCGCTGCTGGCGCGCCTGAAGCTGATATCCGAACCCTGGGACATCGGGCCGGACGGCTACCAGCTGGGCCAGCATCCTCCCGGCTTCGCCGAATGGAACGACCGCTTTCGCGACGGCGTGCGGCGCTACTGGCGCGGCGACGACGGCATGGTCGGCGATCTGGCCGCGCGCCTGGCGGGTTCGCGCGACCTGTTCGACCGCCGTCATCGCCGCCCCTGGGCTACCGTCAACTACGCGGCATCGCACGACGGCTTCACGCTGCGCGACCTGGTCAGCTACGAATCCAGCCACAACGAAGCCAACGGCGAGGACGGCAACGATGGACATGCCGAGAATTTCAGTTCCAACTGGGGCCACGAAGGCCCCGACGCCGACGACGCGGTGCAGGCGCTGCGCGCCAGGGTCCAGCAGGCGCTGCTGGCCACCGTGCTGCTGGCCGACGGCACGCCCATGCTGCTGGCCGGCGATGAGTTCGGCAACAGCCAGGAAGGCAACAACAACGCCTACTGCCAGGACAACCCCATCAGCTGGCTGGACTGGACCCAGCCCGCCCACGAACCCGGCGCCGCGCTGGTCCGCTACGCGGCGCGCCTGACGGCGCTGCGGCGCGCCCACCCGAGCCTGCGCGCCGCCCGCTACGGCGACGCCGGCCAGGAGATCGCGCCCGGGGTGGCGGCGCTGTCCTGGTTCACCGAGCATGGCGAACCGATGGACGCCCCGGCCTGGGAAGACCCGGGGCGCCGCATCCTGGCCATGCGCCGCGCCTGCGCCGCGGACGACAGCCAGGCCCCCGACATCACCCTGCTGCTGCTCAATGCCGGCGATGCGCCGGCACGCTTCATGCTGCCCCCGCCCGCGCTGACCTGGACCCTGGAGCTGGACAGCGCCGACCCGCAGCGGGCCCCGGCATCCGCCGACGAACCGCATATCGAGGTGGCGCCGCACAGCCTGGTCCTGCTGTCGGCCCGCATGCCCGGAGCCGCCCCATGAGCCCCCTGTTCCCCACCCCGAACGGATCGCCGCCGCCGGAGGTGCTGCAAGCGCCGGTCGACGATGCGCTGCCCACATTCGGCGCGTTGGCCATGCCCGACGGCACCACCCATTTCCGTCTGTGGGCGCCCTCGGCGCCCGATGCCCTGGCCCTGGAAATCGAGGGCATGGCTCCCATCCCCCTGCGGCCGGATGCGGCGGGGTGGGTGCATGCGCGCGTGGCCTGCCCGCCAGGCACCCGCTACCGCTATCGCCTGGACGCCGAGCGCGCCGTGCCGGACCCGGCCTCGCGCCAGCAGGTCGACGACGCCCACGGCGCCAGCATCGTCACGGCACCGGGGGGCTATACGTGGTCGCGCCCCGACTGGAGCGGCCGCCCCTGGGAACAGTCGGTCATCTACGAGGTGCACGCGGGACTGGCCGGCGGCTTCGCCGGCTTGCAGGAACGCCTGCCGTACCTGGCGTCGCTGGGCGTCACGGTCGTTCAGCTGATGCCCATCGCGGATTTCCCGGGGGGCCGCAACTGGGGCTATGACGGCGTGCTGCCGTTCGCGCCCGATACGCGCTACGGCACGCCGCAGCAACTGAAGCGGTTGATCGACACGGCGCACACGCTGGACATGAGCGTCATGCTGGACGTGGTCTACAACCATTTCGGCCCGGACGGCAACTATCTGCCCGCGTACGCCCGGCCGTTCTTTCGCGACGACCTGCAAACGCCATGGGGCCCCGCCATCGATTTCCGCCGTGCCGAAGTCCGCCGCTACTTCGAGGAAAACGCGCTGTACTGGCTGACCGAGTACCGCTTCGACGGATTGCGGCTGGACGCGGTGCACGCCATCGCCAATCCCGAATGGCTGCCACAACTGGCGCACTATGTGCGCAGCCACATTCCGGCGCGGCGCCACGTGCACCTGGTCGTGGAAAACGACGACAACCGCGCCTCGCTGCTGCGGCAGGGCTATGACGCGCAGTGGAACGACGACGCCCACCACCTGCTGCACCATTTGCTGACGGGCGAGACCCAGGGCTACTACGCGGACTACGCCCGCGCGCCGGCCGAGATGCTGGCGCGCTGCCTGGCCGAAGGCCTGGCCTACCAGGGCGAGCCCACCTTGCGCGATCCGCGGCGCCGGCGCGGCGAACCCGCCGCGGACCTGCCCCCCACCGCCTTCGTGCTGTTCCTGCAGAATCACGACCAGACCGGCAATCGCGCGTTCGGGGAACGCCTGAGCACCCTGGTCGGCGAACGCCTCGATGCCTTGCGCGCCGCGACGGCCCTGCAATTGCTGGCCCCGCAGGTACCCCTGATCTTCATGGGCGAGGAATGCGGCTCGCGCGCGCCGTTCATGTATTTCACTCACCATCGCGATCCGGCCCTGGCCCGGGCCGTGCGCGAGGGACGGCAACGGGAATTCGCCTTCGACACCAGCGCGACACGACTGCCCGATCCCAATGAGCACGACACGTACGCGGCCTGCTATCCGTGGACCGACGGCGCCGACGCGGTGCAATGGCTGGAGTACTACCAGGCCTTGCTGGCGGTGCGCCAGCGCATGGTGATTCCCCGCCTGGCCGGCGCGCGTGCCGAAACCGCCTATGCGCTGGGTTCGCACGCCGTCGCCGCGCACTGGCGCATGAACGACGGGGCGCGCCTGTCGCTGTATGCCAACCTGGGAACCGCGGAAGCCGCCCTGCCGGCCGCCGTGCCCCACGCCGGGGGCGAAGTCGTCCTGTTCCAGAGCCGCGACGATGCGTACGAGCGGCTGGCGCAAGGCCACCTGCCCGCCGCCTGCACCGTCTGCACCATGGAGGAAGCGCGATGACCTCGAGCGCGCCGCCCGCCGATGTGCTGACGGCGCTGGCCGAGGCCGCCGGCGTAGCCAGCCGCTGGATCGACGCCCATGGCGAACCGCGAACCGTCGCGGCGGATTCACTGCGCGCGGTGCTGGACGCCATGGGCCTGCCGGCCGCCACGCCGGCCCAGGCGCGCGACAGCCTCGCCTATCTGGGAGAACCGGCCGCGCCGGCGTCCGCGTTGACCGTGGTGCGGGCCGGCGGGCGCTTGCGCCTGCCCGGCCTTGGCGCGCGCCGCTACCGCCTCCAGCACGAGGACGGCGCGGTGGCCGAAGGGCAGGCCGCCGGCCATGGCGATGCCACGACGCTGCCGATCCCCGAGCAGCCCGGCTATTACCGGCTCGAACTGGGCAGCATGACCATGGACCTGGCCGTGACGCCGCCGCGCTGCCCGTCGCCCGCGGAACTGCTGCAGCAGGATGCGCCGCGGGCCTGGGGCATCGCGGCGCAGATCTACAGCCTGCGCCATGAACACCCCCACCCGGCCGCCGCCGGATACGGCGATTTCGCGGCCCTGGGCCAGCTGGCGCGCCAGGCCGCGCGACACGGCGCCGACGCGCTGGCCATCAGCCCGGTACATGCCATGTTCAGCGCCGATCCGGCCGCCTGCAGCCCCTATGCGCCGTCCAGCCGGCTGTTCCTGAACGTCCTGTACGCCGATCCGTGCGCCGTGTTCGACCCCGAAGAAGTGCGCGCCGCCATGGCGGCCATCGACGGCGACGGCCGCGCCGCCGGCCTGGAACAAGCGTCCCTGGTCGATTGGCCGGCGGCCGGGGCCTTGCGCATGGCGCTGCTGCGCAAACTGTACGATGGCCTGCCTCATGCCGCCGCGGCGCGGCGCGAGGCCTGCGCGCAGTTCCGCCAAGCCGGCGGCGAAGCCTTGCAGAACCATGCCGTATTCGAGGTGCTGCATGCGCGCCACGCGGCGGGGCCGGCCGGCGCCGGCGACTGGCGCCAATGGCCGGATGCGCTGCGCGACCCGCGCTCGGCGCGTACGCGCGGCTTCGGCGCGGCGCATGAGCGCGAGGTCGGCTTCCATATCTTCGCGCAATGGCTGGCCCGGGCCAGCCTGGCGCGGGCCCAGGGCCAGGCCCGCCAGGCCGGCATGCGGCTGGGCCTGATCGCCGATCTCGCGGTGGGCACCGATCCGCGCGGCAGCCACGCCTGGAGCCGCCAGGCCGACATCCTGGCAGGCCTGTCGATCGGCGCGCCGCCCGATCTGTTCAATCGCGCCGGCCAGCAATGGGGGCTGGCCGCCTTTTCGCCGCGGGCATTGCGCGACACGGGCTATGCCGCATTCATCGAGATGCTGCGCGCCGTACTGGCCGACACCGGCGGGCTGCGCATCGATCATGTCCTGGGGCTGGCGCGCCTGTGGGTAGTGCCGCCGGGCGCATCGCCCGCCGACGGCGCCTACCTGCGCTATCCGCTGGACGATCTGCTGGGCCTGGTGGCGCTGGAGGCCTGGCGCCATCGCGCCTTGATCGTCGGGGAGAACCTGGGCACGGTGCCCGAGGGCTTCAACGACCGGCTGGCGCGCGGCGGCGTGCTGGGCACCAGCGTGCTGTGGTTCCAGACCCCGCCACCGCCCGCCGGCACGGCCCAGACTTCCGCGCCGGCGTTCCTGCCCCCCCATGCCTGGCCCGCCGATGCGATCGCCATGCCCGACACCCACGACCTGCCCACGCTGCGGGGCTGGTGGGAAGACTGCGACCTGCAATGGCGCGAACGCCTGCATCCCCACCCGTCGGGCCATGCCGCCGCGCGCGCGCGGCGCCGGGCCGAGCGCGGCGCATTGTGGTCCAGCCTGCGCGCCGCCGGGCTGGTGCGCGCCGGCCCCGAACCGCAGGAGGCTCCCGTCGGCGCCATGCTGGCGTTCGTGGCGGCCACCCCGGCGCCGTTGATGCTGGCGCCGCTGGAAGACCTGGCCGCGCTGGCCGAGCAGCCCAATCTGCCCGGCACCACGACGCAACACCCCAACTGGCGCCGACGCCTGCCCCGCGGCGCGGGCCCGCTGCTGCAGGAGCCCTCGCCGCGGGCCCGCATCGAGGCCATCAAGGCCGCCCGGAGCACGCCATGACGCCGCGCGCCACCGTCCGCCTGCAGCTGCACGCGGGGTTTACGCTGGACGATGCGGCCGCGCAGGTGCCCTATTACGCCAAGCTGGGTATCAGCCACTTGTACCTGTCGCCGATATCCACCGCCTGCCCCGGCTCGGCCCATGGATACGATGTCGCCGACCACGCCCGCGTGAACCCGGAACTGGGCGGCGAACCCGCGCTACGGCGCCTGGCGGGCGACGCGCGCCGCCACGACATGGGGCTGATCGTCGACATTGTTCCCAATCACATGGCAGCCGATTGCGCCAACCCCTGGTGGCGGGACGTACTGGCGCGCGGTCCGGACAGCCGCCATGCGGACTGGTTCGACATCGACTGGCAGCCAGCCGACCCCGCGCTGCGCGGCAAGGTGCTGCTGCCGCGGCTGGCGCAGCCGTACGGCGCCAGCTTGCGCGCCGGCGCCATCAGGCTGGCCTACGACCCGCGGACATCCACGTACTGCATCGACGCCGACGGCGCGCGCCTGCCGCTGGCGGCCGGCACACTGCCGCCCGAATCGGCGCCAGGCACGCCGCGCGATTCGCACGACCCCGCCGACGCCGCCGGCCGCGAACGCCTGCACCAATTGCTGGAACGGCAACACTACCGGCTGGCATGGTGGCGCACCGCGGCCGACCAGATCAACTGGCGGCGCTTCTTCGAGATCGCCACGCTGGTCGGCGTGCGGGTCGAACAAGCGGATGTGTTCGATGCCGTTCACGAACTGACCCTGCGCCTGTATGCGGAAGGCCTGATCGACGGCGTGCGCATCGATCACGTGGACGGCCTGGCCGATCCGATCGAATACTGCCGGCGCCTGCGCGCGGCGCTGCGGGAATGTGGCGCCGCGCGCCTGGCGTCGGACCTGCCGCGCGACCCCTACCTGGTGGTGGAAAAAATACTCGGCCCCGGCGAGACGCTGGACGAACGCTGGGAAGTCGACGGCACGACAGGCTACGACTTCATGGACCAGGCCGGCGCATTGCTGCACGACCCGGCCGCCGAATCGGTGCTGGTGCAAGCCTGGCAGGTGCTGGCGCGCGACACTCGCCCCGTGCGCGAGCAGCTGGAAGCGGCGCGCCTGCGCATGCTGGCGCGCCACTTCGCCGCCGAGCGCCGCGCGCTGGCGCGCGCGCTGCTGGCCGTGGCGCGGCGCGATCCGGATACCCGCGACTGGAGCGAGGACGCCATCGAACGCGTATTGACCCGCTGGCTGGCCGCCTTTCCCGTTTATCGCACTTATGCCGGGCCGCACGGCCGCGGCGCCGCCGACCAGGCCTACTGCCAGCAAGCGGCCGCACGCGCGCGCCTGCTGCCCGGCCTGGCCTTCTCGCGGGCCGACGGCGAACTGCTGGACCAGGTCAATCATTGGCTGGCCAGCGAATCCCGCCTTGCCGAGCAGCGCCTGGCGCTGCGCCGCTTCCAGCAACTGACGCCGCCCCTGGCGGCCAAGGCCCTGGAAGACACCTTGTTCTATCGATACGGCCCGCTGCTGTCGCGCAATGAAGTCGGCGCCTCGCCCAGCCAATTCGCCATCCCGGCCGCCGACTTCCATCGCGCCTGCGCGGCGCGCGCGCGGCGCTTTCCCGCCGCCATGCTGGCCACCGCCACCCACGACCACAAGCGCGGCGAAGACGTGCGCGCCCGTCTTGCCGTGCTGACCGAAATACCGCTGGAATGGCTGCGCCACGTCCAGCAATGGCTGGGCGCGCCGGGCAGCGCGCCCAGCGCGGCCGACCGCTACATGCTGCTGCAGACTCTGGTGGGCGCGTGGCCGCTGGACCTGGATCCGGGCCAGGAGCAGGATGTGGCGGCATTCCTGGAACGGGTGCGCGCCTGGCAGCGCAAGGCGCTGCGCGAGGCCAAGCAGCATTCCAGCTGGGCCGAGCCGGATCCGGACTACGAGGCGGCCTGCCATGCCTACCTGGACGCATTGCGCCGGTCCGGGCCGGGCGGCGACCCGCTGCTGACGCGCATCGCCCGCTTCGCGCTGGACATCGCGCCCGCGGGCCTGGTCAATAGCCTGGCGCAAGCCACGCTGCGCCTGACCAGCCCCGGCATGCCCGACCTGTACCAAGGCACGGAGTTCTGGGACTTCAGCCTGGTCGACCCGGACAATCGCCGTCCGGTGGACTACCCGGCGCGCCTGGCCGCGCTGTCGAGACCACCCGCCGCGCCGTCCTACCCGGCCGGCACCGGCGCAGGGTTGCCACCCGACTGGCGGTCGGGGCAGGTCAAGCAGATGCTGATCCAGCGCCTGCTGCGCCTGCGCGCCGCGCATCCGCTGTTGTTCACGCATGGCGCCTACTTGCCGCTATCGGTGCACGGCAGCCAGGCGGTCCACGTGCTGGCCTATGCGCGCAGCCACGGCGACCAGCATGCGCTGGTGGTGGTGCCGCGCATCTGCGCCATGCGCGTGGCCGGGCATGCCGACGCCACGCAAGCGGCCGCCTACTGGGGCGATACCCGCGTGCGCCTGCCCGCCGGACTGGCCCGCCTGGCATGGCGCGACGCGCACACCCACGACGTGCTGCGCGCCGATCATCATGGCTGCCTGGCGCTGGAATCCTTGCTGGGCGGCGCCCCGGTCAGCGTGCGGACGGCCTGAGCGCCGGATCTTCCGCAACACCCCGGGAAGCCGCCGGCCTGTCGCCGGCCGGCCGTGCCTGCTTGAGCATCTTGCGTATCCGCCGGATCAGGTCGCCCAACGAGAATGGTTTCAGAATCACTTCCAGGCCCTCGCCCTGGAACTCGCTGCCGTCGACGACGTTTTCGGCGTAGCCCGTCATGAACAGCACGTTCAGCCCGGGATGCGACTCGCGGGCAAGGTCGGCCAACTGGCGGCCGTTCAGGCCCGGCAGGCCCACGTCGGTCAACAGCAGGTCGACCCGCGGCGTGCGGGCCAGCAGCTGGGCGCCCTCTTCGCCGTCCGAGGCGGACAGCACCCGCAACTGCAGGCCTTCCAGGCTTTCGCGCACCATCTCGCGCACGTTGTTGTCGTCTTCGACCAGCACGATGATCGCCTCGGCCGGCAGCCCCGTCGTATCGGCAGTATCGCGCTCCGTGTCGTGACCGTCGGCGACGTACTGGCCCAGGTAGCGCGGCAGGCACAGCCTGACCACCGTGCCCGAGCCCGGCGTGCTGTCCATGGCCACCAGCCCGCCGGCCTGGCGGGCGAACCCGTAGATCATCGACAGGCCCAGGCCGGTGCCTTCGCCCAGCGGCTTGGTGGTGAAAAACGGCTCGAACACGCGCGCCAGCACTTCTGGGGACATGCCGCAGCCCTCGTCGGACACGCGCACCTCGACGAACTCGCCGGGCTGCACATCAGGATGGCGGCGCAGGAAATCGGTGTCCAGCGTGGCGTTCAAGGCCTCGACCGTCAAGTGGCCGCCGTCGGGCATCGCGTCGCACGCGTTGATCACCAGGTTCAGCAAAGCGCTCTCGAACTGGTTGGCGTCGCACTTGACCATGTGCAGGCCGGCCTCGGCGCGGCACGTCAGCACGATGCCCTCGCCCGTATAGCGGCGCAGCAGGTCTTCCATGGATGCCAATGTCGCGGCGGGATCGAGCGGCCGGGGGTCCAGCGGCTGGCGCCGGGAAAAGCTCAGCAGCCGCTGGGTCAGCCGGGCCGCGCGGCCGGTCGAATCCATGGCGGTCTCGATGAAACGGCCGGCTTCGTCATACTTGCCCGCATCGAGCTTGCGTTGGATCAGGTACAGGGCGCCGCTGATGCCCTGCAGCATATTGTTGAAATCGTGCGCGATGCCTCCGGTCAGCTGGCCTACGGCCTCCATTTTCTGCGACTGCAGCAAGGCGGCCTGGGCCTGGCGCAACTGCTCGGCCTGCTGCTTGAAGTCCGTGTCGTCGCGGCCCACCAGGTAGAAATTGTCGTGCGCCCAGGAAATTGTCCAGGTAATCCAGCTGTAGCTGCCGCCGCGATGCAACAGTCGGCATTCCAGGTGCTTGGGGCCCGCGGCGCCATCGCCGCCGCGCATCAGGCTGGCACGCACCTGCCGCAGGTCTTCGGGGTGCACCAGCTCGGCCAACGGCATCGCCAGGAACTGTTCCGCCGTCCAGCCCAGGATGCCGCGCACCGCCGGGTTCACGCTGACGAAGCGACCCCGTGCATTGGCCACCGCCAGCAATTCCGGCGACAGCCGCCAGATGCGGTCGCGCTCGGCAATGGCCGATTCGACCCGCTGCTCCAGCACGCGCGCGTACTGGGATCGCTCGATGGCCTCGCACAGGCGCTCGGCCACTTCTTCGATGAAGGCGATGTCCGGCCCCTTCAGCCGGTTGCTGGGGTGCGGGCGCACGTACAGCATGCCGTTCGGCCAGCCCCAGCGGCGCAGCGGCACCGCGATGGCCATGGGGCTGGTGTCGCCGGCCGCCGACGTCAACAGCGGCGACAGGTACGCGGTTCGCGCCTTCTCGAACGCCTGCAGGCATTCGTCGCCCAGTTGCTCGGACGAGAAAGTATCGCCATCCGCGACGGCCTGCTCGGATATCCAGTGCGTGGCGATACGCATCTGGTGGTCGGAGAGGCCCGTCTCGAGGATCGCCGCCACGCTCAGGCCCAGGTGCCGGCCCAGCGCCTCGCATGCCACGTGCTCGATGTCGGTCTGCTGGTGGATTTCCCGCATCTGGTCGGCCAGCGACAACAGGAAGTTCTTGCGATGCTGCTCGGCCCACAGGCTGCTCTCGGCCAGCTTGCGGGCCGTGATGTCCAGCACCAGCACGATGATGCGGTCCGGGCCCTCGCGGTGCACGTGCGCCTCGTACCAGGCTTCCCGGCCCTGGTGCGGCGCGGCCAGCTCGAATTGCGCCGACTCGCCGCTTTCGACCACATTGATGAACGCTTCCATGATCAGGTCGGGCACGCCGGGGATCATTTCGCGCATGGAGTGGCCCAGCGTATCGCCGGCCTGCAGCCCGCTTTGCTGCTCGAAGGCCGGGTTGACTTCCAGGAAGCGGAAATCGGTTACCCGGCCATCCGGGTCGCGCATGGCCTCGCTCAGGAAGAACCCTTCCTGCATATGTTCGAACATGCCGCGCCAGCGCTGGCTGCTGTCGCGCAGCGCCTGCTCGGTGCGATGTCGCTCGATGGCCAGGGCCACCGTCCGCGTGACCAGCGCGATCGCGTCGATATCGTGGGGCGCGGGCAGGTGCGGCACGTGGTAATAGTTCGAGAACACGCCCAGCAGGCCGCCGTCGGTGCCGCGGATCGGGGTGGCCCAGCAGGCACGCAACCCATGCTTGAGCGCCAGGTCGCGCCAGGGTTCCCAATTGGGGTGGGTGGACACATCGTCGACGTAGACCGGGCTGCCGAAATAGGCCGCCGCGCCCCACGACGCCACCGTGGGACCGATCTCCGCGCCGTCCGTGGCGGCGATGAAGTCGGCCGGCAGTCGCGGCGACGCCCCATGGCGCAGGCAGCCCCGCGCCTCGTCGACGAACGAGATCGACGTGATCAACTCTATTCCCGACTGCCGCTCGACGGCGTCCAGCACGTGGACCATCACATCGTTCAACGGCACGCCCGCGGCGATGCGTTGCAGCATCACACGCTCGTCTTCCAGACGCGCCCGGGTGTCGGTCCAGGGATTGTGCACCCGGTCTAGCTTGGTGAACATCACACCCTCTTGCGGCGACCTGCCGGCCACCGCTGTGTTTGCCTGATGGTTGGACAGTATGCCTGGGTCATGGCCAAAGCGCCGTAACACCGCGCAACGCGGCGCCGGCGGGCCGCCAGCATATGCCGTGCCTGTCCAGGGCAGCCCGGGCGGCACGCGGCAAGCGCAGTTCTTGCATCCGTTGGTAAAAAAGAACAGGCGGGGCGCATCTGTTGGCTGTCCGCAACGGCACGGCACGCTTCTTGCCTGGGTTGCCGGCCACCCACCACGGAGAGCTGCATGCCAGGTCCCGAACCGGCCACGCGCGCGACACTCAAGCTGTTGACCGTCAATGTCCACAAAGGCTTCACGCTCTTCAACCGGCGGTTCATCCTGCACGAGTTGCGCGCCGCGCTGCGCGACGCCCGGCCGGACATCGTGTTCCTGCAGGAAGTCATCGGCTCCCACCACCGCCATGCCCGGCGGCTCGCGGCATGGCCGGCCACTTCGCAGTACGAATTTCTGGCCGACAGCCTGTGGAACGATTTCGCATACGGGCGCAACGCGGTCTACCCGGATGGCGACCACGGCAATGCGGTGCTGTCGCGATGGCCCATCGTGCGGCACGAGAACCACGACGTCTCGGTAGGCAGCCACGAAAGCCGCGGCATGCTGCATTGCGAACTGAACCACCCCGACCTGGCCGACGCGTTGCACGTCGTGTGCGTGCACCTGGGCCTGCGCGAAAGCCACCGGCAAGTACAGCTGGGGCGCCTGTGCGAGCTGGTGCGCGGCATCGGGGCCGGCGCGCCGGTGCTGATCGCCGGCGACTTCAACGACTGGCGCCGGCGCGCCACCCGCCTGCTGGCCGCCTGCTCGGTACACGACGTATTTCGCACGGCCCTCGGGCGCGAGCCGCGCACCTTCCCCGCCCAGTGGCCGCTGCTGGCGCTGGACCGCATCTATGTCCGGAATGTGGACGCGGCGCGGCCGCTCGTACTGGCGTCGCGGGTATGGCGCCACCTGTCGGACCACGCGCCGCTGGCCGCGGAGGTGCGGCTGTGACGGCGGCCTGGCGCTCCGGCAACACGGTACGCCTGCTGGAAAACGGCGAGGCCTTCTTTCCGCGCGTGTTCGAAGCGGTGCGCGCGGCGCGGCGCGAGATCCTGCTGGAGACCTTCATTCTGTTCGACGACGAGGTCGGCCAGGAATTGCGCCAGGCCTTGATCGACGCGGCCCGGCGCGGCGTCGAGACGGACGTCACGGTCGACGGCTACGGCTCGGATTGCCTGGACGAGGCCTTCGTCGGCGGGCTGGCCGAGGCGGGCGTGCGCTTCCACATCTTCGACCCGCGTCCCAGGGTGCTGGGCTTTCGGGTCAATGCCCTGCGCCGCATGCACCGAAAAGTGGTCGTGGTGGATGGCCAGGTCGCCTTCGTGGGCGGCATCAATTTTTCGGCCGACCACCTGGCCAGGTTCGGGCCGGCGGCCAAGCAGGATTACGCCGTCGAGCTGCGCGGGCCAGTGGTGGAAGACATCCGCCGCTTTGCCTATGACGCGGTACATGGGGCGCGCCGGCGCCGCTGGCCGGCGCGCCGCGGCCCGGCCCACGGCGCCGCCGGGCAAGGCGCGGCCTTGTTCGTCACCCGCGACAACGACCGCCACAGCACCGACATCGAACGCTATTACCGCGCCGGCTTTCGTACGGCGCGGCACGACATCATCGTCGCCAACGCCTATTTCTTTCCGGGCTACCGGCTGCTGCGCGACCTGCGCAATGCCGCCCGCCGCGGCGTGCGCGTGCGGCTGATCCTGCAGGGCGAGCCGGACATGCCCATCGCCCAGCTGGCGGCCCGCACCTTGTACGACTATTTGCTGTCGGCCGGGGTCGAGATCTACGAATATTGCGAACGGCCCCTGCATGGCAAGGTCGCCTGCGTGGACGATGAATGGGCCACCGTGGGCTCCAGCAACCTGGATCCGCTCAGCCTGGCCCTGAACCTGGAAGCCAATGTCGTGGTGCGCGACCGCCCTTTCACTGCGGAATTGCGCGATTCGCTGGAAGGCCTGATCGACCGCCACTGCCGCCGGATCGTTGCCAAGCAGGGCGTCAAGCGCGTCCTGCGACGCCTGTGGTTCGGGGTAGCCGTCTTCCACGTGCTGCACCGCTTCCCGGCCTGGGCGGAAACCCTGCCGGCGCGGCCGCCCCGCCTGCAGCGCGTACCGCCGCCCGCGCCCACCGACACCGACGAGGCCAGCCATGACTGAACGACCCCGCTCGTCCCGGCATTCGGCCTGGCGCGCCGCGCGCCGCCTGTGGAAACGCACGCGCCGCATCTGGACGGTGCTGTTCATGCTGGTCGCCATCGCGCTGTTGCTGCAACTGGCCCGCGATGTGCAATGGCAAGAGGTCTGGCGCGTGCTGCAGCGCATGCCCAATTCGGTGCTGCTGGAAAGCGCCTGCCTGGTACCGATCGCCTATGCGGCCTACACCGCATTCGACCTGATCGGCCGCGCCTACACCGGGCATCGGCTGGGCAAGGGCCTGACCATGGCCGTCGCCTTCGTCAGCTACGCCGTCAATGTCAACCTGGGCGCGCTGGTGGGCGGCGTGGGCCTGCGCTTCCGCCTGTACGGCAAGCTGGGCCTGCGGTTGTCCACCATATCCAAGGTCCTGGCGATGAGCATTTTCACCAACTGGCTGGGATACCTGTGGTTGTTCGGCGTGTTGTTCGCGCTGCATCAGGCGCCCACCGCCTGGCACCTGAGCCAGGCCGCGCTGCAGGTGACCGGCGCGGCGATGCTGGCGATCGCCGCGGGCTACCTGGGGCTGTGCGCGTTCTCGCGCCGCCGCCACTTGCGCGTGGCCGGGCGCCACATCCCGCTGCCTTCGCTGCGCATCGCGGTACTGCAATCCGTGCTGGCGGTACTGTGCTGGGGCGCCATCGCCGGCATCCTGTACCTGCTGTTCGAACGGCAGGTGTCGTACACCCTGGTACTGGCAGCGCTGCTGCTCAGCAGCATCGCCGGCGCGCTGGTGCATATCCCCGGCGGGCTGGGCGTGCTGGAAGCCGTATTCGTAGCCATGCTGGCCTCGGAGGTGTCGCAGGCGCAGGTGCTGGGCACCTTGCTGGCTTACCGCGCGCTGTATTACCTGGCGCCGCTGGTCGTGGCGCTGGGCCTGTACGCCATGCTGGAAGCGCGCCCGGGTCGCGCGCGCGCGCCCGCGCCAACTCGCGATGCCGGGCATGCGCCGAAATCGCAGAGCTGAGCATTGGCGTTACAGCGCCGCCAGCAGTATGCTCGGCATATCAGGCATCGAAAGGCATCCTGAACCTTTCCCTGGGCCTGAACCTTGTCTTGTGACTATCGCGCCGTGCCGGGCATGCTGCTTGCTATTGCCTGCGCCACTCCGCCCTTGCCCAAAAGGATGCGCCATGGACACCCTTGCACACGACGACCACCACGGACACGATGCTCCGCACGGGTGGCGTCGCTGGTTGTTTGCCACGAACCACAAAGACATCGGGACGATGTACCTCATCTTCTCGTTCGTCATGCTGCTGGAAGGCGGCACGCTGGCCCTGCTGCTGCGCACCGAGCTGTTCGAGCCCGGCCTGCAGTTCTTC
>Ga0182737_1000068_pt1 | contig 220173 bp, 188 predicted proteins | sample eDN5th30CBELigOP_FD_128878 | JGI IMG/M metagenome (GOLD analysis project Ga0182737, IMG submission 128878) | Enriched Organic Plus compost microbial communities from Emeryville, California, USA - eDNA 5th pass 30_C BE-Lig OP (version 2) (version 2) ... | reverse complement strand
GTCGCTCCCGTGCCCGTGCGTCGCTCCCGTGCCCGTGCGTCGCTCCCGTGCCCGTGCGTCGCTCCCGTGCCCGTGCGTCGCTCCCGTCGTCCTCGTCCTCGCCGAATCGTCGAGTACCGCTCCCGTCGCCGAGCTGCATGCCCGTGCGCTCGTCGACGGCATGCCGGCCCGAATGGCGTGCCCTGGTCGTCCGCGACACGCCGTGTCGATCCACGTCGTCAAATGTCATAGGGCGGATATAGCGTTAGCAGTGCCACAGTTCGGGGCTGGTCCTCCCAGATCAGCTCGGCGGCCTCCATGGCGAGGTAGCACGACGGGTTAGCAAGGCAGAGTGTCAACGGCCTTTCTAACTGAGGTCCGGACTGGGGGAGGCCGAGCGCTGGCACTAGCGCTGACGGGCCGAGTCGGTACCTCCGGCACAGGTGGATAGCTACACGGGAGACAAGGCTGAGAACCAACGGCGCACGTTGTGCGCGGGCGGTTCTCTGTCGACCGTGGAAGGCTCCGCCGTGGAGAACAACAAGACCGCACCCGATCCCACCTCACTGCTGTGGGATGTCAATGCCCTAGCCGAGAACACGGGCATTCCGCTTCGTACGGCCCGCTCGATCATCGCCCAGCGCCGTGTGCCCGTCGTCAAGGTCGGCCGGCTCGCCCGCGTTCGGCCCGCCGATGTGTTCGCGTACCTCGACGCGAACACGATCCCGGCTGCACGATGAGCGGCATGCACGCCGGCCCCTGGCTGATCCTGCCGGCACAGAAGCGCCTCACACCCGCCCCTCTGCCCACGGGCGCCCCGCTCACCGCTCGCGCGGTGCACGCCGCGTACTGGGCATTCACTGAGCCGGCGCGCGCCGAGCTGCGCCGAGGTCACTTCGGCTCGCGCCTCGTGTCGCGTGCGTTTGATCAGCTCGACGCAATCTCGCCGGCCCCGGTGCACCTCACACGGCGAGAGCGCACCCGAGGCGCCCAGTACCTGATCGACCTGGACGCGCGGACGGGCGGTGTGCTGTGACCGACGCGAGACTCCCGCCCCGCTGGCTCATGGATCGTCGCTTCCTCCGCCTGGCGCCGCCGCACTTCGTCAGCTACTTCTTCGCCCTCACGTACGCCGTCGAGAGCCTCTCGGACGGCGTACTGACCGTGGAGGATCTCGCCGTGATCCCGCGATACCAGCCCGACAGCACTGCGGTGCTCGTGCAAGCGGGACTGTTGGAGGCCGCCGACGCATCCGGCAACGTGTTCCGCATCGTCGACTTCACCGACACGCAGAGCAGCGCCGCCCAGGTCCGAGCCGACACCGAACGCCGGATCAAAGCCCGTGAGAAGAAGCGCAATCAGCGGGCGCGTTCGCCCTCAGTACCGGCGGCACCGCACGACGCACCGCCGGCCCCGATGCCGGTCTCCGACTGGGACACCGTGAACATCCCCGAATCCGAATACGCCGACCTCATCTGAACCACACACGAAAGGCAACCCCATGAGCAACCACACCGACACGACCGCCGACCGCCCCGAGCTGTGGGTACCGGACGCCCTCGCTGGCATCTTCCCCGACGTGCTCGCCAGCATCCGCGAGACCGTCTCACCGCTCGCCCCCGAGAACCGCGACTGGCCCGACGAGGTTCGCGGATGGCTGCGCGGACACGTCCGGGCCGCCCTCTCCAACACCAAGCACGGCGGCATCGTCCCCGGCGCGATCATGCGACCGCCGCTCGGTACCGTCCTCGCGCCGGTGCAGCTCTCCGACGGGGAGGAATCCACCTTCCTCCGCCAGTGGGAGCGCGAGACCGACGAGACGATGACGCCCGAGAAGAAGGAAGAGTGGGCGGCCTACCGCTACAGCGAGCAGCACCGCGAAACCTTCGCCGATGAGGTCGACGACGTCGTCGACCAGGTGCTCTCGTCGAACGAGCGCACCTGGGAGGCCTACCTCCACAAGCTCGCCCTCGACGAATCGGCCCGCCGTCGGAAGCAGGCACGGGATGCCGAGCAGCGCGAGCGCCAGCGCCTCGCCCTGCACCAGTGCCCGGTGTGCGGCGCCGACGACCCTCGCAAGGTCGGCCCCATCGAGCACCGCCCCCTGCTGGGCTGGGCACCCTACGGCGTCGAGGTCGACAAGCTGCGATCCTGCCTCGCATGCTGGCACGTCGCATCGGCGGCACACTTCGCCCGCCTCTCGGCCGAGACCACCACCACCGGCCAGACCCGCTCCGCGCTCGTGCACGCCGTCCTCGGCCTGGCCGACGACGAGGCCGCACCCGCCACCCGGAAGAGCCGCCGGGGCCTCGCCGCCGCGCTGCTCGGCTGATCCACCCCGACCACCAACAACACCCCGGGGCGGGCCGCACGGTCGGCCCGCCCCACACCCCGAGAGGAAACAGGACCAATGTCACGAGGACATGAGATCGGCATCGCCGCTGACACCCGCGACTTCGAGCGCGGCGTGCGAGAAGGCATCATCGACCCGCTGGAGGCCGCCACCAAGGGACTGGACGAGCTGGCCGAGGCCGCCGAGGATACCGGCGACGGCGCACGCGGCGTCGACAAGCTGGAAAAGGCACTGAAGGAAGCCCAGCGCCAGTCCGAGAAGACCGAGAAGGCCGTGCGTGAGGTCGGCGACGCCGGCACCGTCGCGGGCAAGGACGTCAAGCGCGGCATGGACGATGCCGGCGAGGGACTGAAGGACTTCAAAGACGAGGCCGAGCAGTCCGCCCGCGAGGCGGCCGCCAGCTTCGACGGCAGTATGGAATCCATCGCCGAGGTCGGCCAGGAAATCGCCGCCAACGCGTTCTCCGGATTCGGCCCCGCCGGTGTCGGCGCAGGCATCGCCGTCGCCAGCGCCGCCGGCGTCATGATCGAGGAATTCAACAAGATCACCGAGGCCGCCGACGAGGCCCGCGCGTCGGCGTTCGCCATGGCCTACGACGTCGCCGGAGCGCTGGATGCCGCCGGCTACGCCTCGCGGCTGCAGGAGTGGACGAGCGAGACCGAGAAGCTCGCCCAGGTACGGGATATCGCCGTCGGCACCGGATGGGACGAGGTCGCCGTCGTCGACGCTCTCGCCTCCGGCGGCGACAAGCTCGACAAGCTCAACGCCGCGTGGGGCGACGGCGCTGACGTCCTCAACCTCACCAACGGCCGCATCTGGGAGCTGGAAGCCGTGCTGAAGGCGACGAGCGAGGGATACCTCAGCGGCGCCCAGGCAGCCGACATCAACGCCCGCGCGCTGTACAACTTCGCCGACCAGGTGGGCACGGCGACCGGCGAAGTCGACGACCTCGGAAACGCGATCGTCACCCTGCCCGACGATACGACCGTCGTCGTCAACACCGCCACGCAGACCGCCTATGAGAACGTCGACCAGCTGGAACAGAAGGTGGCAGGACTGAAGGACCGCAACCTGAGGGTGACCGTCTCAGCCGACACCTCTGCCGCCGAGCGGTCGCTCCAGAACCTGATCAACAAGGGCCGCGTGATCAAGCTTGGCACCCGGATTATTGAGCCGAGCAGCGGAAGGATTCTGCCCTGATGGATGACCTCGACCCCGCTGAAGTCGCGACCGCCGACCAGCTCGACGCGATCTGCCGCGACCTGCTCACCGCCGCCACGCACGCCCTGCAGGGCGTCATGCACACGTACCGCCCCGAGCGCGTCGCGGGGGACTACCTCGACCGCCTCGACGACCTCGACCCGGATCAGCTGCGTGAGTTGCTGAGCAGGATGACGACGACCGCCGCCGCCCAGCTCATCCTGCGCGCGCTCGTCGCCGGCGACGTGGACGAGCGACTGTGCACCTGCCCGAGCTGCTGGCCGCATCAGGCTCGCCGCTGAACCGCGACACACGAAACAAGCGGCGCCGCCCCATCCCCGGGGCGGCGCCGCTGTCGTTGCGTCCCGTGCTACACCGCGCGCAGACGCGGCGCGCTCGACTCCGCTGCGAACAGCTCATCAAGCCGCGCCGCAATGATCCGATCAGAATCATCGGCGGCATGCGCATACGTCTGCGCGGCCCGCATCGTCGTGTGCCCGAGACGCCGCTGCACCTCCGGAACCGACGCCCCGGCCCGATAGGCGAGCGTCGCGCCCGTGTGGCGCAGATCATGCCAGGTCAGGTCATCGCGCCCCACAGCGGCCCGCGCGCGCCCGAACAGCGTCGTCCGCCGGGTCGCCGTCACCGGCGCCCCGCTGTCGAGAGTGAACACCAGCGCATCCGGCCCCGGCCCGGTGAACTCCGCCAGGTGCTCGGCCAGCGCATCGACGACGAACCCCGGCAACGTCACCGTGCGCCGGCTCTTCACCGTCTTGGGCGTGCCGAACGTCGCCGCCTGGCCTTTCACCTCGACCAGCGCCCGCTCGACCGTCACCGTCCGCCGCTCGAGGTCGACATGACGGCGTGCCAGGGCGAACAGCTCCCCGGCGCGCAGACCCGACCAGGCCGCCAGGATCACCGCCGCCGCGAGCCGCCGCGGCATGTGCGCCGCGAGGGCTGCGACCTCGGCCGGGGAGGCCGTGCCACGCTCGGCGCTGCGCGACTCCCCGGCCCCGCGAATCTGGCACGGGTTACGGTCAAGCAGCCCATCGGACACGGCGACGTTGAGCACCGCACGCAACAGCCGGTAGGCGTTGGTCACCGCGGTGCGCCCGGCGTTCTCCGGCACATGCACCGCCGGCCGGGGAGGCATCGGCCGACCGGCCTTCTCCCAGGCCGCCACGAGCGCAGGGGACAGGCGCCCGGTATCGGCAACCGGCAGCCCCTGCGCGCGCGCCCAGGTGCGCACCGGATCGACCCGGCGCGCGAGGTCGGCAGCGCGGCGCTCAGCGATCCGCTCCCGCGCCGTCGTGAGAGCGGCCGCATACCAGGTGCGCACGGTCGCCGGGGTGATATCGCCCAGGTGCATCCCGCCCAGCTCGATCCCGCGAGAGGCATCCCCGGCACCGATCCGCGGCGTGATCCACATCGCCAGCGTGTGCGCGTACAGCGCCCGCGTCTGCGCCGACAGGTCGGCTCGCGTGGCCAGCCACTCGGCCGCGAACGTGCCCAGCTCAATCCGGCCCGCCTCAGGGTCGCGCCACACGCCCCGGGCGCGGTCGGCAAACTCCCCAGCAAGCCACGCATCGCCCTCGGCGCGCGTAGCGAACGTGCCCGCGGCGGTGAACTTGCGCCCGTCGCGACGGTAGAACGCCCGCCACCGTCCCGAGGGCAGCTGCTCGACCGTGCCCAGCGCGCCCGGAGAGCGCCGCTGAGCGGCCGTCACCCGCCGCCGGGTCACCGTGCCACCGCCTCGGCGTCGTGAGCGGCGCCAGCGGCCGGCCAGCGGGTCTCCGCGAAGGCCGCGAGTCCTGCGAGCGGGTCGGGCATCGGTGCGGCATCCGTCACGCCGAGCGCGTCGGCGACGGCGGCGCGGGCGGCGAGCATCGCGCGGTGCGCGTCGACGAATGCCCAGCCGGCGGCGCCGAGCGCGTCGAGCCGCTCGCGAGCAGCGCGCGCAGCGGCGTAGGAGTCGATCAGGGCGAGCAGTTGAGCAGAAGATGCGACCATGACTGGCCTCTCGTTCGGCCCGTGAGTCCACGGGAGTCCACGAGAGGGTCTGAACTCGCTCTCAAGCTACCTTGCCCATCGGCTCCGATCCCTTACGGGAGTAGGAGAGTCAGGCGAGGGGATGACGGGAATCGAACCCGCGTCATTAGTTTGGAAGACTAAGGCTTTACCATTAAGCTACATCCCCGCTGTCGCCCCGATGATCGGAGCGCCTCATAAAGCATAGCGGACGGTGAGAGTGGTCTCGTCCGTTAGACTCGTGGAGGCCGTTCCCGTGCGCGCGGGTTCAAGCCGGGGCGTAGCTCAGCTTGGTAGAGCGCCCGCTTTGGGAGCGGGAGGTCGCAGGTTCAAATCCTGTCGCCCCGACCACGGTCTCATGACTTACGACCGCGTCGTCCACGCGGAAACCACAAGGAGAACACACCAGCATGGCCAACAGCACCGTCGAGAAGCTGTCCCCGACCCGGGTGAAGCTCAGCATCACGGTCACCCCCGAGGACCTCAAGCCCAGCATCGCGCACGCCTACGAGCACATCGCTCAGGACGTGCAGATTCCCGGCTTCCGCAAGGGCAAGGTTCCCGCGCCGATCATCGATCAGCGTATCGGCCGCGGCGCGGTCATCGAGCACGCCGTCAACGAGGGGCTCGACAAGTTCTTCCGCGAGGCCGCCGCCGAGCACAACATCCGCATGGTCGGCCGTCCCTCGGCCGACATCACCCAGTGGCCGAACGAGAAGGACTTCTCGGGTGACCTGCTCGTCGACGTCGAGGTCGATGTGCGTCCCGAGATCGAGCTGCCCTCGTACGACGACGTCACGCTCACGGTCGACGCCGTCGAGACCGACGACGCCGCCATCGACGCCGAGCTCGACAGCCTGCGCGCCCGCTTCGGCACGCTCATCCCCGTGGACCGTCCGGCCGCCAAGGGCGACTTCGTCGACCTCGACCTCGTCGCCACCATCGACGGCGCCGAGATCGACCGCGCCGACGGCGTGTCGTACGAGGTCGGCTCGGGCGAGCTGCTCGACGGCATCGACGAGGCCGTCGACTCGCTGACCGCCGGTGAGCAGACCACCTTCCGCTCGAAGCTCGTCGGCGGCGACCACGCCGGCGAGGAGGCCGAGGTCTCGGTCACCGTCAAGGCCGTCAAGGAGCGCGAGCTGCCCGAGGCTGACGACGACTTCGCGCAGATGGCCTCGGAGTTCGACACCGTCGCCGAGCTGCGCGCCAGCCTCGCCGAGCGCGTCGGCCAGCAGGGCGTCTTCACGCAGGGTGCCGCCGCCCGCGACCAGCTCATCGACGCTCTGCTCGAGAAGGTCGAGATCCCGGTTCCGGCTCAGCTCATCGAGGACGAGGTGCACCAGCACCTCGAGTCCGAGAACCGTCTCGAGGACGACGAGCACCGCGCCGAGGTCGCCGAGGCCAGCGAGAAGCAGTTCCGCACGCAGGTGCTGCTCGACACGATCGCCGAGAACGCGAACGTGCAGGTCTCGCAGGAGGAGCTCAGCCAGTACCTGATCCAGTCGGCCGCGCAGTACGGCATGGCTCCGCAGGAGTTCGTCGAGGCGCTGCAGGGTGCAGGTCAGCTGCAGGCGCTCGTCGGCGAGGTCGCCCGCAACAAGGCGCTCGCCACCGTGCTCGCCAAGGTCAAGGTCGTCGACACCAACGGCAAGGACGTCGACCTCTCCGAGTTCATCGGCGACATCGACGAGGCCGAGGAGGGCGCCGAGGAGGCTGCCGCCGAGGAGAAGCCCGCGAAGAAGGCTCCCGCCAAGAAGCCCGCCGCGAAGAAGGCTCCGGCCAAGAAGGACGCCGCCGACGAGGCCGCCGCCGAGAAGAAGCCGGCCGCCAAGAAGGCTCCGGCCAAGAAGCCGGCCGCCAAGAAGGCTGAGGCCGACAAGGCCGAGTGATCGCGGATCACACGAGTGGAGGGCGGATGCTGCGGCATCCGCCCTCTTTCGCGTTCCGCGCACCGGTACGCCACGCGCTATGCCGACGGCGAACACGGGAGATGCGGCATCCGGCCGCCGGTAGATTCGAATCACCGAAACACGGAAACAGGAGCTGACATGGCTGAACCCCTGGTCGCGACGAGCGTCTTCGACAGGCTGCTCAAGGATCGCATCATCTGGCTGGGCTCTGAGGTGCGCGATGAGAACGCGAACGAGATCTGCGCGAAGATCCTCCTTCTCGCCGCCGAGGATCCCGAGAAGGACATCTACCTCTACATCAACTCGCCCGGTGGCTCGATCACCGCGGGCATGGCCATCTACGACACCATGCAGTTCGTGCCGAACGACATCGTCACGGTCGGCATCGGCATGGCCGCCTCGATGGGCCAGCTGCTGCTCACCAGCGGCACCAAGGGCAAGCGCTACATCACCCCGAACGCGCGCGTGCTGCTGCACCAGCCGCACGGCGGCTTCGGCGGCACCGCGAGCGACATCCAGACGCAGGCGCAGCTGATCCTCTCGATGAAGAAGCGCCTCGCCGAGATCACCGCATCGCAGACCGGCAAGAGCGTCGAGCAGATCAACGAGGACGGCGACCGCGATCGCTGGTTCACCGCCGACGAGGCTCTCGAGTACGGATTCGTCGACCACATCCGCGAGCACGCCAGCGACGTGCACGGCGGTGGCGGCACCGGTGCGGACAAGTAAGGCAGGACACGATCACATGTACACACCCACGTTCCGCTCCGCCGGCTCCCTGCCCTCGAGCCGCTACATCCTCCCGCAGTTCGAGGAGCGCACCGCCTACGGCTTCAAGCGCCAGGACCCGTACAACAAGCTGTTCGAAGACCGCGTGATCTTCCTCGGCGTGCAGGTCGACGACGCCTCGGCCGATGACGTCATGGCTCAGCTGCTCGTCCTCGAGAGCCAGGACTCCGAGCGCGACATCACCATGTACATCAACTCGCCCGGCGGCTCGTTCACCGCGATGACGGCGATCTACGACACCATGCAGTACGTGGCGCCGCAGATCCAGACCGTCGTGCTCGGCCAGGCGGCATCCGCGGCATCCGTGCTGCTCGCCGCCGGCGCACCCGGCAAGCGTCTCGCGCTGCCCAACGCCCGCGTGCTCATGCACCAGCCGGCGATGGGCGAGGCCGGTCACGGCCAGGCCTCCGACATCGAGATCCAGGCCGCCGAGATCCTTCGGATGCGCACCTGGCTCGAGGAGACCATGGCCAAGCACACCGGCAAGCCCGTCGAGCAGGTCAACAAGGACATCGACCGCGACAAGATCCTCTCGGCCGCCGAGGCGCTCGAGTACGGCATCGTCGACCAGGTGCTCACCTCGCGCAAGCGCGGCTGACGCGTCACCGCAGCAAGGAGCGGTCCGGGATTCCCGGGCCGCTCCTTTCGCTTTCCCGGGTCCCACCCTGGGCAACGGATGCGCACGCCGACAGTATCCCGCTGCTCATCTGAGCAGAGGGATGCGCGCGTGACGGTCGCGCCCTACTCTGGAGGAGGAAGAGAGGATGCCGTGGAAGACGAACTGCTCATGGTCAGGGTCGCCGAGCTCTCGTACGACGAGAACAAGACCCAGGACGAGATCGGTGCACTGCTCGGCATCTCCCGCTGGAAGGTCGGCCGCCTGCTCGTGCAGGCCCGCGAACGCGGCATCGTGCGCATCGAGATCGTGCACCCGCGCGCCCGCCGGCTCGGTCTGGAGCGCGCGCTCGTCGAGCGGTTCGGCCTGAAGGATGCCGTCGTCGTGCCTGCGCAGGACGAGCAGACCGCCGTGCTCGACAGCGTCGCCCGCGCCGCTGCCGACCTGCTCACCGCCCTCCGCCCCGTGCCGCGCACCCTCGCGGTCAGCTGGGGTCGCACCCTCACCGCGATCGCCGACGCGCTGGCCGACGGCTGGGCGCGCGGCGTCACGGTCGTGCAGGCCAACGGGGGAGTGAGCCTGAACCGCCGCTCCGGCGGTGCGGCATCCGTCGCCGTCACGATCGCGCAGCGCGGATCGGGGCAAGCCGTCCTGCTGCCCAGCCCCGCGATCCTCGAGCGGGTCGAGACCAAGCTCGCGATCGAGGCCGATCGCACCGTCGCCGGCATCCTCGATCAGGCCGCGCACGCCAACACCTTCCTCTTCACGGCGGGGCCCTGCGACCCGGCATCCGCGCACGTCGAGAACGGCTACCTCAGCGCCGAGGAGATCGCCGAGCTCGCCCGCCGCGGTGCGGTGGGCGACCTGCTCGGCCGCTACATCGACGCCGACGGCAACATCGTCGACCCCGAACTCGACGCGCGCACCGTCGGCGTCGCACTCGACCAGGTGCGCTCCGCACCCCGATCCATCTTCGTCACCGCGGGTGCCCTCAAGCACGACATCGCGCGTACAGTCGTCAGCAACGGGCTGTGCAGCGTCGTGGTGACCGACGAGACCACAGCACAAGCACTCTTGGAGGACATGTGACGACCACGGACATCTCCCGCCGCACGGCGGTCGACGTGCTGGGCGGTGAGCCCGACGACGCGACTCTGCGCCGGTTCCTGCACGGGCTGCCCGGCGTCGACGCGGTGGGTCTCGAGCAGCGCGCCGCGGGCCTCGGCACCCGATCGATCAAGACCACGTCGAAGGCCTGGGCCCTTGACAAGATCATCTCGCTGATCGACCTCACCACCCTCGAGGGCTCCGACACGGCGGGCAAGGTGCGCTCGCTCGTCGCGAAGGCCAAGAACCCGGATGCCGCCGACCCGACCACCCCGCTGGTCGCGGCCGTCTGCGTGTACGGCGACATGGTCGGTCACGCCGTCGAGGCGCTCGGGGCGCTGCATGGCGACCCCGACGACGGCAAGATCTCGGTCGCCGCGGTGGCCACGGCGTTCCCGTCCGGCCGTTCCTCGCTCGAGATCAAGCTCGCCGACACCGCCGACGCGGTGGCCGCCGGCGCTGACGAGATCGACATGGTGATCGACCGCGGCGCGTTTCTGGAGGGACGCTACGGGCTGGTGTTCGACCAGATCGCCCGCGTCAAGGAGGCCTGCCGCCGTGCGGACGGCAGCTACGCATCACTCAAGGTCATCATGGAGACCGGCGAGCTGAACACCTACGACAACATCAAGCGCGCGTCCTGGCTGTCGATCCTCGCGGGCGGCGACTTCATCAAGACGTCCACGGGCAAGGTGCAGCCCGCCGCGACCCTGCCGACGACGCTGCTCATGCTCGAGACCGTGCGCGACTGGCACCGCGCCACCGGCGAGAAGATCGGTGTGAAGCCGGCCGGCGGCATCCGCACGTCGAAGGACGCCGTGAAGTACCTCGTCACGGTCGCCGAGACCGCGGGCGAGGAGTGGCTGCAGCCGCACCTGTTCCGGTTCGGAGCATCCAGCCTTCTCAACGACGTGCTGCTGCAGCGACAGAAGCTCACGACCGGCCACTACTCCGGCCCCGACTACGTCACGATCGACTGAGGACAGATACATGTCATTCCTGGAATACGCTCCGGCGCCCGAATCGAAGGCGATCCTCAAGCTCAAGGACAGCTACGGGCTGTTCATCGACGGCGAGTTCGTCGACGGCTCCGGCAAGAGCTTCACCACCATCTCACCCGCCGACGAGTCGCACATCGCCGAGATCGCCGGCGCCTCGGATGAGGACATCGACCGTGCCGTCGCCGCCGCCCGCCGCGCCTACGACAAGGTGTGGTCGAAGATGAGCGGCCGCGACCGCGGCAAGTACCTGTTCCGCATCGCCCGCCTCGTGCAGGAGCGCGCCCGCGAGCTGGCGGTCGCAGAGAGCCTCGACAACGGCAAGCCGATCAAGGAGAGCCGCGACGTCGACGTGCCGCTCGTCGCGTCCTGGTTCTTCTACTACGCCGGGTGGGCCGACAAGCTCGACTACGCCGGCCTCGGCGCGAATCCGAAGGCGCACGGCGTCGCCGGGCAGATCATCCCGTGGAACTTCCCGCTGCTCATGCTCGCGTGGAAGATCGCCCCTGCCCTCGCCGCCGGCAACACGGTGGTGCTGAAGCCGGCCGAGACCACGCCGCTGACCGCGCTGATCTTCGCCGAGATCCTGCAGCAGGCCGACCTCCCCGCCGGTGTCGTGAACATCGTCACGGGTGCCGGCTCCACCGGCGCCACCCTGGTGCGTCACCCCGACGTCGACAAGGTCGCCTTCACCGGGTCCACCGGCGTCGGCCGCGACATCGCCAAGGCGATCGCCGGCACCGACAAGAAGGTCACCCTCGAGCTCGGCGGCAAGGCCGCGAACATCGTCTTCGACGACGCGCCGATCGACCAGGCCGTCGAGGGCATCGTGAACGGCATCTTCTTCAACCAGGGTCACGTGTGCTGCGCAGGCAGCCGCCTGCTCGTGCAGGAGTCGATCCACGACGAGGTCATCGACCGGCTCAAGCACCGCCTGTCGACCTTGCGCCTCGGCGACCCGCTCGACAAGAACACCGACATCGGTGCGATCAACTCCGCCGCCCAGCTGGCCCGCATCCGCGAGCTCAGCGACATCGGCGAGGCCGAGGGCGCCGAGCGCTGGACCGCCGACTGCCCGATCCCCGAGAAGGGCTTCTGGTTCGCCCCGACGATCTTCACCGGCGTCGAGGCCTCGCACCGCATCGCCCGCGACGAGGTCTTCGGCCCGGTGCTGTCGGTGCTCACCTTCCGTACGCCCGCGGAGGCGATCGCGAAGGCGAACAACACGCCCTACGGTCTGTCGGCCGGCATCTGGAGCGACAAGGGATCCCGCATCCTCGCCGTCGCCGACCGGCTGCGCGCCGGCGTGGTGTGGGCGAACACCTTCAACCGTTTCGACCCGTCGAGCCCGTTCGGCGGCTACAAGGAGTCCGGCTACGGCCGCGAGGGCGGCCGTCACGGTCTGACCGCATACCTGAAGGGAGCATCCGCATGAGCAAGCGACTGACCGTGCCGAAGACGTACAAGCTGGCCATCGGCGGGGCTTTCCCGCGCAGCGAGTCCGGCCGCACCTACGAGGTGCTCTCGGCCAAGGGCGCGTTCCTCGCGAACGCCGCGCAGGCCTCGCGCAAGGATGCCAGGGATGCCGTCGTCGCCGCGCGCGCCGCGGTGAAGGGCTGGTCCGGCGCCACCGCGTACAACCGCGGGCAGGTGCTGTACCGGGTCGCCGAGATCCTCGAGGGCCGTCGCGCCCAGTTCGTCGACGAGATCGTCGATCAGGAGGGCGTCAGCGCCGCCGTCGCCGGCGCACAGGTGGATGCTGCAATCGACCTGTGGGTCTGGTACGCCGGCTGGTGCGACAAGTACGCGCAGGTCGGCGGCAACGCCAACCCCGTCGCGGGACCGTACTTCAACATCTCGGTGCCCGAGCCCACCGGTGTCGTCGCGATCGTCGCGCCGCAGGACTCCGCGCTGCTCGGTCTGGTGTCGGTCATCGCACCGGCACTCGTCACCGGCAACACCGTGATCGCGATCGCCAGCCAGCGCTTCCCGCTCTCGGCGATCAGCCTCGCCGAGGTGCTCGCCACCAGCGACGTGCCCGGGGGAGTCGTGAACGTGCTCACCGGGTCGCCGGCCGAGATCGCCCCGTGGCTCGCCTCGCACGCCGACGTCAACGCGATCGACCTCGCCGGGGCGGGCGACCTGGAGTGGGTCGACCTCGAGATCGCCGCGGCCGACACGCTCAAGCGCGTGCTGCGCCCGGGAACGGTCGAGCAGAGTCTGGATCGCATCACCGCTTTCACCGAGACGAAGACGGTCTGGCACACGAAGTCGATGGTCTGACGACCGATCACGGGAGGCCCGGTTCTGCTCACAGCGGACCGGGCCTTCGCGTGCCAATCCGCGCCGGTGTCGCACCCAGCGGTTAGGCTCGATTGACGGCTCAGGATCCCCCTGACCGCTCGCTTCGAGGAGGACGCGCATGGCACGCATCGGCGAAAGCGCTGACCTGTTCAAATGCTCTTTCTGCGGAAAGAGCCAGAAGCAGGTGCAACAGCTCATCGCCGGTCCCGGTGTGTACATCTGCGATGAGTGCGTCGAGCTGTGCAACGAGATCATCGAGGAGCGGATGGCCGAGGCCGGCAACGGTCCCGTCGCCGACTTCGAGCTGCCCAAGCCGCGCGAGATCTTCTCGTTCCTCGAGGAGTACGTGGTCGGGCAGGAGGACGCCAAGCGCTCCCTCGCGGTCGCCGTGTACAACCACTACAAGCGCGTGCGCGCCCGCGGCACCCTGCAGGCCGCCGAGCAGAAGGCCGACGAGGTCGAGGTCGCCAAGAGCAACATCCTCATGCTCGGCCCGACCGGATGCGGCAAGACCTACCTCGCCCAGACCCTCGCCAAGCGGCTGAACGTGCCGTTCGCCGTCGCCGACGCCACCGCCCTCACCGAGGCCGGGTACGTGGGCGAGGACGTCGAGAACATCCTGCTCAAGCTGCTGCAGGCCGCCGACTACGACACCAAGCGCGCCGAGACCGGCATCATCTACATCGACGAGATCGACAAGATCGCCCGCAAGGCCGAGAACCCCTCGATCACGCGCGACGTGTCGGGCGAGGGCGTGCAGCAGGCGCTCCTGAAGATCCTCGAGGGCACCGTCGCCTCGGTTCCGCCGCAGGGCGGGCGCAAGCATCCGCACCAGGAGTTCCTGCAGATCGACACGACCAACGTGCTGTTCATCGTCGCGGGCGCGTTCGCAGGTCTCGAGGACATCATCTCGGCCCGCGTCGGCAAGCACGGCGTCGGCTTCGGCGCCCCGCTGCACGACAAGGGCAAGGACCTCGATCTGTTCAGCGAGGTGCTCCCCGAAGACCTGCACAAGTTCGGTCTGATCCCCGAGTTCATCGGTCGTCTGCCCGTGGTGACGTCGGTGTCGCCGCTCGATCAAGAGGCCCTGATCGACATCCTCACCGGCCCGCGCAACGCGCTCGTCAAGCAGTACCAGCGCATGTTCGAACTCGACGGAGTCGAGCTCGACTTCGAGGAGGACGCGCTGCGATCGATCGCCGACCTCGCTGTCGAGCGCAAGACCGGCGCGCGCGGCCTCCGCGCGATCCTGGAAGACGTGCTCGGGCCGATCATGTTCGAGATCCCCTCCGCCGAGGACGTCACGAAGGTCATCGTCACCAAGGCCGCGGTCGACGAGGGCGCCCCGCCCACCGTCGTCCTCGCGCGCAAGCGCAAGAGCGCCTGAGCGCATGTCCGACGCTCGGCCGACGCCCTGGCGGGTGCTGAGCAGCCGCACGATCATCGCCGACCGCTGGATCGACCTGCGGGCGGACGACTGCGAAGACGCTCGAGGACACCGGATCGCGCCGTACTACGTGCTCGCACCGGCCGATTGGATCTCGGTGCTCGCACTCACGCCGGACGGTGATGCGATCCTCGTCGAGGAGTATCGGCACGGGGCGGGGATCGTCGCGCTCGGCACGATCGGCGGCGCGGTCGAGGCGGGGGAGCATCCGGCGGATGCGGCGCGACGCGAGCTTCTGGAGGAGACCGGCCATGCGTCGGGAGCACTCGTCGAACTCGGTGCCACCTGGGCCAACTTCGGCAATCACACCAACCGGGTGCACCACTTCCTCGCGCGGGACTGCGTGCGCGTCGCCGATCAGGATCTCGACGACTCCGAGACGATCGCGGTGCGGCAGATGCCGGCCGAGGATCTCGACCGGCACCTGCCGCAGAGCTACCATCAGCTGACCTGGTTCAAGGCGCTCGCGCACCTCTGACCCGGTCGCGAGGGGTCAGTCCTCCAGGCCGCGACGCTTCAGGAGCGGGGCGATCTCGGCATCCCGGCCGCGGAAGTCGCGGTAGGCCGCCAGCGGGTCCTTCGAGCCGCCCACGCCCAGCAGTCGCGACCGGAACCGGTCGCCGTTCTCGCGGGTGAGTCCGCCGTTCTCGCGGAACCACTCCACGGTGTCGGCGTCGAGCACCTCGCTCCAGATGTACGAGTAGTACCCGGCGCTGTACCCGCCCGAGAACACGTGCGCGAAGTAGGTCGACGAGTACCGGGTGGGCACGACGGGGCTGTGCAGCCCGATGTCGTCGAGAGCCGCGGCTTCGAATGCCGCGACGTCGCCGACCGCGGCGCCCTCGGGCACCGCGTGCCATGCCTGGTCGAGCCACGCAGCGGCGAGGTACTCGCTGGTCGCGTGCCCCTGATCGAACGTCTCGGTGGCGCGCAGGCGGTCGACGATCGCGGCATCCAGCGGCTCGCCGGTCTCGTGGTGACGGGCGTAGTTGTCGAGCACCTCGCTCCACAGGATCCACATCTCGTTGACCTGGCTGGGGAACTCCACGAAGTCGCGGAACACGTTCGTGCCGGCGAAGTGCGGGTAGCCGACCCGCGCGAACAGGCCGTGCAGCGCGTGCCCGAACTCGTGGAACAGCGTCGTCACCTCGTCGAGGGTGAGCAGCGTGGGCTGCCCGTCGCCCGGCTGCGACACGTTGAGGTTGTTCACCACGACCGGCAGCGTGCCGCGCAGCGACGACTGGCTGACGATCGGGTTCATCCACGCGCCGCCGCGCTTGGAATCGCGGGTGTACAGGTCGAGGACGAACAGTCCGACCGCCGTGCCGTCGGCGTCGTGCACTTCGAACACGCGTGCGCCGGGGTGATACGCGACGAGGTCGTCGCGCTCGGTGAACGTGATGCCGTACAGCTTCGTCGCGGCGAAGAACACGCCGTCCTGCAGCACCCGCTCGGCCTCGAACCAGGGCCGCAGCGCCGCAGTGTCGATGTCGTAGCGGGCCTGGCGCACCTTCTCGGTGTAGAACGCCCAGTCGTGCGCCTGCAGCTCGAACGGTTCCGGTTCGGTCTCGTCGATGATCTGCTGCAGGGCGGCACGTTCGCGCTCCGCGTTGCGGGCCGCCGGCGCCGCGAGGCGGCGCAGCATCCGCTCGACGGCCTCGGGGGAGCCGGCGGTCTCGTCGGCGGTGACGTACGCGGCGTGCGAGGCGTAGCCGAGCAGGGCGGCGCGCTCGGCGCGCAGCTGCACGATCTCGGTGAGCACAGGACGGTTGTCGTTGGCGTTGTCCCGCGAGGCGCGGGAGAGGGAAGCCGCCATGATGCGCTCTCTGCTCTCGCGCACGGTGAGCGCGGCGAGGTAGGGGTGCCCGCTGAACAGCGGCAGCGTCACGAGGTACTTGCCCGCTTCGCCGCGATCCGCGGCGGCGCGGGCTGCGGCGGACAGCTCCCCGGCGCTGAGTCCGTCGAGCGCGGCCGCGTCGTCGAACAGCACGGCGAGCTCGTTGGTGTCGTTCAGCAGGTTCTTCTCGAAGGTCGTGCTCAGCGTCGACAGACGCTGGTTGAGGCCGGTGAGGCGCAGCTTGGCGTCGTCGTCGAGCCCGGCGCCGGCGTGCGTCATCTCACGGAAGTGCCGCTGCACGAGGTAGCGCTGCTCGGCATCGAGATCGAGGTCGTCGAGCTGGTCGTGCACCTGCGAGACACGCCAGTACAGCTGCGCGTCGAGCCGGATGGCGTCCTCGTGCGCGGCCATCAGCGGCGCGAGCTCCTCGTCGATCGCCTGGATCTCGGCGGTCGCATCCGCCGAGCTCACGGTGTAGAAGGCGTGTGCGACACGGTCGAGCAGCTCACCGCTGCGCTCGAGAGCCTCGATGGTGTTCTCGAACGTCGGCATCGAGCGCACGGCGGTGATCGCCGCGACTTCGCGGCGGTGCTCGTCGAATGCGGCGCGGAACGCCGCCAGGTAGTGCTCGGGCCGGATCGCGGCGAAGTCGGGCAGCTCGTAGGGGAGTGTCGAGGGAGCGAGAAGCGGGTTGGCGTCATCGGTCATGTTCTGAGCCTAGAGCCCGCGCGCCCCTGCACTTGACAGATCCGGGCGATGTCCTCACACTTATAAAACTACTTTCGAAATGGTTCTAAAAATGACTTAGAAAATGGGGTCGACGATGTCCGCCATCGATGTGAAGCTCACCGCGCAGTGCCTGGCGAGTCTGCGCGACCTGGGCCGCGCGACCATCTCCGACCTCGCGGACAGCACCGGGCTGTCACGCCCGACTGTCACGGCGGCGCTCACCTCGCTGATCGGGTCCGGACTCGCGGTCGAGCACGAGGCGGTCGCCGTCTCGGGGCGGCCCGCGCGCACCTTCTCCGCCCTCGCGGGGTCACCTGTCGTCGTCGGCATCGACCTCGCACGCAGCACCGTGCGCATCCTCATCGCCGACCGCACCGGGCGGGTGCTGGGGCGGCAGGACGCGCAGATCGCTTCGCCCACCTCGGCGCAGCCGTCGCTCGCGCCCGTGCGCTCGCTGCTGCACCAGACCCTCGAGCGCGTCGGACGCCGCCCGTCCGACATCGCCGCCATCGGCGTCGCCGCCGCAGGCCTGATCGACGAGGACGGCGTGCTCGTCTCAGCGCCCACCGTCGGGGAATGGACCGGCGTGAATCTCGCCGAGCGCTTCACCGACTACTTCGGCGCACCTGTCGTCGTCGACAACGACCTCTCGCTCGCTGCGGAGGCCGAGTCGCGCTCGGGAGCGCTGGTGGATGCCGAGACCGGTGTCTATGCGCTCACCTGGCACCACGTCTCCGCCCGCGTCACCGCAGAGGGGCGCGTGCTGCGCGGCCGCCGCGGTCGTGCCGGCGAGGTGGGCCTGCTGCGCGCCTTCAGCGACGTGAAGGTTCCGGAGGGTGCACTGCTCGACGCCGTTCCGCAGGTCGCAGCCGACCTGCGCCGACTGCGCGACGACCCGGCCGACGCGCGCGGACTCGCCGCCCTCGAATCGCTCAGCGCCGCGATGACGCCGGCGATGGCGGCTTTGCTGCTCACCGTCGATCCCGATGTGATCGTGCTCGGCGGCGAACTCGGCGAGTACGCCGACCTCGTCGCCGGACCCCTGGCCGCCGGCATCCGCACCGCCGTCACCGGAATCGAGGCGGCCCCGCGCCTCATCCGCGGCGGCGAGCACGGAGCGGATGCCGCCGCGCTCGGCGCTCTCGGCATCGCCTTCGCCACCCACTCCGCCCGGATCTACGGGATCCCGGACGTCCTGCCCCCCGCCATCACAACCGCATCGGAGCACGAGCAGATGACCACAGACGGCCCCGCCGACACCACCCCCTTCCGCGCCGCCGTGATCGGCATCGGGGCCAGAGCCGGCCTCGCGCTGCACGTGAAGGCGAGCGGAGGAGCCGTCGTCGCCGCCGTCGACCCCGATCCCCGCACCCGCGAGCGCGCCGCCCGTCTGTTCGGCGACGTCCCGGTCTTCGAGTCGGTGGCGCAGCTGGTCGCCGCCGGCATCGACCTCGACGGCGCGTTCATCACGACGCCGGACTTCACCCACGCGGAGGTCGCGGTCGAGCTGCTCGAAGCAGGCATCCCGACCTACATCGAGAAGCCGCTCGCGATCTCGATCGACGATGCCGACCGCATCCTCGAGACCGGCTTCCGCACGGGCACCAAGGTGTACGTGGGACACAACATGCGGCACATGCAGGTCGTGCGCATGATGAAGGACATCGTCGACCGCGGCGAGATCGGTGAGGTCAAGGCCATCTGGTGCCGCCACTTCGTCGGGCACGGCGGCGACTACTACTTCAAGGACTGGCACGCACAGCGCGACAAGGCCATGAGCCTGCTGCTGCAGAAGGGCGCGCACGACATCGACGTCATGCACTGGATCGCGGGCACCTCGTCGCGCGCGGTGGTGGGCGTCGGCGATCTCGCCGTGTACGGCGACGTCGAATCGCGTCGCGACAACTCCGATCGGCGCATGGGGGACTGGTTCTCGATGGGCAACTGGCCGCCGGCGGCGCAGACCGATCTGAACCCGGTGATCGACGTCGAGGACATCTCGATGATCATGATGCGCACCGATTCCGGTGTGCTGATGAGCTACCAGCAGTGCCACTTCACCCCGGACTACTGGCGCAACTACACCGTCATCGGCACCGAGGGGCGCATCGAGAACTTCGACGACGACGCCGGCGGCGAGATCAGGGTGTGGAACGCCCGCAGCGACTACCTCGAGAAGGGGCACGTGCGCTACCCGATCGAGGACGGCGGCGACGGCGGGCACGGCGGGGCCGACCCGCTCACCGTGGCGGAGTTCATCGAGTTCGTCCGACGCGGCGCCCCGACCGACACGAACCCGGTCGCAGCCCGTGACGCCGTCGCGGCGGGTGTCGCGGGCGCCCTGTCGATCCGCTCCGGCTCCGAGCCGTACGAGATCCCCAGGCTCTCCGACGAGCTGCTCGCCTACTACTCGGCCCACCAGCCGACCCGGGTCTGATGCTCCGCTACGCGCTGCGTCGCATCCTGATGATGATCCCCACGGTCATCGGGTCGACGTTCCTCGTGTACCTGCTGGTCTTCCTGCTGCCCGGCGACCCGGTCACGCGGCTCGCCGGCGGGGAGAAGCGGCTGTCGGACTCGACGATCGCCGCCATCCGCGACCAGTACAACCTCGACGATCCGTTCTTCGTGCAGTACGCGAAGTACCTCGGCGGCGTGCTGCACGGCGACTTCGGCCACGACTTCAACGGCAACTCGGTCTCGACGCTGATCGCGACGGCTCTGCCGTACACGGTGGTCCTGGCGCTGTCGGCGTTCGCGCTGAAGATCGTCATCGGCGTGTGCCTCGGCGTCTGGGCGGGTCTTCGTCAGGGCAAGGCGCCCGACAAGTTCAACCTGTTCTTCACGATCTTCTTCCTGGCCGTGCCGGGGTTCATCATCGCCTACTTCTCGCAGTACGTGTTCGGCATCGAGCTGCGCTGGCTGCCGATCTCGGGAGTGCAGGCCGGCTTCCCGCTGGCGTTCATCATGCCGGCGCTCGTGCTCGCGCTCGAGACCGCGTCGCCGCTGGCGCGACTGAGCAGGACGAGCCTCGTCGACGTGCTGCGCTCGGACTACATCGTGACGGCGAAGGCGAAGGGCATCGGCTCGCAGCGGATCATGTGGGTGCACGCGCTGCGCAACGCCTTCATGCCGGTGGTCACCTACCTCGGTCTCAGCATCGCGGCGCTGCTCGGCGGTTCGGTGCTGATCGAGACGATCTTCAACCTGCCGGGCCTGGGCGGCACGCTCGCGCGTGCGATCGACACCCAGAACGGCCCGGTCGTCGTAGGTGTGTCGGTGTTCCTGCTGCTGTTCTACCTGGTCGCCGCACTCGTCGTCGACCTGCTCTACCCGATCATCGACCCGAGGGTGCGCCATGCCTGAGAACACCGTCACGATGCTGCTGGCGCGCAGCCGCCGTCGGCGCCCCCGCAGCGGCCTGCGCAGTCTCTGGAAGAGCCCGTTCTTCGACATCGCCGCGCTGATCATCCTGATCGTCACGCTCATGGCGCTGTTCCCGGCGCTGTTCACCGCGATCGACCCGCGGGACTGCGATCTGTCGAAGTCGCGGCTCGGGCCGGAGCCGGGGCACCTCATGGGCTTCGACATCCAGGGCTGCGACTACTGGTCGAACATCGTGCACGGGGCGCGCACCTCGCTCGAGGTCGGCGTCTACACCGCCGCGATCTCGTTCGTCATCGCGCTCGTCGCCGGTTCGCTGGCCGGCTACTTCGGCGGCGTGACCGACTCGATCATCTCGTGGACATCGAACGTGATCCTCGGCATCCCCGTCGGCATCGCGAGCCTCGTGATCCTCTACCAGTTCCGCTCCCGCACGGTCTGGACCATCGTCTTCGTGCTCGTGCTGTTCAGCTGGGCGGCGACCATGCGGTACATGCGCAGTTCGGTCATGCAGGTGCGCAACCTGGAGTACATCCAGGCCGCGCGCGGACTCGGCGTCGGGCCGTGGCGGATCCTGCTCTCCCACGTGGTGCCCAACGCGATCACCCCGCTGATCGTGATGACGACCCTCTCGGTCGGTGCGGGCATGGCGGCCGAGGCCGGGTTCTCGATCCTCGGCGTCGGGCTGAAGCTGCCCGCGTTCTCCTGGGGCATCCAGATCGCGCTCGCCAGCCAGGACGGCAACTGGCAGATCGCGCCGCTGCTGATGTTCTTCCCCGCGCTGATGCTGGGCCTCACCACGCTCGCCTTCGTCGTGCTCGGCGAGAGCCTGCGCGACGCCCTCGACCCGAAGGCCCGCCGATGACCGCTCTCCTCGATGTGCAGAACCTGTCGCTCGTGTTCCGCTCGACCGGCGGGGGAGCGATCCCCGCGCTGCAGGACGTCAGCTTCACCCTCGACCGGGGCGAGACCCTCGCGGTGCTCGGCGAATCCGGCTCCGGCAAGAGCATCACCGCGAAGGCGATCATGGGGATCCTCCCGCAGCCGGCCGCACGCATCACCGGCGGCAGCATCCTCTTCGACGGGCAGGACCTGCTCACCCTCCCGGCCGCGAAGCTGCGGAAGGTGCAGGGCGCGCGGATCTCGATGGTCTTCCAGGACGCTCTCAGCGCGCTCAACCCCGTGCAGACCGTCGCGACGCAGATCGCCGAGCTGTACCGGGTGCATCAGCGGATGCCGAAGAAGCAGGCCCACGCGGCAGCGGTCGACATGATGCGCGCCGTGCGGATTCCGGATGCGGTGAACCGCGCGAACGATTATCCGTTCCAGTTCTCCGGTGGGATGCGTCAGCGCATCATGATCGCGATGGCGCTCGCGCTCGACCCCGACATCCTCATCGCCGACGAGCCGACCACGGCGCTGGATGCGACCGTGCAGGCGCAGATCCTCGAGCTCCTCGCCGAGATCACACAGGAGCGGAGCATGGCACTGCTCATGATCACGCACGATCTCGGCGTCGCCGGTCAGCTCGCCGACCGGGCACTGGTCATGTACGCAGGTCGCGTCGCCGAGCAGGGACCGGTCGGGTCGCTGTTCGACGCCCCGGCCCATCCGTACACGAAGGGCCTGCTCGGTTCGATCCCCTCCGCCGCGCACCGGGGCGGTGATCTGCCGACGATCCCCGGCCTGCCGCCGGACATCGCGAATCGCCCCGTCGGCTGCAGCTTCCACCCGCGATGCCCGTATGCGACCGCGATCTGCCGCACCACGCTGCCGATCCTCGATGAGTTCTCGTCCGGGCGGGCCGCGGCCTGCCATCACACGAAGGAGGTGATCGCCGATGCCGCTGTTGGAGCTTGAGTCGGTGCGCCGCTTCTACACGCAGCGGCGCGCCATGTTCTCGCACGGCTCGCACGGGCAGGTGCGCGCCGTCGACGGCGTCGACTTCACCGTCGAGCAGGGTGAGACGGTGGGACTCGTCGGCGAGTCCGGGTGCGGCAAGTCGACCCTGGCGCGCATCATCTGCGGGCTGGAGGATCCCACCGACGGAGTCGTGCGGTGGAACGGCGCCGCGGTCGCCGAGATGTCCCGCGCCGATCGGAAGGCGCTGCTGCACCGCGAGGTGCAGATGGTGTTCCAGGACCCGCACGCCTCGCTCGACCCGCGACGCTCGGTGGGGCAGTCGATTGCTGAGGGCATCGTCACGCATCGGCGGATGTCCGCCGCGAAGGTCGAGGCACGCGTCGGGGAGCTGCTGACGCAGGTCGGTCTGAATCCCGATCACGCGCACCGCTACCCGCACGAGTTCTCGGGCGGACAGCTGCAGCGCATCGGCATCGCCAGGGCGCTCGCCGTCGAGCCGAAGCTGCTGGTGTGCGACGAGCCCGTCTCGGCGCTCGACATCTCGGTGCGCGCCCAGGTGCTGAACCTGCTGAACCGTCTCAAGCGCGAACTCGGTCTGTCGATCATCTTCATCGCACACGACCTCGACGTCGTGCAGCACATGTCCGATCGCATCGTCACGATGTACCTCGGCAAGATCGTCGAGCAGGGCGCGTGTGAGGACGTCTACGGCGCCACCGCGCATCCCTACACCCGTGCGCTGCTGTCGGCGATCCCGCGCAAGCTCGCCCCCGACGAGCGGCTGGAGCGCGTGGTGCTCGAGGGCGACCCGCCCTCGCCCATCGACCCGCCCTCCGGATGCCCGTTCCACACCCGCTGCTACGCGGCGATCGCGCGGTGCGCGACGGATGCGCCGTCACTCGACGCCGTGCCCGGCGGGAGCCCCACCCACCGGGCCGCATGCCACCTCTCGGGCGACGTCACGCACTCGCGCGTCGGCCAGGTCATCCAGCTCTCGTCCCTCCCCACCACCTCCGAAAGGAACAACTGATGAACCGCACACGCACCCGCATCGCGGTCGGCATCGTCGCCGCCGCTGCGAGCGCCCCACTGCTGACAGGCTGTCTCGGTCAGCCTGCCGAGAACGCCGACGGCAGCACCTCGATCGTCGCCGTCAACAACGGCGAGATCGGCCGCATCACCGGCGCGCAGAACCCTGGCAGCCAGATCGCCATGGCGCTCTGCGAGCCGCTGACCGGCATCGAGGAGGACGGCACCGTGTTCATGCGCGGCGCCGAGTCCGTCGAGAGCGACGACCAGATCACCTGGACCGTCACGGTCGCCGACGGCCACACGTTCTCGGACGGCACCCCGATCACCGCGAAGACCTACGTCGACACGTTCGACTTCGTCGGCGCCGGTGTCAACGCGATGCCGTCGAACTACGCCTACGGGCCGATCAAGGGCTACGACGAGCTGAACCCCGCCGAGGGCGAGGCGAGCGCGACCGAGTTCTCGGGCATCCAGCTCGTCGACGACAGCACGTTCACGATCGAGATGAAGACGCCGAACAACGACGTGCCCTACATCCTGTCGCAGCTCGCGTTCTGCCCCATGCCGGAGAGCGCGTTCGCCGACCCGATCGCGTACGACAAGAAGCCGATCGGCAACGGCGTGTACACGCTCGAGAAGCTCGACCCGCAGGTCGAAGCGGTTCTCGTGCGCGACCCCGACTACCAGGGGTGGGTGCCGGACGGCGCCGCCGACAAGCTGACGTTCCGCGTGTACACCGACACCAACACGGCCTATCAGGACGTCGTGGCGGGCAACGCCGACGTGCTGCGCAGCCTTCCGCCCGGCCTGATCGCGCAGGGGCGCAACGCGCTCGGCGACGAGGGGCTCACCCCGATCGACCGCAACACGCTGGAGACCTACTTCACCTGGCCGACCTACCTCGACAAGACCTTCCCGATCGAGGTGCGTCAGGCCTTCTCGATGATCGTCGATCGCGCGACGATCTCGAAGGACCTCTTCAAGGACGCCACGGTTCCGGCGGGCTCGCTGATGCCGAACTCCGTCTCGGCCTATCGCGAGGACGCGTGCGGCGAGTACTGCACGTTCGATCCGGATGCCGCCAAGGCGCTCATCGAGAAGTCCGGGTTCACCGGCACGATCCCGCTGAACTACTCCTCGGACAACACGACAGATGCCGCGACCGCGCTCGCCGTGTCGAACTCGGCGAAGGAGATCGGCCTCACCGTCGAGCCGAAGCCGGTGCCGGGAGCGGCGCTGTCGGAGACGATCAACTCCTACGCGCTCGACGGCCCGGTCATCCAGCTCTGGGGATCGTCGTTCCCGGCGGCCTCGGAGTGGATCGCCTCGGTGTACGTCGATGCGAACTACCGCCTGCAGTACACCGACGCCGAAGGACAGGCCGCGGTCGACGCGGCGCTGGCCGCGCCGACGCAGGAGGAGGCCGATGCGCTCTGGCAGAAGGCGGAGGACCGCATCCTCGCCGACCAGGTCATCCAGCCGCTGTACCAGCAGGTGATGTACATCGCGCACACGAAGTGCGTCACCCCGCACGCCGCCGGCGGCGACATGCAGATCTACCGCACCGAGGTCACCTGCTCGTGAGGTGACGGCCGAGGCCCGGACGGATGCTCCGCCCGGGCCTCGGCCGTGCTCAGCTCGCGAGCGTCGTCATGACCCGCTCCAGCGCCTCGGCGACCAGCCGCACCGAGCGGCGGCGCAGGTTCTCGGGGCGGGCGAGCACGTCGATCATCCGGTTCGTGCTGACGCCCCGCAGGGGGCGGCGCACGACACCTGTGGCGTCCGCGACGACGGACGTGTAGCGCGGCAGCATGCCGATGGCACCGCCCGCGGCGATCACCGCAGCGGCGACCCCGTAGTCGTTGATGCGGTGTACGATCTCGACCGGACGGTTGGTCACCGCGGCGATCGTGCGCAGCACGTCGTCGGGGGAGTACCCGGCGCGGCTGGTCACCCAGCGCTCGCCGACCACCTGCTCCGGTGAGAGGGTCGCGTGGGCGGCCAGCGGATGCTCGGCGGGCAGCGCCACGTCGAGCGGCTCTGTGGCGAGCGGGACGGAGCGGATGCCGCTGCGCGGCCACGGCGGGCTGTGCTCCATGCGATGCGCGAGCACGAGGTCGTAGCGGCCGGTGAGCGCGGGGAAATCGCTCTGCGAGACATCCTCGTCGGTGAAGCGGATCGTGGGTGCGTCGTCGCCGGTGCCGATCTCGCGCACGAGCGGTCCGAACAGCGCCTGCGCGGCGCTGAGGAAGCCGCTCACGGTCACCACGCCCGAGGGCGCCGCCTCGAAGCGGTCGACGGCGGTGCGTGCGGCGGCCATCGCGTCCAGCGCCGTCGCCCCCGCCTCGGCGAGCACCTCGCCCGCCGGTGTGAGCACGAGCGTACGGCCCTGACGTCGGGTCAGGGGAGTGGCGATGCCGCGCTGCAGGGCAGCGAGCTGCTGCGAGACCGCGGAGGGCGACACGTGCATCGCCTCGGCGACGGCGGTCACGCTGCCGAGGGCGCCGAGCTCGCGCAGGATCTGCAGCTGCTGAAGGTGCATGCCATCGATTCAACCATGAAGCTCTACTGAAACATCCGTCCAGAACCTGCCCATTGATCTTCACGATCAGAAGGAGTGTGATCGAAGCATGAAGGCGCTCTACAAGCCGGCGCCCGGCGCGGGGCTCGAGATGGTCGAACGGCCCGAGCCCGTCGCCGCGGCCGACGAGGTGATCATCCGCGTGCTGCGCACCGGCATCTGCGGCACCGACCTGCACATCCGCGCGTGGGACGACTGGGCGGCATCGGCCGTCGCCGCACCGCTCATCCCCGGGCACGAGTTCTACGGCGAGGTCGTCGAGGTCGGGCCGTCGGTGCACGACATCAAGGTCGGCGACCGCGTCTCGGGCGAGGGACACATCGTGTGCGGCACCTGCCGCAACTGCCGCGCCGGCCGCCGCCAGATGTGCATCCGCACGATCGGCCTCGGGGTGCAGCGCGACGGCGCGTTCGCCGAGTACCTGTCGCTGCCCGCCACCAACGTCTGGGTGCACCACGAGGACGTGACGCCCGAGCTCGGAGCGATCTTCGATCCGCTCGGCAACGCCGTGCACACCGCCCTCACCTACCGCCTCGTCGGCGAGGACGTGCTCGTCACCGGATGCGGTCCGATCGGGCTGATGGCCATCGCCGTCGCCCGCCACGCCGGAGCGCGCTTCATCACCGCCACCGACGTCAGCGCGCCGCGCCTGGAGATGGCGACCGCGATGGGCGCCGACATGGTCGTCGACGTCTCGCAGCACGACATCCGCGAGGCGCAGGTCGCCCTCGGCATGCGCGAGGGCTTCGACATCGGCTTCGAGATGAGCGGGGCACCCTCCGCCCTTCCCGCGATGATCGACAACATGAACCACGGCGGGCGCATCGCCATGCTCGGCCTGCCGAGCACCGGCTTCTCGATCGACTGGGGCAAGCTGGTCACCCACATGCTCACGATCAAGGGCATCTACGGTCGCGAGATGTTCGAGACCTGGAACGCCATGGGCGCGATGCTGCAGACCAGCCCGACTCTGCGCGAATCGATCGGCAAGGTCATCGCCGACTGCATCCCCGCCCGCGACTGGGAGCAGGGCTTCGATGCCGCGGCATCCGCCGGCACCGGCAAGATCATCCTCGACTGGACGCAGCTGTAGGCCGCAGGAACACGGAGAACGACATGTACGGAACCTTCCAGAAGCACCTGACCGACGAGCTCGCCGGCATCGAGCAGGCCGGCCTCACCAAGCACGAGCGCGGTATCCGCGGCCCGCAGTCCGCCGAGATCACGGCCGACGGCGTGGAGGTGTTGAACTTCTGCGCCAACAACTACCTCGGCCTCGCCGACGACGAGCGCATCCTCGCCGCCGCGAAGGGCGCGCTCGACGAGTGGGGGTACGGGCTGGCCAGCGTGCGCTTCATCTGCGGCACGCAGGAGCAGCATCTCGAGCTCGAGCGGCGCCTCGCCGCCTTCCTCGGCACCGACGACGCGATCCTCTACTCGTCCTGCTTCGACGCGAACGGCGGCGTCTTCGAGACGCTGTTCTCGGCCGAGGATGCCATCATCTCGGACGAGCTGAACCACGCCTCGATCATCGACGGCATCCGGCTATCGAAGGCGCGCCGGCTGCGCTACCGCAACCGCGACATGGTCGATCTCGAGGAGCAGCTGCAGGCGGCATCCGATGCGCGCTTCCGCGTGATCGTGACCGACGGCGTCTTCTCGATGGACGGCTACATCGCCCCGCTGCAGGAGATCTGCGACCTCGCCGAGCGCTACGACGCGCTCGTGTTCGTCGACGACTCGCACGCGGTCGGCTTCATCGGCGAGAACGGCCGCGGCACGCCCGAGCTGTGCGGGGTGTCGGATCGGGTCGACATCTACACCGGCACCTTCGGCAAGGCCCTGGGTGGAGCATCCGGCGGGTACGTCGCCGCGCACCGCGACATCGTGGCGCTGCTGCGGCAGCGCTCGCGGCCCTACCTGTTCTCGAACACGCTCGCGCCGTCGATCGTGGCCGGCACGCTCACCGCCCTCGACCTCGTGGAGGGCTCGGCGGATCTGCGCGCACGGCTGCGCGAGAACGCCGCGCTGTTCCGCGAGCGGATGACGGCGGAGGGCTTCGACCTTCTGCCGGGGGAGCACCCGATCGTCCCGGTGATGTTCGGCGATGCGGCGCTGACCGCGCGCATCGCCGCCGAGATGCAGAAGAACGGCGTGTACGTCACCGCGTTCAGCTTCCCGGTCGTGCCACGCGAGAAGGCCCGCATCCGCGTGCAGCTCTCGGCCGCGCACACCGCCGAGCAGGTCGAGCGGTGCGTCGCCGCGTTCGTCGCGGCACGGGATGCCGTGAGCTGAGCCACAGCCCAAGAACCTTTTGCAAAGGAATGCTTGCAAAGAACTATTTGCAAGCGTATCTTTGCATGCATGACGAAGAACGAGCAGGGACGCACCCTCGACGCCGGCGCTCTGAAGGCGCTTGCGCATCCGCTGCGGGTGCGCATCTACGACCTGCTCAGCGAGCGCGGTCCGCAGACGGCCAGCAGCCTCGCCGCACTCATCGGTGAGACCTCCGGCGCCACGAGCTACCACCTCCGCGCCCTCGCCTCCCATGATCTGATCCGGGAGGTGGAGGGCAGGGGCACCGCCCGCGAACGCTGGTGGGAGCGTCCCAAGGGGCGCATCAACCTGCCCGGTCCCGACGAGACGATGTCTCCGGCGAACCGCGCGGCCGCCCAGATCGTCACGGCCGAGTTCTTCCGGCTGCGTCACCAGACGCTGATGGACTACCTCAACCGCCCGAGCTCCGAGCAGCCCGAGGAATGGCGCGACGCCGGCCTCGTGATGACGACGATGCTCGACCTCACCTCCGAGCAGATGGCGGAGGTGACCGCACAGATGAGCGCCCTCGTCGACACACTCATCGAGCGCTACCGGGGGCAGGAGGGCGCACCGGGCACCCGACGCGTCTCGCTGCGCTCCGAGATCTTCGACCTGCCCGCGGCGAACACCCGCGGCGCCATGAACCAGGAGTGATCATGACCAGTGCCACACTTCAACTCCCCGCCCCGACGCGCCTCGAACGCGGGCTGCAGCACCTCGCGGCATCCCTCTCGCGCTATGTCGAGCATCGCATCACCGCGCGCGCCGAGCGCCGTGAGGTCGCCCTCGGTCTGCTGCGCGGGCAGCACTCCCACCGGCACGATCCGCGCGCGCTCGACATCGCCCTGCTGTCGCTGGGCTCACGGCCCCGCTGACACCCCGCCTGACCGCCGAGACCCCGGGCTGCAGCCGACTGCAGCCCGGGGTCTCGGTGCGTATTCGGGGTGTCGGCGTCAGTCCTCGAAGGGGCGGGCGACGACCTCGCCGGATGCGGTGAGCAGCACCTCCCACCCGGCATCGAGCTCGGCGATCGGCCGGCCCTCCAGCCAGGTGAGAGTCCAGTGACCCTTCGACACCGCGAGGTCCGCTTCGACCTCGGCGATCGCCGGACGCAGGGCTGCGGGGACGGATGCGGGCGGCTTCGCCCCGACGGCCCAGCGGGTGCCCAGCTGCATCACGCCTCCTCGGCGGGGGCCAGCTCGATCGCCGAGACCGTCAGCTCCGAGGCATCCGCGAAGTGCAGCTCGGCGATGCGACCCACGGCCTGCAGGTCGCCCGCGGCGGCCTGCAGGGCCGCGATCTTCGCGGCCGGGGCCGAGATCGTCGCGCTCGCGACGGGCGTCTTCTGCGAGGCCTTCGCCTCGGTCTTCGCCCGACGGATGCCGATCAGCGCCTCGCTGGCAGCGGACAGCACCGCCGGGTCCCCCTCGCCGCCCAGCGCCTCCGGCCACGCGGCGGTGTGGATCGAGCCCTCCTCGAACCATGACCACGCCTCCTCGGTCGCGAACGACACGATCGGGGCGAGCAGGCGCAGCAGCGCCGACAGTGCCAGTCGCAGCGCGAGCGCGGCGGAGGCCTGGCCCACGTCGGTCTGGTCGTAGGCGCGCTCCTTGACAAGCTCGAGGTAGTCGTCGCAGAACGTCCAGAAGAACGCCTCGGTCACCTCGAGTGCCTTGGCCTGGTCGTAGTTCTCGTACGCGGCTGTGGCATCGCGGATCACACCGTCGAGGGTGGCCAGCATCGACGCGTCCAGCGCGTGCGTGATCTGCGCGCCCTCGGGCACCGGGAACGACAGCACGAACTTCGCCGCATTGAGGACCTTGATCGCCAGACGGCGACCGATCTTCACCTGCGTCGGGTTCTGCGGGTCGAACGCGGCATCCATGCCGAGGCGGCTCGACGCCGACCAGTACCGCACCGCATCCGAGCCGTGCTTGTCGAGGATGTCGGCCGGGGTGACCACATTGCCCTTCGACTTCGACATCTTCTTGCGGTCGGGGTCGACGATGAAGCCCGAGATCGCGGCGTTGCGCCACGGCGAGCGCTGGTCCTCGAGCGTCGAACGCAGCATGGTCGAGAACAGCCAGGTGCGGATGATGTCCTGACCCTGCGGGCGCAGATCGAACGGGGCCACGAGGTTCCAGAGGTCCTCATCGCGCTGCCAGCCACCGGCCAGCTGCGGGGTGAGCGACGAGGTCGCCCAGGTGTCGAAGATGTCCTTCTCGGCGTCGAAGCCGCCCGGCACGCCCCGCTGCTCCTCGGTGTACCCGGCCGGCACATCGACGGTCGGGTCGATCGGCAGGGTCTCCAGGGCGGGGGTGAGCACGCGGTCGTAGTCGCGCTCGCCGTTCTCGTCGAGCGCGTACCAGACCGGGATCGGCACACCGAAGAAGCGCTGGCGCGAGATCAGCCAGTCGCCGGTCAGACCGCCCACCCAGTTCTCGTAGCGCACGCGCATGAAGTCGGGGTGCCAGGCGAGCTCGCGTCCGTTGGCGAGCAGCTCATCGCGCAGCTTCTCGTCGCGGGCGCCGTTGCGCAGGTACCACTGACGGGTCGAGACGATCTCGAGCGGGCGGTCGCCCTTCTCGAAGAACTTCACGGCGTGGTTGAACGGCTTCGACACCGACAGCAGCGCGCCGGCCTCCTCGAGCAGCTCGACGATGCGCTTGCGGGCGCTGAACACGGTCTTGCCCGCCAGCTCGGCGTACGCCGCGGTGCCGGCATCCGTCGTGATCGCCTCGGGGGCGTCGGCGAGCACGCGGCCGTCCATGCCGAGGACCGTGCGGTTGGGCAGGTCGAGCTCGCGCCACCACACGATGTCGGTCACGTCGCCGAAGGTGCAGATCATCGCGATGCCGGAGCCCTTGTCGGGCTGAGCCAGATGATGCGCCAGCACCGGCACCTCGACGTCGAACAGGGGCGTTCGCACCGTGGAGCCGAAGTACGGCTGGTAGCGCTCGTCGTCGGGGTGCGCCACGAGGGCCACGCAGGCCGGCAGCAGCTCGGGGCGGGTGGTCTCGATCTGGATGTCGCCCGAGCCGTCGCTCTTCTGGAACGACACCCGGTGGAACGAGGCCTGCTGTTCGCGGTCCTCGAGCTCGGCCTGTGCGATCGCGGAGCGGAAGTCGATGTCCCACAGGGTGGGGGCGAGCGACTGGTACGCCTCGCCGCGCTCGAGCCCGCGCAGGAACGCGAGCTGGCTCTGCCGGATCGTGTCGTCGGAGATCGTGCGGTACGTCTGCGTCCAGTCCACGCTGAGGCCGAGCTGGCGGAACAGCGCCTCGAAGTGCTTCTCGTCCTCGACGGTCAGCTTCTCGCACAGCTCGATGAAGTTGCGGCGGCTGATCGGCAGCTGGTCGGCAGCGCGACTCGACTTGTTGTCGCCGCCCTCGAACGGGGGCGTGAAGTCGGGGTCGTAGGGGAGCGACGGGTCGCAGCGCACCCCGTAGTAGTTCTGCACGCGGCGCTCGGTCGGCAGACCGTTGTCGTCCCAGCCCATCGGGTAGAACACCTTCTTGCCGCGCATGCGCTCGAAGCGCGCCTTGATGTCGGTGTGCGTGTACGAGAACACGTGGCCGATGTGCAGGCTGCCGGATGCCGTCGGCGGGGGCGTGTCGATCGAGTACACGCCGTCGCGGCCGGATGCCGTGGCGCCGGCGCGGTCGAAGAGGAAGGTGCCCTGCTCGGACCAGCGCTCACCCCACTTCGCTTCGAGACCTTCGAGGGCGGGCTTGTCGGGGATCGAGGACGCGGCGTGCTCGGACATAGGGGGTCTCCTTGAGCGATGTGTGCGGCACCGTGTGAGCGTGCCTGAGTGTGGGTTGTGCCGCGAGTCTACCGTCAGTTGCGGATGCCGCCGTAGATCGACTCTGTCCAAGAATCGCCGGTAGCATGGAAGCACACCCGTTCCGCACCTTCCCGAGGTCACTCATGCCCGTTCTTCCTGCGCGCCGTCGCCTTCTGCCGCTGGCCGCTCTGGCCGCCGCATCCGCTCTTCTGCTGAGCGCCTGCGCCGGCCCCGCATCCGATCCGTCCGCCGGCGCCGATCCCGACGCCGAGCTCGTCTGGGCGATCGAGGGGGCGAACCTCGCGGCCGGGCACATGGACCCGCAGATCAGCCAGCTCGACGTGTCGGCCATGGTGCAGCGCCAGGTGCTCGACTCGCTCGTCTTCCAGGAGGCCGACGGCTCGTTCTCCCCGTGGCTCGCGAAGAGCTGGAAGGTCTCCGACGACGGGAAGACCTACACGTTCGAGCTGCGCGACGAAGTCACCTTCACCGACGGCACCCCCTTCGACGCCGAGGCCGTGAAGCTCAACTTCGACCGCATCATGGATCCGGCCACCGCGTCGACCCAGGCGTCGAGCATGCTCGGCGGCGAGCTGTACGACAGCACCGAGGTCGTCGACACGCACACCGTCGCCGTGCACTTCACCGGCCCGTACGCGCCGTTCCTGCAGGCGGCGAGCACTGCCCAGCTCGGCTTCTGGTCGCCGAAGGTGATCGCCGAGGCGGGCGACAAGCTCAAGGCCGGCGGCCCGGACGTGAACGTCGGCACCGGTCCGTTCGTGCTCAGCGAGTACACGCCCAATCAGGAGATCGTGTACACGCGCAACGACGATTACGCGTGGGGCCCGCACGACGCGAAGGCGCCGAAGTTCGAGACCCTGCGCGTGCAGATCCTGCCCGAGGCGTCGGTGCGCGCCGGCGTCGTGGAGTCCGGTGAGGCCGACCTCGCCAGCCAGCTGCCGCCGAACGTCGCCGACGGCCTCGGCGACCAGCTCACCGTGGACTCGATCGAGTACCCCGGCATGCCGTACTCGCTGTTCCTCAACGAGTCCTACGGCGTGTTCGCCGACCAGAAGGTGCGCGAGGCCTTCGAGCGCGCGATCGACGTCGGCACCGCGGTCGAGAAGATCTTCTTCGGTCAGTTCCCGCGCGCCTGGAGCATGCTCGGTTCGACGACCCCCGGGTACGACGCCTCGCTCGAGGGCAGCTGGCCCTTCGACGCTGACCTCGCGAACGAGCTGCTCGACGAGGCCGGATGGACCGAGCGTGACGCCGACGGCATCCGCATGAAGGACGGAAAGCGCCTCTCCGCCCGCTGGATCGCGTGGACCCCGGTGCCCGACGACCGCGCCGCTCTCGCGAACGCCATCCAGTCCGACCTGAAGAAGGTCGGCTTCGAGATCAAGCGCGAAGTGCTCGAGCCCGGCGCCTACAACGAGCAGTACGGCCCGAAGACCTTCGACATCACCGACTGGGGCTTCTCGGGTGTGGACGCCGACCTGCTGCGCAGCCACCTCGGCAGCGACGGCTTCCAGAACGCCTCGCAGGTCACGGACCCCGCGGTCGACGAGCTGCTCGAGCAGGGGCTCAGCACCACCGACACCGCCGCGCGCGCGAAGGTGTACGCCGAGCTGCAGCAGTGGAACGCGAAGCACGTGGCGATCGTGCCGCTGTACGTGCCCTCGCTCATCACCGCGGTGAACGACGGCGTCGACGGGCTGGAGTACGACCTGTACGGTCGCCCGCTGTTCTACGACGTCTCCGTCACCCGCTGACGCGGTCGCCGTGTCCCGCATCCTGCGTCGCATCGGGAGCCTGCTGGCCTCGATCGTGATCGTGCTGTGGGGCGCGGCGACCCTCGCGTTCATCTCCTTCCGGCTCATCCCCGGCGACCCGGTGTCGGTGATGCTCGGGCCGCAGGCGCAGGTGAGCGAGGCTGTGAAGGACGGCATCCGCACCGAGCTGGGGCTGGACCGGCCCGTGGCGGTGCAGTACGCCGACTTCCTCGGACGGATGCTGCGCGGCGACCTCGGCGAGTCCTATCAGCTGCGCACCCCGGTGGTCGAGGTGATCGGCCGTCAGCTCGGCGCGACCGTGCAATTGACCCTGCTCGCCCTGCTCCTCGCGATCGTGCTGGCGCTCGCCGCGGCGCTGCTCGCGCGCCGAGGGGTGGCGCGCGGCATCGTCATCGGGCTCGAGCTCGTCGTGCTCTCGTCGCCGGTGTTCTGGATCGGGCTGGTGCTGCTTGCGGTGTTCGCATTCGGGTTCGGCTGGTTCCCGGTCGCCGGATCCCGCAACCCGGCCACCCTGGTGCTGCCCGCCCTGACCCTCGCCCTGCCCGTCGCGGCGCTCATCGGCCAGGTGCTGCGAGACGGCATCGACGAGGCCGAACGGCAGCCGTTCGCCGAGACCGTGCGCTCCCGCGGGGCGGGCCACACCCGGCTCACCCTGCACCACACACTGCGGCACGGTGCCGCCGGCGCCCTCACCCTCACCGCCTACCTCGTCGGATCGCTGCTCGGCGGCGCCGTGCTCGTCGAGACGGTCTTCGCACGGCCCGGCATCGGCAGCGTCACGCTCACGGCGATCACCGACCGCGATCTGCCGGTGGTCACCGGGGTCATCATGCTCAGCGCCGCGGTCTTCGTCGTCGTGAACACGATCGTCGAACTCGTGCATCCGCTCCTCGACCCGCGGCTGCGCGCCGCGGCGCCGGTGATCGCCGCGCCCACGCTGGAGGAGCGACGATGAGGGCGCGCGACATCGGGATGTGGGTCGCGGCCGCGTACCTCGCCGTGGTGGCCTTTGCCGCGCTGGCACCGGGAGTGTTCACCGGGCACGATCCGCTGCTCACCGACGTCGCGTCCGCCCTTCTCCCGCCGAGTGCGGAGCATCCGTTCGGCACCGACCAGAGCGGCCGGGATGTGTTCTCGCGAGTCGTGCACGGGGCGGCAGCATCTGTCGGCATCGGCCTGCTCGCGACGTCCCTCGCGCTCGTGATCGGTCTCATCGTGGGGGCGGCGTCCGGCGCGGCGCCGCGCGCCGTCGACACCGTGCTCATGCGCGTCACCGACGTGCTGCTCGCGTTCCCGGAGTTCCTCGTCGCGCTCGTGGTCGTCGCCCTGCTCGGCCCCGGCCACGCGAACGTCGCGATCGCCGTCACGATCGCGGCCGTGCCCGTGTACGTGCGGCTCGCCCGCACCCGCACGAAGACGCTGCGCATCGCCGAGCACGTCGAGGCCGCCCGCATCCTCGGGGTGACGCCGCTGCGCGCCTTCACCCGGCACGTCGTGCCGGGTGTGCTCGGCTCGCTGAGCGTGCTCGCGACGATCGGCATCGGCTCCAGCATCCTCGCCGCCGCCGGTCTCAGCTTCCTCGGCCTCGGCCCCGCCGAGCCGTCGCCGGAGTGGGGGCTCATGCTCTCCGGCGGGCGCAACGTGCTGGGGCGCGCGTGGTGGATCTCGGTGTTCCCCGGCATCGCGATCACGCTCACCGTGATCAGCGCTACCGTGATCGGCCGCACGCTGCGCGCCCGCGCCGAAGGGCGCGTCTCGTGAGCGCCGTCGACGTCACCGGGCTGCGCATCGCGACCGCGGGGCGCACGCTCGTCGACGACGTCTCGTTCACGGTCGAGGCGGCGGAGTGCGTCGCCATCGTCGGCGAGTCCGGTGCGGGCAAGTCGCTCACTGCACGGGCTCTGCTCGGCCTGCTGCCCGAGGGCCTGACGGCCACGAGCGAGCGGCTCGAGATCGCCGGGACGGATGCCGCTCGCCTCAGCGAATCCGGATGGCGGACGCTGCGCGGCAGGTCGATCGCGCTCGTCTCGCAGGACGCCCTCGCCGCCCTCGACCCGCTGCGCCGCATCGGCCGAGAGGTCGCCGAGCCGATGGAGATCCACGGGCTGCACTCCGGCTCGCGAGACGGTCGCGTCATCGAGCTGCTCGAGTCGGTCGCGATGCCGGATGCCGCGCGCCGCGCAGCCCAGCATCCGCACGAGCTGTCCGGGGGTCTGCGCCAGCGCGCGCTGATCGCGTCGGCGCTGGCCGGCGACCCGACTGTGCTCGTCGCCGACGAGGCGACCACGGCGCTGGACGCGACCGTGCAGGCCCGCATCCTCGCCCTGCTGCGCGGGATCGCGGATGCCGGCACGGCGGTCGTGTTCATCAGCCACGACTTCGCCGCGGTGCGCCGCGTCGCCGACAGGGTGCTCGTCATGCGCGACGGCCGGATCGTCGAGCAGGGCCTGGTCGAAGAGGTGATGCGGGCGCCGCAGACCGCGTACACCGCGGCGCTCGTCGCGGCGAGCGTGCCGCAGCCGCGCGAGGTCGAGCGCACGGCATCCGCGCCGCTGCTGATCGCGGACCGGGTGTCGAAGTCGTTCGACCGGCCCGCGGTCGTCGATGCCTCATTCGCGCTGGCTGCCGGGCGCACGCTGGGGATCGTGGGGGAGTCGGGCTCGGGCAAGACCACGCTCGCGAGGATGCTCGTCGGCGTGGAGGTGCCGGATGCCGGTGAGCTGCGCTGGGCCACTCCGCAGCGGGTGCAGCTCGTGCACCAGAACCCGCTGGGCGCGCTCGACCCGCGGTGGACGGTCGGGCGCTCGCTGCAGGAGGCCCTGCAGGCGGCCGGCGTGCGGCGTGCCGAGCGGGCGGGTCGCGCGAAAGCGCTGATGGCCGAGGTCGGGCTGGATCAGGAGCTGCTGACCCGCCGACCCCGCGAGCTGTCGGGCGGGCAGCGGCAGCGGATCGCGATCGCGCGCGCCCTGGCCGCCGACCCGCAGGTGCTCGTGCTCGACGAGCCGGTCTCGGCGCTTGACCCGACCGTGCGCGCGACGGTGCTCGAGCTGCTCGAGCGGCTGCAGACGCAGCGCGCGCTGACCATGGTTTTCGTGTCCCACGACCTCGCCGTGATCGCGGCGGTCAGCGACGACGTGCTCGTGATGCGCGACGGCGAGATCGTCGAGCAGGGGCCGGTTCGGGCTGTGTTCGCCGATCCGCAGCATCCGTTCACCCGGGAGCTGCTCGCCGCCGGGGGCTGAGGCGGGACGTTCGCGCTGCGATCAGTCGCGCACGCTGATGCCGACGGATGCGGCGAACACCGGCGCCAGCAGCTCGACCTGCCGGATGGTGAGAGTCGTGCCGCGCAGCGACGTGACGTCGAGGAACGACAGCGCGTCGAGGCCTCGCAGATCGACGTCCTTCGCGCGCAGGCCGCGGGGATCGACCTCGTCGCTGCGGCAGCCGTCGAAGCGCACGCGGGTGAGCTCGGCCTGCGGCATGTCGAGGGTGCGGATGGTCGAATCCGCAAGGAGCACGTCGGTCGCCTTGGCACCGCCGAGATTCAGATAGTCGATGCGCACATCGCGCAGCTCGAGCTCGTCGATGCGCGTGCCACTGAGGTCGAGGGTGCCGATGCGTCCGCCGGAGATGCGCACCCGGCGCAGGTTCGCGTCGCGCAGCGGCAGGTCGGCGATGCGCGGCTCGCGCAGGTCGACGTCCATGAGCGTCGCCCCGCGCAGCTCCAGCGTCCCGGCGGTTCCCGTGATCACGCACTGCTCGAGCGAGGAGTGCGACAGATCGGCATCACCGTCGAGCTCGATGCGCACCGTGTACAGGTCCGCGCCGCGCTGCGGCTGCGCGCTCTCCAGCTCTTCCGGCAGATCGGGAGGGCTCACCCTCGGGGTCGCGGGTTCCGTGAGGCGGGTCATCCTCCGAGGGTACGGGGGATGCCGGCATCCGCCCACCGCCGCTGCGCGCGCGTGTACGACACACGGATGCCGCGTACAATGAATCCACCAGCATCGATCCGGCCATCACCGGGGAGCTCTCGGAAGAACCCCTCGACTCGTCGAGGTCAGTAGAACCGAGCGGGGCAGGCCCGTCATCGCCGCAGTGAGAGTGGTTGTTGGCCCTTCGACAAGCTCAGGGACCCAACAGCAAGCGAGGTGGTACCGCGGTTCCGGTGAAAGCCGGGTCGTCCTTGCAGGCAGCATCCGCCCACGACACTGCGAGACACGATGACCTACCCCCGCACCAGCCCCGGATCATCCTTCGGCCCTGCCGCCGTCGTCCCGAGCCCGCGCTTCCCCGAGATCGAGACCGAGGTGCTCGACTTCTGGAAGCAGGACGACACCTTCCGGGCCTCGATCGCGCAGCGCGAGGGCTCCGACGAGTGGGTCTTCTACGACGGCCCGCCGTTCGCCAACGGCCTGCCGCACTACGGCCACCTGCTCACCGGGTACGCGAAGGACGTCTTCCCGCGCTTCCAGACGATGCTCGGCAAGAGGGTCGACCGCGTCTTCGGCTGGGACACGCACGGTCTGCCCGCCGAGCTCGAGGCGATGAAGCAGCTCGGACTCACCGAGAAGAGCGAGATCGAGGCCATGGGCATCGACGTCTTCAACGCGAAGGCGCGCGACTCAGTGCTCACGTACACCCGCGAGTGGCAGGACTACGTCACCCGTCAGGCGCGCTGGGTCGACTTCGAGCGCGGGTACAAGACCCTCGACCTGAACTACATGGAGAGCGTCCTCTGGGCGTTCAAGACCCTGTACGACAAGGGCCTCGCCTATGAGGGCTATCGGGTGCTGCCGTACTGCTGGCGCGACGAGACGCCGCTCAGCGCGCACGAGCTGCGCATGGACGACGACGTCTACCAGGACCGCCAGGATCCGTCCGTCACGGTCACGTTCCCGCTGACCGGCGCGAAGGCCGAGGCGCTCGGACTCACCGCGGTGCGGGCGCTGGCGTGGACGACCACGCCGTGGACGCTGCCCACCAACCTCGCCCTCGTCGTCGGCCCCGACATCGAGTACGTCGTGGTCCCTGCGGGCCCGACCGGCGCCGCCGACATCACTCCCGGTGACGACCCCGCCGAGAGCGATGCGCACCGCTACCTGCTCGCCCGCGACCTGCTCGGCGGTTACGCCAAGGACCTCGGCTACGAGTCGGCAGACGACGCGCTCGCCGCCGTCGAGGCCACGCACCTCGGCAGGGCCCTCGAGGACGTCACCTACGACCGCCTGTTCGACTACTACGCAGATGCCGAGACGTGGGGCACCGAGAGCGCCTGGCGCATCCTCGTCGACGACTACGTCACCACCACCGACGGCACCGGCATCGTGCACCAGGCTCCCGCCTACGGTGAGGACGACCAGCGCGTGACGAACGCCGCCGGCATCCCCACGATCCTCTCCCTCGACGACGGCGGACGCTTCCTGTCGAGCGTCACGGATGTCGCGGGCCAGCTGTGGATGGAGGCGAACACGCCCCTCATCCGTCTGCTGCGCGCGGAGGGACGGATGCTGCGCGAGCAGAGCTACGTGCACTCCTATCCGCACTGCTGGCGCTGCCGGAACCCCCTGATCTACAAGGCCGTGTCGAGCTGGTTCATCCGCGTGACCGACATCAAGGACAAGATGCTCGCGAACAACGAGCAGATCACCTGGGTGCCCGAGAACGTCAAGCACGGCCAGTTCGGCAAGTGGCTCGAGGGTGCGCGCGACTGGTCGATCAGCCGCAACCGCTACTGGGGCTCGCCGATCCCGATCTGGAAGAGCGACGATCCCGAGTACCCGCGCGTCGACGCGTACGGCTCGCTCGAGGAGCTCGAGCGCGACTTCGGCACGCTGCCGCGCAACCCCGAGGGCGAGGTCGACCTGCACCGGCCGTACATCGACGACCTCACCCGGCCGAACCCGGACGACCCCACCGGCAGGAGCACGATGCGTCGCATCGAGGACGTCTTCGACGTGTGGTTCGACTCCGGGTCGATGCCGTACGCCCAGGTGCACTATCCGTTCGAGAACCACGAGTGGTTCGACTCGCACTCGCCGGCCGACTTCATCGTCGAGTACATCGGGCAGACCCGCGGCTGGTTCTACGTCATGCACGTGCTGTCGACCGCGCTGTTCGACCGCCCGGCGTTCACCGGGGTGAGCTGCCACGGCATCGTGCTCGGCAGCGACGGCTACAAGATGTCGAAGTCGCTGCGCAACTACCCCGACGTCAGCGAGGTGCTCGACCGCGACGGCTCTGACGCGATGCGCTGGTTCCTCATGTCGAGCTCGGTGCTGCGCGGCGGCAACCTCGCCGTCACGGAGGAGGGCATCCGCTCGGGCGTGCGCGAGTTCCTGCTGCCGCTCTGGAACTCGTGGTACTTCTTCGCCACGTACGCGAACGCCTCCGGCGACGGCTACCAGGCCGAGTGGCGCACCGACTCCACCGACGTGCTCGACCGGTACATCCTCGCCCGCCTCGGCGACCTCGTCCGCGAGGTGCGGGTCGACCTCGAGGGGCTCGACTCGACGACGGCATCCGCTCGTCTTCGCGACTTCGCCGAGGTGCTCACCAACTGGTACATCCGCCGTTCGCGCGACCGGTTCTGGACGGGCGTCACCGATGACCCGAAGAGCCGTGAGGCCTTCGACACGCTGTACACCGTGCTCGAGACCCTCACGCGCGTCGCGGCACCGCTCGTGCCGCTGATCAGCGAGCGCATCTGGCAGGGCCTCACAGGCGGACGCAGCGTGCACCTGACCGACTGGCCGGATGCTGACGCGTTCCCCGCCGCGGATGACGTGCGCGACGCGATGGATGCCGTGCGCGAGCTCTCCAGCGTCGGCAACGCGCTGCGCAAGAAGGAGAAGCTGCGCGTGCGCCTGCCGCTCGCGCGTCTCACCGTCGTCTCGCCGCTCGCCGGGGATCTCGCCCAGTTCGAGGGCATTCTCCGCGAGGAGCTCAACGTGAAGACGGTCGAGCTCGTGCAGCTCGGTGAGAGCACGGCATCCGACTACGGCATCACCCACCGCCTCAGCGTGAACGCGCGGGCCGCAGGGCCCCGCCTCGGCAAGGAGGTGCAGAAGGTCATCCGCGCCGCGAGGGAGGGCTTCTGGACCGAGGATGCCGGCGTGGTCACCGCCGACGGCATCGCGCTGCAGGAGGGCGAGTACGAGCTCGTGCTCGAGACGTCCGGTCGCCCGGATGGCGAAGCCCTCGCGCTGGTGCCCGGCGGCGGCTTCATGCTGCTCGACACCGCGACCACGCCCGAGCTCGAGGCAGAGGGCCTCGCGCGCGACGTGATCCGCGCCGTGCAGGACACCCGCAAGAACGCCGGATTCGACGTCAGCGACCGCATCCGCCTCGAGCTGCGCTTCGAGGACCCGGCGGACGCGGATGCTGTCGCCGCGGCCTTCGACGTCGCCGATGTCGCGGGGGAGACCCTCGCCGTCGAGCACCGCCTGCTGCGCGCGGGCGAGGAGCTCGCGGATGCCGAGCACACGGCTGACATCGTGCAGGGCACCTACGCCAACCGCGGCGCCTTCACGGTCGCCGTCAGCCGGATCGGAGGGGCAGCGTGAGCGACACGCAGCGCGCCGACGTCGTCTACGAGAAGCTGCTCTCCCGTGCGGGGGAGCGGTGGGTGCAGCCCCGCAAGGAGCGCACCGCCCGCGTGCTCGAGCTGCTCGACGACCCGCAGAAGACCTACCGGGTGGTGCACATCACCGGCACCAACGGCAAGACGTCGACCGCGCGGATGATCGAGAGCCTGCTGCGCGCCCACGGGCTGCGCACCGGCCTGTTCACCAGCCCGCACCTGAAGCGCTTCACCGAGCGCATCATGATCGACGGCGAGCCGATCGCGGATGCCGCCGTCGCCGACGCGTGGGATGAGATCGAGCCGTTCATCGGCATCGTCGACGCCGAGCTCGAGGCCGCCGGAGATGCACCGCTGACCTTCTTCGAGCTGCTCACGGTGCTCGCGTTCGTCGCCGCGGCGGATGCTCCCGTCGACGTGCTCGTGCTGGAGGTCGGCATGGGAGGCGAATGGGACTCGACCAACACCGCCGACGGCGACGTGGCAGTGTTCACCCCGATCGACCTCGACCACGCCGATCGGCTGGGCGACACGATCGAGAAGATCGCCGAGGTCAAGGCCGGCATCATCAAGGAGGGTGCTGCCGTCGTCTCGGCGCAGCAGCCCGCCGAGGCGGCCGAGGTGCTGCGCCGCGTCGCCGCCGAGAAGGACGCGACCATCGCGTTCGAGGGCGAGGGATTCGGTCTCGCCGCGCAGAAGCTCGCGGTCGGTGGCCAGCTCATCACCGTGAAGGGCCTCGCCGGCGACTACGCCGACGAGTACCTGCCGCTGTACGGCGCGCACCAGGGCCACAACGCCGCCCTCGCAGTCGCCGCCGTCGAGTCGCTGATCGGCGGCGCCTCCCAGCGCATCGCCGGCGACATCCTGGCCGACGGCCTGCAGAGCGCCACCTCGCCGGGTCGGCTGCAGCTGGTCGGTATCGCGCCGACCGTGGTGGTGGATGCCGCGCACAACCCGCACGGCGCCGCCGCGCTCGCGCAGTCGCTCGGCGACAGCTTCGACTTCGACGAGTGGGGCCTGGTGCTCGGCGTGCTCGGCGACAAGGATGCCGACGGCATCCTCGACCGGCTGCTGCCGGGGGTCGCCGAGGTGTTCGTCACGGCCCCCGAGTCGGAGCGGGCCGCGGATGCCGATGCGCTCGCCGACCTCGTGGAGGCGCGTGATCGTCGCGCCAGCGTGCACGCGAACCTCGCGGAGGCGGCGGATGCCGCGCGCGAGTGGGCCGCGGCATCCGATCGCCGTGCCGTCGTGATCGCGGGCTCCATCGTGCTCGCCGGCGAGGCGCTGCTGCTCGCCGAGGACGAGGACTGGAAGAGCGGATGGCGGGCATGAGCGCACGTCAGGCGCGTCAACCCCGCACCCTCACCCAGAAGCTCGGCGCGATCGTGCTCGGCTTCGAGGCGATCGTGGTGTTCCTCGCCGGGCTCACCGTGTACGGCCTGCGCGCGCTGCCCGAGAGCATCCCGTCGTGGTGGGCGATCGTCGGGGGAGCGGTGCTCGCCCTCGTGATGATCGCGCTCGCGGGCGCGATCGCCCGCCCCGGCGCGATCGCCGCCGGCTGGGTGCTGCAGCTGGTCGTGCTCGCCTCCGCCATGCTGGTGCCTGCCATCGCGCTGGTGGCGCTGATTTTCGGCGGCATGTGGGCATATGCGACGATCGTGGGGGCCCGCGTCGACCGACAGAGTCCCGCCGGGCCTCCGGCTCACCCTCAGACAGAGGCACACCCTCACACAGAGAGCGAATGACATGGCCACTGAAGAAACCCTCGTCCTGGTCAAGCCCGACGGCGTCGCCCGCGGCCTGACCGGCACCATCCTCGCCCGCATCGAGGCGAAGGGCTACTCGCTCGTCGACATCCGTCTCGTCGAGCCCGACCGCGACCTGCTCGCCGAGCACTACGCCGAGCACGAAGGCAAGCCCTTCTACGAGCCGCTCCTCGAGTTCATGATGTCGGGCCCCTCGGTCGCGATCCGCCTCGCCGGCAACCGCGTCATCGAGGGCTTCCGCTCGCTCGCGGGCACCACCGACCCGACGACGGCTGCGCCCGGCACGATCCGCGGCGACTTCGGCCGCGACTGGGGCCTCGCCGTGCAGCAGAACCTCGTGCACGGCTCCGACAGCCCCGAGTCGGCGCAGCGCGAGCTCGGCATCTGGTTCAGCTGACGCGTTCACGTGAAAGGCTCCCCGACCTCGGTCGGGGAGCCTTTCGCATTCTCGGTCGGAAGACGCTCAGAAGATCAGGCCGACGACCTCGCCCAGCAGGTCGAGCCCGGCCAGCTGCACGATCGCGATGACGATCGCGTAGGCGACGATCGTGGCCAGCGGCAGCCAGATGAACAGGCGTCCGGCGCGCTCGCGCGCCGCCGTCGACCGCGCCAGCGTGCCGTTGCGCACGAGATGCAGCCCGGTCGCGAGGAACGTCGGGATCGTCACCGCCCAGGTCACCATGCACCACGGGCAGAGCGTGTTCAGCACGAAGACGCTCTGGAAGATCAGCCAGCACACGAACGCGAACGCACCCAGGACGCCGACACCGAACAGGCCCCAGAACCAGCGCGGAAAGCGCACGTCCGCGAGCACGGCGACGCCCATCACGAGCACGGCCATCCAGCCGGTGAGGCCGATGATCGGGTTCGGGAAGCCGAACACCGCGCCCTGCCAGGAGTCGAGGTTGCGGTCGCACTGCAGCAGCACGCTGACGTAGCAGTTGGTCTGCTCGCCCGGATTCTCGAGCAGGAAGAACTTCTCGATCGTGAGCTGGAAGGCCGCCCACCAGCCGATCACTGCGGCCACGATGAGCCAGATTCCGTAGCCGATGTGCCGGTTGCGCTGCGCGGTCATGCCGCGATTATCCCAGCGCGCGCTATGCGATCGGCGTGAACCACGTCTGCGCCGCGCGTCGTGATGCCACGCGGCGCGCCGAAGGATGCGATAATGGCTTCAGATCGGGTCGCGAGCATTCGCGGCCGCATCGACAAGACTTCGGGGCGAGGAGCCCCACGCGGTCAGGCCACAGCGCAGACCGCATGCCGATTGAGTTCGCGGCCGCAGTTTCGCCGCACGAGTTTCCGCGGCGCACCCAGTGCCCGCGCAGGGAGTAAGCCAGAGATGGCCGATGAGACCAATGACAACAACACCCTCGACTTCGACCTCGCCCCGGCTCAGCCGGTAGTCGACGACACCGTCGAGCAGGAGGACGCGACCGCGCAGGCCGCGGACGCCCCTGTCGAGATCGCCGAGGCGACCGAGGACGCGGCTCCGGCTGAGGATGCAGCTCCGGCTGAGGATGCAGCTCCGGCTGAGGATGCTGCGCCCGCTGAGGATGCTGCGCCGGTGGCCGATGCCCCCGCGCAGGACGAGGCTCCGGACGCATCCGTTCCGGAGACGCCTGCTCCGGAAGCATCCGCTCCGGAAGCATCCGCGCCCGAGGCACCCGCCGAACCGCAGCCGATCACGGCCGTGAGCCTGGGGCTGCTGCCCGAGGTCTTCGTCTCGAAGCCCTCCACGCAGCTGCACTTCTACGCACCCGAGATCGTGCCGCTGCCGGCGCGTTCGCGCGACGAGCAGGGCGACGACGACCAGGCCGGACGCCGCGGTCGCCGCCGCCGCGGCGGGGCCGACGACGAGGGCCGCGACGAGCCGCGTCAGCGTCAGCGCCAGGTCGAGTACATCACCGAGCCGAAGGCGATCAAGGGCTCCACCCGCCTCGAGGCCAAGAAGCAGCGCCGCCGTGACGGCCGCGATGCCGGCCGCCGCCGCCCTGTCGTGACCGAGGCCGAGTTCCTCGCCCGCCGCGAGGCCGTCGACCGCATGATGGTCGTGCGCGCCAAGAACGGCCGCACCCAGATCGGCGTGCTCGAGGACAACGTGCTCGTCGAGCACTACGTCGCCCGCAACCAGGACGCGTCGCTGATCGGCAACGTGTACCTCGGTCGCGTGCAGAACGTGCTGCCCAGCATGGAGGCGGCGTTCGTCGACATCGGCCGCGGCCGCAACGCCGTGCTGTACTCCGGCGAGGTCGACTGGGACTCGGTCGAGACCGGCAACCAGCCGCGCCGCATCGAGCTCGCCCTCAAGCCCGGCGACCGCGTGCTCGTGCAGGTCACCAAGGATCCGGTGGGCCACAAGGGCGCCCGCCTCACCAGCCAGATCTCGCTGCCCGGCCGCTACCTCGTGTACGTGCCCGGCGGCTCGATGAACGGCATCTCGCGCAAGCTGCCCGACAACGAGCGCGCGCGTCTCAAGCGCATCCTCAAGGAGGTGCTGCCCGAGTCGTCGGGTGTGATCGTCCGCACCGCCGCCGAGGGCGCCACCGAGGAGCAGCTGACCCGCGACGTGCAGCGTCTCACCGCGCAGTGGGAGCACATCCAGAAGCAGGTCCAGTCGCAGCAGGCTCCCGCGCTGCTGCACGCCGAGCCCGACCTGCTCGTCAAGATCGTGCGTGACGTCTTCAACGAGGACTTCACGAAGATGCTCATCCAGGGCGACGACGCGCAGCGCACCATCCGCGCCTACCTCGAGGGCGTCGCCCCCGACCTGCTCGAGCGCGTCGAGGCGTACACCGACGACGTCGACCCGTTCGACGCGTTCCGCATCACCGAGCAGATCGAGAAGGCTCTCGACCGCAAGGTGTGGCTGCCCTCGGGCGGCTCGCTCGTGATCGACCGCACCGAGGCGATGACCGTCGTCGACGTCAACACCGGCAAGTTCGTCGGATCGGGCGGAAACCTCGAGGAGACCGTCACCAAGAACAACCTCGAGGCAGCCGAGGAGATCGTGCGCCAGCTGCGACTGCGCGACATCGGCGGCATCATCGTGGTCGACTTCATCGACATGGTGCTCGAGTCGAACCGCGACCTCGTGCTGCGCCGCCTCATCGAGTGCCTCAGCCGCGACCGCACCAAGCACCAGGTCGCCGAGGTCACCTCGCTCGGCCTCGTGCAGATGACCCGCAAGAAGCTGGGTCTCGGCCTGCTCGAGACCTTCAGCGAGGCGTGCGAGGTGTGCGCCGGCCGCGGCGTCATCGTTCACCACGACCCGGTGGTCAAGCACCGCGGCGGCCCTGCGAGCGGCAACGGCAACCAGAACCGCCGCTCCCGTGGCGCGCAGAACGCCCCCGCGCCGCAGCAGCAGGCACCTGCCGCCGCCAACGGCGGCACACACAGCATCACCGAGGGTGCGAAGTCCGCGCTCGCGCAGATCGCCGCCTCGACGATCGTGCCCGTCGCCGAGACCCCCGAGGTGGTCGCACAGCCCGCCGAGCAGACGGAGCGACCCAAGAAGGCGCGCAAGAAGCGCGGCTCCGACCGCAAGTCGGCCCCGCGGACCGAGACCGAGCAGCTGCTCGATTCGGTGCTGGATGCTCTTCCCGAGCCGAAGGCGCCCGGACAGGGCCGCAACCGCCGTCGTGTGACCACAGCCGCTCTCACCGGTACGCCGGTGGTGCGCCCTGAGCAGTCAGCGCCGGTCGCGGGCGGGGACGCGCAATCCTGACGCGATCAGGCGCCTGACGAGCTCCTTGCCGCCCACGTGCACCGCACCGGCGGCGAGGAGCCGGGGCAGCATGTCGGCCGGCACGTCGTAATGATCGCGGTCGAAGGCCCGCGGAGGCACGCCCTGCGCAGCGGCGAAGGTGTGCAGCTCGTCGAGACTCTCATCGCTGACGAGGTGCGCCCACAGCCGCCCGTGGGCCGGCCAGACGGGGTCGTCGACGAGAACGGTCATGTCGCCGAGCTTAGGCCCGTGACACGCGGCCGGGCTCACTTTGCGGCATGGCCCCGCATCCGGTAAAGTTGTCCCTTGGTGCGCGACCCTGTCGACTGTTCCAGTCGTGCAGGACAAGTCTTGCGTCCGCACCCGTCGCCCCGCGATGAACGCAAGCAACAGTCTTCCCGTGAGATTCCCGGAGCCTCGTGCTCCCCAACGAAACAGGTATGAAGTGGTTTACGCAGTAGTGCGCGCCGGTGGCCGGCAGGAGAAGGTCGAGGTCGGCACGATCGTTCAGCTCGACCGTGTTCAGGCTGCCCAGGGCGAGAAGATCGAGCTGCCCGCCGTGCTTCTCGTCGACGGCTCCACGGTGACCACCGACGCCGACAAGCTGGCGAAGGTCAAGGTCACGGCTGAGGTTATCGGCGACCTCCGCGGCCCGAAGATCATCATCCAGAAGTACAAGAACAAGACCGGCTACAAGAAGCGTCAGGGCCACCGCCAGGAGCTCACGCGCGTCAAGATCACCGGCATCAAGTAAGCACGGAAGAGGCTGAACAATGGCACATAAGAAGGGCGCGAGCTCGACCCGCAACGGTCGTGACTCCAATGCACAGCGACTCGGCGTGAAGCGCTACGGCGGTCAGACCGTCAACGCCGGCGAGATCCTCGTCCGTCAGCGCGGCACGCACTTCCACCCCGGCGTGAACGTCGGCCGTGGTGGCGATGACACCCTGTTCGCCCTCGCCGCCGGCTCGGTGGAGTTCGGCGCCAAGGGCGGCCGCAAGGTCGTCAACATCGTCGCAGCCGCGCAGTAAGCGCAGCAGACTTTCTCGGACGGGGCGGGCTTCGGCTCGCCCTTTCCGCGTATTCGGACTTCACAGAGCTCAGGAGACATCAGGATGGTCACATTCGTCGACACCGTCACGCTGCACCTTCGTGCAGGCAAGGGCGGCAACGGCTGTGTCTCGGTGAAGCGTGAGAAGTTCAAGCCGCTCGGCGGACCGGACGGCGGCAACGGCGGTGACGGTGGCGACATCGTGCTCATCGCCGACCCGCAGGTGACGACGCTGCTGTCGTACCACCACTCTCCGCACCGTCACGGCGGCAACGGCGGCTTCGGCATGGGCGATCACCGTTCCGGGTACAACGGCGAGACCCTCGAGCTGCCGATCCCCGTCGGCACCGTCGTGAAGACACCCGAGGGCGACGTGCTGCGCGACATGGTCACGCCCGGTGAGCGCTTCGTCGTCGCCGAGGGCGGCCGCGGCGGGCTCGGCAACGCGTCGCTCGCCTCGCCCAAGCGCAAGGCGCCCGGCTTCGCGCTGCTCGGCATCCCCGGCTTCGAGGGCGATGTCGTGCTCGAGCTCAAGACGGTCGCCGATGTCGCACTCGTTGGCTACCCATCCGCCGGCAAGTCGAGCCTCATCGCCGCCATGTCGGCCGCGCGTCCGAAGATCGCCGACTACCCGTTCACGACCCTGCATCCGAACCTCGGCGTCGTGCAGGCCGGCGACAGCCGCTACACCGTCGCCGACGTGCCCGGCCTCATCGAGGGCGCCAGCGAGGGCCGTGGGCTCGGCCTCGAGTTCCTGCGCCACGTCGAGCGCTGCTCGGCGCTGCTGCACGTGCTCGACTGCGCCACGCTCGAGCCCGGCCGCGACCCGCTGAGCGACCTCGACGTCATCCTCGCCGAGCTCGCCGCCTACGAGGTGCCTGAGGGTCAGACTCCGCTGCTCGAACGCCCGCAGCTCGTCGCGCTGAACAAGGTCGATGTGCCCGAGGCGCGCGACCTCGCCGAGATGGTGCGCCCCGACATCGAGGAGCGCGGCTTCCGCGTGTTCGAGATCTCGACGGTCTCGCACGAGGGCCTGCGCGAGCTCAGCTTCGCCCTCGCCCAGCTCGTCGACCAGCACCGCGCCGACGTCATCGCCGCCGAGGAGGCTCCGCGCGAGCGCGTGGTCATCCGCCCGAAGGGCGCGAAGGTCGCCGAGTTCGAGGTTCGCCTCGAGGGCGGCAGCTACGGCAACTTCTACCGCATCCTGGGCGAGAAGCCCGAGCGCTGGGTCAAGCAGACCGACTTCCAGAACGAGGAGGCGATCGGCTACCTCGCCGAGCGCCTCGAGCGCATCGGCGTCGAGGACGCACTGTTCCGCGCCGGCGCCACCCCCGGCTCGACCGTCATGATCGGCGCAGGCGACGGCATCGTGTTCGACTGGGAGCCGTCGATCTCCTCCGCCGCCGAGCTCGTCACCGCCCCGCGCGGCACCGACGCGCGCTTCGCGCAGAGCAACCGCCGCACGACCAGCCAGCGCCGCGAGCAGTACTACGAGCGCATGGACGCCAAGGCGGCCGCGCGCGAAGAGCTGGAGGAGCAGCGCCGGGCATCCCGGGAGGGCGAGGAGTGACGGCGCGCTCGCGCGCCGAGCTCGCCACCGCCGAGCGCATCGTCGTGAAGGTGGGCTCGTCGTCGATCAGCGGAGAGTCGTCCTGGCGCATCCCGATGATCGTGCAGGCACTGTCCGCGGCGCACCGGCGCGGCGCCGAGATCGTCCTGGTGTCGTCCGGCGCGATCGCCACCGGCATCCCGTTCCTCGCGCTCGACGCGCGCCCCACCGACCTCGCCACCCAGCAGGCGGCGGCGGCCGTGGGACAGAACGTGCTCGTGTTCCGCTATCAGGAGGCGCTGCGTCCGTTCGGCATCGTCGCGGGCCAGGTGCTGCTCACCACCGGCGACCTCGAGAACCCGACCTCGCGCAGCAACGCACGCCGTGCCATGGAGCGACTGCTGTCGCTGCGCATCCTGCCGATCGTGAACGAGAACGACACGGTCGCGACCCAGGAGATCCGCTTCGGCGACAACGACCGCCTCGCCGCACTCGTCGCCCAGCTGCTGAACGCCGACGCCCTCGTGCTGCTCAGCGACATCGAGTCGCTCTACACGAAGCCGCCGACCGACCCCACCGCCGAGCCGATCGACGTGATCCCCGCCGACTCCGACCTCGCAGGAATGGAGTTCGGTGCGACCGTCGTCAACAGCGTCGGCACCGGGGGAGCGGCCACGAAGGTCTCGGCCGCGCGCATGGCGGCGGCATCCGGAATCGGCGTGCTCGTCACGAGCGCCGACCTCGTCGGGAAGGCCCTCGAAGGTGCCGAGATCGGCACCTGGTTCGAGCCGGCGCTGCCCGCCTGAGGCACGGTCACACGGCCTTCTCGCGGGATGCTGCGCCGATACACTCGCAACATGAGCACTACCCCTGCCGAGATCACGGCTGAGACCGCCCAGGATCGCCTGGTGCGCGCGAAGGATGCGTCCCGCGAGGTGGCGCGGCTCACCAGCGGGCAGAAAGGCGATGCCCTCGAAGCCATCGCGGCGCGCATCGAACGTGAGTCCGCGCGGATCATCGCCGCGAACGCCGACGACATCGAGCGCGGCCGCGCCGACGGTATCGGCGACGCCCTGATCGACCGGCTGCGCCTCGACGAGAAGCGCGTGGCGGCCCTCGCCGCCGCGGTGCGCGACGTCGCCGCGCTGCCCGACCCGATCGGGCAGGTCGTCGGCGGGCATCGGATGCCGAACGGTGTGGCCCTCGAGCAGGTGCGCGTGCCGTTCGGCGTGGTCGGCGCGATCTACGAGGCCAGGCCCAACGTCACCGTCGACATCGCGACGCTCGCCCTTCGCGCCGGCAACGCGGTGGTGCTGCGCGGCGGCAGCGCGGCCCGCTCGTCGAACACCGTGCTCGTCGAGGTGATGCGCGAGGCGCTGCAGAGCGTCGGCGTCACCTCCGAGGCGATCCAGACCGTCGACGACTTCGGCCGCGAAGGCGCGAAGGCGCTCATGCACGGCCGCGGGCTCGTCGACGTGCTCGTGCCGCGGGGGAGCGCCGCGCTCATCGAGACGGTGGTGACGGAGTCGACCGTGCCGGTGATCGAGACCGGCTCCGGGGTCGTGCACATCGTGCTCGACGAGTCGGCCCCGCTGGACTGGGCGCGCGACATCGTCGTGAACGCGAAGGTGCAGCGCCCGAGCGTCTGCAACGCGGTCGAGACCGTGCTCGTGCTGCGCCAGGCCGCTCCGCTGCTCGTGCCGGTCGTGGCCAGTGCGCTGCAGAGCGCGGGCGTCGCGATCCACGGCGACGACATGGTCGCGGGGCTCGTGCAGAACGTCATCCCGGCCACCGAGGACGACTGGGCGACGGAGTACCTCAGCCTGGACATCGCGATGAAGGTCGTCGACACCCTCGACGACGCCCTCGAGCACATCCGCCGCTACAGCACCGGGCACACCGAATCGATCGTCACGACTGACGCGCGCAACGCCGAGCGCTTCCTCGCCGAGGTCGACTCGGCCGTCGTGATGGCGAACGCGTCGACCCGCTTCACCGACGGCGGAGAGTTCGGCTTCGGCGCGGAGGTGGGCATCTCGACGCAGAAGCTGCACGCCCGCGGCCCGATGGGGCTCGCCGAGCTGACCAGCACGAAATGGCTCGCGCGCGGATCGGGGCAGATCCGCGGCTGAGGACTAGACTGGACAGGCGTTTGCTATAGGAACGGAGTCAGGATGAACCTCGTCGCACAGATCGCGATGGCAGCAGCCGAGGCGGAGCACCACGGCAATGTGGCCGCCGAGACGGTGATCTACGGCATCATCGCCGCGGTCGTGTTCGCGGCGCTGGGTCTCGTGACCCTGTCGTACCGCAACGTCGCCAACCGCCACTCGGCGAAGGCCGAGGCGTACGCCGAGAAGCACGGCAGGGACGGCCACGGCCACTGACGCGCATGCAGTCATCACGAGCACCGCGCATCGGAGTGATGGGTGGCACGTTCGACCCCATTCACCACGGTCACCTGGTCGCCGCCAGCGAGGTCGCGCACTCGTTCGATCTCGACGAGGTCGTGTTCGTGCCCACGGGGCAGCCGTGGCAGAAGCAGAACGTGTCATTCAGCGAGCACCGCTATCTGATGACGGTCATCGCGACGGCGTCGAACCCGCGGTTCACCGTGAGTCGCGTCGACATCGACCGGAAGGGCCCGACCTACACGATCGACACCCTGCGTGATCTGAAGGCCGAGCGCCCCGATGCGGAGCTGTTCTTCATCACGGGTGCGGATGCCGTGGCGCAGATTCTCAGTTGGAGGGACCATGATGAACTGTGGGACCTCGCGCATTTCGTGGCGGTCTCGCGTCCCGGTCACGTGCTGAGCACGGATGGCCTCCCCACTGAGGACGTGAGCCAGCTCGAAGTGCCGGCGCTGACGATCTCGTCGACCGACTGTCGAGAGAGGGTCGGGCAGGGGGAGCCCGTCTGGTACCTCGTGCCCGACGGGGTGGTCCAGTACATCGCGAAGCATCATCTGTATCGGAGCAAGGCATGAGCACATCGGATCAGGACGGAAACGGGCAGCTGACGCGCAAGCAGCTGCGTGAGATCCGACTGACCGGTTCGACGCCGGTCATCAGCGAGGAGGAGGCGGCTGCGGTCGCCCAGCCGACGCCGGTGCTGCCGCGCGCCGCCGAGCCGATCGTGATCGAGCCGGCGCCCGTCGCGGTGTCGGAGGAGTCGGATGATGCGCCGCTCACCCGCCGTCAGGCGCGAGAGCTCGAGCGCATCCGCACGGCATCCGTCCCCGTCGTCGACGAGAGCGACGATGCGGATGACGAAGACGAGGATGCTGATGACGCTCCCGTCACCGCCGAGACCGCGATCGTAGAGCCTGCCGCTGAGGCGGAGCCCGAGGCCGAGGCGGAGCCCGAGGAGCCGGCGACGCCGGCGATCGTCTCGGAGGTGCCGCGATTCGACGCGCCGAGGCCCGCCGTCCCCGCGGCGGATGCTGGCGACGCGACCGAGGCGGATGCTGAGTCCGAGGATTCGGTCGATGACGTTCGCGCCGTCGAGGAGCCTCAGCCCGCCCCCGTCACCGAGCCCGCCCCCGTCGTCGAGGACGACGAGGACGAGGCGGACGGGCCCGAGGGTGACTCCGCGGAGGAGGAGACGCCCGAGGAGCGCCCGATGGTCGGCGCCGCCTTCGGCATCGGCGTCAAGCGCGGCGGTGCCGCCGAGCACGTCCCGTCACGCTTCGACAGCCTGCTCGAGGGCGAGTCGAGCGGGTCGCACACCGCCAGCAACACCCTGATCTTCACCCCCGGTCCCGGCGCCGGCTCGCTGTCGGGCCCTGTCGCCTCCACCGGTGAACTGCTCATCACCGGAACGTACGAGCTTCCCGAGGGCCTCGGCTCGCGGGGGCACGCGCTCGGCGTCACCGACGGCAAGGAGGTGGATGCGGTGCTCATCGACGGTGAGCTCGCCCCTGCCTCCTCGCCGACCCCGATCGCGGCCAGCTCCGCGGTCAGCACTTCGAAGCCCGCGGGCGAGGTCATCCGGCCTCCCGCGCCTGAGAAGGGCAGCAAGCTCATGCTCACCCTGGCGGTCGTCGCCGGAGGTCTCGCGCTCGCGCTGGCCACCGTGCTGATCATCGCCTTCACCACGAACCTCTTTGGATGATGCAATCACCTGAATCTGCTGTCGAGATGCTCCAGATCGCCGCTGCCGCGGCCGACTCGAAGGGCGGCGAGGATCTCGTCGCGCTGAACGTCTCGGAGCCCCTCCCGCTCGTCGACATCTTCCTGCTCGTCACCGGCTCGAGCGAGCGCAACGTCGCCGCCATCGCCGATGAGATCGAGGACAAGCTCGTCGAGGCGGGCCACAAGCGCGTGCGTCGCGAAGGACGAGCGGAGGCCCGCTGGGTGCTGCTCGACTTCGGCGACCTCATCGTGCACGTGTTCCACTCTGAGGAGCGCGTCTACTACGGCCTCGAGCGTCTCTGGAAGGACTGCCCGGTCGTGCCGATCGAGCTGCCCGCGAAGGCCACCGAGCAGTAGGACGCACCCGCCACGGCGACACACCCGGCGTTCGGGAGCGATTCGCGTCGCTCTCGAGCCGTGTAGTAAGCTGATGGAGTTGTCGCGGGGAACCGCGGATAGCGTCTGGGCCTGTGGCGCAGCTGGTAGCGCACCTGCATGGCATGCAGGGGGTCAGGGGTTCGAGTCCCCTCAGGTCCACCAGAGAAACCCCCGCGGATGACCGCGGGGGTTTCGTCGTTCCTGATGTCGTCAGGCGAACACGCTCATGCCGTAGAGAACGAAGACGAGCAGGTGTGCGGCGCCGTGCACGGCGTTCACGCGGCGGCCCGAGAACGTCGCGAGCGTCAGCAGCAGGGTCGTGCCCAGCAGCACCAGGTTCACGGGCGTCTCGGCCAGCACGACGGGCTGGCCGGTGAACAGACCGATCACGAGCACGGCGGGGATCGTCAGACCGACGGTCGACACCAGGGCGCCGTGGCACAGGTTGCTGACCCGCTGGATCTCGCCGCCGTGCGCGGCGCGGATCGTCGTGATCGTCTCGGGTAGGAAGACGATCATCGCGATGAGGATGCCCGACAGCGCCACGGGCGCGCCGGTGCGTTCGAGTGCGTCGTCGAGCAGCGTCGCCATGTCGTGCGACAGCAGCACGATCGGCAGCACCGTCGCGATGAGCAGAGCCGTGCGGGCGAGGAGCTCGCCGCGGTGCTCTCGGAACGTCTCGGCGATGTCGTCGCGGGGCGCTGCAGCATCCGAAGCGGCATCCGCTCCCGCATCCGCGCCCGGCTCCGTGAAGTCCTCGCTCTGCGCGCCCACCTGCCGCCACAGGAAGAACCCGTAGAAGCTCACGGTCAGCGCGGCCAGGGCGATCGCCTGCCCAGGTGCGTAACCGCCGTCGACGCCGATGAGACCCGGCAGGGCGAACGCGACGGCGAGCAGCACGATGAGCACGGCGAGATACGTCGAGACGCCGGTGCGGTTCGCGTGAGCCCGCGGGTGCCGGATGCCGGACACGAGCAGCGCCACGCCGATCACGAGGTTCAGGATGATCATCGATACGGCCATCACCGAGTCACGGGCGATGGTGGGATGCTCGCCGGGGCCGAGCATGACCGCCGAGATGAGGATCACCTCGATCAGCACGATCGACAGGGTCAGCACCAGGGTGCCGTAGGGGTCGCCGAGGCGGCGCGCGAGATGCTCGGCCTCGGTCACGACGCCGAAGGCGCAGATCACGATCACCGCGACGATGCCGGCGAGCACGAGCCACAGCACGGCCGTGGTCAGGGGTGCGGCGAGCAGCGGCGCCGCGAGCAGCACGGCGAGGAACGCGCCCCAGCCGAGTGCGAGGCGCAGCAGCGCGGTGCGGGTGAGGATGCGGGGGAGCAGCGAGGTGGAGCGCATGATGCGGATCCGATCTGCAGGGTCGTCCCCGCACATGATCTCGCCGACGGGTCGTCCCGCGGACGGCTTGCGCTTCCAGCCTAGCAACCGAGGAACATCCGTGCCGTTGTCGACGTTGCAGGGAGCGTGAGCATCCTCGAGAGCGTCGTCATCGGTGCTGGTCAGGCCGGCCTCTCGGCGTCGTTCCATCTGCAGCGTCTCGGCATCGCACACATCGTGCTCGACGCCAATGACCACCCGGGCGGCGCGTGGCAGCACCGCTGGGACGCGCTCACCATGAACGACGTGCACGGAGTGGCTGAGCTGCCCGGAGACGATCGCCCCGCGCTCAGCGACGCCCGCGCCAACCAGGTGGTTCCGACGTACTTGTCGTCCTACGAGCGCCGCCATCACCTGCCCGTGCTGCGCCCGGTCACCGTGCGCACCGTCACCGACGGCGACGACGGCATCCTCACGGTCGAGGCGGATGCCGGGCAGTGGCGCACCCGCACCCTGGTGAACGCCACCGGCACCTGGACGCGGCCGTTTCTGCCGCACTACCCGGGCATGGAGACCTTCCTCGGCGAGCAGCTGCACACCTCCGAATACCCGGGCCCCGAGCACTTCGTCGGCAAGCGCACGCTGGTGGTCGGCGGCGGTGCCTCGGCCGTGCAGTTCCTGGGCGCGCTCGCCCCGCTCACCGAAACGCTCTGGGTCACCCGGAAGCCCCCGGTCTGGCGCACAGACGACTTCACCCCCGAGGCGGGTGCCGCGGCTGTCGCTCTCGTCGAGCAGCGCGTCGCACAGGGGCTCCCGCCCGAGAGCGTCGTCAGCGTGACCGGACTCATGCTGCGCCCCCAAGAGCGCGAAGCCGAGCGGCTCGGCGCGTACGCCGCCCGCCGCCCGATGTTCGAGCGCATCGAACCCGACGGCGTGCGCTGGGCCGACGGCAGCTTCGAGCGCGTCGACGTGATCCTCTGGGCCACTGGCTTCCGCCCCGCGATCGCGCATCTCGCCCCGCTGCACCTGCGCAGCGAGGCAGGAGGCATCCAGCTCGACCGGAACGGCCGAGGCACGACCGCGGTCGCCGACCCCCGCATCCAGCTGGTGGGCTACGGCCCTTCCGCGAGCACGATCGGCGCCAACCGTGCCGGGCGCAGCGCGGCGAAGGGCGTGCAGCGCGCCCTCGCCCGCGTGGCGGTCGCCGTCGACTGAGTTGCGGCATCCGCTCGGGATGGGCGCGTACCCTCGAAGGCATGCGTGCGGCCATCAGGGGAGTGCTCGTCGCGGCCATCGCCGCGACGATGCTCGTCGGCTGCGCGCCCTCCGCACCGCCGACGGCAGCACCCACGACGACCGAATCGACCCCGACGCCGACCCCGACACCCACTCTCGACCCGGCCGTGGCGGCCGTCGCCGACATGACCGTCGCCGAGCAGGCTGCGAGTGTCGTGATGGGGCACGTGCCCACCACCGACCCCGCCGCACTGCGCGCGTACATGTCCTCCGGTCCGGAGGGGGCGCCGCTGGGCGGGTTCATCCTCATGGGCGCGAACATCGGGGCGGATGCCGCCCAGGTGCGCACCGTGACGAGCGCGCTCACCCTCGACCCTGCTCTGCCGCCGCTCATCGCGATCGACCAGGAGGGCGGGGTCGTCTCGCGGCTGCGCTGGGACGATCAGCCGGCCGGGCGCCGACTGCAGGGCGCCGACGCCGCACAGGTGCAGGCAGCCTTCCAGAAGCGGGCGACCCTCGTCGCCGACATCGGAGCGAACGTCAACTTCGGCATCATCGCCGATGTGCCTGCCGACGCGTCGTCGTTCATCGCCTCCCGCGCGCTCGGCGCCGACCCCGACACGGCGGCGCAGCACGTCAGCGCGGCGGTGCAGGGCGAGAGCAGCATCGTCTTCTCGACGTTGAAGCACTTCCCCGGGCACGGCGCGGCCCCCGGCGACTCGCATCACGCGATCCCCACGACCGCCGAGACGGTGGAGCAGTGGCGCGCCGCCGATGCGAAGCCGTTCGTCGCAGGCATCGACGCCGGAGCCGAGCTGCTCATGTTCGGCCACCTCGCCTACACCGCGGTCGACACAGCCCCGGCATCCCTCTCCGCACGCTGGCATGCCATCGCCCGTGACGAGCTCGGCTTCCGCGGCGTGATGATCACCGACGACCTCGGCATGCTCAGCTCCTCGGGCGTCGCGGCCTACCGCGACCCGGTCGCGAACGCCGTCGCGGCGATCGCCGCCGGCAATGACATGGTGCTCATGGTCGCCGGCTCCACCGCCGACACCGCACCGGCGATGGCCGCGGGCATCGCGGCCGCCGTCGCGGACGGCCGCATCCCCGCGGAGCGGTTGCAGGATGCCGCCGAGCACGTCATGCGACTGCGGATGCACCTTCCGCAGGAGTGAGCTCGTCCGCACCGAGCCAGGCCCCCAGCATCCGCTCCCGCATCACCGCACCGCGCTCGGCGAAGACGCGCTGCCGGCGCACGTACTCAGCCTTGCCCTCCGCCGTCTCGATCGGCACCGGGCGCACGCCCCAGGCCGAGAGGTCGTAGGGCGCCGCCTCCATGTCGAGCAGGCGGATGTCGCGCGCCAGCTCGAACGCGTCCAGCAGCAGCTCGCCGGGGATCAGCGGGCCGAGCTTCATCGCCCACTTGTACAGGTCCATGCCGGCGTGCAGACAGCCGGGCTGCTCCAGCGCCGGCTGCGTCTCGCGCGTCGGCATCAGCCGGTTGCGCGGCACCGCCTCGGGTGTGAAGAAGCGGAACGCGTCGAAGTGCGTGCAGCGCAGCTCGTTCGCCTCGACGACGGCATCCGTCCCCTCCTGACCCAGCCGCAGCGGCACCGGATGCCGGTGCTCATCGGCACGGTAGACCATCGCCCACTCGTGCAGCCCGAAGCAGCCGAACTGGCCGGGGCGCGAGGCGGTGCGGCGCAGCATCCGCTCCACGAGAACCGCGAGCTCGGGCTTGTCGGCGCGGAACGCCGCGGCATCGGGGAATACCTCGCCGGGCACGGCGCCGGGGGAGTACCAGCGCCAGTCGGCGCGCTCCGCGGCATCCTGCAGCACGACACCCGCACCGGGGTGCCAGCGTCGCAGCTGCGACGGCTTGTACGCGTAGTACGTGAAGAGGAAATCCCAGACCGGATGCTTCTCGCCGCGCCGCGCCCTGTCACGATGCTCCGCGGTCAGCCGATCGGCGCGCTCGGCGTGCGTGTCGGCACGTGCCTGCCATGCGCGGCGGGTGAGAGCGGTCATGACTCGATGTCGATGATGCCGGCCTCGCCGAGCTTGTCGCGCAGGCCCGCGCCGTCCTCGGCGCTCACCCACGGCACGGCGTCTGCCTCGTGCGGGGTGGTCGCGCGACCACCGGCGAGCATCGCCTCAGCGGGCAGCAGGCGGCGGATCGCGACGCCTGCGACGGACTCCGGATGCTCCTCGAGGAACTCCGAGTAGATCGCCTCGTCGTGCTGACCGTCATCGCCGATCAGCAGCCAGCGCACCTGCGGGAACTCGCGTGCGAGACGGCGCAGGTTGCGGGTCTTGTGCTCGCGTCCGCTGCGGAACCAGCGGTCGTGCGTGGGGCCCCAGTCGGTGAGCAACATGGCTCCGGCGGGGAACAGGTGACGGCTGAGGAACCGTCGTAGCGTGGGTGCGACATTCCACGCGCCCGTGGAGAGGTAGATCATCGGGGCGCCGGGGTGGTCGCGGCGCAGCTTCTCGAGCAGCACGGCCATGCCCGGAACCGGGGTGCGCGCGTGCTCGTCGAGCACGAACGAGTTCCACGCCGCGACGAACGGGCGGGGGAGAGCGGTGACCATCACTGTGTCGTCGACGTCGCTCACCACACCGAAGCGCACGTCGTCTCCCACGATGAAGACGCTCGCCTCCACAGGATCCTGACCCTCGACCGACATCGTGAACGTCTGCCACCCGGGGGCGAGATCCGCCTCGACGACCGCGTCGATCACGCCGCCGCGGTCGGCGACGACATCGTGCGTGCGGCCGCCGATCTCGATGCGCGCGGAGGCGAAGCTGACCGGGATGCTGACGAAGGCGCGCCAGCCGCGCACCCCCGAGCTGCCGTCACCGTCGGCGCGCCGACGCTTCAGCGTCTTCGGCGCGATCAGCACGCGTCCTACGACACGCACCCACCCTGTCCCGCCATAGGCGGGAAACGGGACGGCGGTCGCCGAACGCCCTCGTCTGCGGGCGCGGCGCTCACGCCAGACGTGGAAGCGGTGTTCGAGGCGAGCGAACCAGTGGATCTTGGCCGCTGAGCTGGGGGACATCGCCCCCCAGTCTTTCACGGTTCGCCGCGGACTTCCTCGTCGGCGTCAGCGATCATGTGCCGCTCTTCGCGCTTCGCGATGATCTTCTTCGCCACCAGCACGCCGAGCAGCAGCACCACGATCACGCCGACGAAGATGTAGCCGGCGTAGTGCACCGTCTCGGAGAGCTCCTTGTAGCTGCCGGCGATGGACGACGCCACACCCACGTAGATCACGGTCCACAGCACGCAGGCGGGCAGCGTCCAGGCGAGGAAGCGCCGGTACGCGTATCCGCTCATGCCGACGGTGAGCGGCACGAGGGAGTGCAGCACCGGCAGGAACCGGGAGAGGAAGATGGCGATGCCGCCGCGGCGGCGCAGGTAGCGTTCGGAGCGCACCCAGTTGTGCTCGCCGATGCGTCTGCCCAGCCAGGAGGTGCGGATGTGCGGACCGATCCAGCGGCCCAGCCAGAAGCCGATCGATTCGCCGATCAGCGCGCCGAGCACGACGGCGACGCCCAGGGCCACGCCCTGGACCCAGTCCTCGACGCCGATCGAGGCGACGAGCACGACGGTGTCTCCGGGCACGATGAGTCCGATGAGGATGCTCGTCTCGAGCATGATCGCGACACCGGCGAGAACGGTGCGCAGCACGGGGTCGACGGACTGCACCAGTTCGATCGCCCAGAGCACGAAGTCGTTCACGCCACGAGCATACGAGCCGAGTGCACGCCGTACGCTGTGAATCGTGCCGCTTCCCGCTCCGCTCGTCCCTCTGCCGCTCGACGGCTGGCGCGACGCGGAGACCCTGTTCGCGGCGCTGTTCGGTGAAAGCGCCGCCGCGGGCTCGTCGGCGTTCTGGCTGGATGCCGGACCGGATTCCGCCGAGGGGTGGAGCATCCTCGGCGCGGGGGATCCGGAGACCGATCCGGATGCCGTCGGGACGACCGCTCTGACCGGCACGGCGGTGAGCTCGCCGGTGCCGTTCGACGGCGGCTGGGTGGGCTGGCTCGACTACGAGCACGGTGCGGCCGCGGCGGGGGCACCGATCGCCGCATCCGATGCCTCACCCACCTGGATCGCCGTATCCACGGCGATCGCGCTCGACCACGCGCATCGCCGGGTGTGGGCGCTCGCCGCCGCGCCGGATGCCGAGCGCTGGCGCGCCCGCGTGCAGCACGCGATGACGGATGCCGCAGCCGCACCGGCCCCGATCGCGCCCGAGGCGTCGACGGCCGAAGCCCGTCACGGGGTGCGCGCGTACGTCGGCCTCGTCGAGGAGTGCCGTGAGGCGATCCGCCGCGGCGACGCCTATCAGCTCTGCCTCACCACGCGCTTCAGCGCGCCGCGTCCGCGCGACCCGCTCGCGGTGTACCGGCGGCTGCGGGCGGCGACGCCCGCGCATCACGGCGGCTACCTGCGCATCGGCGAGCGGCACCTGCTGAGCGCCAGCCCCGAGCAGTTCCTCGCGGTCGCCGACGGCGTCGCCTCCACCAGCCCCATCAAGGGCACCCGACCCCGGCACGCGGATGCCGAGGAGGATGCCCGGCTCGCCGAAGAGCTGCGCACCGACGTCAAGGAGCGCGCCGAGAACGTCATGATCGTCGACCTCATGCGCAACGATCTCTCGCACGTCGGCGACCCCGCGACGCTGCGCGTCGACCGGCTGTGGCAGGTGGAGTCGTACCCGGCCGTGCACCAGCTCGTCAGCCAGGTGAGCGTCCGCCTGCGCGACGGCATCCGCTTCGCCGACCTGTGCGAGGCGACCTTCCCCGCCGGCAGCATGACCGGCGCCCCCAAGCTGTCGGCCATGACCAACCTGCACCGCCTCGAGGGCGCAGCCCGCGGGGTGTACTCCGGATGCTTCGGACACGTCGGCCTCGACGGGCGGGTCGACCTGGCGATGGTGATCCGCTCCATCGTCGTGCAGGGCGAGGAGGCGTACGTCGGCGCGGGCGGCGGCATCACGTGGCTGTCGCGCCCCGACGCGGAGGCGGCCGAGGTCGCCACCAAGGCGCGGGCGCCTCTCGCGGCCCTCGGCACCGAGCTTCCCGAGGAGTGGGCGGCGCTGCTCCTGCCCGCCGACTCGCGATAACCTGGAATGCCCGGTCTTCCGGGCAGTTTCCGCATCCGTAGATTGGCCGTTCCTTGTCCGAGCATTCGTCAGCATCCTCCGCCGAGACCCCCGAGCCGCTGTCCGCGCACGCGCTTCAGGACAAGTGGCAGAAGTACTGGGCCGAGAACGAGACCTTCCTCGCGGGCGGTGCCGACGACACCCGGCCGCGCAAGTACGTGCTGGCGATGTTCCCGTACCCCTCCGGCGACCTGCACATGGGGCACGCCGAGAACTACCTCTACAGCGACATCGTGGCCCGCTTCTGGCGGCACCGCGGGCACAACGTGCTCAACCCGATCGGCTGGGACTCGTTCGGCCTGCCCGCCGAGAACGCCGCGATCCGCCGCGGCGCCGACCCGCGCGAGTGGACGTACCAGAACATCGACCAGCAGAAGGCCGGATTCCGGGCGTACGGCGTCTCGTTCGACTGGTCGCGCGTGCTGCACACCTCCGACCCGGAGTACTACCGCTGGAACCAGTGGCTGTTCCTGAAGATGTACGAGCGCGGCCTGGCGTACCGCAAGAAGAGCCCGGTGAACTGGTGCCCGAACGACCAGACCGTGCTGGCGAACGAGCAGGTCGTCGATGGCCGATGCGAGCGCTGCGGCGCCGAGGTCGTGAAGAAGAAGCTCACCCAGTGGTACTTCAAGATCACCGAGTACGCCGACCGTCTGCTCGACGACTTGAACCAGCTCGAGGGCCGGTGGCCGCACAAGGTGCTGCAGATGCAGCGCAACTGGATCGGTCGTTCGGTGGGTGCCGACGTCGACTTCCGCATCGAGGGCCGCGACGAGCCGGTGACGGTGTTCACCACCCGCCCCGACACGCTGCACGGTGCGACCTTCTTCGTGGTCGCCCCCGACTCCGACCTGGCGGCCGAGCTCGTCGAGGGCGCCTCCGACGAGGTGCGCGGCCGCTTCGCCGAGTACCTCGAGCAGGTGCAGAAGACCACCGACATCGACCGTCAGTCGACCGACCGGCCCAAGACCGGCGTGTTCCTGGAGCGGTTCGCGGTCAACCCCGTCAACGGCGAGCGGATGCCGATCTGGGCGGCCGACTACGTGCTGGCCGACTACGGTCACGGCGCGGTCATGGCCGTGCCCGCGCATGACCAGCGCGACCTCGACTTCGCCCGCGCGTTCGACCTGCCCGTCAAGGTGGTCGTCGACACCACGGCTCCCGTCACGGGTGCCGTGCCGGTGATCGAGACGGATGCCGACGGCGTGCCGATCATGCTCGAGTCGCTCGACGACCAGCATCCGGCGAAGACCGGCATCGCGCTGGCCGGCGAGGGCCGCATGATCAACTCGGGCGAGCTGGACGGCCTGTCGAAGCGTCATGCCGTCGCCCGGCAGATCGAGCGGCTCGAGAAGGACGGCGTCGGCCGTGCCGCGAAGAACTACCGCCTGCGTGACTGGCTGATCTCGCGCCAGCGCTTCTGGGGCACACCGATCCCGATGCTGCACACCGACGACGGCGGCATCGTGCCGGTCGCCGAGGAGCAGCTGCCGGTGCGTCTGCCGGATGCCGCGGGCCTCGACCTGCGCCCCAAGGGCACCTCGCCGCTGGGCGCGGCCGAGTCCTGGGTGCGCACGGTCGTGCCCGGCACCGGTGAGCCGGCGCTGCGCGACCCCGACACCATGGACACCTTCGTCGACAGCTCCTGGTACTACCTGCGCTTCCTGTCGCCGAACAGCGACCAGTTCGCGTTCGACGCTGACGAGGCGAAGCGCTGGGCGCCGATCGACGCCTACATCGGCGGCGTCGAGCACGCCATCCTGCACCTGCTGTACGCCCGGTTCATCACCAAGGTGCTCTTCGACATGGGCATGGTCGACTTCACCGAGCCGTTCTCCAGCCTGATCAATCAGGGCATGGTGATCCTGAACGGCGCGAAGATGTCGAAGTCGAAGGGCAACCTCGTGCTGTTCCAGGAGGAGCTCGACGCGCACGGCGCCGACGCGCTGCGCGTGGGCCTGGCATTCGCCGGCCCGGTGGAGGACGACAAGGACTGGGCCGACGTGTCGACCACGGGTGCGCAGAAGTTCCTGTCGCGTGCGCTGCGCATCGCCGGCGAGGTCTCGAGCGAGGTCGGTGTGAGCTTCGACGGCGGCGACGCCGCGCTGCGCCGCGCCACGCACCACCTGCTGGCCGAGGCCCCTGGCCTGGTCGAGCACACCAAGTTCAACGTGCTTGTTGCCCGTCTCATGGAGCTCGTCAACGGCATCCGCAAGACCATCGACTCGGGTGCCGGCGCCGGCGATCCTGCCGTGCGCGAGGCCGCCGAGACAGTCGCCGTCATGCTCGACCTGATCGCCCCGCACACCGCGGAGGAGATGTGGGAGAAGCTCGGTCACGAGCCGTCGGTTGGTCTCGTCACCTGGCGCTCCGCCGACCCGGCCCTGCTCGTGGAGGACACCGCGACCGTCGCCGTGCAGGTGGGCGGCAAGGTGCGCGCCACGCTCGAGGTGCCTGCGAAGATCGGCGAGGCCGAGCTCGAGGCACTCGCCCGCGCCGATGAGCGCGTGCAGCGGGCCCTGGAGGGCAAGGAGATCGTGCGCGTGATCGTGCGCGCGCCGAAGATCGTGAACTTCGCCGTCAAGGGCTGAGCGACACTCTCGAGAACTCCTGCACATCCGCGTGATGTGCAGGAGTTCTCCACATCTGGGTCGTTCCGGGCTCGGCGGCGCTATGCGGCTGTCTAGCGTGTCGGAGTGACAGCATCCCCCGACGCGACCGATCCTCAGCTGCGGCCCCGCCCGCGGCTGAGGCTCGGCATCGGGGCGGCCGTGACGCTGGGGCTCGTCGTGCTGTCGGCGGCCGTCGGCTGGGGCATCCTCCGCGGGCAGGCAGCACCGAGCGAGAGCATCCCGCTGGACGGCTCCGGCGGCGAGGGCACCGTGGTCGCCGAGAGCGCCGGGCTGTACGTGCACGTGCTCGGCGAGGTAGCGAAGCCCGGGCTGTACATCCTCGACCCCGATGCGCGACTCGTCGACGCCCTCGCCGCCGCGGGAGGGACGCTCGACACCGCCGATCTGCAAGCCGTCAACCTCGCCCGTCCGCTGAGCGACGGTGAGCAGATCGTCGTCCCTCCGCAGGGCACGGCGGAGGCGGGCGGCGGCCCGGGCGGCGGGTCTGCTCCGGCGGGTGACGGCAGGATCGACCTCAACGCCGCAGACCAGGCCGCGCTGGAGACGCTGCCGCGAATCGGCCCGGCGCTTGCGCAGCGCATCCTCGAATGGCGTGAGGAGAACGGACGCTTCCGTGCCGTGGAGGATCTGCTCGCGGTGCCCGGCATCGGCGAGAAGCTGCTCGCCGGCATCCAGGACAAGGTGCGGGTGTGAAGGATCTGCGCAGCGCTGTGCTCGCGATCGTCGTCTGGGCGGCCGCACTCACTGCGATCTGCCTGCCGGCCGTGGCGCTCCCCGGCGCGGGGGTGTGCGCTGCCGCCGCCGGTGCTGTGATGCTCGTCGCGAGGCGGCGCGCGGGTGCCGGTCTCGCCGTGCTGGCGCTGCTCTCCTGCGCCGCGGTCGGTCTCGTCGTCGCGGGGGCGCAGCCCCAGCGGGCGCTGCTCGCCGAGTCCGACGGTCGCGCCGTCGAGGCGATCGTGCAGGTGACATCCTCGGCATCCGTCGGGCAGGACGGACGGCTCTGGTTCGACGCCACGACCGTCGAGCTCGGCCCACCGGGACGTCTCGTCGCGGTGGCTGCCTCCGTGCGCGTCGGCATCGACCCGATCGACGGCGCCGACCTCGGCGCCACGGCGCGGGTGGTGGGGCAGGGCAAGGGCACCGAGCCGTCCGAGCGCGCCGCGCTCGTCGTGTTCGGGTCGACGGCAGAGATCGCCGAACCGGCATCCGGGGTGTTCGCGATCGCCGCTGAGGCGAGGACCGGCTTCGTCGCGCGCGCCACCGGGCTGCCCGAACCGGGCGCGGGGCTCCTGCCGGGTCTCGCGGTCGGCGACACACGCGCGGTGTCCGACGAGCTCAACGCCGCCATGCTCGCCTCCGGGCTTTCGCACCTCACAGCCGTCAGCGGCGCGAACTGCATGATCGTCGTGGCAGCGGTGTTCTGGTTCGTGTCGCTGCTCGGCGGCGGTCGCACGCTGCGGGTCGTGCTCGCCCTCGTCGCCCTCGCCGCGTTCGTCGTGCTCGTCACCCCCGAGCCCAGCGTCGTGCGGGCGGCCGTGATGGCGGCGCTCGCGATGCTCACCGTGCTGCTGGGGCGCCCCAGCGCTGGGCTCGCGATGCTGTCGGTCGCGGTCTGCGGCATCCTCATCACCGACCCGTGGCTGGCCGCCTCACCCGGCTTCGCGCTGTCGGCCGCCGCGACGGCGGCCCTGCTCGTGCTGTCGCGCCCGCTCCTCGCCGGACTCGGGAGGTGGATGCCGCAGCCGCTCGCCCTGGCGATCTCGGTGCCGCTCGCCGCGCAGGTGGTGTGCGGGCCGATCATCGCGCTGTTCTCCGACCAGCAGTCGATGATCGGCGTCGCCGCGAACCTGCTCGCGGCCCCGGCCGCACCGATCGCCACGGTCATCGGACTGCTCGCGTGCCTCGCCGCGCCGCTGCCCTGGCTCGCGGACGTGCTGGCCGCCGCTGCGTGGCTGCCGGCTGCGTGGATCTCGACGACCGCGACCGTGAGCGCCGCCGTGCCCGGCGCGACGATGGCGGTCGTCGCGGGGCTTCCGGCCGCCGCTCTCGTGGCCGTTCTGAGCACAGCCGCGACGGTCGCCCTGGTGCGTCCCCGCTCGCGGCGGCTACGCGCCGCATCCGCTTTCGTCCTCGCTGCGGCGGTCGCGATGTTCGGCGCGCGGATGCTGCTCACGGGCCCGCTCGCGCCGCTCACCACGCCCGACGACTGGACCATCGCCGCGTGCGACGTAGGGCAGGGGGACGCCTTCCTGATCCGGTCGACCGACCGGGTCGCCCTCGTCGACACCGGGCCCGACGTCGACGCGCTGCAGGACTGCCTCGCCCAGACCGCGACCGAGCGCATCGACCTGCTCGTGCTCACCCACTACGACCTCGACCATGTCGGCGCGGTGGCGGCCGTGCAGGGGCGCGTCGGCACGGTGCTGCACGGACCCGTGGACGAAGCCGATCAGCAGCGGATCCTCTCGGGGCTGGCAGCCGGGGGAGCGACCCTCATCGAGGGCGCGGTCGGCGTGCACGGGCGGCTGGGTGCCGCGCAGTGGCGCGTGCTGTGGCCGGCATCCGATTCGCGCGCCTTCCCCGCCGGCAACGATGCGAGCGTCGTCGTCGAGATCGCCGGCGGCGGCGTGCCGCGCACCCTGCTGCTCGGGGATCTGTCGGCTGCGCCGCAGCGAATGCTGCTCGCGAGTGGACGACTGCACGGCCGCTATGACGTCGTGAAGGTCGCACACCACGGCAGCCGCGACCAGGAGCCGGCGCTCTACCAAGCCGTGCGGCCGCGGGTCGCGCTGATCGGCGTCGGCGAGGACAACGACTACGGGCATCCCCGAGCCGAGACGCTCAGGGTGCTCGACGCCGTCGGTGCTCGCGTGCTGCGCACCGATCAGCGCGGGCTGATCCTGCTCGGCCGCAGCGCCGAGGGGCTCGCGGTGTGGGCCGAGCGCGCGCCACCCGACGCAGGTGACTGACCACAGACAGAGCCCGACCCACAGAAGGAGAACGACATGAGAATGCACGTGATCACACGCACCGCGGCCGCTCTCGCGGCGGTCACGATGATGCTGGCGGCGGGCGGATGCTCGACCGCCCTCACCACACCGCAGCAGCGCGCGGAGGCGGCGGAGCAGACCGCGGCACGCCTGGCGGAGGCGCTCGCGAGACTCGACCTGGACGCGGTGGACGACCTCGCCTGTGAGGATCCGTGGCGGATCCAGCGGCTGCAGGTCGACCCGCGACCGGACCAGGAGCTCACGGTCGAGGTGCGGACGGTGGATAGGCTGCAGACGGACACGTGGCGATACCGAGACAACGATCCGGACGCCGAGTTCCATCTCGCGTCGTTCCTCGACACCGTCGACGAGCCTGAGCTCGCCCGGCGGGTCGGACTGGATGCCATCCTGCGGGTCGATGAGCACGGCGCGTGCCTCTGGGCGATGGACGCCCCGTTCGTGGTGTTCCTCGGACTCTGACGCGAACCGCGGGCGGGGGAGCGTCGGCGGCCGCCGGTAGGCTGGAGACATGGCCGCACCCCGTTCCTCCGCCCGTGGATCCGGAGCGCGCGCGGCCAAAGGGCCGCAGATCCCGCATGTGTCGTGGCGAGAGCCGCGGCCCGCGCCGATCGTGCTCGTCTCGGGCCCGGAGGAGATCCTCGCCGAGCGGGCGATCGCCGGTGTGCGCGACTACCTGCGCGCCGAGGACCCGGCGCTCGAGGTCAGCGACATCCGCGCCGACGACTACGCCGCAGGCACCCTGCTTGCGATGACCTCGCCGTCGCTGTTCGGCGAACCGCGCCTCGTGCGCGTCGCCGGCGTCGAGAAGTGCACCGACGCGTTCCTGCAGGAGGCGCTGCGCTACCTCGAAAACCCGCAGGAGGGCGCCACCGTCATCTTGCGGCACACCGGCGCCACCGTGCGCGGCAAGAAGCTGCTCGACGGCATCCGCTCCGGCACCGGTGGCGGCATCGAGGTGCCCTGCGCGGCCATCAAGCGCGACTCCGACCGCGTCGACTTCGCCGCAGGGGAGTTCAAAGCGGCGAAGAAGCGCATCGCCCCCAGCGCGCTGCGCGCTCTCGTCTCGGCGTTCGCCGACGACCTCACCGAGCTCGCCGCCGCCTGCCAGCAGCTGATCGGCGACGTCGAGGGCGACATCACCGACGACATCATCACCAAATACTACGGCGGGCGCGTCGAGGTGTCGGCCTTCGTCGTCGCCGACACGGCCATCGCCGGTCGCTACGGTGAAGCGCTCATCGCCCTGCGGCACGCCCTCGCCTCCGGAGCCGACCCTGTGCCGATGGTCGCGGCGTTCGCGATGAAGCTGCGCACCATGGCCCGCGTCGCCGGCAATCGCGAGCCGAGCCGTCAGCTCGCCCAGCGACTCGGCATGAAGGACTGGCAGGTCGACCGCGCCCGTCGCGATCTCGCCGGATGGAACGAGCGCTCCCTCGGCATGGCGATCCAGGCGACCGCCCGGGCGGACGCCGAGGTCAAGGGGGCCGCGCGCGATCCGATCTTCGCTCTCGAGCGCATGGTGACCGTCATCGCGACCCGCGAGCCGTTCGGCGCCTGACGCTCAGGTCGCACGGAGACACGAAGAAGCCCGCCCCGCGAACGGGACGGGCTTTCTCGAGGACTCAGGTACCTGAGCTTGTCGAAGGGCTCAGAGAGCGGCGACCTGCTTGGCGATGGCCGACTTGCGGTTCTTCGCCTGGTTCTTGTGCACGACGCCCTTGCTGACGGCCTTGTCGAGCTTGACGGACGCGACCTTGAGGGCTGCCTCAGCGGTCTCCTTGTCACCGGCGACGACGGCCTCGCGGGTCTTGCGGACGAGGGTCTTCAGCTCGCTCTTGACGGCCTTGTTGCGCTCCTGCGCCTTCAGGTTGGTCTTGTTGCGCTTGATCTGCGACTTGATGTTTGCCACGTGTGGACACTTTCTGTCTGGATGGATTCGGATGCCGCGGGCGCGAGAGGGGCGCCGTGCGGCGGTCGTGAGGGACGAACCCACACGCAAGCCAAGAAGCAATGCTACCAGCACCGGGGCATGCAGCGCGAAACGACGCCCCGCCTGCTCCCGCGCCGCGCCGCATCCCGACGCGACGCGAAGCACGAGCGCACCGGGTGCAGAATCGAACTGACCCGCCACCGCCGACGACGTCACAGGAGAGAGATGACTTCGCGCATCCCCGACACGCTGCCCCACGGCATCCGCTGGTCCGTCGCGACCGCCGCATTCCAGATCGAAGGCTCGCGTGAGGCCGACGGTCGCGGCCGCTCGATCTGGGACGACTGGGTCGACACGCCCGGTGCGGTGAAGGATGCCAGCACCGCCGACCCCGCCTGCGACAGCTACCGGCGGGTGGCCGACGACATCGCGCTCGTCGCGGGACTCGGCGTGGATCGGTACCGGTTCTCGATCCCGTGGGTGCGCGTGCAACCCGACGGCGTGGGGGCGGCGAACCCGGCGGCGCTCGACCACTACTCGCGTCTGGTCGACGGTCTGCTCGAGAAAGGCGTCACGCCGTTCCCCACCCTGTACCACTGGGATCTCCCCGTCGGTCTCGAGCAGCGTGGCGGCTGGCTCGTGCGCGACACCGCCGAGCGCTTCGCCGACTACACAGCCCTCGTCGCCGCCCGCCTCGGTGACAGGGTCACCGACTGGTACGCGATCAACGAGCCGGCCATGACGACCCTGCAGGGCTACGGCATCGGAACCCTCGCACCGGGGCGGCAGCTGCTGTTCGATGCACTGCCGACCGTGCATCACCAGCTGCTCGCCCACGCCAGGGCGGCGGCTGTGCTGCGTGCGGCGGGCGCCACCCGCGTCGGCCTCACGAACAACCACACGCTGGTGCTGCCCCGCAGCGCCGACGAGGCCGATCAGACCGCCGCGTTCCTCTACGACATGCTGCACAACCGGCTGTTCTCCGAACCGCTGCTCAGCGGCGCCTACCCCGACCTGGAGCCGCTCGGCCTGCCGCCGCTGCCGGTCGAAGAGGGCGACCTCGCCGAGATCGCGGCATCCTCCGACTTCTACGGGGTCAACTTCTACAATCCGACCACGGTCGCCGCGGCGGAACCCGACAGTCCGCTGCCGTTCGACCTCGTCGCCACCCCCGGCGTCGCACACACCGGCTTCGGGGCGGAATGGCCCATCATGCCGTCGGCGCTGCGCGACTTCCTCATCGACCTCGCCGATCGGCATCCCGACATGATGCCGATCGTGATCGGCGAGAACGGGGCGTCGTTCCCGGAGCGGGCGGATGCTGCCCGCGTGCAGGACGACGAGCGCATCGACTATCTGGCCGGGCATGTCTCCGCTGTCGCGGAGGCCATCGCGCACGGTGTGCCGGTCGAGGAGTACACCGTGTGGTCGCTGCTCGACAACTTCGAGTGGGCCGACGGGTACACGCAGCGCTTCGGGCTCGTACATGTCGACTTCGGCACGGGGGAGCGCACCCCCAAGGCGTCGTACGACTGGTACCGATCCGTCATCGCGGCGAGCCGACAGGAGAGCGCGCAGTGAGCGCCGTCTCGAAGGTGGGCGCCGGGTGGATGACCGTCTTCACGATCGCGTGGCTGGTGATCTGGACCGCCCAGCTCACCCCCGTGCAGCTGCTGCTGCCGCTGCAGCTCGACACCTCAGAGCAGGACTGGATCACCGGGGTCGTCTCGTCGGGGCTCGTGCTGGGCGTCGGCGGTCTGGCCGGCATCATCGCAGGCCCGCTGTCGGGTGCGCTCTCGGACCGCACGGGTCCCGCCCGTGCGCGCCGCCGCCCGTGGGCGCTGGGCGGCATCTGGGTCGCCGCCGTGTTCCTCGTGCTCACGGGCTTCGTGGAGGGCCCCTGGGCCGTGGGCGCGTGCTGGGTCGGCGTGTCGATCGGCATCGCGGTCGCCTCCGCCGCCTTCACGGCGCTCATCGCCGACCAGCTGCCCGGCTCGCAGCGCGGCGCGGCATCCTCCGCCATCGGGTCGAGCCAGGCGGCGGGCATCGTGCTCGGCGTCGGCCTCGTCGTGCTGCTCGGCCTCGGCGTGCTCGCCGGCTATCTGCTGCTCGCCGCCGTGCTCGCTGTGGTCGGCACCGCGGCGGCGCTTCTGCTGCCGGATCCGGCAGCACCGGCATCCGCCCGCCCCGCGCGCGACAGGGCGCGCCTCTCCTCTCTGCGCGACCACGACTTCGCATGGATGCTGGGAGGGCGCCTCGTCACCAACACGGGCAACGCCCTCGGCACCGCGCTGTTCCTCTTCTTCCTGCTGCACGGGCTCGGACAGCCCTCTGCCGCCGCGCAGGACAATCTGCTGCTGCTCATCGTCGTGTACACCGTGTTCGTGGTGGCGGCATCCGTCGTCGTCGGCATCGTGTCGGACCGCGCTGGCAACCGACGATCACTCACCGTGCTCGCCGCGTTCGTTCAGGCGCTCTCCGGCATCGCGATCGCCCTCGTGCCGACATTCGAGATGACCCTCGTCGCCGCGGCCCTCATGGGCCTGGGGTACGGAGCCTTCTCGACCGTCGGCCTCGCGTTCGCCGCCGACCTGCTGCCCGATGAGCAGGACCACGCCCGCGATCTCGGGCTCGTGAACGCGTCGGCCGCACTCGGTCAGGTGATCGGGCCGGTGCTGGGTGCCCTGCTCGTGGCACTCGCGAGCGGATTCTGGCTGGTGTTCGTCATGGCGGCCATGCTGTCGGTCGCCGGCGGACTCATGACTGCTCTCGCACGACGGCGAGCGCCAGCTTCAGCACCGCGTTGAACACCCGCGGTCGCATCGCGGTGACGAGATGCGAGGTGCGCGGCACGACGATGAACTCGGCATGCGGCGCGAGGCGGCGGAACAGCAGCTCGTGCGAGCGCAGCTGATCGAACTGCCCGTTCACGAACCAGAGCGGGACGCGGATGCGGCGCACCGCTGACATCAGGTCGAGCGTGGAGAGCGTGCGCAGCACCGTGGACTGCGCGTCGAGCGCGTAACCGCCAGCGGCGAAGTCGGCGCGGGTCTCGAGCGGGATGGTCGCCTCCAGCACCCGCTCCGTGAGCCACAGCCCGCGATCGGGGAGGCGGTCGAACGCGCCCGCGAACGCGCGGTAGGTCGACAGTGCGGCGCCGCGGGGGAGTGCGGTGCAGGATGCCGCGATGAGAGCGGTCACGGGCGGCGGATCCGCCGACCCGACGTACTCGAGGCACAGCAGGCCGCCCATCGAGTGCCCGACAAGGAGGACAGGGCCGCGCAGCGCCGCCTCGCGCACCGCCGCATCGATCGTGCGGAACGCCTCGTCGAGGGTGAACGGCTCGGCCATGCGACTGCCATGACCGGGCAGGTCGACGGCGTGGGCGGGGATGTCGTGCTCGGCCAGCCACGCCAGCTGCGACCGCCACATCGTGGCGGAGGTGCGGATGCCGTGCACGAGAACGACCTGGGGCGTCACGTGCCCAGCTTAACGAGAGCGGGGCCGGTGGGATGAACCACCGGCCCCGCTCGACGGACCGTCCTGCGTTCAGACGTCCGTCAGGGGATCACTTCTCCCAGCCGACGTTCTCGACGGGCTGCACGCCGAAGAGGTCGAGACCCACGTAAGGCTCGGGGGTCAGGTTGGCCAGACCCTTCTTGGCTGCGGAGATGGACGGACCGTTGTAGAGCGGGATCAGGCCCCACTCCTTGAAGATCTCAGCCTCGAGCTTCATAGCAGCAGCGGTCTGCTCCTCGGGGTCCTTGATCGACTCGACCTCGTCGTGGATCTTCTGGTCGGTCTCCTCGTTCTGAACACCCGAGAGGTTCAGACCCTGGTCCTGACCGTAGAGCTGGAAGAACCAAGCCGCACCGAACGGGTCGGACGACGTGAACCGGAGGCTCATGATGTCCCAGTTCTTGTTGTTGTAATCGTCAGCGAACTTGTTCGACGGGCGGACGTCGACCTTGATCTCGAAGCCGATCTCCTTCAGCGAAGCCTGAAGCGACTGCGCGAGGGCAGCCTGCGTCGGGTCGTCGCTGAAGATCGGGTAGGTCGCGGTCAGCTTGACGCCGTCCTTCTCGCGGATGCCGTCAGCACCGGCCTCCCAGCCGGCCTCGTCGAGCAGCTTGTTCGCGGCGTCCGGGTCGTGCTTCCAGCCGGCCTTCTCCAGCGAGTTGCTGTATCCGGGCTGGAACGAGAACAGCGTGAACGAGCCGGCCGGCTCCTCCTCGTAGTCCAGACCGTTCCACGCGATCTTCTTCTGCTGGTCGATGTTGACGCCCATGAAGAACGCCTGGCGCACCTTCACGTCGGCGAACTGCGGCTTCTCGGCGTCGACCTCGAGCAGGGTGTTCGCGGTCTGCATCGCGCGGTAGATCTCGATGTCCTTCATGTCGGCGACCTGCGCGAGGCGGTCCTTCGTGCCGACGCCGACCATGTCGATCTCGCCGTTCTTGAAGGCGTTGATCGAGGCCTGCGAGTCCATGCCCTTGAAGGTGACCTTGTCGAGCAGCGGCTTGTCGCCCCACCACTTGTCGTTCGGCTTGAACGAGATGAAGTCCGTGTTCGCGTCGAACTCGTCGACGGTGTACGGACCGGCACCCCACTCAGCGTGCGGGTTGTCGATCATCGCCGTGTTGAACACGTCCGGGCTCTCGGCGAGCTTCGGGTGGACCACACCGCCGACGAACGGCATCTGCGGCCAGGCGAACTCGCTCTTGAAGGTGACGATCGCGGTCTTGTCGGTGTCGCCCTTCTCGACCTTCTCGATCTCCTTGTAGCCGTCGATCGCGTTCGGGACAAAGCCCTCGTCGTTCGAGCGGTTGGTCTTCCAGGTCGCGTCGATGGCGGTCCAGTCCATCGGCGTGCCGTCGTTCCAGGTCGCCTCCTTCGTGAAGGTGAAGGTGATCTGGGTCTTGCCGTCGACGGTCTCGATCTTCCACTCGTCGAGGTAGTTGTCGTTCTTGTACGGCGTTCCGTCAGCCTTCATCAGGATGATCTGCGGCATGTACCAGGCCGCGACGCGCGCGGTGTCGGCCGAGCCGTCACCGTGGAACGAGTTCAGCTGCTCCGGAATCTCGTTGATCGGGAAGTTGACGGTGCCGCCCTGCTTCAGGTTCTCGCGGGGCTGCGGGTTGTAGTCCGCCTGCTCGACCTTGTTCGAGCCGTCGCCGCCGTTGCCGCCGTCTCCGCCATCGTTGCCGGTGTTGGCCGCACACCCGCTGAGAGCGAGTGCGAAAGCGCCGGACAGTGCCAGCGCTCCCATCAGCTTGTGCTGCTTCATGGTGCTCCTTTCGCCTTTCGGCGTGTCATAAGGGGAGGATAGTTCGCGTGCGACCGCATCCGCGGCGCACGTGAGTGAATCGTGACTAACTGTTATCGGACGGTGATCGACGCTGATCGATCCGAGGCCGCAGACACGGCCTCCCCGTGCGATCAGACCGTCGCCGGCCTGGTGCTCATCGTCTCCGCATCGAACACCACACGCGTGCGGGTGCGCTCGATGTCGGGATCCGGCACCGGGATGGCAGACAGCAGCGCCTGCGTGTACGGGTGCTTCGGGTTGTCGAACACCTCGTCCACATCGCCGTGCTCGACGAACTCGCCGAGGTACATGACCGCAACGCGGTCGGCGATGTGCCGCACGACCGACAGGTCGTGCGCGACGAACAGGTACGACAGACCGAGCTTGACCTTCAGCTCGTCGAGCAGGTTGATCACACCCGCCTGGATCGACACGTCCAGCGCCGAGACCGGCTCGTCGAGCACGACGATCTTCGGGTTCGTCGACAGGGCGCGAGCGATGCCGATGCGTTGACGCTGACCACCCGAGAACGCGCCGGGGAAGCGGTCGCGGTGCGCCGGGTTCAGGCCCACCAGGTCCATGAGCTCCTCGACACGGGCGAGCGCCTTCTCCTTCGGCGTCCCGATGGCGAGCAGCGGCTCGGCGATGATGTCGGTCACGGTCATGCGCGGATCCAGGGCGCCCATCGGGTCCTGGAACACGATCTGGATGTCCCGACGCAGCTTGCGCTCGAGCTTGCGGTCGTGCAGCCCGTTCACGCTGGTGCCGGCGATCACGATATCGCCGTCCTCCTGCTTCTCGAAGTCCATGATCTGCAGCAGGGTCGTCGTCTTCCCGCTGCCGGACTCGCCGACGATCGCCATCGTCTCGCCCTCGCGGACGTCGAAGCTGATGCCCTTGACAGCGTGCACCTCGCCGACCTTGCGCTTGAACAGCGCGCCCTTGAGCAGCGGGAACGTCTTGACCATGTTCTTCACCTCGAGGGTGATCGGTCGCTGCTCGCGCGGGGTGCGGGTGAGGTCGCTCTCGGGGATCGCGGGCACCGGGTACACGGGAAGCCCGCCGATGCGGCCCTCGTCGTCGATCTCGGATGCGCGGACGCAGGCGGCCTGATGCGGCTCGCCGCTGCCCGTGGGCACGTCGACGAGGTCGGGCTCACGGCGCACGCAGGCGTCGATCGCGATGGGGCAGCGTGCCGCGAACGGGCAGGCGTCCGGAAGATCGATCAGCAGCGGCGGGTTGCCCTTGATCGGGGTCAGCGGCTCCTTCTCGACCTTGTCGACGCGGGGGATCGCACCCAGCAGACCGATCGAGTACGGCATCCGGGTGCGGTGGAACAGCTCGTGCGCGGGCGCGTGCTCCACAGGCTTGCCCGCGTACATCACCATCACGTCGTCGGCGGTGCGCGCGACGACACCCATGTCATGCGTGATCATGATCACGGCGGCGCCGGTCTCGTCTTGCGCCTTCTCGATCAGATCCAGGATCTGCGCCTGGATGGTGACGTCGAGTGCCGTCGTCGGCTCGTCGCAGATGATGAGCTTCGGGTTGTTGGCCATCGCGATGGCGATCACGACACGCTGGCGCATGCCGCCCGAGAACTCATGCGGGAACGACTTCATGCGCTTCTCGGGGCTGCTGATGCCCACGAGCGTGAGCAGCTCGATCGCGCGGTTCCACGCATCCTGCTTCGACATGCTGCGGTGCACGGTGAGCGCCTCGACGAGCTGGTCGCCGATCGTGAACACCGGCGTCAGCGACGTCAGCGGGTCCTGGAAGACCATCGCCATGCCGTTGCCGCGGATCACCGACATCTGCTTGTCGGTCTTTCCGAGAAGCTCCTGGCCGTCGAACTGCACCGAGCCGGTCACGCGGGCGCTGTCGTCGAGCAGACCCATGATCGCGAGCGAGGTGACGGACTTGCCCGAGCCGGACTCGCCGACGATGCCGAGCGTCTTGCCGGCCTCGAGGTCGAAGGAGACGCCGCGGACAGCATCCACGCGGCCCGCCTCGGAGGGGAAGCTGACCTTGAGATCGCGGACGGAGAGAACGGTGTTGGTGCTCATGCGCGGCCTCCAGCCGACGAGGTGGGATCGAAGGCGTCGCGCAGGCCGTCGGCGATCAGCGCCATCGAGACGGTCAGCAGCGTGAGCGCGATGGCGGGGAAGTAGAACAGCCACGGTGCGCTGGTGACGCTCGCGGCGCCGATGCCGATCAGCGAGCCGAGCGACACGTCGGGCACCTTCACGCCGAAACCGATGAACGACAGACCGGTCTCGGTCATCACGGCGCTCACGACACCGAGGGTGAAGTTGATCACCAGCAGCGAGCCGATGTTCGGCACGAGGTGGCGCAGCACGATGCGCATGCCGGGAACGCCCATGTAGCGCGCGGCGTGCACGTACTCGCGCTCGCGCAGCGACAGCGCCATGGTCCAGATCACACGGGCAGGGAAGAACCACGACACGAAGATCATCGCCAGCGAGATGATCCGCCAGTCTCCACCCGCATCGTTCGAGACGAGGGCGAGGATGAGGAAGGTCGGGATCACCATGAGGAAGTGGATGACCAGAAGGGTGATGCTCTCGACGCGGCCGCGGAAGTACGCGGCGGCGGCGCCGATGATCGCCGACAGCACGGTCACGCCGACCGAGACGGTCACGGCGATCATGAGCGAGCGCTGCAGGCCGACCGCGGTCTGGGTCCAGTTGTCGTGACCTGAGGCATCCGTGCCGAACCAGTGCTCGGCCGAGGGGCCGGTGCTGAGGTTCAGGAAGTCCATGTCCTCGATCGTGTACGGCGAGGTCAGCGGCACGACGATGGAGTACAGCACCATCAGGATGAAGATCACCACGCCGGCGACGGCGGGCTTGTTGCGCATGAAGCGACGGGTGTACAGCGTCCACTTCGACAGCTGCTTCGTCGGGATCCGTTCCGCAGTGGTGTCCGGGCCGACGGGCGGCTGGACGATGGGGTCGATCATCTCGTTGCTCATGTCAGCTCACCCTCACTCGCGGGTCGAGGACCACGACGGCGATGTCGGCGAGCAGAGCGCCGATCGCGGTCAGCACGGCGCCGAACGCCGCGACGGCGACCACGCCGTGCACGTCGTTGCCGTTGATGGTCGTCAGGAAGTAGCGGCCCATGCCCTGCCAGGCGAAGATCGTCTCGGTCAGGATCGCGCCGGTGAAGATGCCGGGAATCGCGAAGGCCACCTGCGTGGAGACCGGGATCAGCGCGGTGCGCAGCGCGTGGCGGCGGATGGCCTGCTGCTTGGTGAGGCCCTTGGCGCGTGCGGTGCGCACGTAGTCGGCCTTGATGTTGTCGAGCAGCAGCGAGCGCTGCAGGAAGTGCGTGGCCGCGTACCCCGTGATCACGAGCGCGATCGTCGGCAGGATCAGATGCTGCAAGGTGTCGATGATGACGGGGAAGAACCCGGTGACCCCCTCGGTGGAGGAGCCGGTCACGTAGAAGACGCGCTGGCCGACCAGGTTGTTGAAGTTGATCGCGAGGATCACGACGGCGAGGGCGGCGACGATGATGTTGATGTTCATCGTGACGATCGACACGGCCTGCCAGATGCGGTCACCGACCTTGTACTGACGCGACGCGGTGTACACGCCGATCGCGATGCCCATCGCGGTCATGATGATCGTCGCCCCGAGCACCAGCTCGGCGCTGACCCACATGCGGAACCCGATCTGGTCGTTCACCGAACCGCCCGTCGGGCTGAGCCCCCAGTCCCAGCGGAACAGGATGCCGCTGAACCACGTCCACCAGCGCTCGAGCAGCGGGGTGGTGGAGCTGAGGTTGCGCGGTGCGAGCAGATTCTCGATCTGCTCGGGGCTGAGCGGGGGCCGTCGGGCGACGTAGTTGCTGCGGGGCTCGAGGAACGACCACGCAAGGAAGTACGTGATGTTGGTCGCGACCACGATCATCAGCAGCCAGCCGAGTGTCCGGCGCAGGAGATACTTGATCAAGGTGTGAGTCTTTCTCTTCTACAGCGCGCGCGGGATCTGCCGACGCAACGCTGGGTCGGTGAGGCAATTCAAGCATCATCCGAAGGGTTGCGCACATCCGCTCGGGCTGTGGACGGAGTCCTGTCGCCCGTGGCATCCGGTGCCGTCGGCATCGTCCGGGCAACTTCGCGAGACTATCACCGGTTCTCGCGAATCGGGCATTCCGACCCCCGGAACGTAGAATCGTGAGAACCCTTTCGGACTCCCAAGGACCACATGTCTCCCCGCGCTCTCACTCCGCTCTCGCCGGCCGCCACGCCGCCCGCGCAGATCCGGAATTTCTGCATCATCGCCCACATCGATCACGGCAAGTCGACGCTCGCCGACCGCATGCTCCAGATCACAGGTGTGGTGTCCGATCGCGACATGCGCGCGCAGTATCTCGACCGCATGGACATCGAGCGCGAGCGCGGCATCACCATCAAGAGCCAGGCCGTGCGGATGCCGTGGGAGATCGACGGGCAGACGTTCGCGCTGAACATGATCGACACCCCCGGTCACGTCGACTTCACGTACGAGGTGTCGCGTTCTCTCGCCGCGTGCGAGGGCGCGATCCTGCTCGTCGACGCAGCACAGGGCATCGAGGCGCAGACCCTCGCCAACCTCTACCTCGCGCTCGAGAACGATCTGCACATCATCCCGGTGCTGAACAAGATCGACCTTCCCGCAGCAGACCCCGATCGCTTCGCGAAGGAACTCGCGGACCTCATCGGCGGCAAGCCCGAGGACGTGCTGCGGGTCTCCGGGAAGACCGGGGTCGGCGTCGAGGATCTGCTCGACCGCCTCGTGGAGCAGATCCCGGCCCCGGTGGGGGATGCGGATGCTCCCGCGCGAGCGATGATCTTCGACTCGGTCTACGACGCGTACCGCGGCGTCGTCACCTACGTGCGCATGGTGGACGGCCAGCTGTCGCCCCGTGAGCGCATCCAGATGATGTCGACCCACGCCAACCACGAGCTTCTCGAGATCGGCGTGTCGAGCCCGGAGCCGATCCCCTCGAAGGGACTCGGCGTCGGCGAGGTGGGCTACCTCATCACCGGTGTGAAGGATGTGCGTCAGTCGAAGGTCGGCGACACGGTCACGACGAGCCGGGACGGTGCGACCCAGGCGCTGGCGGGCTACACCGACCCCAAGCCGATGGTGTTCTCGGGCATCTACCCGATCGACGGCAGCGACTACGCCGAGCTGCGCGAGGCGCTCGACAAGCTCAAGCTGTCGGACGCGTCGCTGCAGTACGAGCCGGAGACGTCGGTCGCACTCGGCTTCGGGTTCCGATGCGGGTTCCTGGGGCTGCTGCACCTCGAGATCATCACCGAGCGCCTCAGCCGCGAGTTCGGGCTCGACCTCATCACGACGGCGCCCAGCGTGATCTACGAGGTCACCACCGACACGGGTGAGACGGTCGTGGTCACCAACCCGAGCGAGTACCCCGATGGCCGGGTGGCGTCAGTCGCCGAGCCCATGGTCAAGACCGCGATCCTGCTGCCCAAGGACTACGTCGGCACGGTCATGGAGCTGTGCCAGTCGCGCCGCGGATCGCTGCTGGGCATGGAGTACTTCTCGGAGGAGCGCGTCGAACTGCGGTACATGATGCCGCTCGGCGAGATCGTGTTCGACTTCTTCGACCACCTCAAGTCCAAGACGCAGGGCTACGCGAGCCTCGACTACGAGCCCGCCGGCCAGCAGACCGCCGACCTCGTGAAGGTCGACATCCTGCTGCAGGGCGACAAGGTCGACGCGTTCAGCGCGATCGTGCACCGCGACAAGGCGTACTCGTACGGCACGCTCATGACCGAGCGGCTGCGCAAGCTCATCCCCAGGCAGAACTTCGAGGTGCCGATCCAGGCGGCCATCGGCGCGAGGATCATCGCCCGTGAGACCATCCGCGCGCTCCGCAAGGACGTGCTCGCCAAGTGCTACGGCGGTGACATCAGCCGCAAGCGCAAGCTGCTCGAGAAGCAGAAGGAGGGCAAGAAGCGCATGAAGATGGTCGGCCGCGTCGAGGTGCCCCAGGAGGCGTTCATCGCCGCGCTCTCCGGCGACGTCGACGGCAAGGACAAGAAGTAGTCAGTCCGGTCGGGAGCCGTGCGGCGGGTCTCCAGGACGGTCACGTAGGCTGGTGCTCATGCGTCGCGGGACATTCCGAGAAGGCACGGTCGACTATGCCGCAGTGGGGGCGACCCACGCGCCCGACCTGATGCAATATCCGCCGGAGCACAGCATCCCGGCGGAGGAGTCCTGGCGGATCGGCAGCGGCGAGGAGCGGTTCCGCATCGCCGGCGACGCGCTGCTGTCGTGGACCGCGCAGCGCGCGGCCGGCCTCGAGCTCTCCGACGTGCGCCCCGCCTCCGGCGGCGGCTACAGCGGTGTCAGCTTCGACGCCGAAGGCGCCCCGATCGCGCCGAACAAGGCCGAGGCCGAGCAGCGCTACGACGCCGAGGGTACCCCGTATGTGGCACCGGGCATGACGCTCAAGCTGCGCGGCCGAGTGCAGGCGATGCGCGCCGACGCGGAGCTGCGGGTGATCTCGGTCACCGAGGAGCCGCGCCGCATCGGATTCGTGCTCGGCACGATCGGCGGCTCAGTGGTCAGCGGCGAGGAATCGTTCGACATCGACTGGCGTGAGGACACCGACGAGGTGTGGTTCACCGTGCGCGCTTTCGATGCTCCGGTCTCGGTCCTGTACCGCATCCCGGGACTGATCAAGCGCCGCCGTCGCGAGCTGTTCGCCCGCTACCTGCGCGCGATCTCGCCGCTGTACGCGACGCCGATCTGATGGCAGGTCCTCTTCCGGTCGGCGATCCCGCACCGCCCGACGGCCGCATGCCCGCCGACCTCGCGCCGCACGCCGACACCCCCTTCTCGGCATATCTGCACGTGCCGTTCTGCCGGGTGCGCTGCGGCTACTGCGACTTCAACACGTACACGTCCTCCGAGCTGCAAGGCGCGAAGCAGGAGGATTACGCGTCGACTCTGCTCGCCGAGGTCGCTCTCGCCCGCGAAGTGCTCGCCGAGGCGGGCGGGTTGCGCCCGCTCGACACCGTCTTCTTCGGCGGCGGCACGCCGACACTGCTCCCGCCCGGAGATCTCGCCCGGATGCTGAGCGGCACGTTCGAGGCCTTCGGCATCCGTGACGGCGCCGAGGTGACGGTCGAGGCGAATCCCGACACCGTCACGCCGGAGGTGGCGAAGACCCTCGCCGACGCCGGCGTCACCCGCATGTCGATCGGGATGCAGTCCGCCGTGCCGCACGTGCTCGCCGCCCTGGACCGCACGCACCGGCCCGAGAACGTGCGCACCGCGGTGACCGCCGCACGCGAGGCCGGGCTCGACGTGAGCGTCGACCTCATCTACGGTGCGCCGGGGGAGTCACTCGCCGACTGGGAGCGCTCGCTCGACGCCGCCCTGGAGCTCGAGCCGGGACACATCTCGGCCTACGCGCTGATCATCGAGGACGGCACGAAGCTCGCACGACAGATCCGCCGTGGCGAGGTGCCTGCGCCCGATGACGACCTGCAGGCCGATATGTACGAGCTGGCCGACGCGCGTCTCGGCGGGGCCGGGTACGACTGGTACGAGGTGAGCAACTGGGCGCGTGACGAGGCGCACCGCTCCCGGCACAACCTCGCCTACTGGCGCGGCTCGGACTGGTGGGGCTTCGGGCCCGGCGCGCACAGTCACGTCGCCGGGCTGCGGTGGTGGAATGTGAAGCATCCGGCCGCGTACGCCCAGCGTCTCGCGGCGGGGGAGTCGCCCGCCGCCGGTCGCGAGCGTCCCGACGACGAGGCGCGGATGCTGGAGCGTGTGCTGCTGCAGAGCCGCATCGCCGAGGGCATCGCGATCGACGACATCGCCGAGAGCCGCCGCGATCGGGTCGCCGGGCTCATCTCGGACGGACTGATCGACCCGGCATCCGCCCTGCGCGAGAGGCGCGTGCGACTGACTCTGCGCGGGCGACTGCTCGCGGATGCCGTCGTCCGCGCGCTCACCGACTGATCCCGCGGACGCGCTCCGGCTGATCCCCAGCGCGCCCGGGTAGGATTGGCACTCAGAAGGTCGGAGTGCCAGCGGGAGGGATCATGGTCACAGAACGAGGACTGCAGGTCCTTCGCGCGATCGTGCAGGACTACGTCGAGACGCACGAGCCCGTCGGCAGCAAGTCGATCGTCGAGCGGCACGCGTTCGGCGTGTCGGCGGCGACCATCCGCAACGACATGGCGCTGCTCGAGGACGAGGAGCTCATCACCGCTCCGCACACGTCCTCCGGTCGGGTGCCGACCGACAAGGGCTACCGGCTCTTCGTGAACCACCTCGCGCAGCTGCGCCCGCTCTCTACGGCGCAGCGCAGCGCGATCGAGACGTTCCTCGCCGACCCCAGCGACCTCGACGATCTGATGGCGCGCACCGTCCGCGTGCTGACGCAGCTCACCGGGCAGGTCGCGCTCGCGCAGTATCCGTCGTTCGCGCGCGCCAGCATCACGCACGTCGAGCTCGTCGGTCTCGCACCGAACCGTCTGCTCGTGGTGCTCGTCACCGACGCCGGCGGCGTCTCGCAGCGCATCGCGCCGCTGCCGATCGACGTCGACGACGAGGACGTCGCGGTGCTGCGCGCCAGGCTCTCGGCCACGATCACGGGGACCGCCGTCAGCGACGCGTCCGAGCGGATGCTTTCGCTCGCGCAGCCCGAGCCCGGCTCGCCGGCCGCACGCATGCATCCCGCCCTCAAGGCACTCGCGGGCGTCATCTCCGAGGAGCTCGCCGAGTTCCGGCAGGAGCGCCTGGTGATGGCCGGCGCGGCGACGCTGGCCCGACGCGAGCAGGACTTCCGCGGCAGCATCCACCCGCTCCTCGAGGCGATCGAAGAGCAAGTGACCCTGCTGCGCCTGATGAGCGAGATGGTGACAGACGAGCACGGTCTCGCGACGAGCATCGGCACCGAGAACGCCGCGTTCGGTCTCGGCGAGGCGTCGTTCGTGGCCAGCAACTACGCCGCCCCCGGCGGCATGGCGCGGGTCGGGGTCATGGGCCCGACGCGCATGGACTATTCGAGCAACCTCGCGGCGGCGCGGGCGGTCGCACGCTACCTGTCGCGGATGCTCGAGGAAGACGAGACCGGCCGCTGACGCGGACGGTCGCACAGCACGCACACGCAGAAAGGTGATCGTGGCGGACCATTACGAGGTTCTCGGGGTGTCCCGGGACGCCAGCCAGGACGAGATCAAGAAGGCCTACCGCAAGCTCGCGCGGCAGCTGCACCCGGACGTGAACCCGGGTGAGGATGCTGCGGAGCGCTTCAAGCTCGTCACGCACGCCTACGACGTGCTCAGCGACGAGGACTCCCGTCGCAACTACGACATGGGCGGCGGGGAGAACGGCGGCTTCGGAGGGTTCGGCGGCTTCGGCGACATCTTCGAGACGTTCTTCGGCGCCGCGGGCGGCGGCAGGGGAGCGCGCCCTCGTTCCCGCCGCGAGCGCGGTCAGGATGCCCTGGTGCGCATCAGCCTCGAGCTCGGCGACGTCGTCTTCGGTGTGCACCGCGACATCGAGGTCGACACGGCTGTGCTCTGCGAGACCTGCAAGGGCAGCTGCTGCCAGGAGGGCACCGCTCCCGTCACCTGCGACGTGTGCGGCGGCAGCGGTCACGTGCAGCGCCAGGTGCGCAGCCTGCTCGGCAACGTCGTCACCACGCAGCCGTGCGGCAGCTGCGAGGGCTACGGCACCACGATCCCGTACCCGTGCGGCACCTGCGCCGGTCAGGGACGGGTGCGCTCGCGTCGCACCGTCTCGCTCGACATCCCCGCCGGCGTCGCCGACGGGCTGCGCCTGCAGCTGCCCGGTTCGGGTGAGGTGGGTCGCGCCGGCGGCCCCAACGGCGACCTCTACGTCGAGGTCAGCGTCGCACCGCACGCGGTGTTCAGCCGCGACGGCGACGATCTGCTCGCCACGATCGAGGTCGCGATGACCGATGCGATCCTCGGCACGACGACCACCGTCGAGGCGCTCGACGGCCCGATCGATCTCGAGCTGCGCCCCGGCGTGCAGTCCGGCGACGTGCTAACGATCGCCGGCCGCGGCATCACCCCGCTGCGCGGCTCGCAGCGCGGTGACCTGCGCGTGGGCGTGCAGGTGATCACCCCGACCCGGATCGACGCCTCCCAGCGCAAGCTGATCGAGGACTTCGCCAAGCGTGCCAAGGCGCCGGCGCCCAAGCTCGCGCAGTTCCAGCAGGGGCTGTTCTCGAAGCTGCGCGACCGGTTCCGCAGCCACTGACCTCGCACGCCACGCGGATCGGAGACCCATGGCACTGCACTTCATCGTCCCCAGCTGCACGCAGGTGCAGGTCGGCGAGCTGATCGCCCTCACCGGCGCCGAGGCCAAGCACGCCTCCGTCGTGCGGCGGGTGCGTGTCGGCGAGAGCGTGACGATCGGCGACGGCGCGGGGGTCTGGCTCGAGGGGACCGTCGAAGACGTCTCAGCTGCGCAGGTGGCCGTGCGCGTGTCGGCGCGTCGTGAGCAGCAGCAGCCCGAGTCGCGCATCGTGCTCGTGCAGGCTCTCGCCAAGGGCGACCGCGACGAGCTCGCCGTGCAGGCCGCGTGCGAGCTCGGCGTGGACGAGATCGTGCCGTGGCAGGCGGCCCGCAGCATCTCCCGCTGGGAGGGTGCCAAGGCCGACAAGGGGCGCGAGCGGTGGGCGACGATCGTGCGCGAGGCGGCCAAGCAGGCTCATCGCGCGTGGGTGCCCGAGGTCTCGTCGGTGCAGTCGACCGCCCAGCTCGCCGCGCGAGCCGCCGACGCGCGGATGCTGATCCTCGACCCGTGGACTCAGACGCGCCTCGCCGGCATCCGTCCCGACGGTCGCGATCTCGTGCTCGTCGTCGGGCCGGAGGGCGGCATCGCACCGGAGGAGCTCGAGAAGCTCGAGGCCGCAGGCGCCGAGCGCGTGCGCCTCGGCGAGACCGTGCTGCGCACCTCGACGGCAGGCCCCGCCGCGATCGCGGTGCTCTCGAGCATCCTCGGCCGCTGGTGAGCCTGCTCGGTAGACTGAACGGCATGACGGAACCCTCGATCTTCACGCGCATCCTGAACGGGGAGATCCCCGGTGAGATCCTCGCCGAGACCGACCGGGTCTTCGCGATCCGCGACATCCACCCGCAGGCGCCGCTGCACGTGCTCGTCATCCCCAAGACCCAGGACTACCGTGACGTGACCGAGCTGGCGGCCGACGACGCGTCGCTGCTCGCCGAGATGGTGGCGCTCGCGCAGCGCATCGCGACCGAGCACGTGAACGGCGAGTACCGCCTCATCTTCAACACCGGCGCGAGCGCCGGCCAGACCGTGTTCCACGTGCACGCGCACGTGCTCGGAGACATAGAGAAGAGCAAGCTCGTTGGCTTCTGACGACTCCACGCCCCGTTTCCCCGCTCAGCCCGAGCACACCGAGCGCATCTTCGCCGACGGCGTCGCCATGGTGCAGCTGCTCGGTCCGCAGGATCGCCTGCTGCGGGTGCTCGAGAAGCAGCATCCGCGGGTGCAGGTGCTCGTGCGCGGCAACGAGATCACGCTCGGCGGCAGCACCGACGACGTCGCCGCCGCGAAGGCGCTCGTCGAGGAGCTGCTCGAGATGACTCGCTCCGGGTACGACCTCGCACCGAGCGACGTCGAGAGCTCGGCACGGATGCTGCGCCGCGATGAGGGCCCGCGGCCGAGCGAGGTGCTCGGCGAGGCGATCCTGTCGACCCGCGGCAAGGTGATCCGCCCGAAGACGCTCGGTCAGAAGGAGTACGTCGACGCGATCGAGCAGAACACGATCGTGTTCGGCATCGGGCCCGCGGGCACCGGCAAGACCTACCTGGCGATGGCGAAGGCCGTGCAGGCGCTGCAGCGCAAGGAGGTGCAGCGCATCATCCTCACCCGGCCCGCGGTCGAGGCGGGGGAGCGGCTGGGCTTCCTGCCCGGGTCGCTGAACGACAAGATCGACCCGTATCTGCGCCCGCTGTACGACGCGCTGAACGAGATGATGGACCCCGAGATCGTCCCTCGGCTGATGGCCACGGGCACGATCGAGGTCGCCCCGCTCGCGTACATGCGCGGACGCACCCTGAACGACTCCTTCGTCGTGCTCGACGAGGCGCAGAACACCACCCCGGAGCAGATGAAGATGTTCCTCACCCGTCTCGGGTTCGGGACGAAGATGGTCGTCACCGGCGACATCACCCAGATCGACCTGCCCACGGGAGCATCCGGCCTGCGACTGGTGACCCGCGTGCTCAGCGACATCGACGACATCCACTTCTCGCGGCTCACCAGCGACGACGTGGTGCGCCACTCGCTGGTCGGCCGCATCGTCGACGCGTACAGCGAATACGACGAGCGTCGCACCGCCGCGCGGGTCGAGCGCGAGCAGGCCCACGAATTCGCGAACCGCGCCGATCGACGCGCCGGGATGCGCCCCACCCTCAGAGACCGCAAGCCGAAGCGAGGCCTGGAATGATCGAGATCAACAACGAGTCGGCGATCGCCGTCGACGAGACGGTGCTGCAGCGGCTCACTGCGTTCAACCTCGCCCAGCTGCACGTCAGCCCTGACGCCGAGGTCGCCATCGTGCTCGTCGACGAGGGCGCCATGGAGTCGCTGCACGTGCAGTGGATGGACGAGCCCGGCCCGACCGACGTGCTGAGCTTCCCGATGGACGAGCTGCGTCCCGGCACCCCCGACCGCCCGACCGCGCCCGGACTGCTGGGCGACATCGTGCTCTGCCCGCAGGTGGCCGAGGCGCAGGCGCAGACCGCGGGGCACACGCTGATGGACGAGCTGATCCTGCTCACCACCCACGGTCTGCTGCACCTGCTCGGCTTCGACCACGCCGAGCCGGACGAGGAGCGTGAGATGTTCGGGCTGCAGCGGTCGCTGATCGACGCCTTCGCGCACGCCGAACGCGGCCGATGACCCCGGTCATCCTGCTCGCGGCCGCCGTGCTGCTGGTCGCCTTCGGCGGCCTGATGGCCGCGGTCGACGCGGCCTTTTCGGTCAGCTCGCGCAGCGACCTGGAAGAGCTCGCCTCGGCATCCAACGCCCGCAATGCCCGCGCCCTGCAGGCCATCGCCGCCGACCCCGATCCGCACGTGAACGCCGTGGCGTTCATGCGCGTGCTGTCGGAGACGACCGCTGCGGTGCTCGTCACCGTCGCCCTCGACTCTCTGCTGCCCAGCATCTGGTGGGCGATGCTCGCCGCCGCCGTGCTGATGACGGCGATCACCTTCGTGCTCGTCGGCGCCAGCCCCCGCTCGTTCGGCAGGCTGCACGCGGCGGGGATGCTGCGCACGTGGGCGCCGACCGTGCGCGGCATGCGGATGCTGCTCGGACCGCTCGCGCAGGCGCTCGTCGCCGCCGGACGCCGGGTCACCCCCGGCACCGGACGCAGCAGCTTCGCCTCGGAGGAGCAGCTGCTCAGCATGGTCGACGAGGCGGCCTCGAACGCCCTCATCGAGGCGGACGATCGCGATCTCATCCACTCCGTGTTCGACTTCACCGACCAGTTCGTGCGCGCGGTGATGGTGCCGCGCACCGAGATGATGACGGTGGATGCCGAGGCGACGACCACCGAGGCGATGGAGCTCTTCCTGCGCACCGGGGTCTCGCGCATGCCGGTGGTCGACGACGACGCGGACGACGTGGTCGGCGTGCTGTACCTCAAGGACCTCGTGCAGTTCGCGTACCGCGACGAGAGCGCCTGGCGCGGTGCGCCGGTGCGTCCGATCGCTCGACCGGCGACCTTCGTGCCGGAGTCGATGCGCGCCGAGACGCTGCTGCAGCAGATGAAGCGCGACGCGGTGCACGTGAGCATCGTGATCGACGAGCACGGCGGCATCTCCGGCCTGGTCACCCTGGAGGATCTCATCGAGGAGCTCGTCGGCGACATCGCCGACGAGTACGACCGCGGCCCTGCCGAGTTCGTCGAGATGGGCGACGGTCGCTACCGCGTGAACTCACGGCTGCCTCTGGAGGACGTCGGCGACCTGTTCGGCATCGAGCTGGCAGACGAGGATGTCGACTCGATCGGCGGTCTGCTCGGCAAGGCGCTCGGACAGGTGCCCCAGCCGGGCGCGACGACGACCGTCGACGGTCTCGTGCTCACCGGCGGCGCCTCGCGAGGTCGCGGCCGAGGCATCGCGACGGTGTTCGTCGAGCGTGCACCGCAGGAGAATGATGACGTGGATGGAGAACGCGATGAGTGACAAGACGCGCAGCGGCTTCGTGACGTTCGTCGGCAGGCCCAACGTGGGCAAGTCGACGCTCACCAACGCGCTGGTCGGCGAGAAGATCGCGATCACGAGCGAGAAGCCGCAGACCACCCGGCGGGCGATCCGCGGCATCCTGAACCGTCCCGACGGGCAGCTCGTGATCGTCGACACCCCGGGCATCCACAAGCCGCGCACGCTGCTCGGCGAGCGGCTGAACGACCTCGTCGAGCAGGTGCTCGGCGACGTCGACGTCATCGGCTTCTGCGTGCCCGCGACCGAGAAGGTCGGCCCCGGAGACCGCCGCATCGCGGCGTCCCTCGACGGCTACCCGCGGGCGAAGAAGGTCGCGATCGTCACCAAGACGGATGCCGCCGACAAGGACGCCATCGTCGAGCGCCTCATGGAGGTCGACTCGCTGCGCGAGGACTGGGCGGCCGTCATCCCGCTGTCGGCGCTGACGCGTCAGCAGCTGGACGTGCTCGCCGACGAGATGCTGCAGCTCATGCCCGAGGGCCCGCGACTGTACGAGGACGGCATCGTCACCGACGAGTCGCAGGAGGACCGCATCGCCGAGATCATCCGCGAGGCGTCGCTGGAGGGTGTGCGCGACGAGCTGCCGCACTCCATCGCCGTGGTCGTCGACGACATCGAGCCGCGCGAGGACAGCGATCTGACCGACGTGTACGCCTCGATCGTCGTCGAGCGCGACAGCCAGAAGGCGATCATCATCGGTCGCAAGGGCGCGCGGCTGCGCGACGTCGGCTCCGCGGCCCGTGAGGGCATCGAGGAGCTGCTCGGCACCCGGGTGTTCCTCAAGCTGCACGTGCGGGTCGCCAAGGAGTGGCAGCGCGATCCGAAGCAGCTCGGCCGGCTCGGGTTCTGACATGGCCCGCCGCTGGCTCGCGACGTCGTGGGGGAGCCCTGAGGGTTGGGAGCTGGGGGATTACCAGCCGCCCGCACCCGGAACGGGCGAGATCACGGTGCAGGTGCGCGCCGCCGGGGTGAACCCCGCCGACGCCAAGCACGTCGCGGCTCCGCGCGACGGCGTCGACCTGCCCGTCGCGATCGGGTACGAGATCTCAGGAGTGGTCACCGCGGTCGGTCCGGACACGACGATCGGATCAGGGCCGGTGTCCGTCGGCGACGAGGTGCTCGCATTCCGCATCCGCGGCGGTTACGCGGATGCCGTCACGATCCCGGCCGAGAAGGCGTTCCGCAAGCCCGCCGACCTGCCGCATCCGGAAGCCGCGAACCTGCTCCTCGCGGGCACGACCGCTGCGCAGATGCTGCACGTGACCGGTGCGGTCGAGGGCGAGACGATCCTGCTGCACGGCGCATCGGGAGCGGTCGGCGTAAGCGTGCTGCAGCAGGCGGCGCTTCGCGGCGTCCGTGTGATCGGCACCGCGAGCGAAGCACGACAGGACGTCGTGCGTCGTTTCGGCGGGGAGCCGGTACTGTACGGCGCGGGGCTCGCCGACCGCGTGCGGGAGCTCGCGGGTGGCCCCGTGGCGGCTGCGCTGGATGCCGTCGGCACCGACGAAGCCGTCGACGTCTCGCTCGAGCTCGTCGCCGATCGCGACCGCATCGTCACGATCGCCGCCGCCGCGCGGGCGCAGCAGGACGAGTTCCGCTGGATCGTCGGTTCGCAGCCCGACAGCATCCGCTTCCGCGACGAGGCGCGCGCCGGGCTCATCGACCTCGCCGCGCGAGGCGATCTCGTCGTGCCGATGTCGCGCAGCTACCCGCTCGCCGAGGCGCAGGAGGCGCTGCGTCTGCTCGCCGAGGGGCACCCCGGCGGGAAGATCGCGCTGATCCCCTGAGCGTCTCAGCCGTCGAGCGTCACTCGTCGAGCGCCTGCAGCGCCGAGCGGATGACGACCACGCCGTCGCCGTAGTCTTCGTCGGCCGCGGCCTGCAGCGTGCCGTCGTCCCAGAGCACATCCACCCACAGCCGCCCCATGTCGGGGAACGAGCTCAGGTACACCTGCCCGTCAGAGCCGAGCACCTCGGGCAGTCCGTCCTGGATCTCGATGAGCCGCGATTCGGGAGTGCTCCCGGGCTCTCCTCCGGTCGGATCCTCTTGGGGCATCGGGTCGTACAGCGCGAGCAGCATCGGCGGCTGCGTCACCGTGAACGTCTCGCCGTCGTAGGTGCCGGTCACCGCGTAGGCGCCCCAGCGCACATCGCCGCCACTCTCGGAGCCCTCGACGCCGTCCCAGGACCACCCGGAGATCGGCACGCCGGAGCACTGCGGCGGGTACGACTCGGCGACCGGGCCGAGGCACAGCTCTACCGTGCCGGCGGCATCCATCACCGTCCCGAGACCGCGCACCTCGCCGTCCGGAGGAGCAGGAACGGCGGTCGCGAGCGCCGGCCCGTCGTCCGCCCGGCTGGTGGGCGGCGCGGATCCGGGTCCCGCCGCGCAGGCGCTCAGACTGAGCAGACCGACAACGGCGACGACGGCGGCGAAGGTTCTGCTGTGCGTTGTGCTCATGTTCTGGAGTGTCACAGAGCATCCGATCGTCTCAGGTGGATGTGCATCGCATGCGTCGCTGCTGTTACCATCGACGCATGCCTCTGGCCGGTCTGCTTCTTCTTAGCTGCCGCGACGAGTCCTGATCCTCGGGCCTCTCTCGTCGCGGCGCTCGTGTTGGCCTGAGCACATTCCTGACGAAGAGAAGCAGCCCCGAACATGAAGAACTCCCAGAAGCCCTCCGCGATGCCGATCCACAAGTATCGGCCGTTCCACGAGCAGATCCCCGTCGACCTGCCCGACCGCACCTGGCCGTCCAAGCGCATCACCGAGGCGCCGCGCTGGTGCGCGGTCGACCTGCGCGACGGCAACCAGGCCCTCATCGACCCGATGTCGCCCGAGCGCAAGCGCGTCATGTTCGAGCTGCTCGTGAGCATGGGCTACAAGGAGATCGAGGTCGGGTTCCCCTCGGCGAGCCAGACCGACTTCGACTTCGTGCGCCAGCTGATCGAAGAGAACCTGATCCCCGACGACGTCACCATCCAGGTGCTGACGCAGTGCCGTGAGCACCTGATCGAGCGCACCTATGAGGCGATCGCGGGCGCCAAGCAGGCCATCGTGCACTTCTACAACTCGACCAGCGTGCTGCAGCGCGAGGTCGTCTTCCGCTCCGACCGCGAGGGCGTCAAGCAGATCGCGCTCGAGGGCGCACGGCTGTGCCGCGAGTACGAAAAGCGCATCCCCGACACCGAGGTCTACTACGAGTACTCGCCCGAGAGCTACACGGGCACCGAGCTCGACTACGCGGTCGAGGTCTGCAACGCGGTCATCGAGGTGCTGCAGCCCACGCCCGACCGCAAGGTGATCATCAACCTGCCCGCCACCGTCGAGATGGCGACGCCCAACGTGTACGCCGACTCGATCGAGTGGATGAGCCGCCACCTGGCGCAGCGCGAGAACGTCATCCTGTCGCTGCATCCGCACAACGACCGCGGCACCGCGGTCGCGGCCGCCGAGCTGGGGTACATGGCCGGCGCCGACCGCATCGAAGGCTGCCTGTTCGGCAATGGCGAGCGCACCGGCAACGTCGACCTGGTCGCACTGGGCATCAACATGTTCACGCAGGGCATCGACCCGCAGATCGACTTCAGCGACATCGACCAGGTCAAGCGCACCGTCGAGTACTGCAACCAGCTCCCCGTGCCGGAGCGCAGCCCGTGGGCCGGAGACCTCGTGTTCACCGCGTTCAGCGGCTCGCACCAGGACGCGATCAAGAAGGGCTTCGAGGCGATGGCCGCGAAGGCCGAGGCTCAGGGCGTGTCGGTCGACGAGATCGAGTGGGGCGTTCCCTACCTGCCTGTCGACCCGAAGGACCTGGGGCGCTCGTACGAGGCGGTCATCCGGGTCAACTCGCAGTCCGGCAAGGGCGGCGTCGCCTACCTGCTGAAGACCGACCACTCGCTCGATCTGCCTCGCAAGCTGCAGATCGAGTTCTCGGGGGTCGTGCAGGCGAAGACGGATGCCGAGGGCGGCGAGGTGACCAGCGAGCAGATCTGGTCGATCTTCACCGACGAGTACCTGCCCGCCGCCGAGGATCACGCCAAGTGGGGTCGCTTCGAGCTGCTGGGAACGCAGACCCGCAGCGACATGTCGGGCGAGGTCTCGCTCGACGTGGTGCTGCGCGACGGCGATGAGCGCGTCGAGACGGCCGGTCGAGGCAACGGGCCGATCGCGGCGTTTATCGAGGTCCTCCGGGAGCGCGGCTTCGAGATCTCGCTGTACGACTACGTCGAGCACACGCTCTCGACCGGCGGCGACGCGCAGGCGGCCGCCTACGTCGAGCTGCAGGTCGACGACCAGCGCCTGTGGGGCGTCGGCATCGACGGCGACATCTCCACCGCCAGCCTGAAGGCGATCGTCTCGTGCGTGAACCGCTCGATCCGCACGCGGGAGAGCGAGCTCGTCGGCGCCTGAGGGTGATTCGCGTGGGCGGGTTCGGCGACTGCTGAGCCCGCCCACGCGGGCGTTCAGGGCTTGATGATCGGGATCATGCCGGTCTCCGCCGCCACCTTGCGGCGGTGCAGACGTCGCTGCTCGGGCAGAGACACGTCGAAGACCACGGCGAGCACGCGGATCACCGCTGTCACGAAGATGCCGATCACGGCGGCCAGCGCGATGCCCATCCCGAGGGAGTGCGCGGTGACGATGAACACGCAGCCGACGCCGGCGGCGACCGCGTAGAGCGAGCCGACGTGCATGATCGCGACTGGCAGACCCATGAGCACGTCGCGCAGCACGCCACCGCCGACGGCCGCGCACACGCCGATGAACACGGCGGGCACGACCGGGATGCCGACGCCGAGCGCCTTGCTGACGCCGAAGGCGCCGAACATGCCCATCACGACGGCATCCAGCACGACGATGAACGTGTTGATGCGGTTGAACACCCCGGCGAGCAGCATCCCGAGCAGGGCGGCTCCGCCGGCGGTGAGCAGGTACCAGTTGCTCTGCAGCGTGGCAGGCGGCTGGCCGATCAGCAGGTCGCGGATGAGTCCGCCGCCCATGCCGATCATGACGCCGATGATGGCGACGCCCAGCCAGTCGAGTCGTCGCTGACCCTGGAAGCCGGAGGCGAACATGGCACCCTGGATGCCGCCGAGGCCGACGCCGAGCAGGTCGGCCCACAGCGGGATGGTGAAGAGCGGTTCCGTCACCCGTCCATTGTCGCGCGCACAGAGGATAATCGATGGATGCCCACCTATCGAGACGAAGCGGTGATCCTGCGCACCCACAAGCTGGGTGAGGCGGATCGCATCGTCACGATGCTGTCCAGGCGCAACGGCAAGATCCGTGCGGTCGCGAAGGGCGTGCGGCGCACGTCGTCGAAGTTCGGCTCGCGGCTCGAGCCGTTCATGGTCGCCGACGTGCAGCTGTACCAGGGCCGCTCGCTCGACATCGTGCAGCAGGCCGAGTCGCTCGGCTCGTACGGCGCGGAGATCGCCGCGGACTACGACCGATTCACCGCGGCGAACGCGATGGTCGAGGCGGCGGATCGCCTGAACGAGGCGGAGGCGACGGCTGAGCAGTATCTGCTGCTCGTGGGCGGGCTTCGCTCGCTGTCGCGCGGTGAGCACGCCGCGCGCAGCATCCTGGATTCGTACCTGCTGCGGGTCATGGCGCTCTCGGGCTGGGCGCCGTCGCTCGACGACTGCGCCCGCTGCGGGGCGCCGGGTCCGCACGCCGCCTTCGGCGCGCCGCTCGGCGGTCTCGTGTGCGCCGAGTGCGCTCCGGCGGGCTCGCCCCACATCTCCCGCTCCGCGCTCGGCATGCTGCAGGCGCTGATGGCGGGGGATTGGGCGACGGTGGATGCCGCATCGCCGGCCGACACCGCCGCGGCATCCGGAACCATCGCCGCGTACGCGCAGTACCACCTGGAGCGCGGCATCCGCTCGCTCGAACACGTCTCAGCCGGCCGAACCGAAGGAGCACGGTGACCCCGAAGCCGTACACGCACAAGGATGCCGTGCCGTTCCGGCCGCTGGACTGGACCGGCGTCCACCCGCCGGCATTCCCGGCTGTGCCGAACCACGTCGCGATCGTCATGGACGGCAACGGCCGCTGGGCGAATCGGCGCGGCCTGAACCGCATCGAGGGGCACAAGGCCGGCGAGGAGGTGCTGCTCGACGTCGTCGCCGGGGCGATCCAGGCGGGCGTGAAGCACCTGTCGGTGTACGCGTTCTCGACCGAGAACTGGGCGCGCTCTCCTGAGGAGGTGCGCTTCCTGATGGGGTACAACCGCGACGTGCTGCACCGGCGGCGTGACCAGCTCAACGAGTGGGGCGTGCGGGTGCGCTGGGCCGGGCGCAAGCCGCGGCTGTGGGGCTCGGTGATCAAGGAGCTGCAGTTCGCGGAGGAGCTGACCCGCGGCAACGACGTGCTCACGCTGACGATGTGCGTGAACTACGGCGGGCGGGTCGAGCTCGTGGATGCGATGCGCGCGCTGGCGTCGGAGGTGCAGGCGGGTCGGTTGAAGCCGAGTGCGATCACCGAGAAGCAGATCCGTCGACAGCTGTACGTGCCCGACATGCCGGACGTCGATCTGTTCCTCAGGTCGTCGGGTGAGCAGCGCACGTCGAACTTCCTGCTGTGGCAGTCGGCGTACGCCGAGATGGTCTTCCTCGACACGCTGTGGCCCGACTTCTCGCGCGAGGAGCTGTGGCGCGCGATCGGGATATACCTCTCGCGCGATCGCCGGTTCGGCGGCGCTGTGGACACCCCGGACGCGGGAGCCTGACTACCCCCCGGGTCAGCAGCCGGGGGCGTCCGGCTTCTCGGTGCAGGTGTGGACGACGAGGGCGGTGTGGGCTTCGTAGATGCGGATGCTCTGGTCGGGTCCGGTGGTGGTGAGTTGTCCGCTGATGGGGAACCAGCCGACGCCGAGGTCGATCTCGGCGGTGTAGTTGACGTCGGCGCGGGCGGCGTAGGTGCCGCGTTCGGCGTAGGTGTGACTGGTGTCAGTGGGGGAGAACTGCGGAAGGTCCAGGGCGTCCCAGCTCTGCCCGCCGGTGTCGCTGGTGAGAGTGGTGCCGTCGCCGAAGTGGAACGTGAAGGATGCCGGAGTGAAGCGCACGGCGATGGGGAAGCCGAAGAGCGTGCCGTTCTGGGTGTGCTGCTGGGCGGTCGCGACGAAGTTGGTGGGCAGTCCCGCGACCCCGAGGTTGTCGGGTTCCCCGGTGAGGATGCTGCCGTTCGGCGCGAAGCTGGCGAGGTCGGTGATGGTGATTGGCGGGATCTCGACCGGGTCCGCGGGTTCGCCGGGCTCGGACAGCTCGAGAGGGACGTAGCACGAGCGGTTCTTCTCCCACGCGTCGAGGCAGACCTCGAACGCGGACGGTGGCGGAGGAGGCGGGGTGTAGTTGTCTAGGCCGATCGCCGGCACGACATTACTCCCGCTACCGCGACCGCCGGTCGTTTTGACCCCGACCAGGTCCAGACGATCGCCCTGAAGGTCTTGACGGACGGAATCGAGTAGAGAGCCGAGCTCCTCGTCCTCTGCGGCTCGCGCTGGCGCTCCTACGGCGAGCGTGAGTAACGCAGCGGACGCGATTGCCGCGGCGAAGCCGCTGCGGAAGCTCAGCATTGGAAATCTTCTTCGGGCTTGTGGCTCGAAGCGATCCGAAGCCCTGTTGCGGTGTCGGCGGGAACGAAGGTGACTTTGCGGCCCTGGCGAGGTGCACGGTCGGATGGGAGCGCGGACTCCCCGTTGGCGCGGATGAGGTCGAGTGCGCTGCTGTCGAGACACAGCTGGGCGACGACTTCCTCCGCAGAGCGCGAAAGCGGTGTGTAACTGTCGAACGTACTCGTGCCCGTCTTCGTCAATCCTTCCGCGTGGTAAAGACTCAATGCCTCCTTCTCTGGCGCAAGCGCCGTGCCTGTTAGCCAGCTGTACACCTGCTCGAACGAATCTGGATTCGACAGGTCCACTTCATTGACGGCATCTGTGTACGCCCGGTAGGTCTCCTCCGCAGCCGCGAACGCCTCCTCATCCGAGGCGAACAGTGCGGTCTTCGTCGGCGTCGGCTCGGGCTCGGGGGTGCAGGCGGCGAGCATCCCGAGTGTGAGCAGTCCGGCGGTGAGGGCACCGACGGTGCGCAGGGGCGTGGTCGTGACAATCACCCGGCCACGGTAACTCGAACCGACTCCGGCGCGCAGAAGTTATCCACAGGGGCGTTCAGAAGGGTGCGCCGGTGGTGGCGGATTCGGAGTGGTGCCAGTGCCCGGGTGGTTCGGCAGGTTCGGGCGGACTGGTGGGGACGAACATGACGCGTCGGGGTGCACGGTCGGGGTAGGTGCGGCCGAGCGGGCTCGTCCACTCCAAGGTGCCGTCGGGGAGTTGTCGGGCGGTCCATCGGTGGGTGTCGGGGATGTCGGGATGTTTCAACGTGTGATGTGCACGGCACAGGTGCGCGAGATTGGCCACCGATGTCGTGCCGCCCTGGGCCCAGTCGTGGGTGTGGTCGAGGTCGCATTGGTGGGCGGGGCGGCGGCAGCCGGTGAAGCGGCAGTGTTCGTCGCGGGCGCGGAGGAAGCGTCGCATGGGCTCGGTCGGGGTGTAGGTGTCGGTTTCGGTGACGAGTCCGGTCGGGGTGAGGAACAGGCGGGTCCATCCGGTGCAGCGCCCGGCGAGGTCGCGGGCGATGTTGGGGTGCAGGGGCCCGTGACCGTCGAGTTCTGCGGGCCGGTCGTCGGCCCCGGTGAGGGTGGTGGCGGCGATGGTGACCTGGATGCGGGCGGTGATCCCGTCGAGCCCGGTTCCCTGGGTCTCGGAGGGGGTGGAGGTGAGGAGGAGGTCGGTGAACAGGTCGGCGCGGAGCTGATCCAGCGTCCGCTCCTCACCGGGCCCCTGTTCGATGACCGGTCCGGTGGCGAGCAGGTGCTCCACGGCATCCCAGTAGGCATTCACGGCGTCCGGATCGTCGGCATCCGATGCTTCCGGGACCCACCCGTCGGCGGATCCGGGGTCGGCCTCGAACGGGTCGACGGTGAACGTGTCGGATTCGCCGAAGATCACCTCGCCGTCAGGCTCGTGAACCGGGGCCGCGGGTTCGCGGTGTTCGGGGTGGGTCTTCTGGTGGCGGGCCATTTGGGTCAGCCGATCCAGGATCGCTTCGGCGAGGTATTCCGGGATGATCGCCTGCAACAGCGCCAGCCCGTCTCCGACCGACCGCAACGTGACCGTCCGCTCTTCCGCGGCGGCGGTGTGGCGTTCCACGACGGTCTGCCCGGCCAGGGCCGCGGCGACCTGTCGCACGTACGCGCGGGTGCGGGCCGGCGTCTCCGCCTCGGCGAACTCGACCGCAGCCGCCTCGAACAGCGCCAGCATTCCGGCCTCGACAGTGCCGTCGAGGATCGCCTGGGTCACGGGGAACGCGGCCCGCACGACCTCCCGCACGTGCGCCGCCGTCACGGTGCCGGCCTGGAATGACTCCTGCAGGGCGGGGAAGTCGGCGTGCAGCGCGCGAGCGTCGGTGAACGCGTGCTCCACGGTGCCTTTCGCGACGTGCCCGGCGGCGGAGTACTCCGCGATCATCGACCGCCAGATCGTCTCCCGATGCTGTGGCGCGGCGACAGCATCCTGCTCCGCGAGTACCGCACGTCGCGCGAGCAGATCGGCCGCCTTCGCCTCCCACACCGCGATCTGACGACGCGCCCGCACCCACTCATCCAGCAGCACAGCCTGCTGCTCGATGTCGGGGAGAGCGTCGTCGATCATACTCCCAGTATAGAACAAAGCTTCGAATATAGGAACCCTTATCCACACCCAACCCCTGAGATCTCCCGACAAGACAGGTAGGGCTGTGGGGCGTTCCCGAGAGCGAGCATCGGGGAGGAGCGAAGCGGAGGGGCCCCCGTTTTGCGAGCGAAGGGAACGCCCCACCGCCCGAGCCCGAATGCCCGCTAACCTCGAAACCTCAGAGCGTCCGTAGCCAGCGCTCGGTCTCGCGAGGGTGGGCCAGGCGCACGATCGTCAGGTGCGGGAACCGCGCGGGCATCGACGGCATCCGTTCGGCCCAGACGTACCGGGTCTTCGTCTGCCACGCGAGGATGTTCTCGTACGGGTCGCGGGTCGCGAGCAGGTGCCAGAGGGGCTTCTCGACGTTGCCGTTGTACATCCGGGTGCGCAGGATGCTCCGCGAGACGGTCCGGCGCAGCAGCCGCGCGCGCACCACCGGCCACGGGTAGTCGAGCCAGACGGCGAGCTGCGCCCGCGGCGTCATGATCTCGTCGGTGCCCTTGCTCGTGTACTGCCACTCCGTGACCCAGCGGTCGCTGGCCGAGAACGCACGCACGTCGTCGAGGAACGTCGGGCGCGGCGTCCAGTTCGGTCCGTGGTGCAGCGCATCGATCTCGACGTGCCGCAGCTGGAGGTGCGTCGCAAGCCGTCGTGAGAGGGTCGTCTTGCCCGATCCGGTGACACCCGCCACCAGCACGCGCTCCGGCCGGAACAGCAGCGGATCGTCGGCGGAGAGCATCCGAAGATGCTATCAACGGAATACATCGGCGCCGAGGCGACGTTGCACCTGGTGTGAGCGAAGCCATCTCCATCGATATCTGGTCCGACATCGCCTGCCCGTGGTGCTACATCGGCAAGCGCAATCTCGAGAAGGGTCTCGCCGCGACGGCGGATGACGCGGACGCTCCGCAGGTGAACATCACCTTCCACTCCTTCGAGCTCTCGCCCGACACCCCGGTCGACTTCCACGGCGACGAGGTCGACTTCCTCGCCGGACACAAGGGCATGCCGCGCGAGCAGGTCGAGCAGATGCTCACCCACGTGACGAACGTCGCCGCGGGCGCCGGGCTGGAGTACCGCTTCGACCTGCTGCAGCACACCAACACGGTCAAGGCGCACGAGCTGCTGCACTTCGCGAAGGCGAAGGGCATGCAGCACGAGATGGAGGAGCGTCTCATGTCGGCGTACTTCACCGAGGGACGCCACGTCGGTCGCGTCGACGATCTCGTGACCCTCGCCGCCGAGGTGGGGCTGGATGCCGACGAGGCGCGCGCTGCGCTGGAGTCCGCCGAGTACCTCGACGCCGTGCGCGCCGACCAGGCGCAGGCCCGCGCCTACGGCATCAACGGCGTGCCGTTCTTCGTCATCGACGGGAAGTACGGTGTCAGCGGTGCGCAGCCGCCGGAGGCGTTCGAGAACGTGCTCCGCGACGTCTGGGCCGAGAAGACCGGCGCTCCGGCCGCGAACTGACACCGCTCAGACGTCGACGCCGCCCCGCGGGTGCCACACGACAGCACCGCGGGGGCCGGCGTCGCCACTGCGCACGAGGGGCCGGATGCTCTCGGTCACACCGATCCCGCGACCGGCGGCCGCCGCGGTGATCTGCGCCCGGAGACGGGTCCACTCCTTCGTGCCGTACAGCGTGCCGGAGTACTCGACCGCCTGTGAGACGGCGATCATCGTGCCGCCGTCCGCCGGCTGCAGCGCATAGATCACATCGTCCGGGTTGTAGTGGGTGTGCGCCCACACCCCGTGCGCGAGGCGGCGCACGCGCCGCGCGCCGTCGAAGATCGGCGCGACGAGATCGTTCGTCTGCTCGGCATCCGCGTGCACGACCAGGATCGGGCCCAATCCCGCGCCCGCAATGCGCGTGTTCCTCGGATCCTCACGCCGGTCGCTGGCCGCCCGCGCACGTCGCTGACGCCCTCGCACGAGGAAGAACACGATGATCGATCCGACGAGCAGCGCGTAGAGCAGGAAGGCGAACGCCTGGTCCATGCGAGAGGGCGTCAGCGCCCGGCGGCGACGAGCGCGTCCTCGATCGCCATGACGATCTCGGGAGCATCCGGCTTCTGCTTCGGGCGGAAGCGCTGCACCGAGCCGTCCTTGCCGACGAGGAACTTCTCGAAGTTCCACTCCACACGGCCGGCCTTGCCGCCGGCATCCGTCGTCTGCTTCAGCGACTTGTAGAGCTCGTGGGCGTTGCGGCCGTTGACCTTGACCTTGCCGTTCACGGGGAAGCTCACGCCGTAGGTGGTGGAGCAGAACTCGAGGATCTGCTCCATCGAGCCGGGCTCCTGGCCCATGAACTGGTTGCACGGGAAGCCGAGCACCGTGAAGCCGCGGTCGCCGTATTCGCGCTGCAGCTGCTCGAGCTGCTCGTACTGCGGGGTGAGTCCGCACTTCGACGCGACGTTCACCACAAGCACCACATCGGATCCGTAGTCGTCGAGGGTCTTCTCGGCCCCCGTGGCGTCGGTGAAAGGGATCTGGCGCAGCGACGAATCGGTCATATCCCCAGCCTAAGTCCGCCTCCGCCGAGGGGCGCTCGGTTCTGGGACAATGGAGAGGACATGACTCTCGCCACTGACTCCTCTCTCGCCACAGCGCCGGCCCTGCGCATCGGACCGATCGACCTCGACGTGCCGGTCGTGCTGGCCCCCATGGCGGGCATCACGAACACCGCCTTCCGTCGCCTGTGCCGCGAGTACGGTGCCGGCCTCTACGTGAGCGAGATGATCACCTCGCGTGCGCTGGTCGAGCGCAACGCGATCACGATGCGGCTCATCCAGCATCACGAGAGCGAGACGCCGCGTTCGATCCAGCTGTACGGCGTCGACCCGGCGACCATCGCCGAGGCCGTGCGCATCATCGTCGCCGAGGACCGCGCCGACCACATCGACCTGAACTTCGGATGCCCGGTGCCCAAGGTCACCCGCAAGGGCGGGGGAGCGGCGCTGCCGTGGAAGACCACGCTGTTCGCCGACATCGTCGACCGCGCGGTGAAGGCCGCCGGTGACGTTCCCCTCACGGTGAAGATGCGCAAGGGCATCGACCGCGACCACCTCACCTTCCTCGACGCGGGACGCGCGGCAGAGGATGCCGGGGCCGCGGCCGTCGCGCTGCACGCCCGCACGGCCTCGGAGTACTACTCCGGCCACGCGGACTGGAACGCCATCGGCGAGCTGAAGCAGGCGGTCACCAGCATCCCCGTGCTCGGCAACGGCGACATCTGGTCGGCCGATGACGCAGCGCGGATGATGGCCGAGACCGGCTGCGACGGCGTGGTCGTCGGGCGCGGATGCCTCGGGCGGCCGTGGCTGTTCGGTGAGCTGGCGACCGCGCTCGGCCCTTCGAACGCTCCCGCCGCCCCGAAGGTGGATGCCACGCTGCACTTCGTCGCCGCGGCGTTCCGCCGTCACGCCGAGCTGCTGGTGGAGTTCTTCGAGGACGAGGATCGCGGCTGCAAGGACATCCGCAAGCACGTCGCCTGGTACTTCAAGGGCTATCCGGTGGGCGGCGAGCTGCGGTCCGCTCTCGCACGGGTCTCAACCCTGCAGGAGATCGACGACCTGCTCGGCCCGCTCGAGGATGCACCGTACCCCGGCGCCGGTGCCGAGGGCCAGCGCGGCCGCGCGGGTTCGGCCAAGCGAACCGCACTGCCGGAGGGCTGGCTGACCTCGCGCGAGATCGGCGCGGAGACCGGTGACATGATGCGCGGAGCGGAGATCGAGAACAGTGGCGGCTGAGGGCTACACGGCGCACGACGCCGAGCGCTTCTTCGCCGAGACCCACCGTTCGGAGCGCGATGACTTCTCGCGCGACCGCGCGCGCGTGCTGCACTCCGCGGCCCTGCGTCGCCTGGCGGCGAAGACGCAGGTGCTGAGCCCGGCGAGCACCGCCGACTTCGCCCGCAACCGCCTCACGCACTCCCTCGAGGTGGCGCAGGTGGGCCGTGAGCTCGCCGAGGCGCTGGGCGTGTCTGCCGATGTGGTCGACACCGCCTGCCTGAGCCACGACCTCGGGCATCCGCCTTTCGGACACAACGGCGAGCGGGCGCTGAACGAGTGGGCTGAGCCGATCGGCGGCTTCGAGGGCAATGCGCAGTCGCTGCGCATCCTCAGCAGGCTCGAGGCGAAGGTGCTCGACGACGATGACCACTCGGTGGGGCTGAATCTCACCCGGGCGAGCCTCGACGCGACCTGCAAGTACCCGTGGACCGTCGACAGCCCGCTGCCCGACCCGGGCGGCCGGCTGAAGTTCGGCGTGTACCCCGAGGATGAAGCGGTGTTCCGCTGGATGCGCGAGGGGGCGACGGGCCGCCTGCGCTGCATCGAGGCCGAGATCATGGACCTCTCCGACGACATCGGCTACTCGGTGCACGACTTCGAGGACGCGATCGTCAACGGCTATCTCGACGTCGCACAGCTCTCCGATCCGGTGGAGCACCACCCGCTCGTCGGGCGCATCCAGCAGTGGGTGGGCTACGACTTCACCCGCGAGGAGCTCGCCGACGCCCTGTGGCGGCTCACCCGTCAGCCGATGTGGCTGAAGTCGTTCGACCGATCCCGGCAGGATCTCGCGCGCCTGAAGAACCTCACCAGCGACCTCATCGGCCGCTTCGCGCGTGCCGCTGTCGGCGCCACCCGTGAGGCGTACGGCGGGCCGACCCTGGCGCGCTATAACGCGCACGTGGTCGTGCCTCGCGTGGTCGAGGCCGAGATCGCCGTGCTCAAGGGCATCATGGGGCAGGCGATCGTCACGATCGAGGCGCGCAAGGGCGTGTACAAGGAGCAGCGTCGTGTGCTCACCCGCCTCGCCGATGCCCTGTGGTCGACGGACGCGCTGTGGTCGGCAGGAGCCGATGTGCTCGAGCCGGCGTTCGCCGCCGACTTCCTCGCCGCCGGTGACGACGCCTCCCGTGCGCGGGTGGTCGTCGATCAGGTCGCGAGCCTCACCGACCAGACCGCGGTCGATTGGCACAACCGCCTCGTCGGCGAGATCGACCCCGCCGAGGTGGGCATCTGGACCCCGCGTCACGCGCGACCTGGCGCACGTCGCCCCGCCACCGTGCAGCCGGCGGTCATGCAGCCGGTCGCCGAAGGGGCGCGCTGATGCCCCGCATCCGCCAGTCCGACGTCGAAGAGGTCAAGACCCGCACGAACATCGCCGATATCGTCGGCGAGCGGGTGGCTCTGAAGTCGGCGGGCGTCGGCTCGATGAAGGGGCTGTGCCCCTTCCATGATGAGAAGAGCCCCAGCTTCCACGTGCGTCCGCAGGTGGGCTACTACCACTGCTTCGGATGCGGCGCCTCCGGCGACGTGTACTCGTTCCTGCGCGAGATGGACCACGTCAGCTTCACCGAGGCGGTCGAGCGCCTCGCCGGGCGCATCGGCTACGCGCTGCACTATGAGGACGGCGGAGCCGCGCCCGAGACCAGCGGGCGCAGCCGGCTGTACGCGGCGAACACCGCCGCCGCGGAGTTCTTCCGCGGGCAGCTGCTGAGCCCCGAGGCCGAGACCGCCCGCCGGTTCCTCGGCGAACGCGGCTTCGACGCTGGCGCCGCCGCCCATTTCGGCGTCGGCTATGCGCCGCGCGGGTGGGACGGGATGCTGAAGGCGCTCACCGCGCAGGGCTTCACCCGCGACGAGCTGTCGGCGGCGGGGCTCGTGTCGACCGGTCAGCGCGGCGTGTACGACCGCTTCCGCGGCCGCGTGGTGTGGCCGATCCGCGACGTGACAGGGCAGACCATCGGCTTCGGCGCGCGCCGGCTGTACGACGACGACCAGGGCCCGAAGTACCTGAACACCCCCGAGACACCCATCTACAAGAAGGCGCAGGTGCTCTACGGTCTCGACCTGGCCAAGCGCGACATCGCCCGCGGCGACCCCCGGCGTGTTGTCGTCGTCGAGGGGTACACCGACGTGATGGCGTGCCACCTGGCCGGGGTGACGACGGCGATCGCGACCTGCGGCACCGCCTTCGGCGCAGACCACATCAAGGTGCTGCGCCGCGTGATGGGTGACGACTCCGCCGCCGGCGAGGTGGTCTTCACCTTCGATGGTGACGAGGCCGGGCAGAAGGCGGCGCTGCGCGCCTTCTCGGAGGACTCCCGCTTCACCGCGCAGACCTTCGTCGCCGTCGCCCCCGACGGGCTCGACCCGTGCGATCTGCGTCTTCAGCGCGGCGACGCGGCCGTGCGCGGGCTGATGGATGCCAAGGTGCCGATGTTCGAGTTCGCGATCGACCGCAAGCTCGCCGGCTACGACCTCGCCACAGTGGAGGGTCAGGTGGGCGCGCTGCGCGCCGCCGCCCCGATCGTCGCCGAGATCCGCGACGAGCTGCTGCGCCCCGGCTACGAGCGGGTGCTCGCACGCCGGCTCGGCATGGACCCGACCGCCGTGCACCAGCAGGTCGTCCGCGCGGCCCGCGGAGCTGCGGCATCCGATCGTCACGAACGCGAGCGCCCCGCGGCTGCGGTGCCACAGCGCGACGGCGAGCAGCCGATCACCCGGGTGCGCCTCGCCGACCTGCCGCGCACGGCGGACGTCGCCATCGAGCGCGACGCGCTCATGGGCGTGCTGCAGTACGGGCACCGCCTGGACGGCGCGCTGCTCGAGCGGGCACTGGCGGAGCCTTTCCGGCATCCGGCCCTCGACGCTGTGCGCGAGTCAGTGGCGGCGGTCGCCGACCGCACCCGGGTCGGCTGGGCGACCGCGGCGGCGGATGCCGTGCGCGAGCCGTACCGCGGCGTCGCCGGCGAGCTGCTGATGATGCCGTTCCCCGCCCGCGACGAGGAGGGTGCGCTGGCCTCGGCGACCGACCTGTGCCGGCGACTGATCCTGCGCAGCATCGACCGTGAGAAGAACGAGCTGCTCGGCGCTGTCCAGCGCGTGCCGGCCGACTCCGACGGCGGACGTGCCCTGCGCGTGCGGCTGCGCGATCTCGACGTCGAGCGGATGCGGTTCGCCGAGTCCTGATCACGATCGGGCTTTCAGCGGGCAGGATGGAGGCATGACTGCGTCCCCCGCGATCGAATGCTCCGACCTGGTGATCGACCGGATCGGGCACGGCGGCGTGACACGGGCGATCGACGGCGTCACGTTCCGGATCCCGCCGGGCGAGCTGCTCTGCGTGGGCGGACCGACCGGCTCCGGCAAGTCGACGCTCGTCATGGCGCTGGCCGGTTATGCGGATGCCTCGCTCAAGGTCGCCGGCGGAACCGCCCAGGTGTGCGGGGTGAACGTGCGGCGTCCGGGGCGCAGGCTGCGGGTGCTCACCGCGCAGAGCGGCTACGTGTCCCAGGGTGCGGGTGCCTCACTGCCGCCGCGGCTGACGGTGGGCGAGGTGATCTCCGAGCCGATCACCCAGCGCGAGAAGAAGGTGAACGCCAAGTCGCTCGCGATCAGGGTCGCGTCGCTGCTCGACGAGCTGCACCTGCCGCTCGGCACCGCCACGCGCTTTCCCTATGAGCTCAGCGCCGGGATGCGTCAGCGGGTCGCGATCGCCCGCGCGCTGGTCATGGAGCCGCAGGTTCTCATCGCCGACGAGCCGCTCTCGAACCTCGACCTCGAGGTGCGTCCTGTCGTCTTCGACGCGATCACGCGCCGTCGCAGTGAGCGCGACATGGCCGCGCTGCTGGTGACCAACGACGCCGACTTCATCCGCGAGCTGGGTGCGCAGGCGCTCATGCTCCGCGCCGGGCATGTCGTCGCCCGCGGTGTCGGACGCGACCTGGTCTGGGCGCCGAATGCCGAGCAGGATTCGAAGCGCTGAGCGCGCCACGCCCGAGCGTCGCCCCGTGTTCGGGAGTGGCTTCGGAGTTTGCTAAGCTGGGGGAGTTGCCCGCTCAGCGGGGAATGTGATCCTCGGTAGCTCAATTGGCAGAGCAGCCGGCTGTTAACCGGCAGGTTCTTGGTTCGAGTCCAAGCCGGGGAGCCAAGAGAAGGCGCCTCATCCCTACAAGAACAGGGAGGAGGCGCCTTTCGCTACGTCTGCTCCACCGGCAGTGTCGTCGACGGCACGAGCAGTCCATGCCTCTGGCACCAGTGCGCGGTCAGTGCGCTCCGAGCCACTGCCATTCGCGAACCTCGGGTATGTCCTCGCCGTGGCTGCGGGTGTACGCACGGGCGCGCAGCCTGGCGTCCTGCAGATTCTGACGGAGCGCGGCGAAGCGCTGCCCCAGTCCCTGCACGTGGTCGATGACATCGATCGCGAGGCGGTAGCGGTCGAGGTCGTTGAGCATGACCATGTCGAAAGGTGTCGTCGTGGTGCCGTTCTCCCGGTAGCCGTGCACGTGAAGGTTCTCGTGACCTTGACGGCGGTAAGTGAGGCGATGGATCAGCCAGGGGTAGCCATGGTAAGCGAAGACGACCGGACGATCAGTCGTGAAGATGGCGTCGAACTCCCGATCGGGAAGGCCATGCGGGTGCTCGCTTGAGGATTGGAGCCTCATGAGGTCCACGACGTTGACCACGCGGACCTTCAGGCCGGGCACCTCCGCGCGGAGGATCTGCGCAGCCGCGAGCACCTCGAGGGTCGGCACGTCGCCTGCTGCGGCGAGAACCACATCCGGGTCCTCGCCGGCAACCTCGGTGCCCGCCCACTCCAAGATGCCCAGGCCGCGGGTGCAGTGTCGTACGGCCTCGTCGACAGTCAGAAGATCGAGCGTCGGCTGCTTGCCTGCGACGACCACATTGACGTAGTCGACTGAGCGCAGACAATGGTCGTATGTCGACAGCAGCGTGTTCGCGTCGAACGGAAGGTAGACCCGCACGACCTCCGCGCTCTTGTTCACCACATGGTCGATGAACCCCGGATCCTGGTGGCTGAAGCCGTTGTGGTCCTGCCTCCAGACGTGGCTGGTGAGCAGGTAGTTCAGACTTGAGATGGGCTGGCGCCAGGGGATGGTGCGGGATACCTTGAGCCACTTGGCGTGCTGGTTGAACATCGAGTCGACGATGTGGATGAACGCCTCGTAGCAGTTGAACATGCCGTGTCGTCCGGTGAGGAGATACCCCTCCAGCCAGCCCTGGCACTGGTGTTCGCTGAGCACCTCCACGACCCGCCCGACGCGGGCCAGGTGGTCGTCTGTGGGAAGGATCGCGGCGCCCCATTGCTTGTCCGTCGCTTCGTAGACCGCGGGAGCGAGCCGGTTGGAGGCAGTCTCATCGGGCCCGAAGATGCGAAACGTCGCCGGGTTTCGGGAGATCACTTCGGCAAGCCACGACCCCAGCACCCTGGTCGCCTCGTGGGAGGTCGCGCCCGGCGAAGGGACATCGACGGCGAAATCGCGGAAGTCCGGGAGTGACAGCTCGGTGCGCAGAAGACCTCCGTTGGCGACAGGGTTCGCGCTCATGCGCCTTTCTCGAACAGGCCTGAGCCGGCGGATGATCGACGCGGGCGCACCCTGTGCGTCGAACAGGTCATCCGGGCGGTAGGACCGCATCCACTGCTCGAGGATGCCGAGGTGGGCGTCAGTGTCCCTCGCATCGACAAGAGGCACCTGATGAGCACGATACGTGCCCTCCACGAGCACGCCATCGATCTCACGGGGACACGTCCACCCCTTCGGTGTTCGCAGGATGATCATCGGCCAGACAGGGCGAGCGCCCTCGATCGAATCTGCGTGAGAGCGTTCCGATGCGGCATCGGCCCTGATCCGCTCGATCTCGTCGAAGACCTGGTCGAGAAGGTTCCCGAATCGCCGGTGCAGGACGAGAGGATCCTCGGGTTCGAACCCTCCGGTGAACACATGCGGCTCGTATCCGTACCCACGGAAGAGATCGATCAGCTGGCGCTCGGGAATGCGTGCCAGCACGGTCGGGTTCGCGATTTTGTAGCCGTTGAGGTGAAGGATCGGCAGCACGACTCCGTCCTGCACCGGATCGAGGAACTTGTTCGAGTGCCATCCCGTCGCGGCGGGCCCGGTCTCGGCTTCACCATCGCCCACGACGCACGTCACCACCAGCCCGGGGTTGTCGAAGGCCGCGCCGTAGGCGTGGCTGAGGGAATACCCGAGCTCGCCACCCTCGTGTATCGATCCCGGTGTCTCCGGCGCGACATGACTGGGGACGCCGCCGGGGAACGAGAACTGGCGGAACAGCCGCCGGATCCCTTCCTCGTTCTGCGGCACGTGCGAGTAGATCTCGGAGTAGGTGCCGTCGAGATAGGTGTTGGCGATCATGCCGGGGCCCCCATGCCCCGGTCCCGTGACGAAGATCGAGTCGAGGTCACGGTCGCGGATGACCCGGTTCAGATGCGCGTACAGGAAGTTGAGCCCGGGCGTGGTCCCCCAGTGTCCGATGAGACGAGGTTTGACGTCCGCAGCGGTCAGCGAGCGGCGCAGCAGGGCATCATCCAGCAGGTAGATCTGCCCGACGCTGAGATAATTGGCCGCACGCCACCAGGCGTCGATGCTCTCCAGATCCTCGACCAGGCCACCGCCGGCACCGGCGTGGTCGGGCTGTGCTTCATTCACGGATCCAGCGTGTCGAAGCCTGCGGCGGCATCTCGGGCCTTAGGTCCTTCCGGCGACGCTGATGCTCGACGGGAGCGAGGCGTCGCAACGGCACGAAGCGCGGAGAGGATCGTGGCGAGATCCACGAGTTCCTGGATGAGCGCACCCGCGACGGCAGGTATGGCACCGGTCATCGCGACGAGCATGAGGGCGACGCTCAGGACCATTCCCAGCCAGATCGCGGCGAGCGCGAGCATCACGATCAGCGATGCCACGTGCTCTCCGACCGCGAGGGTCGCTCCCATCGCCACGACCGCGAGCACGTCGAGTCCGAATCTGCCCCGACGCGCCTCGCCGATCATCCTCGAGATCGTCCAGACCAGGAACATCCCGACCACGAGGCTTGAGAGCCACCGCGCGATCAGCGCATGATTCGTGACTCCGAGAAGGAGCACAGCCATCAGTGTCGCGAGGGCGACGGGGATCGCCGGATGCCGCCGGACGGCGATCCAGACGCTCGAACTCAGCTCCAACGACTTCGTCCCATGCTCGTCCTACGGGTGGTCGATCCACTGTCTCGACGACGCAGATCGACCGGTGTGACTTTCGTCCCGGGCGACGGGGCGCTGAGAAGTCACCGTGGGGGAATGGACAGCGGAACGCTGCTGCCGGTGGTGGTGGGCGTCGACGGATCGGACTCCTCGCTCGACGCCTTGCGCTACGCCGCCAAGATCGCGTCCGCCCTCGGCGCGCCGCTGCGGGCGATCACCACCTGGGACTACCCGCCGCTCGTAGATCTGTACACGAACGCCGAGTGGTCACCGGACGAGAACGCAGAGTCGACCCTCGAGACCTCGATCAAGATGGTGTTCGCCACCGATCCCCCTGTCGAGATGACCGCGGTGATCATCGCCGGCCCGCCTGCTGCAGCCCTGATCGAGGAGAGCCGGAAGGCAGAGATGCTCGTGCTCGGAAGCCGGGGAAGAGGCGGATTCGCCAGCCTTGTGCTCGGCTCGGTCAGCTCCACGTGCGTCGCGCACGCGCATTGCCCGGTCCTCATCGTGCGTCACCGGTCCGGGCCCGAGGACGAGGATCAATGACGTGGACAACAACATCGTCGTTCACGCACTCGATCGTCCCCGAGGCGTTGCTTCGTCGTCAGACGGTGCGCACGAGGATCTCGTTGTCGACGAAGCGCACATGCGGGGACCCCCACGCGGTGTCGCCCGCCTGACGGCGCTCCGCCCAGGACCTCACTGTCCCCGTGAGCACAACCCTGTCACCCTGCACGGTGACGTGGATCTTCTTCGCGTCCAGCAGGGCGTTGCGGGTCAGGGCGTTCCTGATGCGCTCCTCTGTGTCTGCCCGCGACGGACGCCCTGCGAGAGTGATCATGCTGTTCACGGCGTGGACGCCGCGGAGATACTGCACAGCTCGCTTGGCGGCTCTGCGCTGGAACTCCCAGTCGACCTCGCCGGTGAGCGTCACGTCGTGGCCCGTGATCTCGGCCCGCACGGATTCGGGTACGTTGCTGCTGGCTCTCAGCGCGTGCTCGACCTCCTTCGCGATGTCGGTCGTCGTCGCGGGGCTGCTCGCCTTCGGGTGCACCGTGACGTCGTTCACGATGGTGCGGACGCCACGGACGCGCGACGCCGCCTTCTTGGCAGCGAGGCGCTCAGCGACGCTGTCGACCTCTCCCGAAAGCGTCACGGTGCCGTCCTCGACGGACACCCCGATGCCTGCGGCATCCACGTCGGGCGACCACTCGAGCTCGTCCATCACGAGGCTCTGCACGTCGAGGTCGGATTCTGGCTGGATGACCATCGGTCTTCCTTTCCCTTGTTGTCCGCGATGCGGATCGCTCGACTTCACATTGCTCCCCGTCCGCATCCGGGTCAGGGTCCAAAGTCCTCTCCCGCGGAGGCGAGATCCGGAGCTCCCGGGCGGAGGTCGTGTCGACGTGAAGCCCACGTGTGCGGGGGCTGTCTTCCGACACTCGCGCCGGACCAAAGTCCCTCGCGCCAGGGGGCCGGCGGTGTTGTCTCATCCGCATGACAGCCACGCTGCGATTCCTGGGCGCCACAGACACGGTGACGGGCTCCCGGTACCTCGTCGAGAGCGGAACGACCAGGATCCTCATCGACTGCGGGCTGTTTCAGGGTTACAAGGCGCTGCGGGAACGCAACTGGGCACCCTTTCCGGTCGACCCCGCGAGCATCGATGCTGTCGTCGTCACCCACGCCCATCTGGATCACACCGGGTACCTTCCCGCGCTGGTGCGTGGTGGCTTCCGAGGACCGATACACAGCACAGTCGGTACAGCGGAGCTGAGCGCCCTCATCCTGCCCGACAGCGGCCGGCTGCTCGAGGAGCAGGCGGGTTTCGCCGCTCGCCGGCACAGCTCGCGGCACGTCGATCCTCGGCCGCTCTACACGGAGGCGGACGCTGTCGCCGCGCTCGATCTCTTCGAGACGCACGCCTTCGACGACGCCTTCACGAAGCGCGAAGTCGCCGTCTCCTTCCTCCCCGCCGGTCACATCCTCGGCGCCGCGCAGGTGCGCCTCGATGTCGACGGCGTCCGCGTGCACTTCACGGGTGACCTCGGCCGACCCGACGATCCGCTGATGCTTCCACCGCGAACGCTCGGGGCGACCGATGTGCTCGTCGCCGAATCGACCTACGGCGATCGGATTCACCCCGGAGAGGACCCGTCGCTCGCGCTCGCGGAGATCGTCTCCCGGGTGTGCGGACGCGGCGGCGTCGTGCTCCTGCCGGCATTCGCCATCGGTCGCGCTGAGTTGCTGCTTCTGCATCTCAGCCGGCTCAGAGCGTCTGGCCGGATCCCGGATGTCCCTGTCTTCCTGAACAGCCCCATGGCGGTGAACGGCGCCGACATCTACGCGCGCCATCCGGAGGAGCACCGGATCGAGAAGGACGAGTTCCTCCAGATGTACGCCTACGCGAGGTTCGTGCGAAGCGTCGATGAGTCGAAGGCTCTGAACCGCCGCGGTGGCCCCGCCGTCATCATCTCTGCGAGCGGGATGCTCGAGGGCGGGCGCATCCTTCACCACCTCACCGCCTATGCTCCTGATCCGCGCAACGCCATCGTCCTGACCGGCTTTCAAGCTGGAGGCACTCGCGGCGATGCGCTGCAACGCGGCGAACGGACCCTGCGCATCTACGGTCAGGACATCCGGGTGCTCGCTGAGGTGCACTCGCTGGAGACTCTCTCCGCGCATGCCGACGCCGGACAGATCCTCTCGTGGTTGAAGACAGCGCCCGAGGCTCCCGGCCGCGTGCTCCTCACGCACGGTGAACCGGCTGCATCCGACGCGCTTCGCCAGCGGATACGGCGCGAGCTCGGGTGGAACGTCCGCGTGCCGCACATGGACGAGACGATCGTCCTCACTCGCGGCGAGAGCGGGGCGCCCGCCGCGAGTGAGGACGCCTCCGTGAACGGCTCAGCGGCGTCGTCACCACCGGCGAGGTTCTGGTGCGCACGGAGATGAGTGGGCTGTGTCCTATGGACGTCCACATCGCTCACGGCGACGGGCCCGTCACACCGTCGTTGCCGCTGATCCTCGGCCATGAGGGGGTCGGTCGGGTGGTGCAGCTGGGGCCCGGGGTCATCGCGCCTCAGGTGGGGACGCGTGTGGCGCTCGGCTGGCTCGGGTACGCGTGCGGCATGTGCCGCTGTTGCGCGACAGGCAGGGAGGACCTGTGCGTCGCGCAGAAGAACAGAGGCTCTGCACTTGCGGGCACCCACGCCGAGTATGCGATCGCCGCCGCCGCCTTCGCGGTGCCGGTGCCGGCATCGGTGTCCTCGATGGATGCGGCTTCGTTGACGTGTGCTGGCGTCACCGCCCTTGGCGCCGTGAGGGCTGCCGACGTGCTGCCCGCCGAGCGCGTTGCCGTCTTCGGGGTCGGAGGTCCTGGATATCTCGCCCTGCAGTATGCGCGCCTTCACGGAGCTGAGGTCCTCGCCGTCGATCTGAGCGAGGACGGGCTGGCTCTCGCCACTGCGGTCGGGGCGGATCATGTCATCGGTGCTGCCGCTGGTGATCCGACACGGGCGATCGCCGAGTTCGGCGGGGTGGACGTCGCCATCGTGTTCGGCGACGCTCCGGGCTTCTTCGATCAGGCCATCCACTCACTGAGGTGGGGAGGGCGCCTGGTCATCGGCTCGCATTCCGCGAGCGCCGCGACGCTGCCTGTGCAGGATCTCGTGCGCGATGGCATCCGTGTGATCGGGACGTTCGGGGGGAGGCGTCAGGATCTCCGCGATGTCTTCCGCCTCCAGGAGCTCGGCCGCACCACGGTCGTGGCGCAGCCCCGGGCACTGTCCTCGGCGGTCACGTCGATGCAGGAGCTCGTCGCCGGCACGGTGCCGGCCAGCCTCGTCTTCGATCTCAGTCTTGCCTGACTGCGGTGACCGTCCAGCTGGCCATCCGGCTGATTCCGACTCGGCTACTTCACGACGACGACGACGGTCGGCATCTCGTCGATCACGGACTGGCTGGTCGAGCCGAGGAAGAACCGCGCGACGGCGCCGCGCCCGTGCGATCCGACCACAGCCATGCGCGCGCCACGAGCGATTTCGCTGATTCGGTGGCCCGGGAATCCGCGTTCGACGACGCGGTGGATGTCGATTCCGGACGGTGGCGGAGCCTGTGCCGCGAGCGCGGTCTCGACAGCCTCCTCGGCCAGCATCTGCGCTCCCGCCAGATAGTCCTTGGGGTATGCGGTCATCGTGACCGGCAGCGGCACAGGTTGCCAGGTGTGGACCACGGTCAGCAGCTCGCCCGATCGCTCGGCCTCGGAGATCGCGAAGGACAGTGCCCGGTCACTCGGGCCCGATCGATCGACTCCGACGACGATGCCACGACGACCGGTCTGCTGCACGTCGGGGACGACGGCGACAGGGCAGTTCGCGCCAGCCACGATCCGGATCGTGTGCGAGGCGCGATGGGATCCGCCGTCAGCACCGTGATCGTGTGCCCCGATCACGAGCAGGTCGAAGATGGTCGAGGCCTCGATCAGCCGATCCACGGGATTGCCGCGCTCGACGCGGGTATCGACGACGATACCGCTTCGGCGCAGGCGGTCGGCTTCACGATCGAGCAGAGAAGACATCTCGCGAATGCTCGCCTCGACGATTCGGCTCTCGCCGACAGCGCCGACGAAACCGCCGAGCACCGACATCAACTCCAGTCGGCTCCCGCGCTCGGCTGCCCTGACCGATGCCCAGTCGAGGGCCCGGCGACCCGCATCCGTGTCCGTCATCCCGACGATGATGCTCTGCTCCATGACTCGTTCTCCTCGCGTCCGGCCGCTGGGACTTCTGCTCGGCGTGGTCTCACTCTGCGGGTTCTACGGTCCGACACGCAGGGACCTTCGTCCTGTCTCACACGCCTGGCGTCGGGGCGCTGCTCGCGAGCCGGTACAGTCGCGCTTAGACGACGACAGCGACGACGGCGATCACGACCGCTCTCCTTGTGGCTTTGGATCTCACCGGTATCGCGTGTCAGAGAGAGACGACGCGACGTAGGACTATGGGCCCGTCCACCGCCCTCACGGTTCGATACGGTCGGGCCAACAGCCGAAGGGAAGAGAGGGCGATCGTGGTCCGGCGAAGGGGAACAGCCCAGTGGGGCTTCCATCGACTGTTGCGCTGGACCGCTTACGTGACGGCTGGGGAGGTGATCGGGTTCGCCTTCCCGGCCGTCACCGGCGCGTTGTCGATGCAGACTCCCGGAGGGTGGGCGGCGATCATCGCAGCCGGCGCGATGGAGGGAGCGATCCTCGGGATGGCGCAATGGTGGGTGATGAAGGACGACCTTCCTGCTCTGCGCGCCTCGGCGTGGACGGTGATGACAGCGCTCGGAGCGGTCGCCGCCTACGTCGTCGCATACCTGATGGTCACGTTCGGGAAAGACATCTACGCGCTGCCGGTGTACGCCCAGCTCATCATCGTCGCGGCCGCCGGCGGCGCGCTGCTCGGTTCGATCGGCGCGGCGCAATGGCTGGTGCTGCGGAGCCTGATGCCGCACGCGTGGCTGTGGATGGTTGGCACGGCGGCTGCGTGGCTGACGGGACTCGGCTTGTTCTTCACCGTCGCGCCGCCGTTGTGGCATGCGGGGCAGTCCGTGGCGGCGTCGATCGCGATCGGCATGCTCGGCGGCGTCGTCATGGCCCTTGCGATGTCCATCGTCACCGGCGCGATATGGCAGCAGATGCTCGCCCGCGCTGCCCGGCCACGGGCCGGAGTTCCCTCCGTGTCGGAGCAGGGCGCCGCGGGGTCTCTCCCCGTCGGTCTCGGTGAAACGCGTGAGTCCGCATAGGGCAGGGCGGGGGTGGGCTGCAGACGCCTCATCCTCTCCTCGTTCAGTCGGCTGGTCCGGCGGTGAGCCGGTGGCCCCAGTCCCGGGCGCGTTCGAGTTCGCCGTCGACGAGGGGTCCCTCGTAGCCCTGGACGAGGAAGCTCTCCGGATCGGCCGTGCGCGCGAAGCCCTTCCGTCGCGCCAAGCGCGTGGCGGAGTGCGAGGCCGCTCCTGGCATCAACGGCATGTCGACGCGGGTGTCGAATGCCACGAAGGTCTGCGGGCGTTCGCTCGATGGCAGAGCGCCCAGCCAATCGCGAATGCCCTGCGGGAGGTCGGCGATGCGACCGCCGCGGTGCGCCGCCTCGCGCCGTGTGGAGTATCGCGACATCGAGAATGCATGCGTGGGGCCGCCGATTACCAGGAGGTCGATCCCGGGCGGGAGGTCGTCCGGCGCATCCTTCACGTCGGTGACGTCCACCCGTGCGCCATCGCGCATTCCTTCGGCCACCGCCTCGGCGATCCGTCCCGTGTTGCCGAACATGGTCTCGTAGATGACGAGTGCACGCATCACCGCTCCTGGACTTCGTCGCTGAACATCGTTGCGTTCTGCGCTGCGGCCATGTTCTCCGGACCGCAGGCGCGAGAGCGGGACTTTGGTCACAGCACGTCGCCATGAGCGGATCAGGAGGTCATCGGCACACTCCATCGGGCGCGGGCTCCCCGTTCGGCTCCGTTCGCCAACGTGAATTCGCCGCCGTGGCTGGCCGCCCTGTGCGCGAGATTGGCGGTTCCACTGGGAGCACCGGCATCCTTCCCGAGGCCGTCGCCGTCGTCGTCGACGGTGACGGTGACATCGGCGTCCCCCACCGCGATCGAGACCGAGCAGTTCCGCGCGTTCGCATGGCGCGCGACGTTGGCAAGCGACTCCCGGACCACGGCGATCACGTCGTCGGCGAGTTCTCCGGTGATCGTCAGGTCCACGGGCCCGGTGAACGTGATGCGCGGAGGCGTGGCGAGCGTCGGCGTGAGCTCGGCGACGACATCGAGGATGCGGTGCCGCGTGTGCTGCGACCCCGACGGCCTCGAGCGCAGCGTGAAGATCGCCGTCCTGATGTCGGCTATCGCGGCATCGAGCTCGCCGATGTGTTCATCGATGCGCTCGGCTTGAGCGGGGATGACTTCACTCAGAGCCTGCAGGCCCAGGCTGATCGCGAACAGCCGCTGGATCACGTGATCATGCAGATTCCTTGCGATCCGTGAGCGATCATCGATGATGTCGAGGCGCTGTCGATCCAGCCGGGCCCATGCGACCGAGACCGCGACGCCGGCCTGCGCGGCGAACTCTGCGATCGTTCCCAGCTCGCTGTGGCTGAAACCGCTCCGCCCGAGTTCCCGGAACACGCAGAGCGCGCCGATTGCGCGGCCCGAGACGGTCAAGGGCACGGCGGCACCCGGGCCGACACGGATCCGGCCATCGAGGAACGTCCGCTCCGAATGCTCGTCTGTGCTCGGCAGCCCGCTCTCGATGGCGCGCGCGGCCAGCGACGAGACAGCAGGGATCGTGGTGCCCACCAGGTCGGCGGCATCCTCGCCGTGCGCGACATCGATGCGAATGCGCTCCCTGCCGTCCGGCACGGCGATGGTCACCAGCCGGCTGGGGATGACGAGAGCGACGTGTTCGGCCACGACACCGAGCACGTCGGCCGTGTCGGGAGAGAGGAGAGAGGTGGCGATCTCGGAGAATGCCTTGCTGAGCCGCTGCTGACGTCGCGCGTCGTCGTAGAGGCGGGCGTTCTGGATGGCGATCGCCGCTGTGCTCGCGAGCGCCTCGACCAGGTGCTCGTCCTCCTGAGTGAAGGTTCCCGCGGCGGGGTTCGTGAGGTACAGATTGCCGTACACCTCGTCGCGCATCCGAATGGGCACGCCGAGGAAGGCATCCATCGGGGGATGGTGCTCGGGAAAGCCGACTGAGCGGGCATCGTCGGTGATGTGCGTCAGCCGGATCGTCTCGGCCGAGTCGATCACGGCACCCAGAAGGCCATACCCGTGCGGAAGATGGCTGATCTTCTCTGCTTCCTCAGCAGGCATGCCGAAGTGCACGAAGCTATCGAGCATCCGGTTCTCATCGATCACTCCGAGTGCACCGTACTGGGCGCCGACGAGCTTCATCGCGGACTGCACGATCTGACCGAGGACTCGGTCGAGGTCGAGGTCGTCGATCACCGAGCGGGTCGCCGACAACAGCTCGCGCAACCGTGCCTGCGCCGCAACCACGTGCTCGGCGCGCGCGACCAGATCGCCGATCATCTGGTCGAACTCGGCGTGCGGCTGATCGGGGGAATGCGGAAAGTCCGGCTTCACACGGCAGCACCTCCCGATGACTGGTAGCCCCGAGTTTACTGCCGGACCCGGCGGACGGTCCATCAATCGCAGACGACGAGCGATCCCATCGCGCGTCCCTCGCGCAGGTCCTGGACGGCATCGCCGAGCCGCTCGAATGGATAGCGGGTGACCTCCGGGGTCAAACGCAGGCGTCCGGCGAGGCGCAGGAGAGCGTCGCCGTCGGCACGAGTGTTCGCGGTGACGGTGCGCAGGTCTCGTTCCAGGAACAGATCGCGGGTGTATTCGAGGGACGGTATGTCGGTCATGTGGATGCCGGCGAGCACCACCGTGCCGCCGCGCACCGTGGCCTGGAGCGCAGCCGGGACGAGTTCGCGGGCTGGCGCGAACACGATCGTCGCATCCAGCTTCACCGGAGGTTCGCCCGCGGCATCTGCGACGGAGGCGGCGCCCAGCCGCGCCGCCAGCGCCGGGTCACGACGTGAATCTCGATGCCGGCCGCCCGCGCGATCTGCGCAGTCAGATGGGCGCTGGAACCGAAGCCGTACAGGCCGAGGCGACCTCCCGTCGCCACCCGTGCTCGGCTGAGCGCGCGGTAGCCGATGATGCCCGCGCAGAGGAGAGGCGCCAGCATCGCCGGTTCGACCTGGTCGGGCACGCGGTAGGCGAACGCCTCCGGAACCGTCACGAGATCGGCGAACCCGCCGTCCACGTCCCAGCCGGTGTACTGAGAATGGGGGCAGAGGTTCTCTCGCCCCTCGCGGCACCATCGGCATGCCCCGCACGTGCGGCGCAGCCAGGCGACGCCGACTCGGTCGCCCGGATGCAGCACCCGCACGCCGGCGCCACCCCCTATCACCTCGCCGACGACCTGGTGACCGGGCACGACCCCGGGGACATGCACGGGGAGCTCGTGGTCGATCACGTGCAGATCCGTGCGGCAGACGCCGCACGCGATCACCCGCACCAGCACCTCGTCCGGCGCCGGAATCGGGTCCGGCCGTTCGGCGAGGTTCAAGACGCCCGCCGTCGCCGTCGTTCACGCCCTCATCGCGACACTCGTCGGTCAGACGGCGGCCCAGCCGCCGTCGACGGGCAGAATCGCACCGGAGATGTTCGCGGAGTCGTCGCCGAGCAGCCAGCAGATCGCGGCGGCGATCGTCTCGGGCTCTGCGACCGGCGGCAGTGCGGTCTGCAGAAACGGCCCGATCCTCTGCTGAGCCCACTCCGAGCGGAACGGTGCTTCGATCGAGGTCGCGACCGGACCAGGGGCGACGGCGTTGCACCGGATCCCCTTGGGAGTGTAGAAGAAAGCGGTGCTCACGGTGAAGCCGTTCACCGCGTGCTTCGACACCGTGTAGGGGGTGCCGGCAGCGGATCCTCGCTGGCCGGCCTCAGAGCCGACGTTCACGATCGCTCCGCTCCCGGCCGACACCATCAGCGGCAGCACTGCCCTGGTAAGCCGCATCATCGCCGTCAGGTTGACGGAGAGTACACGCTCCCAGGTGTCGTCGCGGATCTCGGCGGTCGGTTCGAATCCGTCCATGATGCCCGCGATGTTCGCGAGTCCGTCCACGCGGCCTTCGGCGGCAGCCAGCACACGGTCGACGGTCAGCTGGTCCGAGAGGTCACCGTCGACCGTGACGACGCCGTCGGAGATCTCCTCTTCGAGGAGGCGCAGCCGGTCGCGCGAGATGTCGGCGGCGATCACGTGCGCCCCCTCCGCGTGCAGGCGCGTCGCTGTCGCGCGGCCGATGCCCGATCCCGCCCCGGTGACGATGACAGTGCGGCCGTGTAACGGTGATGCTGACATGGTTGACCCTCTCTGCATGGACGCTCCCGTCTTCGGGAGCCATGTGTCCACTCAACGCCGTGCCCGCCAGTCGCCTCGGGCCGAAAGTCCTGTGCGCGCGTCGACGTCCGCGTACTGTCGTGGACAGCGGCTCCGTGCGGATGCGACGAGTCGTCGGATGACCTCGAGAGGAGCGACGTCGTGGTGCGAGTCTTCGTGGTGGACGATCATGAGGTCGTCCGGCGTGGCGTCACCGAACTGCTCGACGCGCAGCCGGACATCGAGATCGTCGGCGAGGCCGGGACATGCCGAGAGGCTCTTGGCCGCGTTGCGGCGACGATTCCAGACGTCGCCGTGCTGGACATGCAACTGCCCGACGGCAACGGCGCCGACCTGTGCCGCGAGATCCGCCAGCGGCATCCTGAGGTGCGCTGTCTGATCTTCACGGCGTTCGATGATGATGACGCGGTCTTCGCCGCGATCCTCGCGGATGCATCCGGCTATCTGCTCAAGAGCGTCCATGGCGTGGACCTGGTGCGCGCCGTGCACGACGTCGCGGCGGGGCGCCGGCTGCTCAACCCCCTGGCGGCCGACCGCGCCGCCCAGCAGATGCGCACCATGCCGGCGGAGGACCCGCGGTTCGGCTCGCTGGGCCTGCGCGAGCGGCAGATTCTCGCGTTGATCGCCGATGGGCTCACGAACCGCCTGATCGCGCAACGGCTGGGCCTGGCGGAGAAGACCGTGAAAAACTACGTCTCCACCATGCTCGCCAAGCTCGGACTGGAGCATCGTACACAGGCGGCGCTGTTCGAGAACGACCGCAAGCACTCGCGCGACGGTGAGGGCGGCGATCCAGCGGTCTCGCATCGCTGATGCGTCGGAGGCCGGCTCGGGTCGGGCCGCCGAATCGTTCCGGATCCTCGGTGAATGCGCCCGGCTCCTTCACCCGACGGTGCGTGTGTGCGACGGCGGCACCGGGACGGTGCCGGTCGGCATGCTGATCTCGATCGGCTGAGTCGGAGGGAGCGCCAGGTCGGCGGGGTGTATCTGCGGGGTTCCCTGAGACCAGGGTGTGGTGTTCACGACTCGTCCGATTCCGACTCGGCGTCACGGGGGAAGCACGGCGCGGGGCCGTCACCGTGCACGATCAGGACGGGGCACTTCGCATGCGCGGCGCACGCCGCGCTCACCGACCCCAGAAGCAGTCCGACGAACCCGCCGTGCCCGCGGTTGCCGAGCACGAGCATCCCGGCACGTCGGCTGACATCGACGAGGGTCGCCGCGGCGGGACCGGCGAGGACGTTCCGCAGGAGTCGCTGTGGGGGATTCGAGGCGAAAGCCTCGACGATCGCATCGTCGAGCAGCCTCTCGGCATCGTCCTCGGCAGACCACCCGGCGATCGTGTACGCGTCCATGAACGGTGGATATGTCCAGGTCGTCACGGCTTCCAGCGGCGCGTCGAAGGCATCAGCGATGCGGGCCGCGTAACGCAGTGCCGCGATGGAGGCGGCTGAGCCGTCGACGCCGACCACAACACGGTCGTCGTCAACGCGTTCGTCATCCGGCGCGTCGGCGCGGGACTCGTGGTTGTTCAGGTCCATCGCTTCACGATGCCCGCGCTGGTGGTGATCTCCCGGGACGAAAGTCACTCGGGTGAGGCGGCAATCGACGACATGGCACCGACGGAAGAAGCCCCGCCCTCGTGGCGGGGCTTCTCCCTTTCCGGGATCAGCTTTCAGATCAGCGCGCCGCGCCCTCGAGACTGCCGGTGATCTCAGCATCCTCCGGGTCGCCGATGATGCACTGCACGAGGCGGTCGTCAGCCGACCAGCTCTCCGCAGTGGGCTCGAACCAGGTGTAATCCAGCGTCGAGTCGTCGTAGGCGACGCCCACGAACTTCTCGAACTCGGTCTCGCAGAACTCCATCGCCGGAGCCTCGATCGCGTCAGTGCCGGGGAAGTCGCCGTCATCGAGATCGAACTCGGCGTACACCTCGAACGGATGGGCCTCGCCGCACGGCACGACCGGAGCGGTGTTCGTCTCGCCGCCCGTCACCGCGGCCTCGGTCAGGCAGTCGCCCACCTTGAGCGAGAAGATGTCGATCTCCTTGCCCTCGGTGACGTGTCCCTCCTCGTCGCGCTGCGCGTCGCCGCTGCCGAACACGCTCGTGATCGCGCTGCATCCGCTCAGCGCGGCACCCAGCGTGAGCGCGGCGGTGGCGAGCAGCACAGAACGTGCGATGGGGGTGGTCTTCATGCGGGCTTCCTCTCAGCCTTCCAGGTCGTCGACGCCCGGCATCCAACTGGCGCCCGGCCGCCCCCACCCGCGCTTGCGGGCGATCTTCTGCACAGTCTTCCAATCGCCGTCCGACAGGCGGTCGATGTAGAGCACCCCGTCGAGGTGGTCGAACTCGTGCTGCATGATGCGCGCCCGCCAGCCGTCGACCTCGATGCGCACGGGGGCGCCCTCGAGGTCGGTGCCGGTCACCAGCACGCGATCCGAGCGGCGCAGCGGGAACCGCTCGCCGGGGAACGAGAGGCATCCCTCCGACTCCAGGTCGGGGTCGGGCTCACCCGGTTCGGTCGGCGTCATCCACAGCACGGGATTGATGATCTCGCCGCGCCACGGCCGCTCCTCGTCGTCGACGTAGGAGTACACGTAGATTCGAAGGCCGACGCCCACCTGCGGGGCGGCGAGCCCGACGCCGGGGGCGACGTCCATGGTCTCGTACATGTCGGCGACGAGCGTGCGGATCTCGTCGGTCACCTCGCCGACCTCGGTCGCGGGGGAGTGCAGGACGGGATCGCCCATGATGCGGATCGGAAGAACAGCCACGCCACAACCCTACTGGGCGGGAATGCGCCGGTAAGGTCGTACTGTGCATCATGGGGTCGGACTCGCGGAGAACGTCGGCGATCAGCTGGTCGGGGTCTTCGCGAACCCCGCGCTGCTGCTCGGCATCCCGCTCGCCCTCGCCGGCGCGGTGTTCATGTCGCTCGGCGCGCAGTACCAGCACCGCGGCGTCGAGAAGGTCGAGAAGCTCACCGGCGTCGAGGGAGCCACAGGGCTCAGTGCGGCGCAGCTGAAAGGCCTGCTGACCCGCCCGTCGTGGATCATCGGCACGCTCATGCTCGGCTTCGCCATCGTCTGCCAGCTGAGTGCGATCGCCATCGCGCCGCTCATCGTCGTCCAGCCGCTCGGCGCGGTCGCGCTCGTGATCACCACACTGCTCAACGCCCGCATCAGCGGTCACTCTCCGACGAGGCAGTCGCTGATCGCGATCGGATGCTGCCTGGGCGGCATCTTCCTGTTCGTCGCTCTCGCCGCGCTGTACGCGACCGAGCGCGACATCAGCAATGAGGACCTCTTCACGATCCTCACCGTGCTGCTCGTCGTCATCATCGTGCTCGGCACGCTGTGGCTGATCCTGCGCCACCGCATGCGGGCCCTGTTCTACGTCACCGGCGCCGGCATCCTGTACGGGTTCGTCGCCACCCTCGCCAAGGCGGTGATCAAGCGCATCCAGGCGGGCGACTTCGAATGGCTCACGGTGGTGTGCGTGATCGCACTGATCGCCGCGGGTGCCGTCGGCGCCTACTTCGTGCAGACCGCGTACAGCTCCGGCCCGCCCGACCTCGTCATCGCCGGGCTGACCGTGATCGACCCGATCGTGGCGGTGCTCATCGGCGCACTGGTGCTGGGCGAGGCCGAGAACGCGCCGCTGTGGGTCGTGGTCGTGTTCGTCATCGCCGGAGCTATCGCCGTGTGGGGTGTGTTCGGGCTCGCCCGGTACCACCCGCAGGTGATCAGCGACAGCCAGGAGATCGCGATCCGTCGGGGGAGTGGCGGCCCGTCGACGGGCTCACGAACCCAGCCTCCGACCGGAAACGACCCGCCGGGTCAGTAATCCCGGTCGATGAGGTCGGGGGAGACCTCGGCCGCAGCGGCCTCATCGACGAAGAACACCGTGCGACGGCGTCCCTTCGCGCCCGCGGCGGGAACGCTCTGATAGCTCGCGCCGGCGAGTGCGAGGCCCAGAGCCGACGCCTTGTCGGCACCGGTGAGCACCAGCCACACGCGCTTCGACGCGTTCAGCACCGGACGGGTCAGCGTGACGCGCTCCGGCGGCGGCTTGGGGGAGTTGCGCACCGGCAGCGCCGCGGCATCCGTCACCGTCACCTCGGCGCGATCCGGGAACAGCGAGGCGATGTGCCCGTCGGGACCCACCCCGAGGAAGCACACCGCGAACGACGGCCACGGCTCCTCGTCGCGCGCGAAGCGGGCGAGGTCGGCCGCGTACGCGGCCGCGGCCTCGTCGAGGCTCATGCCCGACGAGGGCGCCGCGACCTCGTGAATGTTCTCGGCCGGGATCGGCAGGCGGTCGAGCAGCGCCTCACGCGACTGGCGTGAGTTGCGGTCGGCGTCGTCGAGCTCGACGAAGCGCTCGTCGCCCCACCAGAAGTGCACCAGCGACCAGTCGATGTCGTCGATCCGCGGGTCGGATGCCGCGGCGGAGAGCACCGCGCCGCCCATCGACCCGCCGGTCAGGCAGATGTGGGCGAGGCGGCCGTCATGGGTGCGGGCGATGACCCTGGTGAGGAATCGGTCGGCCACGCGTCTGGCCAGGTCGGCCGGCGTGTCCTCGATGACCACGGTCTTCGTCGACCCCTGCACGTTCATCGCCCTCATGCTCACTTCTCCGCCGGTCCCAGCCGATTCCATCCCTCGGTGATGACCCGACCGTACAGCACATCCGCGTCGAGGCGACGCAGCTCCTCCGCGAGGCACTCGCGCAGCGTGCGCCGCGGCAGGTGCAGCTCGTGATCCGGCTGGCCGGGTTGAGTCAGCACGGCCACGCCCGGCTCGGGGCGCTCGAGCAGGATGTCGCCGCTCGCACGGGTCAGGCGCACCGACTTGATGCCCTCCTGCCAGTGCTCCGGCTCCTCGTACGCCCAGCTGACCGGCACGTCCAGCGCCATCCGCAGCCAGGCCGCGAGCAGAGCGGTCGACGGCGACGCAGCGGCACCGCGCACCTCCACCGCGGTGACCCGCTCGTACGGCGGCTGGTCGAGCACGGCGGCGAGCTGCTCGCGCCAGTGCGTCAGACGCGTCCACGCGAGATCCGTGTCGCCGGGCGCGTGCGTCTTGCCGAGCAGGGCGAGGCGGTCGCGCACGTCGGGCGAGGTGGCGGCATCCGTGATGCGGCGCTGCGCGATGCGTCCCAGCGGTGATGCCGCGGCATCCGTCGGCGCCTCCTCCGGCCACCAGGCGACCACGGGGGCGTCGGGCAGCAGCAGTCCGGTCACGAGGCTCTCGGCGTTGCTCGACGCCTCGCCGTACGCGCGCAGCACGATGACCTCGCTCGCGCCGGCGTCGCCGCCCACGCGGATCTGCGCGTCGACATGCGCCTCGCCCTCACCGGTGATGAGCACGATGACGCGCATCGGATGCTCGCGCGAAGCGTCGTTCGCCGCGTCGATCGCCGACTCGGCGACGCCGTTGCGCGCGATGATGAGCAGGGTGAGCACCCGGCCGAGGGCGACCACGCCGCCCTCCTCGCGCACGTTCACCAGCTGCTTGGCGACCTGGCTGACGGTGGTGTCGGGAAGGTCGATGATCACGGGCGTCTCCAGACTCGTCCGTCGCGGGCAAGAAGGGCGTCGGCGGATGCCGGGCCCCAGGATCCCGGTGAGTACTGCTCCAGCGGGGCGTGCAACGACGCCCAGTACTGCTCGACCGGGTCGAGGATCTTCCAGCTCAGCTCCACCTCCTCGTGGCGGGGGAACAGCGGCGGATCGCCGAGCAGCACATCGAGGATGAGACGCTCATAGGCCTCGGGGCTCGCCTCGGTGAAGGCGTGGCCGTAGCCGAAGTCCATGGTCACGTCGCGCACGTTCGCGCCGCTGCCCGGCACCTTCGAGCCGAACCGGATCGTGACGCCCTCATCGGGCTGCACGCGGATGACGAGCGCGTTCTGGCCGAGCTCGGCCGTCTGCGCGCGGCCGAACAGGTGCTCGGGGGCGCGCTTGAAGACCACCGCGATCTCGGTGACGCGGCGCCCGAGACGCTTGCCGGTGCGCAGGTAGAACGGCACGCCCGCCCAGCGGCGGGTGTCGATCTCGAGCTTCACGGCGGCGTAGGTCTCGGTGGAGGACTGCGGGTCCATGCCCTCCTCCTCGAGGAACGCGTTCACCTTCTCGCCGCCCTGCCAGCCGCCGGCGTACTGTCCGCGCGCGGTCGCGAGCGACAGGTCCTCGGGCAGGCGGACCGCCTCGAGCACCTTCTCCTTCTCGGCGCGCAGATGGTCGGCCGACATGCTGATCGGCTCCTCCATCGCGGTCAGCGCGAGCAGCTGCAGCAGGTGGTTCTGGAACACGTCGCGCGCCGCGCCGACGCCGTCGTAGTACCCGGCACGACCGCCGACGCCGATGTCCTCGGCCATCGTGATCTGCACGTGGTCGACGTAGTTGCGGTTCCACAGCGGCTCGTACAGCTCGTTCGCGAAGCGCAGCGCGAGGATGTTCTGCACCGTCTCCTTGCCGAGGTAGTGGTCGATGCGGAAGATCGAATCGGCCGGGAAGGTCTGCTCGATGACCTCGTTGAGCGCACGGGCCGACTCGAGGTCGTGACCGAACGGCTTCTCGATCACCACGCGGCGCCAGTGCGAGGCGTCGTCGCTGTCGGGGCCCACGAGACCCGACTCCCGCAGCTGGCGCGCGACCTCGGCGAACGCCTTCGGCGGGATCGACAGGTAGTACGCGTGGTTGCCCATCGTGCCGCGCTCGACGTCGAGCTTCTCGACGGTCTCGCGCAGGCGGGCGAACGCGGCGGGGTCGTCGAAGGTGCCCTGCACGAAGCGGATGCCCTGCAGCAGCTGCTGCCAGGTCTCCTCGCGGAACTCGGTGCGGGCGTGCTTCTTCACCGCCTCGTAGACGACTTCGGCGAAGTCCTGGTCCTCCCAGTCGCGGCGGGCGAAGCCCACGAGCGCGAATCCGGGGGGCAGCAGGCCGCGGTTGGCGAGGTCGTACACCGCGGGCATCAGCTTCTTGCGGGACAGGTCGCCCGTGACGCCGAAGATCACCAGCGCGCTGGGGCCGGCGATCCTGTTCAGACGGCGGTCATCGGGGTCGCGGAGCGGGTTGTGTCCGCGTGAGATGGGGGCAGTCATCGGTGGGGGATATCTCCTGGTTTCCGAAACGGTGTCGGGGCGCTACTGCGCGGCCTCGAACAGGGCGAGGACGTCGTCGACGGCATCCGTGATCGTGAGGGTGACCACGGGGCGGCCGTGTGCGGCGAGCACCTGGGCGTCGCCGGCGGCCTGCGCCTCGATGAGGCGGCCGAAGGTGAACGGGCGGCCGGGGATCTCGAGGTCGACCTCGCTGCGCTCGAGGATCTGCAGGAACACGCCCTGGGCTGGTCCGCCCTTGTGGTACTGGCCGGTCGAATGCAGGAACCGCGGTCCCCAGCCGAATGTGGTGGGGCGACCGGAGTCGGCGGCGACCATCTCGCGCAGACCCTGCAGCTGCTCGAGGTCGAGGCGGTTCACGTACGCGTGGATCGACACGTAGCCGTCGTCGGCGAGCTGCGACCACAGGGCGTCGAGGACGCCTTCGATCGTGCCGGATGCCGCGAGGGACGGGTCGGAGACGCGCACCTCGACGCCGTCCTGCACGAAGGCGGGCTCGGTGGCGGTGGGCTGCGCGTCGAGCAGACCGCGGGCGGCCTGCTTGGCCGATTCGACGTCGGGCTGATCGAAGGGGTTGATGCCGAGCAGATGCCCGGCGATCGCGGTGGCGTACTCCCAGAGCAGGAACTGCGCGCCGAGAGTGCCGCTGACCAGCACCTCACCCGGGTGACGCTCGCGGAGGTGGAACTCCTCGGCATCGTCGACCAGACGCACGATCTGCAGGTCGCTCGGCCGCGTTTCGAGCTCGGGCGAGACCGGCAGCAGCACGACGGGCAGGATGCCGGTGCCGTTCTTGCCTGTGGACTCGGCGATGAGCTGCTCGATCCAGTCGGGCAGCCCCTCGATGTGGGTGCCGTCGCTGACGAGCCCCAGCTTGTCGCGACGGGGCGCGACGCCTGTGATCGCTGCGGCGAGCCGCAGGGCCGGGTTCTCGGCGGAGTCGACGGCGAACTGCAGCAGCGAGGCCTCGGCCTCGTCGAGCAGCTCGGCGATGTCGACGCCGGCGAGTCCCGCGGGCACCAGCCCGAACGCGGTCAGCGCGGAGTAGCGGCCGCCGACGTTCGGGTCGGCGTTGAACACGCGGTAGCCCGCCTCACGGGCGGAGGCGTCCAGCGGGGAGCCGGGGTCGGTGACGACGACGATGTGCTCCGCAGGCTCGAGCCCGAGGTCGTCGAACGCGGCCTCGAAGGCACGCCGCTGCGAGTCGGTCTCGACCGTGGAGCCCGACTTCGACGACACGACCAGCACCGTGCGGGCGAGGTCGCCGTCGAGGGCGGCCAGCACCTGCGCGGGCGAGGTGGAATCCAGCACCGTGAGCGGCGCACCCGCAGTGTTCGCGAGCACCTCCGGCGCGAGCGAGGATCCGCCCATCCCGGCGAGCACGACCCGGTTGACGCCGCGCGCGGCGAGATCGTCGCACAGGGCGACGATCTCGGCCACGAGCGGACGTGAGACGGAGACCGCCTCGACCCAGCCCAGACGGATGCTCGCCTCGGGCTCGGCGTCCGGACCCCACAGGCTCGCATCGCCTGCGGTGGCACGTGACGCGACCAGGCCCGCGACGAGCCCGGGGACGAGCTCGTCGACGGCCGCCTTGGCGGCCTGCGACACGTGCACCGAGACGGTCATCGCGCGGCTTCCAGCCCCTCGGAGACCTGGGCCAGCAGGCCGTGCCAGGAGTCGATGAACTTGGCGACGCCCTCGTCCTCGAGCACCTGGGTGACGTCGGCGAAGTCGATGCCGACGGCGGCGAGGCCGGCGAAGACCTCGCGGGCCTCCTCATAGCCGCCGGTGATGGTGTCACCGGTGACGACGCCGTGGTCGAAGGTCGCCTCGAGGGTCTTCTCGGGCATCGTGTTCACGACGCCGGCGGCGACCAGCTCGGTCACGTAGAGCGTGTCGGGCAGCGCCGGGTCCTTGACGCCGGTCGAGGCCCACAGCGGACGCTGCAGGTTCGCACCGGCGTCGAGGAGGGCCTTGGCGCGGTCGGAGGCGAAGGTCTGCTCGAAGAGCTCGTAGGCCAGGCGCGCGTTGGCGAGGCCCGCCTTGCTCTTCAGCGCTGCGGCCTCGTCGGTGCCGATCGCGGTGAGGCGCTTGTCGGTCTCGGTGTCGACGCGCGACACGAAGAACGAGGCGACCGAGTGGATCGTCGACAGGTCGATGCCGGCGGCCTTCGCGGTCTCGAGACCGGTCAGGTAGGCGTCGATGACCTCGGCGTAGCGCTCGAGGCTGAAGATCAGGGTGACGTTCACGCTGATGCCGGCGCCGATCGCCTGCGCGATCGCCGGGAGACCGGCCTTCGTCGCGGGGATCTTCACGAGCAGGTTCGGACGGTCGACCGTGGTCCACAGCTCCTTGGCCTGCGCCACGGTGCCGTCGGTGTCGTGGGCGAGGTCGGGGGAGACCTCGATCGAGACCCGGCCGTCGACGTGGGAGGTGGCGTCCCACACCGGGCGGAACACGTCGAGCGCGTCGCGCACGTCCTGCGTGGTGGCCGCGAACACGGCCTCCTCGGCGCTTGCACCGGATGCAGCGAGCTCCTGCACCTGCGCGTCGTACGAGGTGTCGTCGGGGTTGGTGATGGCGCCGGCGAAGATCGTCGGGTTCGTCGTCACACCGGTGACGTTGCGGGTCTCGATGAGCTCCTGCAGGTTGCCCGAGGTGATGCGGGCGCGGGACAGGTCGTCGAGCCAGATGCTGACGCCGGCGGCGGAAAGGTCTGCGGTGGGGGTGCTCATGCGTTCTCCTTGAGAGTCTCGCGTGCCGCCTCGACGACGGCCTCGGCGGTGATGCCGAACTTCTGGAACAGGGTCTTGTAGTCGGCCGAGGCGCCGAAGTGGTCGATGCCGATCGAGCGGCCGCGGTCGCCGACGATGCCGCGCCAGGTGAGCACGGATCCGGCCTCGACCGAGACGCGCGCGGTGACGGACTTGGGCAGCACCGACTCGCGGTACGCCTCGTCCTGCTCGGCGAACCACTCCAGCGAGGGGGCCGAGACGACGCGGGCGTTCACGCCCTCGGCGGCCAGGGTCTCGCGGGCGGAGACGGCCAGCTGCACCTCGGAGCCGGTCGCGATGAGGATCACGTCCGGGGTGCCGTTCGGGGCCTCGGCGAGCACGTAGGCGCCCTTGGAGGTGTTGTCGGCCGAGGCGAACACGTCGCCGGATGCCGCGCCGTCACCGCGCTCGAACACGGCGACGTTCTGACGGGTCAAGGCGATGCCGGCCGGACCCTCGTGGCGGCGCAGCAGCTCCAGCCAGGCGGCGGCGGTCTCGTTGGCATCTGCCGGGCGCACGACCGTGAGGTTCGGGATCGCGCGCAGCGAGGCGAGCTGCTCGATCGGCTGGTGGGTGGGGCCGTCCTCGCCGAGCGCGACGGAGTCGTGCGTCCACACGAAGATCGACGGGATGTTCATCAGCGCGGCCAGACGCACCGCGGGGCGCATGTAGTCGCTGAAGATGAGGAACGTGCCGCCGAACGCGCGGGTCGGGCCGTGCAGCACGATGCCGTTCAGGATCGAGCCCATGGCGTGCTCGCGGATGCCGAAGTGCAGCACTCGGCCGTACCGGTCGCCCGACCACTCGTGGGTCGACCACTCGGCGGGGATGAACGACTTCGCGCCCTTGATGGTGGTCAGGTTCGACTCGGCCAGGTCGGCCGAACCGCCCCACAGCTCCGGCAGCTCCGCAGCCAGCGCGTTGATGACCTGGCCGGAGGCGGCGCGGGTCGAAACGTCCTTGCCGGCCTCGAACACCGGCAGCGCGTCGGCGAGGCCCTCGGGCAGCTCCTGCGCCTCGAGGCGATCCAGCAGCGCCTTGCGCTCGGGGTTCGCGGCCGCCCACGCGTCGAATGCGCTCTGCCACTCGGCGCGCTCGGCAGCGGCGCGCTCGGCCAGCGAGGTGCGGGTGCGGTCGATGACCTCATCGGCGACGACGAAGCTCTGCTCGGGGTCGAAGCCGAGCACCTTCTTGGTGGCGGCGAGCTCCTCGGCGCCGAGCGCCGAACCGTGGATCTTTCCGCTGTTCTGCTTGCCGGGCGAGGGCCAGCCGATGATCGTCTTCAGGATGATGAGCGACGGCTTGCTCGTCTCGCCCTTCGCCGCCTCGATCGCGGCGTTCAGCTCGGCGACGTCCTCGACGTACTCGCCGGTGCGCTTCCAGTCCACCGTCTGCACGTGCCAGCCGTACGACTCGTAGCGCTTCGCGACGTCCTCGGTGAACGCGACGTCCGTGTCATCCTCGATCGAGATCTGGTTCGAGTCGTAGATCGCGATCAGGTTGCCCAGCTCCTGGTGGCCCGCCAGCGACGACGCCTCGCTGGTCACACCCTCCTGCAGGTCGCCGTCACCGGCGATCACGTACACGAAGTGATCGAACGGGCTCGTGCCCGCGGCGGCATCCGGGTCGAACAGGCCGCGCTCGTAACGGGCCGCGTAAGCGAAGCCGACGGCCGAGGCCAGGCCCTGGCCCAGCGGGCCGGTCGTGATCTCGACACCCTTGGTGTGCCCGTACTCCGGGTGACCCGGGGTGAGCGAACCCCACGTGCGCAGCGACTCGAGGTCCTTCAGCTCGAGACCGAAACCACCCAGGTACAGCTGCACGTACTGCGTCAGCGAGGAGTGGCCCACCGAGAGGATGAACCGGTCGCGGCCCAGCCAGTCGGTGTCGGCCGGGTCATGACGCAGCACCCGCTGGTACAGCAGGTAGGCGACCGGAGCCAGGCTCATGGCAGTGCCGGGGTGTCCGTTCCCGACCTTCTCGACGGCATCCGCCGCCAGAATGCGAGCGGTGTCCACCGCGCGCCGGTCGATCTCGTCCCACTGGATTTCCGTCAAGGCCATGCTCCTTCAGACAGTTGCGATGACGCCCGTATTCCCTGCGCGGTCCGCGACGTTACGGAGAGAGTGCACAGCGACAGGCGCGCGAACCCTTTCAGCTTAGTGGCGTGGCTACATACGGCGGCGGCAGATTTCAGCGCGTATCGGGGCTCCCGGTGGGGGCGGCTCGACACGCCCGGTGCCATAGACTGGAAGGAGTGTCCACATGCGCGCAGGAGGAGGCGATCGCGATCTCGACGACGTCGCAGACCATCGGGACGGAGTACTCGTTCGGTCAGAAGTTCCGCGGCTACGTGGCCCTCACGAAGCCGCGCGTGATGGAGCTGCTGCTCGTCTCCACCGTGCCGGTGATGATCCTCGCGCTGGGCAAGCTTCCCGATCTGGCCGAGCTGTGGCTGATCGTCGCGACGGTCATCGGCGGCGCCATGAGCGCCGGCTCCGCGGCATCCTTCAACATGTACCTCGATCGCGACATCGACGTGCACATGAAGCGCACCGAGAACCGTCCGCTGGTGACGGGCGAGGTGTCGCCCCGCGGCGCGCTGGTCTTCTCGTGGGTGCTGGCCGTCGTCTCCACGCTCTGGCTGCTCGCGTTCACGAACTGGCTGGCGGCGTCGCTGTCGGTCTTCGCGATCTTCTTCTACGTCGTGATCTACACGATGATCCTCAAGCGCCGCACCGAGCAGAACATCATCTGGGGCGGCATCGCCGGCTGCTTCCCGGTGCTGATCGGCTGGACGGCCGTCACCGCCTCGCTCGACTGGCCGCCGTTCGTGCTGTTCGTGCTCATCTTCCTGTGGACGCCGCCGCACTACTGGCCGCTGTCGATGAAGTACAAGCACGACTACGACGATGTCGACGTGCCGATGCTCGGCGTGACGCGCTCGGCCTCGCAGGTCGGCCTGCAGGTGATCCTCTACGCCTGGGCGACGGTGGCCTGCTCGCTGCTGCTGATCCCGGTGGCGAACATGGGCCTGGTCTACGCCGTCTCATCGCTGGTCTTCGGCGGCTGGTTCATCTACGAATCGCACCGCCTCTACAACCGTGCGGTGCACGGTGACGAGGCGCGTCCGATGCGCGTGTTCCACGCGTCGATCACGTACCTCACGCTGATCTTCCTCGCCGTGGCGATCGACCCGCTGCTGCCGTTCTGACCGGCGGGTCGACTCGGCGGGCGACCGGGGGCGTCAGACCTCGGTGCGCTGCTTGAGCTTCAGCACGACCACGGTGTAGGCCGCCGCCGACAGCGACGCCAGCACCATGTGGATGCCGACGAGGATCTGCGGCAGGCCCTCGCGCGCCTGCCATACGCCGACCGCGACCTGCACGGCGATCGCCAGCAGGAGCACCAGCATCCAGTTCCGCAGCGGCAGACGCAGCATCCACGCCGCGACGGTGAGCACGACGATGAGCGTCGCCAGGATGTACCCGGGCCAGGAGTGCACGTGCGCGAGCACGGTCGCATCGAATCCGGTGCGGATGATGCTCGCGTCACCCGAGTGCGGGCCCGATCCGGTCGTGAGCACGCCGAACAGGATCGTGGCGGACAGCGCGAGACCGGTCACGTGCGTGAGCACCGCGACCCACGCGGGGACGACGCGCTCGCGGGGACCCTCGAGCTCGCGCATCCGCACCAGGAACGCCGCGGTGATGCAGACCAGCAGCAGCGAAGAGACGTAGTGGAAGCCGACGATGAACGCGTTCAGGTCGGAGATCACCGCGAGGCCGCCGACGACGGCCTGCGCCATCACGCCGGCCAGCACGATCCACGCGAGCGTCGGCAGGTCGCGTCGACCCCGGATGCGGCGCAGCGAGTCGATCGTGGCGACGAGCACCGCGAGCAGGAGGGCACCGGAGGCGAAGCCGAAGGCGGGGAATCCGAACGGATCGGTGACGACGTACGCGACGACGGCGAGCAGGATGCCGCCCCCGGCGAACACCAGCGCACGGGTGACGAGCGCGCGCCCGCCCACCGCGGCCAGGGTGAGCAGCAGCACGACGAGAGCCAGGATGCCGACCACACCGGTCATCAGCCGGTTGCCGAACTCGATGAACCCGTGCAGGCCCTGCACTTCGTAGATCGGCACGAGCGAGTCGGGCGTGCACAGCGGCCATTCCGAGCATCCGAGACCCGATCCGGTGAGGCGCACGGCACCTCCGGTGCCGATGATGATGACCTCGGCGAGGAACGACAGCCAGGCGAACACGCGCAGCGCCGGCCCGGTGCCGCCCGTCGCGCGGTCGATGGTGCGGGATGCGGCGGTGTCGATCATGAGGCCTCCGGGCTCGCCTCTCACCAGGCGGGCACGGCCCGCCGATCAGGCGGAACCTGTAGAATCGGATTGTTCGGGATGGCGCGCCTCGCGCGACAGCCATCACTGACAGTTTAGGCGCGACGCGAGCGCCGATGATGAGGGCCCACCAGCGGCACCCGATCCCCGCAGACTCGACGGAGGTCAGGTGTGTCGGGGCGGATGACACCGTTGCGGCCCGATTGAGGAGAGTGTGTGATGTCGGATGTGCTGATCGACCGCCCGGAGCTGAACAGTCTGGGGGTGTACGAGTTCGGCTGGCACGATGCCGACGCCGCGGGCGCGAGCGCCAGGCGCGGACTCAGCGAGGCTGTCGTGCGCGACATCTCCGCGCTGAAGGGCGAGCCGGAGTGGATGCTGAAGACCCGTCTGAAGGGTCTCTCCCTCTTCGACCGCAAGCCGATGCCGACCTGGGGCGCAGACCTCAGCGAGATCGACTTCGACAACATCAAGTACTTCGTGCGCTCGACCGAGAAGCAGGCGCAGTCCTGGGAGGACCTGCCCGAGGACATCCGCGAGACCTACGAGCGCCTGGGCATCCCCGAGGCGGAGCGTCAGCGTCTCGTCGCCGGCGTCGCCGCGCAGTACGAGTCCGAGGTCGTCTACCACCAGATCCGCGAGGACCTGGAGGAGCAGGGCGTCATCTTCATGGACACCGACACGGCGCTGCGCGAGCACCCCGAGTTCTTCGAGGAGTACTTCGGCACGGTCATCCCCGCCGGTGACAACAAGTTCGCCGCGCTGAACACGGCCGTGTGGTCGGGCGGATCGTTCGTGTACGTGCCGAAGGGCGTGCACGTCGAGATCCCGCTGCAGGCCTACTTCCGCATCAACACCGAGAACATGGGCCAGTTCGAGCGAACGCTGATCATCGCCGATGAGGACAGCTACGTGCACTACATCGAGGGCTGCACGGCGCCGATCTACAAGTCGGATTCGCTGCACTCGGCCGTGGTCGAGATCATCGTGAAGAAGAACGCCCGCGTGCGCTACACGACGATCCAGAACTGGTCGAACAACGTCTACAACCTGGTCACCAAGCGCGCCGTGGCGCACGAGGGCGCGACCATGGAGTGGGTCGACGGCAACATCGGCTCGAAGGTGACGATGAAGTACCCGTCGATCTTCCTGATGGGCGAGCACGCCAAGGGCGAGACCCTGTCGGTCGCCTTCGCGGGTCCCGGTCAGCACCAGGATGCCGGTGCGAAGATGATCCACATGGCGCCGTACACGCAGTCGTCGATCGTCTCGAAGTCGATCGCCCGCGGTGGCGGACGCTCCGCCTACCGCGGTGAGGTGCGCGTCGACCCCGCCGCTCACCACTCCGCGAACTCCGTGGTCTGCGACGCACTGCTGGTCGACACGCAGTCGCGCTCCGACACGTACCCGTCGATCGACATCCGCGTCGACGACGTGCAGCTCGGCCACGAGGCCACGGTCTCGAAGGTCAGCGAGGAGCAGCTGTTCTATCTCATGTCGCGCGGTCTCGAGGAGACCGAGGCCATGGCGATGATCGTGCGCGGGTTCATCGAGCCCATCGCGCGCGAGCTGCCCATGGAGTACGCGATGGAACTGAACAAGCTCATCGAGATGGGCATGGAAGGATCGGTCGGCTGAGATGACGGCCCCCACCCAGGCGCCTGAGCAGGCGCAGGATACCAACGCGCACATCGACCCCGCAGCGGCGCTGACGGGAACTGGCTTCGTGCCGGTGCAGACCCGTTCCGAGCGTCCCCGGTCGTTCGACCCGACCGACTTCGGTGCCCCGACCGGCCGCGAGGTCAACTGGAAGCACACCCCGGTCGCGCAGCTCGCCCCGCTGTTCGAGCTCGCATCGCCGAACACCGGCGTCACCTACGAGATCAGCGACGGCACGGTCGTGCCCTCGGCTCTCGCGCACGGCGAGACGCCGCGCGGCGAGTTCTTCGTGCCCGAGGACGTCGTCTCGGCGGTGGCCTGGCAGGGTGCGAGCGAGGCGCTGCACATCAGCATCCCCGCCGATGAGGAGCTCGCCGAGCCGATCGTCGTGCAGATCGATGGCAAGGGCGGCCGTGCCGACGGCCACCTCGTGATCGAGGCCGGCCGACACAGCGTGTCGACCGTCGTGCTGCGTCACACCGGCACCGCCCAGTACGCGCAGAACGTCGAGATCATCGTGCGTGACGGCGCCAAGCTCACCGTCGTGTCGGTGCAGCAGTGGCAGGACGAGACGGTCCACGCGGCCGCCCACCAGGCCCGCGTCGACCGCGACGCGCAGCTCACCCACGTCGTGGTCAGCTTCGGCGGCGGCGTCGTGCGCGTGAACCCCAATGTCGAGCTCGCGGGCAGCGGTGCCGAGGGCCGTCTGTACGGCCTCAGCTACGCGGATGCCGGTCAGCACCTCGAGAGCCAGGTGTACCTGCACCACAAGGGCGCGCACACCGTCGGCGACGTGCTGTACAAGGGCGCCCTGCAGGGTGCAGGCGCACGCAGCGTCTGGATCGGCGATGTGCTGATCGGACCGGACGCGACCGGCACCGACTCCTATGAGGCGAACCGCAACTTGGTGCTCACCGAGGGTGCGCGCGCCGATTCGATCCCGAACCTCGAGATCGAGACCGGCGACATCCTCGGCGCCGGCCACGCGAGTGCGACGGGCCGCTTCGACGACGAGCAGCTGTTCTACCTGCAGGCGCGGGGGATCAGCGAGGACGAGGCGCGACGCCTGGTCGTGCTCGGCTTCCTCACCGACATCGTGCAGCGCATCGGCATCCCGAGCCTGCAGCAGGAGCTGCTGGGCGCGATCGAGGCTGAGCTCGCGAGCGGCAACGCGTTCGAGACGCTTGCCGGTCGGGAGGACGCGAAGTGAGCGCACAGCGCGCCTGCGCCGTCAGCGAGCTCGAGCAGGACACACCGCTGCGGGTCGAGCTCGACGGCGTGCCGATGGCGATCGTGAAGGACTCCGACGGCGAGATCCACGCCATCGGCGACACCTGCACGCACGGTGACATCTCCCTCTCCGAGGGCTTCGTCGAGGGCAAGACCCTGGAGTGCTGGGCGCACGGCTCGGCCTTCTCGCTCTGCACCGGCAAGCCCCTGAACCTCCCCGCTTACGAGCCCGTCCCGGTCTACGTCGTCGAGATCGACGGCGACGACGTGCTCATCGACCCCACTGTCACGAAGGAAGTCTGAATGTCTGTTCTCGAGATCCGCGATCTGCACGTGACGGTCGAGACCGATGAGGGCACCACGCCGATCCTCAACGGCATCGACCTGACCATCCGCACCGGCGAGACCCACGCCATCATGGGCCCCAACGGCTCGGGCAAGTCGACCCTGGCGTACACCATCGCCGGTCACCCCAAGTACACCGTCACCGGCGGCACCATCACCTTCGATGGTGAGGACGTCCTCGCGATGAGCGTCGACGAGCGCGCCCGCGCCGGCCTCTTCCTCGCGATGCAGTACCCGGTCGAGATCCCCGGTGTCACGGTGACCAACTTCCTGCGCACCGCGAAGACCTCGCTCGACGGCGAGGCCCCCTCGATCCGCCAGTGGACGAAGGACGTCAAGTCGGCCATGGCGAACTTGCGCATGGACCCGAAGTTCGCGCAGCGCAACGTCAACGAGGGCTTCTCCGGCGGTGAGAAGAAGCGGCACGAGATCCTGCAGCTCGAGGTGCTGCAGCCGAAGCTCGCGATCCTCGACGAGACCGACTCCGGTCTCGACGTCGACGCGCTGAAGATCGTCTCCGAGGGCGTCAACCGCGCCAAGGAGTCCACGAACCTCGGCGTGCTGCTCATCACGCACTACACCCGCATCCTGCGCTACATCCGCCCTGACTTCGTGCACGTCGTCGTGGCGGGCAAGATCGTCGAGGAGGGCGGCCCCGAGCTCGCCGACCGTCTCGAGGACGAGGGCTACGACCGCTTCCTCGACCCCAGCGCGCCGATCGAAGCGTAGGCTGAGGCCATGACCGCAACGCTGACCGAGGAGAAGTACGACGAGGTCACCGAGGCTCTCAAGGACGTCATGGACCCGGAGCTCGGGATCAACGTCGTCGACCTCGGCCTCATCTACGACCTCGCGTGGGACGACGAGAACGACGCCCTGGTGATCCACATGACGCTCACGAGCGCTGGATGCCCGCTGACCGACGTGCTCGAGGAGCAGACCGCTCAGGCACTGGACAGCGTGGTGGATCGCTTCCGCATCAACTGGGTGTGGATGCCGCCGTGGGGTCCCGAGCGGATCACCGACGACGGGCGCGACATGATGCGCGCCCTCGGCTTCGCGATCTGACACTGCGCTGATGATCAGGCGGCCACCCTTCGGGGCGGCCGCCTGATCTCGTTCAGCGCGACGTCTGTGCGGCCGTGGGTGCGGTCGCGTGCGCGGATGCTGTCGCGATCCACCGGTCCGCGACAGCCGACCACCGTGCCCGCAGGTCATCCTCGGCTCGGCGCATCTGCTCGATCACCTCGGTGCGGGTCAGCTGCGCTGCCTTCAGTCCTTCGCTGTCGTCACGCGCCCACTGCGCGGCGGTCTCGGTGAGCCCTTCGAGGTGGAACTGCACACCCCATGCCCGCGGGCCGACGCGGAAGGCCTGATTCGCGCAGCGGTCGCTCTCGCACAGTGCCACGGAACCCGGCGGCAGCTGGGCCACCTCGAGGAAGTGCCACTGCAGCGCGGCGACCTCGGGTGGCAGCGCTCCGAGCACAGGGTCTTCGGCGGCGGCATCCGTCATGCGCATCGGAGTCAGCCCGATCTCGGGGGCCCGGGCTGCGGTGACCCGACCGCCGGCGACCACCGCGAGCAGCTGCGCGCCGAGGCAGATGCCGAGCAGCGGCAGCTCGTCGCGCAGGCAGGCGCTCATGAGCTCGCGAACGCGCGGGAGCCAGTCGGCCACCGCGTCGTCGGTGGGCCCGGGTGTGCCGCCCAGCACGATGACACCGTCGTAGCACTCCGGGCTCAACGGGATCTCGACTCCGGCATCCGGGCCGACCACCGTCACCGCGCAGCCGGCGTGCGCCAGCCGCTCACCGACGAGGCCGATCCCGGCATCCGATTCGTGCTCGACCACCAGCACTCGTGTCATTCCCGGCCTCCCGCTCGCCGTCACCGTCTGCGTCGCCATGAGGATCGTATGCCACGCGCCCGGGGTCCGGTGCGGGCCTAGGCTGGGACGCATGACCGTGCCCGTCCGCGCCCTTCCGCTGTCCGAGCTGCGGGAGCGCACCAGCGAGAAGTGGCGCGAGTACCCGGAGGACGTGCTGCCGCTGTTCGTGGCCGAGACCGACTTCCCGCTCGCACCGGCGGTCACCGAGGCGCTCGACCAGGCGGTGCGCACCGGCGACACGGGATACGTCGCCTCGCGCACGCCGCTCGCCGAGACGTACGCCGCCTTCGCCGAGCGTCGCTTCGGATGGCGGCCGGATGCTGCGCGGATGCGGTCGACCGCTGACGTCAGCATGGGGATCGTCGAGATCCTCCGGCGGGTCATCCAGCCGGGGGAGCGGGTGATCGTGAACCCTCCCGTCTATCCGCCGTTCTACGATCTGGTCGACGAGGCCGGCGGCATCGTCGAACGGGTGCCGCTGCGCGACACCGGTGCGGGCTGGGACCTCGACCTCGGCGGAATCGAGCGGGCGCTGGCCGATGGCGCCAGGGCGGTGCTGCTGTGCAACCCGCACAACCCCACCGGCACCGTGCACAGCGCGGCGAGCCTCGACGCGCTCGCCCGCCTGGCCGAGCAGTACGAGGCGGTCGTCGTGTCGGACGAGATCCACGCGCCGCTCACCCAGCCGAGCGCGCCGTACACGCCGTTCCTCGCCAGCGGCGCGGCCGCCACCCGTGTGGGGTTCGCGGTGGTCAGCGCGAGCAAGGCGTTCAACCTCGCCGGACTGAAGTGCGCACTCATGGTCGCAGCATCCGATGAGCACACCGCACTGCTGAAGGCACTGCCGGTCGAGGTCGAGTGGCGCACCGGGCAGTTCGGCCTGCTCGCGGCCGTCGCCGCCTTCTCGCCCGAGAGCGACGCGTGGCTCGACGGTCTGCTCGTCACCCTCGACGAGAACCGGCGGCTGCTCGCGGAGCTGCTCGCCACGCACCTCCCCGGTGCCGAGTATCGGATGCCGGAGGCCGGCTACCTCGCCTGGATCGACCTCAGCGGCCTGGGCTGGGGGCGCAACCCGGCGAAGAGCATCCTCCGCGAGGCGATGGTCGCGCTGCACTACGGTCCGGCCTTCGGCGCCGAGGGTGCCGGTCGCGTGCGCCTCAACTTCGGGACGAGCCCCGAGATCCTGACGGAGGCCGTCGAGCGGATCGCCCGCGCCCGGGACGCCATCACCGCGGCGTCGTCGTGAGCACCGCGACGACGGCCACCATCTGGGATCGCACCCGCCTCGGCATCACGATCGGCACGGTCGCGCTGATCTTCCTGGCGGCGATCGAGTCCCTCGCCGTGACGACGGTCATGCCGGTGGTCAGCACTGACCTGCACGGGGAGGAGCTGTTCGCCGTCGCGTTCTCAGCCACCCTCGCCACCGGGGTGATCGGCATGGTCGCCACCGGCGCCTGGAGCGACCGCTCGGGCCCGCGTGCGCCGCTGTACGCCGCAGTGGCGCTGTTCGCCGTCGGGCTACTCGTCTCGGGCTTCGCGCTCGACATGTACACGTTCATCGTCGGCCGCCTCATCCAGGGGCTCGGCGCCGGCGGTCAGACCGTCGCGCTGTACGTCGTGGTGGCCCGGATCTACCCGCCGCAGCTGCACGGGCGGATCTTCGCCGCGTACGCCGCCGCGTGGGTCGTGCCGTCGATGATCGGACCGTTCCTCGCAGGCGCGGTGACGGAGTTCCTGCACTGGCGCTGGACCTTCCTCGGCGCCGCCGTGCTCACCGCTGCGGCGTTCATCCTCGTCGCGTCGCGGCTGCGCGGCGTGTCGCTCGAGGCGGATGCCGGCCGGCAGGCGGAATCCGCCGTGAAGGGAACGCCCGCTGACCCCGTCGAACCGCCGCGCCGGCGCGACGGCATCACGATGCGGATGCTGCTCGCGGTCGTCGTCGCGGTAAGCGCGGTGACGGTCGGCTTCGCCGCCGACGCTCCACCCGTGCTCGGCGCCCCGATCGCACTGGTCGCGGTCGCCGTGATCGCCGTGGCGATCCTGCCGCTGCTGCCGCGCGGCGCGCTGCGCGCAGCCCGCGGGCTGCCCAGCGTCGTGCTGTTGCGCGGCATCGTGTCTGGAGCGTTCTTCGCCGCCGAGGCCTACGTGCCGAAGCTGCTGATCGACCGGTTCGAGTTCTCGCCCACCATCGCAGGGCTCGCGCTGACCCTGGCGGCGATCGGCTGGTCGAGCGCATCGGCCGTGCAGGGTCGCTACGGCGACCGGCTGGGCAGCGTGCGCATCGTCTGGATCGCCGTCGTTCTCATGCTCGTGGCGGTCGCCGGGGCGCTCTGGGTGAGCGCGACCGCAGGATCACCTTGGGTCGTGATAGTCGCGTGGGGTCTCGCCGGCGCCGGGATGGGTCTGCTCTATCCCCGACTGACCGTGCTCACGCTCGCGTATTCGACCACAGCGAACGAAGGCTTCAACTCCTCGGCGCTGTCGATCTCGGACTCCACGGGCGCGGCGGTCGCGATCGCCGTGGCCGGGCTCGGCTTCACACTGCTGCCGCTCGGCGGCTCGGGCTACGTGACGGTGTATCTGTTCGCAGCGGCGCTGCTCGTCTTCGCGCTGCTGCCGGGGCTCAGGATGGGCGACGGACCGATCCGACAGCGCTGAACGCGCGGATGCCGGCCTCGAAGATCTCGTCGGCGCGGGCGGATGGGTCGGCAGCATCGGGGTCGACGGCGCCGATGCTCTGTGAGTGCATGCGCTGCTGCAGCAGGGTGGTGTGACCGAGGATGAACTCGAACACGGCATCCGCCTGCGCCTCGTCCTCGGCGCCGAGCGCCGTGCTCAGCGCCTCCTGCGCGCGGCGCGCCCCCAGGCGCAGCGCGTAGGTGCTCATCACCACCTCGGCACCGTCGCGGTAGGCGAGCAGAGCGTCGCGCACGGTACGCGCGACCCGCGCGAGGGGGAGAGCCGGGTCGGGCTGCGGCACTCCCTGCAGGATGCGGTCGGCCACGGCGGCGAGCAGAGTCTGCTTGTTCGCGAAGTGCCAGTACAGCGCGCTGGGCTGCACCTCGAGCTCGGCGGCGAGACGCCGCATCGTGAGGTCGGGCAGCCCGACCTCGTCGAGAAGGCGCAGCGCGCAGTCGACGACGTCGTGACGATCATTGCGCGCAGGAGACATGAGTCCCATTATAGTGAACACCGTTCAGGTGAACGATGTTCAGGTGGACCCCGTTCACTCCGCCCGAAAGGAACCCGATGTCCGAATCCGCCCGCCCCCTCGGCGCCGATCTCGCCCGGATCGCAGTCTTCGCCGCCCTCATCATCGTGCTCGGAACGATCACCGTGCCTCTTCCCGGCGGCGTGCCCATCACCGCGCAGACGCTCGGCGTCATGCTCGCGGGACTCGTGCTGGGCGCTCGGCGCGCGCCGCTCGCCATCCTCGTCGTGCTCGTTCTCGCCGCCGTCGGGCTGCCGGTGCTGGCAGGCGGCCGCGGCGGGCTCGGCGTGTTCTTCGGCCCCACCGCCGGCTACCTGCTCGGCTGGATCGTCGGCGCGGCCGTGATCGGCCTCATCGCCCACCACCCCCGCTTCACCTGGTGGCGTGCGGCACTGGCATCCCTCGTCGGCGGCATCGCGGTCGTCTACCTCTTCGGCATCCCGGTGCAGGCGCTCGTGACGGGCGTACCCCTCGGCCCCACCGCGCTGTCGAGCGTCGCGTTCCTCCCGGGCGACCTGCTGAAGGCCGCGGCCGCCACGCTCCTCGCGGTCGGCCTGCGTCGCGCGTACCCGCGGGCGTTCCCATCTCGCGCGGCGGCGCCGCGCACCGCGCAGCGTCGACCTGCGGTGGAGACCCCTGCGCCGTCGCATGCGGGCTGAGCAGGTCGACACCGCAGACGTCCGCGCGGCGGGCGTCGTGCTGGACCGCGTCGGCGTCGAGATCGACGGTGCGGTGGTCCTGCACGACGTCAGCCTCGCGCTGACGGCTCCGCGCACGGTGATCATCGGCGCGAACGGCTCCGGCAAGTCGACCTTCGCGCGGATGCTGAACGGGCTGCGGCTGCCGACCTCCGGCACCATGACCGTGCACGGGCTCGATCCGCGCACGGATGCTGCGCGGCTGCGCCGCCGCGTGGGATTCGTGTTCACGAATCCGGAGGCGCAGATCCTCATGCCGACACCGGCGGAGGACCTCGCCCTCTCGCTGCGCGACCTGTCGCGCAGCGAGAGGGATGCGCGTGTCGCGGCGCTGCTCGAGGAGTACGGGCTCGCAGACCGGGGTGATGTGCCTGTGTCAGGGCTGTCGGGCGGGCAGCGGCAGCTGCTGGCGATCGCCGTGGTGCTGGCCACGGATCCGTCGCTCGTCGTCGCCGACGAGCCGACTACGCTGCTGGATCTGCGCAACGCCCGCCGGATCGGCGAGCTGCTGCTGTCGCTGAGCGTGCCCGTCGTGCTCGTCACGCACGACCTCGAGCTCGCGGCGCGCTGCGATGAGGCCGTGCTCTTCGAGGGCGGAACGGTGCGCGCGGTGGGGGAGCCCGCCGCGGTCATCGCGGAGTACCGGAGCCTCGCGTGATCTCGCTCTACCGGCCGGGTGACGGCATCCTGCATCGGATGCCGGCCGGCGCCAAGCTCGCGACGCTCGCGTGCGCCGCGCTGGTGCTCTCGCTCGCGCCGCTCGGCGTGACCGGCACCCTCATCGCGCTGGGGCTCGCGACGGCTCTTTACCCGATCAGCGCGCTGCCGTGGCGGCTCGTGGGTCAGGCCTGGTGGCGGCTGCGCTGGCTGGTGCTCGTGCTCGGCGCGGCGCTGTGGTTCTTCGTCTCGCCGACCGATGCTGTGATCAGCACCGGACGTGTGGTGACGCTGCTGCTGCTCGCCGACCTGGTGACCCGCACGACGCGCATGGGCGACCTGCTCGATGTGCTGCGCCGCGTTCTCACCCCGCTGCGGCGCATCGGAGTGGACGTCGACGCGGTGGCCCTGACCCTGTCGCTGACCATCGCGATGATCCCGGTCGTCGCGGGCTTCGCGACCCAGGTGCGCGACGCCGCCCGTGCTCGCGGCGTGCGCCTCGGCCCGCGGGCCGCTCTGCCGCTTCTCGTGCTCACCCTGCGGCACGCCGACGACGTCGGCGACGCTCTGGTCGCCCGAGGCATCTCGCGATGACGATCGGGATCCACTCGCGATCTATACTGGGAGGCTGGCCCGGTGTGCTTCTGCACCGCAGGCCCCTCCCACCTCTGACGAACGGACATCCGCTGTGCTCGCCGTGCATGACCTCGAGATCCGCGTCGGCGCGCGCGTGCTCATGTCGGACGTGTCGTTCCGCGTCGCCGACGGAGACAAGATCGGTCTCGTCGGCCGCAACGGCGCGGGCAAGACCACGCTGACGAAGGTGCTCGCGGGGGATGTGCTGCCCTCCGAGGGCAAGGTCACCCGCTCCGGCGAGCTCGGCTACCTTCCGCAGGATCCGCGCACCGGCGACCCGGAGATGCTCGCCCGCACCCGCATTCTCGATGCGCGCGGACTCGGCAGCATCCAGCTCGGCATCTCGCAGGCCTCGCACGACATGGCATCCGACGACCCGAAGATCGCCGATCGCGCGATGCGGAAGTTCGCCAACCTCACCGAGCGCTTCGAGGCGCTCGGCGGCTACGCCGCCGAAGCCGAGGCCGCGTCGATCGCGCACAACCTGTCGCTGCCCGACCGCATCCTCGATCAGCCGCTGAAGACTCTCTCGGGCGGTCAGCGACGCCGCATCGAGCTCGCCCGCATCCTGTTCTCGGATGCCGGCACCATGATCCTCGACGAGCCGACCAACCACCTGGACGCGGACAGCGTCGTGTGGCTGCGGGAGTTCCTGAAGGGCTACAAGGGCGGGCTGATCGTCATCAGCCACGACGTCGAGCTCGTCGGTGAGACCGTCAACCGGGTGTTCTACCTCGACGCGAACCGCCAGGTCATCGACGTCTACAACATGAACTGGAAGAACTACCTGCGCCAGCGGGTGGCCGATGAGGACCGCCGCAAGAAGGAGCGCGCGAACGCCGAGAAGAAGGCCACCCAGCTGCAGCTGCAGGCGGCTCGCTTCGGCGCCAAGGCGTCGAAGGCCGCGGCCGCGCACCAGATGGTCGCGCGCGCCGAGAAGCTGCTGTCAGGGCTGGAGGAGGTGCGCCAGGTCGACCGCGTCGCCAAGCTGCGCTTCCCCAAGCCCGCACCCTGCGGCAAGACCCCGCTGATGGCTTCAGGGCTGTCGAAGTCGTACGGGTCGCTCGAGATCTTCACCGACGTCGACCTCGCGATCGACCGCGGATCCAAGGTCGTCGTGCTGGGCCTCAACGGTGCGGGCAAGACGACCCTGCTGCGCATCCTCGCCGGAGTCGATCAGCCGGACACCGGGCAGCTCGAACCCGGCCACGGCCTGAAGGTCGGGTATTACGCGCAGGAGCACGAGAACCTCGACGTCGACCGCTCGGTGCTGGCGAACATGATGTCGGCGGCGCCCGACATAACCGAGACCGAGGCGCGCAAGGTGCTCGGCTCGTTCCTGTTCACCGGCGACGACGTTCTCAAGCCCGCCGGCGTTCTCTCCGGTGGTGAGAAGACGCGTCTGTCGCTGGCGACCCTCGTGGTTTCGTCGGCGAACATGCTGCTGCTCGACGAGCCGACCAACAACCTCGACCCCGCCTCGCGCGAGGAGATCCTCGGTGCGCTCGCGCACTACGAGGGCGCCGTCGTGCTCGTCTCGCACGACCCCGGCGCCGTCGAGTCGCTCAACCCCGAGCGGGTGCTGATCCTGCCCGACGGCGTCGAGGACATCTGGAGCAAGGAATACCAGGACCTCATCGAGCTCGCCTGACCTCGAGAATTCTCCTGTCGCGTGAGAATCGCGCTGGCTGCAGCCGCCTCGGCGCGCAGGGCAATTCCCGAGGAAAGCGCCGGCGTCAGCGCACGGCGGTGTCGAGAAGAGCGTCCTCGTCGTCGGCGTCGCGGTCGCGGCGTCGGGGAGCGCGCTTGACGCGCTCACCCGCGTCCTCCTTGGCCTTCACGATCTCGGTGCGGATGATGTAGCCGATGAAGGCGAAGCCCATGATCGCGAACAGGATCCACTGGATCGCGTACGACAGGTGCGGACCCGGATCCTCGGTCGGGGAGTCGAACCCTCCGAGATGACCCTCGCCGGCCGGCTGCTCGGAGACGAGCTGGCCGTAGGCGCCGGTGATCAGGTCGGGCTGCACGGCATCCGCCACGGTCGGCAGGTGGATCGTCGGCACCTGACCGGGAGGCGCACCGCGACCCGACGGCGGTAGCGATTCGCCGGGTCGAAGACGAACGGTCACGGTCGCGTCGCCGGCCGGGGGAGCGGGAACCGCCTCCGGGGCGTCGCCGTCACCCGGCGGCACCCAGCCGCGATCCACGAGCAGGATCAGCCCGCTCTCGTCACGGAACGGCACGAGCACCTCGAATGCGCTGGTGCCGCCGTGCGGCCGGTTGCGCACCAGCACCTGCTCATCCGGAAGGTATTCGCCGACGAGCTGCACGGGGCGCCAGCCGTCGTCAGGGTCCAGTGCGCCATCCTCGCCGATGAGTTCGGAGAGCGGCACCGGCTCGGCGTCGTAGTTGCGCTCGACGAGGTCGATCTCGCCGGTGCGCTGCTCGTTGCGGTCGAACTGCCAGTGCGACAGGTACGCGCAGGCCACCGCGAAGCCGATGGCGACGAGCAGGTAGGCGCCCCAGCGCAGCATCCGCTGACTCACTCCGGAAGCCCCTCTTGCACCTCGACCGGGAATTCCCTCGCACGCAGGTACTCACTGAGGAACGAGACGTGCTCGTCGCACGCCAGCCAGATCTTGCGCCTGTCGTCCGCATGGATGCGGGGATTGCGCCACAGGATGTGATGCGTCGCGGTGCGGCGGCACGCCGCGCGCGAGCACTCGGTCTCGTCAGTCATCGCTCGTCGTCGCGCCCCTGCGGTCGATCGACGTTCTCCTGCACCGTGAACACGCCATCGTCGGTGATGACAGGGCGGCTGTGCGGTGTCTCCAGCTGCAGAGTCGGCGACTCGACGGTCTTCTCGGTGCTGTCGGCTCCGGCGTTCGCGAACACGACCGCGATGTACGGCAGCACGGCGGCGCAGACGGCGAACACCCAGGTGTACCAGCCGTACGGCTGCACGAGGAACATCAGCAGGAAGAAGACCATGCGGATGCCCATCGTGAGCGCGTAACGGCGCACACGATGACTCGCCTCATCATTCGGGGCCTGCGGCAGCGAGGTGACCGCGGCGGCGTGTCGGGAGTGTTTCACGGTGCCTCCAGCCTACGCCGCGTGGAGGCGGACGGATGCCGGATCGCGGCGCTCTCAGCTGGAGAGGAACGGCAGCACCGCGGCACCGAACATCACAGCCGCGATGATCCCGAACACCAGCAGCGCGATGCCGATGGCGACGGGGATGTAGCCGAGGATGAGGCCCGTGATCGCCATTCCCTTGCCGCCCAACTCCGGGCGCTTCTTCAGCTGCGGCAGCGCGATGTGCCCGAGCACGATCGCGGCGATCGAGACGAGCACCGGCACCAGGAAGGCGAAGGTGAACGGGGCGAGGACGATCCCCGCGATGCCGCAGATCATCGCGGCCAGCGCGATCCCGCTGTTCGGCCGTGCGGGAGCGTACGGAGCATACGGGGCGGCGGCGTACCCGGCGGGGTACGACTGCTGCACGAGCGGGTAGGGCTGCGTCGGCTGGTAAGGCTGCGTCGGCTGGTGGGGAGCCGCCTGCGGGTACGGGGCTGTCTGCCCGTAGGGAGCAGTCTCCTGGATCGGGTACACGGGCGGCGCATACGGTGCCGGCGGCGGTGCGTACGCCCCGGCGGGCGCGGGAGGGACGGGCGCCGGCGCACCGGGATAGGGGGCCGCCGGGGATCCCGGGTACGGCGGGTACGCGGCAGCGGCGTCTCCGGTCGGGTTCTGGTGCGGCACAGGCTGATCGCTCACGATTCCCTTTCGTCAGAGTCAGGATGCCGAGCCGCGCGGCGGGTGTCAACGTGGAGAGGCGCCCATGCGCCGGTCGATAGGATGGCCTGCGTCCGTCCCGACAGGCAGGAGCCTTCCATGAGCGCTGAGCGCGTCGTTCTCGTCACCGGTGGCAATCGCGGCATCGGCCGCGCGATCGCGGAGCGGTTCGTGCGCGACGGCTACCGCGTCGCGGTGACCGCGCGCAGCGGTGAGGGCCCCGAGGGCACGCTCACGGTGCGCGCGGATGTGACGGATGCCGCCGCCGTCGACGCGGCGTTCACCGAGGTGGAGCAGAAGCTCGGCCCTGTGGAGATCGTGGTCGCCAACGCCGGCATCACCAAGGACACCCTGCTCATGCGGATGAGCGAGGACGACTTCGACAGCGTCGTCTCGACCAACCTCGGTGGCTCGTTCCGCGTCGTGAAGCGCGCATCGAAGGGGATGCTGCGCGCTCGCTTCGGCCGCGTCATCCTGATCTCGAGCGTCGTCGGACTGTACGGCTCCGCAGGGCAGGTGAACTACGCCGCCTCGAAGAGCGCGCTCGTGGGCTTCGCGCGCTCGCTCACCCGTGAGCTCGGCGGCCGCGGCATCACCGCGAACGTCGTCGCGCCCGGCTTCATCGAGACCGACATGACCGCCGAGCTGCCGGAGGAGACGCAGAAGCAGTACAAGGCCAGCATCCCGGCCGGACGCTTCGCCACCCCCGATGAGGTCGCCGGTGCGGTCGTCTGGCTCGCCGGCGACGACGCCGGCTACATCTCGGGCGCGGTCATCCCCGTCGACGGCGGCCTCGGCATGGGGCACTGAGCGACGAGATGGGGCGCTGACCCCGGTCGAACGGCTCAGCGCTCGACCGCGGTGAGGATCACCTGCGCCAGGCGCTGCGGCATCGAGAACTGCGGCCAGTGGGCGGAGCCGAGCCGCACGACCTCACGATCACGGATCGCCTGGTACTCGTCGGCGTACGGTCCCCATTCCTGGATCATCGCGTCGAACTCCTGCTGGTCGGCAGCCCCCATCAGCAGGGTGACGGGCACCGCGAAGCGTGCGCCGTCGTCGCCGAGCGCGATCGGATCGGTGGGGACAAGCGCCGGGATGCTCTTCGCGAGCGCAGCCGTGCGCTCGCGCGTCGCCGCGTCGAGATCGTGCACATCCTCGTCGGGGAAGTAATCCCAGCCGGGGAACGGCACGACCCCGTCGACCACGTCGAACTCGCTGATGCCACGCCCGGGCGGCGGCGGCACGGTGTCGACGAAGATCACTCGCGCCACGCGCTCGGGCCGCGCGTCGGCCGCGCCCCATACGACGTTGCCGCCGCCGGAGTGCCCGACGAGCACGACAGGTTCGTCGATGCCGTCGATCGCGTCGGTCACCGCGCGCACCCAGTCGGCGATGCCGAGGTCGGACGACTCGGCCGCCGAGGCGTCCACACCGGGCATGGTCAGCGGATGAACGCGGTGACCTGCGGCCTGCAGCGACGGGGTGACGTCTGCCCAGGAGTCGGCGTCGAGCCAGAGACCGGGTACGAGGATGATGTCCATGCCCCCACGCTAATGAGGGGCGCCGATATCGCGCCAGGGCTCCGGCGCGTCCGTCAGGGCAGCAGCGGGATGACTTCGGCCAGATCCTGCGGGCCGATCACGATGGACGCTGCGGTGCGCACGGCGGGCTTCGCGTTGAACGCCAATCCGAGCCCTGCCACCGCCATCATCTTCAGGTCGTTCGCGCCGTCGCCGATCGCGATCGTGGCGCGAGGATCGACACCCAGCTCCGCCGCCCAGTCCTGCAGCGACGTCGCCTTGACGGCGGCATCCACGATCTCGCCGTCCACCCGACCGGTCAGAACGTCATCCGCCACCTCGAGCCGGTTCGCCCGCCAGCGATCGACGCCGAGCTCGGGCGCGACCTGATCGAGGATCTCGTGGAAGCCGCCCGAGACGACCCCCACCACGCCGCCGCGCTCGTGCACGGCCGCCGTGAGCTCGCGCACGCCGGGCGTCGGCTCGATGCGCTCGAGCACCCGCCGGTAGGCGGTCGTCGATACACCGGCCAGCGCTGCCACCCTCGTCCGCAGGCTCTCGGCGAAGTCGACCTCGCCGCGCATGGCGGCCTCGGTCGCCGCCTGCACCTCCGCACGGCGGCCCGCCTCGTCGGCGAGCAGCTCGATCACCTCGTTGCGGATGAGCGTGGAATCGGCATCGAGGACGACGAGGAAGCGCGCGGCGGTCACCCGTCGAGCGTAGCGGGGATCGACGACAGGCGCCCTGTCGAGCGTGACAGCGCTCAGCGGGGGATGTGGATGCCCTTTCCGACCACCGTGATGCCGGAGTCGGTGACCGTGAAGCCGCGCTCCAGATCGCGCTCGCGATCCACGCCGACGGTCGCGCCGTCATCCAGTACGACGTTCTTGTCGAGAACGGCCCGATGCACGCGCGCGCCGGCGCCGATGCGCACCTGATCGAGCAGCACGGCATCCGTGATCGTCGACCCGCCCGCCGCGAGCGTGCCGGGACCGACGACGCTGCGCTCGAGATGCGTGCCCGACAGCACGGATCCCGGCGAGACGATCGAGTCGATCGCATTGCCGATGCGACCCACGCCGTCGCGCACGAACTTCGCCGGGGGCGCGTTCACGCTCTGCGTGCGGATCGGCCAGTCGGTGTTGTAGAGGTTGAAGATCGGCAGCGTCGCGATGAGGTCCATGTGCGCATCGAAGTACGAATCGATCGTTCCGACATCGCGCCAGTACGAGCGGTCGCGCGGTGATGAACCGGGCACATCGTTCTGCTTCATGTCGTAGTAGGCGGCCTCGCCGCGCTGCACGAAGTAGGGGATGATGTCGCCGCCCATGTCGTGGCCCGATGTGGCGGACTCGCCGTCGGCCTCCACAGCCGCGACGAGCGCGTCGGCGTCGAAGACGTAGTTGCCCATCGAGACGAGCACCTCGTTGGGGGAGTCGGCGAGCCCGGTCGGGTCGGTCGGCTTCTCGAGGAACTCGCGGATGCGTCCGGTCTCGGCATCCGCATCGATCACGCCGAACTGCGAAGCCAGCGCGAGCGGCTGACGGATGCCGGCGACGGTCGCCGGTGCGCCCGAGGCGATGTGCGCATCCACCATCTGCTGGAAGTCCATCCGGTACACGTGGTCGGCGCCGATGACCACGACGATGTCCGGCTTCTCGTCGTTGATGAGGTTGAGGCTCTGCAGGATGGCATCCGCAGAACCCGAGAACCACCGCTTGCCGAGGCGCTGCTGCGCCGGCACCGACGTGACGTACGAGTCGAGAAGGGCCGACATGCGCCAGGTCTGGGTGATGTGGCGGTCGAGGCTGTGGGACTTGTACTGGGTGAGCACCACGATCTGACGCAGACCCGAGTTGATGAGGTTCGAGATCGCGAAGTCGATCAGTCGATACTGACCGCCGAACGGCACCGCCGGTTTTGCTCGATCCGCCGTCAGAGGCATCAGACGCTTGCCCTCGCCGCCGGCGAGGATGATCCCGAAAACCTTCTTGGGTGCCGACATGCAACCACCATAGAGCCGGAACCGGGCGATGTACTAGCGTGCAGACATGCGCGTCGACATCATCACCAAGGAGTACCCGCCGGAGATCTACGGGGGCGCCGGGGTGCATGTCGCCGAGCTGGTCGCGGCGCTGCGGCGCGGCATCGACGTGCAGGTGCGCGCCTTCGGTGCCGACCGGGCGGAGCCGGGCACGCACGCGTACCGCACGCCGGTCGAGCTCGCCGGAGCGAACCCGGCCGTGCAGACCCTCGGGACCGACCTCGCGATGGTCGGCGACATCGCCGGGGCCGACCTCGTGCACAGCCACACCTGGTACGCGAACTTCGCCGGTCATCTCGCCTCTCAGCTGCACGGCATCCCTCATGTGCTCACGGCGCACAGCCTTGAGCCGCTGCGCCCGTGGAAGGCGGAACAGCTCGGCGGGGGATACGCCGTGTCCAGCGGCATCGAACGCCTCGCCTACGAGAACGCCGCCGCGATCGTCGCGGTGAGCGCGGGGATGCGGCAGGACATCCTGCGGAGCTACCCGCAGGTCGACGCCACGCGCGTGCGGGTCATCCACAACGGCATCGACGTGGAGCGCTGGCGTCCGGTGCAGAACCCGGAGTTCCTGCAGAGCATCGGGATGGACCCTGACCGCCCCTCGGTCGTCTTCGTCGGGCGCATCACGAGGCAGAAAGGGCTTCCGTACCTGCTGCGCGCCGCGCAGCAGCTGCCGCCGGAGGTGCAGCTCGTGCTGTGCGCCGGCGCACCAGACACCCCCGAGATCATGTCCGAGGTGCAGGAGCTCGTGCGGCTGCTGCAGCAGAGCAGGGACGGCGTCATCTGGATCGAGCGGATGCTGCCGCGCGACGAGCTGTCGGCGATCCTCGCGGCGGCCACCACCTTCGTATGCCCGTCAGTGTACGAGCCGCTCGGCATCGTCAACCTCGAGGCGATGGCCTGCGGTGCCGCCGTCGTGGGAACGGCGACCGGCGGCATCCCCGAGGTCGTCGACGACGGCGTGACCGGGCGCCTCGTGCCGATCGAGCAGGTGCAGGACGGCACAGGGACGCCCGTGGATCCGGAGCGGTTCGTGTCGGATCTCGCCGCGACGCTCACCGAGGTCACCGGCGATCCCGCGCGCGCCGCGGAGTACGGCGCCGCCGGGCGCGAGCGCGCCAGAAGCGACTTCAGCTGGGGTGCGATCGCCGACACCACGCGCGCGCTCTACGAGGAGCTGACTGTCTGAGCCGATAGGCTGGGCGGCATGCCGAGCGCTCTGGAATTCACCGATGTCGTCGTGCGCCGTGAGGGGCGCAACATCGTCGATCACGTGACCTGGCAGGTCTCCGACGACGAGCGATGGGTCATCCTCGGACCCAACGGCGCGGGCAAGACCACGCTGCTGCAGCTGGCCGACACGCTGCTGCACCCCACCGCCGGCACCGTGGAGATCCTCGGCGAGAAGCTCGGCCGCACCGACGTCTTCGAGATGCGCCCGCGGATCGGCTTCGCCTCGACCGCCATGGCGCGCCGCATCCCGCGCGACGAGACCGTGCTGAACACCGTGATGACCGCGGCGTTCAGCGTGCTCGGGCGCTGGAACGAGCAGTACGAGGGCATCGACGAGCGTCGCGCGCACCAGGTGCTCGCCGCGTGGAAGCTCGAGCACCTCTCCGACCGCCTGTTCGGCACGCTCAGCGACGGCGAGCAGAAGCGGGTGCAGATCGCCCGCGCCGTCATGACCGACCCCGAACTGCTGCTGCTCGACGAGCCGACGGCGAGCCTCGACCTCGGCGCTCGCGAGGAGCTGCTGCAGCTGCTCGGCGGCTACGCCGCCTCGCCCACCACACCGGCGATGGTGATGGTCACGCACCACGTCGAGGAGATCCCGGTCGGGTTCACGCATGTGCTGCTGATCCGCGACGGAGGCGTCGTCGCCGCCGGCCCGCTCGCCGAGACCCTCACGGCCGAGAACCTGACCGCCGCCTTCGGGATGCCGATCGTGCTGACGTCGGATGCCGGCCGCTACGCGGCACGCGCGGCGTGATCTGCTAAAGTAGATCCTTGGTGCGATCGCACCGCAGACTTCCCTCGTCCCTGGCAGAATCCAGGGCACCACTTAAGGAATCCCATGAAGACTGACATCCACCCCGAGTACCAGGCCGTCGTGTTCCGCGACCTCGGATCGGGCGAGACCTTCCTCACCCGTTCGACCGTCACCAGCGACAAGACGATCGAGCTGGACGGCGTGGAGTACCCCGTCGTCGACGTCGAGATCTCCTCGGCCTCGCACCCGTTCTACACGGGCAAGCAGCGCATCATGGACTCGGCCGGTCGTGTCGAGAAGTTCAACCAGCGCTTCAAGAACTTCGGCGGTTCCAAGTAAGCCACCGCTTCCTCGGAAGGCCTCGTCTCCTCGGAGACGGGGCCTTCCGTCATTTCGGGCTGTCTTCCGTTAAGGTTGCTTCCGACGGCCGTCATCCCCAGGGCGGCCGCCGCGGCATCGCTCACCCCAGGAGCGTGTGCCGTTCCGTCACGCGGACCGGGCCCGGCACGCCGGGTGCCTGGTGTTTCGGCGACCCTCGCGATTGAAAGGGGTCGCGACAGGGTCGCGGTTCGGAGCGCCTGCGCCCGCGTGCAGGGGCCGTTCCGCCGTCCCCTGAAGGAACAACCGTGCGAACATTCGCAAAGTCGGTGGCGGGCATCGCCGCCGCATCTCTCCTCATCCCCCTCCTGGTCGGTTCACCGGCCCTCGCCGCAGAGAGCAGCCCCGTGCTGCTCGGCGAGAACACCGCCGCAGCCGCCAAGGCGCTGCCGCTGAACGACCTCGTGGTCGCCGGCGGCCAGGCCTACTCGAGCTACGGCGACTTCGACAAGAACGTCGGTCCGATCGCGCTGACCTCCCTGAACACGACGACGGGCGCGCAGACGACGCATCTGACCGTGAACGGCGAGGAGCTGAAGGCACTTCGGCGCTTCGGCGATCGCGTCTTCACGGCCGACATCGATCCGCGCACCAGCTGGACGGCCAACGCCGGCTTCGCGTCGAACAGCGCGGGATCCTGGCAGTACACCGCCGGCACCCCGTTCATCCACGTCTTCGACGTCGCGCGCACGTCGAAGGAGATCTTCCTCGCCGGCAGCATCGTCAACCCCGACCCTGCGAAGTACGGCCCCGCGCCCTACCTCGCCGCGATCAAGAAGAGCGCAGACGGCGGTCGCACCTGGACGATCGAGAAGGCGCGCAGCTCGGCGTCCGGCGCGAACGACGGCGACCGGTACTACTGGCTCGCCGCTGTCGGCGACAAGGTGGCGGCCATCGCCGAGGTGCGTGACGCGAAGGGCGTTCCCAACCGTCAGCTGGACGTCTACAGCGGCGGACGCTGGAGCACCGTCGATCTCGGCACCCGTTCGGCGTACGCCATGGTGCACGACGCCACTGATGTCGAGGTGATCGGCACTCGCATCGTGTTCTCGCGCTTCAACCAGCTGGTCTACATCGACCTGGCGGCCAAGGGCAAGGCATCCGGAGTCGTCATCTCGTCGTGGCCCGCCGACATCGGCATCGCCGACCTCACGGTCGCGAACGGAGTGATCTACGCCGTCGGACAGCGCATCGCCGGCACCGGGATCGACCACAGCCGCAACCTGGTCTACGCCTCGCGAGACGCGAACACCTGGCAGCTGGTGGCGAGTCCGCAGGTGGTGCCCGCGACCACCTACTGGGATCACGGCGGCGGCCTCATGATCCCGGTGTACGGCAAGTACACCGCGATCTCCGTCGACGGCGGACGCATGTACCTGGGCGGCAACGACGCCCGTGTCTACACCGTCGCAGCGCCTGTCGTGCGCTGAGCCCGTGCTCCGCGCAGCGCATCCGTCGCTGCGCGGAGCACGTCATCCGTCTCCCGTCCCGCCGCGCACCGGCCAGGTGCCGTCGAGCGTCTCGTCCGGGTCGAGCCGTCCGATCCGGATGAAGTAGTCCGTCAAACTCGCCGCCTGAGCACGAGCCCAGCCGATCTGACGCGTGTGCAGCTCCACAGCCGACGTGGGCAGCGCGAACTCCTGCGCCTGCGCCAGTGCGACGCGGCCGGCCGCGACAGCATCCGCCGCCGCCGCGTGCGCATCGTCCAGCGGCACCGCGTAATGCTCGGCGACGACCGTGAGCGTGCGCTTTCCGCGTCGGTACCGGTCGTACGCCTTGTCGATCACGAGAGGATCGATCACCGGAGACGGCACGGTCAGCGCCGGGATGCCGTGCCGCGCCGCCTCGTGCGCGAGCAGCGAGAAGTCGTAGGACGCGTTGTAGGCGACGATCGGCAGCCCCTGCGCGAAAAGGGTGCGCAGGGCGTGGGTGATCTCGGAGACCACCTCGGCCGCTGGTCGACCGTGCTCGCGGGCGTGTGCAGTGGTGATGCTGTGCACCGCCGCCGCGCCCTCGGGGATCGGCACCCCGGGATCGGCGAGCCAGTCGCGCGCCGCGATCTCGCGCCCGTGCGCGTCGAGCACGCCGACGTGCGCGGTCACGATGCGATCCTGCGTCACGTCGACGCCCGTCGTCTCGAGATCGAAGACGCCCACGCGCGTGAGCCAACCGGGAAGCGAGGGTGCGGTGCTCATGCGCTCACGGTACGGCGGACGTGCGACATCGGTCGTGGGCGGGGCTCCGCGCGCCCCTACACTGTGCTGGTGACCTGGACCGTGTGGCTCTCGCTGCTGGCGGCGTGCGTGGTGATCAGCCTCACCCCCGGGGCCGGTGCGATCAACACCATGAGCAACGCCCTGAACCAGGGCTGGCGACGCTCGCTGTGGGGCGTGCTCGGGCAGCAGGCGGCCCTCGTGGTGCACGTCGTGATCGTCGCGGCCGGCGTCGGACTGCTCGTCTCGCGATCGCCGATCCTGTTCGAGACGATCCGCTACCTCGGCGCGGCGTACCTCGTCTACCTCGGCATCCGGATGCTGCTGGCACGCCCTCAGGCCGCGGAGGACGATGAGCTCTCCCGCCGCCGCGAGCACGCCTGGTCGATCTTCCGCCGCGGGTTCTGGGTCAATCTGCTCAACCCGAAGGCGATCGTGTTCTTCCTCGCGTTCGTGCCGCAGTTCGTGCGGCTCGACCGCGATCCGCTGCCGCAGTACCTCATCCTCATCGCGACCGTGATCGTGGTGGACGTGCTCGTGATGTGGTTCTTCTTCGCCGCCGCCGCGAAGCCGTTCCGCAGACTGACCCGCAGCACTCGAGGGCAGCGGGTGCTGAACAGCATCTTCGGCGTGCTGTTCATCGCAGTGGCCGCGCTGCTGCTGCTCGTGCACTGACGCCGTCTCGCGCCCACCCCGCTGCGGAGGGCGTAGCGTGGACGCATGGAAACCTTCGTGCTCGCCGGCGGCTGCTTCTGGTGCCTCGACGCCGCCTACCGACCGCTCCGCGGCGTCACCTCCGTCGTCTCCGGCTACACCGGCGGAGCCACGCCGCATCCGAGCTACGAGCAGGTCTGCACCGGCGCGACGGGGCACGCCGAGGCGGTCAAGGTGACATTCGACCCGGAGCAGATCCCCGCCGACGTCATCCTCGACGCGTTCTTCACGATGCACGACCCTCGTCAGCTGAACCGGCAGGGCAACGACATCGGCACCCAGTACCGCAGTGCGATGTTCCCCGCCGACGACCGGCAGCGGGAGATCTTCGAAGCGGCGCGCGATCGCGCCGCCGAGATCTGGGACGACGCCCCGGTGACGACGATGGAGCCGCTCGGCGACTTCTACGACGCCGAGGACTACCACCAGGACTTCTTCGCGAAGAACCCCACGCAGGGGTACTGCCTGGCCGTCGCGGTGCCCAAGGTCAACAAGGTGCGCGCACGCTTCGCCGAGTACCTCGCCTGACCTCGGCAGCCTCTCCGTTCCCTCTGCACAGCTCGCGGATTCCGCGGGTTCTCCACCGACCCCGGGAATCGGCGCCTGCGTGTCGGATGCCGACGTGCACGCTGGACCCAGCCGGGTGACGTCCCGGGGGACAGAGGAGTACGAGCATGAACGACACGGTGACGATCCGCGGGAACGTGGGCGGTGACCCGGTGAAGAGCACGACCGCGGGAGGAGTGCCCGTCGTGCACTTCCGTGTGGCGTCGAGCACCGGCTACTGGGACCGCAACACCGGAAGCTGGGTCGAGGGCCCGACGAACTGGTACGCGGTCTCGGCCTTCCGACAGCTCGCCGAGCACGCCAAGACCTCGCTGCGCAGCGGCGACGCGGTGATCGTGACGGGCACGCTGAAGCTGCGGGAGTGGGAGAGTAACGGCAAGCGCGGCTTCAGTGCCGATCTCACCGCGGATGCCGTCGGTCACGACCTGCGATGGGGGACGAGCAACTTCATGCGCACCCCGCGCACGAGCGTGCCCGCCCCGCCTCCCGCCGACACGCAGGCGAGCGCGCCGGACGACGGCGCGCCGGGGGAGCTGCCGCCGATGGACGACCAGTCGCGCGATGAGACGCCCGACTGGGAGGCCGCCGGGCTGTACTCCATGGAGGGCGCGGATCGCGTCGATCCGGAGCAGGCCGAGGACGAAGCGCTCGCCGACGCGTGAGCCCGCCGCGGTGCGACGGGGCGGACGGATGCTCGATCGGCACCTCCTAGACTGCTGATCGTGACCCGAGGAACGTCCGTCCCCGTCGCGCTCGCGCTGGTCGCACTCCTGGCGGGATGTGCACCGCAGCCGGATGCTGCTTCGTCGACGCCATCGGCGGCGCCGTCGGCGTCGACGACCGCGCGCCCGGAATCCGGGGCACACGCCGCGCCCGTGCTGGTGCCGGACGGGTCCGCCACTGACAACCTGCCGCTGTTCCGTGCGGTGACCGAGCAGGTGTGGGGCTCCGGCGATCGCGCCCGAGGGCGCGCCTACCTCGATGCGCTCGCGGCGGCAGGCTTCCCTGCGGAGCGGATGCAGGTGACCGCCGACACCAGCACGGTCGGCAACCCCGCCGAGAGCATCCAGTTCTCGGTCGCCTGGGGTGACGCGGAGTGCCTCGTCGGCCAGGTCGGCCCATCCACGGGGGAGCCGGTGACGGCCGTGCTTCCGCAGCTCGCCGATGACCGCTGCCTGATCGGGCAGACCGCGCCGACCGGGGGATGACCGTGCGCGGGGCATCAGATGTCATACAGTGCGGGCGCCGCCTCGCGGGTGGCTAGCCTTTCCGGATGGACACCGCAGAAGAGACCTCGCCCCAGGAGACCACCGCAGCGCGCATCGGCCGGATCGCGGGAGCCTGGTTCCCGCTCATCGTGCTCGCGGCGGGGGCCGTCGCGGTGTTCTTCCCTGCACCGTTCCTGGTGCTCGGCGCCTGGGTGACCCCGCTGCTGATGATCATCATGCTCGGCATGGGCATGACCCTGCGCGGCTCGGACTTCGCGATCGTCGCACGCCGCCCGGTCGCCCTGATCATCGGCGTGCTCGCGCAGTACGTCGTCATGCCGGCCACAGGGTGGCTGCTGGTGACCCTGCTGCACCTCGACCCGGCCATCGCGGTCGGTGTCATCCTCGTCGCCGCCGCGCCCGGCGGAACGGCATCCAATGTCATGACCTACCTCGCCAAGGGCGACGTCGCCCTGTCGGTCGCGATGACCACCGTCTCCACGCTGCTCGCGCCGATCCTCACCCCTCTGCTGGTGCTGTTCCTCGCGGGCTCCTACCTGCCGGTCGATGCCCCCGGGCTGTTCCTCTCCATCGTGCAGATCGTGCTCATCCCGATCGCGGTGGGCCTGCTGCTGCGCCGATTCCTGCCCCGCGTCGTGCAGGTGCTCGTCGAGTGGATGCCGCTGGTCTCGGTCATCGGCATCACGCTGGTCGTGCTCGCCGTCGTCTCGGGCAGCGCGGCCACCATCCTCACCTCGGGCCTGCTCATCTTCGCGATCGTCATCGCGCTGAACGGCGTCGGCCTGCTCCTCGGTTACGGCGCCGCACGCGCGGTCGGCCTGGACGAAGCATCCCGCCGCGCCGTCAGCATCGAGGTCGGCATGCAGAACTCCGGACTCGCGGCCGGGCTCGCCCGCACGCACTTCACCCCGGAGGCGGCGCTGCCGGCTGCCATCTTCTCGGTCTGGCACAACGTATCCGGCTCGCTGCTCGCGGGCTTCTGGTCGCGTCGTGCGCCGGTCGCGCAGTCCGAGGGCGCGCAGGTCGACCAGACGGCCTGAACCGAGCCGGGCGCCCTGACCAGGCAGCGGGCGCCCGGGAATCCCGAAGAGGGAAGGACGGTAGGCTTGTGAGTCGGTCCCTCACCGATTCCCGTCCGCCGACAGAAGGAGCGCTGCTTCGTGGCCGAGTACATCTATTCCATGGTGCGAGCCCGCAAGGCCGTGGGCGACAAGCTCATCCTCGACGACGTCACCATGGCGTTCCTGCCCGGAGCGAAGATCGGCATGGTCGGCCCGAACGGCGCCGGAAAGTCGACGATCCTCAAGATCATGGCGGGCCTCGACACGCCCTCGAACGGCGAGGCGAAGCTCACCCCCGGTTTCACCGTCGGCATCCTCATGCAGGAGCCCGAGCTCGACGAGTCGAAGACGGTGCTGGAGAACATCCAGGACGGCGTGGCGATCAAGGCCAAGCTCGACCGCTTCAACGAGATCTCGGCGCTGATGGCCGACCCCGACGCCGACTTCGACGCCCTGCTGGCGGAGATGGGCGTGCTGCAGGAGGAGATCGACGCCGCCGACGGCTGGGATCTCGACTCGCAGCTCGAGCAGGCGATGGACGCGCTGCGCACCCCGCCGGGGGATGCGGCCATCGGTCCGCTGTCGGGCGGTGAGAAGCGCCGCGTCGCACTCGCCAAGCTGCTGCTGCAGAAGCCGGACCTCCTGCTGCTGGACGAGCCCACCAACCACCTCGACGCAGAGAGCGTGCTCTGGCTGGAGCAGCACCTGCAGGCCTACAAGGGCGCCGTCATCGCGATCACGCACGACCGGTACTTCCTCGACAACGTCGCGGAGTGGATCGCCGAGGTCGACCGCGGCCGGCTGATCGGCTACGAGGGCAACTACTCGACGTACCTGGAGAAGAAGGCGGAGCGCCTCGACATCCAGGGCAAGAAGGACGCCAAGCTCGCCAAGCGCCTGAAGGACGAGCTGGAGTGGGTGCGCTCCAGCGCCAAGGGACGTCAGACCAAGTCGAAGGCCCGTCTGGCCCGCTACGAGGAGATGGCTGCCGAGGCGGAGCGCACACGCAAGCTCGACTTCGAGGAGATCCAGATCCCCGCGGGTCCGCGCCTGGGCAACGTCGTCATCGACGCGAAGAACCTGAAGAAGGGCTTCGGCGATCGTGTGCTCATCGACGGTCTCAGCTTCAACCTGCCGCCGAACGGCATCGTCGGCATCATCGGCGCGAACGGCGTCGGAAAGACGACCCTCTTCAAGACGATCGTCGGCCTCGAGCCCCTCGACGGCGGCGACCTGAAGATCGGCGAGACGGTCAAGATCAGCTACGTCGACCAGTCGCGCGCGAACATCGACCCGAACAAGAACCTGTGGGAGGTCGTCTCAGACGGGCTCGACTTCATCACGGTCGGCAAGACCGAGATCCCCTCGCGCGCCTACGTGTCGAAGTTCGGATTCAAGGGACCCGACCAGCAGAAGAAGGCCGGCGTGCTCTCGGGTGGTGAGCGCAACCGTCTGAACCTCGCGCTCACGCTCAAGGAGGGCGGCAACCTGCTGCTTCTCGACGAGCCCACCAACGACCTCGACATCGAGACGCTGAGCTCGCTCGAGAACGCGCTGCTCGAGTTCCCCGGCTGCGCCGTCGTCATCACCCACGACCGGTGGTTCCTCGACCGCATCGCGACGCACATCCTCGCCTACGAGGGCACGGATGAGAACCCCGCCCAGTGGCACTGGTTCGAGGGCAACTTCGAGTCGTACGAGAAGAACAAGATCGAGCGACTCGGCCCGGACGCGGCGCGCCCGCACCGCACCACCCACCGCAAGCTCACCCGCGACTAGGCGGCGCAGGCATGACCGACAGCGGCGACGCGTCGCCGGCGGCTCCCGCCGGCGACGATCGTCTGCACATCCCGATCCAGCTGCGCTGGGGTGACCTCGACGCGTTCAACCACGTCAACAACACCTCCATGCTCAAGCTGCTGGAGGAGGCGCGTGTGCGCGCCTTCTGGAAGCCGGAGCCGGGGGAGCAGGCGCCGAGCACCGCCGTGCTCGAGTCCGGTATCGACCAGGGGCTGCTGACCGTGATCGCCCGCCAGGAGATCGAGTACTTCGCCCCGGTGCCCTACCAGCGCAGCCCGCTCGAGGTGCAGATGTGGTTCGGCCGCCTCGGCGGCTCGAGCGTCGAGGTCTGCTACGAGGTGTTCAACCATCCCGAGAGCGACGAGCGGATCCGCTACGCGAGGTCGACGGCGGTCATCGTGCTCGTCGACGCCGCCAGCGGCCGGCCCGTGCGCCTGAGCTCGGAGATGCGCGCCGCGTGGGCGCCGTTCGTGGGGCCGTCGATCGAGTACCACCGCTGAGCGGATCATGCCTCCGACGGCATCCGCTGCGATGCCATCGCGCGCGGTCCGCAGGATTCCGGCTGTGCAGCCCATGCGTGCGAAGGCATGTATGCCGCGGCGTCGTCCGACGTGCGAGACAGCCTTGACATCGCCCTCAGACGGGTCTAGCTTGGCGGCTGATCGGCCTGTGGCCGGTTGAAGAGGGATACGCCGGGGTTCGGGGGAACCGCTCGCGGATGGTGTGCGCCGGCGCCATTGTTGTCGTGTACCAACGATCGACAGGCGCGTCATGGACTGGGGAGTCGGAGCAGTGCGTTCTCGCAACGCCGCCTTCGGTGCGCTCGCGTATGTGACGGCGATCGCCGTCGCCGCGAGCATGGCTCTCACCGTCGGCGCCCCCGTCGCTCCCGCATCCGCCTTCACCAGCGCAGCCGCTGAGCCGACCGCCGTGACGGCGCCCGCCGCGGCTCCCGCGGAAGACGAGATCCGCGTGACGATCGAGGCCGCGGAGGAGACGAAGCCCGTCATCGGGCAGCTTGCCGCATTGAACTCGCGCCCGTTCGACGGCACCGTGCCGACCGAACCGCCTCCGCCCGACCCGGCACCCGCCGATGCGGTGACCGAGACGAGTGAGCCTGCACCTGCGTCGTCGGAGGAGCCCGCGCCGGACGAACCGGCGACGCCACCGGCGACCGTCGACCCGGCGCCCGTCGAGCAGGCGCCCGCGCCCGTGGAGTCCACCGCGCCCGTCGCACCCACGCAGGAGGCGACCACGGCGCCCGCGACGACGGATGCCGACGGTGCGACCGCCCCCGCGACGACGGATGCCGACTCCGCGCAGGCCGCTTCGGTCGCTGTGGCGCCGGCACCGTGGATCATCTCGATGACGAGTACGGACGCGACGCTGACCGTCAACGCCGACGGCACGGTCACGTTCCAGGGCATCACCCGGTCGCTCGCCGAGATCACGGAGATCCGCGTCATCGGCACCTCGGGCGACGACACGCTCACCGTCGATCTCGGTGCACTCGACCCGGGCGTGATCATCCGCTTCGACGGCGCAGCCGGCTTCGACACGCTCGTCACGCACGGCGGCGGCGACCTGCTGTCGCAGGCCATCGACGCCTCCAGCGGAACGCTGACCTTCGGCTCCTCGGTGGTGAGCTACACGAACATCGAGCCGATCACCGACACCAGCCCGGGCAGCAAGAGTCACACGCTGACCACAGGTGACAACGAGGCCGAGCTCCTGCTCGATCCCGACGCCTCCGGGCGGCTGCTGCTGCGCCCGACCGGCGGCGACGCGTTCGAGCAGATCAGCTTCGTCGCCCCGACCGGCGCGGGCGAGACCCTCACTATCGACGGCGGCGCCGGCCACGACTCGCTCGTCGTGCGCGGCGGCATCAACCTCGGCGTCGCCGCCTTCGTCGCACACTTCGAATGGATCACCTTCGACGGCGCCGCCCTGACGAGCGGCGACGTCACTCTCGACGCGGACGCCAGCAACACCGACGGCATCCCCCTGAACGTCGCCGACTGCACCGACTTCGACGACTTCAGCATCGTCGGATGCCTCGACCACGACGCCACCGCGCAGGTCGTCATCCAGGACTCGACCATCGACGCCACAGGTGACGTCACCCTGCGCGCGCACGCCGAGGTCGTCCCGGACGCCAGCGCTCCGACCGCGTACGCCGTCATCGTGAACTCGGCGGCCACCGTCGCCGTGCGCGGAGCATCCCGCATCACGGCATCCGGCATCCTGACCGCCACCGCGGAATCCGTCGTCGGGCCGTTCGACCTTGTCAAGCAGTACGGCGACGCCGCCTTCATCACCTCGGCCGCGAGCAGCACCGTCGGAGGTTCGGCGCTCATCGACGTCGACGGCGCCGCCTCGATCTCGGCGACCTCGACCGTGACCGCATCCGCGACCCCGCAGACTGACTCGTCGCGCTCGCAGGGCACCACGTCCGGAAGCTTCGACGCCGCCGTGGCTGTGATCACCGTCACCTCGGACGCGATCAGCCGCCTCACCGACACCGCCCGCGCCGTCATCGGCGGCGCGCTGGGGATCACCGCGACCAACGCCGCGACCGTGACCGCCACGGGCGACGCGAAGGATGCCGCGAGCGGCGCAGGCGTCGCCGTGGTGTACCTCGCGCAGCACACCGACGCTGCGGTCGACTCGACCTCGCCGACGGCGACCACGGCCGGCTCCCTGACGATCCTCGCCGACCAGACCTCGACCGTCACCGCACGATCGAAGGCCGGCAAGGGCGGTGCCACGCAGAACAACAAGGGCGCGAACAGCGCCGACCGCGGCAACGGCCAGGCATCCACCGACGACGGCGCGATCGCGGTCGCCGGAGCCATCTCGGTCGCCGTTCTCGACAACGACACACACGCGCGCATCACCGGCGCCCGAGTCACCACCACCGGGGCGCAGTCGATCACCGCGCGGGCGAAGAACACCGTGATCGGCGAGGGCGACGCCGGCACCACCGACGGCTCCGGCTCGGCGGGCGGCAGCGGCTTCGGCCTAGGCATCGGCGTCGGCATCATCATCGCCGACCTCCTCACCGAGGCCTACCTGCAGGGCGCCACCCTCGACGCTCCCACCGGGATCACCGTCACCGCGTCCGACCCCGCCAGCGGAGACTCCAGCTTCACGGCATCCGGCATCTCCGGACGCAACGGCTCCGGCTCGGTGACCATCGCCGGCTCCCTGGCGGTCGTCAAGAAGGATGCTCGCACCTCCGCTCAGCTGCGCGGCACCGGCGCGTTCGGCGACAGCGCCGTGACCACCGCCGCCCGCGGAAGCCACACCAGCAGCGCCAAGGCCACGGCCAAGCAGGCCGCGGCGGGCGACAACGGCAGCGCCGTCGGCGTGGGTGCCTCCGTCGCCCTCAGCCTGATTCGCACAACCGTCGAATCCGGCATCGCGAGCGGCGCCGCACCGACCGGCCTCAGCGCATTCACGGCGACCGCGAACGGAGCCGACCAGGCCACCACCGAGACCATCGGCGGGGCAGACGGCGGCACCACGGCATCCCTGACCGGCGTCGCGAGCATCGCCATTCACAACGTCCGCACCGTCGCCAGCATCCTCGCCGGCCCCGCGTTGACCGTGGGCGGGGCGGTCAGCGCCACCGCCACGCAGACCGCGAAGGCGACCACGACCGCAACCGGCGCGACGGGCGCGGGTGCGGGGTCCTCGCTCGCCGCGACCATCGCCTTCGCCCTCACCTCCGCCGACCATGAGGCGTCCGCCACCATCGGCCGCGGCCTGACGGCGCAGGGCCCCGTGTCGATCACCGCCGAGAACGCCTCGACCACCCGAACCTCCGCCGAGGCGAGCGCCCAGGGTGCACCGGGTGAATCCGGCAGCACGGGCAAGGACAGCACCGGCAAGGACGCCAACAAGAAGTCCGACGACAAGCTCGCCAACGCGGCAGGTCGCACCAGCGGGGGAGCGGGCGGCGGTACAAGCACCCCCAAGGCGCAGAACGAGGACGGCACGTCCGTCAGCGTCGCCGCCGCCCTCGCCTTCAACCTGGTGCGTTCCGCGACCTACGCGATGCTGTCGGCCGGGCAATCGCTGGTCACGACCGGCACCGCCACCTTCACCGCACGCAGCAACACGGATGCCACGGCGACCGCCAAGGGCACCGCCACCAACTCCAGCTCGGTCGGCATCGGCGCCGCCCTCGCCGTGAACAAGGTGCGCCTGATCAACCAGGCGGGAATCGGCGTCGGCGCCTCGGTGCAGGCCGCAGGTCTCACGATCACCGCGACCGTGCGGCAGGTCGGATCCGACGTCACGCACACCTTCGAGGCCACCGCTGAGGCGGGCGCCGGCAACACCAGCGGATCGCTCGGAGTCGCGGGCGCTTTCGCCCTCAACCTCGTCGAAGAGGACACCACCGCCGCGATCCTCGGCGACCCGGCCCCCGGCCCCCACCCCGGCCCGGGCCCGCTGACGGGCGTCGCGATCACCGGCGGAGGAGCCGTCGTGATCACCGCCGGCTCGAAGAGCATCGACAAGGCCTCGGCCAAGGCTACGCAGTCCGGCGACGCCACCGTCGGTCTCGGCGCTTCGCTCGCCCTGAACCTGCCCACCCACCGTGTGTTCGCGGGCATCTCGCAGGTGCTCGACCCGACCCGCGGCCCCCCGCTCACCGGAGCGGGAGCACTCAGCATCACCGCCACCCACGACGTCACGCTCACGACCGACGCAGAGGCCGGAGGCAAGTCGGGATCCGTGACGATCGTCCCGTCGGTCGCCATCGTGGTGGCCTCCATCCGCACCACCGCCTCGCTCGGGGCAGGCAGCACCCTCACTGCCGCGAGCATCACCGCCTCCGCCACACAGACCGTCACCGCGACCACGACCGCCACCGGTTCGACCGTCGCCGGTGACTCCGCCGGAATCGGCGTCTCGCTCGCCCTGGCCGTGCTTGACGACATCGTCGCCGAAGCATCCAGCGCTCGCAGCCTCGACACCACCGGCGCCGTCTCCCTCACCGCACATCAGCGGGTCGAGGTCGAGACGAAGGCATCCGCCGCGACGAAGGGCGCATCGCCCTCGGAGGGATCCGACGGCGGCGGCAAGGACGTCAACCAGAAGGCCGACGCGAACCTCGGCAAGGCCAACGAGAGCAAGCAGCAGAACGCGGGCGGCGGCTCGTCGACCAGCTCCACGCCGAAGGCGGCCTCGAGCGAAGACGGCGGCAACAGCGTCTCGATCGCCGGCGCGATCGCGATCAACGTCATCGCCAGCACGGTGCGGGCCCTCTTCACCGGCGGCATCACCGTCGACGCCGGCGGCACCGTGACGCTCGAGGCACGTGGCGACACCGATGCCAAGGCCGAAGCCTCCGGCGACTCCGCCACCGACGGGTCGGTGGGTGTCGGCGCCGGCGTCGCCGTGCAGGTCGTCACGATCGTCGTGCGGGCTGCGACCGGAGCATCCACCATCACCGCCACCGGGCTCACTGTCACCGCCGGGATGCTCGCCGGCGACGACGATGACGTCGTGCGGCGCTGGAACGGCAGCGGGTGGGACGTCGTCGATTCCGGCAAGCAGCTCCCCGGGCCGTCGAAGAACGACCTCGCGTTCGTGCGCACCAGCGACGGCAGCGGCGGCAACGACGGGCTGTACAAGTTCGACGGCTCGAGCTGGAGCATCGAAACCGATGCGACCCTGACCGGGACGGTCGATGCACTGCCCGGCAGCGCCACCGACGGCCAGTACTACCTGCTGAAGACCGCGAAGGACGGCCACCCCGCAGGCTCCGTCTGGAAGCGCGAGAGCGGCGCCTGGGTGTTCGTCACCGCCCTCACGGTCAACGAGAAGTCCGAGCTGCCGAAGGACGAGATCGAGAAGGACACCTGGTTCCAGCTCACCGAAGCCGACGGCGCGAACGTCGCCGGGTTCTACAAGCGCAACGACCAGCACCAGTGGGTGCACCAGGCATCCGTCACCGTCGGCTCCGGCGATCAGCTGCCCGCGAGCCCCGCGACGGACACGCTCTTCCGCCTCTTCGAGCACGAGGTCACGAGCATCGCCCGCGCGGGCGCCAGCAAGTCCACGAGCGTCGGTGTGGCGGGTGCCCTCGCGATCAACATCCTCGACAACACCACCGAGGCGCTCGTCAGCACCGGTGCGGTGGTCACGCTCACCTCGGCCGCAGGGTCGGTGACGGCGCGCAGCAACGAGCGCGACGCGGTCACCGCCACCAGCCGCGCCGAGGTCGGCTCGGCGACCGGAGTCGGCGCCTCGTTCGCCCTGCAGGTGATCGACGGCAGCGACGTGCGCGCCGAGGTGCAGAACGGCGCCGCCATCACCGGTGGCGCTGGACTCACGGTCGCCGCGAACGGTCTGCGCGACATGGCCACGAAGGCCGAGGGCGGCACCGAGGGCGGCACGGCCGTCACCCCGGTGGTCGCGCTCGTCGTCAGCGTCGACGACGACGTCACGGCGCGCGTCGGCACCTCCGGCACCGGTTACGTCGGCACCGGGGCGATCGTCGTCAGCGCGACCCGCACCGTGTGGGTGCGGACGGAGAGCAAGGCGGATGCCGCCGGCAAGAGCACGGCCATCGGTGCGGACGTGTCTGTGAACGCCGTGGTCGGCCCCGACACGCTCGCCGAGATCGCGCGCAACATGCAGGGTACCAGCGTCCAAGTGCTCTCGACCGCAGTGCTCTTCGCGGAAGCGAAGGCCACCGCCAGCGCCAAAGGCGCGAGTGACAGCGACTCGTCCGCCGACTCCAAGTCGAACGAGCAGGTCAACGGCGCCAGCAACCCGAACACGCAGGGCACCAAGGACTCCACCGCGGGCATGCCGTCGTCGAACGGCGGCACGAACGGCTCGAATGGAGCGAACGGAGCGAACGGCCAGGCGAGCGGAGAGTCCGGGAGCTCGGGCGGCGGCACGGGGATCGCCGCGGCCGTCGCCGTCAACTGGCTCGTGGCCACCAGCACGGCGCGCATCTCCGCCTCTCGCACCGTGACCGCCACCACGGGTCAGGTCGTCGTCAGGGCGATCCTCGGCAGTGACGGCGCGGCCCGCGCGATGGGCTCCGCCATCGATCTGCAGAACGACACGGGCGTCGCCGCGGCCGTCGGTCTGACGGTCGCCGACACGACGACCAGAGCGGAGATCGGCTCCGGCGCGATCGTCTCGGCCGCGACCGGGATCATCGTGCAGGCGCGCACGCCCTCGAGCCAGCGCAACGACTACATCACCTGGGGCATTGCCGCCGCGGGCGGCAAGAACACCGCGGGCGTGGCGGCATCCGCCGGCGTGCAGATCCTGCTCATCGACACCGACGCCGTGGTCGGCGGCAGTGCCGAGCTGAGCACGACCACCGGCGGCATCACCGTGGATGCCGTCGCCGACCTCGGCATGCAGAACATCGCCGTGGCCGGTGCCTTCTCCACGGGCAGCGGCACCGTGGTCGGCGGCGCGATCGTCGTCAACTGGCTCGAGGTCAGCACCCTGGCGCACATCGAGGCGTCGGCGGCCGCCGACGCGCCTGGCGCGACGACGGTGACGGCGCGCAGCACACTCACTCCGTTCGCGCCGGAGACCCCGCTAAAGGACAAGATCGACTGGCTCACCCTCACTTCGGTCGCTGTGGCCGGCGGCGCGGGCAACAGCGGCACGGCGATCACCGGGGCCTTCGTCATCGAGGTCCTCTCGTTCGACACTCGCGCCTGGATCGGCGACAACGCCCAGATCAACCAGACCGTCACGCTCGGTGGAGCGGAACAGACCGTCACAGTCGGCGCGTCCGACGACGTGCACGTGGTCGACATCGCCGGCGCCGTCTCGATCAGTCTCAGCTCGGCCAGCGTGGGCCTCACCGGCCTCGTCGTCGTCGTGAACGAGAACGTCCAGGCGTGGATCGGCACGGGCGCCGACGTCAGGGCGGGCGGACTGATCCGCGTCGCGGCGACGTCGACCGAGGAGTGGTTCCTCATGTCGGTCGCGGGTGCGGGAAGCGGCAGTTCGACCGCGGTCAGCGGCGCCGTCCTCGTCTTCGTCTCGAACCAGGGCGGCTCCGACCCCGCCGTCCGCGCCGCCATCCGCGGGTCGGCGGTGGTGCGGGGCACGGGTGGCGTGCAGGTGGACGCCGGCAAGGCTGCCACGCTCGCCGCCTCGGCGGGCAACATCGCGATCAGCGGCGGGGGAGCGGGCATCGGCGCTGCCGCCACGATCATCGTGCGCGACAGCGTGGTCGACGCCGTGGTGGGCGCCTCCGCGACCGTCCGCGCCGGTGGCGCCGGACTGCTCGTGCGCGCCGTGCAGAGCGGCTCGCTCACACTCATCGCCGTCGCCGGAGCCGGAGGAAACTCGGTCGGCGTGGCGGGTGCCGCCCTGGTCGACGTGCTCACCGACACCACCACTGCGCACATCGACGCGAACGCCGTCATCGAGACAGGCACGACCTCGGTCACCGTCCGCGCGCAGGACACGACCACCGTGTTCGCTCTGGCCGGCATGCTCACCGTCGGCGGCACGGCCGGCGTCGGTGCCGGCGTCGACGTCGAGGTGATCACCAAGACCACCCGGGCGTGGACCGGAACCGGTGTCTTCGTGCGCGGCACCGGCAGCCTCACGGTCGACGCGGTCTCGAGCGAGACGATCACCTCGCTGTCGGTCGGAGGCGGATTCGGCGGCACCGCTGCGGTGAACGTCAACGCGGGTGTCTCGATCATCGACATCACCACGGAGGCGTGGATCGGATCCAGCGCGGACATCGTCGTGGACGGCAGTGTGCGGGTGGCTGCCGATGAGCGGATGAAGCTCAACGTCATCGCCGGCAACATCTCGGTCGGCGGCACCGCGGGCGTCGGGGCGTCGGTCTCGGTGCCGGTGACCACCAAGACCACCCGCGCGTGGATCGGCAGCGGCGCCGCCGTCGCAGCCAAGGCACTGACACCGGTGAACGTCGCCTCCGGGGCGTACTCGGTGAGCACCGTCGACCTGCGGTTCTCGCCGAACCAGGTCGACACCTCGACCGGCCGGGTGACAGTGCCGGGCAGCGGCTTCGCGAACGGCGACCAGGTGCAGTACGACGCGGGCTGCGACAGCTCCGACGCGTCGTGCGTCGGCATCGGTGGGCTCACCCACCGCGGCTTGTACTGGATCGTCGGCGTCTCCGGTGACTCGTTCCAGTTGTCACTGACCAAGAACGGCGCACCGATCGTTCTCACCTCGCAGGGCGTGAGCAACAACCAGCGCTTCTTCAAGGCCGCCGAAGCGAACGTCCAGGAGGACTACTCGCCGCGGTTCGACCCGCAGACCGGTGTGAACTCCGGCGCCGACACGATCACCCTGCCCTATGACTTCAGCGCCGCCGACGGCGACGCCGTCGTGTACTCCTCGGGAGGCGGAGCGCCGATCCAGGGTCTGGTCGACGGCGAGACGTACTACTACTACAACGCCGGCGGCTCGGCGTTCCAGCTCTTCACCAAGCCGGACGATCAGGGCGGTGTGGTAGTCGACATCGGCCTCGCGGGCACGACGGGGCGCGCGCACAGCATCGTCAAGGCGGGCACCGCGCCCAGTGGCGACGCATCCGCGGCCGGCCCCCGTTCGATCACCCAGACCGCACCCGCCTTCCAGGGCGTGGCTGTGACTGCCTCGAACTCCGACGACATCGGCACCTTCGGCGTCGGCGTCGGAATCGGCGGCACGGCGGGCGTCCAGGTGGCAGGAACCGTCGCGGTGCACACGGCGACGACAGCGGCGTTCATCGCCGCGAACGCCCGCATCGACTGCGGCGCGACCTGCGCGGACAACGTGGCCGGTGCCTCGGGAGCACAGTCGGTGAAGGTCGCCGCCGCCAACCAGTTCTACGAGCTCGCCATCGCCGCAGCCGTGGGCATCGGCGGCAGCGCGGGAGTGGCCGTCCCGGTGGGTGTGCGGGTCGTCACCATCGACACCTACGCGTACATCGCCACCGGCGCGCAGGTCAACGCCCGCGGAGACATCATCGTCTCGGCCGACGGCGAGGACACGATCACATCGGTGGCAGCAGGCGCCGGCGCCGGAACGGTCGGCGTCGCGGGCACCGTGTCGGTCACCGTGCTCACCGTGCACACGGTCGCCTGCACCGGAACACCGCTCGGCACCGACGCGTTCCTCTGCACCGGCAGCGGAGCGACGCTCCGTGCAGGCAACAACGTGCTGATCTCGGCGAACGACGACAGCAGGCTCGTGCTCATGACCGTCGCTGCAGCGGGCGGGTACGTCGGCGTGGGCGCCGCGGTCGGCGTCGCGGTGATCGACAAGCTCGTGCGCGCCGCCCTCGGCGCCAACGGCACCGTCGACGCGCTCGCCCTCGGCACTCCCCTCACTGGCGTCGCTGACGGCACGGTCGGCGCAGGCGGCGCCGGACGCAAGAGCTTCTCAGGCGTCGTGGTGCGCGCCGACGCGACCGAAGCGCTGTTCGGTCTCGCACCTGCGATCGGCGGTGGCGTGGTCGGAGTCGCCGGCGGCATCGCCGTGACGCTCATCGACGTGCGCGTCGAGGCGCTCATCGGCGGCGGCTCGGCAGTGAACCACCAGAGCGGGGCAGGTACGGCGCAGGGCGTCAGCGTCGCGGCCACCGACAGGTTCAAGAGCCTCACCATCGCGGGCGGATTGGCGGGCGGACTCGTCGGCGTCGCCGGCGGCGTCGACATCGGCGTGGTCAACATGGCCGTCCAGGCGGCCATCGGCACGGGTGCCGATGTGCGGGCGCGCGGCGCGCTCGACGTCTTCGCCCTCTCGTCGAAGGACGTCTCCACCCTCGCGCTCAGCTTCGCCGGCGGCCTCGTCGGCGTGGCCGCTGCGGTCTCGGTTTGGACGATCGGCACCACCGTGAGCGGCTCGTACCACGCGGCCGACGGCGGCAACGACCGCGGCGCCTGGAGCGCCACGGGCGTGTACAAGAAGAGCGATGTCGTCACCTACAACGGCAAGCGGTATTCCGCCAAGGTGGAGGGTCCCACCGTCGGCCTGAACCCGGCGGCGAACCCGACCCAGTGGCTCGGCGCGACCTCCGCCCTGGGCCGCGGCAGCTGGTCGTCGAGCGCGGTGTACGACAAGGGCGACGAGGTTCTCGACGACAAGGGCACCGCCTCCACCGACGACGATGAGTATTACACGGCCCGCAACGATGGGATCACCGGCGGCGCCCGCCCGAGCGCGGACTCCGCGAACTGGAAGCTCGGTGGCGCCCTCGGCAGCGCGATGGCCGGTGGCGATGTCGCCCAGGGCGACGGCGGCTACCTCACCGCGCTGAACGGCACGACCTCGTCGGCGCCGGTCGCCTGGGCGAGTGCGCCGGTCTGGCACGAGGGCGACCTGGTCACCTACGGCGGCAAGACCTGGTCGGCGACCGAGGAGATCGCCGCGAACACCGCCGCGGCGCCAGGAACGTCGGGTGCGAAGTGGCGTGAGGTCTCCGGGGCCGCACTGAAGACGCGGGAGCGGATGCTGTCGCACATCGGCGGCGCCACCGGTGATCTCACCGCTGCAGCGCCGGATTCGAACATCGCCGGAGACGCGCTGGGCGCGACACCGACCGGCGGCACCAGCGTCACGATCAACGGCACGGTGAGCGCCGGCGGGAACATCACCGCATGGGCCGTGGACTGGCTGCGGGTGCTGGGCGTCGCGGGTGCGGGCGCGGTCGGCGCCGTCGGAGTCGGCATCTCGGTGCTCGTGCTCAACATCGACAGCAGCACCGAGGTCGCGGTCGGCAGCACGGCTCGACTGTCGTCCGGCGGTGCGATCAGCATCAAAGCCGCGATGGACGAGTACTCCCGCGGCATCGGCGTCGCCGGTGGCGCAGGGCTGGTCGGCGTCAGCGGTCAGGTGGTCGTGATCAACGACTCCGGCAGCCAGCATGCCCACATCGACAGCGGTGCACAGGTGCGCAAGGCCGTCGGCGGCGTCGCGATCGCCTCGGTGGCGCACCGCGTGATCGACAACCTCTCGCTCGGCTTCGCCGTCGGCTTCGTGGGCGCCGGCATCTCGGTCTCGGTCGTGAACGTCTCGGGCGACAACGTCGCAGAGACGGGAGCGGTCGCCGTCGGACAGGACGGCGCTGTCGGCGGATTCACCGCGACGACGACCGACGACGTGACCGTCGACGGGCTGGGCGTCAGCATCGCAGGCGGCGTGGGAGCGATCGGCGGCGTCGTCGCCATCATCCGCCTGAGCGGATCGGCGAGGGCAGAGGTCGCACCCGTCGGTCAGGTCGCCGGGTCTGTGGGCGCAGCCATCACCGGCACCCGTCTCGTGCGGGCGCACACGCTGAACATCACCGTCGGCGGACTCGCCGTCGGAATCAGCGTCGCCAGGGCGGTCGACGACCGTCACGCTGACGCGAAGCTCGGCGCGGGCGCCGCGGTCGACGCGACCGGCGCGGTCTCCGTCACGGCGCACGTCAGCAACACGGCCGACGCCTCCGCTCCAGGGGTCAGCGTCGGGGTGGTGTCGATCGCCGTACTGCTGGCCTTCGCCGAGGTCAACGGCCACACCGCCGCCCGCATCGACGGCGATGTCAACGGATCGTCCTCGATCACTTTGCGCGCGGAGGGCGAGAACCACGCGAAGGCGCGCACCTACGTCGCCTCCCTTTCGCTCGGCGGTGCGGCCGGCGCGGTCGCGGTCGCGACGGTCGGCGGCGGGGCCGACATCGATGCGGTCGCCGGCTCCGGGGCTCAGCTCGCGAGCGACGGCGACGTCGTCATCGAGTCCAAGACGTTCGGGGAGCACGCGTACGCCGACGCGAAGAGCGAGATCGACGCCGGAGCCCTGTTCGGCACCGTCGCGATCGCAGGCTCGGTGGCCACGGCATCCGGCGCCGTCACGGCTGCCCTCGACGGCAGCGTGACGGATGCCGACGACCTGAAGGTCCTCGCCACGGGCACGATCCGTGCGACAGCCGTGACTGACGTGCTCGCGGTCGGCATCGGCTTCGCCGGTGCAGGATCGATCAGCGAGGCCAGCATCCTCTCCGCCCACGTGATCGCCCGCGTCGGCACCGGAACCGCGAACGCGGGAGGTGCGATCATCGTGACCGCGAACGGCACGATGACGGCGACGACATCCTCCGATGTCGCATCCGGCGGCATCGTCGGCATCGGCATCGCCGCGCCGATCGCCCAGGTCCAGGCCCAGGTGAAGGCGTCGTTCGGAGCCGACGTCACCGGTGCAGACAGCCTCACCGTCTCCGCGGTCGCCGACCGCACGGCCACAGCGACCTCCGCGGCCTTCGCCGCCGGTCTCGGTGCCGTCACGGACAGCCTGCCCGGTGCCCACATCGGAGACGACCCGGCCACCGACGGCACCGTCGAGCTGGGAGCAGAGACCTCCGCGGTGATCGGCTCGACATCGCAGATCACCGTCGACGGCGCTGTCACGGTCACGGCGACGGCCACCAACGTCGCCCGTGCGGATCTCACCTCGAACACGCTGGGTGCCATCTCGGTCAACATCAGCAGCCCGACCGCGATCAACTCGGCGTATACGCTCGCCGCGATCGACGGCTCGATCGGCGGCACCGTCACCGCGGCGGGAGCCGATGGCGTCACCGGCACTCTCGGCACACCCGGAGCGACCACGATCACCACGATCGCGGCCGCGGCCGACCGTGCTGTCGCCCGCGTCGCCTCGACCACAATCGGACTCATCTCGGTCGACCCGTCCACCGCCCTCGCCCATGTGCAGCCGACCGTGACCGCACGCTTCGGCGGCGGGCACATCGCTGCCTCCGGCGATGTCGAGCTGCGCGCCGAATCGCACACCGACGCCGACTCGAACACCGATTCGACCGGCGGCGGCGCGATCAGCGTGCAGGACCTCACCTCTCGCTCGATCACCGACCCGACTGTGCGGGCCATCGTCACCGGAGGACTGGTGCAGTCCGGCGCGACGCTGAAGATCTTCAGCCGGTACGGCAAGCTCGCCCCGCAGCTCGACGACGGCACGGTGGATGGCGTCGACACGACGACAGACATCGTGTCGTTCGAGAAGCCGCACGGACTCGTCACGGGTGACACCGTCGTCTACGAAGCCGGCGGCGACCTCATCGACGGACTGGTGACCAAGCGCACCTACAGCGTCATCGTCACCGGCCCCAACGGATTCCAGCTCGGCGCGCAGTTCCACGCCGACGACGGGGATGCGGACGCGGAGCCCGGCGAGGCCACCGTCGACCTCGACCAGGGCACCCTCGTCTTCCGCTACGCGCACAACCTGTCGACCGGCGATCGCGTCACCTACACCTCCACCGGCGCCGTCGTGCCCGGTCTCGTGAACGGCACCGTGTACGAGGTCATCAGGATCGACGCGCTGCGGATCAAGCTGCGTCCGCTGGGCAGCGCCGAGTTCGAGTTCACCCCCGGCACGGCCGTCGACGACGGCGATGACACGATCCTGCTGCCCGGACACGGATTGCAGGACGGCGACGCCGTGCACTACGTCGCCCCGACCCAGTCGACCTTCCTGCCCGAAGGAGTCGACGTGGCGCTGACGGTGAAGGACGGCGTCAACGTGATCGCGCGGGACGGCAACGGCAACCCGATCGGCTCCTCCGGAGCGAACAACATCTACACCGGCACCCACGGGCTCAGCACCGGCCAGATCGTCCGTTACTACAGCACCGGCGTCGCCCTCGCCTGCAGCGGCGGCTCGAGCGCCTCGTACACGGGCTGCATCGGAGGACGGCTCGTCGACGGAGGCTGGTACCGCGTGGTGGTGCAGACCGCGCAGTCGGTGCAGCTGGTCGACCTGGGCAGCGCCGCCACCGCCGCGAACGTCATCGCGATCTCCGGCTCCGGCGCGACCGGCACCCACCGCGTGTACAGGGCTGTCTACGAGCCGATCGCCACCTCTGAGAACACATACTGGGTCGACAGGATCGACGCGGATCACATCAAGCTGCGCACTCGCCCACTCGGCGACCCGTCCGGTTCCTACCTCGACCTCTCCGACACGATCAGCCTCCCGGGCGGCGGCACCGCGGATCGTGCCGGTGACCACTTCCTCACGGTGGTCGCGGGACTCACAGGGACAGTTCCCGGCTCGGGAAGCCTGCACAGGCTGGTCGTCGACCTGACCGGCGGCGGCAACGGCACCATGGTCGGGGTCGGCGGGCCCAAGTCGCTGATCGGCTCCGGCACGGACGAGGTGTCCACGGCCTCCAGCTCGGGCTTCGGCATCGGCGCGATCTCGGTTCGCCTGTCGAAGTCGTACTCGAACGCCAGGGCCGATGTGCGCACGATGATCCAGGGCGGCGCGCTGCGCGGTCGGGACGTGCAGCTCGACGCCACGTCCGTGGTCAACACGGCGTTCGTCTCTGCGAACTCCGGCGGCGGCTTCATCGACGTCGGCGACGCGCAGGCGTACGGGTCGACCACGAACATCGCCATGACGACCGTCGCGGCCGGGGCGAACATCGTCGCCGGGCGGGACGCCTCGATCCTGGCCACCGCCTTCGAGTACGCCAACGGCCGCTCGGCGACCAACGGCGGCGGCGCTCTCGGCTTCGCATATGGCGACGCCCGCTACTACGGCGACGTCGTGAACGTCGTGCAGATCGGCGGCCGCGTCTACGCCGTTCGCACGCTTCTCGTCGAGGCCCGGCACGGCATGGATCTATCGGTCACCGCGGGCGCCGACACGGGCGGGCTCGGGGCGGATGCCGACGCCAACGACACCACCTCCAACGGCATCCACGTCGCGAGCGCGAGTGTGGTGGAACTGCTCGGAACGGCGCGGCTGTTCGCCGGCAACGCGTACCTCTGGGCATACCAGGGCATGGGACACCGGGTGCAGGTCACCGACGGCGCGATCGTCGACGACGCGGTCATCGTCGCGAAGTACCGCGGCTACGCCCGGTCGGATGCCGACGCCACGGCGCTCGGCGCCGACAGCGACGCCGGCGCGACCGTCATCGTCGACGACCTCACCGAGGTGATGCTGCGCGCAGGCAGCGAGCTGACCACGTTCGACCGCGCGGATCTGCGCGCGATGCACGTCGGAACCGATCTCGACGCGGTCGCCCGCGCCGACTGCTCGTGCGGCGGCGGCGACACCGACGCACGCACGCAGATCGACTACCGCTCCAGCGCGCGTGTGTCTGCCGAGGATGCCAGCATCATCCGCACCTCCGTGCTCTGGGTGGAGACCTACCAGGTGGCGTCCGGCGGCGCGTACAACCGCGACCCCGACTCCGACGGCGGACTGCTCGACGGCGGCAGCGAGGAGCGCAACGGCACGACCAGCGCGGCACGCAGCTTCCTGTGGGAGGCGACGGTCATCCTTCTCGGCGAGCCCAACCCGGTGCTCGTGGTCGATCAGAACGGCACGATCGTCGCGAAGACGCGCAACGTGCACGTGCGCGGCTACGACCCCGTCGCGAACGCGTACACCGCGCTGCTCGGAGTGGGCGACACCGTCGCCGCCGGCTCGTGGATCGTCGTCGGCGACCTCATCTTCGACGAGGGTGGAAAGATCCACTTCCAGGCGAACAACGTCGGCCTCCTCGGCCCGAACAGCCAGATCCTCGGCAACGCAGGCGAGGTGCAGATCAAGCACACCTGGGATTCGGTGCTGCTGCAGAACGCCTCGAACCGCCGCTTCGTGATCAACGACATCGATGCCGTGCTGCTCGAGACCAACCCCGTCATGGAGATCTCCGTCGGCGACGTGCCCGACGTCTCCGGAAACTTCAACCTCACGGTCGTAGAACCGCCCGTGCAGCCGAGCGTCACGCTCATGCTGCTCGGAGCAGGTGCCTGGCAGCGCACGCCGATCACCGCCGAGAGCGGCGCCCCGCAGACGTTCGACTTCGATGTGACCCACAAGTTCGCGCCGACGCACGTCGAGATCCTGAATGTGGCGGGCGCCACGGCATCCGACATCTGGCTCGATGGCGACATCGAGAACCCGATCGGACTCACCGAGATCCGCAACGTGCGCGGAAACATCCTCTCCGACGCCGCCCTCGACCTCGACGGCATCGAGTCCACGGGTGTGGATGCGAACCTCGTGTCGATCTTCGCGATCCCCGGGGCCGACACCGACTACGAGCTGATCCGCGCTAACGGGCTGCAGATCGACTCCGACACCGGGTCGATCGGGCGCCAGGCCGCCCCCGGCGTCACGCGCGTGCCGATCGCGGTCGAGCTCATCCGGTTCCGCCACATCGACCCGGAGTACTGCGGTGCGACCCCGACGCCGTGCCTGTTCGAAGTTCAGCTGCAGGCGGATGCCGCCATCGACACCGTGCTGGACATCACCGCCAACGACCGCTCGCTCACCGTCGCGGCATCCGCGCTCGCGTGGCAGATCGACCGCATCATCGCCGGCGACGACGTCGACGTGGTCGTGAACGACAGCATCCAGGGCACCGACACCCCGAGCGTCAACGGGCTGCAGGTCTTCCTGTACGCACCCGACAACGGGCGCGGCGAGCCCGCCTCCGGCAGCGCCGCGAGCGGCTGGCCGCAGACCTTCCAGTACCACTTCCGGCCGGATCTGCCCGTGGTCGACTACGCGGCCATCCTGCGGGCCTTCGGGATCACCAGCCGGGTGAAGGTGGAGAGCACCTACACCTTCGGAGACGCGGGCGCGCTGTACGGCGATCTGCGCGCCGGAGACGACATCCACGTCTGCCACGTGCCGAGCCGCGACTACACGGATGCCGGCGACAGACTGACCGCACCCGAGCACCCTTGCGCCACCCGTAACCCGTCGTCGCTGGACTACCCGCTCGCGGTCGCCGCCACGACGGTGCACTTCATCGCGTACCTCGACGAGGACGCCGCGCTGCCGTACCCCGCGCCGACCGGCGCCGACGACCGGATCGCCGTGAACGTGCCGCAGGTGTTCCTCTCCACCAACGGCGACATCACCGCCACCGAACTCGCCGGCGACTTCCACCTCGGACACATCCACTCCTCGAACGGAGACGTCACGCTGTACTCGCCCATGCGGTTCCTCGACGCCGACGGCCGGCCCACGATCGACATCACCGGCATCAACATCACGATGTACGCCGGTGAGGACGGCGGCCTCGGGGGCATCGGCACCCCGAGCGACTGGATCGAGATCGACACCGCCGTGCTCGACTCCACCTGGGACACTGTCTCCGACGGCGTGCTGAAGGCCTACGACACCGCCTCCGCCGACGACCAGACCACCGGCATCCACCTCGACGAGCTGGTCGGCGACATGCCGCTGTGGGAGATCTTCACCGCCGGCAGCACCTCGACCGCGACCGGCAATGTGAACCTGCGCACCCAGGGCGGCAGCATCCTCAACGCGAAGACGAACCCCGACGAGGACAACGTCCGCGGCGACTCCGTCGACCTCGACGCCAACGGCGGCTCGATCGGCCTGCAGTCCAAGGACGTCATGGTCGACTCCGGCCGCGCGCCCCCGTTCGGATGCACGTACCTCAACTGCGGCAACAACCCCGTCACCGGAGCATCCGACCCCGCCCTCGCCACCGCGGGCGACGACGTCGGCCTCGAGGCCACCGGCGGCATCTACTACACCGAGACCGACGCGTACCTGCGGCTCGTGCTGGCCCACTCGCTGCTCGGCAGCATCCGCCTGACCGTGCGTGAGACTGCGCAGCTCGACGAGGATCTCTACCTCATCCACAGCGGCACGGCACAGTTCGCCGAGTCGAACACCCGCGGCCCGAACAGCGACATCGACGCCCCGCGCGTCATCCCGAACGGCACGATCTTCGCCGAGACCGGCAGCGTCGAGCTCCGCGTCGGCGACGACGTGACCCTGCACCAGAACAGCCAGATCCTCGCGAACCTGTCGATCGACATCCGCGGCGACTACGGCAACGCCGACACCGGTGCGGTCGGCACCGAGTACGGCACCTCGATGATCCTGCGCGGTCGTCTCATCTCCGACTGCGTCGTGACCGCCGGCGGCCCCGGCGACGAGCCGATGGGCGCCTGCGCCCCCTCGACCGCCAACCCCGTGACCGGGCGCCAGATCAACGTCTGGGGCGGCAGTGACGTCGACATCATCCAGCTCGGCGACCCGTCGGGTCTCGACCTGAGCCAGCCGGGCGCGAAGACCACCTGGGGCAGCGCCGGCTACATCTTCCTCGGCGCGCGCACCCTCGTGCACGGCAACGCGACGACGACGTCGAACACCGCTGACGGCGAAGACGAGATCACCGTCTGGTATCTGCAGTCGATGAACGTCATCACCAGCCCCACCGGCCTGCAGTCCGGCACGGGCGCCGGGCACACACTGACCCTCGACGGTCAGGGCGAGACCGACCACTACGCGGTCTACACCAGCGGCAGCCACGGCAGCGTGCGCAACTACGTCATCAACGTGCTCGACAGCGGCCCGGCGAACGACGGCGTCGACGAGCTCGACGTGTACGGCTACGACAACACCGCCGCGGGCTACAACGGGGCGAACGGCGCCACCGATGACATCTGGCTGCTGCGGGCGCTGACCTGCCTCGACACCGAGTCGCCGTTCGCACTGAACGCCGGCGTACCGGCCAGCTGCGCCACCCCGACCGACCAGGCCGACCACCCGGCGTTCATCGCCCTCCTGGCGGGCAACGGCAACCCCGACGGCGGCATCGGCCTCTACCGCGACCGCATCCAGGGCAACGAGCCCAGCTCGCTCGTGCAGCGCATCACCTACGACCGCGCGCTCAACGGCCGCATCACGGTGTTCGGCATGGCGGGCAACGACGCGTTCTACGTCGACGACACGCAGGCCACCATGACGCTCGACGGCGGCGCGGGCAACGACAGCTTCCAGATCGGGCAGATCTTCGGCACCCAACGCGACGGCCAGTCCGCACCCGAGGGCGGCGCGCTGCTGCCGGCAGATACATTCCCGTCGCTCGTGCCCACCACGCGCGGCTGGCTGAGCCCCGGTGCCCACGCACCGCTGCTCGCCACCGGCGGCACCGGGAACGACCGGTTCGTGGTCTACTCGAACCAGGCCGAGATCCAGCTCAACGGCGACGACGACAACGACCTGTTCATCGTGCGGGCCTTCGCGATCGCCGCGGTCTGCGACACGAACGCCGACAACATCGCCGGCTGCGGCCTCAGCGACGTCGACTACCGCCCGACCGGCGGCGTGTTCCCCCAGGATGCCGCCGACGGCACCGTCGACGGACAGTGCGTCCTCGCCGCGGGCTACATCCGCTACGACAACAACGGCGACGGCGTCTGCAACAACGCCGACGCTCACATCACCTACAACCACGCCACAGGCAGCAACGTCGACCTCGACCACACCATGTGGCAGGACGACGTCATCCCGCTCGACGCGAACGGCGTCGCCGTGCCGGTGATCGGCCTCGGGTTCTCGACCAACCGCCCGCTCGACATCCGCGCCGGCGGCGGCGAGGACGAGGTGCAGTACAACGTCAACGCTCCCGTCAACGTCGACGGCGGCACCGGCTTCGACAAGCTCGTCGTGCTCGGCACCGAGTTCGCCGACGACTTCGCCATCACCGACAAGGCGATCTACGGCGCCGGACTCAACGTGAAGTACACCACCATCGAGGTGCTCGAGATCGACGGCCTCGAGGGCGACGACCAGTTCTTCGTGCTCTCCACCGCCTACGGCGTCGCCTACCGGGTGATCGGCGGACTCGGCTCCGACCAGATCTCGGTCGCCGGAGACGTCACCGCCGACATCGTCACCCGTGAGCTCGAGGGCATCTCGGGCGCGGTCGACCACATCGTGCTCTCCGACGACCCGCGCTACGACGGCATCGTCGTCGACGGCGTGCCGTACAACCTCGCCACCCCCGAGAGCGGCGTCGTCGTCGTCAAGGAGACCGGCTCCTCGACCAGCGTCCGCGAGGGCACCACCAGTGGGCCCATCACCGAGCGCGACTACTACACCGTCGAGCTCAGCCACGCCCCGACGAGCAGCGTGTACGTCACCGTCTCGGCGGCGCTCTCGCCCGACGAGGAGGCCCGCGACACCTTCCACAACCCGACCGGCTACGGCCTGACCGACGGCCCCGCCGACACCGTCTGGGTGTGCGTCGACGTCTTCCCGTACGGCGACCAGTGCCAGACCGCCGCGGACTTCCAGCGGCACTACCTGCGCAACGGTGTCCTCGTCGACGAGGCGGGCCGCGCGGTGGTGCTCACCTTCGACGCCGGCAACTGGAACACCCCGCAGCGCGTGTACGTGCGCGCCTACGACGACCTGCGCTCCGAGGGGGACCGCACCGTCGTCGTGCAGCACTCGGTCATCGCCGCCGACCCGATCGCGGATGCCGAGTTCCACGGCGCCGCCGTGCGCCAGGTGAACGTGCGCGTCTACGACGACGACACCCCCGGCGTGTACGTCACCCACGTGCAGCCCTCGGCGACCTGCACCGCGAACCACGCCACCTGCGTCCTCGACGACAGGGGAGTGGTGATCGAGGGTTCGACCACGACCCAGCGCACCGACCAGGTGCTGGTCCAGCTGGCGAAGGACCCGGGCGCCCTCACCATCACCGTGAAGATCTCGATGGATGCCGACTCGCAGCGCCTGCTGCAGATCCTCGACCCCGGTCTCGGCTCCCGCTGGACGAAGGTCACCGACCCGCAGCTCGGCACCTGGTACCTGCTCACCTTCGACTCCTCCAACTGGGACGACCCGGTGCTGCTCACCCTGCAGGCCAGGAACAACCCGGAGCCGGGCGATCCGACCACCGCGGTGATCAGCTGGGGTCAGCACAACCCGACCAGCGCCTACCGATTCCCGAACCTGCGCTCGGGCGTGCAGCGCAGCGACGTGCTCGTGTACGACGACGAGACCGCCCAGGTCGTGACCATCCCGACCGGCACCGACACCGTCGTGGTCAAGTGCGGCGACGCCACCTGCTCCACGCCGGGTCTGCGCGACGGCTACGACATCCGGCTCACCACCGCCCCGAACGGCGACGTGCACGTCGTGATCACCCCCGACGGCCTGGTCGACGTGGTGTCGGTGAACGGCGTCGCGATCACCCCCGACCAGTACGTGGCGATCGGCGGCGACATCCCCTCGCGCGTCTTCCTCGGCAACCTCACCTTCTCGGGATCCACTGTCACGAGGGCGAACGGCAGCGACACCGGCAGCTTCCGCGACGAGGGGCTCATGGCCGGGATGCGGGTGCGCTTCGCCGCCTGCGCGAACCCGGCGATCGGCTACTACACGGTGCTCGCGGTCGCGGCCGACGGCAAGTCGTTCACGGTCACGGTTCCGCTGATCGGTTGCGGCTCGTCGGCCTCTGGCACAACCATCAACGTCCTCACCCGCCGCGGCATCTGGGACGGCACGGCGAGCGCGGCCACGGCCGTGGGCGACGACCTGCTCACGCACTACCGCCTCACCCGCGCCGGCGGCGGCTGGCTGGCCGACGGATTCCTCGAGGGGCAGTGGGTCGAGATCTGCGACGACTTCGGGCACTGCGTGCGCGCGAAGATCCAGAACATCCGCGGCACCAACGCCACGCACGACCAGCAGCTCGAGTTCCGTCCCGTCTCGTACGACGACCTCGCGAGCCTCGTCGGCACCCAGTTCAGCGTGGTGCGCATCGCCGCCCAGGCGACCTTCACCGCCGCCGACTGGTACCTCGACCAGCGCGTCGAGCTCGAGGCCGACCTCGGCTACTACCAGCCCATCGTGCGGCAGGGCGTGAAGACCTTCCCGGCATCGCAGCATCTGCTCACCCGCCTGCGCGGTCCGCTGGCCGTCGAGGGCGGCGTGACCGGCGCCGACCGCTCGCTCGAGCTCGGGCTGAAGCTACCCGGCGAGCAGGACGGCCCGCTGTTCGCGATCGCGACCCAGGCGCCCGAGTCCAAGCAGATCGACGTGCTGAACGTGTACGGCGACAGCAGTGTGGCCCACAACTGGGGTGTGATGACCTCGACGACGATCCGCGGCCTCGGCATGGCCAAGGACCTCGACTTCGGCGCGAGCTACGGCGGCTCGCAGAACGAGACCTTCGGCGAGCCGCAGGTGTTCCCCGGCGGCATCAGCTTCGGCTCGGTGTCTTACGTCGACGGCGAGTACACCACCGACGGCGGCCGCAGCTCGATCGAGGTCGTGAACCTCATGCTCGGCTCCGGCAACGACCGCTTCGACGTGCAGGGCACCCTGCAGCCGGATGTGCCGGTCAAGCTCACCGGAACGGTCGTGCTCGCCGCATCGGGCGGACAGTTCGGCTCGACGCACCGGCTCTCGCGGCCCGCACCGTTCGACTGGAAGGCGCAGGGCTTCCTGATCGGGCAGCCGGTCACTATCAGCGGCATGAGCGGCACGTTCCGCGTGGTCGGCTTCGGCGACGACGACCCGATGGACACCACCGACAACACCGTGATGTACCTGAAGCTGATCACCGGCTCGGCGACCGCCGGCAGCGCGCTGCGCACGGTCGTGGCGCAGGACGTGCCGGTCACCGTCACGGTTCCCGTCACGATCGTCGGCGGCGCTGCCGGCGGAACGGTCACCCGCAGCAGCGGCAGCTGGATCGACGACGGATTCGTGGTCGGCCAGCTGGTGCGCATCGCCGGCATCCCCGGGCAGTGGCGCCTCGTCGGAATGACCGCCACGACGCTCACGCTCGACAGGGGAGACCCGCTGCCGAACCTCGGCACCGCCACGACGCTGACCGTGTTCGTGCCCGGCCCGCACGGCGGCCTGACCACCGTGCACGGCGGCGGCAACTCGTCGATCCGCACCGTCTTCGAGATGGATCGCACCGCACCCACCGCCGCGCAGAGCGCCGCCTTCGCGGGTGCCGCCCTCGTGCTCACCCGCCTCGACGGACTGAACTGGGCGTTCAACGGCATCCTGCCGGGCAGCGGCTACTACGCGGGCGACCCGTATCTGCACCAGTACCAGCACGTGCAGCTCGTCGGCGAGAACTTCACCCGCATGATCCTCGGCTTCCAGGACCTGCCGTGGGAGCTGTGCCCGTACACCGACCCGTTCCCGGACTGCGGTCGCGGCTCGATCATGATCCTCGGCGGGCCGAACATCGCCCCCATCGCGCCGATCACGCTGCCCCTGGGCTCCGGACTGATGACCGACGTGCGCGCCGCCACCCCGGTGAAGATCGAGGTCACCACGCCCGTGCAGGTGCGCACCTCGAGCCTCACCCGCACCGATGGCGCGAGCTGGGCCGCGGGCGGCTTCAGGGTCGGCATGCAGGTGCGCATCAGCGGCTTCGCCGGACCGTTCACGATCTCGGCGCTCTCGGGCAGCGTCATGACCTTCGCGAACACCGCGTGGGCGCCGAGCATGCACCTGAACGCGAACGGCATCGCCGTCTGGCACGCCGTCGGTCTCACGGTCACCGCCTGGGACGAGTACCGGGCATCCGACGGCATCCGCATCGGCGGCGACATCCTCACGGTCTGCAACCGCTCCGCACTGCTGTTCCGGATCGACGCCGACCTCGACGGCGCCGAAGACGACCCGGTCACCTGCGACCAGACCCACACCGCCGGCCCCGGATCGCCCCTGGTGCTGTACGGCGACACCTCGCAGGACGGCATCTGGTACTCCGGCACCCCTGGCGACAACCTCGGCATGGAGTTCGGTCCCAAGCCGTTCGACCCCTTCACGCACATCCCGGATGCCGAGAACGAGGACGACGAGTGGATCTTCGGGCTCGCCAACCCGTACGACCACAGCGGTGACGACATCATCGACGCCTCCGGCCTGTATGCCGAGCTCGCACCCGCAGACCTTCCCACCGTCGGCATCACCGCGTACGGCGGCCTCGGCGACGACCTCATCATCGGCAGCCAGGCGGGCGACCACCTCGCCGGCGGCTCGGGAGACGACGAGATCCGCGGCCAGCGCGGCGTCGACCACATCTACGGCGACTCCGGCGTCAACGTCGACGTGCTCACCAGGGCGCTCGAGATCGCCACTGTGAACCGCAGCCCGCGCCCCTCGGTCACCGGAGCCGGCTTCATCCCGAACGGAACCACGCTGTCGCCCGTGCTGGGCGGCGTCGCCGGCGTCGTCGACGACCTGCTCGTCGCCGGCTACGACGTGCTCCACGGCGAGGGCGCGGTGGGCGTCGGCCTCGGCACCACCCCCGTCAACGCGGGCAGCAGGCCGGAGAGCGCCTACGACGACATCGTGTTCGGCGACCACGGCGCGATCGATCAGGATGCCGTCGACCCGAACGAGCCCGACAGCCGCCCGCAGAAGATCCAGACCACCGCGCTGGCGACCGTGCTCCGCATCCGCAGCGTCAACCTCGACAAGGGCGCCGACGACGTCATCTTCGGCGGACTCGGACGCGACGTGCTGATCGGCGGCGCCGGCAACGACATGGCCGACGGCGACGAGGCCGACGACATCCTGTTCGGCGACGCCGTCTGGTTCGACCGTGCCGACTGGCTGAGCGGACGCTTCCAGACTCTGTGCGGCACCCTGCTGTACAGCCGCAGCGACATCACGACAGCGGCGAACCTGTGCGGCACGCTGCACCCGGTGCCCACCGAGAACGACTCGGGTGAACTGCTGGTCGACGGCATCCCGCGCCCGTACCGCGACCCCGACGGCGCACCCTGGTGGGCCGAGTACGACGTGACGAACCTGTTCCACGACGTGGCCTCCGACACGGGCACGAAGTGGGCCGGCACCTGGGGCGACGACCTGCTCGCCGGCGGCCAGGCGAATGACCTGCTCTTCGGTCAGCTCGGCGACGATGTGATCCAGGGCGACGGCGACATCGACCGCGCCCACCGCCGCTGGATCGACGACCACACCGCCGCCGTGCACGTGGGCGCCTCGCGCACCCCGCTGGGCTGCATCGGCACCGCGGGCGTCTCGCTGGTCTGCGACTACACCGGCGTGCTCGTCGTCGTCGCGGCGGTCGAGGCCGCCACCGACGGCGAGGACTACATCGAGGGCGGCGCCGGCAACGACGTGGTCTTCGGCGGACTTGGACAGGACGACATCATCGGCGGCTCGAGCGACTTCTTCAGCCTCGACTCCGCCGACAAGCGCCCCGACGGACTCGTCGCACCCGCCCTGCCGTATCTGCCCGGCGACGACCGCGGCGCCGACATCCTGTTCGGCGGCGCCGGCACCAGGATCGGCATAAACGAGCAGACCACCGGTACCGGAGCCCTCGCCAGCACCCCGGTCACGGGCGGCGCGCTGGCCGACGCCACGGCCCCGGCGAACATGGATGCGCGTGACGCCGACACCATCGTCGGGGACAACGGACGCATCATTCGCATCGTCGGCGTGAACGGCGTCGACGTGAACGGCAACGCCAACACCGGGTCGCCGAACGTGCCGCCGACGACTGGACCGAACTACGTGACCTTCGCCTACGACGTGTACGGCGGCGCGGCCGCCGGAGCGCAGCGCCTGGTCGTGCGCGGCGTGCACCTGCTCGACTACACCGTCGGCGGACCGGACTTCCTGCCGCAGAACTTCGGCCTCGGCGTCGGAGCCGACTGCAACGGCTCGCCCACGCAGCCCACCTGCTCGCTCGTGCTCGACACCGCCACCGGCACCTGGCGCAACACCGCGTTCCCGGGCGGGGCAGGCGCGCAGACCGGCGGACGCGACGAGGTGCACGGCGAGACCGGCGACGACACCGTGTACGGCGGAGCCGACCACGACATCGTGTACGGCGACGCGCAGAACGACGACATCATCGGCGGCTGGGGCAACGACTGGATCTCGGGCGGCACCGGCTCCGACGGCATCCTCGGCGACGATGGCCGCATCTTCACCAGCCGCAACACCGGATGCTCGGTCTCCTCGACCGCGGTGTGCACCGAGATGGCGGAGCCCCTGTACGGCATCCGCAGCCTGCGCCGCGTCGACCCCGACGCGAAGACCAGCCAGGGCGACGTGCTGGGGGAGTACATCTACACGCCCGGCAAGGTGCAGACCGCCACGATCAACGTCGCCGGCGCCCTCGTCAAGGCCGCCGACCTCACCGTCTACAACCTCGGCCCCGACACCAACCAGAGCCAGCACCACGTGGCCAACCAGCCCACCTACGACGCGAACAACTCCGACGACATCCTGTTCGGCGGCTGGGGCTCCGACTGGATGCACGGCGGTGCAGGCGACGACGCGATCAGCGGATCCGAGGCGCGCGGCGTGACTGGCGCGAGCGGCTACGTGCAGCACTTCGACGCCGACGGCGACCCGATCGGCGTGGAGTACATCGACTTCGCGCACCCGTGGAACCCCGGTGACGTGCTGCACTTCGGCGCAGACACCAACCCGTGGCATGCCAACAACCACAACGAGCTGCGCCTCGGCGAGTTCCTGCTCTACGACGAGTACGACCCGCGCCGGGCGATCCTGTTCGACGGCTCCGGCGACGTGTGGCAGTGCACCTCCACCTCGCCCAGCGGGCACACCTGCACCGGCAGCGACGACCGCTCGCTGTTCCCGCACCAGTTCTTCCTCAACAACGAAGACCTCACCGGCGACCACGTCACCGCCTGCATCGCGGTCGACAACCAGGGCAACTGCACCCTCACCACCAGCACGCAGCGCTCCGACGGCGACGATGCGATCTTCGGCGACCTCGGCAACGACTGGATCGTCGGCGGCACCGGGCAGGACACGCTGTGGGGTGGCTGGGGCAACGACCTGCACAACGCCGACGACGACCTGCACTCCGGCTGCATCACCGCACAGCCCAACGGCACCTGCACGCAGACCGGCGACACCTGGCTGAACAACACTCCCGACGGGGTCAACTCCAGCTTCCAGGACCGCGTGTACGGCGGGGCGGGCCTGGACATCCTCATCGGCAACACGGGCGGCGACCGCCTGATCGACTGGGTGGGGGAGTTCAACACCTACCTCGTGCCGTTCTCGTCCTTCGGCATCGCGACGGTCAGCCGCCAGGTCGAGCCGCAGCTGCCCGAGTTCCTGTACGCGCTCAGCCGCAGCCAGGGCGTCGACCTCACCCGATGGAGCGACGAGGGCACCGAGCAGATCCGCAACGGCGAGCCCTACGGCGAGCTGGGCCTGATCACCCAGCACGACCACGGCCAGTGGCAGACCCAGACCGGCGGGCCGACCGACCCGCAGGCGGGCAACATCCCCGGAGGTCGCCGCGACACGCTGCGCGGCTCGGACTTCAACGACGGCACCATGCAGGGCTTCGCGACCGACTCGGGCGTGTTCGCCGTGCAGCAGGGCGTGCTGAAGGTCACGGCGGCCGATGTCAGCGGCGACTCCGTCGCGGTCTGGTACTCCGACGCCTACAAGAGCATCTACTACGAGGTGTCGGCCAAGATCTCGATGGACAAGCCCACCGGCGGGTGGAAGGCGAACGCCTACATCGTGCTCGACTACTTCGGCCCCGACGACTTCAAGTTCGCGGGCATCGACCAGTCGACCAACAAGATCGTGATCGGCCAGAGGGCGAGCTGGGGCTGGGCGGTGCTCGCCCAGGCATCCGTCCCCGGCGGCGTCAAGGCCGGCACCTACTACGACCTCAACGTCATCGTGAACGGGCTCATCGTCTCGGTGACCGTGAACGGCCGCACCGTGCTCGAGTACACCTTCCCGCCTCGGATGCTGAACGGCGACCAGGTGGCGCTGAACAAGGGGCTCGTCGGCTTCGGCTCCGACCGCGCCCGCGGCTGGTTCGACAACATCGCGCTGACCGTCATCGCTCCTGCCATCACGGTCGACCGCACCGAGTACTTCGACGGCACGCCGCAGACCACGACGACCGCGCAGACCGGCACCTGGAGCACCCAGGACGGACGCCTGCAGGCAGCATCCGACACAACCGGCACCGCGATCGCCCTGATCGGAGTGCCGGCACCCGGCACCGGCGCGACCCCCACGTTCGACTCCTCCGCCTACGTAGAGCTCGAGGCGGTGTTCCGCCCGATCGGCGTGAGCGGGTTCGTGTTCGACTGGTACTCCGAGACCGACCACAAGTTCGCCGCGATCGACGTCGCCGGACAGCGCGTGATCATCGGGCATGTCGGTCGCAACGGCCGCGTGATCGATCTCGCGATCAGCCGGACGATCGCGCTCGGCGTCGACCACACTCTCGACATCGTGCTGAAGGCACGGGTCGTGACGGTCACGCTCGACGGCCAGGTGCTCGCGTCGTTCGCGTTCAACTCGCCGCTCGGCGACGGTCGTCAGGGCGTCTTCGGGCTCGGCGCAGGCATCGTCGCGACGTTCGACTCGTACCGCTTGCGCACAGACGAGGCAGCCTACGTCGGCTCCCCGCCGCCGCTGCAGTCGGTCGCGATCAGCGACGCCACGGTCGTCGAGGGCCGCCGCGGCACGACCCGCACCGTCACGCTGACCGTCACGAGGTCTTCCGGCGAGGGCACCCTGTCGGTCGACTGGGCGGTCGAATCCGGCAGCACGGCCACCTCAGGCGTCGACTACACCGGTGCCACCTCGGGCACGATCACCTTCGTCGAGGGGCAGACCACAGCCACCATTACGTTCACGATCACCGGCGACGCGACCCGCGAAGGCGACGAGTCGATCATGGTGGCACTGCAGCCGTCAGCGGAGGTGAATCTGCGACGCGCACGCGGCACCGTCCTCGTCACCGACGACGACTAGCCGCCCACAGACTTGGCGGGTCGGGCCAGACCTCCCCCGACAGGCCCGGCCCGCCAGGGACCTTCCTCAGCGCGCGCCGTCGGGCACGCGCACCATGATCTCCTGCGCCACGGTCGCCAGCAGCTCTCCGTCGCGGCTGTAGATGCGACCCTGCGCGAGTCCGCGTCCGCCGCGGGCGTTCGGTGCCTCCTGCACGTACAGCATCCATTCGTCGACGCGGCCGAAGCGGTGCCACCACATCGCGTGATCGAGGCTCGCCACTTTCAGCCCGGGCGTGCTCCAGGTGAGGCCGTGCCGACGCAGGATCGACTCCTGGATGGTCATGTCGCTCAGGTACGCGAGCGCCGCGCGGTGCAGCCGCGGGTCGTCGGGCATCGGTGCGCGCATCCGCATCCACACCGCCTGCTGCGGCACCCGCTCGCCCTCGACCTCGAGGAACAGCGGACCGGTGACGTGCCGCACGTCCGCAGGGCGGTCGGCCAGCAGTCGCCCGGTGATCGGATGCACCGAGCCGATCAGTTCGTCGTCGGAGGGCACGTCCTCCGGAGCCGGGATGCCGTCGGGCATCGGCACGGCATGCTCGATGCCGGGGTCCTCATCCTGGAACGACGCGATCATCGAGAAGATCGGCACGCCGTTCTGGTACGCCTGCGAGCGGCGGGTCGAGAAGGAGCGGCCGTCGTGGATGCGGTCCACCGCGAACGTGATGCCCTGCGTCGCGTCGCCGGGCCGCAGGAAGTAGCCGTGCATGGAGTGCACCGTGCGGTTCTCGGGGAGCGTCCGCTCGGCCGCGATCAGGGACTGCGCCAGCACCTGTCCGCCGTACACCCGGCCGGTCGGCATCGGATGCGACTGCCCGGTGAAGATGTCCTCGGTGGTGCGCGCCTCGGAGACGGCGAGATCGAGGACGTCGAGGAGGTTGTCGACGGAACGGCGGGCGGCCAGCTCGGCGGTCATCCGACTAGTTTAGAAGGAGTGACGACCCCTCTCGTGCTTGCCGATGCGCAGACCGCCCGCGACGTGCTGACGTTCTCCGGCCGTGCCAGCAAGGCCGGTGCCGACGGCGTGCGACTGCAGGCGTCCGGCGGAGTGCTGGCGTTGACGGCGGCCGCGCTCGCCCCGCAGGGGCTGTTCGATCACACGCCCACCATCCTCGCGATGCGCATCGTGCATGCCGATCCCGAGCTGCAGTGCGACCTCGTCGTCGAGAGCCTCGGTGAGAGCGCCGAGCCGAACGAGCTCACCCTGCCCGACACGGCGCTGTCGCCCGCCTGGGCCGGCGTCGCCCCGCCGCGCGGCGGATGGGAGGCGCGCGGCGAGCTCGACGCGCACATCATCGCCGAGCGCGCCCAGTGGGGTATCTCGGCGGTCGCGCACGGCAGTCCCGGGGGCGCGGGGGAGGATGCTGTGCGCGCGCTGCGCGCCCGCATCTGGGGCGAGCCCGACGAGGCGCTGCACGGGCTGCCGCGCGGTGTCGCGTTCGCCGCGCACGCCTTCGGGTTCATCAGCGGTGCCGAGCGGGTGCGGATCACGGCATCCGGTCGGTGGACGCGCCTCGCGTTCGCGCGTGGTCACGTGCTCAGCCGCGGTCCCGCTGTCACCGGCCTCACCGCGGTGCGTGAGACCGGCCCGCAGATCGAGCGGTAGCGTCAGCGGGCCGCCGCGCGGCCCGCTTGCCGGCCCGAGAAGAGGCATCCGCCGAGGAAGGTGCCCTCCAGGGCGCGGTAGCCGTGAATCCCGCCGCCGCCGAATCCGGATGCCTCGCCCGCAGCGTACAGACCGGGGATCGGCGCACCGGACTTATTGAGCGCGCGGCCGGCGAGATCGGTCTGGATGCCGCCGAGCGACTTGCGGGTGAGCACGTGCAGCTTGACCGCGACCATAGGGCCTGCGGCCGGGTCCTGCAGACGGTGCGGTGCGGCGGTGCGGATCAGCCTGTCGCCGCGGTACGCGCGCATCGAGCGCAGCATCGCGATCTGCGCGTCTTTTGTGAAGTCATTGTCGATCTCCCTGTCGCGGGCGATCACCTCGCGTCGTGCGCGATCCACGTCGAGCGCTTCGCCGCCCGGCATCCCGCGCATCTGCGCGAGCAGCGACTCCAGGTCGTTCTCGACGATGAAGTCCGCTCCCTCATCGAGGAACGCCTGCACCGGACCGGTCGGGCCCTTCGCCAGACGCGACTTCAGCAGCAGCCCGACGTCCTTGCCTGTGAGGTCGGGGTTCTGCTCGCTGCCCGACAGCGCGAACTCCTTCTCGATGATCTTCAGCGAGGTGATGAACCAGGAGTGGTCGTGCCCGGTGCCGCGCAGGTGCGCGAGCGTGCCGAGCGTGTCGAAACCGGGGAACAGCGGCACCGGAAGGCGGGCGCCGGTGGCGTCCAGCCACAGCGACGAGGGCCCGGGGAGGATGCGGATGCCGTGGCCCGGCCACACCGGGTGCCAGTTCGTGATGCCTTCCACGTAATGCCACATCCGATCGCCGTTCACAAGGTGGGCGCCGGCGGTCCCTGCGACACCGTGCATCGACCCGTCGACGTATTCCGGCACGCCGGTGAGCATGTGCTGCGGCGGCGTGCCGAGGCGCTCCGGCCAGGCCGCGCGCACCAGGTCGTGGTTGCCGCCTATACCGCCGGAGCTGACGATCGTGGCTCCTGCGCGCACCTCGAAGTCGCCGACGACCTCCGCGACGGATGCGGCGCCGCGGGCGGCATCCGTCTCCGCGAGCACCTGTCCGCGCGCGCCGACAACTGCGCCGTCTTCGACGATCAGCTCGGCGACGCGGTGCCGGGGGAGCACCGTCACCGTGCCGGCCGCCTCGCCCTGCGCGACCGCGTCGGCGAAGGGCGCGACGATCCCGGGGCCGGTGCCCCAGGTGATGTGGAAGCGAGGCACGGAATTGCCGGGCCCGATCGCGCCGCCGCCGCCGCGCTCGGCCCAGCCCACGACGGGGAAGAAGCCAACACCGCGCTCACGCAGCCAGGAGCGCTTCTCACCGGCGGCGAACTGCAGATACGCCTCTGCCCAGCGGCGCGCCCAGTCGTCGTCAGTGCGGTCGAAGCCGGCGTTGCCGAACCAGTCCTGCGTGGCGAGCTCGAGGGAATCGCGGATGCCCATGCGGCGCTGTTCCGGCGAGTCGATGAGGAACAGCCCGCCGAACGACCACCACGCCTGCCCGCCGAGATCGGCGCGGGGCTGCTGATCGACGATCGTGACCCGACGCCCTGCAGCGACGGCCTCGGCCGCCGCGACGAGTCCGGACAGCCCCCATCCGACCACGAGGACATCAGTGGATCGGGTGGCGGGTGTCGTCGTCATGGGGTCTCCGTCGGCTCCTGGCTGGCTCGGGTCTCGAGCGTGGGACGTCCGGCGGAAGCCGGGCCGATCCCCGAGGGCTCGAATGTGTTCACCATCGCATATGCGGCGCGCTCCAGGTAGTCCCAGAGAGTCGCGTCGTGCAGCGGCGACAGCTGCGCCTCGTCGAGGGCGGTGCGCATGTGACGCAGCCACCGGTCACGAGCATCCGGGTCGACGTGGAAGGGCATGTGCCGCATCCGCAGCCGCGGATGCCCTCGTCGCTCGCCGTAGGTCGTCGGGCCGCCCCAGTACTGCGCGAGGAACCAGGTCAGCCGCTCCTCGGCCGGGCCGAGGTCCTCCTCGGGGTACATCGGCTTCAGCACCGGGTCGAGCGCGACCTCGCGGTAGAACACGGACACGATCCGCTCGAAGGTCGGCTGCCCGCCGACCTCGTCGTAGAAGCTCACTTCTCGCTCCCGTCCGTTCCCTCGGGGGTATCGCCGCTCTTCTTGCGCCGCCAGATGCCGCGCTCGGGCACCTTCGGCACGCCGGTGACCGGATTCGGACGGGTCTTCGGCGGGTTCGCACCCCGCACCCGCCTGGCGCCGTCGAGTCCGGTGAGCGTCACGGATGCCATGCTGGGCACCGGCACGTCCTTCTCGAGCAGATCCTGGCGCAGTCGCCGGCGCAGCTCCTGCGAGACGTCGTCCATCGCGTTGGCGCGGGTCTTCATCACGACGCGCACGACGAGCGCCTCGCCGTCGATGGACTCCAGGCCCCACACCTCCGGGCGCTCGATGATGCGGGTGCGCCACTTCGGATCTGTGGCGAGACCCTGCGCGGTGGCGAGCATGGTCGTCTCGACGAGATCGAGGTCGGCGTCGGGAGAGACCCCGAGGTCGATGATCGCCCGCGCCCAGCCCTGCGACATATTGCCGATGCGCAGCACCTCGCCGTTGCGCACGTACCAGAGCGTGCCGTTCACGTCGCGCACCTGCGTGACGCGCACGCTGACGTACTCGACCACACCCGATGCGAGACCCAGGTCGACGACGTCGCCGATGCCGACCTGGTCCTCGGCGACGAGGAACATGCCGTTCAGCACGTCCTTGACGATGTTCTGCGCTCCGAAGCCGAGGCCGGCGCCGACCGCCGCAGTCAGCAGCGTCAGCGAGCCGAGCAGGCTGGGGGAGAGGAAGTTCACGATCAGCACGATCGCGATCACCACGAGCATCACGTTGACGATGTTCTGCAGGATCGACCCGAGTGTGCGCGTGCGCTGCACGAGACGCATGTCGGCGAGCGGCGAGCGCTCCAGCGCCTGCGTGTCGTCGACCCTGGCCTTCGACTTCGCACTGTTCACGATGCGCTGCACGACCCGGCGGATCACCAGCCGCAGCAGGAAGGCGAGCACCACGCACGCGACGATGATGATGGCCACGCCGAGCGCCTTCAAGCCGACGTCGGTGAGCCCCTTGAGCACGTCGCTCCACCAGCCCTGCTCGGTCGGGTCGGCGTTCTCAGCCAGGAAGGTGATGTTCATCACCTCGATGTTACCGAGCATCCCTCGCCGCGGCCTGGACGCACGAGAGCCCGCCGATATGACGAGAACCGCCGCTTTCCGGAGCCGGAAGCGACGGTTCGCGCCACATGGATGTTCAGTGCAGCCCAGCTGTCGCAGTGGTCGCGTCACCAGAGGTGCCACGCGGCCCCGAGGCTCGGCCCAGCGCGGAGCGACGGGGTGAGTGGGCCGTGGGGATCTAGTCCTCGGCGTCGCGGGACTGCGCGGCCAGCGCGCGCTCGACATCGGCGAGGTTCTCGTGCACGAGGCGGCGCAGCGCCGGCGAGGCGTCCTGGTTCGACGACAGCCAGGCGCGGGTGGCGTCACGCAGCTCGACGCTCGCCAGCGAACGCGGGAACAGGCCCACGACGAGGTAGTCGGCGATCTGGTAGGTGCGCCCCTGCCAGATCGGGATCAGCATGTCGAAGTACTTCGGGATGAAATCGCCGAGCACCTCGACGCCGGAAGGGTGCACGAAGCCCAGCGCGGTCGAGCGCACGATCGTGTTCGGCTGGCCGTCCTCGTCGATCAGCGACGACCATGCCGCCTGCTTCGCCTCGGCCGAGGGCAGCGCGGCACGGGCCTGCGCTGCGAACTCGGCGCCCTTGGAGGTGTTGTCGGCCGCGAGCGCCGCGTCGATCACCGAGGCGTCGGTCGCGCCGGCGGCGGCGAGGCCGATGAGCAGCTGCCACGACAGGTCGGCGTCGATCGAGAGCCCGGGCAGGGTGTCCTCGCCGGCGCGGAGACGGCCGAGGATGCCGGCGTGCTCCGCGGTGACGGCGATCTGCGCGAACGCGGTCACCAGCTGCAGCTGGCTGTCGCTGCCCGCCTCCGCCTGCTGCGCCAGTGCCCAGAGGCCGTCGGCGACCTTCTCGCGTGCCGCCGCGCGCGATGCCGGTGCGACGTAGCTCGAGGCGGCGAGCTGCAGCTGGGAGAGCGTGGTGCGCACCGTGGTCGATTCCGTCTCGTGGCCGATGTTGCCGAGCACGAGGTCGATGTAGTCGGATGCCGCGGTCTCGGCATCGCGGGTCTGATCCCACGCCGCACCCCACACCAGCGAACGCGCGAGCGGGTCGCTGATGTCGGAGAGATGCTCGATCGCGGTGGCGAGGGAGCGCTCGTCGAGACGGATCTTCGCGTAGGCGAGGTCGTTGTCGTTCAGCAACACCATGTCGGGACGCTGCAGACCCTGCAGCTCGGGGATCTCGGTGCGGTCGCCGTCGATGTCGACCTCGACGTAGTGGGTGCGCACGAGCGCGTCGCCGTCGAGGTTGTAGAAGCCGATGCCGAGGCGGTGCGGACGGATCGTCGGGTAGTCGGCCGGGGCCGTCTGCGTGACCGCGAAGCGGCTGATCGCACCGGCGGCGTCCTCGGCGATCACGGGCGACAGGGTGTTGACTCCGGCCGTCTCGAGCCACTTCTTGGCCCAGGTGCTCAGCTCGCGCCCGCTGGTCGCCTCGAGTTCGACCAGGAGGTCGCTGAGCTCGGTGTTGCCCCAGGAGTGCTTCTGGAAGTACTGGCCGACGCCCGCGAAGAACGCGTCGATGCCGACCCAGGCGGCGAGCTGCTTGAGCACCGAGCCGCCCTTGGCGTACGTGATGCCGTCGAAGTTGACCTGCACGTCCTGCAGGTCGTTGATCTCGGCCACGATCGGGTGGGTCGACGGCAGCTGGTCCTGACGGTACGCCCAGGTCTTCTCCATGGCGTTGAAGGTCGTCCACGCCTCGGTCCACTCCGTGGCCTCGGCGGTGGCGATCGTCGACGCCCACTCGGCGAACGACTCGTTCAGCCACAGGTCGTTCCACCACTTCATGGTCACGAGATCGCCGAACCACATGTGCGCGAGCTCGTGCAGGATCGTGACGACGCGGCGCTCCTTGACGGCATCCGTCACCTTGCTGCGGAAGACGTAGGTCTCGGTGAAGGTCACCGCCCCGGCGTTCTCCATCGCGCCGGCGTTGAACTCCGGCACGAAGAGCTGGTCGTACTTGGCGAACGGGTAGGGCACGCCGAACTTCTGCTCGAAGTAGGCGAAGCCCTCGCGGGTCTTGTCGAAGATGTAGTCGGCGTCGAGGTGCTGCCACAGGCTCTTGCGCCCGTAGACGCCGAGAGGGATCACCCGGCCGTCGGCGCTCGTAAGCTCCGAGAAGGTCGACTCGTACGGGCCCGCCACGAGTGCGGTGATGTACGACGAGATGCGGGGCGTCGGCTCGAAGCCCCACGTCGCGGTGCCACCGTCGTCGTGCACGATCGGCTCGGGGGTGGGCGAGTTCGACACGACCTTCCAGGCGGCGGGCGCCGTCACGGTGAACTGGAAGGTGGCCTTCAGGTCCGGCTGCTCGAACACGGCGAAGACGCGCCGCGAGTCGGGAACCTCGAACTGCGAGTACAGGTAGACCTCGCCGTCGACCGGGTCGACGAAGCGGTGCAGGCCCTCACCGGTGTTCGTGTAGGCGCAGTCCGCGTCGACGATCAGCACGTTCTCGGCCTGCAGATCGCTCAGCGCGATGCGCGAGTCGGCGAACGCCTCGGTCGGGTCGATCTGCTTCCCGTTCAAGGTGATCTCGCGCACATCGTGGGCGATCAGATCGATGAAGGTGAAGCTGCCGGGCGTGGCGCTGAAGTGCACCACGCTGCGCGAGCCGAAGACCTCAGCCCCCTTCGTCAGGTCGAGCGAGACCTGGTACGACTGCGTGTCGATGACGGCGCGGCGCTCCTGCGCTTCGGTACGGGTGAGGTTCTCTCCAGGCACAGCTTTTTCTCCCAGTGGTGAGGGGATGTCGTCCCGCGTCGACGCTGCTGGCGCCGACGACAACCATGACAGCCTACGCCAGCGCGAGGGTGCTGCGAATCCCCGTACCGCTGGCTCATAGCCGATGATGGCAGGATGACCCCGTGAGCTCCTCTGTTCCCCAGACTGTCCCGCATGCTTCTCCTGCCGCAGCCGGAGGATCCCCGCACATCGAGCAGCCGGTCGCCTACGACGCGATCCTGCTCGCCGGCTTCGGAGGCCCGGAGGGGCAGGACGATGTGATCCCGTTCCTGCGCAACGTCACCCGGGGGCGCGGCATCCCGGATGAGCGTCTGGAGGAGGTCGCGCATCACTACCGCGCGTTCGGCGGCGTCAGCCCGATCAATGCGCAGAACCGGGCGCTGAAGCAGGCGCTCGAGGCCGAGCTCGCCGCGCGGTCGATCGACCTGCCGGTGTACTGGGGCAACCGCAACTGGGCGCCATACCTCGAGGACGCGGTCGCCGAAGCGGCCGCGGCCGACGACACCACGCTGCTCGCCTTCGCGACCAGCGCCTACAGCTCGTTCTCGAGCTGCCGGCAGTACCGCGAGGACTTCTCGCGGGTGCTCGACGGCACCGAGTACGACGGTGTCGTCACGATCGACAAGATCCGTCCGTTCTACGACCACCCCGGGTTCGTGCAGGCGTTCGTGGAGGGTGTGCACGACGCCGTCGAGGCGTTCCTCGCCGACGGTCTCGCGCCCGAGACCGTGCAGGTGCTGTTCTCGACGCACAGCATCCCTACCGCGGATGCCGAGCGCTCGGGCCCGCGCGAGGTGGACTGGGGCGAGGGCGGCGCGTACGCCGCCCAGCACGAGGCTGTCGCCGCGTGGGTGATGGACCGGGTGGCGCAGCTGCTGCCCTCGGCCGCCGCCGTGCCGTGGGAGCTCGTCTACCAGTCGCGCTCGGGCCCGCCCTCGCAGCCGTGGCTCGAGCCCGACGTCTGCGACGTGATCGGCGAGCTGTCTGGTCGCGGCCGCCAGGCGGTCGTCGTCGTACCGGTCGGCTTCATGAGCGACCACATGGAGGTGCTCTGGGACCTCGACACCGAGGCGAAGGAGGCCGCAGAGGAGTCCGGGCTCCGCTTCGTGCGCACCCCGACCCCCGGCGTGTCGGCGTCCTTCGTCGCGGGCATCGTCGACCTCATCCAGGAGCGGCTCGAGGGGCGCCCGGCATCCGATCGCGCGAAGGCGACCGACCTGCCGCTGCCGTTCGACGTGTGCCGACCCGGATGCTGCGAGAACGTGCGCGCGGGCTTCAAGCCCGCCGCCGCCGGCATCGCGCCGTAGGCGCCGAAACCCGCTCGGCCACGCCCCATAAGATGACGGGTATGCGCATCCACATCGCCACCGACCACGCCGGACTGGACTTCTCCACCCGCCTGCAGGAGCACCTGCGCGGCGCGGGTCATGAGGTCACCGACCACGGGCCGGTGGAGTACGACGCGCTCGACGACTACCCGTCGTTCTGCATCCGCGCGGCACAGGCGGTCGTCGCCGACCAGCGTGCCGGCGTCGACGCTCTCGGGATCGTGTTCGGCGGCTCCGGCAACGGCGAGCAGATCGCCGCGAACAAGGTCGAGGGCATCCGCGCCGCGCTGGTGTGGAACACCTCGACCGCCGAGCTCGCGCGTGAGCACAACGACGCGAACGTCATCTCGATCGGTGCGCGCCAGCACACCTATGAAGAGGTGATCTCGTTCATCGACACATTCATCGCCACGCCGTTCTCGGGTGACGAGCGTCACGTGCGCCGCATCGGCCAGATCGCCGACTACGAGCGCGACGGCTCGCTGCTTCCCGACCCCAGGGGCTGACATGCCCGAGGGTCACTCCGTCCACCGCATCGCACGGCAGTTCGACCGCAACTTCGTCGGGCGGGCCGTGACCGCATCGAGCCCGCAGGGCCGCTTCGCCGAGGGTGCGGAGGTCCTCTCCGGCCGCGAGATGCTGCAGGCGAAGGCGGTCGGCAAGCAGATGTTCCTCGAGTTCGAGGGCGACACCTGGCTGCGGGTGCATCTCGGTCTGTACGGCGCGTGGGACTTCGCGGGCGAGATCCTCGTCGACCCGACGATCGCCTCGGCGAACGGGCGGATGGGGCAGACCAACCAGCGCGGCACGGTCGTCGATGACGACGGTCCCATCTTCGACGCCGCCGGCGAGAACTCGCTGTCGTCGATCGGTGCCCCTCGCCGCACCCGCGTGCATATGCGCATGTCGGAGCAGACGCGGGGGCTCGAAGACGAGGGCGACGAGTGGCCGCCGCCGGTCGTCGGTCAGGTACGGCTGCGGCTGCTGACGAACTCGACCTGCGCCGACCTGCGCGGCCCGACTGCCTGCGCGCTGCAGACCCCCGACGAGATGCTCGCGACCGTGGCGAAGCTGGGCCCCGATCCGCTCGTAGGCGACCCCGCCGAAGGCGAGGAGCGCTTCGTCTCGATCGTGCGACGCAAGGCGACGCCGATCGCCCTGCTGCTGATGGATCAGGCTGTGGTGAGCGGCATCGGCAACGTCTACCGCGCCGAGATGCTGTTCCGCGCCCGCCTCGACCCGCACACGCCGGGCCGTGACGTGCCCGAGGAGATTGTGCGCGAGCTCTGGCGCGACTGGGTGCGCCTGCTCGCGGTCGGCGTCGAGAGCGGGCAGATGATGACCATGGACGATCTGTCGCCCGAGCAGTACCGCGCCGCGATGGCGCACCGCGACGATCGGCACTGGGTGTACCACCGCGCCGGGCTGCCGTGCCGGGTGTGCGGCACCGAGATCGCCCTGGAGGAGATCGGCGCCCGCAAGCTGTACTGGTGCCCCAACTGCCAGCGCTGAGCCCTGCTCGGTTTCACCGCGCGTCGGCCCGCGCGAGGCGCCCGCACTGAATAGCATGGCGGTTTCGCTGGCGATGACGCACGACAGGAGACCCGTATGGACCTCACCGGACTTCAGACCGTACTGGAGACCATCAGCTCGTGGATCTGGGGACCGTGGATCCTCATCCCGCTGCTGCTCGGCACCGGCCTCTACCTCACGATCCGTCTCGGCGGTCTGCAGTTCCTCAAGCTGGGCGCGGCGCTGAGGCTCGGCCTCTTCACCCGCAAGGATCCGGGCTCCGACGGCGACATCTCCCAGTTCCAGGCGCTCACCACCGCTCTCGCCGCCACCGTCGGCACCGGCAACATCGTCGGAGTCGCGACGGCGATCGGCATCGGCGGACCCGGTGCGCTGTTCTGGATGTGGGTCACCGGCCTGCTGGGCATGGCGTCGAAGTACTCCGAGGCGTTCCTCGGCGTGCGCTTCCGCAAGACCGACGACGCCGGTGAGAAGTCGGGCGGTCCGCAGTACTACCTCGAGCGCGGCATCCCGAACCGCTTCGGCCGGTTCCTCGCGCTGTTCTTCGCGATCGCGGCGGTGTTCGCCTGCTTCGGCATCGGCAATATGACCCAGGGCAATTCGATCGCCACCAACATGGAGAACAGCTTCCATGTGCCCACCTGGGTGTCGGGGCTCGCGCTCACCCTGTTCGCCCTGCTCGTGCTCGTGGGCGGCATCAAGTCGATCGGCCGCGTGACGGCCGGTCTCGTGCCGATCATGATCATCTTCTACGTGCTGGGCGCGCTGTACATCCTCATCGCGAACATCGGCGAGGTGCCTGCGGCCTTCGCGCAGATCTTCACCGACGCCTTCACCGGCACGAGCGCGGTCGGCGGGTTCGCCGGCTCGGCGATCATCATCGCCGTGCAGTTCGGTGTGGCCCGCGGCATCTTCTCGAACGAGTCGGGCATGGGCTCGGCTGCGATCGCGGCCGCCGCGGCCAAGACCAGCCACCCCGTGCGTCAGGGCCTCGTGTCGATGACGCAGACCTTCATCGACACCATCATCGTCGTCACCTGCACGGGCCTCGTGATCATCACCACCGGGGTGTGGAAAATGACCGACCCCGAGACGGGCGAGCAGATCAGCGCCGCGCTGATGACCGGCGAGGCCTTCTCGCACGGTCTGCCGGGGGAGTGGGGGCACTACGTCGTGACGATCGGCCTCGTCATGTTCGCCGGCTCCACGATCCTCGGCTGGTCGTACTACGGCGAGCGCAACATCGAGCGGCTGCTCGGCCGCCGTGCCGTGATGCCGTTCCGCGTGGTGTTCTCGCTCGTGGTGTTCGTCGGCTGCACGGTGCAGCTGGGCGTCGTGTGGGCGTTCTCCGACGTGATGAACGGGCTCATGGCGATCCCGAACCTCATCGGACTGCTGCTGCTCTCCGGTCTGATCGCCCGCGAGACGAAGAAGTACCTCGACAACGATCCGAAGCTGCGTGCCAGCACCGACGAGGTGAACGCCTTCATGGCGGGCGATCGGGGCTTCGAGGAGTGGAAGACACAGGCGATCCCGGTGGTCGGCGACGGCAAGTGACACGGGCGGAGGGGCGGCGCAGCATCCGCCCCTCCGCATCGGCCGTACGCTGAGATCATGCGCCAGAACCCCAGCTTCACGATGACGGATGTGACCGAGCTGCGGCGGGTGATCGCGCAGAATCCGTGGGCGACGGCGGTGGCCGTCGGCGACGACGGCCTGGTCGCCTCGCACTATCCGGTGCTATTGGATCCCGAGCGCGACGATCTCACCGTGGTGGGTCACGTCGGCAAGCCCGACGATCAGATTCTGCACCTCGGCGAGCGCGAGCTGCTGCTGATCTTCCAGGGCCCGAACGGCTACATCTCGCCGAGCTGGTACGGCGATGCGCGCGCCGTGCCGACCTGGAACTACACCGCCGTGCATCTCGCGGGAGTTCCCGAGGTGGTCGACACCGCGGCGAACCTGAAGGTGCTCGACGACCTCGTCACGCATTTCGAGCGGATGCTGCCGCAGCCGCGCCTGATGTGGCAGCCGCCGAACACCGAGGAGTTCGTGCGCGCTCTCGAGGCGGGCACGGCCGGCTTCCGGCTCACACCGACCCGGGTCACCGCGAAGCGCAAGCTGAGCCAGAACAGGCCCGACAGCATCGTCGAGACGATCATGGCCGAGCTCGACGGCGACGGCGTGTTCGCGAACCCGGCCCTGGCAGCCGAGATGCGCAGGGCCCACGAGACGCGTCTGGCGCACCGACTGTGACCGGCGACCTGCTGCTGCGCGCGGTGCGCGTGGCCGGGCCCGGTCGTGAGCTGCTCCCGACCGATGAGCCCGTCGACATCCTCATCCGCGACGGCGTCATCGCCGACATCGCCCCGACCGGGGCTCTGCGTGCTACGGGAGACGTGCTCGACGGCGACGGCACCTGGGTCATCCCCGGGCTGTGGGATCACCACGTGCACACCGTGCAGTGGGCGCTGAACGCCCAGCGGGTGCCGCTGGGCGCGGCATCCGGAGCCACCGAGGCCGCCCGTCTCGTCGCCGACGTCGCGACCCTGCCCGACGGACGCGTCGTCGGGGCGGGCTTCCGCGACGGGCTGTGGACGGATCGCCCCACCCGGGCGGCACTGGATGCCGTGACCCGTGAGCGGCCCACGTACCTCATCAACGCCGACGTGCACAGCGTGTGGCTGAACTCCGCCGCCCTGCGCCGGGAGGGTTTCGACGGCGCCGACGACGACGGGATGCTGCGCGAGGAGGATGCCTTCGAGATCTCCCGCCGTCTGAACGCCGCAGACGATGCGACAGCGGATGCCGCGGTCGCGGCCGCCGGCGCACGAGCCGCCGGTCGTGGTGTCACCGGCATCGTCGACTTCGACATGGCCTGGAATCCCGGGGCTTGGCGCCGCCGGGTCATGGGCGGTTTCGACGCGCATCGGGTGCAGGCGGCGTTCTACGCGTCTGCTCTGCCGCGCGCGATCGCAGAGGGACTGCGCAGCGGCGACGAACTGTCGGATGCCGGCGGGCTGGTGCAGGTCGGCCCGCTCAAGCTAATAACCGACGGCTCACTCGGCACTCGCACCGCCGCATGCTCGCACGGCTACGACGACGACCCGGCCAACTTCGGTGTGCTGAACATCGGTCCCGACGAGCTGCGCGAACTGCTCACCACCGCGACCGCCTCCGGCATCGACGTCGCAGTCCACGCGATCGGCGACCGCGCGGTCGCATCGGCGCTCGACGCATTCACCTTCACGCAGGCGCGCGGCACGATCGAGCACGCCCAGCTGGTGCGGCACGCCGATCTCGCCCGCTTCGCCCGGCTCGGCGTGGTGGCGAGCGTGCAGCCGGAACACGCCGTCGACGACCGCGATCTCGTGTCGCGGCTGTGGGACGGGCAGCAGGCGGTCGAGTATCCACTCGGCTCGCTCTTCGCCGCCGGCATCCCGGTGCGCTTCGGATCGGATGCTCCTGTGGCGCCGCTGGACCCGTGGCTGACGATCGCCGCTGCCGTGCACCGCACGGGTGACGAGCGCGAGGCATGGCACCCTGAGGAGCGCATCAGGATCGAGACCGCCCTGCAGGCCAGCAGCCGGCACGGCACGGCGTCCGTCGAGATCGGCGCTCCCGCCGACCTCGCGCTGTGCGCCCGCGACCCGCTGGGTGCGGACCGCGAGCAGCTGTCGACCATGCCGATCGCCGCGACGCTGCTCGGCGGGCGGCTCACGCACCGCGCATGAACGCGGACGGGCGCCGGAGCGAGAGCTCCGACGCCCGTGACGCGATGCGGGTCAGGCGGCGATGTGCGAGACCAGGAACCAGCGGTCCTTCTCGAGACCGCGCATGATCTCGATCGCGACGTCCTGGCTGGTGAGGTCGACCTCGTCGAGGCCCTCGATGGCGGCCTTGACGTCGACGAGGATCGCGTCGATGTCGCTGATCACGGCGCGCACCAGCTCATCGGACTGGGTGAAACCGGCGGGAATGGCGGTCTTGCCGGCCTTCTCGGCGACGGTCGAGATGCGCGAGTCGATCGGCAGGCCGAGGGCGACGATGCGCTCCGCCGCGGTGTCGGCGAAGTCACCGGCGTGGGCGACGATCGTGTCGAGCAGCTCGTGGACGCCGACGAAGTTGGCGCCGCGCACGTGCCAGTGCGCCTGCTTGCCGTTCACGGTGAGGGCCTCGAGGCCCAGCACGACGGGCGAGAGGAACTGTGCGGCTGCCGCGGCGACGGTCGGGTCGACGGCGGTGGTGGGGACGGTCTGGGCCTTGCTCATGGGGTCCTCCTGAAGGTCTTCGGGGCTTCTCTGACCTCAACGCTACTCAGCCTGGACCATTCCGCAAGCAAGCGAAGGCAACGCTTACCGCCGCGTGATTCCGCGGTTCTGAGGGTAGTCTCACCTTCATGAGCATCGCCGCGACAGCATCCGTCCTGGCCCTCGAGGGCCGCCGTCCCGACCTCGCCCCCGACGCCTTCGTCGCCGACGGCGCTCGCATCGTCGGCGCGGTCACCCTCGGTGCCAACGCGAGCGTCTGGTACAACGCCGTACTGCGTGCCGATTCGGCGCCGATCACGATCGGGGCGGGCAGCAACGTGCAGGACAACGTGTCCGTCCACGTCGACAGCGGCCACGGCGTCGTCATCGGAGAGCGCGTCTCGATCGGCCACAACGCCGTCGTGCACGGCTGCACGATCGGCGACGGGGCGCTGATCGGCATGGGCGCCGTGGTGCTCAGCGGTGCGGTCATCGGCAGCGGATGCCTGATCGCTGGGGGAGCGGTGGTGCTCGGCGGCACCGAGATCCCCGACGGCTCGCTCGTCGCCGGTGTGCCCGCCAAGGTGCGCCGCGCGCTCACCGACGAGGAGCGGCAGGGGCTGAACGAGAACGCCGCGATCTACCTCGAGCACGTGCAGACGCACAGCGACGCCGAGCCGGTCTGAGCACCGCGCGCGCTTCGGTAGGCTGGAGCTCTCGGGGCGGTGGCCAAGCTGGTCAAGGCAGTGGGCTCATAACCCAACGATCGCGGGTTCAAGTCCCGCCCGCCCCACAGTGATCACCCTTCGGTGCGGAATTGTGCCGTCTTGTGCGCACCGTCGCAGAACGGCTTGAGCGACGACAACCCGCAGCGGCAGAGCGCGAACGTGCGCCGGCGGGGCGAGAGCGGCGTGCCGTCATCGGCTCGCAGATCGACATCGCCTCGCACGAGCAGGGGCCCGTCGGGGCAGGCGGTGATCAGAGCGGGCTCGGGGTGATGCGTCATCATTGCCTCCTGTCGATGACTCTGGCGCGCGTTGCGCAGCATGGGCAGGGTCTTGACGCACGTTGCGCCCGCGGCTAGGGGGGGGGCCGAGGTCGCCCTGTCAACCCCGGTGAGCGCCGGTCGGCGCGTGTCTAGCATGTGCAGGACCGGAAGAAGGAGTCACGCATGGCACTCGACGTTGTCTCGGATCAGAGCCCGGCGACCATCACCCCTCGCGGACCGCTCAGCCGAGCCCTGCTCGAGGTGCTGACGGATCGCGCGCCCGAACGCGCGGGCGACCTTCCGACGATCGCGAGCCGGGCGGCTGAGGCGACGGATGCCATCCACGACGACGATCTGCAGCTGTCGCTGTTCCTCCTGTACGCGGTCGCCTACGGCTCGCTGCCGCAACTCGGCGCCCACTGGGAGTGGGACGCGCAGATCATCACCGCGCGCACCCGGCTGGAGGCTGCGTTCGAGCGGGCGCTGCGCGCCGCGGTCGGCGTGCCCGCGCCGCCGGATCCGACCCGCGACGCGGTCGCTGAGACGCTCTTCGCGATGACTGCGCCGCAACCGGGGCCGAGTCTCTCGAGGTTCCTCAGCCGGAAGGCGACCGCCGATCAGGCGCGCGAGCTGCTCGTGCAGCGTAGCATCTACACGCTGCGCGAGGCCGACCCGCACTCCTGGGCGGTCCCGCGCCTGACCGGACGCGCCAAGGTCGCCCTGGTCGAGATCCAATCCGACGAGTACGGCGGAGGACGCCCCGATCGGATGCACCAGACGCTGTTCGCCCGGTCCATGCGCGGGGCCGGTCTCGACGAGACTTACGGCTGGTATGCGGATGCCGTGCCTGCGATCACCTTCGCCTCGCTGAACGCCATGAGCCTGTTCGGGTTGCACCGCCGACTGCGCGGCGCCTGCGCCGGGCATCTGGCAGCGTTCGAGATGACCTCCTCATTGCCGTGCAAGGCGATCGCAGAAGGGCTGCGGCGCCTGGGGTTCGGCGACGACGTCGTCGAGTACTACGACGAGCACGTGGAGGCCGACGCCGTGCACGAGCAGATCGCGGGCCGCGACCTCGCCGGCTCGCTGGCGGAGGACGAGCCCGATCTGCTGCCCGACATCCTGTTCGGTGCCGCAACCTGCCTGGCCGTGGATGGCTGGGCGGCGGATCACATCCTGGAGTGCTGGCAGGCGGGACGGTCGTCCCTGCGGATGGCGGGTCAGGCGCCAGTCTGACCCGCATCCTCGGTTCCGGCCGGATCCTCGGTTCCGGCCGGATCCTCGGTTCCGGAGGGGTCCTCGGTGTCGGTCTGCGGGCCGCCGACGATGCCGATGCCGACCGCGTGATGATCCGGCTCAGGGTCGTGCGGGCGAGCCGCCTGCGGCTCCTGCCCGACCTCCTTCTCGGTGCTGGGCACCTCGAGCGCGGCGTCCGACGGCATTCCGTCGGTCTCCTGCTCGGCGTTCGGCTGCTGGCTGTTCGGATCGCTCATGGGCTCAGTATCGCCCGGCCGCCGCCGCCGTGGCCAGGGGTTGACAGCGACGGCGCTCCGCGCGGGGACGAGCGCGCGCCGAGCCGAGGCGACAGACTGTACTCATGGGGACGAGTGCGACCGATCGGTTTCGACGGCGGCAGCAGGTGTGGTTCGTGGTGCAGCGCGTCGCGCGGGGCTTCTTCCGCACGCGCTCGGCGGATGCGGCCGCAGGCCTCACCTTCTACGCCCTGCTCGCAGCCGTGCCGACGATCATCGCCGCGTTCTCGCTGATCGGCATCGTCGGCAGGCGGGAGGATGCCGTCAAGGCGGTGCTCGACGTCGCCGGCGACGTGCTGCCCGCCGACATCGTCGATACGATCTCGCTGCCCATCGAGGAGCTGGCCGCCAGCGCAGGAGTCGGCTGGTACCTCGTCGCCGCGCTGCTGGTCGCGCTGTGGTCGGTGGCTCGGTACGTCACCGCGCTCGGCCGGGCCATCAACCGCATCTACGGCGTGCGCGAGGGGCGCATGTTCTGGAAGTCGAAGCCCAGCGACCTGCTGGTGACCCTGCTGGTCTTCGCGCTCGTGATCGTCGCCTCGGTCTCGGCGGCGGCGACCGAATCGCTGCTGCAGGCGATCGGCGATGCCACTGGAGCCGGCGAGACGACCCTGTTCGTGCTGCGGATCGTGCGGTGGCCCGTGCTCGTGCTCGTCGTGATCATCGTCGTCGCGGTGCTGTACTACTTCGCGCCGAACATCGCCCACGCGCACTTCCGGCTGGTGAGCGTCGGAGCGTCGGCGGCGATCCTGCTGTTCGCCGCAGCCTCGGTCGGCTTCGGCTTCTACGTCAGCAACTTCGCCGGGTACGACCGGCTGTACGGGGCGTTCGCCGGAGTCGTGATCTTCCTCGTGTGGCTGTGGATCGGCAACGGCTCGCTGCTGATCGGAGCGCTGCTGGATGCCGAGCTGGAGCGCATGCGGCAGCTGCGCGCCGGCATCGCGGCAGAGCGCGACATGCAGGTGCAATTGCGCGACGACGAGCGCCTGCGCCGGAACGCCAGGGTCGACCAGGACGACGCCAGGCGGGCGCGCGAGTTCCGACGCTCGCGGCGCTGAGCGCCGCCACGCGAACTCGCCCGGGAACGACCGCAGGGGTAACGTTCAGTTGTGCTGTCGGCGCGGGCATCCGCTCCTGACGGTGAGCTGTGCAGAAGGAGTGATGTGTCAGGCCGTGCTCGCCTCGATGCCCGATCTCGACAGCGGCGTCGCCGAGCACCGCCTCACCGTCACGAGCGGCCAGGGGCATCGCGACTTCCAATACCGGGTGGCGGCGGTGCCCACGCCCGTGCCGCTGTTCGGCGGTCGCGGGATGACCCGCGGCAACGACCTGTACCTGCGGCTGGAGGTGTTCACCCAGACCGGATCCGAGGATTACGACATCATGGGCCTCACCCGGCAGCAGGTGATCGACGACGTGATCGACCGGTACGAGGCGCACCTGGCGTTCCTGCAGTACTCCACCGAGCACGACTACGAGTCCGTGCTGACGCCGCCGGTGAGGTCGGCGCCACCCGTCGCCCCTGCGATCGAGGATCCAGGCGCGGAGGGGGCGAAGGAGAGCTGAGTCTCAGCGCACTCGTCGGTCGTGGGCGAGGCCGATGAGCCGCTCGAGCACCGGGCCGGAGCGCAGGCCGTTGTGCTCGTGCTCGCTGGTCACCCACAGGCGCACACCGGGCAGCAGCGCGGCGGTCTCAAGCGAGTACTCCAGCGGCACGTACACGTCGTTGACGTACACCGCCGCGGCACCGCGCGCGTCCGACGCCCGCAGCGCCTCCGCGTCGTAGATCGCCGGCCACTCGTGCTCGGCGAGTGTGAGCGCCACCTCGCGCCAGGGCCGCAGCGCGGGCACGGTCTCGGTCCACTCCCGGCGGATGTGCTCGCCGGTGAACAGCGTCGGGTCCTCGGCGAAGTCCGCCGGCTCGACGCGCTCGGCCGCCCAGCGGGTGGCGTGGCCCGAGGCGTAACTGGACTCGTGGAAAGCGAAGTACAGCGGGTTGCGTCCGCCGAACGGCATCGCGGCGGCCAGGTCGTACCGGAAGGCATCGGATGTCGGGTCGTGCTCGAGCAGTGACCAGACCGTCTGCCAGCCGTCGTTCGTGCCCAGCGCGGAACCGGCCGAGCGCAGCCGCGAGGGTGAGACGACCTCGCCGTCGGGCAGCACGATGTCGCCCGCGGCGGCGAGGTCGACGAGCGCCCGCATCCGCTCGCGATGCTCAGGAAAGCGCCGGTAATAGCGCCCCGAGGCGTCGCGCATCTTGTCGTAGCAGAGCGCGTACACCTCGTCAGGGGTGCGGTCGATCGTGCTCAGCCCACCGGTGATGTAGACGCGGTCGAGGGATGCGGCATCCGTGGAGAGGTAGGCGAGCGTCGTGAACCCGCCGAACGACTGGCCGAGCACGTTCCAGCGCTCCGCTCCCAGGTGCTGACGGAACGCCTCGCAGTCGCGCACGATCGCATCGGCGCGCAGGTGCGTGAGCAGCTCGGCGGCGGCCTCCGACCCCTGCGCGAGGGCCCGTGCGTCGACCGCGCTCGAGCGGCCGGTGCCGCGCTGGTCGAGCAGCACCACGCGGTACTCCGCGAGCGCGGCATCCAGCCAGGCGGGAGAGGCGGGCGAGTGGAACGGCCTGGGCGCCTCATGTCCGGGGCCGCCCTGCAGGAACACCAGGTACGGCAGATTCTCGCCGCCCTCGCGGGTCACCACCGCGGCGAACACGTCGATCGTGCGAGTGTCGGCGGGGTCCGACCAGACCAGCGGCACGGTCAGCGTGTGCTCGTCGACGGTGAGGCCGAGCATGCGGCGGGTGCGGGTCTCTGCGGTCATCACATCACGTTCCCGATGTAGGAGTACTTCACGAACACCTCGGCGGCGATGCCCGACTCCTCGAGCACCCCCTGCAGGGCGGTCATCATGTAATTCGAATCCCAGCCCATGTAGAGGTGGGCGCCCTCGGCGAGGGTGTCCCAGTGGCCCTTCCACGCCATCTCGTCGTAGATCGGGCCACCGTGGCGGGCGCTGTAGGCGAGCGCCGAAGGACGGTCATCGGTCCAGGCGCGGCGGAAGACGCGGTTGAACAGCGCCTTGACGTCCTTGACCTCCCAATGCTCGCCCCTGTACTCGACGTAGTCGAACTCGCGGTCCCAGCCGGCCGGCCAGCCGCGCCGGCGCACGGCATCCAGCACCGGGGTGAGGCCGTCGTCATCGATCTCGGGCAGCGCCGGGCGCGCCCACACCCGTACGAAGTCGCGGATCAGCGTCTCGGTGCGGCCGGTGATCGCAGCGGTGTTCCACACTTCGACCTCGGCGAGCGCCTGGGTCGCGGCGACCGCGCTGCGCGCGTACGCGTCGCGGCGCTTGTCGGGGAACGACGCGCCGAAGACACGCTCCGTCAGCGCCGGCTCGAGGAGCGTGACATTGCCCAGCGTGGGGGCGAGGGCGCGGTGGCTGTTCTGCTCATCCTCGCTGTACTCGCTCCACGGTCGGATGCCGTCACCCGACCAGCCGTCCGCAGGCACCGCCGGAACGATGCTCTCCACATCGAACGCCGACGGATCATCGACGCCCTCGATGCGCCCGAGCACGTAGGCGGCATGCGGCAGCTCGCCGTACTTCAGCACCGCGCTGACCCGCTCGTCCGACGGGGTGATGCGTGCGATCGCCCGCATGAGATCGTCGCGGCCCTCCGAGCGCGCACGGCACAGCCGCGCGATCAGCCGATCGGTCGGAAGCCCCACGACGCCGCGGCGCAGGAACATCGCCTGTACCCACTCCATCGTCTCGATGAGCTCGTCACGCCCGATGAGGCCGCGACGGTGGTCGGCGTAGGCGCTCATCACCAGCGGATAGGTGGCCCGCCCGAAAGCATTCACGTGCTCCAACTGGCGGCGGATCTCGGCATTCGTCTCGCGATGCGGATCGAGCAGGATGCCGTAGATCTCGGCGTGCTCGCGCCACACCGCGGCATCCGCGCGCAGGTGCTCGAGGTCGAGGCGGGGGAACGAGTCGCGGAACGCGGCGTACACGCCGTGCTCACCGGCGGCGGCGACCTCGCGGCCCGTGCGCATCACCAGGTAGTGGCGCCAGAAGGCGCCGATCGTCTCACCGGTGTGCTGCTCGATCGGGATCCAGAACTCCTCCTCGACCGCGAGCTGCTCGGTGTGCGAGAGCCCCATCAGCACGTAGTTGTGGATGAGCTCGTGATCGCGCAGCGGCTCGCCGGTGGAGTTCAGACTCTCGAAGATCTGCTGCGCATTCGCCTCGGTCCCCAGGGTGATCGACACGTGCTCGAGCCGGCGCAGCCCCCGCCAGATGCGCGGCGCCTCGTCAGCGTGCACCTGGCTGCGGAAGAAGGCGTAGTTGTCGTCGAAGCGCGACTCCCGGTCGGTGTCGTCGCGGCGGTCGAGCACGACGGACTCGTACAGGCCGGCCCACGCGTCGTGCGGGCGCAGCTTGGTGCGCTCCGCATCCCCGGCGCGCACGAGCACCCGCTCCAGGTCCGCCGCCATCTCGGGGTCGCTCTCACGCACCGCGTGGTGCAGCGCCGCGACGAGCAGCATGATCGTCGTGATGCGCTGCTGGCCGTCGATGAGGATCAGGTCGCCGCTCTCGGCATCCGCCGCCGACAGGATCGAGCCGATGAAGTGCCGGTGCGTGTCGGCCTCGTCGGCGACCGTGCGCACATCGGAGAGCAGCTTCTCGCAGCCGCCGATGTCCCAGCGGTACTGGCGCTGGTAGACGGGGACGACGATGTTCGTGGAAGGAGCCGATAGCCAGTCGATCGTGCTCGTCGCGGTCGCTTCGACATTGGTCGCCGTTGCCATCACTGCGTGATTCCTCCGTGCGGCGGGAAAGACGGATGCCGCCGGAACGAGTCTAATGCGGGGTGCATTTTGCACGGCGGAGCTCCAGGGCGCGTTCGGACACGAGAGGTAGGCTTGCCTAAGTAGGGCCTGTTAAAACGTGCTGGCCCCCTACGAAAGGACATGATTCAGATCATGGGATACATCAAGTCCGAAGCCCTCGAGGAAAAGGGATTCGTCATCCTCGACAGCTATGGCGGGGAGATGGACCCGGCCGAATGGCTCGACATCGAGTACGTCGACTGGAAGTCCTCGGGCGACACCCGCTTCGCTCCGCTGGCCTCGGCCAAGGGCGAGATCGAGTGCAACGGCTTCTGGAACCACAAGCCGCCGCGCACCGACAAGGACGGCGTGTGGATCGATTCTCAGACCGAGATCGCGCCCACGCTGACCGCCCGTGCCAAGGAGCCCGGCGCCAACGTCGGCCGCTGCCGTGTGATTGAGCTGCAGCCCACTCCTTACGGCGAGTGCCTGTACAACCTGCACCAGGACGACAACAACCGTCTCAACCCCGACGGCACCGGCTGGGTCGTGCGCGGGTTCTTCAACCTCACCGACGACAAGGACTCGTACTTCGTGCTGCGTGAGAACCGCACCGACCCGAGCATCGAGTACCGCATCGCGCTGCCCGCCGGCGCGCAGCTGATCGTCGACACCCAGCGCCTGTGGCACGCCACCACGCACAACGGCAGCGAGCCGCGCTACTGCCTGATCACGTCGTGGGAGTCGGGCCCCGAGCTCGACGCCTACATCGAGAAGTACCACGGCACCGACCAGCACGAGCAGGTCGAGGTGCCGCAGGACGTGCTCGAGCACGGCTACGCCGAGCAGGCCCGCAAGGACGCTGCTCGCGCCGCCTACTACGCGGCCAAGGGCCAGCAGGCCAAGCTCGCCATGAGCGAGGCCTGATCCTCCCTTCGCGAGGCGGCCCCGATCCTCGGATCGGGGCCGCTTTTTTCACGGTCGGACCCCCTGCCCCTCGGTCGCTCCCGTCACTAGCATCGGAGGTGACGCGACGCCGTTCCGGAGCGCTGTGCACGCGCGACGGTGCCGCCTCGAGGAGGATCTCCATGAAAGCCGTGCGATTCACTGCCTGGAAGACGTTCCCCACGATCGAGGAGGTCGAGCGTCCCGTGCCCGGCCCGGGCGAGGTGCTGCTGAAGATCGCCGGTGCCGGCGCCTGCCATTCGGACGTCGCCATCTTCGAGCAGTTCGACGAGAGTATGGGCGCGCAGCTCGCCCCCTCCTACACGCTCGGGCACGAGAACGCCGGGTGGGTCGAGGAGGTCGGCGAGGGCGTGACCGGCTTCACCCGGGGCGAGGCGTACCTCGTCTACGGACCGATCGGCTGCGGCCGCTGCCCGGCGTGCTCGCGCGGCCAGGACACCTACTGCCACAACGCGGCGACCCAGCCCTATCTGGCCACGGGTCTCGGCCGGGACGGCGGCATGGCCGAGTACATGACGGTGCCCGCCCGCAACCTCGTTCCGCTCGAGGACGCCGACCCCGTCGACGCGGCCCCGCTGGCGGATGCCGGTCTCACGCCGTACCACGCGATCAAGCTCTCCCTGCCCAAGCTCGCCGGCGGCGGGAAGTCGGCGCTGGTCATCGGCCTCGGCGGCCTCGGCCAGGTGGCCGTGCAGATCCTGCGCGCGATCACGGGCGCCACGGTCATCGCGACCGACATGAAGCCGGAGGCGATGGCCGAGGCCGAGCGGGCCGGTGCCGTCGTCGTCCCGGGTGGGGACGACCAGGTCGCGCGCATCCGCGACCTCACCGGCGGCCAGGGCGTCGACGCGGTGTTCGACTTCGTCGGCGTCACGGCGACCATCCAGACCGCCCAGCAGGTGGTCCGGCGTCAGGGACGCATCACGGTGGTCGGCGTCGCCGGCGGCCCGACGCAGTGGGACTTCTACTCGAACCCGTACGAGGCCGAGCTGACCAACACCTACTGGGGCACGATCGAGGAGCTGCACGAGGTGGCCGCGCTGTACCGCGCGGGGCAGATCACGCCAAGCGTCACGCGCTACACGATGGACGAGGCACTCCAGGCGTACCACGATCTGCACGACGGGAAGCTGTCCGGGCGGGCGGTCGTCGTGCCGCACAGCTGACCCAGATCCGGGGGAATCACATGCTTGTGATTCCCCCGGATGTGGGCGATAATCGCCGTATAACCGCATAGCTCGCCGCATCTTCGGATCAGGTCGTAGGGGAAGACGTACCTGATGAAACGGAGAGATCATGGCGACGGGATACGCACGCGGAGTGGTGTTCATCCACTCGGCGCCACGCGCGCTCTGCCCGCACCTCGAATGGGCGGTCGGACGCGCTGTCGGTCGTGCCGTCAGCTTCGACTGGACCGACCAGCCTGTGCAGCAGGGAACCAGGCGCGCGGAGTTCTACTGGGACGGCCCGGTGGGCACCGGCGCCGCTCTCGCGACCGCGATCCGCGGCTGGGAGCATCTGCGCTTCGAGGTGTCGGAGGACCCGACACCGGGCAGTGAGGGCGGCCGCTGGCTGCACACGCCCGACCTCGGCATCCACTACGCCCAGACGGATGCCGCCGGCAACATCGTCATCGGTGAGGACCGCATCCGCTACGCGATGGAGATCGCGGCGGGGAACGCCGTCGAGCTGCAGCGCGAGCTCGACGTCGCCCTCGGTTCGGCCTGGGACGAGGAGCTCGAGCCGTTCCGCCACGCCGGCGACGACGCCACCGTCGTCTGGCTGCACAAGGTCGGCTGACCACCCAAAAGACTCGGGGCGCGGGGAGGCGCAAGTATCGGAGGCCGGTGAGCTGATCCCGGCGGCTGAGAACACGAATCCCGCGCCCCGCACGACGAAGGCCTCGTCCCACAGGGGGACGAGGCCTTCACCATGAATCGGCGATTCAGCCCTCGTAGTCGGCGAACGCGGCGACGGCGTTGTGCCCGCCGAAGCCGAACGAATTGCTGATCGCGAGCTGCGGTCCGTCGCCGAGCGGCTGCACGTCGCCCGACACCTTCAGCGGGATCTCGGGATCCTGCGTGGTGATGTTGATGGTCGGGGGAGCGATGCGGTCGCGGATCGCGAGCACGCTGTAGATCGCCTCGAGCGCCCCGGTCCCGCCGAGCAGGTGCCCGGTGGACGCCTTGGTCGCCGAGACCGGGATGTCGTGCACCCGGTCTCCGATCACGTTGCGCAGCGCGGTGTACTCGTTCGGGTCTCCGACCGGGGTCGAGGTGGCGTGCGCGTTGATGTGCGTGATCTCGTCGGGAGTGCGGCCGGCGACCTCGAGCGCACGGCGCACGGCGCGCTCGGCGCCGCGGCCCTCGGGGTCGTTCGCGGTGATGTGGTACGAGTCGGCGGTGACACCGCCGCCGACGAGCTCGGCGTAGATCTTCGCACCGCGGGCCTTCGCGTGCTCCTCGGTCTCGAGGATCAGCACCGCGGCGCCCTCGCCCATGACGAAGCCGTCGCGGTCGACCGAGTAGGGACGCGAGGCGGTCGCGGGGTCGTCGTTGCGGCGCGACAGCGCCTGCATCGACGCGAAGGAGGCGACGGTGATCGGGTGGATCGCGGACTCGGTGCCACCGGCGATGACGACGTCGGCGAGGCCGGCCCGCAAGTGCTCGTAGGCGTTCACGAGCGATTCGGTGCTGGAGGCGCACGCGGAAGCCACGGTGCGCGCGAAGGCGCGCGCGTTGAAGTGCAGCGACAGGTTGCCGGCGGCCGCGTTCGGCATGAGCATCGGCACGGTCATCGGCATGACGCGACGCGGGCCCTTCTCGCGCAGGGTGTCCCATGCGTCGAGCAGCGTCCACACGCCGCCGATGCCGGTGGCGAAGTCGATGCCGAGGCGCTCGGGGTCGACGTCCGGTGCACTGGCGTCCTCCCAGGCCTCCATGGCCGCGACCATCGCGAACTGCGACGACGGGTCGAGGCGCTTCGCCTGCGGGCGGGCCAGCACGGTCTCGGGGCGGACGATCGCCTCGGCGGCGAAGGTCACCGGCAGCTCGTACTCGGCCACCCAGTCGTGTTCGAGGGTGCGGCCGCCGGACATGCCTGCGAGGAGGTTGGTCCAGTTCTCGGGAGCCGTGCCGCCGATGGCGCTGGTGGCGCCGATGCCGGTGACGACGATGCGCTTGGTCATTGCGTGTGGTTCCTTGTCGGGAGGGGGAGGCGGGGTCGGGGATGCCGACAGAGGATGCCACGCCCCGCGCCCTGCGACGGGCTCGGGCGTGGCATCCCTCCGGTGGTCTTACTCCTGGCCGGCGACGATGAAGTTGACGGCGTCGGCGACCGTCTTGAGGTTCTTGACCTCGTCGTCGGGGATGGTGACGCCGAACTTCTCCTCGGCGTTGACGACGATCGTCATCATCGAGATCGAGTCGATGTCGAGGTCGTCGGTGAACGACTTCTCCATCTGGACCTCGGCGGCGTCGATGCCCGTCTCGTCGGTGACAAGCTCAGCAAGGCCGGCGAGGACCTCGTCGTGGGTGAGAGCCATGGTGTTTCCTCTTTCTAGGGATGGATTCGGAACCGGTGAACAGTCTAGGGAACGAGCGGCCGCGCTCAGGGGAGCACGACGACCTGCGCGCCGAACACGAGTCCGGCGCCGAACCCGATCTGCAGGGCGAGACCGCCGCTGAGCTCGGGGTGCTCCTCGAGGATGCGGTGCGTGGCGAGCGGGATCGAGGCGGCCGAGGTGTTGCCGGTGGTCTCGATGTCGCGGGCGATCACCGTGGTCTCGGGCAGCTTCAGCTGCTTGGCGAACTCCTCGACGATGCGCAGGTTGGCTTGATGCGGGATGAAGGCGGCGAGATCGGACGGCTCGATACCGGCGCGGTCCAGCGCTTCGCGCGCGACCTTCGCCATCTCCCAGACCGCCCAGCGGAACACGCTGGGGCCCTCCTGACGCAGGGTGGGCCAGGGCGCCGTGCCGTCGCGGAACTCGGTGAGGGTGTGGTTCATGCCGACCAGGTCGGCCTTCGACCCGTCCGATCCCCAGACGGTCGCCGAGATGCCCGGCGTCTCGCTTGGACCGATCACGACCGCGCCCGCGCCGTCGCCGAGCAGGAAGGAGATGCTGCGGTCGGTCGGGTCGACGATGTCGGAGAGCTTCTCGGCGCCGATCACGACGGCGTACTTCGCGGCGCCCGCGCGGATGAGCGCGTCGGCCTGGGCGACGGCGTACGCGTAGCCGGCGCAGGCGGCGTTCATGTCGTAGGCTGCGGCGGGGTTCGCGCCGATGCGGTCGGCGACGATCGCAGCGACGGACGGGGTCTGCTTCGGGTTGCTGATCGTCGCGACGATGACGAGGTCGATCTCGGCGGGGTCGACACCGGAGCGCTGCACGGCCTCTGCGGCGGCATCAGACGACAGGTCGATCGCGGTGGTCTCGGCCACAGCCCTGGTGCGGGTGATGATGCCGGTGCGCTGGCGGATCCACTCGTCGCTGGAGTCGATCGGGCCGACCAGGTCATCGTTCGGTACGGAGTTCTCGCCGCGTGCGGCCCCGACCGCGTAGATCCGGGTGAACTGCGGGCCCGTCGCCTGCTGGAGCATGGTCATTCTGCTTCTCCGTTCAGCAGCGCGACCGCCGCATCGAGATCTTCGGGAGTCTTCACGGCGACGTTCGGCACACCGCGCATGCCGCGCTTCGCGAGTCCGACGAGCGCACCGGCGGGAGCGAGCTCGATGAATCCGGTGACACCGGCCGAGGTGAACGCGTCCATGCACAGATCCCAGCGCACCGGCGACGAGACCTGGCTGACGATGCGGTCGAGCGCGTCCTGTCCTGAGGTGACGACGGCACCGTCGCGGTTGGACCACAGCGTGATGTCGGGGTCGGCGGGCGCGACGTCGTCGACCGCCGTGCGCAGCGTGTCGACCGCCGGGGCCATATACGAGGTGTGGAAGGCTCCGGCGACCTGCAGCGGCATCACCCGCACGCCGCGGGGCGCGCGGTCGGTGAGCTCGGCGAGAGAGGTCAGCGCGCCGGCGGCGACGATCTGGCCTGCCACGTTGTAGTTCGCGGGGGTGAGGGAGAGCTCGTCGAGCAGGGCGAGCACCTCGTCAGCGTCGCCGCCGAGCACGGCGCTCATGCCCGTGGGGGTCTGCGCGGCAGCATCCGCCATCGCGCGCCCGCGGATGCCGACCAGGCGCATCGCGTCCTCGGCGGCGAGCACGCCCGCGCCGACGACGGCGGCGAGCTCGCCGACCGAGTGCCCGGCGACGCCGTCCGCGCGGCGTCCTGCGCGCTCCTCCAGGGCGGCTGCGGCGATCAGCGAGGCGGCGACGATGAGCGGCTGGGCGATGCGCGTGTCGCGGATCGTGTCTGCGTCCGATTCGGTGCCGTGCGCGATCAGATCGACCTGCGCGGCGTCCGAGAACGCGGCGAGCCGATCGGCCACGCCGTCGAGCTCGAGCCAGGGTGCGAGGAAACCGGGGGTCTGTGAGCCCTGTCCAGGGCAGGCGACGACGATCACCCCTCCAGTCTGCCAACGATTCGCCGGATGCGGTGGATGAACCATCACAAGAATCGCGAATTCACTTGTGCGTGGCGCACAGTGAGGCTGCCGGGGGGGGGGGGGGGGGGGGCGCGGGGGGGGGGGGGGGGGGGGGGGGGGGCATGGCTCACGTTGCGCGCATGCAAACCTCAGACACATACACACATACCTGTGAGCAAGTG